>ENA-UOXB01000020-UOXB01000020.1-bioreactor-metagenome-genome-assembly--contig:-NODE-20-length-209647-cov-12.889089_pt1 | contig 209647 bp, 263 predicted proteins | sample MGYA00238158_ERZ761615 | MGnify/ENA primary metagenome ERZ761615 (study PRJEB28904, sample SAMN06267902) | bioreactor metagenome | isolation source: Joint BioEnergy Institute, California, USA...
AAAAAAAAAGGGGGGGGGGGGGGGGACCAGATGTTGGAGTGCGGCTAGCGAGACCCGTGGGCAGAAGGGCTGCGAGGCTGAAGCAGCCTTCTTGGCCGGTGCGGCATCGCATCACCGTCGCCGCCCTTTTTCCGCCTCGGCCAAGTACCCCGCGGGCTAATGTCGATCAGAAGCACAGGTCAGGTCTAGAATCCTCGACACGAACAATCCTTCCGCTCTCTCAGAGCGCGTGCAGCACGAAACCGCACCGTTGCCCACTCGAGCATGGCCACCAACTCGCTCCAGAGCCTGCGGGCACGCTACGGTGCCGCGCTCAAAGCCTTCGTTGCGTCCTCGAGGGCTTTCGAGATCCTTGGTACCGTGCCCGTCGACCCTCCGCCCACGGCGCCCAAAGTTCTCTATGTCCTGGACTCGTCCTTCAATCCTCCAACGCTCGCCCATCTGAGGATTGCCAGCTCTGCCCTGGCCGAAAACCCCGGCTCGTCGTCGAGGCTGCTCCTGCTCCTGGCGACCCAGAATGCAGACAAGCCGTCGAAACCAGCGCTCTTCGAGGACCGGCTGGTCATGATGGACCTGCTTGCCCGCGACCTCCGGTCCCGTCTGAGCGCTGCTGCCGGAGGTTCTGCTCAGGATGATGTCCCGCAGATCGATATAGGCGTCACGAAGAAGCCGTACTTCGTGGACAAGGCGGCCGAGATAGAGCGCGCCGGGGTATATCCCAAATCCATCGAGCAGGTGCATCTCACGGGCTATGACACCCTGATCCGGATCTTCAACCCGAAATATTACCCACCGGAGCACACTCTGAAGCCACTGGAGCCGTTCCTCGCTCAAAACAGATTGAGAGTGACGATGCGCCCGGATGACGAGTGGGGTGGGCGGGAAGAGCAAGAGGCCTATCTCCGGGACATTGCTCAGGGCTCATTAGAGAGCCTTGGAGGCAAAAGAGAATGGGCGCAGCGCATTCAGCTCGTCGAAGGGGCTCAAAAAGGTGAGGAAGTGGTGAGCTCGACCAAGGCCCGGGAGGCCGCCAAATCTGGACAGGGGAACCTCGACTTGCTGGTCCCTAGCAATGTCCGCGATTATGTCATCTCCCAAGAGCTCTACAAAGATGATTAACTTGGCCAATTGCACTCTTGCTGTGCGTGAGTGTGTGTTGGAGTGTTGATCGTCGATGGCAGCTGTGTATGCATGCGATTACTTGACGACCGGTTCGCAGTGACGCACATGTCACTTGGGGATTGATGGATAAAGCCCTTTTTATGACTTCGCGATATATAGAATAATACGTAGAGACGTCACAAGATGTACTGTACATGAAAATTAGAACACATTCGACCGGAGACCCCATATCCGCACAGAGAAAACTACCTCCCATCATCAACCGTACAAGGACATAGATCGTAGCTTTTTCCAGCATCAGACAGACCTGCTACCTTATTCCTCCTCTTCCTCCCTCTTCCCAAGTGTATAGGCCAGCCCGCCGCCAACCATATTCACCAGACAGAGCCCCATCGTCGCACCCCGGACGATTCCCCGCGCCCCCCACTTCTTCACGAAGGGATGCTTCCGCCGGCCCGCGAGGAGCAGGTACAGGCCGGACCACGCCGCGCTGATCCCGGCGCTGTCGACCGTGAAGCCCTGGAGGTTGGCGTAGCTGGTGAAGAGAAATACGGGGGGAAAGAGCATGGGCAGCGCCTGGAAGGGACGCGCATGTTGCGCGGTGACGAGGGTCGCCAGGACGGTTGGTGGGATGGAAGATTCTTGTGTTCGCAATTGTTAGCATAAGATCATTATTAAGTCATTGAGCAATAGCTATTGGCAAATGTACTGTCGAGAAAAGAAAAAGGGAAGAAGTTCAGCTGCCTACCTCCCCATGCTCTGGCGCGTTGAACAAGAGACTTCTTTGCCGATTCGGCCGTCGACTCGTCGGAGCCTGTCATTGTTCCGGATGAAACCGCTTTGAGGATTGCAGAGGGAATGCAATTAGGGAAATAATAATAATAATAATAATAAAAGATATGTTCAGCAGCAGCAGATCGTGGGAACCTCAGGCATCGCACAGCTTTGATAGCTCTAAGTTGGAGCTCGAGCTCCGCGAGAACTTTTGGTACATGATCGATAGCAGAAGCCGGATACGGGTCTGTGGTTCGCTGGGCTGCGTGCGCATGGGCTAGCTACCCTAGCGTCAACCACCGATCCCTCACCAAGACACCACGTTGGTCATTTACCATCCTCTCCAGATCTAGACCAGCCAACCCGAGTGCAAAATCCATTCTATCATCCCCATAAGTTGACTAGTTCCTCTCAAATCCACACCTAAACACTGGGGAAAAGAAAGAACCTCGCGTGCTCTCGGAGAGTTCGACTGCCAGTCCCATCTCTCTCTCTTTATCTCTCTCCTCCCCCCGACCCCGTCGCGGGCTCGGTCTCCCCCCGCCGCGCCACCCGTGAATAATAATCGCGACCCTTACGACCGACGAGAGTCCCATCGAATCCAGAGGGCAGCTGAGCTGAGCTGAGCTTCAGCGGGACAGATTGATCGATCCGCAATAGTCGACGACAACAATGCCATCCGCTACCGCGTCCGGAGCGAACGCGAATCCCAGCGGGGGCTCGGCGAGCTCTCGCGACCATAATCAGGGGAACCAGGAGCGCAAGTACACGCCCGAGCAGAAGGCTGCCGTGATACGGATACGGAAATGCTCGCCGACGGCGTTCTACGAGATCCTGGGCCTAGAGAAGACGGCCTCGGATGCGGAGATCAAGAAGGCGTATCGGAAATTGAGTCTGTTGACACATCCGGATAAGAACGGGTATGAGGGGGCAGACGAGGCGTTCAAGAGTGAGTTTTCTTTCTCTCTTCCCTGATGGTATGCAACGTTGTTGCTAACGTACGTTGAATCAAAACACAGTGGTCTCGAGGGCTTTCCAGGTACTGTCTGATCCGGACAAGAAGGCCAAATACGATAAGTTCGGCGTCGACCCAGATAGCAGGTTCTCTGCTGCAGGCGCCTCCGGCGCCTCCAACCCGTTCAGCGGCTTTAGCGGGTTCCAGCGGCCACCTAACGCATCGTCGTCGAGTGCTGGGGGCGCACACTTCTTCGAGGAGGAGATATCGCCCGAGGAACTGTTCAACCGGTTCTTCAATGGCGGCTTGGGAGGCGGGTTTGGCCCCTTCGGTAGGTTATGCTACAGCTGGTATGTCGTCCTAGCGATATGCTGATATATTTCTACTTCCAGGCGGCCAGCAGTTTGTCTTCAACATGGGAGGAGGCCCTGGATTCCGTGTACATCAGTTCGGAGGCACGCGGCCCCGAACAAGGCCACGGGAAGCCAACACGCGGTCAGAACCCGCGCAGTCTGGCTGGTGGTCGTTGCAGCAGCTGCTTCCTCTCATCCTCCTGTTTGTCCTGCCTCTCATCTCTTCGCTGTTCTCGTGGACTTCTTCTACTCCTTCCGGTCCTACTTACCGCTTCGACGCACCTATCGCGCCCCATGTTATGCAGCGGACGACACCGAAACTGAAGGTCAACTACTTCGTCAATCCCAGGGAAGTTGAAGATTTCACTCCCCGGAAGTTCTATCAGCTTGACCAACGGGTAGAAGTGGACTACGTCACGAAGCTACGGTACGAGTGCGAGAGCGAAGTGCAGATGCGGGACCGCATGATCCAGGAAGCTCAGGGCTGGTTCTTCCCGGATGTCGAGAAGATGAAGGCGGCGCGCTCCATGGAGCTGAAGAGCTGCAGGCGCTTGGATGCGCTGAAGGGGAAGACGAGGTCTTGAAGGGAGTTTAATGCTAATGTTCTGTACTTTCTCTCTCTCTTTTTTCTCTTTTTTTGTTTGGTTTTGTTTTCGTTTTCTATAGATATCGATGTTGCACTAGGATTGGCGTCCTTGGGGTTATGTCGAGCTTATGACTCTTAATGCCTCTGCGATGAGGTTGTTTTGTGTATACGCCGTTAGTACTGAATGACATGGATTGATATACTTTTTCACTCTTGATCTGTCTTCGTAGAGGGATTATTAATTCCGGGAGAAGGCCCGATTAGGCTTGTCGGGAGCTCCCGCGGCGGAGGCGGCCCTTGGGCGTGCTCGGGGGAGGCTCCCGGCTCTCGGCGCGCCCGCGGGCTTTGCCTTCCTGGGCAACGGACGCCGGAGAAACGTGCGGCGCCGCCTCCAGCTTAGTTAATATGCGGGCAGAAGCCCAGCGATCATGACCGAAGGTCGCCAGTGACCGCCAGTGATATACTTAACGCCTCCTCCGTAATAATATCGCCGCGGGTGGCTCGTCCCCCAGATTCAGCAGCTCGAGCCTGGCAGTCCGACCCCTCTGCATCCTGCTGCCCTTGTGCGCGAGAGGTTCCTGACAGATCGTATCGCTTTACCTATTCCAGGCACTGTCGTCGAACCATGTCAGATACGCTCTCTGACGCGGACAAGGTCAGTTTTCTAAAATCCAGGTTCCGCCCTGCCCACTTTCAGGTGACGTTACCCCGGACTAGCTGCTGATCCAGCCTTGTCGCACTCCAGATCCGCAACAAACGCCTGGCGAAGCTGGGGAACCAGGCTACCTCCTCGCAGTCCTCGTCGCCTGCTCCCGGCGCACCAGAATCTGGGCAGGGCCAACCAGGGCCGTCACGGCCTCAGATCAATGTGAACAAGGCATCATCTCCGCAGCCGGAGACGCAGCCCTCAGAGGGAAAGCGGATCAGGATAATTCCCGCATCTTCCAGTACATCGATACCCGAGCGGCCGCAGTCGACTTCCACACTGCCGGCGAAACGGGCGGCACCCAAAGCGGAGGAGAGCATCGAGGCCTTCGAAGACAGGACGCTGAGTGCGGTCTTCAGGATCAGCCTCAGCGAGGACCGACAGCAGGACGTCCACGGCCACAAGCTGATCTACCTGCCGGGGTTGCGGGGTGAGCTCGAGGAGCAGGGCCGGGACCTGCGCATTGACGTCGGGGTCTTGGACCAGGCTCTTCTGGAGGCAGCGTCGAGCGTCAGCAATCGGAAGCCTCTGGACTACCTGCTGCCCTGCTGGAAGAGGGTCTCGAGGCTGTACAAGGGCTTCCGAAAGTCCCAGGATGACGATCCCAAGTTCAATATCGTCCGCGAGGCGAGACGGTTATGTATGAGTTACTGCATCTTCGCCTTTACGATGCCAGAGATGTTTGGGTGCGTATTACCTCTTGCGCTCCAATTGCTGGAGAAATGTTAATGCTCATTTCTCTTGTTCTACAGGCTTGAACCGGCAGAGGAGTCTCTGCTGAAGCCCTATCTTCTCCTGGAACCCGAGGACGATAAGGGTATCGATTTTGAATTCATGGCCGAGGCGGTCCGGCGGTTCGAGGAGGATGAGAATCTTAAACCCGCTTTCATCAATGCGGTGGAGGCGTTGAGTCGGGATCTCGCGAAGAAGACTATCAACGATGATTACAAGCCCTATGTGATGGTATGTTAGACGATCTTTTTTTTTCTATACAAGAGTGCCCATTCCAACTCGTCATCCAGGCTTTGCGGAACCTCGTCCGCCACGCTGCCATTGCGGCTGCTATCACAGAATCTTCGATCTTCAACGCAACTCGAGATCCCGCTTTGTTTGAGGAGGAGACACTCCTGGGACCATGGTTCCGCCTCTCCCCTCTGCAGAGCAATGTTACAACCACCTATTTCTCGTCCCCGAAGACGAGGGACCAAGCTTACATCCTGAATGCGCAGAGGTCTCTTCGGATGACGCAGCAGATACTCAGCTCCGACCTACTAGACGTCATAAACCATATGATTCGGGCATCGAAAGATGCCAGAGAGAGGGTCTTAGATTGGTTCGCTGCGGCTCTGAATATCAATCATAAGCGGAGAGCGATGCAGGTGGATCCGAAGACGGTGTCGTCGGATGGATTCATGTTTAATATCACGACTTGCCTGGATCAGCTTTGTGAACCGTTCATGGATGCCACGTTCACAAAGGTGAGAGATCTTCGGGAGATCGTTAGATGTTTTTCAATGCTGACCTCCACTAGATTGACAGGATTGACCCAGACTATCTACACCGCAAACCCCGCGTAGAGATGAGGGATGAGACCAAGATTAATGCTGATCAACATGCCTCTGATGAGTTCTATTCGAAGACCGTGGAGGGGACTTCGAACTTCATTACCGAAATCTTCTTCTTAACCGTCGCTGCTCATCACTATGGAAGCGAGTCCCTGACGTCAAAACTGGAGCAGCTTGAGAAGGACCTTCGACACATGGAATCTACCATTAACAAGTTCGAGCTCGAGCGGCACAAGTGGATACACAACCCTGTCCAATTACGGGCGTTCGAGGAGGCCCTGAAGAAGTACAAGGACAAATACGACCTTGGTCTTTCCCTCAAGTACAGTCTGCAGGGCGTACTATTCGACGACCAGTGGCAGGCTCGCTCGATGCAGTTCATGCGATATGTCATCGTGTGGCTGCTTAGACTCGTGTCGGGAGTCGACTTCCCCAAGGAACCACTCAAGTTGCCTCTTCCACAGCAGCAGCCCGAGGTTTTCAAATGTCTGCCGGAATACTTCGTGGATGACATTGTCAGTAACTTCAAGTTCATCATGTGGGCTATGCCCCAGATAATTACCGCAACCCAGGGGGATGAGCTGGTGATGCTCTGCATCACCTTTCTGGAGAGCTCGGATTACATCAAAAATCCGTACCTGAAAGCTGGCCTGGTATCTATCCTTTTCCGGGGGACATGGCCCCGCCCTGGTGGCGGAAGGGGTGTACTTGTTGACCTGCTCAATTCCATGCCGTTCGCTAATGAATATCTTCTGCACGCGATCATGAAATTCTACATCGAAGCCGAGTTTACGGGCACCCACACCCAGTTCTTTGACAAGTTCAACATTCGGTACGAGATATTCCAAATAATCAAGTGCATCTGGCCGAACCCCCTCTACCAAAACCAGCTCTCGCACCAGGCAAGCCGGAATCTCGATTTCTTCGTGCGGTTTGTCAACCTCCTTCTCAATGACGTGACGTTTGTCCTCGACGAGTCCTTCACCGCCTTCCTTACCATACACGATGTACAGGTTGCGCTTAGCCAGAGCGGAAGTACGATGGACCAGAATACACGTCAAGAGAAGGAGGAGCAGCTTGCGGCGGCCCAGACGAGGGCAAAGTCCTACATGCAGCTGACGAATGAGACCGTCGCGATGCTCAAGCTCTTCACGCACGCGCTTGCGGAATCCTTTACGATGCCAGAGATCGTCCAGCGACTGGCGGACATGCTGGACTACAATCTGGACGCGATGGTGGGTCCGAAGAGCTCCAACCTGCGGGTGGAAAACCTGCAGGAATACGGCTTCCACCCACGGACGCTCCTGAGCGAGATCGTCGACGTGTACCTCAACCTGATGGACAGGGAGAATTTCATCTTCGCCATCGCCCGAGACGGCCGATCGTACAAGCCCCAGAACTTCGAAAAGGCCGCCGAGATTCTGCGGAAGTGGTCTCTGAAGTCTCCTGAGGAGTTGAAGAAGTGGGAACTGTTGCAGAAAAAGGTCAAGGAAGCCAAGGAGGCGGACGAACAGGCGGAAGAGGATCTGGGAGAGATCCCGGATGAATTCTTAGGTATGTTGAGAGCTGCGTGGTGTTCTTTCTTGTTCATGACGATGCTAACGCTGATTGATAGATCCTCTGATGTACACTTTGATGGAAGATCCTGTGATCCTGCCCAGCTCGAGAGTGTCCATCGACCGGTCTACCATCCAGTCCCACCTTCTCAGTGACCCCAGCGATCCATTCAACCGAGCGCCGCTTAAGATTGAAGATGTGAAGCCAGGTAAGAGCTCAATTGATAATGGCCCATTTTTGTGGATCCTTAGCTGACATTGCCTCTTCCTAGATACCGAACTCAAGGCCAAGATCGAGGCATTCAAAGCGGAGAGGAAAGCACAGAAGAAACAGGCGATGGCGCAGACCGCTCCGGAGAGCATGGACACTTCAACTGGCTGATCTTGGCGTCGGAGCAGATATGGTGTGGTATCTGCTGGACAGTTATAAATGGGCTGGCGGAATTGCATATAATTCGATGTCACATTTATCTTTCTATTTGCAGGCGATTAGCGCAATCGAGAACTGCATCGCGGCGGTGCTGATTTCTTAGGAGCGACACTTTGGTTTGGGATTAGCGATTTTGGCCATGTCAGGGTTACAGCGACTAGATGCAAATGTCTATTCACTAGTAGTTACTAATCTGTGTGTTTGTATCAGCTATAAACATTATTGCCTCTACTGTAGCATGGATCCTGTGGGGTGAACGACAGCATCACGTGGCGACGCGATATGACGTTCAGATGATGAGACTCGTGCAGTCCGTATGAGGCAAGTGTTCGGAGTACCTAGACAGGTAGACGGGGCTCGCCGCCATGGCTCATGCATGTTCACAGTCAATCACGTGTTGACAGTTAATTCAGGCTGAATTGGACTCAGTCCTGGCCTTTTAGACCCTGCACAGTGCGACGCTGCCCTGATCGTTATGCTGTCGTTCCTCCACATCTCGACTCGGGGATCTTTTTTCCCCCTCTCTGCGGAGTACTTGAGGCTTGCGTCCATCAGGACCTAGCCAGCTCTCACACATACCTATACAGCTAAATAGCGAACGCTGCTACCCCTCCTCATCCTTCTGGGTTCTAGGTAGGAGAGAGAGCCACCCCAGCTGGGATATCTGGGACACAATGGGCTCTGTCATGTCGACCATCGCGTCCGGTTGGGGATCAGTCCCTCCGCTGACCGACTTCTTCCCACCGACGCCAGAGGCGTACTCGTCGCTGCTCAGCATGTTCCAGTACTTCCCTGTGGTGAGTAGACGCAAATCCCCATAACATACATCTGGACAAGTCGAAATCTCGCTGATAATTGGGCCGCAAACGACCAGATCACCATCTCGCAATGGCTCTCCTCCTTCCACCCCGCGGGCAAGACCTCCCTCGCGAGCTCCCGCCTCAACCTCCCGGGCCCCATCGCCTGGTCCATCATGGAGATCGTGGGGCCCATCAACCTGCTCTATGTCCTCTGGCGCCTGCCGCCCATGCTCGACACGAACATGAGCATCGCCTCCCTCACCACCTGGAACAAGCTCGTCGCGTCGCTGTACGTGGTCCACTACGTCAACCGCGCCATCATCTCCCCGCTCTTCGCGTCGCCCAGCATGTCCCCGATCCACGCGAGCATCGTGCTCAGCGCGGCCCTGTTCAACTGGTTCAATTCGTCGTGTCTGGCCGCGTGGCTTGTGGGGTATGAGACGCCCGTGCTGGGGTACAAGACGGACGGAGGGGCGCCGGCCTCTTCTTCTGCACTCTCATCGCTTTCAATCACGCAGCAGGTCCTTCCATACGCAGGCCTCGCCCTCTTCGCCATCGGCATGGCGGGCAACATCTCCGCGGAGCGGACGCTGTACCGGCTCCGCCGCGAGGAGGCCGACAGGCGCTTCATCGCCATCGCGAACGAGAAGAAGCGCAAGCAGGAGGAAACAAAGAGACCCTCCGGTGCGGACCTCCCGCCCGAGACCACCGTCCAGGAGACCAGGGACCGCTACACCAAGGTGTACGTCGTCCCGCCGCCGAGGGGGCTCTACCGCGCCATGCTCTACCCGCACTACGTCTTCGAATGGCTCGAGTGGTTCGGCTTCGCACTCGCTGGCACCGCCGTGTTTCCTGGACGTAAGCTCTCAACCTCAGGCTCAGGTTCGTACGCGACCGCAACGCCTCCCATCAGGCGTCTCGCGCCGTGGCTCGTCCCCGCCGCGTGGGCGGCGGAGCGGCTCCGGGTCCCGCTGCCGCTGCCCGCGGTGGTGTTCTGCGCCAACGCCGTGGCGAACATGCTGCCGCACGCGCGCTGGGGGCGGAAGTGGTACGTGGACAAGTTCGGGGAGAAGGCCGTGGCGGGCAGGGGCGCGGTGGTGCCGTGGTTCAAGTGGTTGTGATGGTGAATTGAATTGAATTGAATGGCTATATTGATCGGTTGGTCCATTTGATTAGTTTCGGAGATGCCTAGGATAGGATACGATACGATAATTAAAAGAGTTTTCGGGGGTTTATTGATACATACATACATACTTGGAGACTTCGGCTCTTATCTATCTTACTAGTAGATAACGAGATCATGGGATCATGGCAGTGTTGAATAAGACGGCCGGGAGACAGACGGCCACAATTCCTGGCGTACATACAACACTACAGCTGGAGACAAGATAGAAGAACCTTTTAGGATTTGTAGAAACACCTCCAGTCGTTGAAGACGGACCGGGAAGGAGCTCATCATTTCCCTCTATAGCGGTCGATGGTTCTAATCACAGAACCTGTCTCTCGGACCTGTTCTAGAAAAAGCATGGTGCTGTTGAGAGAAACCCCCATGGTATTTATTTGCACACACGTGGGAAAAGAAAACAGAACTAAATTGTTGAAAACATAAGCGGCCTCAGGGCTCAAAGATCGCCGCACTCCGCTTCTTCCACCCTAAAGCGTACACGACCGGGTAAAACCTTTTTTGACCACGAAATACGAAAAAAAGGAAACGTATCGCCAACGCCGATGTTGAAATCGTAGCACGTAACACCCTTTTGCTCCCCTTCTAGTTGAAAAACCGTAACCCATATGTTGAACTTTTGGTATCATCATCGTAACTCATCACGTAGAGAGCACCCCTCCTGCTCTCTACCTCTTATTTGAAGTGGCACGTTGAGGATGCTCACTTCAACGACTGGGTGTATCATTTATTTGGAGTACTTCTGGCGGTAGAACTTGGCCGCGTTCACCATGTTGGTGAGGGAGGCCTTTGTCTCCGGCCACTGTCTGGTCTTCAGACCACAGTCAGGGTCGATCCAGAGTTGATCTGGTCTCAGGTACTCAAGCATCTCAGCGATGCGGTCCTTGATCTCCTGCTCGCTTGGAACACGCGGGGAGTGGATGTCGTAGACACCAGGACCGATGTGACGGGGGTAGGCCTCGTCGACGAAGACCTTGAGCAGCTTAGCATCAGATTTGCTGTTCTCAATGCTGAGAACATCAGCGTCAAGAGCGGCAATAGCATGGAAGAAGTCCTGGAACTCAGAGTAGCAGAAATGGGAGTGGATCTGGGTGCCGTCGGCAACACCGGCGGTGGCCAGACGGAAAGACTTGACAGCCCAGTCAAGATATTCATCACGCTCCTTGCCTGCACGAAGAGGCAGACCCTCACGCAGAGCAGGCTCGTCGACCTGGATGATGTTGATACCAGCCGCCTCGAGGTCGAGGACTTCGTCACGCAGGGCAAGAGCAAGCTGCTGAGCCTGCACGGACTGGTGGACGTCGTCACGAGGGAACGACCAGCGGAGGCAAGTGATGGGGCCCGTGAGCATGCCCTTCATAGGCTTCTTCGAGATGGAAGCAGCATACTTGGACTCCTTGACGGTCATTGGACCAGGGCGGGAGATATCACCAACGATGATCGGCGGACGCACGCAACGGGATCCATAGCTCTGGACCCAGGCGTTGGTGGTGAAGACGAAGCCAGTAAGCTTCTCACCGAAGTACTGGACCATATCATTGCGCTCCGGCTCACCGTGGACGAAGACATCCAGGTCAAGCTCCTCCTGGATCTTGACGACCTCCTGGATCTCCTTCTCGATGAACTTCTCGTACTCCTCAGCAGTAATCTCGCCCTTGGTGAACTTGTTGCGCTGAATACGGATCTCCTTGGTCTGGGGGAACGATCCAATAGTGGTGGTTGGGAACAGCGGAAGGTTAAGAGTCTTCTGCTGCTCAGCGATACGGACAGGGAAAGGCGACTTGCGGTTGTACATGTCTTCCGTGATAGCCGCCTGCCTCTCCCTGACCTTGGGGTCGTTCGTGATCTTGGACGAGGCACGGGACTGGATAGACTTGGCGTTGGCCTCGAGCTGCTCACGGACGGCGGCCGGGCCCTCAGTAACAGCCTTGGCGATCACGACCACTTCGGCACACTTCTCGACAGCAAAGCTGAACCAATCCCTGACCTCGGGGTCAAGGTTCTTCTCGCTCTCGAGGGTGTGAGGAACGTGCAGCAAGGAGCTCGAGGTGGCAACAATGACTCTGTCCTTGCCGAGTTTCTGGATAGCAAGCTCGACCTTCTCAATGGCGGTCTTGAAGTTCGTCTTCCAGATGTTACGGCCGTCAACGACACCAGCGGAGAGGGTCTGGTTGGGACCGAGAGCGCCAATGACGGTCTCAAGCTGCTCTGGGTTGCGAACAAGGTCAACGTGGATGGCGTACAGGTTCTGGAGAGAGGACAGGACGTCGATGTTGTGAACGATGTCACCGAAGTAGGTGGCAAGGGTGATACGAGGCGCCTTGTCACCAAGAGCACCCAGCTTCTCGTAGGCCGGCTTGAAAGCAGCCTTCGACTTGGGCGGGAGGTCGAAGACGAGAACGGGCTCATCGATTTGGACATCCTGAGCGCCGGCCTCCTTGAGCTTGGCAAGGAGCTCCACGTACAGAGGAAGGAGCTTCTCAAGATGGTCGATAGGCGCAACCGTCTGTCCACGGTCGGCCTTGGCGAGGGTCAAGAAGGAGACAGGTCCAAGGATGACAGGACGGGTGATGATACCGGCCTCCTTGGCCTCAAGGAACTCAACGACAGGCTTGGGCTCAGCGGCCAGCTTGAACTGCTGGTTGTCCTGAAGAGCAGGCTTGACGTAGTGGTAGTTCGAGTCGAACCATTTCACCATTTCCTGGACCAGTTCGTTAGCCAGAAGAGCGGCATGCTCGATGACGGATCATCAACATACCAAGCTGGGAACGTCGATGGCGGGAAGGCCATCCTTGGCTGGTCTCTGCAGACCACGACCCATGGCGAAGTACTCGTCAAGAGGGTGGAGGCCATACTTGGAGTATCTCTCCGGGATGACCTGATCGGCGGAATTAGACTCAATCACGGAATCAACGGCCAATTGGGGTTACCTACGCCGAAGAGCTGGATGTGGTCGAGAACCTGGTCGTAGAAGGCGAAGTCGTTGCTGGGGATGATGTCAACACCAGCATCCTTCTGGATTTTCCAGTGCTCCAGACGCAGTCTCTTTCCCTCCTTCAGCAGGTCCTCGCGGGAGATCTTCTCCGACCAGTATGCCTCCGTGGCCTTCTTGAGCTCACGGAGCTTTCCCATACGAGGGAAGCCCAGAACGGAGCTACCACGTTTGTTAGTTGCAAATAACTCGGGGAATCATGTGGGATGCTTACGATTGGACCATTCTGGCTGGTGTTTTCCGGGTGACGGGACAAAGAGAAGTAGGGGAGGGGAATCGAGGGGAGAGAGAGAGGCGGATGTAGTGAGTGAGGGTGGCGGTAGAGATGAGGCGATTGACAGGCAAGAGACTCAATCCCTTGAGCTGCCACAAGAGGGGTAGGAGAGGAGGGGTTGCTGAGGGAGGAGAAGGAGAAAAAGAAGAGAAAAGGAGCGCAGGGGGAGGGAGAAGAAGACGGCGGCACGGCGCTGGTACGGACTAGTCGCCTAGGAGAAAAAGTCGGCGGGACGGAAGCGGGCGGTCGAGCGTCGGGCGATGGATGGAGGGGCGGACGCGGGGTGCGGCGCTCTGACGCGATCGCCTCGCCCGCTGACTACACACCGAAGTCGGCGCTGCCGTCCAGACCCATGCGCGTTGCCGTCTCCTCCTCGACAAACGCAGCAGACCCCTCCAGCGTACGGCATCCAGACCAGTCGCAGAGGGAGACGCGTTTGCGTCCTGGTCTTTGGAGGTCAGCAGGCCTCGCTCCGCAGCTTCTGCTTGCTTGTTGACCCTTTCGGGACGCCGAAAGCTCTGACCCTGTCCTATCCCGAGTGGCTGCCAATCCCCACACAAACTTGACCTTCATCACATTGACATGGTAAATATCCTGGGCACAATGGCCAACGCATACAGTATGATCCTGGGACGCCTCGATGGAGGACGCCCTCTGCTCCTACCACCGGGTTTTACCTCCCAGGGAGAAAGACGAGCATAGTGTCTTCCGCTGCGTCAAATAGTGTTCGATCATCTGCATCTAACAGCTGGCGCCACTCGCTTCGTGAACATGGCAGTACAGGACAGACGGCGTGGGCACCTGGATCCCGGGTCTTTGCAAATATCAGCACCAGTCAGCCGTTATCTAATGATTTGGATCTTGGTCATCATTCGTTCCTGGGCTTGGGATTTTCCCATATCGCACCCTTTCCCAGGACTTACTGCCTGGTATAAATGTTCCTCTCCATATGCATAATTTAGCTCATGATACTGTTCACCTTGGCTTAAGGATGAGAGTTGACGTCATGCATCGAGGTACTTCGCATGCTAAGAGGCATGGTCAAACGTCCCTTCCGATAATCAGCCTTAGGTTTATATTCATTCATTTCATATACACCCAATTCTATAAGGCTGGAAACTTTTGCAAAGGCAAGACAACAATGGAAGCTGTGTTTCCTGTTTGTTTGAAGGCTTGTTCCTTCCTGTTCTGTATTCCCGCTGACAACTTCCTTTCAGAGCTACTCTCCCTTAGGCTGTTTGCAGAATATTGACAATGACAGACCTTTCATCTAATTCGGAAGCAAGTTTCATTCTCATTCCTTAGAAGCAGACTAAAGCCTGTGATGTGGATTCTTCGTTGCGTTTCTCAACTTCAGTGTTAAGCCCGAACCACCGCCAGCCGAATCATCTCTTTTCCAGTCATACAGTCTTACGGCCGAAATGGGTCTCCTAGCATGTCGTCGCCCAAAGAAGCTAAAGAAATCAACGGCAACTTCAGGAGATGCTCCGAACCCTGCTCCTCAAGCAGCGACACCGGAACTCGTCCGCGCAGGGGTATCGTCATCGGCGGATCAGGCTCATAGGCCAGGCTTACAGGGCTTATTCGAGCCTCCGTCGACTCCACTTGAAGGGCCCGAACCTATATTTTCTCTAGATGGACAGTCTTCGAATCAGGATGCATCTTCTTCCGCAAGGGCAATAAGGAACAGAGAGCGGCGCCGTCCTCTGGAAGCCTTCTCGGGCAGAATTCGAAGAGGGCTTTCTCGAGAATCAAGATTTCTCAGCCGGTCGTCAAGGAGACTCGAAAAGCACAGGATCCGCTCTTTATTTTTGGCAGTGGAGTCCACAGCTGCCTCCGGTTCTTTTGCTCAAGATCATTCCCTTGGAAGTGGTCTGGTTAGCGACAGAGCATATGATAGCGATGCACAGTGTATCTCCACCCCAAAAGGTTCGGATAAGCCTGCAGGGCCGGACTCTGCTGGAAAATCCACTAATAGATCGCCAAATAGCCTTCCCGACGACCCTGACATAGCAACGCATAAGGCGAGGGAGCAGTCTCATACAGAGAGGATCGAGAATTGTGATACACTGCTCAACCGGCATGACCATGATAACATCAGCCTGGATAGCAGAAATGATAGTCGACTTCGATTCCCCTCTTCAACTATTGAGTTGCAAAGCTCACAAGAAGCATCTATTCCAACAATTTCAGCAAACGAAGGGTGTACACAAGAGTTTACAGATCCGGTTGAAAACAAACTGTCAATTGCATTGCGCACGGCGGAGAACGCAGCTTCTGAGACAAGCGACGAAGAAAAAGCAAGAGATACCTGCTCTTCCTTACAGTTGCCACAGACTCCGACTGCGATTCACGGAATAAGCCATACTTTGCGAGAGGATACCCAAGATTCCTCCCTCCTGAAAGTTTCAGAAATGTGGGGAGACCAGTCTTCCACTCAGTCGAAGCCAGGAAGGGATGCTGTCCGTTCGGATGGAAATACAGAGTGTCATATCGGTAGAAGTGTCACTTATCCAACGGCTCTCACTAGCTTTCAGAATTCTCTGGCAGACATTCAGTTAATCCTGGACGCTAGACACACACGGCGACATTCAAATCCTGTGGGATCAATATCCGAACGGAGCTCAGTTCACCTATGTGATATGAACATATCAAAAAGGCTGGCGTCGACGTCCATGACACCAGTGAGATTAACCCAAGACCAATCGTCGGGATCTAATCGACGAATGGTTGATTCTAGCTTTAGCAGCGCCGCGTCTCACAAGCACGAATACAAAGGTTCTGAAGCGGCGGCTCCGGGATTCGGGTCGAGAAGACCCGTGGAAGCTAACAATCGTGGAAGGGACGTCTCTTCATTCTATCTTTCACAAACTAGCAGTCTTCCGTCCAGTCCTGGAGAATCTACCGATAAACTAGCATTGAAAGCATCGGGTCCTGTATACACCGAAGACAGCATTACCATACACAAGAGAAGAGGGTCAGGGAGAGGACGTCATTGCTACGCTACTCATTACTCCGAGCTCCTGTCTCTCACGCAGCAGTCGAAGGCCACTGAGACAGAAGTGCCTACCACCGGTAAGCATGGCTCTGTGCCTGGGACTAATATTACGCAAAGTGAATTTACAGAACAATTCGGAACCGGCAGTTCAGCCATACCCGAAATTATCGTTCACTCCGATGGCGAACCAATGACTGTCACAGGGCGCAGTGTTAGCGTGGGATGGATGTCTGCTGGCCGAAGGGTTGGTTATGGATACGCATTTGTGCCCAACAATGACGATGAGCTGCGAACAAAATCCGATATGCCAGCAGGTGATAAGTCGAGCGTCGCTCCAAGTCTAGCAAGTCCCGATGGCCGAAGCTGTAGCAATTCAAAACGACTGTCTGCAGAGGAGAATAGAGCTGCCTCGTTCACAGGAAGTCCGTCTGCTGGCAATCGACGCGGCAGGTCCAGCGGAGCCTTGGAACTGAAGGCAAGGGAAGCTGGAGAACCACGAAGCATGTGGACCAGGTTCACAAGCCATACAAGAGCAGAGCGGAATGGACCAGCAGGCCCGGCAGACAATGTGATTGTTCGTGATTTCTACCCTGGACCTGGTCCAGAGACGCCCACGCGTAGAGTCCCAAGCGGCTTCGATCATCTGCTGGAACGAGTGAAACTCAAAAGACGTTCAGAAAGTCTTAACATCTTGAGCAGAAGAGCCACATGACTCGCTGTTTTGGAGGAAGCAGTGCAAAACTCTCAGACTGACAACCCTGGAAACTAATGTATGCCTCATGCGTGGATGCTATTGCTAGTATGTAATCTTCACTGGCAGAAGTTATGTATGGTGCGACAAGCAGTCATATCGATGATGAAATTACTTTCAATTCTGTGGTGAGAGCAGTAACCATTGAAGCAAGGATAACATATCAATTTCTATTAATGGTGGCATAATTTTGGCTAGAAGTACCTGCTAGTCCTGTACGAAAATCACAACTTAGAAGGCTGTTGCAGATCGGCTAGAGGATCTGGCGATTCTGAAGGATCAGTTTCATTCAAGCGGTGGTCAGATGTTGAATTGGTTTTTGAACAGTCTACCTAATTGAATTGAGGCTGTGGAGCATTATTATTTGCAGAGTAAAGCGGTCAAAATTATTGTTGTGGAAACTGTCCTCATACCCTTGGATAATGATTGATTAGATCAGGTGACTTAGTTCTTGGCGTGGATATCGGCCATGCACTGCGGATCCAGTTTCACGCGCAAAGCAGATCTTCCTGTTTAGCATCGCCATGCACGAGCTGCTCCTCTTTGCTTCAGTCCCCGCACACCAGCACCATGACCTTCTCCAGCAATTGGCCGGATTGACGGCCATGCAGCCTCGTCGCCGCTTCGAGAGGCGTCTGCTCTTCAAAGCTTACCGCAAGCCTGGCTATGTCAACACCCGTATCGGGGGTAGTCAAGACGTGCAGGCCTCGGAGCTGCAACGACTGACTAAGATGCTCAATGGTGGCATGTTCTACACTCAAGTTGTTGGCCCCGTCTCGGAGAGTGACTTCGGCTCGACCCCTCCTTCCGGAACAGACGAGAAGAAGCACGGGACTGGCGATGATGAGAGCTGGTACGATTTCGAGGACCAACAGTGGAGGCTTGAGTTCAGGGATATCCCAGAGGCGGCGACTAGGTCGGCCGTCACGGCCAGGGTGATGGCGAGCGCCAGTCTGCCGCAAGGGGATGTGGTCCCTCCCATGAATGCTTGGGGATATAGGTCAGTTTGTTTTCCCCAGCTCAACATTTTCTTTTTAAATATGTTTAGTTGAACTAAAACTGTTCCTTCAGCTTCGTCACGGAATACGTCGTGGAGGGAGACATCTTCATCCACAACGACATCGTAATCTTCCTACACCGTGTGCTCAACTTCCCCGCCGACGGCCACGATCCGCGGACTCCGAGACGGCTGCTCCCGGCCCTGCAGAACATGGTACCGCTGGACAAGAGTGGAAGCTACATCCTCCAAGCTTCCATCACCGTTCAGGATGGCAGTAATCCAGAGACAATGAAGACAGCTTCACAGCATTTGCTTGGGTTGAGGGAGCAGTTGAAGTCGGTGGTACGTCTGGAGCAGGCGGACAGGCTGTCGCTGGATACGCGAGTGAAGTAGGACTGGACATTTCATTTCCAGGTTTCTTGTTTTCTGTCTGCTTTATATGGTGTACGGTCATGATACCCAAATTCTCTGGGGGTGGACGTCTCTTAGTGAATGATCTGGGCGTTGGGAAATGAAAAGCATCAGAAATACCAGGATAATTCGGACATAATAGACGATACCATGAAGTATTATTTTTCTTATTATTTGATAATAATAGAGATCGTCTGTTGTCTTGAAGTGCAAAGCGTTGATGTAGTGAAGGCCCAAGATGAAGTAGTTCCTGATACGGTAATATAGAGCATGTGACTTCGTGAAACTCAGTTGCGCGTCCTCGCGTCAGCTACGCATCCAAACCTGAAAACAGTCGCATTCCCCATCCATAATTTCTGACGGCCGCGAATCTAATCTGCAGGACCTTGTTTGATCGCCTCTTACACTCCGTTTCAAGTTCGTCCCCTCCACCACCATTCTCCTGCTCCAGGCCATCAGGATGGGCGGGGCGGCGGGCACGAAGAGGGCCGCGTCTCCCTCTCGTGCCTCGATATCCCCGCCTCCGCTGAAGCGCAAACTCGAGTCGACAACGACGAGTGAGCTCTCACCTAATAACAAATAATAATTATCATCTGTTGTGTCAGTATTCTTCTTTCTAACTATCACGTCCACCAGAACAAGCCATAGCGAATTTCTTCACCCCGGCCTCACAGAAGAAGCCCGAGAAGATCACCTGGCGGATCGTCAACAACAGCCTCATAGTCGGAAAGTATGTGACGGAGACGGCAGGCAAGCAGCGCAATGACCAGGGAATGAAGCGGAAGATAGCGGCGTTCGATTTTGTGAGCTCTCTTTTTATTTAATTTGCTATTATTTATTTTTGCTCTTGGTTGGATGAGCTACGACTGACTTTGTCTGGCGGATCCTTCAGGATTCGACGCTAATATCGACCGCCTCGGGGAACAAGTTCGCGCGCGATGCCAAGGACTGGAAGTGGTGGCATGCGAAGGTTCCGAACCGCATCAGGGAACTCAACGATGAAGGGTATGCGTTTCTGATGGGCACTTAGATCACGGCGCGATATTTCATATGCAGATCAGACTGACTCGAGCGTGCCCACACACATCTACAGCTACCAAGTCGTCGTCATCTCGAACCAGAAGCGGATCAGTCTCCAGAGCGAGCTCAAAGGCGGACGGAGCGAGTCCAAGAGCCTATCCAACTTCAAGGAGAGGGCGACGGCGGTGATGCGCCAGCTCGACGTGCCGATGAGCATCTACGCCGCGACCCAGTACGACGAGTACAGGAAACCGCGCATGGGCATGTGGAAGGAGATGCTGGACGACTACGACCTGGATGTCGGTGAGGGGGTCGACCTGCAGGATTCGTTTTTCGTCGGGGACGCCGCTGGACGGCCGGGAGACCATTCATGTGCAGATCGGTTAGTAGTGGCCTGGACCTGGACAGGCCGAGGCAGGCAGACAGGTGTCTTTTTAAAGTGAGAGAAAGCAGATGCTGACTCGGAAACCCGCCAGCGACTTTGCAGCGAATGTCGGAATTGCTTTCAAGACACCGGAGGAGTTCTTTCTCGATGCACCCCCAGAGCCAGTGACACGGGCATTCGACCCTGCATTATACGTCAGCGACATGCCGAGTGCTCCGCGTAAGTCATGCTCCAGCTCAGTCTACGTCGGTTCTTCATGTGCAAAAGACCCGTCCAATGCAGCATTTCGTTGGATAATAGTCTTATTGCATCACACTACATGCATGCACGTTTTCATGTATATGCACGCCGGAAACAGCATACTACATTATGAACTGACACGGGTTTTCATTTCCATATAGCACCGGTAGTATTCAAAAAGCGCAACCCGCTCGAGCTGGTCATCTTCTGCGGCAGTCCCGGGGCAGGCAAGTCGACGTTCTATTGGAAGCATCTGCAACCGCTAGGATACGAGCGTGTCAACCAAGATATCCTCAAGAGCGTAAGCCTTTTTCCCCCTCCCCCTCCCGTTGTCGGTTCGGTTGATATTGCAATAGCGGGTTCGGTCAAGACCTCTTAAGAGGCATAATGCAAAGCCACTTAATATGGCAACTCACCCGATCGACCTGAACGACAAATGAGATCATGCAGCTGACTAGTAACTGACTCGTTCCGTCTCGCGCAGCGCCAGAAATGCATCAAAGTTGCCAGGGAGCATCTCACCGCCGGGAGGTCTGTGGCAGTTGGTATGTTAAAAGACTCCCTTTTCTTTCCTTATCGGACAAACGGTCGTTGAACACGCCATTCATTCTCTTCCCCTCTTCCCTATCAATTAAAATCTTTCAAGTCGTTCTGCTGTCGCGTCCACCAGAAGAGATACCCTCCATGTCTATTCCGTACCCACATGTACCCAGTTACACGACTCCACGTGCTTCCGCAGCTCAAATCCCTGAAAACGAGCTTAATGGGGAAACCCAAGCAAAGCAACAGAAAAGAAACAACCAATGGTTACGGAAGAGATAACTAACGAGACTGACTGTACCATCGAAACGAAAAAAAGACAACACAAACCCCGACCCCGAGACCCGAGCGTCCTGGACGCAGCTCGCCAGGGAGCTCAAGCTCCCCATCCGCTGCGTCTACTTCACCGCGCCGCCCGAGCTCTGCCGGCACAACGACGCCGTGCGCGCCGCGAACCGTGACTTGGTACGTTGCATACCCTACTCTCTCCTACTATTCTGCTTACTCCATCTCCCATGCTTTTTTATCACTTTTCTCCCGAAGTTCTACCTCCCCCCCCCCCTTTCCCCCTCCATCCTTCATCATCCTTCATCATCCTTCTGAATTCAGACTGAAACCCGCATCGCATCGCATCATCTCACCGCATCCTGTATTCCATCCATCCCAAGACAGCGGGTCCAGCCCAGCCCCAGCCCCAGTCCAATCCCTATCGTGCATTCGTGATACAGCCCTAACGCACATCCTCGTATATTCGGACATACTACCAACCTTACAACTACCATCCATAACTAAGCTAACGATAATTAATTAATTAATCAAACCACAGAACCCCGAATCCCGCACCCTCCTCCCCGGAATGGCATTCGCGGACTTCGCGCGGCGGTTCCGCGAGCCCGATGCCACCGAGGGCTTCGAGGACATTGTGCGCGTCGACTTCCGCTTCGAGGGCAGCGAGGACGCCAGGAGGAGGTGGTGCCAGTTTTGGGTCTGAGGTCTGTGGTCTGAGGTTCATTATATATTAATTGTTCGGGTCGAGTCGGGGTCCGGAGGTCACGTAGGGTCCGGGTGTTGTTCGTTCTTTCCATATTTGGAGAGTGAATGCCTACTCCGGGCCTACCTTAGGTAGGTACTAGGTACCTCCTACTGCCCCCCGGCAGGGCTAGGTAACTGTGGACTTTTTCGTGGTTGTTGGATGGAAACGTGACGAGATGCGGAAACACGATAAGATAAGAGTTCTTCCATGATCGCCATCATCCTGTATTCTAAAATTAGCGGTCGGATCACGCTCTGAGAGCCTTGGTCATCTCGTGATTGATTAAAATATGATAACTGTTCATGGCGTATGGATGGCCCTCCGAATTTATACATGCTGATTGGTCTATGTATCTCTAGCTATCGAACATAGGTGGTGACTAAACATGCGAGTATGAGCAAGACATAGCAGTATCGGCCCGAGGGCTGTAGGACATCGTCATCGCCAGGAGTACAGATGTAGTCAGCATGTACACAATATATCATTACTTTTGTTCTTCCCCCCTTTTCAATGTCAGGGAATGACATCTATAACAGATACAGGATAAAGGACACGGAACCGAGTCGAAGACTCAAGGCTGGGGTATAACAGAACAAAAAAGAAAGTGAGAACATAGTACAGTACCATTCCGGCGTTCTTTTCGCTTTGCTGCACCGCATTTGCCGTTGCTTTCCTTTGGACACCGGGGTATTGGGGAAGAAAAAAATATACTTCCTGTACAAATACACGGTTCTGGTCCGGAATTTGTTAATGATTGGCACCAGCCAAAATAGAAATAATTTCGCAGGGGAAGAAGACACAAGTGGTATCAAGGGAGCGTGGGTATAATGAACGCCAATCATCAAAACAAGAGAGCGTGATCACTGCCTGTCATATCGCAGCGGAATGATGGTCATAACGGGTCATTATCAAAATAGATAGCTAAGAGATTGTTGCATCGAGCACTGAGTCAATCGAGGAGCTAGCTGTCACAGTGTTGTTGTACATCGTCGAAGGATCGTCTCGGTTTTATGACCGGGCCGAAATTCCTGCGGGAGGATACGAGGTGTAGGACCTAGATATGAGATCCTGTATGAATTTGAAAAACGATCGCTTCTTCACGGACTTCGTTTCGGATGGTGTCTGCGTGCGCATGGGAGCGACTGTCATCGGGCCCACGATTTCCTGGTCACCAAGTTCCGGAAATTTGTCATTATCGTGAAGGCGCGGGATCTTGATCGCGTCACAGGGGTGGATGTTGGACTTGGTCAGACTCAGGCCCGCTCCATCCTTCGCTTCAAGCTGTGCAAGGAGCGATTCGTGATACTGTCTCCACTTCCTGTTGATCGATTCCCACTTCTCTTCCGTGAGCTTATAGATCTTTGACGTGACCCCGTAATGCTCCCCCGTGCGGACAAGGTGCTTGGCATAGTTACACCGTGCCAGATCCCAGTCCGCCCGAAGCTGTTGGAAGGATTCGACATCGCAGGTTTCCGGCATATAGGGTTCTGGGTAAACGGTGAAGTTGGCATGTCCGAGTTTATTCGCCCATTCATCGTTCGGGTCGGACAAGGTGAACGGCGCAGGCCCGTCTCCTGAGACGGTCCGCGTCGTGTTCGCACGCGGTCTGCTGATGGATGACATCGACGGCCTTGCTGACAATGGTGGAGAGGGCAGTCCTGCCGGGTTGGGATCTGCAGTCGCCTTGACATTGGACGCGTCTGACACGTCTGCAACAGAGGGCGACTGTAGGGGCGAATGGACTGCGGACGTAGACGCGTCTGTCGGACGATCACCCATAAATGGTGGCAGCAAAGGGGTGGCAGCTTTCGGACGGAGCTCTTCGATGCTCTGACTGTTTGCCTTTTCGATGTCTAGCGGCGGAGTGCCACACTCGCTCAATTGCTCCTCGAAAAAGGTCCTGGCCGGCGACGGCGGATTGAAGGGTTCGGGCCTGCAAACCGGACGAAGAACCGGGCTGACCAGGGTCGAAGACACCGAGTTCGCTCGTGACAAGAACCCGTCGGCGAACGGCTCTTCCATGGATGTTGCCTCAGAACCGTATCTCGCTCTCCATCGGGCCGAGATTTTCGAAATACGGGAGCTGATGCGGGAGATGCCCTTCATAGATGCACTATCCGAACGCCGCTTCTTTGGTGAGCGCGGCGCATCCATCCAGGCATCTGTGAGGTCGTATCCATCTGTGTCAAAGGTCGAGAGATAGGACTCCTCAGGACGGGAATTTGATATGTATCGGTCAAAGTGTTCTTCTGTAGCGTCAGCATCCGCATGCAGCCATTGACGCGGCACATTGCGACAGAACAAGGGCAGAGGCAACTTACGAAAATAATCCATCTCCAGTTCACGACCTTCCCGCTCCAGGGGCTCCTCCTTCACACCCATCAATTGGGTTTTCACCGGGCCAGAGGCCTCCATGGAGTTGCCCATGCCTGGCGAGGAGACCAGGGAGGAGACAGAGCTGGAGCACTTGGTATGCGCCCTGGCGGAAAAGACAGAGACAGACGGGGAGACAGGTGCGGAGGAATCAACTGACAGCGGCGACTGAGGAGGGAGACGCGCCTGGGAGGATTCTGTATTTGCGTCCGCACTGCTGGGTCTCTTTGAGTCAAACAGCTGGGACAACTTGAACATGTCGCTTTCGGGTGCGCGTTGCACAGCAACAGACGTCAGAAAAGTGAGGCACTGGGGGTTTTGTTCACTTGGAGGGCGTCAGAGTCATCGTCGGCCCGTGGCTTGAGCTGCTGGAGAGAATGACTGGCTTGGTTGGATACGTGGCGGTGAACTGGGGGAAAACACAGGTGGGGGTGGAGATATAAGGACGGCCGTGGACGGCCGGCGACAGGAGGACCTGGCAGATGATGTGCAGCAGGCGCTGCTGTCCTGGGGGCGCTCCTGCCGCGGTCAGTCTGCGTTCAGCGTCGCGATGAAGAAGGACAATGGCCTCCCAGAATGGCAGCATCACCAGAGGGTTGGGACAGGGACAGGGACCGGCCACATGGAGTGCCCGGGTAGGATACGGTAGAGAGGCTGGCGATGCCAGAAACAAAGCGCAACGGCGCAGGGTTCAAGGGAATAGTTGGGCTGCTTACACTGGAGCCCAGGCTTGCCCGAACGGGAAGACTGCCAGAGGTCGAGGGCGCCGGGCAGAGAACGAGGCCGGAAGCGAAGCTGCTGGAAGGTCGACGATGCACGTCGTCACGAGGGCGAGGACAGCGACGATGACGGCGGAGGTGGTGATGTGGTTGGAGGCTGGAGGAGAGCGCAGAGCCCGAGCAGATCCCCGCAGGGCCAGCGGCGAGGCGGCGCGTCTCGAGGGCCACCGCAAGCCCTGACACTTGAAGACCGGAGAGCGAGCTAGTTAGCAGCTAGCGGACGAGGAGGAACACCTGGAGACGCAAAGCAGGTCCATTGATGGGCGCTTTGCACCGCACCAGCTGGACTTCAAGCCCAGCTGCCTAGACAACAGGACAGCTGCCGCTCCTCCGGCTCACACAGAGAAAATGGAATCGCTGTTCCTCTCCTCCTTCCGTCCCTTCTGTCTCTCTTTTTGTCCCGTCCTACGAGCTTTTGTGTGACCTGCGAAAAAAAAAAAAATTGATATGGTTAGAGTCGGAATATTTACTGGTATTTTTACCAGAGGACTGGCGCGCCGCGGGCCGGGCATGGCAACAGACCCGGCCGCGGCCCACGACTGCTGGTCCGCTGGGAAGAGCAGAGAGAAGCTCAACCGAGAGCCAAAAGCCCCAGTGCCAGTCTCGACCGCGACTCCTCATGGCAGCCATGGCTCTTTTCTGCGTGGTATCGCCGGCATCCACGGTGTGGAGTCTCCGAGGTCACCAGCGACGAGTCACAGCCCGCACCGGCCGGCGCTACAAATCCTCCTCGTCGCCGTCGCCGGGTGGATGTCGACAGCGCGCATGGGACACCGTACGCCCCGTTCTCGTCCGGCTTCGATCGATGCCTTACTAATGTGGAGACATCCCAGAACTGAGAACGCACGGTGACTGCTTTCACTGACTCTACGGCGGACGGATAGCTCAATGTGCAGCTTACTGCGTACGAACGGCGGGGAAAGGTCAGCATATCATTGAAAGACTTCCCGAAGCTTGCTTGCCCTTTCCTCCGCGAAGGTGCAGAGGGCAGTTCGCGGGGTGCTGGTTGAGCATGGAATAAACATGCGGATGGGGACACTAGCTTGCAACCCGTTCTCAGTCGTACCCGGAATTTCACACCGTAACCGGCCTCGTTGGCGAGGCCCTGTGAGACTTGGGCAACTTTCGGGCAGTGTTGTCGTCCATCACGATCCTAGCCCTGCCCAACCCAAGATGGCGCCGCCTGCAAGGGCAGACTTTTCAACGCGAGCTCTGCCACCAGTCACAGCTGCTCCTCCTTGCGGATCTGGGAGATCGTGGGAGGGGGAGTTGATTCCTTTTCTTCCCCGAGCCACACGCTGAGCAGCGCAGCTGTTTCTCCTGCCAAACCCAGCGCTGCGCAGGATGCAAACGCCAGAGCCAGAGCAAGGCAGGGCTCCTGTTGGCCAAGTTCTTCAGCTGCAGAGTAGTGTATACGGCGTAGTACAGAGACGGAGGTACGGGAATACAGTACTTGGTCGGGAGCTGCAGAAGTCGCAGACATGTGTTGACATCTGACTGACCTCTGTGAATCATCCCTGGACCCGACATGGAAAAGAGTCGAAAGATAGTGGCTTGCTCCTGCTTGATCGGGTTTGCTCGTCTTTTGTCCTCCCAGCTTGAGCTCACTGGTTGGAAGGCTGGATAGCTTGTAGAGGAGCAGCGACTCCACATGCTACACGTCTGTTGCGTCCAGCTAGCTGAACTGGCAGCATTTTTATGCCATTTTTATCCTGTTATCCATTGGTTGCGGAGTGCGATGAATAATAATATAATAATCATGCTGTTGAGTACGGGGCACTGTGTACAGGTAACTTAGAGGAGTTACTGCACCCGCAGCATCTTGTCCTTCAATTCGGGATCCTTCCACGGGTCCAACCACATGCCTCTCCACAAAACATTTCCGGAAACAGACCACTGCCCTTTGATTTGCTTCGCGCCCGAGCTTTCCTCGGTATACCACCGCCAAGCAAGTGGGAAACAAATCTCTTCAGTCTGGAAATAGACGTCAGATCCACATGGCCAGAGCCATCCAGTCGGGACGCCTCTCTTTGCACTTTGTCCGAGAAAGGGAACGGCCACACAACTGCCTTTTGCCCTTCCCATGGTTCCCGCGATTCCAGACTTCTTTTTTGTCTTTTTCTGATACTCGGTCTGAGTCGGTTCCAGAAATCCATGCTCTCTTCACCGAGCCTCTCAGATAAGCGCTCGGGAGTCGGTTGCGATTCTGCCCTGTTCGCTTCTTGCCGATGGTTCATATTCCATTCCTTTTTGCGGCCAGGTTGGACCACAGGAGCTGCGCCCCTTGTTTCTATTTTTTGAGCGCTACAGAGACACGATCATCAGATCCTGCCCTCTGAAACTTCGAATTGTTATCTCCGCCGCGTGGAGTTCAAGCTGAATCCCAAATTTAGTTCGCGAACCTAATATTAAATCTTGCAAAAGCCGCGTAGACGGCCGCAGGCGTGACTGGTTTCTGAATCTGGCCACTGGTGGCCGCCGCGATGCCAACCTTAACAGAGTAATCTGCCCATGGAAATGGAAAGCCTTGACTGATAACCCAAAGGGGTTAACTTGATGAATGCTCTGTTTCCTACCTTTGTTTCATCACTAAGAGCAACCACTTTTGGATCTACAAATCAAATCGTTTCTGCCTATTCAGCTAACACCAATGATTCCGTATCATCCAGCGCTGGAGATAAACTCCAGAGCTGAGGTCAACTTGAAGTTGAAAGAAAGCACCCAAGTTCGGATTCGGAACATTAAAGTTGCATGCTCAGCCTTCCCGTTCAAGTTTCCTTTTTCCCCTTTGGTTCATCTTTCGTTTTCAGTTTCATTGAAACTTAACCAGCATGAGATGAAACATGCATCCTCTTTTATCATCATCCTTTATCAAACCAACCCAGATCGATCGAAGGTCATTCATCCATCCGGATATTTATGAAGATCCATTCAATTCACTCGTCCAGTGGATTATTATCAACAGCTGAAAACCTGGAACCAACATCCGAATCAGAGCAAGTTAAAAATAACTTCCCCGCACATACTTTATTATTATTTACTACATGCCAACTTGAGACACAAGCGCGCTGCCTGAGAGTCTGTTTGTTTATTCATCTGCGTCATGACTTTTTCCGTTCTTTCTGTCTGCCAAGACAACTGCCGCCAAGGCAACGAAAGGCGAAGCACGACAAGGCTTATCCAATCCTCTGATTATTATTGCAAGCAAGTGGACGCTCTTCTTGGTTAGTGGTCCGTTCTGGAGTCCTGGCTGTCTTGGAGATGACATCTTCAAGATTTTACCCAGATACCTACCTAGGTTATCGCCCATGGTGTACCTAGGACCCGGGCGACAAGTCGGGATTACCTGACTAGGTATCAATAGGACGTGATATAACCCCTTTAAGTTAAGTGCCGTCATCGCTGCTATCCTCCGCTGCCTGGGCGGAACACATACGCAGTGTTCTGCCCCCGCCCCCGCCATCTGTGAAACTCTCCTCCGCCTCCGCCCTCTGGAAAAGGCCTGCGTTCGCGTAAGGGGTTACTTGCGCATGGTATCCCAGTTCGAGATCGTTGGGACTTGAACTTGGGGAAGTGGAGTTTCTTACAAGGACTCGGCTCTGAGCTTTCTTAGAGTGAACACAGGACAAGAAGAACTGGAGGACCGCTTCTTCCCTTCCATATGGCACCGGGTCAGAGCTGCAAAGCAAAGGGAAGCGCTTCCCATCCAACTGCACTGTTTCTTTGGGGCGACAGTGGGATATCATCACCTGTCAGCTACCCGGCAAAACACCAACACTCTTTACTCATTCACACCTCACTTCGACCCAGAGAGCTCAGATACATGACTTGATTTCCCAACTGCAGCTCTTCTGGTAATCACTCGATCCAGCCCCTTGAACAGAATCCCTCGTCACTCCAACGTCCACAGTATGGCCGATAATACACCTAGTTTGCGTCGATCCCGCCGCATCAAAAATAGACCGCCATCACAAACAGGAGAGCTCCCACCTGCACGGCGCCGTCGAACTCAGCAGCATACAGCGTCTCCATCGTTATCTACGACAATCCGCACCGCTGGTACAGGATCTTCTCATGTTCCTCCAACCGAACCATCAGCAGCGTCAACTTCTTTCCTACGTGAAGGCACCCCTACTGTGGATACTGGGAGTTCTTATGCTCCTCCAACCGAGCCGTCAGCAGCATCTCCTCCTGAAAGTCCTGCTCCAACTGGGCCAAGGCTTATAGCCCGTGCAGCGCATCGAAACGTGCACATTTTTGACAATCAAACGCCCCCAGTTGAGATTGGAGGTCTTCATGTGACAAGAGGCGTTTCAAAATCAGCTGCTATACGACATGACAGCAATCCTTGTTGTTGAACCTAGATTTTTTTTGGCATTTGCATGACGAACACAATCAGCAGGTGCCGAGAGATAATAACCTGGTGCAACCTGGAAATTATTACATTGTCTCAGACAGTGAGCAGATCCTTTTCTTTGTTTTAATTTTCGCCTTTTCTCTCTCTCTTATCTTTTTTGGCATTTGAAAGTCATGAGGACTGGCGCGTGACACTGACAGATAGGATCTAGTGGCTATCAGTATTACGAATGAAAGTGCTCTAACCCGGACTGTAACGGAACTGTCGTCGGCAACAAGACATCGTGCCTTTGCAGATGTGCGCGAACGAGATCGCGGGTGCATAATTACAAAGGTTCAGAATCCAGAAACGAACATCCAGGCTGGTGTCTGGGATAGCTTCCAGGCAGCTCATGTCTCTCCCCTGGCGTATTCGGCATTCTGGAATCAGATGAATTTCGATCGATACATCACTATCCCAGGGCCTGGTGGTGACAACGTCAACTCGGTTCAAAACGGATTTTTCCTTCGAAATCACATGCACGAACTCTTTGACACCTACGCGTTTTCCATTTCCCCGAAAGTACGCAACAGAATATACAACTGTTTTTCCTTGCAAAACGTATCGTGGCTGATGTTTCTTTGTATATAGCACGGCTACAAGATTATCTGCTTCCGCCCGGACATGGATAATATTGCAGGAATCTACCTCAGTGCTTCATTTATTTTGAACCCCAGGCGACCACCAGACGAACTTTTAAACTGGCACTTCCGCAAGGTAGTACTGACTAATATGAAAGGAATAGGGGAGCCGTGTTTTGAGAACGATTTTCCACCCGGGTCGGACATGGTCGGTCAGATCCTAAGAGGGCCAAAGCCTAGAGAAAGGATGGAATTCGAGCTATTTACGCGGCTCGGACATCTAGCGGAGGGTAGTAGGGCGTAGGGACGAAACGGGATTCGAGACAGGCACTAGGGCAATTTGAGGAAAGCGTCGTCGACTAACGCCTGTTTTGAGGCAGGTAGCTGTCTAATAGAGACCTAGGTAACTACAAGGCGGTCGAAAAGATCCATGAGTAGGCCCTTCTTTTTTTTCTTTTCAAGCTTCCAAAGGTCACTTCAACAATGGATGCCAGCTGCATTCAACGCTTCGTGTGCTCCAGAGTCGATCTAATGCTGGCTAGAGCTTTCAAAGACAACAGATATTTGAAATTATAAGCCATAAACAAGAAAAATGAGGCCATAAATAGGCAATCATAATGATAACGATATGATACTTCTGATATTTCTTTCCGTTGCTTCATCGTCTGTCTCCAGGATCACTAATAAATGATGACTCTACCTCAGAGACACATAGTTAGGGGTAGATATATGGGTAAACAACACGTATGAAAATCAAAAAGAACAAGAAGCTGGCATTACGACCGTACAATATAACTCGGCGACTTCGTCAGAATCGACAATAAATGATAGCAGCCCCGACTCCAACCCCATCCCCATCTTCCTGATCACAGATTTACAGTAAAACTGTAGTACAGCACAAGTGCCCGAAACCGGTCATTGTCAGTCGTGGCCTGGGAACCTTCATCCCATACAAGTTAGAAGCGCCCCGGCGTAAGTTTTGTCCCAGGCAAAGAAATGTATTCTTAGATTCCCGTTCCGTAAAAAAAAAGGTAGCGACAATTCATTGATTGATAAAAGCCCAAAACCTCCTCTAGAACGTGCTCGTGGCGTCTTTCACGTCAACTTCTGCTTGATGAAGAACGAACGGAGGTGCGAGAGCTGCCAGGCGCAGGTGGCAGAGAGGACGGCGATCTGGATCAGGGTCCAGCGCACGACACGGGCGTTGGTGGCTTCGGACTGGTCACGGAACTCGGCTTCTCGTTCCTGGAGAATCCCGCGCGTTAGCTTGCAGATTTATTTTTTTTCTCGCAGATAGAATAATTGATAGACGATGGAAATGGGCTACGTACCCGCTGGAACACCTGCTCCCGACGAATGTCCTGCAACCGCCCGTTCAGGTCCTTCACTTTCTGCACGATATCCGCGATCTTGCCCTTGTCCTCGCTCTCGATCTTGCTCGTCTCGCCGATGGCGATGTCGAGCGTCAGCTTGACGGCACCCTTGTTGTTGCTCGTCAGCCATCCTCCGCCCACGGCTTGCGTGTCGGCGGTGAAGCAGATCTTGTGCTGGCCCGAGTCGGCGGCGGAGAAGGTGAAGCGGCCCGAGTGGCCGCCGCGGTTGGTCATGACACGGTGGTCATTGTCGAAGGTCTCCTCGACGGTGATGAGCATGGTCATGGTGGAATCGAGGATGTGCGTGTTGGATTGTTGACTGTAGACCTCAGCTTTGTAGTTTCCTATAGGACGGTGTCGGTTTAGCAGACGCTCATGACTGTAATTGCTGGAGATTACAGGAATGCCCGTTGATTATGGCACGTATGATTGAAACATACCAACCACCAGGGTGTCCTTGGGCAATTCCTCATAAAAACATTTCGGCTGGCGCGCTTCCATAAAGAAGTAGAGAGCGTGTGCGGGAGCGGAGAGCGAGAGGATGGTGAGTGCGGCGAAGGCCTTGGACAGCCATGACGATCGTGACCTCGAGGGCGCCATGATTAGACTATGACTTCAAAGTGAACGGCAGGGACCCAGAAAGACGTCCTTATTTTGCTCTGCTTCGCTGCGAAGTTCGAGGTTGAACGCGGAGGATCTCCGGATCCAACTAAAGGGGTTTTGGTCAAGCTGGCACTACGGGGATCCAGGCTTGGCGCGCGATCTGCCGCAGGTCTTTGAGCCGCAATCGCCTCTTTCGAGCCTCAATCTCAACGACCTTCAACGCTTCCCCGCGCGTTCCAGTCTCGCCCCCCAACCGCCTCTGAGACTGTGCAGTGGCCCCCGGTGCAGACGGGCATTAACTTTTTAATTGTGCATTTACCTGTCATCGCGACCCTCGCGGTCGCAGATTCGCCACCATGGCCGCCGCGGATGTTCGCGACATGCTCGACCTGCCCGCGGAGGGGCAGGGGCCTCCAAAACCTCACAAGAAACCGAAGGTCGTCGAAAAGAGGCCTGGTAAGTGCGCGTCTTGTCGTCGATTTGCAAGTTCGAGAGCTGACTCAGTGCAGAGGGTATCACGCGAGAGCTCTTCGCGCTGCTCGGCGAGAGAGCACCTCCAATCGCCATCCAGGAGAACAAATACAAAGGACGGCCAAAATGGATGAGCAAAATGAGAGTCCGCCCATGGTAGGTTTCATGCTTCTTGGACTCCGTTATTATTGTGCATCGGCTGATGCCTTTTTTTTTCTCAATCAGGCGGATGACGCCTTTCACAAACAGCGCTCGTTCCGACGGCCTTGTTCTTCGCCATTGGCAGAGACAGCCGGATATCGCCAACCAACCTCCGCCGGAGGACGCGATGGATTTAGATGAAAAGAAAGAGGATGCCGAAGCTCCCAAGCCTCTGGAGCAGGAATACCCCTTCGCGAAGTACAATATCAAGGCGCAAGTGCCGAAACGATACACCGACGAGCAGTACAACAAGCACTTGAAAAGTGATGACTGGTCGCGGGAAGAGACGGATTACCTCATGGATCTTGTTGAAGAGTACGATCTAAGATGGGTTGTGATTGCCGACCGCTACGATTATCAACCGCCGCAGCCCTCGGAAGCGGAAGCAAACGCTGGGGCACTCGTGCCGGCGAAACGATACCGGACTATGGAGCAGATGAAGGCCCGTTACTATTTCGTCGCCGCGACAATGCTTGCTTTCGAACATCCACCTTCTGAGATGTCAGAGGCTGAGTTCGATCTATACGAAAAGATGATGAAGTTCGACCCGGAGCGGGAGAGAGCCCGCAAGGACCTGGCGGCTTTGCAACTCAACCGTACGGCGGACGAAGTACGCGAGGAGGGTATCCTTCTGGAGGAGCTCAAGCGCATCACAGCCAACGAGCAGAACTTCATCACCGAACGCAGGGAGCTTTACCAGCGACTCGAAGTGCCCGTCAGCGTGGGCAACACTACCATGTACCAGTCCAGCCAGGGCTTGTCACAACTCCTGCAGACCCTTCTACAGGCGGACAAGAGCAAGAAGAGGCGCACGTTGCTCGGCCCCGAGGGGGGAGCTCCCAGTCCGGCAAGCCAGACTCCTCAGAACGTTCCCAGCAACGTTCGCGACAGCAGGGCCGACACCCCCACCGGTCCTCCCGCTGCGCCATCTACCAAGAAAACCGCCGCTCAAGCAAATAAGGAGGCCCAGCAGGCCGTCAAGACGCTCACCCCGGCCGAAGAGGCCAAGTACGGTGTGCAGCACCACGACCGTCTCACGCCGGGCGTGCAGTTCCGCAGCGACAAGGCCCAGAAGCTCACGCAGGCCAAGTCGAACGTCCAGGCTCAGAAGCTGGCCGCTGCGCTCGCGGAGCTGGAAGTGCCCTTGCGTCTGGTGATGCCCACGGAGCGCGTCTGCAAGGAGTTCGAGAAGCTGATCCACTCGGTGAACCTGCTGCTCGACGCGAGAAAGGTGGCAGAGAAGGTGGAGAGCGAGATCCGGGTCCTCGAGGCGGCCAAGGCGGAACGGGAACGCAGGGAGAGAGAGGCAGCGGCAGCAGCAGCGCAGCAGCAAGGAAAGGAGAAAGAGAAGACCGAAGTGAAGACGGAGTCGGCGGAAGAACAGCCTGTCCCCTCTGCACCGGGAGGAGGAGAGGGAGAAGCCCCCGCCGCGGCCGCCGCCTCTACTGCTGCTCCTTCTGCAGAGGCTCCTACCGCTTCTTCTGGAGGAGCTGGCGAGAAGATTGAAGGTCCTGGTAATGTCGAGGAGGCACCCAAGCAAGCTGAAGGTGCCGAAGCAGCTGCTGGTGGTGCCGATAGTGCAGCTCCAGGTACGCCGTCTGGGAATTCTCACAAACGCTCTGCCAGCGTCATGAGCAGTGTCAGCGATAAGAGCAACAAGAGGCAGAAGAAGTAGGCCTTTTGTAAATATTCTCCCCTTCTTCCTTTTCTTTTTTCTCTTTGTTTTAGTATACCACTGGGATAGGTTGGTTGGTCGGTTACATCAAGGGCAGTGTATGTGTATAGATTTACTTATTGTTGACTACAGTTATTTATTGGTCTACCCGGGACTGCCGTGATTTATTAACGAGATGATATTTTATGAAGAGCAATACGGGGCATCCATGCTTGCTGAAACATCCACACTGTGGTTCTCCAAGTAAGAGAACAGCAAAGGCCTGTATTCTACCAGTTTTCGCAAACAACATACGATGTATCTCTTATAAATGGCTTGCAGCTTCCCCCCCCCCCCCCCCCCCCCCCCCCCTCTCTCTCTCTCTCTCTCTTCACACCGCTCCCTTGCTTTGACTTCAGGGATCCACTGTCCCCATACTAGCCCGGAGGCAGAAAGGTGACAGTTTCGATCTTTCTTTCGTTTCGGGATGAGACGTATCCCCGCATCCCTCCCCCGGGGCCTCCGCCAAAAAAAGTTCAGATCCTCACTGAAAATCAAGTCATGGATGCTGCGATGCCGTCTCTTCCCTTCGAAAATGTTGGATTGGGCACCTACGCGTGTAAAATAAAAAAAGTTCGACCATTAGACATTAAAATCAAGACACTACTGCCTGCAGCCTTCTAAGAGTGCTTTCTTTCAAGGATGCTCCACCAAACACCCTACATAGAATAGAAACAGACATTCCACAGATCCGACATCATACGGGACCGAGTGAGGTTTTAACCCAACAAAACAAGGATCGCAAGAGCGTCTTGAGGTCGCTTGGCGTGCGCGCCGTGCAGATCGCCGCTTGTCCGCCCATAGGTATTAAATAAGATCGGGCGCCGTCGGTGTGCGATTTTTCTTAGCTGTTCTGGGCAAGTCTGCAAGACCTGCAGCGGTAGTTTGGTTCAAGGGGGTTCACACGAAAGGCATCTATGTATGTATGAAAGATCCATGTCGGGTCTCCTGCTAGGGGCATTTTGGATGCGGAAAACGAGATGATTTGTGTTGTTGTCACCGTAGAAATCCGATATGATATGCAATGTACTGCAGATAAATTATTGACTGGTTTCAATGCCTGTAGTTTAGCCTGAAAAAAAAAAAGCGAGATCTGTACAGTAGGGAATCATGATTTTGATGTCTAAGTGAGGGGTAACTGTGGGTTCGGTTGTTAGTCCCGTTGCTAAGAACAGCAACAGGCCAGGCGTGCTGACCAATGGGAGGTCTACGATACGATAGCATCTTCTCCACGAAGTGCAGCAGCTGTTTTCTAACGAGAGGAGCTTGAAGCTTTATCAAACAAAATGTTGTTCCGGACTGATGCATGCTGCTAAAATCGGGCCAAGGGTTGGAAGACCTAGCGGACTAGCTGCCGTGTTGGAGTCTGAGGCTTCGGATTAGATGGGGCTTTCACATGCCTACGCAGTGATAAGCTTCTTGGAGCATCACGCCACAAAAAATATCGTTGACACGAGGGGTTCTCCCCCCGCAAAGGAGGACCTGCCACCTGGTGATGCGCGTCATTTGGGGGGCGAGCCAAAGAATCTGACGATGCTGGTGGTACTGCAGCAGCCATGGAACCTGATAACCGGTGGACAGACCAGAGGGATGGGCGCGGGGTTCCATGGTGTTAAGAGATAAGATGGCTGTCGTCAGCGTACCCATGTGTCAACCGCCATGGTAATGAGAAACGCGACATGCACCAGCGCGAGCCGATGACGACAGAGACAGCTTCGAGCTCTGCAAGGGAGAGTCGGTCAGCATGACAATGAGCGTCGTGCGGAGAAGGGCATAACGGCCTCTCCGCACCCGGCCGGCCATGGAGCAGCGGCGCTGCTGGACGAGCACACCGGAGCGCGCGATGGGAAGCGATCAGACTGTCCCTCACGGCCGTTGCCTTCTTCCAGTGGCGCGGCGTCTGCTGCTCCGGCCGGCCAGACGGCCTCTCCACGCGTTCTCCCGGCGCTGCCCGCACAGCGGCTCCGCAGACGTGAAACTCGCCCCCTCACACTTTTTTTTTGCCTGTACTCGTACTGCGTAGACCGTAGGGCGCAGAGCTGTCGGGAGGAGCAGACGCCGGGAGCGCCCACATCCGGTGCGCGCCGTGGGATACTCGATTGGGTCGGTGGAACCGTCTGCGGCCGACGGCTCGGCGCCCCTCGCACGGCACTTATCTCCTCTCCGTCCGCTCCGGCTCCCTTCTCTTCTCTGCTCTCCTCCGTCCTCGCCTGCTGTCTGCCTCCCGTCAAACACACAGTACTCCAGAAAGACAGTGATCCCAGCCAGAGAAGAGCCCCCCCAGAGCTCGAGCCCGACGGACAATCCTCAATCCGCCTTCTCCCCGCCCGTTCGCTGAGATTTTCTGCTCGCGCTCTCTTCGCCAACCACCCGCCCAAGATGCGTGCCACCACCGTTTTGCGCAACGCCGCCAGGACCCCCCTGATCAAGTTCGTGGGCAAGCGTTCCATTCCTCGTACGTCTTCCGTGCTGCAGTCCTCTCTGTGATTGAAGCCTAATTCAATTCTGTCTCGCAGAGTCCGTCGACCACACTCCTCGAGCCCACCCCGCCTCTCCCACCGGCGTCCTGCCGGACTCCTTCGCGGCCTACCGCTCCAAGGCTCAGCAGCACGGCCCTCTCAACGCCCCCGGCCGTCTGTCCTCCCTCTCCTACGGTGCCATCGGCCGCCAGTCGGGCGCCTCCCTGGGTCCCGTGGAGCCGAAGCCCGGCGAGTTCTTCGACCGCAACGAGCTGCCCCCGCGCTTCCACCGCATGCCATGGACGGAGGCGGAGATCGAGGCTGTCGAGACTGGGGGAGCCAGTCTGGTCTGCTAAAGTGACACGATAAATCCATAACGATACGAAGAACGATGGATTGTGACGGTAGAGGAGTGGGGCTGGCAAAACATGGCACGTGGACGAGGACAGGGAAGGAACAGAACAGCAGGGTGAATCCGAGACCATAACGAACGAACGGCCCGCCCGCTTCTGCAAGGGATATTTTATTTTTCCACCGATGACGGACGATATATCTTCGTCATTGCCTTGATTATGGACGTCCCACCCATTGGTCCATGGACGCGGCACGTCTCTCACCCAGAGTCTGACTGTGCACCCTGCTCGTGCACCTCGCAATGACTGCCATATGGAACGGCAGGGACTGGGTTCCGGTTGTTATCTGTATTCCCCTCTCCCGTTTTCTCTTTCACTTTGTCGATTCGGAGCGCTGGTGCTTTGCGGCACTGGTTGCGTGTCTCCTGGTCTTATTCTTCCCTTTGGTGTTTATCGGTTATTCCAGCATCTGTCTTTGTCACAGGCGGGGTCTTTTCCATGCATCAGTATATACGTTGATCCGTTTTATCACTGCGCAAAAGCATACGGGATAGATAGGTCTAGGTACTCCCTAGGGTGCATGACTTTGTGCTGGTGCTCTCGGGAATGAATTAGATAGACCATTGAAACTGAACTTTTCGACCAACTGACAACATTCTATCTGTAGACATCAATTGAGAGCTAAGAAATCAGTAGTCACTGATCTTAAGCTTAGAACCACCATGTGCTAGCTAGCTAACCCAATGAACTACGGCGTAGACCTTGCGAGCCTGATGTTGACACCCCGAGTCCCGACGTCATCCCCGCTCTCTCCGAAAACAGCCACGCGACGAGGCTCGAGCAACCCTCGTCGAGGTGCTCGGACCGCAGCCAACTACAACCGCACCTTTACTACCTCTGCTAATCCAGACAACCTCATCCATCAGAATACGTAGGTACCTGCCTAGGGACAATTAAATTAAATCAACCACACATCCAAATCCCAGCCCCACGATGTCTCTCTTCCCATGATAATATATACCTTATACCATACCGAAAAAGCACATAATCGTGATCCAAGAAAGGAAACGATCTCTAGGATGTGATGACGCCCATCAACGCCGGGATCACCACTAACATCACCGAAACCGACGAGGTCGGCACCCCCATCGCGACGTATGTCTACTCGGAGTCTGTGGATGTGGATGCGGATGCGGCGGCGGGCCGGGACGAGGCGGGAAACAACAAGAGAAAGAGGAGGAACAAGGTGATGGGGAAGGGAATGACGGAGATGACGGGGATGAAGGGGAGGAAGGGGAGGAAGGGGAGGGTTGATGTTGTGGTGAGTTTTAGTTTTTAGTTGCGTTCGATTTTCTTTCCCCTTTGGAATCGATTTTGCTTTTCTTTAATATTAAGTGTCTTTTTTTATTTATTTGATTCGTTGGTTTCCTTTCTTTTCTGCTTTCATAATGATAGATCCGACGATATCGGAGGGGAACTTTTTAGTTCGTTTGATCGGTATTATTTGTCATGAAATGAGCCAGATGTCGGATGGAAGGATGTCTGTTTTATTCTTGGGAGTTTGGAGATCTTGTCGTATATTCGTTCGATTCTAGATCGACGCTGTTGTTGCACTTTTTGATCTTCTTACTGGGTTTATGGTCCCTTTCTTTACGAAGTCGGTCTTCGTTCTTATGATCTTTTATCTTCGTCATTGCTGCTCTAGTCGTTGAACATGCACCCTGGAACATCTCTTCATGTCAATTGAATTCAAGCTTCAGGACCTGCTTTGTCACCCCGTTTATGGCTCATTCCGGAGATGAATCTTCTCATTATGTTCGAGATCATCTCATTAATTTGTCCATCTGTGTTGAATCTTCTGTTTCCACTGTTGATCTCTGCCACTTTGTTTCGAACTGTTCCCTCTGAGAGCACATGAGACCTTCAGTTCAATCTCTTCAGATGCAAGGAAGCGCGCGGCCAGAAGCAGAGAGGATATCAACATTTGTCGATCCGACTAGCTAACCGTCTGCGTACATTCTAGCCATCGTCATCGCTACAACCATGGTCGCTCTCAGCATCGTCACTCCTCTCGTCGCTCATGAATGTCTTCTTGCCTGCCGGGTACCCGCACAGCGTCAGCAGTGATTATCTCGAGTGAGTATGCTCCATCAAGCTGCTTGTATTCTTAGCTTTGCAATATGTGTCGCTCCCTTACTACGAAATCCCGAAGGAGCCGTACAATTGGCCTAGGATAATCAGAAGAATGCTAACGCAAATGATATTGTCTGCGTCTCTAATTTAGGTATCAAACATACGTAAGTTTTCAGTTATTCCATCCCGTTCCCTTTGATATGTTGTCATCTACTATTCTGTAGAACTTGTTTTTCTTTTTTTTTTCAATTAGCAATCTATCGACATATTCTGCTAGTAACACCACATCGACAGTGAACTGATCAGCATCTAGGACTCCCTTCAAGCGTTCGCAAGCTCCATCGCAGGATTACTGTCCTCTCGAGCGGTCTTACAAGGTCCGTTTGATTTCTCTCACTTGTTTCCCAACTTCTGGAGATGGCCTTCCTCTAGTATCATCATCATCGTCATCTATATACGTCGTAAAACATCCGTGCCAACATAGTTGACGACAATCCCAGGCGTCGGCGTCGGCGACGCCACCGCCTCGCCCACGTCCGCCCTCCTCCTGCACATCCTGCAGGACTCGTCCGGCCGGATCGCGACGATCCTCTTCGCACACCGCGTCGGTACGGCCATCGAGCCCGAGTGCAAGATGTACCGGCTCGCGGCGGACGTGTTCAACGACGCGGCCATGCTGCTGGACTGCCTGTCGCCGCTGGTCGGGACGCGGGCCGCGCGGGTGGCCGTGCTCAGCGGCGCAGGGGTGCTGCGGGCGCTGTGCGGCGTCGCGGGGGGCAGCTCGAAGGCGAGTCTGAGCGCGCATTTTGCGCGGTGGGGGAATCTGGGGGAGGTGAATGCTGTAAGTTGCTACACTCTATAATGTTTCTGTTGTGTTGTTCGAGTCTCGACTAGATATATCGTCCTGCGAGGCTGTCAATATGTTGATGTCAACAATGGACTGTTCCGCTCCTGTCGACATGTATCCGTTCTCTCGATGAATCACTACAGCATAACTAACACAACTCCAACAACAGAAAGACTCCTCCCAAGAAACCATAATCTCCCTCCTGGGCATGCTCGTCAGTCACTCTCCCCTTTCCCTCTACTTTCCCCCATTCCACCCGCATACTCGAACCCTCTCCAACTGACAACTGATGACGACAGGTCGGCTCCCTCGTCGTCTCCCACATCACCACCCCGTCCGCAACCTGGACTGCCCTCCTCCTCCTCCTGGCCCTGCACCTAGCCACCAACTATGCTGCCGTGCGGGCGGTGCACATGACGAGCCTGAACCGGCAGCGCGCGAACATTGTCTTCTCCGCGCTGCTGGGGTCGGATCCGGAGCTGGATGTTGACTCGTTAAAATCCGGCCAATATAGTTATGTAGAGAAGGAGAAGAAGGGCAAGAAAGAGAAAGGGGAAGAGGAAGAAGAAGAAGAAGAAAAAGAATGGAAGATCCTCCGACCAGAGGAAGTAGCACGCCGAGAGAGGATCTTTGAGTGGGACGGGATGTTACGCTGGACTTTTGAGTCTCAGTCATCGGCATCACCGTCATCATCATCACAGATCCTCGGATCCTGCCGCATCGGCGTACCGCTGAAAGATCTCCTCTTTCTCCTCCAGAAAGACTCTCCCTTCTCCATATCTACATCCGTCTCAAGATCCAAATCCACATCTACATCCATAGACCCGCACCAGCCGTCCCTCCTCCCCCGCCTCCTGGACCTCTTCGCCTCGGAATCCTACCTCCTCTACATCTCCGTCTCCGCCTCCCGTACCCGCACCCCAAACCATGTTTGCAACGCAGCCATCGTCCTCAAGCAAAACTGCACCGTGCACGCGCAGCTGAAAGCGTGGGTCCATGCCCTGCTCGCTGCGAGGGTCATTTCATCATCTTCTTCCAGAGAACATGTACACGTACAGAAGAACAGGAAAAACAACGCTGATGATCATGGGGAGGAGGAAGAGGATACGTTCGGGATCCTCTCCCGCACGCTCGCCTTCCTGAACGAAAAGCGCCGGTTCGAGCGGTACCTCCGCCGGCTGGCACAGGAGGCGGGATGGGACTTGGACGTCGCGGGGCTGGAGACGAGGCCCGGGAGGAGGGTGCGGGTAGGATAAATTAGATAAGTCTTATTATTATTAGCTTTTTAGGATTAGAATCGGAAGAAGAAGATGATGAACTCCAAATCTCGAATAGGCTTGGTTCGTGAGACTAACCTAATGCAGGTTACCTAGGGCAGTCATGTACTCTAGTCAGGTTGTATTGTAGTAAGCAAGTAAAAGTAATCCGTCTGCGTTTGTCTACTTAAGTTTTGTCTGTGGAGATTCAATCTATCCTGTCTATCTATCCTATCCTATCCTATCCTATCCATTCTGCCTAGTAATCTACCTGATCTATATATCTACCTATCTACCTATCTAACGCTGGCAGAGGTATAACATGCTGTATGTACAGTACATCCGGTATGTAAACCGTACACATGCATGCATGACATAGATATGTACATGTACAATACACGTATGTTCATACATTACATTATAGACAGACGGAAAGAACTGCAGATAGATAGATAGATAGATAGATAGATAGGATATATTGCACGGTACGTACTAGTACATACTGTACAATGGATTCCTTCCCTTTTTTGCCCTTTTTCATAAATTAGATTAGATTCCTTTCGATTTATCTTTGCTTTGCTAAAAAGGAAAAAAAAAGGATTTGATATCAATGCTCTGGTTGGTTGGTTTGTACTGCTGGGCAGCAGTTACTAAGGCAGCCAGTCAGCCCACTAGACTAGAAAGCAAACAAACACGAAGAATACCTAGAGAGAGAGAGAGAGAGAGAATAAGAATAGAAAAAAGAATAAGAGTCGAGTCGGGTCAGGTCCCGTTCAGCGGGGAATGTGGAGGCGCGCAAAAAGACCGTGTGCGATTTGATCTCCTCGTTTAGATACATAGTAGCCCCTGACAGTACAGTACCTACCTACCCTAACCGTATCTATCTCCTACCAGGATAGGGGACAGATTGATAGATAGATAGTCGGGACGGGAGGAACCAACCACACCATGCAATGCCATGCCATACCATAACCGTACCATTATTATTAATGGCTCTTCAAGGACTACTGTGCACTACTGCTACTAGGACCAGCTTCTTAGACCGCAAAGGAAGCAAGGTCTGTAACCAATCCTGCCAGACAAGTATGGGGTATGTATCTATTGATCGATTGATTGTATTCCATCAGATCATACTACACGACACAATGCAAGAAGCTAAGCTACCTGGACACATACTCTAGGTTGTAAAAAATGTAACAGACAAGATGAGCAGTCAAGGCAATGTCCACCCATCCATCCAATCACTCATTGATCTTCATTATCATATCATTATCATTATCTCATCTCATATCACATCACATGGCCAAGACGAGACAAGACAGAAAAGGCATCAGGAGCGAAGATCATGAAAACACGGACGATTGCCACACCACCACACCACCGCCACCACCACCGGTATAATACAGCATGGATCTCTCAGAGATGCAAACAGACAGACAGCATGCGGATATCTCACACAAATGCCGTAGCCGACAACTCAACTCGTAAGATACACAAAGGCGAAGACAAAACCGCCGACCACGCTCTATATGGTGACAACACACAAAAAAAAAACTTTGGACTCGTCTGCTTTGCTCAAAAACGCCGTTCATGAAAGCGCAAATACACCAACGTCCCAACCGGTAAGGTAAGCGCTGCGCCGCGTGCTCATGCTCGAAGAGTCAAGAGGTGAGATGCGTAAAGATGATGGATGTAAGGGGGCATCAGTTGCGTGAACGAGTCGTGATGCATGGCAAGATTGACGCGACGAATCGAGGGGTGAGGAAGAGTATTATGCATTTGTTCCCATTCCATGCAGAGTCTCCCGTAACCGTGTGCTAGCTGCCGCTCCGCAGATTGTACAAGAAAATAGGAAAATCGCCCCCGTCTATACAGTTTTGAACATCAGGTACCAAAGAAAGGGTTCCTGACCCGACGCGATGCATGAATGTAATCCCCAGAATTGCGTTCCATGCACAGGGTTATTGGGTAATGACACAGCGAATGAATCGTACGGTCATGCCAACATCCATGGAGAATGGGTGAATCATCATCATTCCCCTCTCTCCGGGGACCTCTGGTCGCGTTGCGACGACCCGCTGCCAGAGCGTCTCTTCCAGCCGAGCTTCAAGGTCATTTTCTTCCATGGGTTATCTGTCCTTGATTTCGGACTGGGGCCCGGGAAAGGGTTCAAGTCGCCGAACGGGGGCGTCGTAGGCGGCGTCATTGGCTCGCCAGAAACAGGGCTCGACAAGCTTCCCGAATCACTTGACAGAATGGTAGAGCCGGAGTCACCACTGGCCGTGGAACTATGACCAGATATGCGACTTGCCGTCTTCCCTAGGGCGGCGACCATGCTCAGGGCAGGGTTCGTGCGACCCGAGTGAGCGCTCCCAGGCGAGCGCGGGGACGCAAAGTCAACCATCGACGACTGAGGAGACAGCCGTCTTTTCCCCCGCGTCAAGACACGTTTGACCGTGCTCTCTTCGAGACTGGAGTTGGAAAGCGTCATGGGATCGTCAGGGCTGCCATACGGCGAGCCAGACTGCGGCATGACATGAGCCGACGGGGAAAGGCTGTTGAGAAAGGGGATAAATATCGACTCCTCCATCAGGTCGTGTATCCGCTTCACGGCCGAGTCCAGCGTCTCGGGAGGAGGGGGCGTTGGCGAATGGGCATGCTGGAGCAGACCGTCGCGAACCTCGCTCGAGAGGTTGATCTCACGCGGTGAGCCTGGGAAGATGTAAGCAGAGAGCAACCGCTGCCAGAGCATGCATAGATGCTGGCTCTGTGGGCAGTCGGTACGGACAGGCGATTCCCCCAGTTCGTGGGACACAGAGCGGTAGGCGTCTGCGTACCGCGTTGCCTCCATGGTGAACTCGAGGGTCTCGAGGCAGTGGTTCTGCGAGAGGTAGGCCATGAAGGCACTCAGGGTATAAGGAGGAGAGGATCTGTTGGCGAGAACGTCGTCCAAGGTCGGTCGGATTGTGCAAAAGGGTCCGGAGGGAATGGCAACGGTGAGCGGCCGGGAGCCTGCAGAGCTGTCCATGTTCGCTTCGTCGTCTGTGTCACCTTCCAATGACGTCGAGGAAAGCCGTGGGCTCGAATCGGGTGTGAGATTCCGGGAAGACACGGGCGAATGTCGCGTCTTCCTCACGAGCATCGCGTAGAGCGGGCGCCTCGTCCTGTGGTGCGAGCGTCCTGTCTTCACCTCGGGGCCTCCTCTGTTCCTCCGGAATCCTTCCAGGTTGAATGCTGTAGAGAACCCCCGAACCCGCTTGGTTGCGCCCACCGCTCCTGCGTCCCCTGCGATATCTGCAATCCCCGTCGTCTCCAACCTGACGAGCGGAATTCCGCAGAATCCAGAGATATCACCCTCACTCCCCTTGAATCAGACAGAAGGTGGATACCTGCGCGGAGCACGCAGGGTAGAGAATCGGAAAACGTATGTGACAGGCGTGGGACAGATCGTCGATGTCACCGGACCGATGTGGTAGCTTACTTCAACATCGAACTTGTCAAACACGTTCCTGCTATTCCCCTCTTCGTCTTTTGCTGTGTTGCAATGACGCAAGATACTTGAAAGACTTAAGAAACAGAAGTCCGGAACAGGTCGCAAACGCTGTATTCGAAGCAGACCACATACAAAGACCGGGGTATGTATGGAGTGGTTGTCTTTGGGAGGTCAATTATGCGCGGAGGGATCAGAAGGCAAGGCCTACGCCGTGATCGTCGGGTAGTATAGGAGGGGATCGAGAATCGAAGAAATGCAGATAGGTCTCTAGGAGCGCGGATCAGTTGCAAGTGATATATACACCTTAGTGCCGGTGGAAACGAGCGAGCGGTGTAGCACAGGGCTCGAGAAAAGCGCAAACACGCGGAGTAGGTGACAGACGATGAGCCAAGAACGGGCCCCAGTGTCAATACCTCTTTTGAACAGAGGCAGAAGCCAGGGCAGCGGTCTCGAAGAAGCAATACAACGGAAAGAGATGGAGGAAGCGTCTCTGGCACGGACGACGAAACGTGCGGCAGAAGTAACCGCCAGCGCCAACCACCGCGATCCCAACCCAACCAGGGTCCGCCCACAATAAGAGTAGCGGGTTGCAGGTGCACTCTTGAAACCCGCACCTCTCAGCCTTTATTTCAGCGCGGGATCCACAGCCAAGTTCTGGACGGGGAGGCCTGGTCCTTTTTATGTGACTCCCTTTGAGAAGCGACAGATGCACACGGCTTCAACGTCCGAAGGGCAGGAGGTGGAGACGGAGCGGGCCAGCTCGCAGCATGGTGCGCTAGGTGCGATGATTATCTCACCCACCGCAGCGATCCTCCTGGCAGAAGTGTGGGAGAGACGTGCCAGTGACGAGCTGGAGCGGATACCCTGTGCGCAGCTGCTTGGAGTCTGGGCGTCTCTGGTGGATCTGGCGATGCTGATTGACAGCCAGCTCGCCGCTGGCCGGTGGACTGAGGGATGGGGAAGAGGGAGGGGCGCAGAGGGAGGAAGGCCGACAGAGGAATCCACGCTGGAGGAGACGGTGGATACGTTGCGGATGGGGTGGAGAGAGAGGGATCGGGACGACCCACCGGTGATGCGAGACGGCGGTGATGCGACGCGATGCGGTCGAGAGCCTTGCAGAACGCAGGAGGTTCAACCGCACCGTCGGAGAAATAGCACGGCCAGCATTATTATCATTGTCCTGGACGGCGGCAGATGCGGCAGGGAGGCGCAGGGTGGCGGGTGTTGTCTTCCGCCGGCGTCCGAGAGGAGGTGCGGTACAGGTGTGTGAGCGTGTAGGGGTGCGCTGCGCAGATCCACGCCGGTTGACGATACAGAACCTGAAAAGAGAAGAACATTAGCTTCTTTGCCCATTCCAGATACCAAGCAACGTGCTGGTCAGAGCGCGGATCTGGGGTCCTGGTTGGCCGCGGCGCCGGATCTGCGCTCGCCAAGCGGGCAGTGCAGAGGCGGGAGAGAGGTCGCCGGCGGAGGCGAGATCTCGCGGTCTGACACTGACCGACTGGCGGTGTCTAAGAAGAGTTGCCAGGAGCGGACGGCCAGGCGCTGAAAGACGGAAAGGGCGAAGAAAATGGCAGAGGAGTCGCCAAGGGAGGGATCTCGCCCTGCAAGGGTGCTCTGACTGTTGCTGGATGGCCGTTGCGGGTTGGATGCTCGGTCGGTCTGGTCGGAGTGGTTAACCATTACGTACGGAGAAGCCTGGCAAGGACGCTGCTCCAGCACGCGAGCGGAGAAGACGCTTGAGGCTCTCTTGCGTCCTGCCTGATCCAGCAGCCAGTCGATGCGACCCGAGCATGCAAGGGCACGAGAACCTTGGTCCCGTGCCTTGCGGTGTACCGGTACGACGCTGGTACCCAGGACCGCGCGCATGCTGCGTGGGAACCGGAGTACTCCCAGGTCGCATGTACCTCCAGCCCGATCCGAAGCCCTAGGCGCGGCCGGGGTGGCGGCCCTTCCAGAAGGCGGCGAGAAGAAGCTCTGCCGGGGTGACGTGGTCGCGGCCGCTCGCTCCCGCTCCACCAGTGGGAGCGTGTTCCAACCCCTCTGGTTGGCCGTGGCATTACCGTGCTCGGCGCCGCCCTTCACCGCAGCCCCGGCCCGGCCGCCCGCTCCATCCCTCAAGGGGCTTTTTGCCACGGCCCACACGGCGGCTTCCAAGACCGGAAGGAGTGCCTGGTCCCGACGACCGGTGACCAGCCCGCGTGCGTCGTCGAGGCTCGTGACGGAAGAGGGCCGTCTGTTCGTCGCCACGCTGGCCGTCGTCCTACAGGTCGCACGCCTTCCAGCGCTTCGATACCGCGTTCTAGCCATTTTCCTCGCCTTCTCGAAGCCTGATGAATCATGACTGACTGATTTGAGATCGGACCGCCGTCCAAGCGCCGGTGACCTCTGACGCCTGCTGCCACTGGTCGCGAGTGACAGACATGCGACAAATTCGGGCAGGATCGGACAGGCATTTTCATTACGATCCTGAATTTCCGTCCGAGGTAGCAGCAGCTGATACTGTAGCGCGACTTAGTTTAAGGTTGTACTCCCGTCCCTGCTCCGTGCCTGGGTAGCAACCTTGGAACCTTGCCATCAGCCAAGACACATCATCAGCCCTACCTAAAGAACCGGACAACAAGCATGTGTTCTAGAACACCCATGGAAGCCGGGATCCCGTGGTTTTTATCCATGATTCAAAGATCTACGCAGTAGAGAGGCTGGTATTATTATCACTCCGTGTCCTTCGAGATTGAAGATCCTGGCCCCAGTCCATTTCAACTACTGATCTATTGAACGCTATCAGAAGACGGATTCAGAATCGATCTGAGCATCGATGGCGGAAATTGCGTACGCGGTCCTTGCTTCACTCAACATCAGATAGACAAAAGAAAAACTTTCTTTTCGCGCAGTGGCCTCGTAAGGCTGGAATGTCTGAGCCCGACCGAGATCTTGGCACAGGCAAATTTCAGCCCAACGTAGCTACCTACTCCGTACTATACCCAGTTCTCACATCACATGCATTTCGGAAGTCACTCCGCAGTATACGCTCAAGTATTATTCAAAAGAGCGAAAGGGAAAAAAGCCACCATTACGGAGTACTTGCAGACAAAGAAAAAAAATGAGCCGGATCTGCAGCAACCAGCAAGCCCGCGGACCCGCAGATATAGATATTTTCCGAACAGACAAAGAACGCGACGACGCCTCATGCAGTCTCGTACATGTATGCAAGTCCTGACCCCTGTTCTACAAGTAGTGTCCCGTCAGACAGGGATGAGAGGAACGGAGAAGAAAAAAAAGGAAGGTATATTGAAAAATGTCCTCTTACATGATCCTTACATAAGGCAGTTAGTAGTAAGTCATAACAACGATCCTCGTTGATCGCGCTGATCGATCGACGGTGTGGCTCGGCCTCTTTCTTTGCCTCCATCTCCAATTTTCCATGATCTCCACTTGTACAAAACTCAAAACCGAGATCAACGGGACGAGGCGCGCAAAAGAAAAACAAAAAGCTCAGGGCGGGTAGCAGCGCGGCTCGCCGTCGTGATTCATGCCATGCCATGTCAGCTTGCATTGATTGCTATGCGAACCTTATTCGATTTACCTTGAGTTAAACAAACAGACCCCTGAGACAATGTCGTTCGGGATCTTCCGTGAACTCGGCCCGGTAAGGAGAGGAATTAAGTTATTGCTGGTGTTGCCAGATACTACTACAACTTACTACTGTACTGTACCTGCCTGGACTTTGTCCACGTACGGAGTAGGTAGTTAGTTACCTTTACGAGCTGACGCATGCGACGGAACGGGATCCGAGTCCGAGTGTCTTTAAAGTTGATTGATGGACGTTCCTTTCCTTCAAGTTGAGGAAATAATAATGGGTTATGGAGCCTGAGCCCAATGTTACTCTTGCATGCATGGTGATGGTGGTAGTACTTGTACTCCGTACTTACGGAGTAGTATGCAGTACTGCACTGTCTTGACTATTATTATTATTATTATTGATAGTCGAGATTGCCAAAACCCTGAAAACAAAAAAGCCGTCGATCCCCGAGCCACACTAGTAGTTGTATCAGGTCCGTGATCCATCAGGAACGCGCCGCAAGGTCCACGTTGTTAGTAAACGTTGACTTGGACATAGAGGTCCCTGGCATGTGGTACCCCTAAAAAGCTTACCATCCTCGGAACTTTTTAGGGTTCTATTCTAGAATCAATAACTTCTTTCCTTCTATCGAGGCAGTTGCCTCCCCTAGGCTGTCAGAAAAAGGAAGCAAAGACAGAATATTTCAGTAGCAGCAGATAGATAGATAGATATTCTGATCAGAATGTCACTATGTACGGAATACTCCATACTTCATTACTTAAAATAATAATGACTGTGACGTCGTAACAATCCTTTTTTTTTATCAAATCAATAGGTAGTTTCGCACCATGCAACAAACGCCTCCATCTGAACAGCAGAGAACAGACCAGAACAGAACAACGTTTCAATTCCGATTCACATCCAATTCAGTAATTGAATCCACGTCTGTCTCCGACCCTTATAAGAAAAGATAAGAAGGATGTCTCTAAGGAACCATGTCAATTACTTAGTATGTAACAATGCATGATAGCGAATCATATCACTTTGTAAGTGAATGATAATGACAATAACAATAGTGATGTAGGCGGGGTCAGTGCAACACCACATACCTAGGGTCGAATGGGACCTGGTTCAAGATTTGAACAAAAAGCAAAAGAAGGGGGTTCATTTGTGGACAGCCTGTTAGGAAAAGAAACCCTACAGTCCGACATAGATGAATAGATAGACAGACAGACAGATAGATAGATAGATGTAATGATATTATTCTAACTCCCAAGTAGGTGGCAGAGAAAGTAAGGTAAAGTTGGACAAGGGTCCAGCCTGCGGGACGGGTCCAGGTCAGTCAGATCTTCTAGACTTCTACTGCATGGGAAGTTGGGAACACTCTTCAGCCCCCAAGTGTGCCACTATCCATGTACTGTAGATCAGCCAATGCCACAACAGAATCAGATCTCGGAATTCTTCCTTGGAAATAAAAAAATGGTTGTAGTAGTACTAATGTACATGTACGAAGGGAGGGAGGGAGGGGGTGGTAACGGGAGAAAATCAGATTCGACTACATGACATGATGGGTCACAGGCTCACAGCACAGGTTCCATGGTAAACATTTCCTTTGTCATTTGTGTAGTATTTTTTCCCCCGCTTCTTCTTTAAGTGACAGAAGCTTTTCGTTTTTACTTTTGCCACCTGGCTGAGGTTAAGGAACGATGCCTGAACCTGAACCTTGGGTAGCACGTATGTAATATGTACAGTAGTACCTGTGGAGCCACCTCGGAAATTCTAATCCCAAAAAAGCTTTGCGGAAATCGAATCCGCATTCTGTATTATTAGAATGGCATGCTATCCGGCCTGGAGACCAGGATAGAAATAACAATTGATTGGGCAGTAACCAGAACGATTTGCCTCCTCCAACATGTAGGGTCTCAAAAGTGTGTATATATACTTTATGGATTTCCCACTGCTAAATTTATAGCAACTGACTACAACTGTTCACCAAACTTTATAACGACCACCCGTCACAGTCACGAGCACCACCCGCCCTCACTGCACTGCATCCCATGACCTCGAATGGAGCAACTTGTCTCAGTCTGGATCTGATGGAAATAGCATACATACATAGATAGATCAAGAGGTTGTATTCCGTGAGCAACGATATTGCTAAAAAGTATTTCTTTTGGCCACCCCGTATCCCCACATTATCTAAATTTATCACAAACTGCAAGAAGTCGAAGCTTCGAACGCCTATTCCTATTCGTTTTGTTCCTGTTCAAGTATATACTCCGTCACGGCCGCTCCGAGACCGTTGGTGGTGGTGGTGGGTGGCTAAACGACACGACGCCATGTTTGACTTGAGATCGTCCCGTGCGACGTTGCAATGTCCTGTACATGCTCCATACATACATGCAACAGACGGTGACCAACCGCCTACAAGGCTGGGTTGGGAGATGTGTACTCCGTCGAAAGAAGGTGATGATCTGAAAAGCAGTCTCAAGTTGGGACTACCTCTACCGAAGCAAGGGAACTTCACCAAACATTGGATGCTTATCTCGCCTAAGCGGCCACACACTTATGCAGTGGTACGGAGTACACGCCGCTTCTCCTCATAGAGCGGAGTGAGTGACTGTGTGTCATGTGCCCTCCTGACCCTCGCTCCGGTCTCGAAATGCAGATCCCGGTGCGGAAAGACCATCATCAGACAGAAAACCAGGCAGCGCTGAACCGGATGAAACAGACAACTGCTATGCGCGGTAATAATGATATTCCTCCAATGTATAGATAGCCACATACCGGCGTAAGAGTTGATTAATGAGTCCACTTACTGTGACCAAGTGACCGTTTGGAGTGTTGAAGACGGGGCTATTTACAGCAGGAGTAAGTTAAGAATGACCGTTTGCTTTGGCTTGGTATATGTACTTTACAGTCATATATGAATGATATGATATGAGAGGCAAGGTGGTACGGATTAGATTAGATCAGATTGGATCAGAAGTATGATTGGGATCAGTTGTTAATGATTTCTAAGGGTAGGTAGGGTGTGGTTTCTTTTTCTTTTCTTTTCCTGCTTTGAGTTGGGATCGATTATCTATTAGAGATTAGGCACCATGTACACACAGAGAGATGGGTTTGTGATGTGAATTAGGTAGGTAGTAGTAAAGCTTCTTTTAATCCTAGCAATTACTTATTTTGTAGTAATATGTCTACTACTGACTGCTGTACACATAGATACATCAGATATCTGTCCATCCATCAATTCATCACCAGGCGGTATAGTACAGTAGTACCTAACCTAACCTACAGGCTAGGCAGAACAGATACTTAAGAAACAAGATCAAATCAACCACCCCACAAACCCAAGAACCTCCTCCTTCAATCAATAAGGGGGACCAAACCTGCTACTGGGACTGCAACACATATTCTGTCCCGTTGCATCCTGTCTGTCTGTGACCCAGAGCGTAACCAAACAGACCTGACCTGACCTGACCTGGCTGGCTCATCTTATCTTGTCTTGTCTCAGCTTAGCTCTGTGTTTTGTCTGACACCTAACATCTGACATGTGACATGCAATGTCTGACATGTGTCACAGAAATGCAAAAACACAACTGCGAATGCCAGATGCAAATGCCAAATGCAATGCAGTAAGACTTATTGCCTGGCTGGCTGGCTGGCTGGCTGGCTACTGGCTGGATCGGAAGTTTATACAAGGGCGAGGGCAAAGGAATCGGAAGATTCTTGTTGCGCACTTGGCAGTAGTAGAAGTGAGAGAGTGGGGGGAAAGTATACATACAGACCTCCTTACGCATGTAATCTACAGTAAGTACAAAAGTACATCATGCATCAAGCATGTTTTGGATAATACGTATATATACATATATCTATCTGGCTTCGAAGGGGGAAACAATGAAAAATACCTCTGCCATGTGTACGTAGGGTATGATAGAGTAAAGCTTCAGTTGACTGACCCCTCATCATTCATCAACAGCCACCCGATAACGGGATGTCGGGATACCATATCAACACCATGATTGTCGATAGGCATTGAAAGAGAAGAGAAGATAATCGAGAAGTACAGTGAAGCCATTTGCAAAAGCCAACGGACATTGCTACTAAGAAGCATGTATGGATCGGGTGAAGCATCAACAGAACTGGTTTCATGAAATGGTCCAAATCAGGTTTGCCCATCCCTCAGGAAGCTAGCCGGAAAATTTTTTGATCTTCCTACAGACAACATAGATGAACAGTCACACAATTAGATGACTAGCTTTTTTTGTCAATATATTACCGTTTCTGTACTACACGACGCCATGTACCTATCTCTCGCCTGCATCTGCATACATACACCAGTTGGAAGTTCAAACGAGTGGCTCTGCCCTCGTGCCGCGCGTCTGCACGAGCCGGAATACATTAAAGTATAGAAACACAAAAAAGGAATCCAGCTAAACGAAACGGAAACATAATAAACGGAAATCCGCCACTGCCTGAACTCGTTTCGTCCTTGGGGTCTTTCAACCATCCAGATCAGGATCGTGAAAGATGAATCAGTTCACCGACAGTCGCCGTCACCACAAACAAAACACAACCGACTTGTCAAACCATCCGATTAGCAAGTAAATATAGTGAGACAAAAAAAAAGGCAAAGTCAACCAGACCAGCGCGTTCGAATGGTTCCCTCGAGGAAGACTTGGCACACAGCCGCAGGCTGTTTTCGCGTCCTGAACTCCATTCGCAGCCAACCCTTTCTTGCAGTGCATTCTGTTTTCGGCATATTCCAACATTTGATCTAGATTCCAGATTGATAACGGCGTTAATGGCTCCAACCTTGCACCCTTCTTTTTGGACGGTCTCCACTTTTGCCATGCCCTCCGTCGTCGTAAGATGACAGATAACCGAGATTGAGAAGCGGCGGAAGAGGTGAGAGGTATCGGCGCGAATTGAGAGGGATCAGAAGCGAGGCGTAAGTCGATCAAGAAAGATGAAAAGTCTATTATTAGATAACTGGTGAAGAGATAGTAGAACAAGCAGATGAGGAACCGTCACGTTCGCCTTTCCGGGATTGTAGCGCCTTAAGAGAGAGAGTGATGGGGGGGAAAATGGGAATGTCGCTCCACCGATGACGAGACAGACCGGATGAAGTCTAGCAAAGCAGACGTGATTCGCGAGGACCATGCAAGATTCGAGACAATGACCGACTCCGAGATTCGTCCAACGGGAAACGAAAAGAACACCATCATGGCCGTGCGGTCGTAGCGAGCGTTCCGGTACAAGTGATAGGACCGGAGTGATAAATTAAAGAACCGAAGGAAACCGGTAAAGAAAAGCACGTAGTCCTTCGAGCTCCCCGAAAAGAAAGGCGAGGCAGAAGAAACAATGCCAGCAACCGCTCATTGAGCGGAGAGTTGCCGCCGGATTCACCTCAACCTGGCACCGGATTAGCACATGTTTGGTCCTTTGGACGGGATATATATATCACATACCGCAGCACAAAGCTTTCATGACCTTCTGAAAAAAAGTGGGCTGCGGTTCATTGTTGTTATTGTTGGCTTGGGCGGCTGGAGGCTGCTGGTTGTTCACTGCTTGATTCCCCGGACTCGCCGCAGGAGCACCCGGAAGGTTGGCATTCGAGTTCTGGAATTGTGCTTGAGTCGAAGCCGTCGGTGTCGTTGTCTCGAGACCCCCCGCCGGCCCGCTTTGACGCTTGGCTTGCTGCGGCCCGCCTGAGGCGCTTGGCCGCTCGCGCGTTTTCCCAGCTCCGGGCTTGGCCGGAGATGGGGGCGGGGGCTGCGCGGCGTTTAAACGGTCGGCAGTAACTGCTGGTCTCTGAGTGCCTCGTGGGGCTCCATGAAGGTCACGGGCTGATGAGTTTGGGACCGCGTTGCCGTGATGGTGGTGTTGCGGTTGCGGCTGCGGCTGCGGCTGCGGCTGTTGTTGGGAGGAGTATGACTTGTACTCCCAACCCCTCCCGTTGTTGATCTTCATCCAGTCGTATTCCCCATCCTCGACTTCTCCGGCGTTCTTCAGGGCTTGCGTCAACAGGTCCCTCAGGTAGTCGTAGTCTGGGGTCTCCTCGAAACCCAGATTACGAACATAGGTCAGATACTTGTTAAACTCCTCTGTCCGTGGTCAGCGGGCCCGGTTAAAGATCAGGAAGGAAAGGAGGGGGGGGGGTGCATTACCTGGATACCCATCACATAGCTCTTTAATCGAAGTTGTCTGCTTCTTCTCACCAATTTTCTCATACTTCTGCTTGTTGGTCGCGGCCTTCAGACCCTGCCATGGCAGGCCGCCTCTCAGAAAGTACATGAAAACATGTCCCAACGCCTCGAGGTCATCTCGTCGTGACTGTTCTCGTCCCAGGTGCGTGTTGATACTCATGTAACGTGCTGTACCCGACAGCGACTTCCGCTCGCGGTATGGAATGTGTTGCTTGGTCTTCGGATCCCGATATTGCTTGGCCATGCCAAAGTCGACAACGTGGATGACATTGGCGGCTTTGGTGCCCGGGCGCCCAATGAGGAAATTGTCCGGCTTGATGTCTCGGTAGATCAGGTTCTTCTCGTGGATCGTCTGAACCCGGGAGAGCTGCAAGGGACGTTAGTTTCGGCGGCAGACCAGGAGACGATGGACACAACAACGCACCATCTGCTTTGCAACCATCACTGTGGTCTTGATGGAGAATCGCCGGTTGCAGTGGTCAAAGAGATCCTCGAGACTGGGGCCGAGCAGGTCGATGACGAGGATGTTGTGCAGACCCTCCTGGCCAAAGTAGTAGACATTGGGGATGCCGGCTACGGCAGTCAGCACCTGCTCCATCGAACGGGACGTGGACACCTACGGCATCCGACCAGAATCTTGTACGTTCGGTATTCATCGCGGAGCTGAGGAGCGTCGCTCTTCCGCGGTTCCTGTCTCTGTGTCAGCACGACCAGGCCCCTTTTGCGTCTCTGGCCAGCGACAAACATACAAACTTGATGGCCACTTGCTGGTTGTTCAGCAAGTTCGTGCCCTCGAAGATCACACCAAACGAGCCCTCCCCGATTTTCTTCCCCACCCTGTAGTGGACGCCCACCACGTTCGACGATGAAGACGCCATGGAGAAGGATCGTAGTGGTCACCTCGAACTGACGTATCAAACGGAGGGGAAGCGAAGAATGGATCGATTGAAAATGGCCTTATCGTACGAACACTGCTCACAAAGGGTCAATCAGCAAGGCGGCCGACGAAAGCCAGACGGCGATGGTGAATTCTCGAGGCTTTTTTTTTTTTCGGGGGGACATGGGACCAGCAAGGGGAAGATCCATTGGCAGGGGAATCGGGCATACTGACAAGCTACTCCTTCTCAGACCAGCGCGGCTCTCATCGAGGATGATGCGGACTCGGACGGCAGCAAACCAGCACCGGAGACGTGCGAGCGGACGGCTGCTGGACGATCGAGAGGGCGAAACGAAGGGATGGAATGCGACCCGAGGCTTCGTTTCGGGGGTGATTGGCAGCCGGTCGGACGAAGGGTGGCAGCCAGGCAGGTCGACACCTGGGGAGCTTGCAGGCCGGGCAGGGGAGCGGGAAAAGGGAAAGGGGAGAGGGAAAGGGGGGCGAGGAAGCGAGGAACGGGAGGGACGAGGGCCGGCTGCGTGGCAGCACGAGAGACGCAGCGGACGGCGGTGGAGAGAGGAGGGGAGGGAGGAGCAGAGTGGAAAGGGGAGAGGAACGGAGGGAGGAAGAGATAGGGCCGGGCGAGGAGGAATATCTGGCTGGGTGACTTGGTCTGGGGTGAGGCTGTTCTCGGGCGGTTGGGAGGAGAGCCAGAGCGGTCCTGCGGCCGAGGCGGGCGTGACTGCGCCGGGCCCAGCGGCGGTGCCAGTGCTCACCCTGCAGGCTTGGGGCCAGCGCGCCACGGGTCGCTGGGGCGCTGCCGGCGCTAGCCTGTGGCTGGGTCCTCGACCTGGTGCTCTGGTGCTCTTTGCGGGGATGGCGCTCCTCGTCCTGAGGGCTCGTCCATCGGTGCTCTGCGACGGTCATGCGCTGTCCAGCTCGAGATGCAATGCTCCGGAGCGGCCTGCGCAGCGCAGGAATCATGGTCTTTTTTCCTTCTCGCAGGCCCGGCCAACCAGCAGCCGCGGTGCAGGCCAGGTCGATCCCAGCCCGAGAGCCTAACCTGATCCCGCCTGACGCGGTGACACCACGACCGGCCGGCTCGCCAAATCCGGCCTCCCAGGCGGTCCGGGCCTTGTCGGCGCCCGTTGGCCCTTACCCCTGGCCGCGCGGGTGCGCTCCGGTCCGTCGAGTTGCTCTTCCTGCTGAAACTTCGTCGAGTCTCTCTCCAGCCAAGGTTTTGCAAACCCTTCTCTTCCTGCAGCTACCTCACCGGTGACCTTCTGCAGGCAGACGTACAGGAGACCGCGATAGGATGCAGCCCTCTTCCACAATCTTGCGCCTCTGCATCGGGCATCGCGCACAACCTGACACATCAATCCATGGCCCACCTTGGCGTCACAAACTTCAGTCTGATAGTCCCTCCGTAGCCCAACTCCGCAGCTACCGCGATGAGCTCAGAGCTCCGATGGAGCTCACGCTACTACTCCATATCTACGGCTTCTGTACAAATACCTAGCCAGATACGGAGTACATATAGCCCTACACCTGGAAAGTCTCCTCCATCGTCCCGGGATCATCTCCCACCGCGGACGGTGTCTACTTCCGGGCTCTCGCCAGAGGCACGGAGCTTCTTCCGATCCAGTAATCCGGTCGGAGAGGCAGCCCGTCTTCCGTCCGCACATTGTGCGTCGCTGCATTGCTGCAATCGCCTTGAGCAGTCTGCAGTCTGGTTATCTCGCAAGGCCGCAAGTTGCTGCAGCATCAGTGGCAAACACAGAGTCTGCTCTCCAAGACACGTGTTTCCGCGGCATGTTTGACTTTGATACCGCAGTCTGGCTGGAATTCTCGCAGTCGCCGTGGATACCAGACACGGAAGGATCTTCGTCGCGACGTCGTCAAGTCGCGACGCCATTGTCCACAAGCGTTTCCTGAATTGGAATGCATGAATGAAGGGCACACTGCTCATTGTTACTCTGCATAGCGTCTTGCTTTGAGGTCATGACCGATCAGAAAAAATTTTTTGTTTTTTATTTTTTTTTGACCTATGCCAGCTGGGGTGGTTGGAGAGATGCTGTTTTCGGATGGGCTTTCAACCACGTGAAACAGGGATGGCGTCCCGTCGCGTCTTCTCCGGTTTCCTCCGTACAGCAACGACCTGTCCAGATAAGCTGCTATCGATCGAGCACGGAGTACATAGTACTCTTTAAGTTCCCAGCACCCGGACTCCAATATTATTGCAATTGCAATATCCGCATATCCCTGAAGCGGTGTGCGCGATAATGTCATTATCGTCATACCCCTGCTCTCCTATGCACACCCGACTATAAAGCACAGCACTACCACCGAGACTATTGACGCACTGACAAAGTCCGACTTGTCTCAAGCAGGATACCTACCATCGTGACCAAACTAATGTTGGTAATCAGCTCCTTAGAGCTTGGCATGGTGAAACCTACCCCCCCTGCATTCCGAACTCGAAAAGTCGAAGGAAATCCGTCCCTGATTACTGTGTATGGTACATTTTAGGTCAAGAGAACTGAGGACTTAAATTTAACCTTGGTCCACAAAGAGTGCAGATCAAAAGACCTAGAAAGATCGAAAAAAGGTTATTGAAGAGACGACATACCTGATCATCATTTGATGCTAAATCCCCTGGCCTTAGGTCTTAAGGGCCGACCCTTATCTATCCAATCCCATAAGACTGAAAAGACAACGCCAGTGTTGTTGAACGCATCTGCGAGATACTCCGTTACAGTCTCCAGGGAAACCAATTGGTGTCCTCGGGATTGGAATAGAAAGATAGTAAAGTATAAAGAAAGCGGTTATCAAATATCTGTAAAATGGGAACTAACTGGGCGTATTTATTTGCTTATTTGAGGGTCCTAAGGCTCTACTTAAATACCTATCTAATGCCTCATGTTTCTTGCTATTGTTGGATAGGGGGGTGATATTTATTCACCTCTTAAGAGTATGTACAGTACTTGCAATGTTCGGAAAGCAGTGCAGTGTACGGAGTACTGCGTAGACTGCAGGAGATATGTGGCAGACAAATCCTAGGGGGCACGTATTCACGCATTAGCCAATTGATGGCTGAACCTGTCGAATACTGCGTGCCCTTCTTACTGCATATATCCCACTACCTCCTGAAAGCTATGTGTCTTTGACAGCCTGTCGATAAATCAGCCTCCCTCTAGAGTTGCTGAGGTAGACACCAAGTATTCGGCACTTACCGAGTACCCACATGATCATGTTCGCACGCGTTTAAGCAACCACGATGTCACGCATAGCAGAAGGCGACATCGAGACAGCTCTGTCACTCATTGCGTCGGCAAAAATGACGCCCCACTGAGCATCTTCTTCTGGAGGATTTTGTCACCGGAGCTATAGACCCGGGCCGTGCTGCCCAATCATACCTCTCACGCAGGGTCGATAATAATCCCAATCAGAGCATAGAGGAAACACTGGGATATCTGAAATTGGATTGGAAAAGACTAGTTGATAGATGTGAGCTTTTCCTCTAGATTCCTTCATCTTTAGGGGGAGAAAATGATCCATTTGTCTTATAGTCCCTCAGTAACTAGCATTGTCGAAGTACCACCGAAGGCACAAATTCTTGTGCAATAACGTCGTGATGGTCCGTATTATTGCTGCATGACAAGAGTCTCAGATGACAACGACAAGCCAAAGCAAGTGGAATCCGCCTACATTATCCCACCCACAGTTTTCGACGACCGTGATATGCATGGGTCCCGAGGTAAGGAGGCGAACTATCTATTCCCGTATATGACTATTCTAACACATGCTCTTTTTTTTTTTTTTTTTTTTTTTTTTTAATACGAATGGCTCGCTCCTCCCTCTCATGGAAAGCCTTTTTAACACCTTCGAAGGTGTCTCAACTGCGAGGTATGCTGCTGGATACTAGTGAGCAAGGGGTTATCAAGAATCTTTGGTTGCTGTCTCCAAGCATTCATGCGGCCTTCCGGAATGGTCATATCAAGATTCAACCGGGGACGTCCAAGGATCTGTGGAATGATGAAGACGGGCTTGAAAGACCAGACGCAACTCAGGCTGTCTGTGCAGGTCCTGGAAGCCACTGTAAAAAAAAGTACTAACTCGAGTGCCACTTTTGTTATATAGGATGTAGCTGTCAAGCTTGGGCCAGAAGAATGCATCGGTCTTGCTTTTAGTGACGGGTCACCTTTTAGACCTGTGCATCCGTCTATTCACAGTCCGAACAGGTGACCCGACCTTCTACTGCTTGCCAAGTCCCACTGCAAATTTGCTACCTCACTGCATCTATTCTTCGTCGAGGATCGTATTGCACTCCTCCAGGTAATGTCCGGCCCCTTGCTATGCATGCCTTCCTTAAGGCTAATGATTGAAGCCATGGGAGCAGCCATTCTCAGTAGGAAAACTCAGAAAATCCTTCGTAGAATTTGGCATTTTGTGCCTAGATTTATGCGAGTCTCTTATTCTCTTCGAGGTTGGAAAACGCCTCTACGCTCGAGAGACCTTGTCGCCGCTGGTTCAAAGACTACCGTTAGGGCTATACATCAAGAGATGTACCCGTTCTCAAGAGAATGAGCAGAACGCCTTGAAATTGCTAGAGCAGTATACCTCTGTCCCGGCACCTCTCCTTATAGACACCTTCCAGGACAAGGAGAGCACATTCCTGGATCATGACCAGATTAAGGGGACGGATGGTCAACGAGGTATTTCACCGGATGTCCTATTGCCGAGCGCGAGCGGTTTTCAGACGATTCGAAAAAGATCGTTAAGCAGCTTCAATCCATTCCCAACCACGCACCTTATTCTCTTTGCCGACACGCTTCCCCGGGGGGGGGGGAGCCTATAGTGGACCATCATGTTCCAGATGGGAAATGCGGACCGTTCAATGCAGAGTCTGACTTCAACAGCCATCTTGTCCACTCTTGTCCACGAATATGTTGGGTCAGCTGTGAAAAAAAGCGCGTTGCACCCGTACACGCACGGGAACACCGGTCTGTCTTCACACACTCGGACTTGCATCCGACAAACCTGCTCATCGATGGCGGCCGTTTGTCCGGTATTGTGGACTGGGAATGTGCCTCGTACAAACCTGAGTACTGGGAGTTCACGAAGGCAATGTACGGCGTTTGGAATAACAAGCCCATGGAGAACACGATGCGCCGGGCATTTGATGATGACTTTGAAGAGGAGGCTGAAAGCGGAACAAGCGCTATGGAGGGTGACGCCGCTTGGTATCTAGCATTATCAGTATATTTCTATTCATATCTTGACTCCACCACTGGGCTTTCCTTGCCTTCCTGGTCTCTCCCCCCCCTTTTTTTTGTAAGATCGCTACGTCCATCCTGTTGGTAAATGAGATACGTATCCAGTTACACCACCTTTATCAGTTGGATAACTGGAATAGGGCAGAGTAACAGGGATGTGTAAAGGTGGTGGGATTCAAAGCGCATATCCGGGTCTAAGGCACGCTAGGATAGTTACCTACCTTCTACGCTGTGTCAGACTACTAACAGGTTAGCTTCTATCCTTTAGACGGAGTTGCGAAGGGATTTGGAACGCCTTTGAATCCAAATATCATGTCATTTTTCTAGAAAAAAAAAGCTTTCCTGCTGAATAAGAATTGTCTTGTTTATTTCAAGATTACTTCGACTTGAAATGTCAGATATATAGCCGAAATACCTACCAACCTAAGTGAGAGAGTGAAACCGGCTAGGCGTCCCCGAGGTCGGATAGCCAGGATATAGAAAAGCTGCTCCTGTCGAATGACGGGAGACCGGTGGCCATTCTGGGATTTCTCAGATGAAGTGATAATGTTTACGGAAAATAAAGAGTCAAACCCAACTTGGAATTATTCCGACGATCAAGACTTCTTTTCGTTTCAGAGAGCGGAAGGCTATTATATTAGTACCGTACGTAGATTATCTAGATACCTAAGTTAGTACTTATGTAGGTGGTTATATTACGAGCGGCAGCATCGTCTGAAGTACGATGCACAAAAACAAAAAAAAAGGACACTTGAAGGCGTCTATTAAGTATGACATTACGTGTCCCTTCGAATGTTCCTTAGGTTTCATGAAAAATGAATGTCCGATGAGTAGCCATGCGGCTAGGAAGTGTTGAAACTGCCGCCAGAAGTTTTGATCACCCTGGGATCTGGGCACGATCGGTAAACTGAAGGCATGCCAGTTAACCCACAACACCTTTCCGAATGTCAGGTATCTATCTATGCATTAGCACGGGCTATATATGACACTCTGCACTGCCATCCGGATATTCTCACATGAAAGAGACTGGTTTCTACCAGAGAGGTAACCACCTGGGGGCTGTATATCTTGCAAAAAAAGGAGTCTGACTCTGGCGTTGTGTCTCCCATCTGATAAACCCACCGGAGGATAGCGGCAAATGGGTGCACATCATACCAAGACCAGCGGCCAGCGTGAGCAATTGTCGCCTTTTTTTATTTTACCCGCGTTGAAGGTGGGCGGTCGTCGAACCGGATCTGCATGACGCCCTCTAGGTGAAAGCTTGGAGCAAATCCATATCGAATACTCGACCAGATTCCCAGGGAGAATATCGCCCGTCGTGTATCGGTCAAGGGAGGTGCTGTTCGCGCTCGACGACGAAAGGCTATATCAAGCTGATTAGCCCTGTTGACGATGTCGAGGCGGAGCAACATCGTTGGCCGTATGACAAATAAGCATCTGAAGCGACAATCGGTCCTCAAAGAGCTCAGGGAGCTTGGAGTAAGCCTAACTAACTGGTCTGGTCAAACATGGCGTTTCGTTCCGATCGTCTCACAGAACCTGAAAGAAACAGTGGGTTGTTCGGTTGTCGAGTAATTTGAAACGGAAGAAGTGAACCCCGACTTTGCGGCCTACCACTCTCACGGTAGTCCAGGTTAGGAGACTGAAACAAGATAGGTACGGGGCAGTTGTACCTACTTGGGTGCCAAAGGGGGTCGAAGCAGCTCAGAATTGAGCTGGTTGCAAGATCCAAGGTTGCGTGCTAGATAGATCCTGTCAAAGAACGCATTTTCGAGATGACAGGTTCCTAGTTTTCTAAGTGAAATCGGAGGCGGGCGGGTATTTTATGGGAGTCGTGAAACATGTGCAGATAGCGCTGTATATTAGAAGGTACTCCAGCACCGCATGCTGACAATCTGCCCGTTAAAATAAATAACAGAGGTAACTCTAGAAGAGATAGAAAACCAGCCCAATATCCCGTCATCACATATCTATACACGTCGATCCCCATACAGTATTTTTTTGTCTCACGCCCGATTCCCGTCTAGATCAACAAGAGCAGCCCGCGGATATATCGATATAGCTAGAGCTCATCAGCCGGAATCTCCTCGGCCTCACTACCGAGCTCCTCCTCGACCAGGTTCCTTCCCTCTCCGTAGTCTATTTCTTCGCCTTCACCATCCTCGTCCTCGCTACTCGTTCCGCTGCCATCGCTATCGCCGTCGCTGCCGGGGTCGTAGTCCTCTTCCTCCTCATCCTCCTGGTCCTCGAGCTCGCGCTGTGCTTTCTGCAGCTCGCTCTCCTCCACTTGTTGGCCGTTGGCGCCAGCGCCATCTTCGCCGCCCTTGACCCCGCTGACGTTGTACTTCTTCGCGCGCCGCGCCTCGGCCAGACTGGCGTCCTGGAGGCCATGCCTCTTGACGTATGCGTCGATCCCGGCGTGGTCGGCCTGGTCGATCATCGAGAGCTCGAACTCCTGCGTCTCTGCTGCGCCCGGAGTGGCAGCGGGGCGGGTCACGATGTTGAGGTTGAAGGTCCGCTGGAGGACGGAGGTGTAGGAGATGGATTCGATGTTCTCGAAGGCGAAGAAGATGAGCGGCTTCTTGAAGCCGAAGAAGATGCCTGTGGATAGGAAGAAGAGGTAGCCTGCAATCGAAGTTTTGTCAGACGTACACTTCGAAAACTCAGTCAGGCAGAATGGGATGTATGTACTGCACATACCTTCTTTACTGCCACGGAACGCTTTGACATGAAATGCCTTCTCTCCCTTGCGATGTGGCTCCGGCATCGCACTCACAAACTCCCTCTCGTCCGGGCGGACGACCTTGGTGTGTGTGAGAGCACCGTTCAGCATCCTTCGGATCAGGCTCTCAGCCGTCTCCTCACTATCGGCACCCAACTGCTGTCCATCTCCAGAGTATGCTGTCTTGGGAGGACCATCGGGAACCGTCCAGACGATAGCCTCGGGGACGGCCTCGCCGCTCGGGGGGCGAGTGACTCCATCACCATACTGGGGGATGATGCAGAGGTTGAACTGGCGTTGGGACTTCTCGGGCACGGGAAGGCACAGGACATGCTCTGCTCGCGGTGCAGGCATTAGAATAGCTCCTAAAGATAAATATCATATCGGACTGTAAAATCTGGACTTACGTATCTGCTGCAGTGAAAGTCCAAACTCCACCTCCTTGGATGTCTGGTTTCTCGCGCGAAGGTAGCCGTCCGCGGTCAGCTCCAGCGTGAGCTTCTTCCGCTGCGGCACCGAAAAGGATACGTCCTGGATATAGAACTGCAGGGGCGCGTCCGAGGTCAGACCAGCTGACAGCTCAGGCGCCTTTGGAGGAGGAGCATCCCCATTGAGCAGCTTCCGCTTCTTGACCGCAGGTCCCTCGTTCACCACTTCTTCTGAAGGTGCAGTTGCAGGGTGGGAAAGGTCCAGTTTGCTGGCTTGTATGCTGTACGTGTATTTGGCGATATCTTCGAACAGAGGTCCATATTGGGGGGTCAAACCTATATGTGCAAAAAAAATGTAGATTAGTATCTAATCTTTTGCAGCTGGGGCTGTCGGGGGAGTCTCGTACTGATCGCGTCGTAAACTCGCTTCCGGAGCGAGGAGTCGGCGGCGAAAGCCTTGTCGATAAAAGGATAGCTCACGTTGACTGCCGCGAACGCCATGTTAAAAATCGAACACGGCAGGCAGCCAAGCAAAATGGACCTTTTGTGAGATACTTGAAGGAAGGATGGTGCGGGTGGAAAGCTGTGCGGGTGATTGATTTGATTTCCTTTTCCTTTCCCCTGGGGCCTGGGGTACCGACCATGCGCTCGTCGACGCCGAGCGCCATACACTCAAGCCAATGGCGAGGGCACGTTTCCGCGAGCATTTACCCGAACGCTGAATAAAGATGAATAGGGACCGTCGATACTTTGTATTCTACTTGCTTTCTATTCATGACAGTAGAGATTGGCATTGACCCTATACAACACCAAAGTCTTATTCTACAATACAGTTGTATACATGCTGCTAATTTGATAAATCATCATTCCGGACCCGCTGCTGCTGTAACACACGGCGTGAGTTCACAAAGAAGCCTCATTGGCATTTTTCTTCTCCGCGTTCTGCCTCATGAAGCGTTCGATAAAGTTCTTAGTTTCTTCATCCATGATAACATTTCCATTGGCGTCCAGCTTAGCCCTCGTCTTCGCCTCCTTCTTCTTTCGCATCATTTCGCGGAACTCGCCCATCGGGGTCAGTAGCGTCCTGCTCTGCAGGTACTCCTGTTTGAGGTCTTCCAGCTTCTTTTGCTCGACAAATTCTGGATCGTGTCGCGTCCGGTATTTGGAGTACTTGTTCCGCAGTTCGTCAATCACACTGGGTGGGAACGGCGGGTGGAGGAGCGACGGCATCCAGGTCGGAGTCTCAACTTCCATCCGTAGCGTGTCCCAGTCTTCGTCCTTGTGCTGCACAGGCCGTTCCTTGGGCCAGGGAATCTCAATATTGTGACCGGCGATATATCTTGTGTGTCTTGGAGTTGTCGAGCCGTACTCCCGCTCCAGAATTGGCTCACCTGCGGAAACATGCTTGACCAGGACCTCTCGTATCTGGCCGGTCGCCGGATCATCGAGGGCAACAACAAGCCGGACATCGTCCATTGGAATAGGCGCCTCCACGGAGTGGAACGGCTGTTTAGGTCCGTACCGCGCGCTCAGCCAGTCGGGAACTTGCACATCGACCTGTATAGTTTCAATGTGATTAGAAACTTGCTTCGAAGCAAAGCTTCGACATTGGCACGCGCTGTTTCGGGACAAACGTACCATATTCAAACCTTGTACCGTCACGGTCTCTGTCTCTGGATCCACTTTAATGACTTCGCCGATTTTGCCCTTGTCCGGTCCCTTCATCAGACAGACCCGGTCTCCCGGGGCGAAGTTGATATATTTCCTCCGTAGGTGCTGGGGGACCTTGGGGGGGTGCAGATACTGAGGCAACAAGGTAGCGTAGGCTTGCTCATAGAGACCGGAATCGCGTTTCGGCGCCAATGGACCTCGCATCCAGTCTTCCCGACGCTGCTCCCTCTCCCTGCGTGCGAGGTTGAGCTGCATTCGGTTGAATGCGAAGCGCTCCCGCAGGGCCGACTTGAATTCCTCGCGTTGTCGCTCTTTGGCGGCAATGGCTGCCTTCCGCTGAGCCTGAGCCCTCGCGAGGGCCGTCCTCCGGATGACCTTCTGCATTGTGAATTGTGGTGAATCGACCCTGGGTTGGTTATTGGCGATTGGGGATCATCCAAGGTCTAGGTGAAGCCAGTCCGACGGGCTTGAAAATTGGGGTACTATCACGAGTCACGTGTCTGGAACCACAGCCATCCATTGCTGCGTATGAGGGGAAGGTAAGGTCTGAGAGAAACACAACCAGTAATGCTGAAGGAGCTCGCTTACGGCCAGAAAATAATATTTGGTATCTCTATTGAGGGCTGGGATATCACTTCTTGGTCAACGGCTAACTTATCTATCTTCTGCTTCTCTCTTGTCACCCTAGTCCCCGGAGAGCGGGAGAACAGCACTGGAAACGCCGGAGCGCCGGATGACCCCAGGGAGATATCTACGACCCGCACCACAAGGCTTAAATCGAAAGAAAAGGGATCATCAGGGTCTGAGCTTTGATATAGGGGAGGTTCGATATCATCGTAGATCGAGATCCAAGGCCATGTGGCTCTGGGGGTGGCCCTTTCCGACACGTTTCCCCCGCGAATGCCAGCCTTGAAGGACGCCTGTTCATACCAACTTGGGTCCAGGATCGTGGGATCTCGCCCGTCGACATGTACGGAGTAGAAGAAAGGGAGCTCATGCAGCCATGCTACTCTATAAACATACCGCCGGCCTCAAGGATGCTGCAGGAACCTTGGTTGCGGGTCTTCGTAGGGATCCATGTGTGGCTGTGCGCTCGAATGCGCCCTGCTCCACCTGTCAAACAAAAGGTCATTTTAACGCAGCATACTATTGAAAGGCAATGACCGGGGCAGAGGTTGTTGTGGTCTACTATTTATCCACAAAGCAGGAGCTAACTGAAACGGTGAAATCTTGTTTCAGATGACGTTTGCCCGTTTGCCCAAATCGGCCGGTGGCAGCAGGGATAGGACAGGAGCGGAACATGAGCAGCACCGCCACAGGTCGACCGTCGAAGACTCGAAGATGCCCGACTCTTCCTCCACAACCCTACGCAGGACGGCGTATCCGGATCGTCGGGGATGGGTCCCCGACTGCAGACTGCGAGCGGCAGGAGCTTGGAGATTTAAGCAGATGGATAGCTCAGGACTCGAGGGTCTTATCGAGTTGAAGTCTGCCGTAGGGACTTAGCACGGGGAGACGCAGAAACCGCGTTGCCAGACCCGTCAAGACTCATTATTGCTGTACTCCGTACTCCGTCCATCGTAACGTGCGTAGGAAGCTGGCCAGGGACGATCAAGCCAGAATCTGATGCAGACCTGGTCCTCTGAAGGGCTTCTTGCCCTGTCCTTTGAAGGCGACATGGCAGGTCCGGAGGTGCGTCGCAGGGAGACATGACCGTGGAATGATTCGGGATGGAGTCGATATAGACACGGTTCGGGGATGAGACCTGACGCAGCGTCGCCAGCTGAAACGGGTGGAACGTGAGCGAGCGACGGGCCCAGGGATCCCCACGCGGCGTCGCGCTGGCGTCGCAGCGGCCGGTCTGGACAGCCCCGAGGATCTGCCTGGCGTTCTGGCGTGTGTGCGAGTGTCGAGGCAGATTCCAGCACGTTGCAAAGATAGGCACTCGTCAGCCTCCAGCCACGGCGAGCCACACGCGCTGGGATCTGCCCTGCTGGAGCGTCGCTTGCCGGCCCCCGACCGACGACGCCCCTCTGGGGACGGGCCCAAAAAGCCTTCCGCCTGGCTGTCTCATACACCTCCCCCATTCCTCCCAGCATCTCCGCCCTCAGCGTCCTCCATCTCCCCGTCCTGCTGTCTCCTGCGCGTCTGCTGAGCCCCCTTGCGATCCCTTATCTTGCGTCCTCTGCCTGGCATTCACCCGCGCCGTTGCGCCTGCTCCCTGAACCGTACGTGCCGCCCTTCCTCAGGCTCCCTCCCAATCCCCCTTCTCTCTTGTCCTGCCCTCTCCCTCCTCAACACGTCAACAACCGCCATCCTCCCTCCACCCCCCTTCCTCCATCCAGCTCCCCGTCCGCCGTTTCATCCGTCCGCACATCCTTTGTCTGCTGACAGCTTCAGCTTCTCCGTCTCAAGATGGCTGAGATCCGCCGCAAGCTCGTTATCGTGGGCGATGGTGCCTGCGGTAAGACCTGTCTCCTGATGTGAGTCTTCCATCCATCCATCCGCCCAACAGGCTGAGCCCGGTCGGGCAGATGTCATCTCTGGCAGTACACTGACGGTGATTCTTCTTGCAGTGTGTTCTCTAAGGGCACCTTCCCTGAGGTTGGCTTCCCTCTTCCTGATCCACCCCCTCCTCAGATCCTGATAACACGTCCCGTCCCGGGGCAGAATCCTCATAGCCCGTTTCACTGGCATCTGGGGGCTCGTAAAAAACTGACCGAGACGTGTCCAGGTGTACGTTCCCACTGTCTTCGAGAACTACGTCGCCGATGTCGAGGTCGATGGCAAGCACGTTGAGCTCGCTCTCTGGGATACGGCTGGTCAGGAAGACTACGACCGTCTCCGCCCTCTCTCGTACCCTGACTCGCACGTCATCCTGATCTGCTTCGCGATCGACTCGCCCGACTCCCTTGACAACGTTCAGGAGAAGGTGGGATACCAGCCCCTTGTCCGACGTTCGACTCCAATTAGATCCCGACTGACGTGGCTTCCAGTGGATCTCCGAGGTTCTTCACTTCTGCCAGGGTCTTCCCATCATCCTGGTTGGCTGCAAGAAGGACCTTCGCCACGACCCCAAGACCATCGAGGAACTCCAGAAGACCTCCCAGAAGCCGGTTACTCCCGAGCAGGTATGTGTTCTTGCAACAACCCCAGTTTGCGCTGGGTAGATTGGGTTTCCCGCTAACCTCGTGACTCCCCAGGGCGAGGAAGTTCGCAAGAAGATCGGAGCGTACAAGTACCTCGAGTGCTCTGCTCGAACCAACGATGGCGTCCGCGAGGTCTTCGAGTCGGCCACCCGTGCTGCCCTGCTGACCAAGCCGCACAAGAACAAGCACAAGTGCAGCATCCTGTAATCTAGTTGTTTCCTTCCCCAGGTCTTATCAGGTGGCGATTCTCAACGGATAAGCGTCTCAAGCACTGGTTTCTGTTGTCTTCCGTTGTCGTGTTGCCAATATTTGCCTCGATGTGGTGTGGATAGTTTGTGAATCACGGGCACACGTGCTTCGATGGGATTATCTGGCTATGCAATCGGTCGACTTTTTCCTTTCTGCAGAAATTGTCCAAGGGAGGCGTTGTCTTCATGACCTTGTGGGTTTCGGGCCTCGATAGCGCCTACCAGGCGGTTCGATCACATGGCAATACCGGTCTTGCAGAATTCATCATTTCCGGAGTAGGTGCAGATCGACGAGGAACAATCGAGGATGGCTTTATTCGCATGTGCCCCCGTCAAGTATCTTGGAGGGGTTGATGAAGGAAGTCGGAGCTTCGTGAGATGGTAAAAGATTCCCTATGTGACTGCATGCTTCTCTCCAATCAAGAGTCCTGATTTCGCATAAGACCGGGAATGGGGCCAAGTGATATCCCAGGGTCTCCTCGCACAACAAGGCAGTCTTTCTTTTTCTATCTTGTCTTCCATGCTCTGTGCTTGCCAATCATGTCAACATTGTCAAACGCAGGGTTAGAATCAATCCCCAAATTCCCCATAAAGCCATTTGCTTTGTTCTCACCTAGTGTCGTTCCCACACCCCTCCCCTATTCCCCCCTATGCTTTCCTTTTGGTTCTGGTTTTGTCTTCCTGTTAGCAATCCTCTCACGTGTTTTCCCATGACAGCACATGCCGCGTGGTGTAGTAATCTCAGTCAGATCAGGCGTACGCAAGCAAAGACATCTTAGTTCGACTGGTCTTCCTCTAGCAATACCTGTCTTGTTGGCAGTATATTGTAGGAGTAAGGTTTGTGCGTCTACCTCAAAGACACGTTTCTTTCTGCTCACTTTGGCTGAGCGATATAGGATGATATCTGTAGACCAGCATGAAAAGGGATGACAGTAAGAACGTAGCAATTCACATCCACAATCGATGAAGCTGGACGAAGAAGTCCTGTAGCTTTTTGAACGTTGTTGAAGTGGGGGGCGCGTAGGAAAGGTTGTGCGCATCGAGACAGAGTGAGGTTGAGGTTAATGTTGATCTCTCTGTCTCCCTCCCTCCCCCTTAGCGCGTTCTACTGGAGGGCGGCCGCCCGGGTGTTGCTACTCTCGTCTCTTTCACTCTTCACTGGCAGTCATTTGTTATTGCCGCCTGAAGGCGGTGAGGTCTGTCCCTGTGGATTCTGATTTTCTATGTTATGTTATGTTTATGGATCTGCATCCCTAGGTGCATGGGAGGTGTTGGCATGCGTTCTGGATAGATATAGTTGTAGTTCGTCGTTGTACATGTACATGAGATTTTACGCAGTATACGCCAATTGCTATAGATACAATGTGGTCTTTCTTTCTTTCTCTGGATCTGGTTTTCATCTGTTGTCTGTAACGTCATTGGTATTAGTATTTATCATGGCTGGTCGTGATTGTCGCTCCTTTCCCCCCTAGGTACATGTATGTACATACAACACCTAGTTGATATCTGTGTCTATCTACCTGTCTGTCTGGCTAGCTGGCTGTGTTTAGGTGAGGTCAAGTATCATCTAGATATCCATTATGTGAACTGGTTTATGTATGCTATATCAAATTATTTTAGGACTATATTCTATTCTACTTCTAGAAGTGTATACGTATATCGGTATATCCTGTGTGCAACGAGGTATTTCTCGTATATTCCAGGGACTTACACAGACGACGTACCTTGAAGCTAGCCATTTTGATACGCGATCCATCTATCTTATCCTGTCTATCTATCTATCTATTCAAGCTCAGAAGACTCTCGATGTATCTCCGCGGATCGATGCCGACTCCTTCGACCAGCTTTCTCGGGCCCATGCTCGATCCCGTCGGCTCGCCGACCGGCAATGATGGCGATGGCGATGATGATAACGCACCGCTCAGATCTCGGAAGAACCCCGATCCGCTCGCGCTGCGGGACTGCGCCGAGGAAGACGAGACGTAGTCGCTCGCTTTCCGGATCAGGAAGGCTTCCTTGGGAGCGGGGGTATTATCATTATTGTTACTGGTATATTTATTATCATGTGGGCTGCTGCTGCTGCTGGGCAGGCGGAGCCAGACGACCCACCAGCCTCGACTGGTCTTGCATGTCCTCTCCATCTCGAGGGGTCGTGACCTCGTCTCGATGTAGGTGCTCAGCAGCCGGTGGTGGACGTTCAGGGCCTCGACTCTGGTCCAGGGCGGGACGTTGGGGCCCGGGGAGTTCGTGGGCTCTACGACTGCAGCGAAGGTGCCGGGTTCCGGGATGTTGGGGATCGAAGACCGTATCGTGAGGTTCGATGGGTCGTAGACGAGATCGTAGATCGGCTGGCTCGCTGTGGAAGGTTTCCTTGCAGCAACGTCGGACATGGAGATCCGTTGAGATACGTTTGCAGGGGATGTCGAAGATAGAAGTGGCTTCTGCAGAGGACCCAATTGGTGGTGGATACTACGGTAGAAGGAGGGATGTGCGAGTGATGGAGTTCCAGGTTCGAAAAGGAAAGTGAATATGAAAGGTTGATGCTGGTTTGTTTGCCTCAGCAAGGCGGCTCTTCGGGCTGGAAGGTCACATAAGCCAACGTACCACGTAGACCACTACTTGCATTGTCTTGCATTCATTTGCTGGGGGGATGCCTGCCGTGTGATCAGTCCTTTTCTTGTTCGCCCTATGCATTGAAAGAGTTTCAAAATTTCCCTTACCTTCCACATCCTCACCGTGAGCGGATGTAGCCATTCGTACATACAAGGTCCTAAGCATTGTCCTGTTGTTCGACGATCCTGCGTCTCCACGGTCCCGGCCAGACTCGCTCCCTTCCATATCCTCGTCATCCGATTCTTCATTTTCAGGATCATCGCGTAAACCAATAATGAACCTTCGGAGGGTACCGTCCACGGGTTTGCTGCGTCTCCCGTATCTGCTGGCGCCGCCTTCTGACGTGGCTTCGGAGACTCCAACCGGAGGATTAATATTCTGACCGGTCTCTGCTTGTGACCCGTCTTTCCGCAATTCAGACACGCGGGGGTGCGGAGCAGGGGTGCTCGACGAAAAGCCCCAAGATGATCCATATCCTAGTGTAAGATATTTCATAAGCGTTTCCGTGCCAAACAATGATGATGAAGTATCCGCACTATAACTCCTTGCATGTGCGCTCTCATTGCTCGTTCGAGGCTGTTCTTTGACTTGGGGAGTCTGAGAAGGCTGCGGTGTCGCCGTAACGAGTGGAGGTGGTATTCCCGGGGAGAGGCTGCGGCTCGGAGTCCGCGCGGATTTGACCCCTGCTTCAGGATGAGGAGTGGCAGGTTTGGCCAATGTTCTATCTCGCTTCTTCCGTGGTTTTCGCCGTCGAACTGAGCTTGGGTCTTCGCCAACTCCATATGCAGCTTCGCCGTATCTATAGATCCACTCCATCCACAGGGAAACCTGCGCCACAGACCATCTCGAAATCGCTCCCACGCCAGAGAATATCACGCCATCTGACGGCCGCGGACACACGTCTGAGCCAAGCCACGGACGCTCTTCAAGAAGCGGGTCTGAATAGCTCGGGGTTCTTTGCGACGAGGCAGGGGTTTCGGCCTGCGCTGGTGCATCACCAAATCTCGAAACGACGAGATCGACAAGCCCATTCGTCCTATAAACAAAGCCCTCGAGGACTTCTCTTTCTCCGCTCCCCCATTCTTCCTCTCCAACGCCGATCCCGAGCTCTCCGCCTGCGGCGAGTTTGATACCATTAAATATATCTACAGCGGGGTTCCCATGGAGAAGAATATCCCAATTCCATATGAATTTTGTCCAGAAGCGATCAAGGAAGCTGCAGAATGTAGACCGGTCGACTCGTTTGTAGAGATCATCCAGCGTAGCACCATGGTGAAGCAAGAAGACAGAATGCGCTCGCCGGAGTTGTTGAATCAACAGTTGCGGAGGGCAAACTTCCCTAGAGGAATACTCAAACCGGGAGGCAGCGGACTCACTCGACGATGAGGCTCCACTCGCAGCAATCGAAGGGAGTCGAGTGAGATCGACGGACTTGATCCATTAGCTACGGTAGATGCACGAGGAGTAAGTATGCCATACTGCTAGGATCCACCAATTTTTCTCCAACTCATGGAGGACAATTCGGGATCTCTCCGTTTCTACATAGTCGACTGCCTTTCCTTCTGAAAAATTTCTGGGCTCCTGGTCAGTCAAACCACATTCAAGACTGTATGCGGCTCGATGTAGCAGTGCCCACTTGGCGAAGCTCACCATCCCCTGCGCCAGCCCTATCTGACGCAGCCTCTGGTTCCTGTCATCTTTATTTTCTGCAGGAGCAGACCGGGTATCCGTACTCCTCGTTCGTCGCAATCGAGCCGCCTTGGAAGAGTAGAACACGATCTGGTCGTCTAGCGTCTCATCGGTTGTCCCTAGAAGCGGATTGTAGATAGCGAGAAATGAAAGCTGTGCCGGAATCACCGAGGCAGGATCGGCTTCAGGCATCGCATAATCAATAAGTCTCCGTAGCTATCAGCAAGACCGCATGATAAGGAATGAATATGGTCGTCGGTTGACGTTGGTCTGCTTGTGGCTTGAAGTCATCGCATCACGTGGTTTATCGATACCGGGTGCGGAGTTCCAAATAAGCTCCGGAGCTCAAGAGTGGACGCTCGGAGAGCTCGTGCAGCAGGCCGTCAAAGGGATGATTGTACCTGGGAGCTCTGGACTTTTTATTCTACGAAGCCAACTGCGGCTTCGTGGGGCGTTTGCATCGAGATGCTTTTCAACCAAGCCGTATGAACCTCTCCGCATCCTGTTTTGCGGATCGGATGAGTTTAGCATTGCTTCGTTGAAAGCTCTCCATGAAGAGCACCTTAGACGGCCCGACAGCATTGCATCCATTGACGTGGTCTGCAGACCTGGGAAGAGAGTAGGTAGAGGCCTGAAGAAAATTCGAGAAGGTAGCCACCCTTTACATAGATACTCATGATTGTATTGCAGAAGCTAATAGACCCGATGCTTCGCAGTCCCTATCAAGGAAGTCGCGACGAAATTGGCTCTCCCGATCCACGAGATAGACACTTTCACTGGGTGGACAGTAAGATATTTCGGAAATCTATTGTCAATTCCTTCTGACGATCCGTCCTAGCCCCCGAAACACCCAGACGGTCCTATAAATCTGATCGTGGCTGTGTCTTTTGGACTTTTTGTGCCTCCTCGAATACTGAAGGCGGCCAAGTATGGAGGCCTCAATGTTCATCCCTCATTGCTTCCAGAGTAGGTTCCATTCTGCAATTGTCTTACAAAAGTTATTGACATAACAACCTCAGTTTTCGTGGACCTGCCCCATTGTATCATACCCTCCTAGCTGGTAGGACAAGGACCGGCGTCACCCTTCAGACTCTTCATCACGAACATTTTGACCACGGTGTGATCCTCGACCAGACCCCTGCCCCGGGATTTGAGATACCCAACCCAGATTCTTGTACCGTTCCGGAACTTCTGGAACTGGTTGCGCCTAAGGGAGCAGAGATCCTCCTCAATGGCATTCGAAATCGAATTTTCGTTCCCCCAGTGAAGGATGCAGGCTGGCGTGCAGCTGAAGGGGGTGATCTGATCCACGCGGCTAAGATCAAGCCGGAGGACCGGCATATTAATTGGGAAAGTTGGACATGGACGGATATAAGCAGACGGAACCGAGTCTTGGGGCCGCTGTGGAGTAAGGCTCTGGTTCCAAATGATTCACCAGATGGAAGCGCTTCCTTCCAGCAGAAGAGAGTCATCTTCACCAGGATCGAGGAGGTCAACCCCCCTGAAGGCAGCGATCAGCTTGCCCTCCTCCCAGGAGTGCCATTTATAAACGGGACTCTACCAGTAAAACCTCAGGAAGTGAAAGGTCTCTACGTTTTTACGAGAGATGGGAAGTTAATTCGCATCCATGAGATGAAGGTCGAGGGAGAACAAGCTGCAGACGGCTTTAGGGCCGCCCTCAAGGCTCGAATGATAAGCAACCGGACTTTTCATTCGGGCAACTCAAAGTTTACTGTGTTTCATAATCCCCTCCAATGAAAAATATCGGAGGAGGGTACAAAATAGAATGTTTCTGTTTCAGGTCCATGATACCCATTTCTTTCGATTGGGAACTGGATGGCTAGTATATTTAGAGGTGCAAAACGCCCACGTGCCTGGTTCATCGTTTAGACAGAAAAAAAGTATGAGGCATTGCTCAAGAAATTGCAAACCCACTGTCTGTTACGAGGCCAATAAGTTACTCGCCACTCATCTCGTAATGGGAATGCTTACCAATTTGCACTGATTGTCCTGTCATGGAGGTGTTTTTAGCAATCATGGGGTACACACTCGCGCAGTCATCCAGCTCGACCTGCGGACGTTATGCTTAGCATCAGATCAATCCCCTTTGGATTCTGCAACCTCTTACTGTGTGCTTGAGGACAGTCTTATCCACATATTGCTGGATCTTTTCTGGCGAGAATTTGTTCCCCTGTTCCAAGCTTTCAGCAATCATTTCAATACGATCGATGACTAACTTGGTACCTACCCATTCAGTGAGCACGAGACCAGGCAAGACAGCATTGACGCGAATCTTCGCTCCCTGCGTTTGCGCGAGGCATTTCATGAGGTGCAAACCTATGGTTCATAGACTGAGCATGTACAGTACAGATCAAAAAGCGATTGTCAGCACTTACCTGCAGCCTTGGTTACAGAGTATGCCATACTGCTGCCGGACGGCGTAACTGCCTGACCGGAGTGTTAGTCTCTTGGATTTCAATGTCCCATCTTTTAATGACATACCGCAGTTGAAGAGGTTATGATGAAGACGCCGCCGTCGGGGTTTGCATTAAAGGTAGGAAGTGCCTCGCGGAAGAGATGCAGGTTCCCTTTTACATTTGTAGCCCAGCACTTTTAACAGATCAGTAAAGGTGTGGACGGGCCGAGGATGTTTACGCATGGCTACCTTATCCCACTCATCCTCGTTCATGGCGTTCAGATCCCCGAACGCTGTGAATTTTGTCCAGCCCTGGGCAGACAGTCAGCCGAGGAACGGCTATCCAATTACAAATGGCTGGGCACCTACAGCGTTGGATATCACAATGTCAAGTCCGCCCAAGAGTTCGATAGTGGATTTGACCACTCTGACGCAATCATCTTGGATTCCCGCATCCTGAAGACAGGGGAAATCTTTCATAAGCGAATTGAGACAATAAAACAAGGATGCATGCTTTGATAAGACATACACCTTGGATGACGACAACCTTCACCTTGTACTCCGATTCGATCTTTGCAGCCGTCTCTTTTGCGCGTTCTTCATTCAAGACGTAATTGATGGCGATATTGGAGCCCTCCGCCGCGAACTTTTCGGCCACGAGGGCTCCTAGGCCCCTATAGCAGCAGAATCAGCTTGTGGATAGATTAATCAGAAATCCTACAGAAGTTGCAAGGCGCACCTTGACCCTCCTGTGATGAGGACGTTACGACCCTGCAAAGAGTACGGCATGTTCGCTATGTAACTATGAGGGGTTTGGTCGTCGTGCTTTTCAGAGTTTATTGATTTATGTCAGTTTAAACAGCCTAGCCGCAGCTTAGTCGTGGCTGCATCGGCAGTATTTATTTCCAAGCACAGCTGTTCCTCATTCCCTCGAGACGGCGAAACGCCGACCCCGCAGAAAGTGGAGAGCGGCTTGTTCCGCTTGCTGCGGAGAAGGTCCGTATTCTGAGATGGAGGGCTCCGAAGTATTCGCCCTACACGCGTGACTAAGCTTATAAGCTATGCAATGTGTTCTAGACTATTATTTCGTATCATCTTACTATGCATTTACAGTACATACTGAGGAGCGACCTCATATCTCTCATATCCATGGATGCTACTTCAGTTTTCATGATAGAATAATGCGCTTGACGAATCGTATTGTCTGAGTCTGTTTTGATGCAATGCGTGAGGGATCTCCCTCAGTATCTAGACTAGAGATGCGAGTATGCTTACGCCACGAGGGTCCCTACATATTCTGTCTTCCTCATGCCCCTCCAGGCGCTTCTTCCCTCTAGAGCAGGCCATTGGACAAGAAACCTGTCCGCAAATGGTAACAGGATCTTCCCAGAGAGGCTCAGTGTCGTAACACGCGCCCACGATTCCACAAAGATTGTCCGCAGTTGGAGAGGTGCCGGATGCTTTTCTCCATTCGAAGCAGCATCCCGTCCTTGACCCCAGAAGTTCATTGCAGTAAGAGGTGCGAAAATAAAATTCAGAAGACGGAGGAGCTTCGCGGCAAGGATGACGCAGACAGCCGTAGCAGGTCCGTTAGTCAAGATCAGATCCGGATATGGAGAGCTCAAACTTCTAGGATGTGGCTTCTGGTCGGGATGTACTCCGCGCAGGACGTTAAGGCAGGCCCAGAAGCACTGGAGCGTCGAGAAGGGCGCTGTAAGGTATGACTGATGTACGCGACGGGCGCGTGGGACGGTGGCTATGTTGTAGGAATCTGACCTGCATCCAGACGTCGAACTGCCGTCCGCCTGGGAGACTCGATCATGCTGGCCTCCAGCAGCATCTCCCATGTGCAGGTTCCTCTCTTCACTAGCGTCACCACGCTTTTGTTTTTCGAGCTCTGCCTCAAACTCCACTGCCTTTGCGGCACTGAGGCTGTCACCCGAAGTCACGATGTATGTCCGATATGTGTACACCGACGGGTCTAGAGGCATCCGTCGCAGCATGGAAAGCATTTCCGCAGTGTGTCCGCCGCTTCCCAAGACAATAAGCAGGTGGGTTGGGGTATGTCTAGTCCGGCATTTCGGTACTTCGGTCTGCTGGGAGATTGCGAGGGCGCGGATAAGTACCTAGTATAATTAGCAGGTTAAATTTCTTTTCGAAGAGAGTTTCCTAGGAGCAAGAAACGAGTGCCCACTTACGAAGATCAGGATGGTAGAAGACACAGCGATGGACAGTAAAGCCCAGAATACTATGGTTGCGGACGGCCACTGCCATGGCGCAGCGAAATCCTTGAGCGACATGTCGTCCACCAAGTAATATGGTCCAACACAAAGAGAAGTAGGACTGGTGTTAGTCGTTCAAGGCATTGAAGCCCATTCGCTAGGGGTACGCGAGCCGTGCCTTCAAACAAGAGAAATGTTGAGACTTGCGAAGAGTGGATGGAGACAAAGAGCAGATGGATGCCTTGAGCAAGTGACGGCCCCCGCCAAAGAGCTGGCGGCCCTCCAGGAGTTGTCCGTCAATCCATCACCAGCTCCTCTTTCAGCGAGGCGGCGACCTGTGGACGTCTGCGCGACATGCAGATCGCGGTTCATGCGGCTCCAGGTCCACACGTGGTCTGTGCGGCTCAGCCGTTATTTCTGTTGTTGACTGTCGGGACTCCCGCGGCCCTTCTTCCGCCGGGTCAAGTTTGAGCGGAGAGCAAAACACAACAGCGGTCGCCTTCGTGATCGCCGTACATGAGGTGAGATGGCGACCATCTTTCGGAAGCGACTGCAATGCTTCTACTGCGGGCGCCGCTCTGCTCAAACCGAGAGCGGTCCTGTCCGTAAATGGCATTGCAAGCATTGCGAGGCGGTAAACTACCTCGACGAGGTCCGTTCCGTCCCCATGATTTGTTATGTTTGTGTTTATCATATTTTCACAACTGTGCTGACCTACCTTTGAGAATCCAGAAAGGCGAAATCACCGACCCTCCTGCAGACGAGACAAATCCAGAAGTTTACGGGCCCGGGGCGTCGAGTCCACCCTTCGAATCCGTTGACTTCACCGACTCCGACCTGTTTTGCTCGAAGTGCCTCAGAAACCAGCACCTTTTTACGAGCGCGTTGGCGTCCTACTTTCCAGCTCCAGACGACCCAGCGTATAGCGCGTACGAACGAGAATACCCCAAGTTTCGCAAAAATCTCGAGGAGCGATATCCCCAGGTATGCGAGAACTGCGAGTCGCGGGTCAAGGCGCGTATCCGTCAGGCCGGATACGAAGCGAAGGCGGATCATCTCAGACGGATGATGGAGCGCAGCAAGTCAGGGAGAGCCGCCAGGAAAGCCCGTAACAGGAATTGGAGGAGTCTACTGGTTTTCGCAGGAGCCGTGTGTTACTGGGGTAGCGTCGCAGGCCAAATTGCCTGGAATCTCATGGGTGCTCTGGACGGTGAACGAGTGGCCTTGGACGAGAAACACTCCCTTTCCATCTCATCCTTCGTGTCATGTACGAAACAGGCCATAGGAACGCGAAAGGTTGGGAGCCACTGCTCGTCCGGTCTTGCCTGTTACGCTGGTCTCGCCCTGGTCTTAGGCATACTCTCGCTTTGGTGGAACCCAAGACTGCGACTGAAGCTTGAAGGGAGAAGTGGAAGGTTTGTTGGGCTTGGGGAGTACTACAAAGTGCAGCTGATTGTCATGGTGGTGAGATCCGTGGCCTGGGCAGTACTGAAGGATCCTTCAACGAGTGGCATGCAGCCAACTCTACCGCCTGCTCTGCACGCGTTTATGATGGCATTCACTATTCTGGTGAGCTTCTGTTCTTTCCCAAGATCCCTTTCCCTGCTGACTGTACTGTCTTAGTCCGTTATAATATCTCGACGCATTGTTCGCTACGATACCCGGCCACTCGTTCTGTGGTCAGATAACACACCTACGACTTCTCCAAACCCAAAGGCTACACCATCACACCCACAATTGACGAGTAACAAGAAATCCGATGCATCCAGGAATCAGGGCTCTCAACAGAGCGCTATGCGTTTTCCGTTAGAAAAGCTCGCATCTCCTCGCTCTACCCCTCAGAAGGAGCCGGCTATCCCACCGACTCCTCCTCCGGAAACGGACGACATGGATTGGACCCCTTCTTTGCAGCAAGAGATCCGGCCAACAATCAGTGTCCACCAGAAAGATCAGAAATCAGTACTTGATGGACCCTTACCCTTCTATGGAGCTCTGCCAGCAGCGCCGAAGCCTCCGTCGTGGCACCTTCGGAATCCGACACCTCAAAGGCCTGTTGAGCAAGTTGTCGAACGCAATCCCTTCCACCGTACTCCAACCCAATCACAGAACCAATGGAAACCAGGGACCCGTGGACATGCCTATGATGCCGTGTTTGCCCCGCCGAAATTCTTTCCCCCAAGTGACCATTGTGCGATAACGGGACTGGAGACGTTGTTTGACCAGGCCTTCACCATCAAGTCTCCAGAAGATGAGGACAACCAGGATTGGCAGTTGACTTCAAATCTGACATCATCATCATCACTAATGAACAACGACTCTCCTTTTCTGTTCCAGTGCCTTCGACTTGGTCTGCTCATTGTGTCTATTGTCGCCTGGCTCCTTTCTCAGGAAGATCGGATCTCAATCCCGGGGAACTATGTCGAGATAGCATCTTTGGGCAGCGCGAGCCTTATTTCTGGATTCGCGCTCCTGGAGATGTTGAAGCGGCCAATGACGCAATGGAACGGGATGGAGATTCTGGTCTCTGTCGCCGAGCTCCTTGCAGCCGTTCACCTCGGAGGCAATCTTCCCCGGGTTTCTTTTGAGAGGGAGTATTTTGACCGATATGGGAAGTCACTTCTGGTCTTTATGGCCGTGCAGGAGGCACTAGGCCTGTTCTCCTCTTATCGAAGCACTCAACGCGGAGGCGCCGAAGCACAACAACAACAACAACAACCACAACCGCAGCAGCCTACGACATCCAATCTTCCAGGCCAGGATGCTGGTCATCAGCGAGGGGAAAACGCAGCTGGCAGCCAGATTTCCCAATCATTCTCTAGCCAGTCATCAGTCCCGTCTCTCACCTACTCGTCATCTACCCTGGGATCCAGCATGTCCTCCCAACTCCCAGCCACCCAATCATCATTCTCGAACTACAACCAGAGCTTCAACAGCCGCTCCAGCTTCCTCAGCAATACCATCGATGACGGTGATTCCGACGTCACGGACCCCTTGAGTCCTGACTCGGACGCAGAAACTACAATCACAACGACCACGACAGCCACGACAGCCACAAACCGCGCGATCAGGAACATGCGCATTTTCAGCGGCAAGAACTCGCCTCGTGACCCGAAACGACCACCGGAGCTTGGCCAGGGCTTCAGCGGACTCAGTCTCGAGGATAATCCGAACCGGCGGACGACCCGGAGCCAGACACTGCGGCAGAGGCAAGCGAACCAGAGGTATCCGCTGCGCGGAGCCAAATGAACCTTCTCGCTATATCTTTCCCCTTTTGCGGTTTCTCGAGTCTCTGGTCGGAGTCTTTTTGTGTCAAGTACGTGCATTGCATTTCGTGGTCGTCGGGAGGGTATCAGTATGTTTTCTTTGTTTTTAGCCTCGTTCATTCATTCATAGGGTTCGAGATTGATTATGGGTACGAATGAATGGCTTCGTTCTTGCTTTTTCCCTTCTTTTCTTATAGTCTAGTCATGTACACCGCCTGGATGATGATCCGGTCATGATGTGATTGTGATACTTGCTGTACAGATTGTTGTTGTACGTGTTGTCGCTTATTCCGTTGGGGCTTGCTTTTTGCGTGTGTGCGCGTGCGTATTTGTTTTAGGATCGTGTTGTTGAGGTAATTATTGGTCTGTTCTGTTGAAGGGAAGGGAAGAGACCAGATATCCTACTTGTATAGCCGTTTGTCCTGGTACTATTTATATTGATTCAGACAAGAGGATCTACAGTGAGTAATGGAGATTGAAATTGAGAGTGAGACTGTTACATGGGACTCAGTACCTGGTAGTTCCTGGATTCTAATGGAAAAAAAGGGGGGGGGGGGGGGTAAGGAGAATGATGAAGATATCGTTATCATACTAAGTGAGGTACGGGGTACGCTAGAGTCTGACTCGGAACCGTGGAGTTGGATAGATAAATTAGGTGGCCTTTTGATACATATGGAAACAAGGAATGGAGGTCAGATATCAATCAATACTATTTCCGGGTCAAATTTCTCGTGCTACCCTAGCTAACGAGTATATTCCCGATATCGATACGTACCAATCGGATATGATATATGATAGCAGAACAAAAAATGGATAGGTACCGTACCTACCCAGCCTAGGGTAAATAGATAGCTATGTAGATATGTAGCCTACGTATAATCTCAATTAAAAGGATTCATTCCAACGACAGGAATAAAAAAAGGTAAGGTAAAGTAGTATATACCAGTAAAGGAACGTTTCTTTTCATCATCTCACATTATATATCACACCTTCTCGATCCTCGTCTCGGTGGCGCCGCCCTTGCTGTCCTCGTTCGCGGAGGCATGCTCGGGGTCCGCCAGTTTCCGGTTGAGGTGGTCGGTGACGCCGAAGAGGTCGTCCATCTTTTCGAGGGAGATTCCTGCGGTTGTTGTTGGGTTAATATGTTTTTTCTTTCTTTTTTTTTGGGTTTGTGGTTCATGAGAGAGTAGTGTTGCATACCCTTGGTCTCTGGAACAAAGAACCAGACGAAAACACCCATGGCGAAGCAGAAGCAGGCGAATATGATGTAAGTGCTGTTGTAAATAAGAATAACGAGTCAATTTGGGTCATGATAAAATAAATGATACTAAGCTCACGAGGCAGGAACTCACCCGTAGCCATTTGACCCAACGGTAGCAAGCATGTTCGGCACAGCGCGAGCCACGACGAAATTGAACAGCCATTGCGTGGCAGCCCCGAAGGCGACATTGAGCGAGCGCAGGCGGGCGGTGGGGATCTCGGAGACGTAGATCCAGCAGACCGGGCCCCAGCCGAACTGGAAGAAGGCCGCGAAGAGGAAGATGCAGACGAGCGCGACATATCCGGCCGGGATGACGGGCTGCCCTTTCTCTGGTGGAGAGATACGGATGTAGAGCCCGATGTACAGCATCGCGAGCGCCTGCGCGACAGACGTCCACAGCAGGGACCGCCGTCTCCCCAGGGAATCCGCGACGAAGATGAGGAACGCGGCGCAGCTGGCCATCTTGATGATGCCGTAGATGCCGGTCGCGAAGAGATTGGTCGCGTTGCCCTTTACGCCGAGGTTCTCGAAGATCTGGGGCGCGTAGTAGTTGATGGCGTTCGTGCCGGTCATCTGCTGGCATATCATCAGGACGACGCTGATGATGGCGCGCTTCCGGTTCCCGGGTATCAGCCACATCTCCTTCATCAGGTCCCAGAAGCCGGAGCCGCCGATCAACTGGCGCTCGTGCTCGAGTTGGTTGACGATGTCTTGGAACTCGCTTTCGACGTATGGGTGGTTTGGAGGCAGCGCTCTGACTTTGGCGAGGGTTGCCTTGGCTTCCTCCCATCGGTCCTGTTTGGCGAGGAATCTGGGAGACTCGTTGCACAGAAGCATCCCGAAGAACAGGAGAACTGCTGGAAGGGCCTGCATGGAAAGCGGTACGATGTACACGGCGGCACCGCCGATGTGGAGCAGTGAGCCATAGTTGATCCAAAAAGCCAACATGATCCCTGTTGTAATGAAGAGCTGGTACAATCCGGTGAGACCGCCTCTGATTGCTCGAGGTGAGTTTTCACTGACGTACAGGGGATTGACCATCGACGCGGCTCCGACGCCCAGGCCGGTGATGAATCTATGCGGGAGAATTAACATACGGTGGGCACCAGTTGGTGGACTAGTTGTGCTTACCTGCCAATATACATTGGCTCCAGATGACCGCTGGCTGCGAATTGCATGATGACCCCGAGCGTAGCAAGAACAGAGGCAATGAGCAAAGCCGGCTTTCGGCCCCATCTGTCGGAGACTGGGGAGGCTGCAAGGGCGCCAACGAAACATCCAGCCTGCAAGGTGGATACTATGTTGGCAGAAAGATTTGCTGCGCCCACTTTGCTCTGGTTTTCCAGTCCGAAGTTGCTGCAGCAGTGGTTAACATCTTGACTATGAAGGACATGGATGTGTCCATGGGGAGATCTCAAACGGACCGTTTGAATTCCGGTATGGTGAGAACTCCTCCGATGATTCCCGAGTCCATCCCAAAGAGCATGCCTCCAAAACACGCCTGAAGTTTGTTATTAATTCTGCAGCCAGATCAATCAGAGGGGAAACGAACGGAGCAGGCCAGGGCATAGACTCTCCAGCCATAGATCTCCTTGGGATCTGATTTCATCGCCTCATTGTGGACGATCTTCTTGAGCAGGAACGACATCTTGGAGGTTCAGCTGTCCAAGTAGCTTATCTCTGATGAAGAAGGACAAGAGGAAAGAGTATACAAGTGTTCTGCTCGAAGTCAGACCTAAAATAAACAAGTGGTATGCGGTTGTAGTTGGAGACGATACCGTCCAGAACGAAGCAGTGAACCCTGGACGAAGTCCACGGTAATCCATATATGTATTTCTGTCCGACCTCGTATTCCAAAGGAAGTCATCAACCACAGATCCCACCATATTCAATGCCAAGGAAGCTCCAAGAGGTCAAGGCGTGCAACAAACAACGATTCCTCTGCAGCACAGCGTACTTTAGCTCTCCTTGGCCGTCAGACGGGATATCCACAAGCCCGTGGGGTGAACCAATCGATCCCCCTACATCTTTGCATAGGCCGTGTGAAGGAGGTTAGATTATTATTATTCCGCATCGCTGGGACAAGAGCTGGAGCGCAGCAACACTGTTCCGTCCAGACAGGGGGGCCCTTGTGCACATTATCCATCTGCTAAGCCCTTGGTTCTAGCCGGAGGGCAAGTAACAAAGAGAATTGCAAGCAGGTTCGTCCTCGGCGGAAACGACGGAAGTCTTGTCGAACCTTTCTCCGCCAGAAGCATGTTTTTCCAGAGCGCCAACAACCTTGTGGAGATCCTGGGGTAGCTGCTGAGAGGCTAATGTCTGGTCAGAGCCCACCGGTTTCTGGAGAAATAGACATCGCCTATCAAGAACACCGCCTGAGCTCATGAGTCGTGGAGCCGCGGCTGTCGATAGCAGTGGTGACCCCGTAGTGAGGAACAAACATGGGGTTTTTGCGGAGGGTGTGGAGCGCACGTGTGGAGACTGGGGATTGGCAAGTCTTGGACAGCCTTGGACCCTCTGCAATTCTCCGCGAATCGCAGGCGACGCGGCGTCTGGCTCTCTGCAAATATACAAGCACATCAGACAGAGTGTCTTTAGCGTAGTGAGGCTATTGATCGAGGCACGGTTTTCCTCCGGATCTAATAAGTTGTCTGTTTTTCATGATCGCTTCAAATATTAGGATGGTGCTTTTGCACCCTTTCTTGTGATTAGTAGCTCCGCTTACTATGCACGAGTCAGCAGCTTTTCAGCAAAGGCGATTGTGAATTCATGGCAAAGGCTTATATCATTATCAGCTGTGGCTTTCGACTATACTCTCAAATTGTATATAGTGACTGTTGTAAACCAGAAAACATTAGTTAATACAGCGTCAGACAAGGTTGACAAGTATCTCCGGAGATCTTACGGACGTTAGAAATCTTGTAGATAACTCGAAGAGGATTTACTGCCGTTATTGATGAATTCATACGGTTGGCCCTTTTCTGGGATGTTGTTTGTCTTTTAATCTGGGGGGGGGGGAATAGATTTGTTCGTCGGGGAAACTGGCTGATTCTGTTAACTGGGATTTTCCAAGTAAGTTGGTAAGTATAATGTATACTGTGATATTCCTTCAAAGGATACCTGGTATATAAGTTGCCCATGAAAGCTGGTAAAGAGACCCAACACTAGATGATATATTCCAAAAAGAGCAAAGCTCAGTAGAATCCAACAGTCTATGCACCCGCATCGATCAACTCCTTGAGCCAGGACGGTATCGCCGGCTTCTTCTCCCACCTCCTCCGCCATTGATCCTGCCACCCTTCCTGGCTAGCAGGCAGAGTAAACACGGCCGTGACGAACCAGACCCGTTTCCCGGTCTCGAGACTGGCCGCCAGCGAGGGCAGCAGCGTCCGGCCATGTATGATATTCGAGTTGGGATCCGCCAGCACGATCTTCCCCGCCCTCTGAGTTTGAGTTCCGCTCTGCAGCTCGACGATGCCCACGGCACCGGCGGAGGAGACGGTTAGGGCGCTGTTGGAATCTTCGCGCGTACCCTCGGGGGAGGAATCATCCTTGAAGGGGCCCAGGATCCTGCCGTTGTCGCTGCGACAGCCGTAGATGGCAAATGCACCCTCGGAGGTCATCAGTTTCCGGCCCGTGCGGATGCGGTGGGCGCGGATATGCCAGTTCTCGCTCTCTTCAGATGGGGGGATGAGGTACGTCTCGATGGAGACATCTGGCCAGGGCGTCCAGTCCGATATCAGGACTGGCACACCGTCGCGCTTTTCGATGCGGGCGTTGAGCGCCAGGCGGCGCGTCTGCCAGATTTCGCCGCCGTCTTCGGAGATGGCGAGCATGCTGTCGGGAGCGTGCTGCTCGAGCTGGTATGCGCCAGTCGGGACTGAATATCCGAAGGAAGAGCTGTAGGCGAATTTCCCGTACTTCGCTTGGGTCGCCTTGAGTGGGTAATGGCATGCTTGACCGGATGAGAGCAGGAACGAGTGACCACCACGACGGATGGCAATGTGCTTGGGATATTCTAGAGCGACAACCTCAGGCAGTGCTGTGCTCGGATACGGTTCCTCCTGTGCGGCCCAGAAAGGATGCGACTCCGGCAGCGCCAACGGGGTGAACGACAGACAGCACCAGTACGGTGACCCGGGAGAATTGTAGTTCTCCGTCAGGTACATGTTCGCGTACGAGTACCCGAGCGTCAACGTGCCGTCGTTGTTGAATATATCCTCCTGGGTAGCCCACCAGCGGAAGTTTCGCAGTAACAACCCCTTGACGACACCCCAGGTGAGCGGAGCAGGAAGTTCAACATCCGCAAAAGCCAAGGCTCCCCAGAAACCGACCATTGCGAATCGGTACGTCACGGACCTGCCGAATGGAATAGCTCTTCCTGCAGCAGCCCGGTTAGAATCCCCTGAATGGCAGCAATCGATTGAACAAGGAGGAAATCCTCACCCTGTGGATCAAAGTAGTGTACGAAATCCTTCGCAAACTCCCGTGCACGGTTTCGATACTTCTCCGCCCTCACCGGATCAAAGTCGGCCGCCAACTTCGAGTAAAGCAGCTGCAGGAATTGGATGGCAAACGAGCCAGAGTAGTAGTCCATCTGGTGATGACTCTTCGGGCCATCGTTGCTCCAACCTCCGCCGACGTAGAATGTGTCAAGATGGTCCATATCAGCCTCAATGCGTTCATGGGAGTAGGGAGCACCATTCTTCCTCAATCCGAGGTTTGCGAAGACACGGAACCAGAGCCTGGGTACATGCATGATCAGCATGCATCGTACACATCCCGAACACAGTATCATCAAGTTTTCAGAGATTTAAAGAAAGAGACAGACAACATACCAATTCGTATTCGGCATCTCCCTCGAATTGATACTCCCCAGCCACTTCGCAACATTCTCCTTCTGCTTATCCGTCAACGGATCCCAGAGCACGTCCGGCGCGACGGCCAGCGCGTATCCGATCGGACACATCTCCACCATGCGCTGGTCGAGATCCTCGATCTCGCCCCAGAACTCGGGGCTCTCGGGATCGGTGCCATTGATGAGTCCCTCCCGCCACCGGTGCGCCTCCGCGTACTTGTACCCGCCAGCGAGCAGCGAGGCCAGGCCCCAGAGCGGGCGGGCGAAACCCTCGATCTGGGCGCCGCCTTCGTCGAACCGCGTCGTGGAGGATCCGATCTTTATGCGACTGCAGCCGCTGGTGAAGCGAGGGAGGAGGGGGTCGAGCAGCGCGACGCAGGCATCCTGGAAGTCGCTGCGGGTGCGGAACGGGGACTTGCTGAAGGGCTGGGGAGGTGTCCTGCCGTTTGCTTTGACGGACATAATGATTCGATTTCTCTCAAGCTTGTCAGTTTATAGTTGACTGTCTGATATACGAGACCAGTCTCGAGAATTGGAAGAAGCTCGCTGTTTCAATGGAGGCTAGACCACATAGTATACATTATGTAGTATTACTGCATGCCTTCAGATGTCGACCGATCTGCGGTCCATGCAATCATTATATCTCCGTCCCTTCACTCCCCACCACCCCCTCCTCAAGGATATGTCAGAAAGTAGAAAGACCCTCGGAGTTACCCCCCGAACGCCGAAGCCGCATGGGGGTTGTTGAGACGAGCATCCCACTGCAGAAACGGGCTTTCCGTGCCCCTCATTTTCCGATAATCTTTACCAGCAGATATTGGAAGCTTCAGTGGTTCTCAGATCGCGTCCCGGACAGGAATATGCTGGTGTCATGGGCACGAGAAAATCCTTGCTCTTATTGACGGAATAATAGCCAGCTCCCGCTGTATTTAGCCGGAGCTGGCAGATCGCCCAACAGACACATAGGGTGCTGCGGAGAAACCGTGGCAGCGTAACCTTGAGGAATTAGGCGATTATGGATGGCAAGTCAAGCTAGGAATTATGTGGTTAATATGCACGGAGTAGAAGAGCTTGAAGAGGTCGCAGACAGCAGAATATTTGGGGACTGAACAGACTACCTCCGACCCTCCGTGAGTACTACAGAGTAAATAGTATCATTGGACGCTGCTGTCCGCTTCTGTGAGGACATGATCCGCGTGATGTTCTAGACCCACCCCTATGACCATGCTATCTATAGACATGCAGTCTTGATACATGAGAGTTGTAACGTCTAAAATCTGCCCTCCTTGTCTGACAGTCGCTGCAGATTTCCCTTTTTACAGAATTCGTTAGGGATGATGCTATCACTACTTGAACTCGACTGCATCAGATGCAGTGCAACCAGGACATCAAAAGCAGGAAGTATTTAATGGGGCTGCCCTGCCAATAAATTTTCGGATCAGAAATGGAATGGTCACATCCTCTAATCTACTGAACGGAGAGGTATCTATCGACGCCGGACTATGCCAGAGATGAGTTTCATTTTTAGCATGCCTTTTTTCTTTCTCCCTTCCCGAGGGCAATTTTCTGCCGCAAACAACCAACAAACTCCTGAGACATGATGGCGTTATCCAATGTACAAAGTCATGGGGTCTATGATGTCCTTTCAGAATCTTGGAAATCCGATTTTCCAGGAAGCGTATACCTCATATATCATGCACGACCTCGGCTAGGAGGAAGCGCCATTTGCAGAGGCATTCTGCTTCTCAGCATCAGCGTCAGCGGGGTCTATGGGCCTGATTGGGAGATTCTTGGGCAGAGGTGGCAGCCGGCTCTTTGCGGCCTCTCTCGCGTTCTGAGCCATCAAAGCATCGATTATGACCAGCGCGGACATAGCCTCCACAATAGGGACCGCGCGCGGCACGACACATGGGTCATGTCGTCCCTTCGCTTCCAGAACGCCTTCCTCGTACCAGTAACTGGCAGTGGTTTGAGACTGGCCGATGGTCGCAGGGGGCTTGAAGGCAACGCGGAAATAGATCGACGCGCCGTTCGAAATACCTCCCTGGATTCCACCGGAGTTGTTCGTCTTGGGGGTCAACCGTTGCTTGCCGCCCTCAGAGGTCACGACGAAAGGATCGTTGTGGATGGATCCGGGCACTTCGCAGCCTCCAAAGCCTGAGCCGATCTCGAATCCTTTGGTGGCTGGGATACTAAGCATGGCGTGGGCCAGCTTGGCTTCCAGCTTGTCGAAGCAAGGCTCGCCCAATCCAACAGGAACATTCCTTATAACGCAGGTCACAGTTCCACCGATGCTGTCCTTCTTGTCGCGGAACGTCTCGATCACCTTCCTCATGCGCTCGGATGCCTCCTGGCTCGGGCATCGGACCGGAGCAAAAGAGTCGACCGTCTCACGGTCGATGGTTTCGATGAGTTTCAAGAATTCCGGGTTTGTCGCCGCGGTCGGGTGCTCGGGCGTCGGGGGAAAGAGGTGCTCGCTGCCGACCGAGGAGACGAAAGCCACAATCTCGACATTGTGAGCGAGTTTGAGATATTTTTCGGCGATCGCGCCAGCAGCAACACGGCCTGTTCTGCGTCAGAAGCTCTGCCCCGTCAAGCCGATTTCCAAATGCTTCTCAACCCACCGATGGTCTCGCGGGCGCTACTCCGTCCTCCACCGCTGCTGGCCTTGACACCGTATTTCTCGAGGTAGGTGAAGTCTGCATGGCTGGGACGGGGGTACAGATCCATTGTGCTGCCGCCATAGTCATGTGGTCTCTGGTCCTCGTTGCGAACGATCATGGCGATTGGCGTGCCCAGCGTGACCCCGAACTCCGTCCCCGACTGGATCTCGACTCTGTCCTTTTCGTTCCGAGGAGTCGTGAGCGCACTCTGGCCCGGCCTCCTACGGTTCATCTGGGGCTGGATATCCTCCTCCGTGAGGGCCATCCCGGGCGGGCAGCCGTCGACAATGCAGCCGACGGAGCGGCAGTGGGATTCGCCATAACTGGGAACATGTCAGACGCAGGCATAAGCGCAGAAGAAATGGTTACACACGTAGTGACTCTGAAGTATTCTCCCCAGGTAGACATGATGGGCGCGCGTGAGATCTGGAGGGGAAGGTGGCGATCGGTGTTTAGTCCAGCGAGGGCTCAGCGGAGCGTTGGCGGGGTAGGTAACTGTGATTGTGACAATAGGAAGGGGCTCGAGGGGACCAAGACCGGGAGGAATTAATAGCTGGCCCGTCTCAGAGCAGAATAAAACCAAGTTCCTCAGCAATTGACGAGAAATGAGCCGAGCCAGGAGCGCCCTGTTGTCTAAAGAGGCCGGGAAGAGTCATCGTGCCTCGAGACTCACAAAAGTTCCGCCGCGGGACCGGGCCCGCCTGCCAGGAGACTTGCCGTTTCGGGGATAGCCCCGCGCGGTGCCCGCATGGCTCACCGCCGACGATCGGAGGAGCGTTTCTGCCGGCGCGGTGACGGTTATCGATAACATCCAAGAGAACGACCGAACCGTCCTCCTGAGCTCCTCCTCCCTCAATGCTTCCGCTGCGGCGCCTGCCATGCCCGCCGTCTGCGTCGCGGATATCTAGGCTGCGCGGCGACGTGTCTGCTGCCGTTTTCTTCTTCTCCTCTGTCCGGAGGAACTCGACCTTCTGCTCCTCCTCCAGTAAGTTTGCGGAGCTCGCAAGCCGCACGTCGTCCCAGCACCAGATCTACCTGTCGCGCTCGACGGACCCGTTCGTGAACCTCTCGATCGAACACTTCCTCCTCGAACATGCCCCTCCCGAGTCGAAGATCCTGTTCCTCTACATCAACCGCCCGTGCGTCGTCATCGGGCGCAACCAGAACCCGTGGCTGGAGACGAACCTGGGCGTCCTCAGGTATGATTATGGTCTAGGGAACTGCGATGCGCGGTCTTCGTTATCGTACCGCAGCGCGCAAGCTGGACAAGATGGAGAAGAAGTCCTCTACGTTCGACGCAGATCCGGCGGCGGCGCCGTCTTCCACGACGAGGGCAACCTGAACTACAGCGTCATCTCGCCGCGCGCCGACTTCACGCGCAACAAGCACGCGGAGATGGTGGTGCGCGCGCTGCAGCGGATCGGAGCGGTCAACACCAGCGTCAACGAGCGGCACGACATCGTCCTGAAGCAGGATGTTGACGAATCGACCGTTGCTGCTGGACCAGAAGACCCGCCCCCGAAAGCGCTCAAGATCTCCGGCTCCGCGTTCAAGCTGACCAGGCTGCGCGCGCTCCACCACGGCACCTGCCTGCTCGACTCGCCTAACATCCACAACATCGGCGCGTTTCTCCGGTCCCCCGCGCGACCGTACATCAAGGCCAAGGGCGTGGAGAGCGTCCGGTCGCCCGTCGGGAACGTCTCGTCCGTCCTGGCCGATTCGTTCGCGCCCTTCTCCATCCAGGGGGTGATATCCAGCGTGATGGAGGAGTTTGCGCGGCTCTACCGCGTGAGCTCCGATGCGCTTCTCCGAGCGCAGCGCGCGCATGTGAACGAGTCGGAGGAGCTCGACGTGGGGGACGATTGGGTCGTGGGGACAGTTGGAGAGCCTCAGGGAGTCGAGGAACCGGAGATCCAGAAGGGGATCGCGGAGCTGAAGGTGGGAGATCAGCGCAAACCTTTTTTGGAAGCAAATAACAAAAAACTGACGGCTCACCAGTCCCTCGATTGGAAATACATCCAAACGCCCCAGTTCACCTTCTCCACGTTCCCAACCGACGAGGACCCGCGCGAAAGACCGCCCTTGCCACCCTCATTGCCTTATTCCGTAAGTCATCTGGACCCTATTCATCCCTATCCAAAGAAACGTTCCAACGAATGTACTGACAACACACCTGCGACAGACCCGCATCTTCCTCCGCTTCAAGAACGGCGCCATCGTCGACAGCCACGTCTCCGTCTCCCACGACATCGTCGTCGCGGAAACCGAGGCGGCTCAGGTCCGCGAGACCTTGCAGGGTCGCAGGCTGCACGAGATGTCGATTGCGGATTGGGAGGCGGCGTTGAGCCGCCTCGATGCGGAGCCTGATGTCGTGCGCAGTCTCGCGGAGTTCGTTGGGTCGAAGCTTGCGCTGAGGTGATGGGTTATTTTAACGTAGGTTTTGACCTGTTGATATATTCTAGAAGCATATATATACATATATAAGCTACTGTTTGAACGAGCTGGACTGGACCATGTATAATACGTACAGTGCATGCAGTATCTAGTATCTTATCAGAGATACAACACTCCATTTCATGAATAAATGGGAATGAGTCGATGAATGAATGATATATAATAGAATGAATTCAACTCCGTGACTCCTACATACAACCAAAAAACAGACTTCAAAAATAATAAATAGACAACGTAATCCCCCCCCCCCCCCCAAAAAAAAGAGCTTTCCAATCGACCAGCCCAAGGACACGAAGAGCCATCTCAACTGAACGTCCGTTCCTTGTAGGCAGGTCAAGAAAACACAGCCTCTTTCACGATACACAACCTGAGCCTAAACGCCTGGAGGAACAAAAGGATCGACCGCGGCCTGGATGATAGATAATAGAAGAGATAGGGAAGGAGGAGCGACAAATAAATGATAAGATCGAAAATGAAAGAAACAATGAAGGGAAGAGAGAAGAAAAGAAAAAAAAGTAAAGGCAGCAATTTCTTAGCATCCATCGTCAATCCATCAGTCATTATATCCCTTCATAGTCATCATCCATAGCATAAGCATTCGCATTCGTAGCAAAATCATTCGTTTCCATCATCTCAGCCCTTAACAAAGACATTGACAGCATCCGTAACCGTTCGTTTCCTTTGTTACCTCGTCTCAAACGATGTCATGAGTGATGATGGGCCGCCATACACATACTCTCAGGCGTCGATATTGACATCCCGTTTGTATTGTACAACCAGGCGACAAAAAAGGGTAGCCAAAACAGCTCATAGAAATGCTAATGTAAATAAATAAAAAAAACTCGCAGAAAAATATAGAATTTTCGGACACGAAAGGAGACCCGAACCTGTGAGAATTCTGTCTGCCGTGCGGTAACAAAAGTCACCCGCTTACCGGGCCAGACAGACTCCCTCGAACGGCTTCATTTCACCGTTGCTCTCGCATACGAGTCTTCTCGTCTGCATTATTATTATCATCGTCATCATCATCGTCAATATCGCCAACCCCAGGATTCACCACTCTCAGCTTCTCCTTGGGAACGGTATACGTCACTTGCACGACCCTGCCTTCGACGGCAGCCTCGACGTCCCACTCCTCGCTGTCGTCGTCGACCATATCAGCCTCTATACTACTTCCTGGCACATCATGTGCCAGAGGCTCATATGCTGAGCCACGAGATATCTCAGCTGAGGCCCTCTTATTATTATCGGCAAGCCAGTCACTGGCCCCCTTTTTCTGCCTCAGGAGAGCAGATGAAGCGCTGACAGCTCTCCTGGGCACTTTCGATGGCCTGTATTCGGACTCAAGACCGTCCTGGTGGCCCTTCGTCGGACAAGAGACGATGCTTCTCTTGTCACAGGTCGCAACCATCGGGCTGGGCGCAAGCGCTCTGTCGATAGTCGGCGTCCTTTGAGCTCCCGCCAGAGCTCGACGCACGCTGCCCATCCAACCTAGGATTTTTGAACTACCCGCGACGGCCTTCGAGGACGATTCGGACGGTGTCAGCCACTCGGAGCGTCGACCGAGGAGGAGTTCACTTTCGACTTGGAACTGCGGGGACGAGGGGTCGAGGGAATCCAGCGTGTTGGATCTCTGGAATGGAAAGATCACGCCATCTTCGCTGTCTCGAGAATGCGTTCTGTTATGATTCGGCTTTGAAGGGATATCTTCTGACGATTGACGCCCCCAAGCTGCTTCTGCTGCTGCTGACGAACCAGAAGGTGGATCGAAAGTTGGGGTAGTAGATTGCACAAGGCGTATAGATGATTTTTCTTTGCCCGCAGATCCAAAAATTCTCTCTCGATTTGAGGATGCTGAATGCGTAGACGTGGAAGATTGAGAGAGACTGGAAGATGCACGGTCGTCTCTGTCTGGCGATGAGCTGCTACCTCTGTTCGGCGAAGCATCATCGGACAGTTGTTCTACATCGTCACCCCAGCCCTGCACTGTCGATTCCTTCTCTCTGGGAGGCGGCATGTGAAGAAGTGGTGATAATGTAGGTCCAGCAAAGGGATCGACCAGCTCAGACCCTTTGCTGTCTCGCTGGCCTGCCTCCTGGCATGCAAGTTCCGGTCCCTCCCTAATATTCGCTTCATCTTCGTCCCGCTCGTCGATGGGGTCAATATGGCCAGGGCTACCGATCGTCCTGATGCCATCGTACCGCCCAGCACTATAATGACGGCCTGATCTAGAATACCTGCTTCTCCGAAGACCCCTGGTAGGACTGGGCATGTCCACCAACAGACCAATTCTCTCCGCATTTGGTGCTCCAGCGTCTCGCCAGCGAGCGCCATCGCCGAATCCTCGGTTGCCAGCCCAAGGATAGGCGCTATCTGGGATACACCCTTGTTGTATGCCTGATGGTCTCAGTTGAGTCATCGGGCTGTAGTAGCTGCTTTGCAGATCTGGCTCGCTGAAGAAGTGCGAGCGCTCCGCTCCTAGAGCTAGCTTGCGCAGCTGCTGGTCCCTCGTCCTTCGACGTGCCCATCTTTTTCGGAAACGCAGAAGACACGCTATCGAAATAACGGTGACGACGACAAACCCAAAGCCAAGACCAACACCAAGCCCAGCCTTCTGTCCTGTTGACGAGAGCGGGCCGGAGCTTGATTCGGAATTTCCGCTATTTTGAGGATTCGGGTTGGTGTAAGAGGTAATCCACGTGCTGGAGGTTATATTATATAGGTAAACCTTAGAATTTGGCGTCATCTCAGACGTGGAGCGTTTTGAGGAAGGTTGCGCAATGCTATATCCCCCAGCAATCATCATGACTCCACCTGGGAGCATCGTTGCTCCATGTCCGAAGATACCAGTCCCTTGAGGGAGCCCAGAACCTTCCTGAGACGGGACCCCCCAGGCCCATCGGCCAGAACCTCCATAAGCTTCACCAATCTCAAGAACGGCAAGCTGCGGCTCAGCAGGGACGCTGGTATCGCCTACCCAGCCACCGAAGATGATCAGCTTGCTCCCATCTGGCGAAAGCACAGCACTGTGGCCCGATCGTGGCTCCACCTCAGCAGAGTCCCGGACTGCCAGGTCTGTCTTCTCGGTATCCGGCTGTTGGCCGATGTCGACAAAGTTCCAGCTGTTCTCCGGCAGAGAGAAAATAGCAATCCTAGACATATTGATAAACGCTTGCCGAGTATGGCCGCCGATAAGGACGAAGCTCTGCTCCTGCGGAAGCACTCTGCCTGTCGACGTCGTCGAATAGGTTGCTTGTAACGGTGTTATCGTGAATCCAGCCTCTGGAATCGGAGGTCCTCGTGCGGTAATATCTCCGAGAGCATACGAAGCGTCGCTCGAAGAGCTAGAGGGATCCAGCACAGTCATTGACTGCGAATAATTTGCTGCAGAGACCCAGTCCCCATCGGCGCTCGTTTCAGATGGACACATTCCGCCAAAGCTATACAATGAACTGGCTGTGTTGTTCGATGTCAAATACGCGAAACCAGCCGCTAAGTAGTTTGGCCCCTGAACGCCGCCGTCCGTGGTCCCATCATCAAGCTGCAGGTCCGACTTCTCCCATTTCCCGTCGCCTGTGCAGCTGCTGTTTTCTGGGGTAAAAGACCAGACTGCCGCACCTTGGGTAGCAGAATTTCGGCAATCCCCTGTGTAGATCCTGATAATCCCTTCATTGTCGATCGCCGGAACGAACGCACCAACTCCACCATCATCTCCCTGAAACGGAAGAGAATCTGAAAGAACAGAGTACTGCGGATTCCTAGCGTCGATGCTTCCGGATATATTCAAAGACAGCAACTGTACCTCGCTCCGCGATGACTGCTTCGGCAGCAGCAGGTACGCAAGGGAATCATTATGTCGGGACGAAAGAAAGATATGAGACGGGGTATAAGGAACAGCGGCGAACACGGATTGAGTGGCCAGCATCCATAACAGGCTAAATATAACGACAAGACCGTGGAAATTTGTCCCGAACATGTTGAATGATTGTCGGCAGTAGGAGACCACCAATGTCCATCCACAGGATGCAACAAAGGGCTTGTTGAAAATATAGCTTCCTGCTACCGTCGTCTTTTGTTCTTGATATCAGCGTTTCATCTGAGCGTCACTGATCTGACCGTCAATTGGTCGGGCGGGGAACGAGTTTGGATCGAGGTGCGGCGTTTAGATCCGCGGACATGAGCGTTCCATTCCTGGCCAGTTGCGTCAAAAATCAGGCCGTTAAAAAAAACACATATACAAGAATCAACTCGAAACTTGAAAGAGAAAAAACGGTCACAGCTGTTGAAAGGACCAGCGAACTTAGGTAGGTATCCAGATCGTGGGAGTGGGTCGTAAAACGCAGGCGAAGTATAATAATACTCCGTAGTAGTAAACAGTGGACCACGAACGCACGTTCGAGGATGACCTCCTCTCTCTCCACTGGCACGAGTCAACTGCGTACAGTACAGACAGCACGGGCCCAATGATGATCAGACTCCATGGTGGAGTGGGAGCGATAAGCTCGTGTGAGGGTAAACATGGGCGGTTGCACGGCAACAATGATGATAAGATCCCGTGACTTGTTCCATACTACTGTGATGAGAGATTTTAATCATCAAAGAGCCTGCAGCAATACTACTACTACGTCTGATCGGAAAAACAACGGTGCACTTGGTTTATTTTTTTTCCATGGCTAGTAGTTTCTTTTTGATTATCCGCGCAAAGCAGATGAAGATGGCAAGTGCTGCTCTGAGAGGTCCATAGTAGTAGAGCAACATAGGCCATGTCCCATCCCATCGCATCCCGGGTGACTCAATTCATCAAAGAGCTTGCCTTGGCAAGTCTGGACTGTATACATGAGCATAGAGCAAAGGCATTTAGGATTTCAGACAAACGGGCTACATAGTATTTTTTTGAAGCTAAAACTTTTCAACAGTTGCTTTTGTGTCTGTTATTAATATGACCTTTTTTTCCCTCGCAACGACCTCGACCTCAACCTCCCTTCTTAAAATAAAACCAAACACGGCAACCTATATTGTATTATATAAGCTTAGAAATCTATAGAAATACCAGCCGACCCAGTCACCATCCCCATCCTGGCAAGAATCCACCTGATCCATCCATGCCATATGGAGCTGCCCTTAGAGTTCGAACCTTAATGTAACTTCGGGAGGGAAAGGATTCAAAGGAAAGGGAGCACGGACTCCCGCTGAGGCTTCGAGGCTTGGGCCTTTCAAAAAAATCTTGAGACCCTTGGAACCGTGGAATCCGTGAGTTTCGCCTCCTTTCCAGATCGAGATTGGTCTCAAGAGTCTCGACAGGCCACGGACCAATGTCCGTTCCCCGTCCCTCAGGCTCAGTGGTACGGTACCTTGTAACCCTTCGCATCGGGATCGGTTGTTCTCTGGAGAATGGCTCAAGCACAGACTTGGAGGTACGGGCTACGGATGGGAGTGCTTGTCGATCTGTGTCGCTGAGGCCTCTTCTCGGAGAAATAGGCATTATGTGAGGGGTATATATTGTTCCAACTTGCACTGCCTAACTCTGCCTTTCGTAGACCTAGTATGTACTGTTGTATCCGTGATCCGAGGTACGTAATAATGAATGCATTCGACAAGGACAAGAAGGAAAACGGAAAGCAGTACGTAAATCGGATGGGCCGGTAAGGTGGATTATCTCTCAAAACGCAGGGCCCAGGCGGCAGCATTAATATCCCGCATTATGGAATTGATCCATACGGGCCGGATATGCAAGGGCCGGATGTCCATGGCAGCACTTGGTCCGGGCACGAACGAATGCACGTCAGGACCGTCTTTGCTTCCCGCTAACCTAGTCTTTACTGGCTGCCTACCTCCTCCCCTACCATACCTAACTTAGCAGCGACTTTGGAAACAGTTGACGCAGGCCGCACCCCGGTCGACATCATGGCGCCCAGCCTTTCCCAAGTTCCCAGGAGGGGGGTCCGGGGCGAGAGGGGGGCAGGCCTCGATTAACCAGTCAGGTTACAGCGAAACCCCCTTAGGCAGACTGCCGGAGCTGCAACAAGACAAGTTGGGCAACGAGCGGCCGGGAAGGCGATTGTCGATGTCGACGTACGATCCATGTCAAGAACAGGACCCCTGGTTGGGTTAGTAACCGACGCTATGCCCCCCTTTTACCCAAGCGTTCGATTTTGAGCAGCCTTGGAATATGACAGCTCACAAAACGAGTCCTCTCAAGTGTGAGTGTGTTTGTGCCACAAGCTATGATTCCCCAGCCGCCCGCCATACGAAGCAATCTACTGTAGTAAGCGGGCATTTCATCACAAGCGTCCAGCCTAGACTATGGCTCGACACAGACCAACACTCTGTCGCCCCGCTTCCGCTGCGAACACATGGCATGGCATGTACCGATCAGAGCCTATGATGTCAACATCTGGTCCTCAACGGATGTATGCAGGCCCACGACTTCAGCTGACTCGAGACTACTTTCCTACATCCATGATATTGGAAATTTCATAGATGGGCCTTGTTCTGCGTTAGGGTGCTCCATATGTCTATATCAGTACTCCTCTGTGTCCCCGACGACGGTCGACGTGATGACAGCGGAGTAGATCTGATCGAAGTTTCAGAGTAATAGAACTTTTTAGAATGTCGCTCAAGAGTTTCGGAAGATCGCCTGCCCGCTGCTATATTATTGTTATTATTATTAGAGAGAGAGAGACCACTTGCCAGGTAACGTTAGAGGCAGCGGAACGGCCAGCTACTACTGTACACCGCTGGCCTAGCGTGACTGAGCAAGGGAGACGGCGTCCCGAGCTGCAAGTGTGTCCGCGTTTGATCTAGCGCCAGAGCATAGGGTCGCTTTAGTTTCCCTCGAGTGAGCCTGTCAGGATGGACTTGACAAGGGATTTGGGGGTGATGGCGGTTGTCCTGTGCGCCGTGATTAGCGTTCTTCTTGATATGGGGATTGGGGAATTGAATCAAACAAGAGCTGCAGAGAGGGGCCATGGGGGAAACTGTGGAGGAGAGACTTAGTTTCCCCGGAGAGAAGTAAGGAGTAACCCCATAGTAGAGACGCATCTGCAAGTTAAAGGAGATCACTGGATTAGTAAACTCGTGTGGCCCTCTCCCAGAGCCAGAAATTTCATATGACGCATCTGAACTATTTTACCAGAATGCCATCAGAGGGAGAGGACATCGTCAGAGAGCGGCTACTCTACAAGGAAGCAGAGCCGTCATCCGGCAGTTCCCGTCCGCAATTAGCCACAGCTCCCAAATCCAGAAGGAGGCGAGGCGAAAGGGGGCACGCTCAACAAATTAAATTGAAGACAGTATTCTGCCCTGGGTGATGGAATAAGCCAAGAAGAAAATTCTGACCTGACGTGCATACGCAGTAGCATGGCATGGAGGCGCAACGATTCGATAAATGAGAGTGGCGGCAAAAAAAATAACAGCAATTGACTCTCTGCCTGGAATCAAAATGGCTCTAATAACAGGTCACTGTCGGGAACCCGGCTGGATATGCTTTTTGCATTTTGCTGATACAATCTTGTCGCATCTTGCCATCTTCATCCATAAAATTCGTGCGTGAATGATAGATTTTCAGCGATGCGCACGGGCAAGGATAGAAAAGGCAAGGCCGCAAAATAGGGCCTGTGAGACGAAGCCATAACACGACAGCGGTTGATCGTCTGCCTAGGCTGTTCCTGTACAGTACCGATGCTTACATGCTTCCAAGGCTGATACCCACGGTTCCTAGTGGAGTTGCGGGATGATAGATCGGCTGCATCTGTAAATAATACATTATAGTGACCGTTTGCCGGATGGGGCTAATAATATCCATGGACATCCATTGACCTTGTATGATACTGATCCTCGAACACCTGCTGGAAACGGTTGGAAGCTCCTGCTTGCCCTCCCGTCAGGCTCTGAGGTACCGGCTGACGTTTCGTCAAACTGTCCAGGTTCCGTGGCCGGCACCCGTGCCATCATGAATCCATCCCGTCTGTGATATTATTTGGTCGTGCCATGGGGGGGGGTCTATCGGCATATGCTTGTGATAGTGGACACCTGGGAGCACGGTCGTCTCCAGAGCTCAGGCTAAAGCCTCTGGAGGACAAGGTCGATGAGACTAGTGCTGCGGCCGAGCGGGAAGAGGGCAGACGGCGCCGGCCCCAGAGAAGCGCCAGAGCGACAGCAGAACGATGGCGATGCCAGCTTGGGATGCGGACCCACGGGTGCGAAGGTCGCGATGGTGGATCTGAACGAGAGCTGGAGAAGACGCCAGAAGGGCCGCAGACGGAGGGTTCGACGTAACGTGCTTGGCGCGAGCCGCCACCAGCGCCCGCCGTCCACGCAGCAGTGCAGCGGAGCAGAGCAGCGGGCCAAGAGGCCAGAGAGAGAGAGAGAAGAGAGAGGATGGATTAGATCGTCGTCGTAGTCCTGTAGACACGCAGAGTCACGCAGACTCGAGGTCAAGGGCTCAAGACCCAGGGGCCCATCGCGGACGCCCACGGACCATCGCCGGAACGGCGCCCGCCCAGGCGCACCGCCGTCGACAGCCTTGCCCTGACCTGACCTCCAGGCCCCGTCCCATCCCCGTCGCCTGACGCCGTCCACGGTTTCTCTCCTGCTCTCTGCGATCAACCACACCTCTTCCTGTATCTGCTGTCTCCATCCTTTCTCCATCATCCGTGCCTCTCCCTTTGCTTGTCTCCCTTGTGCGCCCCGTCCCGGGCGTCTGCTCCGTTTTCCTCTTCGCCAGGCGCGGTGCCCCTCCCAGCTGGCGTCATATATTCCGAGACACCGTCCGTCGACCTCTCCACGAACAGTCTGACTCTTCCCGACGTCTGCCCCCTTCTGGACGCTCCGTCAGGGCCCAACTGTGTTGGACACCTGCGGCCCCTCGCCCCTGATCCTTCCCCTGTCCGCGGACACGGCTTCGCAGAGCGACTCGTCGACCCCGTTGAGCTTTCGAGCACGGTCGAACTCTCTCCCCGATTCCATAGCAGGTCTATCTCTCTCCGAGACCATCTGCAGTTGCCGCTAGCTGGCACCTGCTTCTGTACGGTTGCTCGCAGCACTACAATGTCCACTGCGTGAGCTGCAGTCGGAGAGTAATGTCGGTCGTGCTGTGGACGTCTGCAGAGTCTGCATTTCCCTAACCCGGCGTGGGTTCCGGACCCATTGGTGGGAATACAAGGCCGAAGAGAATGCACAGAAGCACCCTAGGGGGAAACCGTGAGATACTCTAGCAATATGAACCCTTCTGAACGGCGGGCCCGAAGGGCTAGTCGAGAGGAGCCGGAGGACCTGATGTCTCCCAGCCCGCGTTCGCAGGCGAACACGCCAGGTCTCGTCGGCCAGGCTGCCGATGGCATCTCTCGGAACGGCTTGGACGAAGCGGTGGACCCGTTAGAGTCACCAGGATCTACGGACGTCTCACAGCCCGCCGCCAAGCTGTCCAGCTCCAGGAGCAAGCTGCCCGGAACGGATGGGAATGACGGCCAACCGTCGGTTCGCCATTCACATCACCTCCCCCATCATCTCTCACACCACTCTTCCAATAATACATCTAGAGTGTCTTCTGCGAAGACGTCCTCGAGCTCATTACAGGCACTGAATGAGGAGACTGTCACCGACGCGCGCTCCGACCATGTCGTGCGTAACCCTTCTGTACATTCCGTACAGAGGGTTGCCCAGCAGCCTGCGGCCCCCGCATCCTCGACGCACTCTGCAAGCACCTCCAGCGACCTTCCCGTCTATCCCGATCAGTCGTATGCCTCGTTGCAGTCTCAGGTGCATCCGACGTATCAGCCGCAACTGCGCTCTCGAAGCTCTTATCCATCCCATACTGATCCGTCGTCGAGATATCCTCAGTCGCGCGGGGGTACTCGCACCGCGGGAAGCACTCCGGTATCCAGTCCAGGCCTGTTCTCGGTGAAAACCTCCAGGTCCACCCCTCCTGTAGGGTCCGACGACGAGAACCGTATCAGCAGTCCTTATCTCCACCCCACACATCTTCAACCACCCAAAGAGTAAGTGCTGCACCAGATGTACTGTCCGCCATACGCTTGCTTTTATCCATTACGAATCCGCAATATGCGCTGACATTATCTTTGCAGGACACATACAGTTGAGGTGGACCGCGACATACATACCGGCAATAAACTCATTAATGACTATGAGATCCTAGAAGAACTAGGGCGCGGTGAGCATGGCAAAGTGAAACTGGGACGTCATGTGGTCACAAATCAACGAGTTGCTATCAAAATTGTCCAGCGTTACTCCAAGCGGCGTCGCTTGGGTAAGCTAGGTAACCCAGAAGATAAAGTAAAGAGAGAAGTTGCCATTCTCAAAAAGGCGCGGCACCCAAATGTCGTCAGTCTCTTGGAGGTTATCGATGACCCGAATCGCCAGAAAGTCTATATCGTCCTCGAATATGTTGAGAATGGTGAGATAGTCTGGCGGAAAAAGGGGTTGAAAGAGATCGTGGCCGTGGATAAGCGCCGACTCGAGCGAGAAAAGAGGGGGATCCCAGAATCCCCGTCTTTCATAGAAGAGAGCCAACAATATGTCAGAAACGCCCAGATGCGGCGCCGCCAGAGAGAAAAGGCTCGGGAAAGGCGCCAGGCGCAGGCGCGGGCAATGCAAGAACAGTCCATCCCGGCCTGGAGCTTGGAACATGGAGGACAATCGGATGATGATGACGATGAACCGCGACCTGAGCTGACGACTGCACAAACCTCTAGTCGCACTGCGGTGAACCAGGATCACTCCGATGTCCAGTCCTCCCCGAGTCACTCTGTCAGTTCAGCATCTGATTCCGATCGGATGCGGGACTCAAGCTTGGCCGCCATCGAAGGCAGCATGTACGGCCCTTACGCAGATTACCCTTCTGAACGACGGTTCAGCAGTGCCTCGAGCAATTTCGGCTACGCGTCGTCTGAACCCGACTGGCTCTCCGATGATGACGACATGTCTTATGTCCCTTGTATGACTATATCTGAAGCGCGCAACGCATTCCGGGATTCCGTTCTTGGGCTAGAATACCTTCACTATCAAGGCATCATCCACCGTGACATTAAGCCGGCAAATCTTTTGGTAACTGCCAATCATCGCGTCAAGATATCTGACTTCGGAGTGTCGTACCTGGGACGGCCGATCAGAGACGATGAAGAGGAGCAGGTGTCGGAAGCCGATGCTGCGGAGCTTGACGACGCGCGAGAGCTGTCGAAAACCGTTGGCACTCCGGCTTTCTACGCACCAGAGCTGTGCTACACAGGTGACTTCCTAAACTCCCCCGATGGGAGCCCACCAAAGATCACCGGCGCCATTGACGTGTGGTCCCTTGGTGTGACACTATACGGAATGATATTCGGGCGATTGCCATTCGTCTCTGACGACGAGTTCAGCATGTTCCAGACTATCGTGAAGAATGAAGTCTTCATTCCAAGAAAGCGTCTAAAGCCTGTCGAAATCGACTCTTCATCCACTCGTTCCAATCGTGTCATGAACAGCAACAAACGGCTGGATGACGAACTCGTCTACGAAGACATTGATGATGAGCTCTATGATCTTCTCCAACGATTGTTAACCAAGGATCCCACGAAGCGCATCACTATCAAGGAGATCAAGCATCACCCCTGGGTTCTCCGTGGCATAGACAATCCCAAACAGTGGATTGAAGAGACCGACCCGGGCTACCAGAGCAAGGGCAAGAAGATTGAGGTTTCGAATGAAGAGGTTACCACTGCCGTCAGCAAGGTGCCCTTTATTCAACGCGTCCGATCAAACGTTGCCAAGTGGTCTGGCTATATTGTTGGGAGATCAAGAGAAGGCCGCAAACGGGCACCTAGCACTGCAGCGTCGGACGCTGCAAATTCCGCTTCGACTTCTAGCGGCATATCCCTTTGGAGAGATTGGCGGGATGGCCGTCGAGGCAGTTTACGGGGGGATGAAGAGACGCACAAGTCGTCCAGAGGCAATAGAGAAGGCGAGCATCCCCTGTCTCAAAGTGTTACCGCGAGTCCGGAACCTCGAGAAAATCGTGGCTCATACTTCAACAACCAAGACCCTCGGTCGGAGTCGACACCCGCATCAGACCGGACTCCCCGCCCTGACCCACCGCAGCGCACTTTATCCAGCGCGGAATCTACAAAAACGGTAAGACCATCTAACTCAGAAACCACCTCCCCTTCGGTACAGCCCCGTGCAGCCACGCCGACGCTTGTCGAAGTCCTTGGTGCATCCAGCATTGGAGGCATTTTCAGTGGGGCTGGTCGTCGGCTGGCTAGAGGCCTCCAAAGTGGCGAGTGGCGCAGTGAAAGGTCGCGATCCGCAGACAGAGCGTCTGTGGAGGGAGACGGACGTTCTGAGCCCAGTCTTGCATTGAGTGTAACTTCTGCCACAGGCGAAATGCAGACTCCTGGTCTCTGGCGGCCGGAGGCACATTCTCCAGCACAGTCAGAGAGACTTGACCACTCAAATTCAACTGGATCAGGACATTTCCGTCATCGATCTTCCCAACTTACATGCGAATCACCTGCAGACTCCTTCAAACTCGCAAGAGAGGCATTGCTCCATCAAAGGAAGCAAGAAGAGGAATCTGATGCTGATGATGACCTTACGAAATCCAGGGTAGGAAGCGAGACTTTCTCAAGCGGCTATCTAGAGCATGATGGACAGTCTCATCAGGACCCGGAATGGAGCCCCGGCGAGAAGATCCAATCCGAATATTCGCAGTATTACAATGGCGGGCTTACAACGTCACCTCCTTCTGCTGTTACTATCTCATCTTCCTCTGCAGATGATTTTACCAGCGGAATGTCTCAGAGTGCCTCTCACCCTAGCATCCCATCAGTTGTCTCGGGAGCCTCTTCACTTTCCGGCGACGGCTTCTATTCCTATTTCAAGGAACGAGAAAAGGAGATTGAAGCGCCTGCTCATGTACCTCCTATCCTTCGCACTGGAGATACGGTCAAGACTGTGGGCAGGCCATCACAGCGCCCACCTGAAGATGACGAATCAAGGTATTACTGCGACGATGAGGAAGACGACGAGTCCGAAGACGAAGGTATCGTCTTCGGCAGGAAATCGTCTCCCCGCCGTATTGGAAAAGCTAGCACATGAGATATCTTGCCTTGGGCGTGTGTCCTTTAGTCAGCCGTTGTGTTATACAGGCGTATATCTGGCCTTTTGGTGACGCGTCGGGCAGCATCTGCGGCATCTGCTTGTGGGATCATCCGCAGCTGAGGGGTGTGGATAGCTAATGCCTATTTCCTTCCTTTGCGGGCATTGCAACTCCCACGACAATAGCAGGTGCTATACACCGCTGTTGATTGTTCTTGACGATCTTCCAGTCGTGCGGCTATGGCGTCACTGCACACATCCGCAGCCATATTTGCGAGGGAGACCGACGTCGCCTCAAAACGATCTTACAGTCTCTACATTGCTGTGCTGGAGGCCCCACCGCCGCGTGCATCTGCGGGTTGGAAGCGTCTAGTTCTCGATTGAATTACGACATGCATTTCGCAAGCGTTTGATTCGCATTTATGGGCATTCCATGCATTCATAGTTCAGGGAGCCCAGTTCTTGCCTTGCTTTCTCCCGGGTCCTTGATTTGTCTTACCACCTTCCATTGTGCTCTTCAGCATCGCGAAGTCGTTTGATTCTGCACTGCTTCACAGATTCTTTGACCTACACATCCAAGCGCTACATTCATCGGATCCTCAAGAGTGTTTAGATTTTACAAGGCCATTATTTGTTTTGTTTGTATATATACTCTTACGTTCGTCGTGCCTGTTTGCCCTTTTCTCTTTTAAATTGTTGAGGCGTTTGATATTGCCCTTTTTATGCCCGAGGGGCAGGTGATTTGATTTCTCACTGAAGAGTTTGATCCTTTCGCATTTTTTTTCTCTTGTGATTGATTGTGGTGGCGCTTGTTCCTATCCGCCATGTTTGAAAACCTACTTACATGTAATTCAATCTACGCTTTGGCTGGGTTGGGTTTGGATCAATTGGGCATCTGTTCACCGTAGGATCTATGCAAATGCATGGCCTGGCTTGCTCTTTTGAAATGATGATGGATTATGAATGGAATCAAGGGGCACTTAGCTGCACTGCAAACTTTGGGAAATTACATGTGGAACGGAGAGGAGAAAATAAATCACCTCACTTCCTTTTTTGCCTTCAACATCTGGAGCGACTTCCTCTCTGTAGTAAATTCTGTGATCGTGGATATCTGTTGCTTCTCCTCGTGCTAGAGAGGCGGTGCAGTCTCCGTCCCGACATCCATTCATTCACAGATCTGCATGGGTTACTGTCTAATTTCGCCGGCTTCCCAGCGCTTGTTGTTCCTCCACCAATAAGAGAGACGAGGTCTAGATCAGCTCTGCAACTAAGTATACAGTGCATAGACCGGGGACGCGAAATGCGGGGTCTCGGCCAATATGTGATACGCTAGACGAGAGGACATCGGCATTATCGAGATCCGCAGACTGCGTGGTATGCCATATGTCCACGGCGTCCATCGATCATTGGCGAGGTATAGAGAGGTGTGTATGTAGATAGACGCCGGCGATTCCGAGATTGAAAGGAATAGTAGGTACTTGTAATATTTTAAGGATCCTTCGTTCTGTTGTTCCCATCAAGTCCGTTCTATACATGTATATATATCCCATGTCGTGGCTTTCCAATTGACAACTTTCCTAGTTTCGAAACCTCTTCTTACTCACAATGCTCCTAACTATCATCTTCTCCTTCCCCTATTATTTCCTCCTCTTCTCATTTTCCGCCATCCTCACAGCAGCCAGGCCCCTCCTCTACCGCGGCGCAGACATCTCCTCCCTCCTCGTCGTCGAAGAGACCGCAGGCGTATCTTTTTACAAGAACCTCCAGGGCCAGCCACAGCCGTTCGAGACCATCCTGGCCGAGAACGGCGTCAATTCCGTGCGGCAGCGGCTGTGGGTGGATCCGGAGGACGGGGTCTACGGACTCGAGTACAACCTGGAGCTGGCAGGGAGGGTGGTCCGGCGGGCGGGGATGAGCGTGTATCTGGATATGCACTTGAGTGATACGTGGGCGGATCCGGGGCATCAGGTATATACCTATAGATATATCTCACAGTGGATGATTTTTTTTTGGATAACCTCGAACGGTCATTGACGCGGGTGTATATGTATGTCTATATAGATAACCCCAGCAGCCTGGTCCACCACCGACATCGACACCCTCACGCGGCAACTGTACAACTACACCCTGAGCGTGTGCAACGCCTTCGCGGCATCGCAGATCCCGCTCGAGATCATCTCCATCGGGAACGAGATCCGCAACGGCCTCCTCTGGCCGCTGGGTTCGACTTCAAACTACACCAACATCGCCCGCCTCCTCCGCTCCGCCGCGCAGGGCATCAAGGACTCGGACCTCTTCCTCCTCCCAAACCTGAAAAGGCCACCGCAGATCATGATCCACCTCGACAACGGCTGGGACTGGGCCGCGCAGTCACACTTCTACGACTCCGTCCTGGCCTCGGGGCCCCTGATGGACACGGACTTTGACCTCATGGGTGTATCATACTACCCTTTCTACGGTCCCGACGCGACGCTCTCCGCGCTGCGAGCGACCCTGGCCAAGATGGTCGCGAGGTACCGGAAGCCGGTGCTGGTGGTCGAGACGGACTGGCCCGTGTCGTGCCCGGATCCGGCGTATCCGTTCCCGGAGGATCTGGAGGCGATTCCGGTGTCGGTTGATGGGCAGGTGGAGTTCTTGCGGGATGTCGCCGGTGTTGTCTCTGACGTAGATGAGGAGGGGATGGGGTTGGGGGTTTATTACTGGGAGCCCGGGTGGGTTGGGAATGCGGCGCTGGGGTCGAGCTGTGCGGATAATCTGATGGTGGAGTCTAGTAGTGGGAGGGTGAGGGGCAGTGTGAGGGGTTTTGGTCAGATATAGCAAGCAAGAATGATGATGATGATTGCTGGCCTGGCAATGTACTTGCAGTCTGAATGGTGAAAGAGTTCTGTGACGATCCAGTACTCCTGCAAGGGATGTAGGATGTCACGTCAGGGATTCAGAATGCTGCCCGAACAGCTGTATGTGGCAGGAAAGGAAAAGACTTGTTTATCGCACGGGATGAAGGACCATGAAGGATGAGTTGTGAAGTGAGCACAGTGTTGACATGGAATTTAGGTCATGCTTTCGAGGATCTTACTGCCGTTCATATAGGCCATAGACGGAGTATTTGCCTGGTCCATAGGTTTTAAGAAATGAATTTTCATGATGTTCAGAATGTCTTTGCGCTTTTGGGACCTCGGTGGTTCGTTCCAGAATCACCTCACTCTCTTATGGCTTACTACTGCGTGAGACGACGTTCACCGACATGTTCTGCCAAGGCGGTGATCTTGAGAAGACCAGGCGGAAAAACCTGGCGCCGGCGGTGACCGCTGTCCTTTCTTGTCTTATTCATCGGTACGGCGTTACTCGGCACCGAAGGTGTATCGAAACGTCACCATGGATTTGGAATAACGATGCCACGGGCCTGATAATGTCAAGCATCAGGTTAATTGATGAAAGTAACGGTTATAAAAATAAAAAAAAATCTAGATCGTTTTTATTCTATTAATATCGTCCGCGATGTTGGCCGACCGGAGATCTGGAGCAATTATTATTTTTAGGAACACAGGTCAAGAGACCATGGGCTAAAAAATCTGCCAATGGAAAATAAAATAATAAACAATAAATAGAAATATCGGACGCCTTTGTTGACCTGTTGTGCTACTGCGCAGCTTGCTTGCAGTAGACGCGTGCACAGAAATTAAGCGTCGAATATTGTGGGAAATTACCCGGCGCCTGTACACAGTTAAACGCAGAAGTACGGAGTACTCCGTAGCTAGCAGGCGGGCAGTGCTTAGCTCCGTGGCTGTGCAAGGGCTGTATACCCAATCGAGCAAGCCAACCCCACCACCTGCTCCATACGTGAGCTTAGCTACACAGCAATTAGGCTCCCAGGTAAATGTGGAATGCACCGAGCAGTATGGTTGTCCATGTCCAGACCTCGAGTGATGATGCTCCGTGGTAACGTGAGTCGTCGCTCTCTTGAGCTGACAACTGCTTGATCCCAGGTCTCCAGGCCTTCAACAACGCCAGAATGGACTCTGGAGTACACCGTCCTACGATGTGGGGAGTCGGGGATTCGGGGAAGAAGCGGATCTGCTGCCAGGTGCAGACCACCATCATACACGCGAAGTCCTCCGTCCCGAGTGCAGTTGGACCGTATCCATGGCTCTACGCTGATCCGGGTCCGCGTCCTCCATCCTGCGCCAGAGGATGTCTGCTGCATGCCGGTCCTGGCAGGATAACAGATAAGCGCCGCGTGGCGATGACATGCGTGTTGGGAGAAATGCTCCTGCTTGGCACGCCCTCCATCTGGATGCTAGCGCAGGACAGATACCGGCATGCCCAGAGGGCCAGAGACGGTCGTGGAGCCCGTCGCGTCGCCCGGACCAAACAGCGCCCTCGATCGAGGACGATCGTCCATAGCGCTGAGCATTTCAGGAGCGCCTAAACGCCCGTAATACGCTCAGGCACCATGCTCAGGTCTCAGGAATGTCTGGAGGGGGTCTGTATCATACCGTGCGGTCGCCTCACGGATCGTGAAGATCAATCAATCAATCCAAACAGGACAAAGTCGTCTGCTTCTCCACTGTCGAGCCGCACGTCGGAGCTGGAAGGCCCGTTTGTGCTCAGCAAGCACGGGACCTCGTCGACTCCGCTGACGGCGGCCTCGTTTCATGACAGAGTATGTACTCCTTTGAAGCCCTAAACAACCAGTCTCAGACGGTAAGGACCGATTCGAGCCCAGGCTCTGACAGACGGCCCGTCCCTGCGTAGTTACATGAACGGAGAGGAGAGTCTTATACATCGAGTTGCGGTGCGGACCTGACCAGGCCAACGTCGCCCGCTTCGCTCCCGCTTCCCGGAGTTGCCTGGATCGCCCTCACCATCATCTCGACCACCGACCTCTCCCGCTGCCTCGATCGCAACCCTCATCCCCTCCGCATCCGTTTCTCACAGCGCCCTCGCCCAGCGACAGAGGAATATCTGTTGCTGCGCCCTCCGGTCCAGGGACCGCCGTTCCTCATCTGGTGACGGCGTTTCGCCATTCGAGCTCCACCGTCTCGCGTTCCTTTCGTGGGGTTGCGGTTCGAGCGCATCGCCCAATTTGGACCGACCAACAAGTCACACTCGACGGCCTCACGCTCATCGCCACGATTATCATCGTCGCTGTCCCAGCGTCGGATGCGGGGCTAAACTGAACATTAGGTCGGTCGCTTCTTGACAAGGTAGTCCCTGGTGCCCTTTCTGGGAACGTGAGACAGACGTACAGCGACGGCTGATGCTTGCGCCACAAGGCTGATCCGCAAGGTGCACTTTGGCACTCTTCCCACTGTTCTTGCTTCTCCGCGAATGAGGCCTAGTCCTCCATCGCTGCCAGCCCGCCGTCGTACCTGCATCGGGACCGGTGTCCTAGACCTTCTACTGCGCTTTCATTGATTGCCAGGTCCCCCTCCGCGCTTCGTCGCCGGGAGTCCTCCTGGCCCAAGCTCCTACCTTGTTGTATCTATTCTCGGATACAGCATCGCATCGCAATGGCTTCACGGGAGCAGAACCAGGAGCGGGGGAGATCTCCCTCCGTGGGCATTAATAACCGGAGCGTCAGCCCGGCTGTATCTCCTCATCCGCCGTTCCACGACCCAACATCCGGTCTAGCTCTCGACTCTGTCACGGCTACCTCTCTCTCACCGGGATCCTTCAACCCCAATGCTGTGACCAGCGGCGCTGGATCGTACAGCTTTACCGCCCCGTACCTAGCGTCCACGCAGGAGCAAGCTTTCGCGCAGAATCAGCAATACTCGCAATCCTTCGAAGCGAGCTTTGTTAACCAACTGGAGCAATCGTCCGGTCACCAGGCGGTCCAGGGCGAAGAGAACTTTTCGAGTCTTCTCAACTCGAACAAGACAGATTTCGACTTTACCCTGTACTCCAACAACGGCAACGGCAACAATAACAACACGGCTGAATTTGACTCGTCGCTCCTGATTGATCCTCAAATTCAGCAACAATCTCCGCCTGCGGACCAGTCTGTGAATCCGGCGGATCTGGTTAGTAGGCTGTCGTCTCCTCACAACCCCACGCCTCCGCATCTCGTACCGCCGGAACAACATTCTTCTCCGGGTCCTACCTCTCCGCCTTCCTCAACGCAGGGTACGTTCTATACACCCCAACATTCGCGTCACACATCGTTGGATCCTGCGGGTATGACGTACATGACCAGCCAGCCGCAATCAGACTGGCGGGGAATGTTAGGGAACCCAGCCTTTCAAGGCCACAGAAGAGCGCCCTCGGAGCACTCAGAGGTCTCATCCGTGGCGCCTTCTCCATTCATGTCCCAAAATGAATCTTTTGATGGCATTGAGAACAACCCATCTCCCCTCCTTACAGCTCAAAATGACCCAGGCCTCTACGAAAATGCTCTTGGAATTGAATCCTTTTCTCTGTCTGAGCATCACCAACAGGGACTCAGCCCCGCTCATAGCCCATATCTTTCTCCCCAGGTCATGTCACAGCAGGGCTCGGATGTTGGGTCAGACGCGCCATACATCCCGAACCAACAGTCCAATACAGAGTTTCCTACTTCCTCGGCGGACATGTACGTCAACTCGGGCGAAGGTCAGGTCTTGAACATGCAGCAGGGAAGTAGTTCCGGAGAGATGGGTCAAGCGTCCCAGATGGCTCCGCCGTCCATCAATGTTGAGCTCGCGCCCCCCTCCAGGAACCCGAGTTTTGAACCGTCCAAACCCGTACTTGACATGGACTCCCTGAGCCCCCCTCCTACACGTAAGAACCGCTCCTCGGCTTCTCTGTCGGATTCTCCAATTTACTAACCGAATTCCAGGCTCTCGAGGGCGGAGCAAATCTGATCCGTTTGGTCGTCCGGTCTCTCGGCCTCTATCCCCTGCTTCAACATCTACCAGCTTAGAGCCTCTTGCCCCTACAACTCCGAGGACTCTCTCGCCCTTGGACACGCCCGCACGGTTCCATAGTAACCCTAGTTCACGTGACCCGTCCCCTTCCAGGTCCACCCGACGTCAATCTACCTCTTCTATTGATAGCCGCAATTACATTCTTGACCTCGCTGATCCACAGCGTCCTGGAGCCACACCTAATGATACTAGGCGCATCCAAAAGCATCCAGCTACATTTCAGTGTAACCTCTGTCCTAAGCGCTTCACCCGTGCATACAATCTGCGATCTCATCTACGCACCCATACGGATGAGAGACCATTTGTCTGTACTGTTTGTGGCAAAGCATTTGCTCGCCAACATGATCGGAAGAGACATGAAGGACTCCATTCGGGAGAGAAGAAATTTGTCTGCCGGGGAGATTTGGCACGTGGGGGACAGTGGGGATGTGGCCGACGATTCGCACGTGCAGATGCTCTCGGGCGCCACTTCAGATCCGAAGCTGGCAGGATTTGTATCAAGCCGCTGCTTGATGAAGAAGCCCTCGAGCAAAATAGCGCCTATATGGGGCAACAACAACAACAACAACAACAACAACAACAACAACAACAGCAACAGCAACAGCAACAACCCGGTCATCTCCAGCCTGTACCGCAGCCTATGATTATCCCTAGCATGAACGGCCAATCGACTGGTGGTTTCACGCTTCCTGCAGCCTTGCTCGCGCAGTATCCTGCTTTACAGACATTACAATGGGATCAGCTTGCGTCTGCAGGGGATGATCCGAACGACATCAGTGGCCGCAGCAGTTTCGATGCGAACTCCGGTGGTGAATTCGGCTACGACGACGATGAAAGCGGGCTTAACAGCGGATATGCAAGTGGTCCGGGGACCATGTATGGCAATCAGGGCCAGATGCTTGGCGTTAGTGCAGCAGATGGTGGCTTCGTTGGACATGACTGGAGCAGCGACTATGAGGGAAGAAGGTAGACAGTCTACTGAGTGCTTCCCGAATAGTACTGTTTTATCCAGCTGTGATATGCTATTCAACTGGTCGATTGCGGTGTCCCCGCCTGAGTGTAGGGTGCTTTGGGACAACGCATTTTTCCTACGTTATTTCGCCTATCGCGCATCTTGTTCTTGGGCTATCCGAAGCTTTTCAGAGTGGCTGGCTCCGGAATCTTACATAGAGATACTCTGGCGTTCAGATATGGACCGGGAAATGATGGGATCAAGTCAGTCATGACTGGGGTGCCTTTTCTTCTTCCGAAGCAGCTATCATTATATTTTCGTTTTTTCTTTTGTTCCATAAAATTTTGGTTACCATTGGTTTTTCTGATGCTTATGGGATTATGACCTGATTCATACCCTATGAACCCATAACTTCCATATACCAAAATACCCCCCATTGGACGCTTCTTTCTTCTGATGTCACCTTGCCTTTGAGCGACCGTGTTGGGATTATTTAGGGTTCCTTTTTTTTTCCCTCTCCTCTTCCTCACTATTCACTTCAACTTTTTTCATTGTGGCGGGACGGATTATCTATCTGGGTGATGCAGAATGTTGTCGATGGTTCGGCTCGGGATGGGGCTTGACCTGATAGCGCGAAATTTCATAAGGCGTGGGATTTCTCATGTCCTCCTCCTCCTCATCATCATAATCATCAGCATGGAAATTGGAATACTCTATTATTTCTTTTTCCTGTTTGCTTTTTTTTTTCTTACATACATGGATTGTTGATATGATATGTGGTCTATCATCAACTCTTGTATACCCCCCCCCCCCCAAACTTCCGAATTCCAATGAGATTGTAGTGTCGACTTATTGTTATAGGTAGGTAGGGATTATTATTATCGATGACTGGGAAGAATGTGAATAGGTACATACATACAGGAAATAGATACCCTGTTTGCGTCATCATATCTATCGCTTCATCTTCGTCTATTTCCAGAGGTAAACGGCTTAAATCGATTTAAGGGTATTAAAAACTGCAGAGCAGGATTTCATTTACTGGATAGTACATGTAGTAAGTAGGGGGTTAAAGCTAAAGAATAGTTTCTTTCTCTAAAAACAACAAAAAGGGGGTATGGTATGCGTATCATGAGGTGTCATCCGAAAGCGGGAAAAGAGGGAGAAAAAAGCAAAAATGAAGACGCCTGTGCCATTCATCATTCCTCATCCATCCATCCATCTATCTATCTAACCAATCCACTTCCTGCGCCTGCTCCGGTGGAAAGAAAAAAAAATAATTAATCTCTCACTAGCGTACCTACCTAACCTACCTACCTACTTGCGCCGCTGCTCCCGTCCCTGCCCCTTGTCCCTTCCGCATCTCAACGAGCTTCTCCACCTCCCTGATCCACTTGCGCCAAAACTCCTCCGCCGTGAACCGCTTCGCCGACTGCCTCGCCCGCAGCCGCATCGCGACCTTCTCCTCCTCTGGCAGCGCCAGCGCGGCCTCGAACGCGGCCGCGAATTCCTCCTCATTGCTGGCGTGGAACCCGGTGGCGCCGTCGCCCAGGTCGACGACGATGTCCTCGCGGGGTCCGCCCGAGACGTGCACCACGCTGATCAGGCCCGCAGCCTGGTACTCGACGACGCAGATGCCGAAGTGCTCGTTCCACATAGCGTTAGCGCCGACGGAGGCGGTGCGCAGGTGCGACAGGACCGTCGGCCAGCTGGCGTCGCAGATGAAGGTGGTGTGGTCCCGGATGCGCAGCTCGTGCGCCAGGAGGCGCAGGTTGTAGATGTGCGTCTCGTCCGGGCTGGAGTGCCGGACGGAGCCGATCAGGATGAGTTTGGGGGTCGGTTGAGGTTGCTGTTGGGATGTAGAAGATGCGGATTCGGAGTTCTTGTTGCGGATGTTGTTGAGGAGGCGGGCGAAGGAGCGGAGGATCAGAGGGTGGTTCTTTTCCGGGCGGAACTGCGCGATGTACAGGATGGTGGGTTCGCGGATCTTCTCGCTCTCCAGGTCCACCTGGATCGAGGACTCGAGCTCCGAGACCGCGGTCGGGGGGAAGACGACCGTGGGTTCCTTGTACACTACTCTGTTGTTGCGCCTGCGCGACGGGCCCCAGAGGGCTTTGATATGCGCCGACGTCCACGACGAGTTGCACATCACCACGTCGATCTTGCCGCCGACCCAGCCGTAGAGACGGGCGAACGCAAGCCAGTACTTCCGCTTTGCGTAGCCCTTCCAGCCCGCTCCGGCGCCCGCGTTGACTCCCTTCAGGCCCGTCTTGTCGTCCAGAGATTCGAGCATGTCCGTGGAGATCGTGGGGTAGTGGACATAAGCTCCCGTGGGGACGGATGGGAAGAGAAATTTGCAGAATGCAACGGCAAAGGCGTAGCCCATGGTATCGATGAACACGTCCGGGACCAGAAGGTTGAAGGCATCGTAAGCGACGACAAGGGAGCCCAGCGACTGTCCGAGAAGGGTCATGTATGGGTACATGCTGCTCAGGACGTACTTGCGCGTGGAGAGATAGAGTAGCACCACCCTCGGTGAGTGGAGTTGGATATTGAAGCGGGTCTGTAAGTTTGTCTCCTGTCAGTGACGGAGACACATCATAAGTAATCAACCAATGCTTAAAGGAATGCTGACATTGACTTTTTCCAGCATGGCAACTTTGCTGACATCATGATCCCCCGTGTATATCACGCAAATCGCTTTCGGCCAGCGCTTCTGCGTCGCTCTAACAGCTTCCCAGAGCACGCGCTCCCCGCCTCCACCGGCGTTACTATTCCCAAAGTCAGCAACTCAGCTTCCTGCAGACGAACGTAGATTTTCCGTACCAGAAAGGGTGAAAGAAGCCAATTATTCCCTCCCACTCATCCTCCGCAGGCTTCCCGTTGTCCGCATTTCCCAGCGCGGAGTTTTCGACTTTCTCCCAGTCTTCGTCCTCAGAGGTCCTGGGGGATGACTTGGCCTGTTTCGAGCGGAGTTCCTCTTCCTCCGCACGCACCCGGGCAAGGATGATCTTCCTGCGGGCTCTCGTCCTCTTCTGTATGGACCACCCAATGCTGCGCAGCACCAAGCTGAGGAGATACGAGACAAACTTCGGGAGCAGGAGGAGAGTGACAAGGAAGGAGACAAGGGTTACTATGGACGACTTGGACAGCAACGACATGGTTGGCAGAGGCTGGAGGCGGAACGGGGAAGAGTCCTAGCCCATAGTCGAGGAGGAGAAGAAAGGGAGGAAAAGGCTCCGCGGGGAGCTTCGCCTCTGCCTGCGTCGGTTACTGGTTCTCGTTGTCGTCGTTGTTGTGTTATATCGCCGTCGGAGCCTGAGACCGGGAGCACGTCGGGTTGCCGTTCGGGGCAACGAGCTGCTCCGCCGCACGTGTCCCGTACCGCGTCATGCCACGTGACCGCCGAGCTCCCCGCTGCGGCACACCTCCGCCCAAAAAATGAGCTTCCGCGACAAACAGCTCTTTTTCTCCCAAATTCTCGACCTTCGTTCCGTCGAAGATCCGAGTAGTAAAGAGCTATTCTCTATGTGAGATTGTTCCGCATTCTCTACAGTTTCGGATCTCAAGTTACTAGGAGAATTCTCCTCCAATTGAACTCTTTCCGCCACCATGAAATATTTCCGTCCTCAGATTGTTCTCGGCACGCGACCATGCCTAAGTAGCATTTCTTCACGAAGAGTTCTGCAGCAGCAAGCTCGCCAGTTCCACCAGACAAAGCCATCTCAATTTATAAGCGAAGTGCTCGATTTATCCGCTGGCCTTCTTCATGGCGTTCATTCCATCACTGGCCTGCCGTGGGTTGCTTCCATCCCGCTGACTGCGTTCATTGTTCGAATGGTCGTGGCCATGCCACTGCAAATCTACTCGAGAATACATGCTCGAAGGGAACGTGATCTGTATCCCCTCCTTCTCTCATGGCGGAAGCATCTTCAAGACCGGATAATGAAGGAGCACAAGGAGAAGGGCGAAAGGCTGCTACCCCACGTAGCTGACAGACTACTGAAGAAGGAGCTGGCGCAAAGGCGCAAGTTGTTGTTGAAGCGCTGGAATGTATCTAGGTTTTACAAACCAGCCGGTTTCCTGCAGATTCCCGTCTGGCTCTCGCTCATGGAAAGTCTCCGGGCTATGTGCGGCAACGATCAAGGATTGGTGCCGTATCTCCTGTCGCTCATCGAACGTATCTCCGCGACCCCAGAGAATGCCTTGCATGTAACGGTTGAACCATCCCTCGCTTCGGAGGGTGCACTCTGGTTCCCTGATCTACTCGCTGGGGACCCAACCGGCGTCCTTCCCGCCATTCTCTGCCTGTCGATCTTGCTCAATATTCGTTTGGGCTGGAAAGCCCCAACTCTCAAAGAGATTTCAGATCTTCCAGATTTGGAGTTTAAAAAGCAAGTTGCACTCCGTCTGTTCAGAATACTTATCCAAATGATGGCTGTCAATGTCGGGTTTGCGTCTTACGTATACGGAATGCCCACTGGTTTAATGATCTATTGGATAACGAGTTCGAATGTCGCCACGCTGCAGACGTTTCTCCTTGATAAATACATGTTTGCCAAGCCTCCGCTCAAGCCATGGCTGAAGATGCATATTGGAGTCCTGAAACCCGGCGACGTTATTATGCTGACGCCAAAGAAATAACCAGCACTTCCTAGGAAACCAAAAACACCACTCAATATGTTTTCAAAATCCCAGAACACTTCAGAAAAGCGAATTCGTCCCAGTGATGACTCGCCTTCAGTCTCATAATCTCATGCTTCATCTTCTCTCAAGGAAATCACCTGGAAAATCTCGGCTCCCTTCAGGCATTATCCATTGCTCCTAGCTGTTCACGCCTGTGCATTGCTTCTGCCACTTCTGTCAACGAAAGATTGAGGTGGATAGATTGCGCCATGCAGATACTCAGAAACTCGATATCCAGTTATGGGTAGAACATGCGTCCATACTCGGCCAAGAAGGCTTCTGGATGAGTGCCAATGAACGTCTGGAGCATGACATCGTCTTGGCGAGACCATCCACGAGGGGCGTTGGGTGGCAATGGAGGCTCTGGGTAATCGATACTGCCGTCGTCGAATTGGTGTACGTCCAGTCTCTGGCGTCCGGCGTAGACATCGGGGTCATGGTAGTGGATCTCGTAAAGGATTTGACGAGCTATTGCACGCTGGATGGATTGCGTTTCGCCAGGGAGATACACCTCAAGGAATGCCAGTTGTTCTGCCGCGTTGGCGCTGTTCAGCAGACTTGCGATATACTTTTCAGTGAGTGATTGATCAAAGTTGGACGCCATCTGGACCTGCTCGGTGATTTCAGACACATTCCCTCGGCATGCCCAGACATAGTCTTTCTGGTATCTATCCGAGTCCAACGGCGCGCCGCTGCTTGCGGGCGTCCAGTCCCCCTCGTCGGAAGGAGGCGCCCCGATGTCCTCTTGATGCGCTGACTGTCCTTGTTCTTCACCGGACGTGTTGCTTTCGTGTTCATCTGCCCATGGGACGGAATGTATGCTGAGACTCCAGATATTGGACGCAGCATCCTGAAAGTGTCTGTTGGCCTCTTGGACTGAGTTGATGGCTTCGTCGACTCCAATATAGTACCATTCAGACCACCCGTCGGGCGCTGAGTCTGTGCTGACTGGGGGCCTGAAGCTCAGGTGCAGACGGCCCCCTTGAAACGGTATGTTGAGGAGCATATCCTCTTCATCGTTTGTGAACACAGCCATGGCTGTGCCCTTGTATGGAACTTGAACGCAGTGTCACTATATCAGATCAGCTCGAGCCAACACCAACGGCAACGGCTGTATGTCTGCTTTGCTTCAAGCAATATATATACGTTCTGCTTGGACACTTCTATGATGAGCAGACCACGCAAAGGCTTAATCTCGCCGTCGTTTCTCCGGTTGAATGATGCCTCAGTTCCTCGTCACTGAGAATGAATCACGACTTCAGATGGAGGAGGCAGTCCAAGGAAGCAGTTGGGAAAGGAAGGGTTTATTTGACCAAAAAGATCTTTTCTTTCGAGGTGTTGGTCATCTCGGACAGGCAGTGATGAAAAGGAAAGTTATAAAGGTGATGTCTCAGCGTCGGCGAAAGGAAGTAAGTGTCTGAGTAAAGACAGCAGACTCGTCAGAGGGTGAAGGGGATTCAGAGCGGAGGAGTGACTGTTTTTGGAATAATCAAATATTAGAGCCCAGCTGCGGGTTGCTTATGTCGGCCTGAGACAGATATAGAGATGGGGGGGGGGATGGGATAGGAGAAGCAGGTATAATCCTTCCCCTCCGCAATCGACTATTTCGTCGCTCCCAGCTCTCATCACTAATATAACATGTTCGCCAGCTTGGTTCTTCATTGTCTGGCTCGGTCTCAGTTCTTTATACTTCTCCAGCGCCTTCTGCACCATGTAAAAATAAAAATGTCCCGGTCCATTCTTTGTTATTTCCGGTGGCTTCTCGCCATTTGTATGAATAGCAATCGCAGCAGCCTGTCTCCCGCAGACCAGCGTTTTGCATTCGTATATATAAAAGATAACCTTCGTATTGCTGCCCCGGTTCTCTTTTCTATCTGAAGAAAACGCACGCTAGCACGCCCACAGCATGGGCGAAGGGTTTGCGTTGTGCTAAAAAAGCGTTGCGCCGCGCCTTCTGCGCAAAGTCTCGACCTTAGACTCCAACAATTTTTAAGGACATCATGTTGAGATTTTTATCCCAGCGAACTCTATATATTCTTTCCCCTTTTAGCAAACTCTGTCTTTGAAGTAAGTATATATATAAGACGCCCCCGGTAAGTAATTAGCGGTAAACCTGAGGTGGTCGGGCCGAGTGGTATATATGACTAGCGATTTTTCTTGAAAGTGTCAAAAAGTCCCACTCTTTCTATGCACATGTACGAATATCGTTTGTTCGTATGTGCCCAGGAATCCGTCCAGAGTCCACTTGGTAGTCATCGATGTACCGGGTTAACTGTTCTGTCTTGTCTTGCTTTGTTGGTTAATTAAGAAATCGGGATCTGATTGGAAGGACCCGGTGAACATACATGAAGTGAAACGGGCTAATTTCGTGTCGTTTTTAAGGCATCTATCCGGCTATAAAGACAAACAATGGCGGACTCTTCTTTCTGCGATTTGAATTTCGGCCAGCGCTGCATAACTCGGTGCGTGGGATGCGGTGACTCTCTGAATGCCACAGTCAGGTTGAAGGCTTGGAAAACCATTCTCCACGGTATGACTGATCGGGATTCGCCTTTCTCTCTCTCTCTCCTCTGATCTGAAGAGAATGAACACAAGAGAATGAACACAACAGACGTGCGCCCACGACATGGGCAAATGGGTTGAAGGAGGGCATGAAAGGTTGAGTTTCTCTAACGCCAGCAAGTCGACATGTCCTTTGTCCCTATTTGACACTGTAGCGGCGACAGCAACGTGATCGTATGCCCTATTCTCCATCTCTCTGATATCCCCCACCGTATATAAGTACTCTTATAGTATAGTGTGTGGTCGGTTTTATTTTTCACCTTTAGCACTTCCGTCTTCTAGTCGAGCTGCGAAGGGAGCTCCCGTATCGTGATGTATATAATGCTTGTAAATATGGAGATGCGGCATGGTAGACGAGAGGCATATGGACAACACGCCGTGACTGATTGCCGCAGGCATTGTCAAACTCCAGTCTGAGTTATACATCTTTGTAGGACCATTAGAACCTTACGTTTTGTATCCCCTCAGATATATATACCTCTTAAAAGGTCTCAATGACGCAGCACCAGCAACTACGTTATTACATCACACAAGACGAAGGAACAATGTGTTCCTTGTCTGGCGCCTCGCGCAACGTTCGAACATCGAGTTGGAAGGTTTCTGAGTGGTGTTGTCCGATTCCGGTTCTCGTCTTGACGCGGTAATGTAAACTGGCCCAATACCACTTGGTCTCCATGTCCATTGGACTAGGTGTATGTATAGGAGTCGAGTAATCTCAAATGCTTTTTATAACTGTTCCTCTGGGTGTTCCGACGGACCGACGCAGCTCCAGATTAAAAAGGTCAAAAGGACCAAGGCCGTTGTCATTGTCACCTCACTCCAGGCGCAATTTTTTACGGTATATTATAATTTAGAAACGGAACGTTTGGATTATATAAGTCGGCCGCAGTTGTCTCGTACACCTTTTCGTGGTTGCCGTAGTTGTAGGCATCGTGCAATGGGGCCTCGAGCTCATTGTTGATGGCGTCCACATGGGCTCCGTACTCCGAAAGATTCGATGCAATGGCGACGTCGTTGTTGGAGCACGGCACATGTAGGGATTTGGAGACAGCTTATCAAAAAACCAGTGACAGATGCAGAGATCTTGCTGCAAAGGGTGTATCGGATACAAAACAAAGAAGAATCCTGCTCTGTCTGAAGATGGTTAAAAGAAGAGCGTTCAAACAGAAGGAAGAAGGAGCATGTTAGAGAAGGCATACTGTTACCGGGTAGGTTCACTCAGATGTAAAGCCGTGTCTCGAGAGCGCCGGAGTATTATCCGGATGTATCTCACTCGGAACAAGGGGATGTATATATACGAGTCGACTTCAAATGTGGGCAATATTTTCGGTTATGACATCGAGTCAAATATATATAACGACGGCAGTTTAGCTTTCTTATAGGTAATGAAGACAGTAGATACTTGCGGTACGAGAGGGGTGGGTTTTCGGTCACGTCTCCACTATCTTATGTATCCTTCCAGGTTAGCGCACGAGCAGGAAGAGTAATAGAAGCCAGCAACACTCCTTACCTGGATGTTTCGATGCTGGCACTGGTCTGAATATGACGATCTTGCTTTGCTTGATCTCCCATCAGGTGGCTTTGGACAAGTACGTGTGCCGATCAAATTGAGTTCCCGGTCAGACTTTTTTTTCCTATGGTCATTCTGCAGTGCCGAATGTGCTTTGCAGAGAGACATCCTCCAAGGGTTGTCATTGCTCTGGCAGTTCGTTCCATCTTGATGATCAAAGTGCGGTTTTCAGTATAATTGATATAGCGGAAAGAAAGAAGCATAAGGGACAGGACAGGAAAGGACAGCAGATCCTTGTGGATGAACACCTCGAGAACCAAAGATGTTCCCCATAATTTAAGAAGAAGTGGACATTGAAAAACGTGCCAGCGCAGGACATGAATTTTAAAAAAATAGAAACAAGAAGCACACGTTCTGGACAACGTGCCTGTCGCCCCCGACGATAGAGCAGATCGTGCATTCTGCGTGAACAATTATGGGGGCCGTACGTATATACTGTTTATCAGGAAGAGGTAGACAACAGAATGCGCACACTGCTGTATTATTCGCTCCTTGTTATCAAAAATTAGGATGTGCAGATTCTGCTCTTTCCTCATGAGTCTGGGGCCTTGTTGTCTGCAGACATGTTTGATAAAAGCAATTGAAATTTTGAAAGAATATAGCAAGAATATTATAAGAGTTAAAATGTATATAAAGATAGAACACAGGTCACTGAGGGGACTGTCAGCCTCATTGCTCATGAATCAATCGTGAAGAATAAATAGAAGGAAAGAAGTGAAATCCAAACAGTGACCCAAATGTGGCATAACACGTGGGATGTGGAGCGCATCGATGAGATAGTCAATTCTACTACTGTGCTAGGAAGATCCTCTACATACCATCAGCTCTTTCTCGATGAGCTCTATTTTCTCGTATTCCTCTGGTACCGCCGTCCTGCAGGCGTGTCCCTTCAGCCTGTGCTGCGCGATCGTTTCGGAACCTTCCGACCCTTGCTGGTCTACTACACCAGACCGAGATCTGACTTGCATCATCGCGTTCATTTTCTTTGCGCACGTACTCCTCGGCAGCAGCGATATCTTCGTCGCAGAAGAATAAGTCCATTACCCTTCTGCAATTCGGTTCTGACCAGGTGGTAGTTCTCATTCGCGATGTCGTCGTCTCCAGAGCCGCATGGCCTTGGTCATACGTTCCATCTGGTCGTCGAACAGCTGCTTCCTAATATATATATATCTCTGCTCGCGTCGGTTTCAAGCACAGATCTGCTCCAACTCTATGGCTTTCAATTCAACTCAGTCTCGTCGGTTTTCCGCAGCGATTTGACGTCAAACGGATCCGGACGATGTCTGAATGTCCCTTTTCGCAAGCCACATGAAGAGGAGTGTCGAACTCGTTGATGGAGTCTCCCCGTGTCCCGTATTCCAACAGTTTGGAAGGTAATGGCGGCGCGGTTGTCAGCGCACGCAAACATGGATGGGAAACGATCTATGAAAAATGGTCCAGGTGTACAGGTAACGGCCCAAGCATGGGCATTTCTGTTTCCCTTGACAATATAATGACCAAGTTTTATATATTTATGTCCCTAGCCGAATAGTGTTGCCTGTGGGATATCGCTGTAATAACAATCGAGTAGGGGCGCTTATTCCCAGGCCCTGTATTAGTAGGCAGGTATATAAGAGAGAGAAGACATAAATCATATAGAGAACGGTTCGAGGTCTGCATCAAGTTGGAGTACGTAAGGCAGACTGCGTAGGGGCCGTAGAGCGCGCCGATGTAGGGGTAGTGGACGCAGGAGGAGCCGCGGTGTCACCCTCTGCTTTCTCCGGTGTCTCTGGCTGTGTTGATACAATGCTGGGAGCCGTGCTATGCTGACGCATGCACCGTATCTCTGCCATGGTCATTTTCTTCGTGGTACCAGTGGTGACGGAGGGAGCAGGGGTGGGGGTCTTGACCGTGCGCACCTCGCCAGGCACTACACGTGAAGAGAGCATAGGTTCGCTTGTCGTAGCAGAAGACACTTTCCTGGATACGTCGCCGCCCGCGCCCGCGGAGGAAAGGTTGATGAACGTGGACACATTCCTTGTAGCTTCGCACATTCCTATGATCGAATCGGAAAGCGTGGTAAGTAGTTCTATAGCGACTTGCTTAGGGATCACGTCCGCGGCTGTATCGGCTTCCAGAAGTGCGGCAAACTCCGAGAAGGTACTAGCTACTTTTCTTCCATGTGTCTCCAGCGCATTATTGAGAAAGAAAAGGGAAGTTCAAAAGGAAACGGCCCAAACATGGATATTTCCATGGGAGGTCCTGTTTCCCGCGACGATGAGGAATGCTTTCTCAAGCTCCTGCCTGGCTAGGCAAACTGGGTATCAGGGCCTCACATTATAATATCAACCAAAGAGGATCCTTCAGAGGTAAAGTTCATTTTAAGCATCATGCTTCGTCCTGTATAATGGGGTAATGGGGAATTTGGGGATTTAAGCCGCCTCCGCTGTACGCATCCGATGGTGCAGATAATTGGGGAATTTATATACTAAGATAAAACACGTATATAGACAATAAATCGCATTTGGCTTCATGGCCTGTCACCACAGAATCCCAAAAAAGGTCGAGAAGACGTAAGTAGGCATATAATTTCTTGCCTCGAAATGATGCTGGGCGGATTATCCTTCGATATCAGCCTTGTTGTCAACGGCTTTGCCGTTTTTCTCTGAAGATTGTTCTTCAAATCTTTTGTAAGGAAAGTCAACTTTCGATGCTTCCAAGTTTACTTGTATGTGAAGTCTCTGTCTGACAATTCACTGAGCATGATGACGGGACCTATGTCTTCTAGGAACTAATAAAGAATATATAGGTGCTGTACCAACTAAGAGAAGTTGAAGAAGACGATAGGTGCTCCACAGTGTCCCATCTCATGCACTATATGTGGGAACTTGTACACCATGTAAAGTACCCAGTATATAATGAACAGATATATGTAAAGTACCTATACGAATTGCTTGAAAGAACCAGAAGGTGATGGTGAGGGAACAGAAAGAGAGAGAGAGAGGCACAATCCAACGCCTTTTATGCTTGAAATTGCGCACGGATGTCAAAGGTGACATGATATTGACAGTGACGTACTATCTTCCTGCTCTCATGTCCTCAAGTTTAGGTGAATTCGTATGATGAGAGTCTACGTGAAGACGACCTGGATGAATGAGGGACTTTTGGATGGCAGAAGCCGACCAGATAGTTGTCACGTGCTCATAAGGATACCGGAAGTGAGTGACATCCTCTATGTGCAGCAGAGTACAGGAACAGTCTAGCAGACAGCAATGGAAAGATGATTAATGTCTATTCCCTACAGAAGTAGCATACAAGACTGATGTAAAGGGGCTGTGGTAGAATGAGCAAACAGACTGAACCAGTCAGTAATACAGATGGCCAAACGTCATTCACATCTCTCTAGAAAGAAGTGACAGTAAAGAGGCAGGTAAAGCCATGGAGCCGAAATGTTAGCTTCATGGGCTACATTGAAAGAACAGTACAGGTCTATGTTGCCATTTGGCATTCGCTCGTCCAGAGCTCAGAGCTTAGCCTTGGTGCTGTCTTCCGAAGCGCTGGCTTCCTTGTTGATCGAGACTTCACGGGTATCTGGGCCCTCGCCGAAGAAGATTACTTCGACGGTGATATCATCCCTGCCAAGCTTGTTAGCAGCGAACGCAGCCAATTCAACGCGGTCCAACTGAAACGTGCGTGCTTACCGGTATCTCCTCGAGTACGGGCTGGGTAGCGTCAGTAGCGCGCAGACCATGTCCCTGTCTTTGCCTCCCATCGCATTCCGCACAAGATGAGTGGCAGCATTCTTATCCTCTACGACAAACCGACTGGCAGCACCGGAAATATCATACTGCTGTTGGCGGATCGGAGCACGCTGTCCTTCTGCGCTCGTCTCCTTGGCCTTTTCGACAGGAAGTTGCTTGGCGTCAGAGCCAAACCAGCTCTGCAGCCAGGCCTTGCTGCCTCCATCCCCGCCGTTCCGCTGTTTTTCAATCCACTGACCCACAAGTCCGACTACTTCTTCATTGCTGAGCATCTCCCACAGGCCATCTGTGGCCAGGACGAGGAAATCACCCTGCTTTGGATCAATCTTAGAGGTGGTGATGATGGGTTCAGCTGTAACATAGGGAGGCGTCTTCAAGAGCTGATGGGGAGTTCGTCCGAAGAACTTGTTCTTGATCTTTTCCTGTGTTTCCTTCGACCACTTGTAGAATGCATCTCCAAAGGAGCGGGTAGGTTCGAGTTGACCCAAGACCCTTCCGTTACGGACTACAAAGGGTTCGTTAGGGTGCTCTTCACGCAGGCGTTTGACCTCTGAAGGGGTCGAGCCAGTCTGGTCCTCCGAAAGAGCTGTCGCAATCCACTTGCCGCTAGGCCCTCGACGTCCCAGAACAGCCCTGGAGTCGCCGGTGCAAGCAACCCTTAGGTCTTTGGACTTGGAGTCGTAGAAAGCGAGCAGAGCGCACGACCCTGACAAAGCGGGAGCAAGGAGCTCGGCAGCAACTCGCCTGGAGTTGGCTTTCATGACCTTGTCAACGCTCTCGTAGACGATGTCATTGTCGAGACGGACAAATCCTTGCTTTATAGCAGCATCCACTGCCTCTGGAGTGGGGGTGAGAACGGAGGGATCAGCCGCCGCTGCTTTGTAGGTGTTATTCAGCTCACGAGCGACGTAAGAAATGAGCACATTGCGCAACTTTGCGGACGTCGTCCAGCCTCTGATATATACAGTCAGTGGCGGAGGATGATAGCACCACGGTCTGACTTACGAATGCCCGTCAAACACGGCCCAGAACATCCAGTCACTGCTTGGCGCCCCGTCAGTGGCCGCCGGCACCTCGACTATCTTCTCCGCATGGTCGTCCTCGATCGGGGAATTGCTCGGGACCTGAACAATGTCATATCGGACAACTCCCTGACCACGGTTAACCAGATACGACTCCTCGTTCCTCCTCAGCTTCTGCGTGGCTTGCTCCGGCGTCAACATCTCCAGAACCCTACGGTCCGAGTCGTCCGTCTGCTTGGCAAGAGGCTGGTCACCCGACAAAGTGGCCGTATAGAATTGATCATTCTCCACCAGAAGGGCACGGCGCGTCGACTGGGCAACGTTGTCGGTCTTGATACCAGAGGCGGAATCAGCTAGCCACCGCGACTGCAAGGCGGCCGTGGAGGTTGACGTTTCGTTTGAGCCCCTGTAAGCGTACCAAACCCCGGACGCCACGAGAGTGGAGATGAACGCCAGAGAAAGGTTCCGCATGGACGACTGCGAGGAGGCGGGGATGAAGGGGGAGTGTCTTCCGGCGGAAGATGACGGCCGCTGACCTAGGGCATGACTGCTGGAGAACGAGACGGCGTGTGCTCTCCTACCGGCAGCATTCCATACTGGGGCACGACGCGCAGTCCGGAACGCCTGGACAGCCGCACGACGCATTGAAACGGCGGGATCTGGGAGTTGGAAAGGGTGGACGAGGCACCGCGGATGGATGCTGTAGGAGCAGCGGAGACGACGGGGCGGAGAGCCTGGCGGTCACGTGCTGGGCCGGGCGGGATCCCGTGATTGATGCCGGATTATCTAATCTGATCCTGCGCTAAGCCCGATTCGTCGATGCCGGCCCGGGCGCTCGCGGGGCTCGCAGCGCCGGCGATGCCCGCCGCCGCGGAGGTCAAGAGTGGCTGCGGCGACACTGTCTTCCTATCCCTCACTCCTGCTGTGGTCTCTTCGTGCTATTCCTTATATCAGGCCCTGGATGGCCTGACTCACAGCGAAAACCGGAGATCACTGTCTCTTTTCTTCCAATCCCGGTTGAGACGCCCGCTTTCTGCGACACACCATGTCGTCGCGTGCGCTACGGAAGCTGCAGAAGCAGCGGGAGGCGGAGCTCGCCGCCTTGAAGGCACAAGAAAAACAGGATGAGACCAGCGACGAAGAGCTCGAGATAGCCCCTTCGAGGCCGAAATTCAATGCCTTTGACCTGCTGAACGCTGCGGGCGAGGATGAGGAGGAACCAGACGAATCCCCGCAGGAGGCGATTTCCCAGCCTGCCCCTGCTCCCACAAAGTCCGCCAGTTCCAAGAAAAAGAAGAAAAAGAAGAAGGCAGCCAAGTCGTCTACCACGTCTCAAGCTAAGCCCGCCGCGTCCGACGATGCCGAGCTGGACGAGATCGACCGGGCTTTGAAGGAGCTGTCGACTACGCAGCATCCTTCCGCGGCCGTCGAGCCGTCTGCAACAATGCAGAATGTCCGTAACAGCAAGTATCCGAAGACACCCGAGGAACTCCTTGCTATTGAACCGAAGTTCCTGAATGCGATAAACGAAATGCGGAAGCTGTTCGGAAACGTGGTGCTCGAGAACTTTGATCGGCCTGAGAGTGGCGGAACCGGCCGGAGAAGGGAGAGACAGAGAGAGATGGTCGATCTTGGACGGGCTCTGACTGGGAGGTACAGTCCCGCCAGCAGAGGCCTGAGCATGGCCGGAATCACGCAACGGAAGAACGTGCTCATGCAGAGCAAGGACGAATGGCCGCGAGCCCCCAGCGGAGGTCTTGGGATGGAGGTCGAGAAAAAGCTTCCGACGGGGGATACGGTGTACCGGATTGTCCATAACTCGGCTTACAAGGACGTGCAGAGGCAGTTCGATATGTGCGTGGAGTCGCTAGATCCCCAGAGACTGATCCATCTTTTGCAATATAATCCATATCACATCTCCACGCTGTTGCAAGTGTCGGATATTGCCAAACACCAGGGCGACCATGCTGTTTCCGCGGACCTCCTCGAGCGAGCGCTATTCAACATCGGACGCTCTGCCCACTCGTCTTTTGGCAACCAGCTCAGGCAGGGAAGGGCCAAGCTTGACTTTGTGCACATGGAAAACCGAGAGCTCTGGCTGGTCGGCTGGAGATACATCGCCAATCTGGGCATGAAGGGGACATGGAGGACCGCGTACGAGTGGGCCAAGCTGCTCCTCAGCCTGGATACCAACGACCCTTACTGCATCAGGCTCCTGATTGACCACTTGGCAATAAGGGGCCGAGAGTACGAGCACTTCATCGAGCTGTGCACGCAGACGGTGTTTCGCAGCCAGTGGGAGCAGTTCCCCAACATCCAGTGCTCCCTCGCTCTGGCCTACTTCCGGCACGGCAAGCCCAAGGATGCGCGGGAGCAATTGCGTCTCGCCATGGGCCGCTATCCGTGGGTCTTCTGCAAGCTGGCGCAGGAACTCGACATCCAGCCCATGCCAAAGCGCATCTGGGGCAAGATGCCTCCGACGCAGTCCCATGAGCTCCTCACCGAGCTCTACATCGCCCGGGCCAAGGATCTCTGGAACACGCCGGAGGTGGTCGCTCTCATCGTCGAAGTGGCCGATACTCTCCCCGAAAAGGAGGAGCCCGTCGAGCCGCCAGAGATCACTCTAGACATCGCCCGTCACGTCGTCCTCTCCGACATCCCCCGTGTGACCACACACCTACCGGCCCGCTTCACGTCCGGACGCATCTCCGCGTCGGATCCCCTCCCGCCGTACGACTCGGAAGCCTTCCGCCAGCAGTCCCAACCTGCTGGGTCATACCGCTCCCAGATCCCGGAGGCCGGACGGCCGCAGTGGCTGCGCGATCTGATGGACCAGCTGAACAACGGGATCCTCCACTTCCCCCGCTTCCGGCGCGACGGCGACGAGGAGCAGGGCGCCGTCGAAGACGAGTCCGAAGTCGACGAGGAGATCGTCATCGGCCGCCGCCCTGAGCGACAACAACAACAACAACAGCCGCCACCGCCGCAGCATCCGTCGGAGGACGACCAGTCCGGGCTGGAGCAGTGGCTCCTGGGCGCGGGCCTGCAGGACCTGCAGGACTTCCTGCGCCAGCACGGCGTCGACCGCGGCAACTGGGGCGACGTGGTCGACTTCGCGCCGCTGACGGACTACGTGGACGCACTGGTCGCCATGCAGCCGGAGGCGGCGCGGCAGAGGCTGCTGCGCGGGCCGGTGCGGGAGGTGACGGGAGACTTGGTGGTCGAGATGCTGGAGGAGGAGCTGCAGATGGTGCTGGAGGATGCGGAGGACGATTTTCCGGAGGAACGGTGAGGTGTAACCTTTTTTCCCCTATATATATAATCTTAGAAACAAACGCATCATGAGGGAAGGAAAAGGGATGAAATAATAGATCTAGATACCCGTTATTTTATATATAGATTTTGGATATATTTTCCCCCTTCCAGCTTTCTTCTGCTGTAGTAGCAAACCGGTCCCCGGATCATCCAACCTAATAATGCTCCCCAGATGTGGTATGTACTGTACGTAGACGACAAATGCAGTCCCAGTAGTACATACGTAGTGTAGTACACATATACATGGTATATATATATATATATATATATATATAGGGCTACCCCACAACCATCTCCAAAATCTCCAACACCTGCGCCTTCTCCCTCAACGGGACGGGATTCGTCATGCACCACCGGTCCTTCAGACTGTGCTCCGCCAGCGCGTCCAGCTTGTCCCGTCCGACCCCGACCTCCCTCAGCGTGCGCGGCATGCCCAGCTCGCGGATCACGGCGTCCAGGACGTCCCCGAGATCCGACCTGGCCGGGTCCGGGTCGACGCCCCGGGACCTGAGCACGTCCAGGACGACCGGGTCCGAGGTGAGGAAGCGGTGGACGCGGGCCTGGCGCGCGGTGTTGGCGTTGTGCCGCGCGTTGAACTTGCAGACGGCGGGGAGGAGGATGCAGCTTGTTTCGCCGTGGCCGACGCCGAGGGGGCCGAGCTGGTGTCTCGTCAGCACATGTTGTTACATGTACGGAGTACATCTATCCGGGGTATATATATATATATATATATATATATATATCTAGTTAGGGGTTAAAGAGGAGGGACAAACCTGATGCCCGATCCCATGGCTCGCGCCCAGCTCGACCGTCCGGCCATGGAACCCGCCCGTACACGCCGCCATGGCGTCGACACTCCCCAGCTGACAGTCCAGCCTGGCCTCCAGATCCCCTTTATCCCGCTTACACCTCAACAACCCGGGGACCAACTTCCCCAGCGCTTTTTCTGCGAGCTCGTCCGTCTCGTCGTACCCCATGGTCGAGCAGAGCGTCTCGACGCAGTGGTCCACCGCCCTGATCCCCGTCGAGAGCCAGATCGAGTCGGGCGTCGTGGCCGCCAGGGCGGGGTCGAGGATGACGAGGGCGGGGCCCCGCGTCGGGTGCTGGAAGGAGTGCTTGCGGCGCGTGGCGTCGTCGGTGCCGCCGGCGAAGTTGGAGTACTCGCCTGCCGACAGGGAGGTCGGGATGGAGATGATGGGGACGGTGGGCGGGTTGATTGTTGAACGTCTGTTGGGGCCCTCGGCGAGGGTGGAGAGGTCGGAGGTGGTGTGGACGTTGTTTGCGAGGGCCTGTAGTCTCATCAGTATGATATATATGTGATAGATGGATGTAGGAAACGTACCAACGCAACAATCTTCGCCGCATCCGTCAAACTCCCCGCCCCCAGCGTGATCAACAGATCCGCCTCTACCTCCCGCGCAGCATGCACCACCTCGACGACCTCGGACCACAGCGTGTGGCTGCGCATGCCGACGCGCTCGCCCACCACCCGACCGGGACCCAGCGCATCCTTCAGGCGCTGTAACGAGTCCGTGTTGCGCGCCAGCGAGGCCGAGCAGATGACGAAGACGCGGGACGCGTGGAAGGTCTCGTCGACGTGGCGGGCGGCGGCGTCTGGGAAGGGCAGGCCGTAGGAGAGGCGGGGGAGGGCGCGGCCGGCGAAGGCGGGGCGGAGGGTTTCTGTCATCTTCTTTTCTTTCTCTGCTGTGTATGGATGGGTATATAGAGGGAATCGAGAAACGAGTGAGGGGGAGAGAGGCATGTACAGTCTATCGAAGATATCAAAGATATCCACCTTGCATATATATATATATATATATATAGTGATATAGATATCGCATCCCCGCCGGCCCCATGTGCTGACGAAAAGAGAAACCGGCGGAGCGGAGGATGTGGGGCCATGTGGGACAGCGGAGCAGACAGTCGGTCTATGTACTCCGGACTCGGTATGTTGTATATTAGTAAAGCAGCATGCAAAGGATGGTTTGCAGGTACAATGGGACTGCTGACGTTGACCGACGTGGTCTATTAGAGCAGATGTACAGCAAGGATGGGTTACAAATACCAGGATGGGACCGGATAGACGGGACGGTAGTAAATCAACACGCTTCATGCAATGCTATGTATGTGTGCTATGTACAGACTCCTGTGCCGACAAACAAAACTCCCGGCTCCCTTGATACGGTCATATAGATACCTGTCGTACTCCAGTGCTCTCTACTGCTTGGCCGCCGCCCGCTTGGCCAGCAGGTTCAGCGCGCTCCCCGCCAGGATGAAGCCGCACTGGTCGCGGCTCAGCGTGTGGTTGACCGGGATCTCGATCGTCTCGCCGGTGCGGTGCTTGCGCACGCGCAGGCGGATCTGGCCCTGCCCGCCCGAGGTCAGCACCTCGTACAGGCCGACCGTGTCGACCACGTCGCACGCGCCGATGCGCTCGTAGTCGGCCTTGTCCGCGAACGTCAGCGGCACCACCCCTTGCTTCTTCAGGTTCGTCTCGTGGATGCGCGCGAAGCTCTTGGCCACGATGATGCGCCCGCCCAGGTAGCGCGGCTGCAGCGCCGCGTGCTCACGCGCGCTGCCCTCGCCGTAGTTCTCCTCGGCCACGACGAGCCACTCGACGCCGGCCTCCTTCCACCGCGCCGCCAGGTCCGGGATCGTGTGCTTCTGGCCGTGCTCGTCGTACGCCGCGTTGGTCTCGCCCGTCTCCGCGTTGACCGCGCCGATCAGCGTGTTGGCCGAGATGTTGGGCAGGTGGCCCTTGTACTTGAGCCACGGCCCGGCCGCCGAGATGGTGTCGGTCGTGCACTGTCCCTTGACCTTGTACAGCACGCGCAGGCCCGACAGGTCGCCCTCCGGGAACGGCGCGAACGGCTCCAGCCGCGCCAGACGGTCGGACGTCGGCGAGATGACCACCTCGACCGACGGGTCCGGCACGCCCGCCGACGGCTGGAAGGCCGGGTTGCCCTCGGCGAAGCCGGCGCGCGGCAGGTCGTGGCCCTGCGGCGGGCGGAACCGGAACTGCTCGCCGCTGGGTGTGGTGATGGAGTCGGTCATGGGGTTGAAGGTGGTGGTGCCCGCGTAGGCCATGGCCGTGACGACCTCGGGCGACGCCAGGAAGTTCATGGTGCGGCGGTTGCCGTCGTTGCGGCCCGGGAAGTTGCGGTTGTACGAGGTGAAGATGGCGTTGTCCTCGCCCTTCTTGACGCCGTCGGTGCGCTTCCACTGCCCGATGCAGGGCCCGCAGGCGTTGGCCAGCACGGTGCCGCCGGCGCGCGAGAAGGTCTCAAGCGTCTGGTCGCGGTCGAGCGTCGCGCGGATCTGCTCGCTACCGGGGGTGATGAAGAAGTCGGCGCGCGGCTTCAGGCCCGCGGCGGAGGCCTGGCGCACCAGGTCCTCGGCGCGCGTCATGTCCTCGTACGAGCTGTTGGTGCAGCTGCCGATGAGCCCGGCGCTCAGCGTCTCGGGCCAGCCCTTCTCGCGCACCGTGTCGGCGAAGCGCGACAGCGGCACGGACAGGTCGGGCGTGAAGGGCCCGTTGACGTGCGGCTCCAGCGTCGACAGGTCGATGGTGATGAGCTGGTCGTACTCGGCGTCCGGGTCGGCGCGCAGCAGGTTCTTTGGACCCGAAGCGGCGATCTCCTGCGCGGCGCGGGCGACGTGGCCGCGGCGCGTCGCCTCCAGGTACGGCACCATGCTGGGCGAGAAGGGGAAGATGGAGGTGGTCGCGCCCACCTCGGCGCCCATGTTGCAGCAGGTGGCCATGCCGGTGCAGCTGAGCGACTCGACGCCGGGGCCGTGGTACTCGATCACGTAGCCCGTGCCGCCGCGCACCGTCAGGCGGCCGGCCAGGTGCAGGATGATGTCCTTGGGCGACGCCCAGCCGTTGAGCCTGCCCTCGAGCCGCACGCCCAGGATCCGCGGCGCCTTGAGCTCCCAGGGCGCGTCGACCAGGGCGTCGACGGCGTCCGCGCCGCCGACCCCGATGGCGATGGCGCCCAGCCCGCCCGCGTTGGGGGTGTGGCTGTCGGTGCCCAGCATCATGAGGCCGGGGGCGGAGTAGTTCTCCAGCACGGTCTGGTGGATGATGCCGGCGCCGGGCGGCCAGAACTCGATGCCGTAGCGCTTCGCGGCGGACTCGAGGAAGTCAAAGACCTCCCGGTTGCCCTCGATGGAGGCGGGCAGGTCCGCGTCGGCGCCGCGCTCGCCGACGATCATATGGTCGCAGTGGATGCTGGCGGGCACGGCGGTCGCGGGCAGGCCGCACGACATGAACTGCAGCAGGGCCATCTGGGCGGAGGCGTCCTGCATGGCGACGCGGTCGGGCTTGAGCTTGAGGTTGGCGCGGCCGCGGATGCTGCGGCCGTTGTCCGTGTCGCTCAGCAGCGACTCCTCGGGGTTGTCCAGGTGGGCGTACAGGATCTTCTCAGCCAGCGTCAGGGCGCGGTTCGGGCCCAGCACGCGGCGCACCTGCTCGAGGTTGCGCAGGATCTTGGGGTACGGCGGCGTGCGCGACGCGGGCGCCTCCGTGGCCAGGCCACGGCGGGCGATCTGGTGCGAGAGGCGTGGGAGCTGTCATCGTCAGCCTGGAGATCGTGGAGGTTGGCGGGGAAGAGTCGGAGGAAGTGAGAGGTAGGGAGCATTGAGAGAGGGAGAGGGCAATTGGCAGATAGACAGATCAAGAAATACATGGAGACTGAAACAGAGACAGAGACAGAGAGAGAAGACTCACCCTTGCGGCCCGCGCCCACAGCAGCTGCGTCGCCATGTCGTGGTGAAGCTGGGATGAGATCTTGAAGATGTTCTCGCCGGCCTTTTTAGGGCTCCGTCGTTTTTTTGCCCGCGCCGTGATTGGCCGCCGCTCCGGCGATCGGCGTCTCCTCCGCCGAGGAGGTCTGGATGTATGAACTGTACAGACGGAACATCTACAAGCAGACACATAACCGAAAAAAAAAAAAATCAAATGCATACGATTATCTATGCTAAGCGTACATGCCAGAGATGCGCGCAACAGGGAATCCAGCAGAACAACCGCTTGATCGCAGACGCCGCAACCGCCCTCCAGATCCAGATCCAAGATGCCAGATGACCGCAAGACAGGCCCATATCTCCAGGCAGACAGACTAACAGACAGCAGACAGACATAACATGCAGAGAAGGAGAGGGAAGAGCCAGCGGACACGTCAACCTTCGCTCCTCTCGCTCCCCTCGCTCCCCTCCTTCTCCTCCTTCTCGTCCTCCTCCACCACGGCGGCCCGCAGCTCGTAAACCAGATCGTAGCACTCGGCCAGCAGCGCGTTGACACTGCCCTGGCCCTCGGGGATGTCGTTACCCACGTAGAACTTGCCGTCGACGCGCATGTTGTCGATCGAGTTGAGCTGCGCCGGTCAGTCTTCTACTCTTCAACTTCCGTGACGGAAAACCCACCTTCATGCTGTACGGGTAGAGCTCCCGCGCGTTGGACACGCCCCCGGACTCCTTGACCTCGATCAGGCACCGCCGCAGTGTCTGCAGCTGGTTGTAGATCGGCAGCAGCGCCTCCGACACCGGCTCCGACGAGATCAGCAGCGCGTAGATGTACGCGTAGCTGCGCCGGATCAGGTACAGCAGGGTCTGCACGGTCAGCGCGGAAACATATGATACAGTGGAAGACGGTAAACATACCCTCTGCGCATGCAGATCGGCCGGCTGCCCGGTCGCATCGACAAAGTTGCCGTCCACGCGGGCCTCGTCGATGCGGTCCAGCTTGCGCTGGTACTGGAACAGATCCGTCTCGCGCAGGGACCACGCCTGCGTCACGGAGAGCCGCTCGAGCTGGTTGCGGATCTCCACCAGCGTCTCATAGGGCTCCCGGAACCGCTCGTCGATCTTGCCCTCGCTGCGGCAGTCAGCATGACGTGCCCGAAAGGGGAAAGGTTCAGGTCAGGACTTGGCATACCGCTCGAGGACCATCTCGGACCACTTCCAGCAGCGGTCCAGCAGACCCTTGACGATGTCCTGGCCCCGCAGGGGCGTGCCATCGGGCGCGACAAAGTTGCCGTCCCTCATGCTCTCCCTGATCCGGTTCAGCTGCTCCTGGAAGCCCCGGACCTCGGACGGAGAGAACTGCGGATTGATCAGCGTCCGCGCGCGACACAGCAGAGGAGACCGTCGCACCTTCGACCGGGTGTTGGCGGCCGACAGAGACCGCAGGATGGAGACGAGGGTCTCGTGCGTCGGCGCCAGCAGGGGATCCAGCAGCTCGAGCCCCTTGTGCAACTTGTCCAGCAAGTTCTGGCACGTGTCGATGCGGCTCTCCAGGAGCGTGATCAGGGCGGGCGAGTAGGCCTCGCGGCAGCGGTCCACGGTCTGGCGCATGTTGGCCAGGGTCTTGGTGATGGAGTCGAGGTCCTTGGCGCTGTAGAAGCCGGCTTCCTCGAGGTGGTCGAGCAGGCGCTGGGACGGTCAGCAGGACATCTCATGCGGAGGCACTCAACGGATGGTACCTGGACGGTGGTCGCCAATGCGTATCTGATCGGTCAGCTATGCTGTAGACAGGTAATGAGACGGAGGAAACCTACACAGCAGGCGCCTCATTGTTCCTCCCCACGGTCAGGAAGAGCAGGGAGATGAGCTGGAAGCAGTCGTCGAGCACGTAGTCCACTGCAGAGCACAAAAACACACAGAAACGAGTCAGCCATGGAAACAATGCTCCATCTTGCAAAAAAAAGCAGCAAGCGCAGGCCCACTCGGTGCTAACGTCGGTTGTGAACGAGGCGGCGGTCCTGGTCTCTGCGGACGGCGTTGAGCGCCTCGACCTGCTCGATGACCTGCTCGTAGAGGGGCAGGACATCGCGGGACTTGATGTAGGAGGACTTGTCCTGCTTGAGCAGCAGCAGGGCGTCGCGGGTGCGGAGCAGGCGGTCGAGGATGGGCTGCTCCTGCGGGTCGAGCGGGACGGGGACGGCGGGGGACTCCATGGGGATCAAAGCATGGATGTCAGAGAGAGACACGAACAGATGTCTCGAGATGGAAGAAGGGAAGAGAGACGAGAGAGAGGCAATGGAGAGAGGATGGAGATGGCGATGGAGAGAGGGGACGTCGGCGGAGCACGGCGATGATGTCTGCGTCTCCGTCGGCCGCGGGGCCAGCCGGGCCGGGCGGGCGCGGTCGGCACTAACCCTTCCCGGCAGCGCACGCTAAGCGAGGGCTTTTCCGCACCCACAAGACGCTCTACGCCGTGCTTGTTCCGTCCGCCTGATATCTGTCGACGAGCTCACCATCTTTTCTCTCTCCTCACCACCCTCGAGACTACGCCCCTCAGTCCACCGTCGCCATGTCGAAGCAAGAGCTCGCCTGCTCCTACGCGGCCCTCATCCTCGCCGATGACGGCATCGAGGTCACCGTACGTTCCCCTCGTTGAGATACTGTTATTTCTATATCAATTGAGTTGAAAACTATGATCGCGGTGTTGAGGAGGAAAAAGAAAAAGAAGACGATGAATAAAATAAAGAAGAAGCACGAAAGAAAGAAAAACGACATGCTAACGATCAAAACAGGCCGACAAGCTCCAGACCATCCTCAAGTCCGCCAACGTCCAGGACGTCGAGCCCATCTGGACCCAGCTCTTCGCCAAGGTACTTCACACACATATACCAGATGCGTCTGCCTGTCTCGACCACCGCTGACACGACCCAGGCTCTCGAGGGCAAGGACATCAAGGACATGCTGACCAACGTCGGCGCCGGCGGTGCTCCCGCTGCTGCCCCCGTGGCCGGCGGCGCCGTCCCCGCCGAGGCCGCTCCCGCCGCCGAGGCCAAGGAGGAGAAGAAGAAGGAAGAGAGTGCGTTTCACGTCCCTTTTCCCGGTCGCTGTCGGATGCTAACGTTCTGCTGCAGAGGAGGAGGAGTCGGACGAGGACATGGGCTTCGGTCTCTTCGACTAAACGCCTTCTTCCCCCTCCCGCTCCCTTTTATCCTTTTCTTCCGTTTCCTCGTTTTCTTTTTCCTCTTGTGTACCCGGTACCCGCGGACGAAAAGCCCAAAAATTGCGGAGAAGAAAAAAGAATTCACGGCAGGGAGATCCGGTGGACGCTGGGCGCTGTGCGCATGCTGGCATCATGGTGAAGGAAGCAAGAAAAAAACAAAAAAGTGTGTCTGTGATTGGACGTGTGGGGAGACGGTCCCCCGTTGGGATGTGTTTCTCTCTCTCTCTGTGTTCCTTGCCTGCTAGCTAGCTAGGTGCCCAGATCTCATGTCATGTCTGTCATGCGACCATGAACCTGCTCTCTGCTGCATCTGCGCCCTTCCGCTCGTAGTCCGTATCTATACCAGAGTATTGTTACACATGTACATGTTCATCAACGCCAGATCCCCATGCCCAGAGGGGAACAGAAAATACAGCCGGGCCGCCAGGTCCTTCCAGATCCCGTATAATACAACCCAGTGTACAGGAAAAGAGGAAGACACCAGTTCCCTTTAGGTACGCAACAGGAACTCGCACAGGGAATGAGGAAAATACAACGGAAAAAATGATACTGAAGGCTTACACTGCCCCGGCCCCGTTCCGGTCCCCACGCCTCGAGTAGATGCGGAACTGCGCAAAGATGGTGACGTCCTCCGCCATTGTGCCCAGAGAGCCGATCAGCCACGGCAGGTTCGTCAGCACGTAGTCGCGCTCCGTCGAGTGGAACAGGATCTGCGGACCGCCGTCAGTCGTGGTAATTTTGAAAAGATGGACGTTTGAAGACTTACTCCCGCACCGTAGGTCAGGTTCCCTATCAGGGACAGGATGAAGAAGAGCAGGGACAGCCCTAGATACCAGTCAGCTTCCCCGTCCGCGTCGGACTTGACTGGACGGTACGTACCTTCGCACGACTTCTCGCAGTAGTTCTTGTATATCTGCGGGAGGCGCGCGCTGCACCCGCGTCAGCATATCCTCTCAACCATATCAGAATACACGGAGAACGGAACAAACTCACCTCAGATAGCACGCCGCGCTGAAATACCCCACCACCTGGGCGCCCGCCGCCTTGTTCGTCCCGCCGCCATGGCCGCGCGGAGCGGGCGTCCACATCCCCGTACGCCAGGCGATCAGCCAGCCCACCGCGCCGATCGCGCAGATGGCCAGCACGCTGAGCACATTCTTCACCCAGGCGCGACGGCCCGACTCGCCCTCCTCGACGATCTTGGCCAGCGAGTCCTCGACTTGGCTGGTGCGCCGGTGGTGGCCATCCCTCAGCGACGCGGACGAGCGACGTCGCGACCCCGGCAGGGCATCGTTGCCATTCGTCTGCCGTCCGAGCAGCGGGGTGGTGGGATCGGGGGTCTCGGTCGCGGTCGAGGAGCGCCGCCGGCGACGACGACGACGAGCGTTGCGGAGATTGTAATAGACGCATTGGCTGATGAGGACGCCGTCCGCGAGGCAGAAGTAGACGGCGATGGCGACGACGACGGGGACGAGCCCGGCCCAGGCGGCCCCGATCAGATTGGTCAGGTCGCCGAGGAACCAGACGGACAGGAAGGCGAGGGAGATGGCCTCAGCGCTGCCGTTGCGGTAGTTCTCGATGATCTGGGGGACCTGCACGAAGCATATGAGTATGATCCTCTTCCGCGTCTATGTGACTTCTCCCATCCGCTCAACAGAGCAGTGCACATGGAGGCATGATAGCATCAGATTCTAAGTGCTGTACATACCAGCAAAAAGATCCAACAAGCCATCGAAACCGAGCCAAACACGCCCGACGCAGCCTCGCGCAAGCTCAGCGACGCAGGCTCAGCCGCGCCAGCCCCAGCACGGGGGTCCAGCAGAGTATCCATGGTAAGCTCGTCTGGTGCGACGAGTGCTTGTTGGAGATGAAGATGAAAAGGCGGCGGGAACGGTGACGTCGATGAACAAAAGAAGACACTTGAATCCCCCCTCCAAGGGAGAGCGACCGACGTCAATTGGAGTGAGACGACCCAGGACACATGGGATCAGGAAGAAACTCGACTGCCAGAAGATCCAGCAGAAGCGAAAAAGGAGCTCGTCGGGCTCCGCGGCGAGATTTTTAAAAAAAGAAAAAAGAGAGCAGCGGCGGTCGCGCCTATCGCCGCATCCCGCCGTTGCATCGAGCGATAAGATCACGTGAGATATTGTGACCTACATTCGTCCAGTGCCTGGCTCTGAGTACTGGACATCTTATGCTTATCACGATTGTACCCCATCTCATATGATTCGATAGAATGTAGATGAAAATCCACATATTCAACAGACATGTCGAGGTGGGCGTCAGGCACAGATAAATACACCCACCGCACCTCCATTGCCTTTTCCCGAGCCGTGGTCCGACGGTCTGGGGGAGCCCAGGGCAAGGGAACCTTCTCGCGGGGCGATGGATCGAAAAGGAATTTCATGTACTGGGGGCCGTAAGACATGCATGATTAATGGCAGAAATGTGTGATACATGGCTGTGATCGCACCTGGGTGATCCATGAGGCGGATCAGATTTATATAACAGACTACCTAATGGAAATCTATACAGTACCCTGTATCTATGTACAGTATAATATATGCGTAGAAAAACGCCTTCCTCTCTGACCTCCCCTCAAACTATATGCATGCAATGCATACCTACCGTCGAAAACGAGACTTGCGCTCTCCTGACACCGAGACTCCTTACCTAGGCACTGGCAGAAGCAGCAGCAACAGTGCACCCAGTCTGATGATCTGGGTTATTATTAGTATTCCCTCCCAGGATGCCTCCTACGTCAAACAGCCGCAGCCCACCCCCATCCGCCGCGGCTTCGTCGTACGCGGGACCACTTTCCTCGGCCGGTGACGCGGGGACGGTAGGGCCGGGATCGCCGCCGCCACCGTCAACGCTTTCTCGATCTCGATCTCTTCGACTCTCGTCTTCACCTTCGTCCTCGTACTGCACGGAAAACTCCCTCGTGCACCAGATGCAGAAGGGCCCGACGGCGTTGCGGTTGCTGCTGCTGTTCGTGTTGATGCCGGGATCATCGATGCTGGCATCGTTGATCGCGCAGCCGCAGCCGCAGCCTGGTCCGCTGCTCTGACTGGCCTGACCGCTCTGCGGCTGCGGCTGCGGGGTCCGGGCCCTGGTTGGAGTGGATGGCATCGAGAGCGGAAGCCCTGCGACTGGCTCCCCGGCAGAGATGACGGTCTGGGCGATGGGCTGGCCCGAGAGGGCGCGGAGGAGGGCTTCCCTGTCGACTCTGGTGGTGCTGGAGCCGGGCCGGAGGTTGACGCTGTTGGTAGAGCGCGACCGGAGGTGAGAGAAGGAGATGGTGGGTTTGGGTTTCTTCGGCTGATGCTGTTGCTTTTCGGTGGCGGAGGATGTCGGTGTGAGCGGGGAGAGGGAGATGGTAGCCACTTTGAGCGGGGGGAAGGAGGTGCTGCGGGGGTAGATGCTTCTTCTTCCTCCTCGGTGTGGGGTGTGCCAGCTGCTTTGGGCCTCATTTTCATCTTGATCTTGATCTCCATCTCGGTCTTGGTCTTGCTGTCGAGAAGAAGGTAAACGCAGCTCCGTGCTGGAGTATCTGCTGTCTCTGCACTCACTCCATATCCAGCTGGCGGTGGAGTCCCAGGCAGACTTGAACATGGAGAGCATAGACCCTTGTGGCTTGCGTTCTCTGCCGTTTGGGGGTGAGGAGGCGCTCCCGTCGTTGCGCATGTCGCATATGAACCCCCCTTGATCTCCTGACTGTTCGCGCTTCCCGCAGAGGACGACGAAGAGCGGCCGGATCTTGGGGGCTGAGGCGGTGATGATGACGATGTTGTTTTCGATTCTAGAAAGATGGCATTAATACAGCTCTCTGTTGGCGAAGATGGGATTGATATTAATCTCTAGTTGGAAACGTCAACTTACGTGTACCATATTATAAACGGTCCGGTGTCATCTATATCAATCCATGATTAGAGAGAACGATATGGACGGACGAGACGGATACATACATGTAGAATCCCCGGTGTTCTCCAGATTCTTCGATTCGACGGTCTTGATGACAGATGCGACCATTGCACTGGAAAAGTTAGCAAGCTCGAGATACTGCACATCAGGCCAACTCACACAATGCTGAGCGACATGATCGCGCTCAGACTGATCTTGGCGCACTTCCGGACATTGACACTGGCAAAGAGGGTGACGGCAACGACCGTCAGCAGGAGATCGGTCAGCGAGTTGACCGCTGTCCAACCACAACAAACTGATTAGCCACCCTCCGCAAGTTACTACTTGATGCAAACGCACCCCCCTGAACAAAGGCAATATCCACATGGATCCTCATCGACCAGCAGCTCCCCGGGACCGTGCGGTCCCAGACGCGCTCGACGGGGCTGCACTGCGCGTACATGGCCACGACGGCGAGGGCGTTGGCGACGACCTGCAGCGCGATGAGGGCCCAGATGAAGATCCGCCGCACGGTCGTCAGCAGGGTGAGGAAGACGAGGAGGAAGACGGCGAAAGAGACGCGGCCCAAGGCGGGCGCGACGACAGCCCACGCCGCCGCCAGGAACTCGTACTTGACAGCGTACATGCGCTGCTCCGGAGTCAGGGAGAAGGCGTGCCGGCCGAGGCCCCAGTGCACAGCGCGGGTGAGGAGGCCGTTGTTGATGACTTGGGAGATCTGCAGCGGGTCAGTCAGATGTCGCATGTCCAGTACAGCCTGTGAAATGAAGGAAACTCACCCATGCGAAGATGATCAGGTAGTCGTCGAGGGTCGCCCTGCGCTGGATGCGCAGCAGCGTGAGGAGGCGTAGGAGCAGAACGACGCCCGAGACGCCCAGCGCGACCCAGATGGCGACGAGGATGCCTGGGCCGCGGTCCTTGTCGCCGCCAGAGGGGATGTAGGACATGGCCGTCGCATGCTATCTGGTATCTTCATATACCTGATATAGATGTACAGGCACCGGCCAGGGGTTGAGACGGCTGGCAGAGATCTTAAGACGCCACGATCACATCCTCGTGGCGAGAAAGGGTCTAGAAAGGAAAACAAACGACCATTCTCATGGAATGCCTGGACTCGAACACGTCAGGAATGCAGGCTGCCGCCAATCAGACGGGCAGCAGACGCAGCGATTGGAGGCCATGCTGGCGGCGGATGGAGAGAACATCGAGGATCTAGACCAGAGGATCGGGAGATGCACGGATGATCCATGTCCATACACCAGCATGCTTGTATCATATGCCTGAGTATCCGGACGACCACCTGTATGTGGATACGGTTGAGATATGCCAAGGTCCCCTCGGAGCACATCCGTCTTTGTCAGCAATCCGGGGAAGTCGGGGAAATCGGGATGGGTTATGCGGGGCATCACGAAGAAATATCAGCATCCCCTCTTCTCTCAATTCTCTCTTTTTCTTTCTCTCTGTATATATCCTGTTCATATATGAATAAATATAAACAAGAAAAAAAATGTCTTTCCAACCGCGCAACATCCTCCTCTTCGGCGCCACGGGCAACATCGGCCGGCACATCCTGGCCGCGGTCCTCTCCGCGCGCGACTCGTTCGACCGCGTCGCCATCTTCACCTCGCCCGCCACCGCGCAGGCGAAAGCCGCATTTTTTGACGACCTGAGGGCCTCCAAGCGCGTCGAAGTCATTGTCGGAGACATCAGGGACGAGGAGGCCGTCAGGAAGGCGTATACGGGTACCCCTCCCCCGCACCCCCATCTATATGGATACAATGTATACTGACTGCCGCAGGAATCGACACCGTCATCTCCGCGCTGGGCCGCCTCGCCATCGCCGCGCAGATCCCCCTCGTCTACCTGGCGGCCGCGTCGCCCAGCGTGCGCTGGTTCCTGCCCTCCGAGTACGGCACGGACGTCGCGTACGGGCCCTCGTCGGCGCACGAGAAGCCGCACCAGCAGAAGCTGGCGGTGCGCGCGGCCCTCGAGGAGGTTGCGCAGAGGGGAGACCTTGCCTACACGTACGTCGTGACGGGGCCATACCCGGAGATGTACATGCGCGGGTTCCCCTGCGGCCGGGAGGGCGGCGGGTGGGATGTCGTGGGGAGGAGGGCGACGCTGCTGGGTGAGGGGGGGGAGGGTCGGGTGAGTTTTACGGCGATGAAGGAGTGAGTATCCCCTCTATACATACCTATCTACATGTGTAAGTAGGTATGTACAAGCTAACGCATGTTCCAGCGTCGGCACCCTCGTCCTCGCAACCCTCCGCAACTCCTCCGCCTCCCTGAACCGCGCGCTCAAGGTCAACTCCTTCACCACCACGCCCGCCGCCATCCACGCCGAGTTCGAGCGTCAGACGGGCGGCGCGCCCTGGCCCGACGTGCAGTACACGCCGCTGGAGAGGCTGCGCGCGCTGGAGCAGCAGGCGTGGGAGGCCGGCCAGCCCCACGCGACGGTGCTGACGCTGCGGCGCATCTGGACCGAGGGCGGCACGCTGTACGAGACGCGCGATAACGCGGTCGTCGGAGACCCGCCGCTGACGAGCCTGGAGGAGGTGGTGGCGCAGATCGTGCGGGAGGAGACGGAGAAGGAGGATAAGGCGAGAGTCTGATATGTATGATATATCCGCCCTCGTAAACAGTATTCGTGTACATTTGTGTGCAGGTGTATATACGACCATACAATACAACAACCTATACCGATACTGAGATATACATAGAGGCATTAAGCGGAAGGTCCGGACACAAATGTTAGATCATTTATACTGCCAGATCACCTGATTTCTTATATACAGCAAGTTCCTGCAGAAAAGAAAATGAGTCACAAAGTCATCATAAACAGACAGAGCCCGTACTGGGAAACAGAGACCCAAGACACATAAGCCGTGTAAAGTTGCGAGAAGGGAGATCTCTTGTTATATAAACTGTTCGGTGGTACGCCAGAAGACTCCTTCTCTGTCGAGATCAACGAAATTTATCTGATCAAACATGACATTCAACACTAATCGAACGGCTGCTTGAGCTATATCTTTCATACAAAAAAAAGAAAAAAAAGAAAAAGAACCGCTCAGTTGATTACCTAAATTACTAATGCCGCACATGCCGCTCGCACCCCTATATCAAGTAGAGTATCCAAGAATATAGTGTCCTCCGGCATGCCGGCTTCTTCTAATTTCATCTAACCGTCATCTTTCCCTGGCTCTGCTAGCTAGCATCTACAGACTAAAATTTCAAATAGGGGGACGATACAAGAAGAGATAGATAGATCACTTGCTCTGCTGGGCACAGGAATACAAGACGAGACAGAAGACATCAATTAACTCTATCTGCCAGGTTCAGGTTCAGACCAGGGGAGGCGTCATGGGGATCATGCGGAATCATGGGGGGATCAAGATCAAAATCGGAACCAAGTCCGGTCAGGTCAAGAGAACAAGAGGGGATGTTGAAGGAGGAGAATAGGGAGAAAAAGAAACTGACAGATAAATATCGGCATGAAGATAGGGTTAATGCTGATGCTTATGGTGATAACAATAGAAGGATGATAACCGCAATCTCATCCGAGAGAGCTCCATCCCAGATTCGCAAAGATGGGAAATCAATCATATCAGATCGCACACACGCGCACACATTTACTGGAAGTAGCTCCGCACGGCCATCTGGTTATCTGGATTCACGCTCGCCAGGATCTGGTCTGCGTTGATACCGGTGGCAGCAACCAGCTGCTTCGCCACGGACGCGACCTTCTTGGCCGTGGCGCCCTGGAGGGTCTCGGCCTCCAGGGCTTGGACGATGTAGCCGAACACCTTGTCGGCGTTGGAGAAGACCGCGGGATTTTGTCTGGCACAGTTGTTAGCATGTCACGCAAACAGATGGACAAACGTCAGGACGTACTGTTCAATGAGTTCAGCGATGAAAGAGTACGCGTAAGGCGCGGCCTCCTCATCGTTCGTGATGGGCAGAGTGTTGATCCAGTTCGCAACCACTTCCTGCGGGTTCTGCACCTTGGACGAGTTGAAGTGCAGGATCTTCGCGATACTTGCAGACGCATTCTCCGTGGCGAACACGTGTTCCTCTGTCCTGGCGTGAGGGTGCTGCGTCACCTGGAAGAGGCTCGGGATGCTGGCAGCGACGAACTCGCTCCATGCCGGACCTCCCCTCTGCGCTGCAACGCCAACGCCGTAGGCTGCTGCTTGCCGGTTCGCCGCATTCTCATCCAGCAGGCCGCGGGCCAGAGGCTGCAGGATGTGGTCTTTGTAGTTCCACGACTGCTCACCGCAGAATTCGAGCACATCGTCCATGATACACAGTGCCCACTGGCGCTGTGTTGGGTCGTCGCTCGTGATGAAGGCATCGTAGAACGGGAGGAGTTGTTGCCAGGCTGGCAGGAACGAAGCACCCTGGTTCTTGAAGATCGTATGGAAGGCCTTGTTCATGTCGCTGAGGAGGTTCTGGTCGTCCTCCACCGCGTACTGGTATTCGAGGTTGTCCTCCTCATCACCATCAGCCTCCGCCTTCTCCTCAAGGCGCAGCTTCACGCGGTTCTGGTAGTCTTCGAGAGTAGACCTGGCAGATTCGATGAAGGCCTGCATATGTTGTTCGGTGAGGCAGTTCTTTCCAGCCACTTCGACCGACTCGTAGAAACACTGGAACATCTCGGCTAGCGTGTCGATCGTGGGCTCGGCGCTCAACACCTCGATGATCTTCTCAGCGACCTTGTTCCACATCTCTGCGAAACCCGGTGACTGAGCCCCATGTGCCTTCTTGTAGGAGTTGAGAAGCTGGGGAACCAGCTTGGCAGAGGAGACACGGACGGGGTCGTGGAAGAAGAAGGCAAGTCCGGGGATGGCGATCTTCTCCATCGTCTCGACGACGTAGGGCTCGAACGAAGCCTCCAGGATCTGGGCGTAAATGGTGATGAGCTCGATTGCCGTGTTCTTGTCCTCCAGAGCACTAGTCTTGATGCCGATGATCTTGCCCTTGAGAGGAACAAGCTCCCAGCCTTCATCCTGCTCAACCTGGTCGATCTGGTCTTCATCATCCAGGAGCTGAATGTCGGCCTTGGCGGCAGCCACCGACAACAGAGGCGGCATAACGCCTGGAAGATAAGGCACAAAGTCCTGGCCAAGGACGCGGCACATGCGACCCCAGCAGTGCAGGAGGTACTGCGACTGTGGATCGTCTGCATCGGTGATGTTCTCTGGAACAAATGTAAGAATGGATCACTTGTGTCTGTGGGAATATGGTCTTACGTTGAATGTTTCCAAGAAGCTGCACGAGGTTCAGAGCGTCCTGTCCCATCTTCTCCTTGCCAACGGCAAGGGCTGCTCATATCAGTACAGGTACGCACACCACAGCAGGATGGGCGACAGAACTCACCGATGAGGGTGGCGCACTCCATCGCCTTTGCTCTCAACAGCCTGTATTCCTTCGACTGTTCCTCCCTCAAAACGTTGAAGAGCAGAGGCATGAGTGTGTCATAATACTGTGCGAATGCTGTTTCTGCCGAGTCCGCGATGGTGGCAATGGTGGAGAGAGCCTGCTCCTGGACGAAGCGCTTCGGGCTCCGCAGCAGCTGCAGGAGGTGTCTGAGGAGTTCCTCAAGATAGGGTTCAAGAATCTGCCTCTCCGCCTCCTCGCAGAAGTTGACCAGGGCCGCAGCGGCATGAGCCTGAACCCTGGGCTCCGCAGAATCAAGAACAGGGATGATGTTGTTCAGAACCACGGCATGGTACTTCTCCTGCATCGTCCCAGCAAAGTCGGTGCTCATCTGGCCAAGAGCGTTGCATCCAGCATATCGCACACGAGGGTGAGGATCCTGCAGGGCCGGGACGACCAGAGCCAGGACCTGGTCCAGCTCCCCGATCATGAGGTCTCGGCAGCCCTCCGAGATAGCGGAGATGGCCATGAGGGCGGCATGTCGATCGCGCCACGCAGAGGACGACATCATGCGTGGAATCCAGTTAAAGGTCGCAGGAAGAATGACCTGTCCGCCGAGCTTGTTCGCCAGGCGATCCATTGCTTGCTCGCCCGCAACATGGTTCAGATCGCTCTCTTCGAGGTCGAGCTACAACGGGGGTCAATACACGGATACGGAATGCGAGGTCGCAAGACTCACGTCTTCGGAAGCGTTCCACTCAGAGGCATCCTCATCGTCGATGCCGATGTCAGTCATCAAGCTCAGGCACTGGGTGACCATCTCCTGCGCAAAGATAGGATCCTTCTTGCACATGTTCGGGGAGTACTCTGCGAACGTGACCATCAACTCCAAAGCATTCTGCCTGACCTGATCGCTGAGGTCCTTGTCTGCAATGACGCTGATGCTGAACTTGACGAGGTTGTTGAAAAGGCTCTTGAACATCTTCGGGCACATTTCGGCGAGCTCTACCAAGGACAAGAACGCCTTGGAAAGCTCCTCGCTCTCGTCCGACTCCTTCAGAGGAGGGAGGATGTTGAGGAGATCGGGAACAAGAGGGAAGAACTTGGACTGAGATTTCTTGGGAAGGGACCGGAAGAACGAGGCAAAGGCCTCCATGGCGGCGATTCGTACCTACAACACGGTAAGTAGCCTGATCATACCAGCGCTCGAGTCGCGTCACATACGGTAACATTCTCGTCTCTGAAACCCTTGGAGAAGACACTCAGCACGGTCTCCTCGTGTTGTCTCTCAATGACTCCCGGGGTCGTAGCGAAAATCCGGAAAGCCGACTCCCGCAGGCCTGCCTCGGGAGACTGGCTAGCCTGAAAGAGGACGGAGAGGAGCTCGGGCCAGTGTTCACCTAGATAAGCGATAACGATTAGATATCGATCCAGCCTGTCTTGAACAATGCACTGGCAAGCATACCGTTGTCGGTGTACTGTCTGGCAACTTCAGCAACCGCGTCTCCGATCTTCTTCCTGACCTCCGGGAGAGACTCGTGCATCAGGCAGGTCACCAGCTTCTCTCGGATGGCCATTCTCTGCTCGACAGTGAGGGTGGAGAAGAGCTCCTTGGATTCATTTGTGCGCGGATCCTTGCTTGTCTTCGTGGCGATTCTTCGGAAGAGGACTGCAGAAAATGAACGCGTCTGGATTCGAGGACGACCGCGTCAGGTACTCGATCTCTTTCTTTCTCCACGACAGCGGGGGGGCTTCCTGAGAGGCCCCCGAATAGACCATGGTTGCACTTACTCCTTGCTCCTCAGCGCCTTGAATCTGCTCAGCCAAGCCCATGAGGAGGACATCCGGACGGCCCTGGACCCATTCATTGTTCAGCTGGTCCTCCGCCTGAGACCGGACCGTATTGTCGGGCGTTGTCAGCGCGCGCAGCAGCTGTGAAAGCGCCGAATGGACCTCTGGTGGTAGTACTGACATCTTGGCTGTTTTGGCTCAGAGAGCGCTTTCTGTGGTTGAAAATCGCGTGAGGACAGTCAGAGGACGCGATAGTGATAGTGTTCTTTCGACCTGGGGCGGGGATTTGTTTTTGGTGGGGTGGGACACTTGGTGCACGGAAGATGCCTGCACGGTCGTCTATAGCGAGATGCTCAGTAAATGGCACAGCTCAGATGCAGGCTCTGCATCAGAGCCGGGAGACGAGCGTGCCAGGGACTCGACGAGAAAGGAGTTGAGTCGCACACCGAACGCGAACAGAGAGAGGTGGGATGGGGAGGCCAAAACCAAAAAATCCAGCGCGGCGAGTCGCAGCAGTGTTTGTCGCTCGGAGCGCACGTCGCCTGCCGGCCGGCGCTAGACCAAAAAGGGCACAGCGGTACAACCTCCAGCAGGGCCCGCGTCACTGCGGGAGGCTCCACCGCGCCCAAGCTGAGGCGTCTACTGTAGCATGTCCTGTGTTGGTAGTCGCATATATCTTCTGCAGTTCTGCCTGGATGTGGTCTCCATACGAGCACTTCAGCGTGACGTCTCCGCGACCGGCAGCACGAAAATCCGCTCTCCGCGAGCAGCCATGTTGGACAGCGCGTCTACAAAGGTATACACAGTATATATGCATTGGATGCTAGCTACGAGATACAAGGTTCGATGGGGTGACAAGGGTAAGGATGAGCGGCGTCCTCGAAAAGGAAAGCACTGGTATTAGAAATGTGACAGGAAAAGAAGCGATCGGAAAGGGGCAAATACGGTGGGTGAAGTGGGAGCATTCTGGAAAGAGATGGACCCGGGGGGTAAATGGAGAGGACCGCCTGAAGAGCTGCATCGGCATGAACTACCTTCCACTGGGGCGACTGAGAATAAAGACTCCTACTATGACCGCGGCTAAGGTCACAATGGCACCGGGCAACAGCAGCTCGTTCGGCACGCCCGGGATAAGCTGCTCTTGCGGCGGGTGGTGGTGGTGGTGGGCAAAGGACTGGCCCCTCTCCCTCGTTATCTTGGGGTGCTCCTCAGGAAGCTGGTCCTCATCAACGACACTCTTCTCCTCGTGGGTTGGCGACTTCGAAGTCGGGTGCGGTTCGGTCGTCGGTGGAATAGGCGGCTGCGATGGGTCGTGGACAAATAGGTCTACTTTGTCACGGTTGTTCTGTCGAGCAAGGCTGACAGCATCTGCAAGATCCTGGTCGGTGGTGATAGACACCGTGTCACCTTCGTTATCCAGGTAGCTGAGAGCGTAGCCGTTGTTGCTGAGCCTGCCGTCTTCGCAGGTAGGAGCGCCTCCGACGGCCTCGACCTCGGGACCAAGTTTAGCGGTGACATTAGCGACGAGCTCCGCAATACCTGCAGCAGGATCGACGTTGACTCTGTGGACTCGCCCACTGGGCGCCTTGAACTTGAATGGGAAGGGTGCGTGTTCTTCGTGGTGGTGGTCCAGCAGTAGTTCAGAGTGATCGTCTCCATGATGCGACGCCGACTCGTTTGGCATGACACTGTCTCTCCCCTCATAAGGATGCCTTGAAGAAGGCTCAGGGCTTATGACGGAGCGGTGCGGGGTGAGGGGGCGATGGCTGTTACCCCCAGACACTATCGAGTCAGACTCGTGGTCCATAGAGAGCCAGAACTTGTTCCATGCTGGACCCTCATCGTCGTGACTGGTCATGCTATTGATCTGGTGGCATCAAAAGTCAGCCACTGACCCCGTCAAGACATACAGCTGATATACAAACCTGCTCGAGGGTTGCGTATGTCAGCTTGAGCACATCGACCATACCAACAATCTCTCCAGCCTCGTTCATGACGGGGAGGTTAAGGTAGTGGCCATCTGTCCCATTGGATCAGTGCTTGTTCTTTTCATTTTTTGATAAATGCGTTAAGGACTAACCGTGCATCTTGCGAAGCGCCGCCTGGATGCTCATGTCCATCGGAGCAAAATCCGGGTGAGGGGTCATAACCCGAACCACACTGCAGGTGGCCGGATCCAAACCAGGCGCGATAACACGCAGGACAACATCCTTGCTGGTGAAAATTCCGGTGATGGTGCCCTGATCCTGCACCAGCACAGCAGTAGTGTGGTTCTCCTTCATCAGGGCAGCCGCGTCCTTCACGGACGTCCGGACGGAGACGGTAGTCGGGGGCATGCCGTCCAGAACAGATTCGAGTGTCGGGCCAGCCATTTTCTGGCGCAAAGCTTCGACATACTGGATGATCTCGCGCGGGTGGTTTGAGCCGAGCTCCGAGTGCACACCCTCCAAAGCGTCGTACAGCTTGCGCGACGAGCTGTAGGCACGCTCGAGCTTCTCCATCGCGTCGTAGAAGCATTTCGTGATATCGAGGATGCCCGAGATATCTTGGTTCTCGTCCATAACAGGAAGATGCCTAAAGCCCTTCCGGACCATCAGGTCCAGTGCATCTGTGGCACTGGTATCGGTTCTCGCGCAAAGAGGGTTCCTGGTCATAATCTCGGCGACCGTCACATCGCGGGCCCGAAGACCGGCGCCCACCACACGGAACGCCAGATCCTTGGCAGTGAAGATACCAGCAATGCGGTCATCGTCATCCGTAACCAGAACGCAGTCCTCTCTCTTCGCGGCCATCAGTTGGGCCGCCTCCGCGACGGTGGTGGTGGGCTTGATCTGGAGAGCCTGGCTGGGCTTTAGGGCAAGAACGGTTCCCGGAGGGGCCTTGCGGGTGTGCCGTGGCCTCGTGGGGTTGTGTCTTTTCTTGTTGAGGTCGGCCTCCATCTTCCTCCTGATTGCCTGATTTTTCCCCCCAAGCATCAGCGAAAAAATTATCACGGAAGAATGGAGAAGGCAGCGAGACGAAGGACATGGGATCAAATTGGAAATACCTCATCACGCTTCGACTGGTTCTGGCGCTGCCTGCTGGCAGCACTCATCGCAGAGCCCCCCACCTCGTTCGTCGGTGCCTCAATCTTGGGTCGGGGGATGTGGGATGAGCCGTTATCAAACTCTGGCGTCCTGCCTCTCCCGCCGGCTCTGCTGGGAGTGCCCCGAAACGTTCCTCCAGTGGTAGACATGGTCAGGCGAGGAGGAGTCCTGGGGACTTGAAGGAGGGGGGATGACGAGAAGATGAGCGCAGGGAGCAGCAGAGGAGCACGAAGGCCGTGCGGACAGGGGTATCTGGAACGCCGGAACAGAGGAGGGGATGCGTGAACGTCTCACGCCTGAGGATAAACAATCCCTGGAGGTTCAGCGGGAACCCTGGGTTGAACGGGCGGCTACGGGCTGGAGCCGGAGCGCTAGACCCGACACGGCAATTGCGAGGGGGGGTGTGCTGCACGTGATGCCCGCAGCGAGGGCGAACGGGCGGGCGCCGAGGCTCCGATGGCGCTCCGCCCCGTCCCGTGACCGGCTCGCTTAAGGGTCTAGGGCTTCCGCCCACACACCGACACAAGCACATCGCGAGAGTCCCGAGTGCCTTCGACTTCCACAACCGACAGCCAAGTACGCGACATCCTCTCCCCGGTCCCTCTCCTGCTTCGTCTGACCCGGCTGCAGAGAGATCCGTCAAGATGCCTAAGAAGAGAGCGAATAAGTAAGCTTCTCCCTTGCCTGCCAGACGTTTGCCCCGCCCCCCTCGCTCAATGCACCGGAAGACGTCATGTATATATGCATTTGACACGCTACACAATTTTTCGATGTCTATGGGCAATGGATGGAGAGAAACGAAGCTGACCACTCCTGTCTTCTACAGCGGCCGCAACAAGAAGGGCCGCGGCCACGTCAAGCCCATCCGCTGCTCCAACTGCGCGCGATGCACCCCCAAGGACAAGGCGATCAAGAGATTCACCATCCGCAACATGGTTGAGTCTGCTGCCATCCGTACGTCACACCCAAACTTCCCAGAATGAAAAGGATCCATAAAAGAGCAAGGGAAAGAAGAATTGAACGAGAAAGGAAGGGCGGAAGGAAAGGATCTCAGGCAAGGGGAAAAGAAAGACATCGGGCTAATCCGTGGTATTTTCTGATCTTCAGGTGATATCTCTGACGCCTCCGTCTTCGCGGACTACGCCGTTCCCAAGATGTACCTGAAGCTGCAGTACTGCGTTTCCTGCGCTATTCACGGCAAGATTGTTCGGTATGGCTAGCCTCCACCAGACCTTTCTACTCCACACACCAGCTTCAAACCGGAGGTCAATCGATCGCGGAAATACATCATCGTGCTGACGGAATATCTACTACTTGCAGCGTCCGCTCCCGGGAGGGTCGTCGCAACCGTGCCCCGCCACCACGGATCAGGTACAACCGTGATGGCAAGAAGCTGAACCCCCAGCAGGCCGCCAAGACGGCGTAAAGTGTAAAAAAGGAGAGTTGATTCCTTGCTTCTCTTTTTTTTCCTTTCCCCCTCTCTGGCTTGCTTTGCGTAAGGTTCTAGTTTCGTTGTCGGGTGTGTGATTGGAAAACAAAAAACGCGGTTACTGCGGAACGAACACCGAAGGAACGTCGGGTTATCTCAATATGAAAGGTCGGGAGTTTTTTCGGTGGTGGAAAGAAGGCTACCCTTCCTTTCGTGCGTGTCGATGACGATGGCGGGTCATTAAAAATCCCCGGGGAAAATAACTAAATCAGAGATAGATCAGGAATGGGAAACATTTCCCGCGTCATGAATTTGCGAGATTTTTTTCCCCTTGCGGGTGTTCGTTTCGTCGTCTTAAACATACTCGGAAGAGCATACTGCATGAAAATGTACCTTTTTTACTCTGAATCTGCCAGACATGCGACACGGATAACCTGCGGTCTTTCGCATCTTCATCCTTTTTTGGTTTCGTATTACGGGACTTGGACTTCCAATGACTGACTGCGCGGAGGCTCTCCTGTGATTGTCCATGGCCATAGCTTCTCCGCCCGGAGCTACCTGGCATGCTAAGCCAAAATATGAAACCCCTTATTGGAAGCAGGGCAGATCATCTATTTATAGCAGTAGCCTAACGTCACTACTGCGTACTGTACATCAAAAAAAGAACCGCGTTCTCTGCATACGTAGTCTCACCCCCAGCCTCTAGAAACCAACACAAGCCGTCGCGCCAATAACACAACGATTTGTTTAGAAGTGGTCAGCAATTTCAAACAACACAAAAGGACTACCACTCCGTACCATGAAGATCCATTCATATTATTATTTATGTTTTAGGGATACAAATACCCCTTCTCAAAATAATTCCCAAACAGATCCACGAATCCGCTCCGTCCCTTGGGCGCCGCGTTCCTCACGATCTTCACCTCGCCCTTCCAGTGGCCCTCGACGTGGAGCGGTATCGATGACGGTGACGAAGGGCGTAGGAGGAGGGAAGATGTCGAGGCAGGATGGCTGTGGTGCTGGTGCTGTTTCCGAGCGCTGCGGAGAAGCAACTCGTACTCTGCTTTCTTGCGGCGTCGGAACGCTGCTAGTTCGGCGACAAGGTCGACTTCTTCTGGTTCCTGGAAGGTAGCCTGAGCTTGACCCTGGTTATTATTATAGCAGGTCTGTGGGGAGGTGGTTCGTGGGGATGATGATGATGCTGGCGCCAAAGTCATAGAGTCTGGCCGTGAGAGGCGCTGCTGGGAATGAGCATGAGGGCTGGGCGGGAGGGTATTATTATTGTTTGGAGACCGAGGACTGTCAGCGTCTGCCGATGGCCCTGAGTGATTTGACACCTCGTCTTCTCCCGGGACCAGAACGACCTTCTCATCTAGAACCGGCATGGGGAAATACTTCCCAGGGTCATTTTCCGGGATCCCGCATTCCTCGTCCCCGAAGAAGCTGAAGTCATTCATGGCCGCTGACCAGAGGTTCTCCGAGTCCGGATCGCCGGTACTCGACTTGAACGTCGCGTTCTGGTCCGGTATCCAAGACGATGTCGATTTCCTTGGCCTGCTCCCTTTAGACACAGGCGTGATCTCCAGGACCAGACGCCGGAGAGCAAAGAGGGATCTTGAGTGCTGCTTTTCGGCATTGATTCGAGCCCGACCGGGAGGGAGGGAGTAGTTTGATCTCGCCTGGAGAGTTGCTAACAGTTCCTCATTCGAACAGGCGGTGATGAAACGGATCAGGGACGAGAGTATTGGGGAGTGCGCAGGTACGTGTGATGGGACGTCAGTCAGAACTAATGTCTCCAGATGCGGGACATGCGAAGGATGCAGATAAGGAAAGGCGGCATCTTTGCTATTTCGAAATGGCAATATCCTGTTCCTTGGCCTCTTTGCAAGCAACTCTCGAATCTTTTGTTCTCGCAGGTCTGATGCTGACGTCGGTGAACTCGGCTCAACTAGTGATCCAGAGACTCTAGTCCTGTGTTCATCAGGTGGAGAAGACGGAGACGACTGCTCTTGTGCAGGACTTCGCTGGGAGAGCGAGAAACCCGTTCCTCTGGCATTCAGGATGATATGCTCGTCAGCCGGGTCAAGCTCGATAGCTTCAGGCGCTAAAACAGATCCTCGTCTGACTTCGGATGGTTCATCTTCGCAGCAACTGTGCCTAGTATTTTTCTCACCATTTATGGAAGACGACGAGTTGGAAGGGGAAATCGATGTATCCGCAAGCTCGAATCTAGGCTCTGGCTGCGACGGGAGTTCAAAAATCTCGTTTGCTGCATCAAGCTCAACGCTTGGCTGAGTCCCGGCAAGCTCTGCATATGCAAGCTCTCCTGGAAGCTTGGCAAGTAAGATAGCCGGTGACATTTTGCTCTGATTCGGAGTCTCTCCTGTCACCACTGGATGATGGACCCTGAGATATGTCAGGTTTTCTTTAGCAGATGTACCCAGAATTGGTATTAATTTCTCAGCGCCGGGAAAGCTCACTGATGGGCCTCCATGGCCGCGCGAGGCTACGTTCTGGCCCTTTGCTATGTACTGCGCAGTATCCACAGTCCCAACATCGAGTACGTGCAGTCTCCCTGACGCTAATAGACCCGCCACACCTTCGACGGTAAGTTGGTTGTCAGCTATGTACAGATGCGTTATCCCATCATGCGGCAAGTCCACAAAGAAGGAATGATCTGTGAGGGGACGGGTTAGCTGCTGCATGAAAATTTCGTCCAGCTCCGGGCTCTTCAGGAGATTTGCTAAGTGAGGGGGTTGTCGTCGCGTTCTGCTCTCAGCGTCCATTCCGTTGACTGAACTTTCTCGAGGCATGAAGCAAGCTTGCATCAACGACCTCACGGCCATATCTGTAAGCTTGTTGTTGCGCAGATCGAGAAACCGGACCCGTGTGCCAATTGCATTTGCCAGCAACTCGGCGTCCGTGTCTTTTAGACCGATGCCCCGTAGCTTCAGCACTTTGAGATCTTGCAGCAGAGACAATGTGGACAGTACGGTTTGATCTCTAGCCGATGTCGTGTACGATAGATCTAAGTAGACCAACGCAGGGAATCGTGAGAGCGCTTCCGCGATCCCAGCTGAAGTGGTATTCGGTTCTCGTTCCGCCAACAGCAAGCGGAGATTGTATGTCTGGCCAAGTCCATGACTTGCTAACTGTTTTCTCAAGGCAATCATCGCATTGTGGTCGAAGAAAGGCAGCTCAGAGACGATCAATGACTGCAGGCACGGCAGGTAATCAAGTATGTCTCTGAGCCATTCCGGCCGCGGTCCTCCATAGATCTCTGAGAGCGCTGGAGGAACATGCAGTGTATGGGTAAGCATCCGAACACTAAGCCGTACACGTTTCAAGGTTCTCCTGAACCGCGTGAGGGCGACTTGATAGTTAATTATTAGCATGGCATCAATCTGTCTATACATGCATCCATCTCACCGTAGACTGCATCATTATCCGTGCCGAAATGGGAGGCAGGGTTCCCCCAGAGAAACGGCATGAAGATCTCGTGCCATCTCCGACAGACCAGCGATGCGGCACAGAGATCACTCGAAGGTATGTAGTGAGCGATGATGGTCCATGCGTCCCTCGCAGTGGCCGACTCGTATGATGGAGGGATCTCTTCCATGCCCACTGGCGTTGGTATACGATAGCGCGATTGAAACTCGAGGCTGGACATTGTCTATGTCTCCCGATGGTCTGCCTACACATTCATCAGGGGGAGTGTGCTATCGATAAAACAAACACACTGTAAGAGAGTGCGGATATCGCTCCTCAATAATGACATTGCAGTTGCAAGGGGTAAGGCCCCCAAACAGCCTTCCGGGGCTGAGCCACTCTGCGGAGATCACGGAGAGATCTTATGGCACAGCAGATCACGCGGCCGATGATTCCTCAGCTTGTGATCTCGCCAATCGCGTCCACAGACGCTCGACTACAGATGTGCTCTGTACATCGTACTGCAGTTTGTGTGGCAATTTTCGCAGTCTTGCCCCGTATCCTGAAAATTGTTCTTCACCAGCAGCTAGTTCTTGTGTTGCATAACAAAACTAGCTAGAGTGATTCGGCAACTTTCAGTCTTTTGTTTGAAGCAATCGTTGGGCAAAACAGATCCGATTGATACTATGCACAGAGATATACTCTTGTGTCTTTAGGCCTTGAGAATGATGGGGCATGATGAACGCGGCGCCGAAATATTTTGGTGACTTATTCCGAGTAAACTTCCCCAGCTCCCCGGCATACCACTGTTCATGTCCCATACTACTTCATGATTACGGACATTGCATTTGGTCCTTTTCAGACGGAATTGTTGAATACTGCGTACTAAGAGTACTGGAAAAATACATACTAATTCCTTTTGAAGGCAAGGAATGCACCGTCCAAGTAAGATCGATGATGCGCTCCCTCAGAGAAACCCCTTTGGCTCGTATCCCCCAACCCCGGGGAACCCCAATTGCCTCCGCATATGCTCCTGGAAAATTTCATCTTTCTTGAATGTACCGGGAGCCGCCTTACCTTCTTCCTCGAGCTCCATCTTCCGCAGCCTCGCCTCGATCACTGCGCACGCCTCTGCCCAGGCGCAGACGTTTCCCGCCAGGCCCTCAAAGAGGCCGTATGGCCTGTCCGGCATGCGGTATTCGCGCGACGTCTTCCGCGAACCAGAGCTGTAGGGTTTCGTCTCCCGCGCCTCGAGCAGGAGCGCTAAGGCCCTGGAGAGGAAGTAGTCGCCGGTCAGTTCGTGGCGGGTGCCGTCAGGGGCACCGGGTGTTGGGTCGCTGAAAAGGCGCTTGGCCTGTTTCATGTCCTCGACGTCGTACTCGAAGCAATTGTGCAGGAGCAGGAGCGGCCACGCGTTGCCTGCAATGCCGTGGCAGAGGCTTCCGCCTTTCGACAGCAGGCCTTCTTCCCATACCCGCTCGGTCGCGAGGTGGATTGCCTGGTCCCATTCAGGCTGCCAGAAGCGAGAAGTAAGGTATTCGTTTCTCCTGGCTGTTGCAAGGAGAAGGAGGATCCCCGGGGCGCCATGGCAGATCTGGACTAGAGGGGAATCACGACGCGAGGAAGCGCGGGGAGGCATGGACGAGGGAAGATGGCCGTTGTTTGCGATGCAGACCCGGCAAAGGCTCGTGATCGTGTCCGCTATCAGGGGAAGATGTCTGCGCGAAGCACCATCGTCAAGCTCCTCCACCTTGCACCCAAGCAGGACAGTCAGGATGCCGGCTTGTAGGTGATGTAGATTAGTAGTAGGAAGTACTGTGAAAGTAGGTCTATCACTCACCGACGCCGTGGATACTTCAAAGATGCCGATTGATGTTAGCATGGTAGGATTTCTAATTCTGATGGATATTCTATGCACTTACGCTCCAAGATAATGCTGCTCCATCCACATCCACATGAGCGGAAGCGCCTGCTCTGTTCCAACTGCCTTTGCAAACTCGTGAGCAGTCTTTTTGCCAGCGTTTATGATGGCGTCAACCAACTCCGGGACGGCTTTAAAGACAGGCTGCAACGCTTCACGTGTCTTCTCGTCGAAAACATGTTCCCGAAGATTCAGGATCGCCCACAGCAGCCCGGCACGGCCGTATAGGACTTCATCACCACCGATGTTACGCCCCCTGGAGACCACAATATGTCCGTGCTGGAGCGCAAGCTGGACAGCCTCGTTGAGGTCCGCGATATCTCGGCCGGAAATACTCAGCCCGGAGCCTCCCTTAGTTGTGTCCGCAAGGGAGCATGCAGCTAAGATACGAAGAACAATGGCACCAAGGTAAGATGATTCCAAGGGTGAGAGACGTCCGGGTTGAAAATACGCCTCCGGCCCTTCTGGGAGAATCCTTTCGCTGGCAAGCTTGCGGAAGTCATGGAGTGGAGCTGCATTTTGGGAAGAGAGAGCTGTGGCCTGGCGCTCCAAACGTAGGAATGTGAGCGCAACACCTGCATCATCAATTGATTCAGCGTCTGTCCCGACAAGTTGGATTTGTGACGCAGGTTTACTGGAAATTTACCTGGCGTGCCAGAGTAGATGCTGCCGTAGTCGGCGGGGTCTGCGGGGGGACAGCCCCTTTGGATTAAGTCAACACCATGTTTGACCGCAGACTGCAGCTCCTTGAGGACCGTCGACAGTCCTTCCCTGTCGATCTTGACGGGCTCAAGGGTATTTTCATAGTATTGTGGACGCTTTGCTGACATGTTTGCGGCTGATGTTATGATGTACTAAGTTGATAATACCGGCGTGATTGCTCTTAACCTTGTAACGAGCCCACGCACACCACCGAGCTCCTACATGTATACCAGAGCAGAGGGTCGCCTTTGGAGGTGGGATCTGATACATATATGATGCCATCAGACCCAGCTCTAGGTGCGATGTCGACCTGGATCATGTTATGTCGGGGAGAACACAGTTATGCCAGGATGACATAATGGGGAGGGGCTGCGGGGGCCGGGCCGACGATGACCCGCGGCTGAGTCAGCCTCCGCGGGACGACGACTTCTCGTCTGCGTTCACCACGTTCCGGTCTCGAGAATACTCAGCGGTCCTCGAAGTGCCGTCAAGCAGCAGCGCTGCAGCACCGCGTGCATCCCCACCGCGTCTATCCCCAGATGGCCGTTCGAGTCGCCAGGGTTCAGTGTCGTTGCGATCTCCCCGGCGTCTCTGCTCCGGCCTGAGCAACCACCGTCCGGTAAAGTCTCTGCCACGCGTCCCAGCACTTCCCCCTCTGCCGTAGTACTTGAACTCTTCGCACCGCGGCCCTGCACCACTTCGCAATGCATCTCCGCCCTGGCCATGTACCTGTTCCGCAGACTAATCTGGAAAGCAGTCCCGTGACCGGGCTCAGGGCACGATGCCCGCCACGCACGAGGATCCAGCGGCCCCCGTTATAGCCACGGAGAGGGAGCTCCCGGCCAACATCTCGCCGCGCCAGGTCACTCTCAGGGACCGGGTCACCGTCGCGACGCTGGTTCCCTTCTCGTCCGCGGCCGACGTGCCCCGGTCCCTGCTGGTCTACCTATCCGACCAGCTCAACAAGGAGATCGAGAAGGGAGACACGTATCCCATGATCGATCCCATCCCCCTCGAGCAGTTCGGGCCGTATTGGTTCTCCAGTTTCGGCGCCGTCATGCTCCTGGGGGACATCAAAAGCGCCCAGGAGGTGCAGGCCATGGAGAGGAACGGCATCGATTGGTCCAAGACCTGCCTGGGCAGCTTCAACATCAAGCCCAACTACCCGGGACGTAGCAGCCATATCTGTAATGGAATGTTCCTGGTCACCGATGCCGCGCGGAATAGAGGCGTAGGCAGGCTGATGGGAGAAGGATACCTGGAATGGGCTCCGAAGTTGGTGAGTCTCTCGAGTCAGGACAACTGCTTTCCCTCGTCTGGAGACCAGCATTGGATACAATCTGCTGATCTTTCCATGTGGCTGACGTCCAACAGGGTTACACATATTCTGTTTTCAATCTTGTATATGAAAATAATGTTGCTTCTTGCCGGATATGGGATGCCCTAGGTTTCAAGCGTATCGGCAAGATCCCGGGCGCTGGAAAACTGCGTTCTCATCCTGACCAACTTGTTGATGCCATCATATATGGCAGGGACCTGGGCCCCGAAGGTGAGGATTCTGTCACTCAAGAACGCTTTGACAAGATCAGGTACTACCTCAAATATTCCAAGTACCCCAGAGGCGCCGACAGGGCCGAGAAGAGTCGGCTGAGAAGCGCCGCTACTCACTACCGGCTAGTCGGTGGAAAGAATGGGGAGCCGGAGAAGTTAATGTTGAAGGACAAGGAAGTCGTGTCCGATCCACAACAACAATACGAGATAGCTCGACAAATCCACATCCAGGGACATGGAGGGATCAATAAAACAACGGCTACGGTTTCTGTAAAGTACCACTGGGTAAGGATCAAGGAAACTGTCAGCCGGGTGATCAGGGACTGTCCGCAGTGCAGAGAGACACCCAAAGCGCCTGCTGTCAACGGTGCAAAGACAGAGGAGCCGCAACCTCCCCGGGGAAACGACCTTACAGTGCCGCCCAACCAAGCCCCTGCTCCTACAGACCAACTCATGACGGATGCTCCGCCCAGCCAAACCCCGTTTGTGCCAACCAGCCACCCTGTTGGGCAAGGGTCTGTAGGCTCGATCACCGATTACACCAACATGCCCCTGGACCCGCAGATCATCGATATCAATCAGCACTTCCCCAGGTTCCAACAACATGACGCCATGGCAGATCCATATGGGCAGGACTCTCAGGGTCTGCCGCATACAAACTTTGAGGAAGAGGTCCGCCGTCATACCACCAACGGTTATCAGGTCATGGTTGACGATGGGTCGGATGCAGACGCACTGCGTCGAGAGGCCCTTGGACTGGTGAACCCGCAACAGGAGCAGGAAATGCTAGCTAAGTATGTTGATCGATCCGAAGACGAGTTAGATTTCAACTGATCACTCTGTTTCGGACGTGGTGATGAAGGCTGCCCCAAAAGATGGGATATTGCATGACATGGGGGTTTTGTTTGTCGGCATGATCAATGGGGCGTTGTGTGTACTGTACATGTGCAAGTATATTCTCGGCTAGAGATCGATTTCTCTTTCGATACTTGTAGAAAAATATTATCCTTAATGAATTAGAATAGCTGGTAATGTAGAGGTCCTGCTAGCAGACAGTCATGAAGTGCTGTCGAGGGGGAGGGGTCGCAGAGCGGGTCGTGATTGGTCAACGTTGTTGTGCATTGACGACGGGGTTCTAGGAAGCTCCAGGGAAATTTTGGTCGGCAGCGAGAGCCCCAGAGCTGTCGAGACGAACCCCGCGAACCCTCGAGGCACATATCAACGCCATCGTGGCTCTCTTTTCTTCCACAAGACCTGACATACACACCCTTTTCTGCGTCTATTTCCTCGCTCAACCGGCGCGGAGTCTATTCCCACAACCATGGCCTTCTCCGGCCAAGCACCCACGATCATCGTGCTGAAGGAGGGTTCGTGTCACATCCGACCTGCACTCTTGACGCTCCCCGACTCTTGCTGACATTTGCTGGACCAGGGACGGATGCCTCGCAAGGAAAGGGTCAGGTTATATCGAACATCAACGCCTGTGTCGCGGTACAGTCTACGATCAAGGGCACACTCGGTCCGTATGGCGGTGACTTGTTGCTTGTCGACAGCGGCGGCAAGCAGACGATTACCAACGATGGAGCAACTGTGATGAAGGTGCGTTCTACTGAAAATCCCGACCAGACGTTGGACCGTTCGGTTCAGTGGTCCTGACCGTCATCCACCTAGCTCCTCGATATCGTCCACCCCGCTGCCCGCATCCTTGTCGACATTGCGCGTTCCCAAGATGCCGAAGTTGGCGACGGGACAACCTCGGTGGTTGTCCTTGCCGGCGAGATCTTGAAGGAGGTCCGTGATCTGGTTGAGCAGGGAGTCAGCACACAGACGATCATCAAGGGCCTGCGGAGGGCGAGCTCCATGGCTGTCAACAAGATCAAGGAGATTGCGGTGGACATGATCGATGCGGCAGGCAGCAAGGAAAAGAATGTCGAGACTCTAAGGCGGTTAGCAGGGACGGCGATGAACAGCAAGCTGATCAAGCGGAATGCGGACTTCTTCACGAAGAGTAAGGACTACCCGTTCCAGCTCTGCACCAGTAGTTTGATGAAGTCGGAAGAAGCTGATGGAATGCTACAGTGGTGGTGGACGCTGTGCTTTCCCTCGACCAGGACGACCTGAATGAGAAGCTCATCGGCATTAAGAAAGTGAACGGTGGTGCTCTCCAGGACTCGCTCTTCGTCAACGGTGTCGCTTTCAAGAAGACTTTCTCGTATGCGGGTTTCGAACAGCAACCCAAGTCGTTCAAGAACCCAAAGATCGTGTGTCTGAACGTGGAGCTGGAACTGAAGAGCGAAAAGGACAACGCCGAGGTCCGGGTCGACCAAGTGTCTGAGTACCAGGCCATTGTCGACGCGGAGTGGCAGATCATCTACAACAAGCTGGAGGCGTGCTACAAGACGGGTGCTAAGGTCGTGCTCAGCAAGCTGCCTATTGGTGACCTGGCTACACAGTATGTTTCGCTTTTCACTCGTTATACATTCCACTCTGATTAATTCGAAAATCTAGGTACTTCGCTGACCGTGACATCTTCTGTGCCGGCCGTGTCTCTGCGGACGACATGGAGCGTGTGTGCCAAGCGACCGGCGCTTCGATTCAGTCCACCTGCTCGGACATCCAAGAGCATCACCTGGGAACCTGCGGCTTTTTCGAGGAGCGACAGATCGGTGGAGAGCGATTCAACATCTTCTCTGACTGCCCGGGAGCCAAGACGTGCACGCTCATTCTCCGCGGCGGAGCGGAGCAGTTCATCGCCGAGGTCGAGCGCAGTCTACACGACGCCATCATGGTCGTGAAGCGTGCGCTCCGCAATACCACCGTCGTCGCGGGAGGCGGCGCCTGCGAGATGGAGCTCTCGAGCTACCTGCACGGCTTCGCGGACAAGAACGTGCCTCACAAGCAGCAGGCGGTTGTCAAGGCGTTCGCCAAGGCCCTCGAGGTGATCCCGCGCCAGCTGTGCGACAACGCCGGTTTCGACGCGACCGACATCCTCAACCGACTCCGTGTCGAGCACCGCAAGGGCAACATCTGGGCGGGTGTGGACTTTGACCACGAGGGCGTCCGCGACAACATGGCGGCCTTCGTGTGGGAGCCCGCCCTGGTCAAGGTCAACGCCATCCAAGCCGCGGTCGAGGCTGCCTGTCTGATCCTGAGCGTTGATGAGACGATAAGTATGTTCCTTCCTTTTCTGTGCCTTCTCTCTCTCTCTCTCTCTCTTCGCAGACTTGCTGACCCAGGCCCCGAAACAGAGAACGAAGAATCCCAGCAGCCGCAGCCTCCCTCTCGCGGACGGGGAAGAGGTATGCCAAGGCGGTGAAGAAGAGGCAAGCAATGTAAGGGGAAGATTTGTGAGGGAGTGGAGGATACACGAGCAGTGAAAATGAGTTGAATCCTTATGATGATGATATAGGAGGTGCAAGTAGACACTGACGTAATCCCGATCATAAATTCAACTTCTTTCTCCTGCTGCTTTTACTAAAAACGAGCTGAAAGTAAGGAGTTCATTATGATCACGCCACAACGACCTACGCATAGGCGGGACAACAGAGAACTAAAGCAAGCCCTGTAGCCCGACGTGTTATATACATACCATTCCCAGTCTTTTGTCCAGCACAACGGATAAGATAAGCTCAGATAGATAAGCTTGTGGAGCGGTGAGTATGAGCTCAGACTGCTCCCTGTCCGAGTCCGAGCGGGCCAGGTTCATGTGGATACACTGCCGCTGGGAAACGATTTCAAGAATGGAAAGGCAGGGGACCCCAAACATACGCATAGACTGCATAACTTCCTAGATGTGTAAATCTTTTTTTTTCGACAGGATGAACGGCGTCTCCGATAGGAAGAGAGAAGCATGTCCAGACCTGAATATATCTCACTTGTTGCATTGTGATATATATATATATGTCATCAACCACAGGAGCAGGACGCGCACAGCCACATGCCACCTCGGAACGCAGCAGACGATGTTTCCCCTATCTGTGGCGTCCGGAGGTGACGTGTTGAGGGCCTGAGGCTGAAGGCCCACGGACTCTGCAGCGGAGAAGGGCACCGCCTCGTGTCAGGGATGTATCTAGATGCAAGTGATGTGGTCGCAACATGCAGAAAGTATTCGTCTCCCTTGCTTCAGCCTTCTTGTCGATCCATCAGTGCGCCTGTATCTCCACTTTCCTGGCCCTACGGCAGACGAGCGGCCGGCGGTGCACTGGAGAAGCAAAATATCCCAGAGATATACCCGCAGTAAGAATAGCTATGGTGTGCATCACAATGTTGCATTGACGATGCTGTTCCGCAGCTGGGAGGTTGAGGGTTACGGGAAGGCCGAGAGAGGGCCAAAAGAGAGAACCTGGCACCCGCATTATTCAGTTGCTTCAGTTGCACGCATGGAGAAGGGAATCGTGGTTGACGGTTCGTAGGGCTGCGGAGAGGATCAGATAAAGCCGCGGCTCGGGGCGAGGAACGCCTGTCAGAGGCCGCGTACGACGAGCGCTCCCCAGGGTTCGGCGTTGCGCGGTGCCTGGGCTCCGCGCCTCTTGATCCTCCCCTATCCTCCGTAGCTATAAGAGGCCACCATCTCATCTCATCTCATCTCCCTGCTGCTGTCGCCGTGGCCCTGTGCGGGGTTTTCTTCCTCCTCCTGCCTGCCCGGCATCGCGTCGTCTCGATCCATCTCACGGCCTCTTTGCCCGCTCGTTGCTCTACGCCGTACAAGGATTAGCCAAGATCTAGACGCTTACGCAGTACCTACCGGTCGTTGTCCTCCTCACTTCTCAAACCTCCTGCGCCCTCTTCTCTTCGCCGTTCCTGGAACCAGAGACGCGGTCCTCACAAGCCTCTCCAACCAGCACTCTCGTCCTTCCTCGTTATCCATTTCTTCTCAGCCTTTCCACCCCTTAGGAATGTCATACTATCCGCCCTACTCTGGCCCGCCGGGCTACCCCCCGCCACAGCAGCCTTATCCTCCGCCAAACTACGGCGCCCCGCGATATCCGTAAGTGCTCTGGCTCTCCCAGGACCGCGATATCACGTCGCTGACTTGGTTTGCAAAGGCCGCCGCAGCAAGGCTATGGCGGATACCCGGGCCAAGGCCCTCCTCCCAACAACCCCTACGGTTACACGCATAACCCCTCCCCTCAGCCCTACCACGGATCGCCCGGCCAGTACAACGGTGGATACAATGTGCGTCTTTCTCTCTTCATCCCAAGGAGATACCAATTATTCTAATACGCTCTCTCCAGCATCCTCCGCCTCAAGCTCCAGGTTACGGACCGCCGCCGGGACCACCGCCAGTATCACAGCCGCCAAACGGGAGTCCAGCGTATCATGGGCAACCTGGTCAGTTTTACCCATGCAGCTTTACTAATGCATCGATGCGATCCTAACCCTCCAAAGGCGCTCCGACCCCGTATCAGAACTCGTACAATCACGGGAACCCGAACGCCCCCCCTCCCCCGCCGACCCACCCCATCGCGTTTGGTAATGGCGCGCCGCAAGGATATAGCTTCCAGTACTCGAATTGTACCGGCAAGAAGAAGGCTCTCCTGATCGGGATCAATTACTTTGGTCAGAAGGGGCAGCTGCGCGGTTGCATAAACGATGTGAGGAACATGTCCACGTACTTGAACCAGCACTTCGGCTACGCCAGGGAAGACATGGTCATTCTGACCGACGACCAACAAAACCCCATGAGCCAGCCGACGAAGGCAAATATCCTTCGGGCCATGCACTGGCTCGTGAAGGATGCCCAGCCAAACGACTCACTCTTTTTCCACTATTCCGGTGCGTTCGGGCTTGCTTCGCGCTCTATTCCAATGCTGACTGTATGTATAACAGGTCATGGTGGACAGACCCGCGACCTGGACGGTGACGAGGAAGACGGCTATGACGAAGTTATTTACCCGGTTGACTTCAGAGTCGCTGGCCATATCACCGACGACGAGATGCACCGGATCATGGTCAAGCCGCTCCAGGCGGGCGTTCGGCTGACTGCGATATTCGACTCGTGCCACTCTGGCTCTGCGCTGGATCTGCCTTACGTCTACTCGACACAGGGTCTGCTCAAGGAGCCCAACCTTGCCAAGGAGGCTGGTCAGGGTCTGCTCAACGTGGTCTCCGCTTACGCACGTGGAGATATGGGCGGCATGGTGTCCTCTGCTGTTAGCTTCCTCAAGAAGGCTACTCGGGGAGATGAGGCGTACCAGAAGACCAAGCAGACGAAGACAAGCCCTGCCGATGTCATCATGTGGTCAGGAAGCAAAGATGAACAGACCAGTGCAGATGCCAACATTCAGGGCGAAGCTACGGGTGCCATGTCCTGGGCCTTCATCAACGCTCTCAAGAAGAACCCTCAGCAGAGCTACGTGCAGCTGCTGAACAGCATCCGAGACGAGCTGGCAACGAAGTATTCGCAGAAGCCCCAGCTGAGCTGCAGTCACCCTCTAGGTGAGTTGTCCTCATTTTTTTCCTCGACATGGGCAAGTTCCGTTCTAACAGACGGCCTCAGACACAAATCTCCTATATGTCATGTAGATAACGGATGACTTGGATCCAGTGGTAAATTCCCACAGCCATGAGTGAGATTCCCAGATCTCTCGCCCTTATGGCTTGACGTTACTCTCCACGTCGAGGCGCAGGCGTATTCGCGATCTGCATCCCTTTTTGTTGAAGCCGCAATGAAGCGCCCTATTCGATCGACATGCCGCGTGTTTGATGCCCCACTGCTTCTCGTTTTGCCCTTGACTTTCTTATCTGTGTTGTTTTCACGACTGCGAATTGACTTCGGTATGCTATGTTTTCCTTTCTTGAGTGGAACAGGTCCGATATTGTTCTGCCGTGTACGACCGTTGCTCGAGGTGCTGGGGTTCCCCGATTCGTTTTGTGATTTAAGTTACTTTTTGTTCTTTTTCCTAGCTGGCTGAATGGACGGAGCAAACAAAAATCGGGATGGGAATTTTGCAAATTCGAAAAAATCGCTGAAGTTTAGATGTATCTCTTATCTTGCTTGTTCTTTCCGTGTGGGATGAACGATAGGTACTCCGTAGCTAATTTGTTGGTAAAGCATGCCCTCTTCTTCCAGTCCTAGCTCCGAGATGGCCGGACACTGTCACCCAGTGTACTCCCTACATTAAATTTTGTGAGGTGACATTGGAACAGGGGCGTCTGTGTAAACACTTTTGAGGGTTTCTCAGCGCCATCAGGTGGTGGGATGGTCAACCCCTGGATACCTTACAGCGTATAGTAGTAACGTGAACATAGTGAGTACTATGATAGGCAAAATTGATGCCATTTGCTTACTTAAGTTGATCCGTCGTGTTTTGGTCTGTCCTTGCCCGGGCGGAGGCAAGCGTTTGCCAAGATCGGATCGGCCAGCTCTCCGAGCGGGAGAAGCCGAGCGGAAGCGGCCCGGCGGACGTGCCTTTGACGAAGAAAGACAAGCATCCATGCTGGCCATCTTCCTCTCGACCCCTATCGCTCGATAGTGCCCACAGATGTGATTCGGATCAGATGAGCCTATTGTATATAGAAGTGCTCTCTGCTCTGTACGCACCATGCGGCTGCACACGGGATCGCTCTTGCAGGGCTGATGAAGCCTGACGGACGGAGCACCAGGACAGAACTCCGAACGGGCTGCGGGAGCTTTGATCAAAACGATACCTCTTTATAATATACACAGAATTACATTGTGATCCATGGATGAGATGAGATGAGCCCGTCCTGCCGGTTTGGATGCTCCGTCCCCCCGCCCTCTGGTGACATCATCCCGTTTTCTCTCCTCGCGTCCTGCTCGAGCTTTCGTCGCCGCCAGCGTCATTGGCCCCTCGAGTCTTGATGGCCTCGCAGGACCAGCAGCGGGTCGTTATTCTCCGCCATCCATGGACGATGGCCATGGGGCGATGGCCCCAGAGGGAGTCCGCTACGTAAGACCCGCTGCGATTGCCGCCGCGATGTTGCACATACAAGTACTCCACGGCCATGTGTGTGGTTTCGGCCTCGCAATTCCCTTGTCGAGGACGCTAATCATGCCGGCGTGAGTCCCTTCCCCCTTTTTTTCTGTATATATTTTTTTCGCCTTTCTATATTCCTTTTCTTCAGCCTTTACTTTCTACATCGATCAACAGGTTGACGATTTGGATCGTGATTCGTTTCGCTGCCGCTGATCTACCTTTTCCATTTTCCTCCTTATGCTCCGCTGCCTGTGTTTCTCGATTCCTGGTAGCCTCCGGTAGTGGAGGCTACCTCTCTTCTGGTTGATCACCGTCGTCCACGAAGGCTGCCACCATGCAGTCTTTGCTACAGTATCGCCGCATGGGCAAGCAGCTCGAGGCCCAGCTCAAGCGCAATCGCGAGAAAACAGCCGAGCTCAAACGCCAGCGACGGCAGCTTGCCGCTACTACCGATGCCTCCTCGGGAGAGGTGGCCGTCGACGACGAGGAGGTGGGAGAAAAAGAAGATCGGGAGGGCGAAGGGGATCATGTCTCACCATCCAGGGTCGCTTCGCCTCCGCTCTCGCAAATGCAGTCGCGACGATCGTCACTTCTGGAAGTGGAAACAGCTCGCGACGTCGAGCGCGCCGACTTTGACACACTGGCAGACCTTGAGACCGTCACGTCGCAGGCCACGATGAGCACCACGCTCGGGACATCATTGACAGGCGTGGACGTGCGCAGTCAGACCGAGGGCGAGCTTGCGATGGGAAAGGTCTTTGTCGTGTCGTACGAGAGCGACGAGGACCCGATGAATCCGCGCAATTGGCCCTTTTCGCAGAGGGTCGCGTGTACGATTGTCATTTCTCTGGTCGGTGCAGTCGTAGGGTTCGCATCGTCGATTGACTCGGCGGCTCTGCGGCAGGGTATGAAGGCATTTGGGGTCAGTGATGTGGCTGAGTCTCTGGCAACAGGTATGCATGGGCAAGTTAAATATTGCTCCATACCTTCCATATATACACTTTGTGGCGTTGCTGACGGCATGATCAAGCACTCTACTTAATTGGATTTGGCGCTGGCTCTTTGATAAGTGGCCCATTTTCGGAGGCTGTTGGACGGAATCCAGTATATATTGCAACGCTAGCTATCTTCATGCTGTTTATCATGGGTGCTGGATTGGCCCGGAAGCTAGGGACACAGCTCGTATGCCGTTTCTTTGCAGGGCTGTTTGGTGCAACCCCCCTTGTCTGCGCCGGCGGGTCGCTTTCCGACCTGTGGACGCCGTTTGAGCGCGTGTACGCATTCCCATTCTTCGCCTGCAGCGCATTCGTCGGCCCCGTGTGCGGGCCCATCCCCGGTGGTTATATCGGCCAGATACCCTGGATCAGTTGGCACTGGGTGGAATGGATCACACTAAGCATCTCTGGACTGGTGTTTGCTCTCGTGTTCTTCTTCCAGCCCGAGACATACGGGCCGATCTTGCTCAAATGGAAGGCGATGCACCTGCGACGGCTGACGGGGGTTACGAGATATCGCGCGCCGATCGAGGTCCGGGAGACCACTTTCCTAAGCATCCCCAGGCACGTCCTCTACCGCCCGTTCCTCCTGCTCGTCCGCGAACCCATCATCATCCTGATCGCACTGTACCTGACTGTCATCTTCGTCATCTTCTTCACCTTTCTGACCGGCTACAAATTCATCTTCAGAAAAACCTATCACTTCTCTGAGGGCCTCACCGGCGTCTGCTTCGTCGGCATCTTAATCGGCATCTTCATGTCGGGTTTCCTCGTCCCTGTCGCCATGAAGCTGCAGAAGCGCGACCTCGCCCGGGCCATGGAACGTGGCCAAACCCACCCTCCACCGGAGATGCACCTGCTCTTCGCCATGCTCGGCGCCCCCGCGATTCCGGCCTCCCTGTTCTGGATGGGCTGGACGGCACGGCCCTCGATCTCGCCGTGGTCGCCGCTCGCGTCGTCGCTGCTGTTCGGCTACGGCATCATCTGCGTCTTCATCTCCTGCTACCAGTACGTTATCGACAGCTACGAGGAGTACTCCGCGTCCGCGCTCGCCAGCGTCACCCTGATCCGGTACGTCGCCTCGGGGGTCATGGTCGAGGTGTCGTTCCCGTTCTACAAGAATCTCGGCGTGGCGTGGACGCTGACGATCCTGGGCGCGCTGAGTGCAGTGCTGGTGCCCGTGCCGTATGTCTTCTTCTGGTATGGGCCTGCGATCAGGAAGACAAGCTGGTATGCGTCGATGTAGATAGACTTGTCACGTCCTTCAAGATCTACAGCTGTTTCTGCCGTCTATGTGCGCAGGCGCTCGGAGAGAGCAAGGTTTGAATCCTGCCCCCAGTATTGGGTTTTTTTTTTATTTTTTATAGAGATCCATGTTCCATGTTTATGTACTGTACATACATCCATCTATACATACGTGTGCATATATATATCCAATGTCAGTGCTTATACTCAATTGCGTTTTATTTCCATCTCCTTTCTTTTGTCTGCTTGATCCGAGTTCCAGGAATAGGGCTGGGATGGCGCAAGGAAGATAGTCAGATTGATCAGCCTCAAATTCCTTTTTCTTTAACGATTTCCACGGACGTTGGCTTCCAAACCGGGTGGTGATACATGCGACGAGCCAAGCGCTATCTATCTAGAACGCAAAAAGATGCCTCTGGATGTCGGTGCTGCCGTCGCTCTCAAGGCATCGGATCTCCTCCCGCTCCTCCATGATCCTGTCAATGTATTCAGCCATGCCCGAAGCGTGCAGTATCTTCGCCAGCGCTGCATGCGTCTCAAGAAGGACACGGCTGGGGAGCTCGACGTCGGCATGTTTTTCAAACCTGACGATGCGGTCGCCGCGAGCGTTGGGCGGAGGCAGATCTCTGTCCAACGTCGTCGGGTAATCTCTGCCCAGAGTGAGGATCTTGTACTCATTCGTCTCGTCCTTAACGAAAGTTTTTAGTATACGTTATATACCGATAGGTTGAAAAAAAAAGGAAGGAAAGGAAGGACATAAAAACGGTGAAGTTGAAGTTGGCTCAAAAGCAAGGTGAATTCGCCAAATGCTTTGTGGGTAACAGAAAACAATGTCATCAGATTCGTAGGATGGTTGGTGTCGCTTGACCAAACCCGATAATATGTTATGGACCTTGCCATACAAAGGCCAGATAATTATAGGACCGAGGGTAGTAACTGATCGGCACGTGACTGACCCTGATCACCTTGATCACTATGATCACCAAGACTCAGGGAAACAGCATGTATATAATGGCGCTCCTTTCAGATAGATTCAGACCCTCGTGGTCGACTCACATAGCAACCTGTCACATAGGCGTGCTAGTAACACAGGCTTGTTCTACTATTATATTGCTCACCCCCTTGTTTTCTGTTCTCAAGATAAACCAACGACCCCCTTTGGTCTAGTCATCTAGGCCTGTCGTTACATAATACCGGGAAAACACTTGGTCAAAGTTGCTCATATCTGTGTGATTTCATGGTCCTGGAAGAACGGGGGTCAGCACTTTATATAGGAATACAAAAAGAGTGTTGACAAACACGCTGATTGTTTTGCCCCCCAACTGGCCAATCGAAAACGGAAGTATATGGGACAGTTCTGTAGGGCCTGAAGGCCCTGGTGGGACAGACAATCCCGATTCTCCCTGCCTGCCGCTGTGTCGAGGATACCTGTGGCCATGCAGCGAAGTTGCATTGCCTCCTCGTTGTCGTCAAAGGGGGAAGGTGTGATGGTTGGTGTGAGACCTCTGCCTTTCACTATGCAGAGGTGTAGAAGTTAGGTCTCACTGAAAAGCGTCAAAGATAGTTGACCTCACTTTGTTGATATTCACTTAGCACTAGCGCGGTCGCGCGCGGGCTTCAATAAAGGATAAGGAACAAAGGCGGCCCCCCGACTGAACCCGTGCACGGTACTAGAGTTAGACCTAGGTGGAGCGTAGAGGTTAGTCAGGCTAGATGCAGATTGTGGATGATGCATTTCACAACTTCAGTTGGGGGGAGGGGTGGAGAAGAAACTCATGACCATTAGTGATACTGTGTGGTGTCTGTACTTCCTAATTAAGATATAGATAATGTGGCTAAATATCTTTGTAATTAACATTAAAAGAATCTAAAAAATACTGTAGAAAACTCATAACTATATAGATAGCTTATAATGTCAATATAAATCTAGACTATTATATAGAGTTAAGTCTCTAGTAGTCCTATATAGCAACTTCTTTCTTTCTCTATGAGTTGCGGTATAAAATTGAACTCCCACAGTATCAAAATAGAACCCTGGGGGGTTTGATAAAACAAGCGTCCAAGAAGCATCTTATCTAAAGTTGATGATATCAGTATGACAGAGCGCCAGGCACAAAGGAGCAGAGGTAGCAGGGGAGCAAAGCAGCGGGAACTTAGGAAACGGGTATCTATGAGATAGATGTATTTTCGCCTGAAACTAGCTACCAAATTAACACACCCCATTCAGTCTGGTCTCTTCAATGAGATTAATCAATAATAATAATATTAGTCTGATAGTTTTTATTGATCAATACTGTTCTACGTTTTTGTTTTATCCAGGCTGAATATAGCAATTTACTCGTTCAATTTTTTGGGACAACGTATGGCCCGCTAGATACTGCCATTGTTGGACTACAGTGCATAGATAGATCGTGATGGTGACACCATGTAGGTAACCTGCAACCGTGGATATGCATTTACTATACAGTAGAGAAGTTGACCTCCTCCATTTTTTTTTTAATAAAATGACTATTCTTCGTGACTCAAAGCGTTCTCTACACCCGAGTTCCTTTTTTTGTTTAGGTCAATGTAGTTCGATCAACTGGGCGCGCTGCGCTCAGTCTCTTCACCCCCCAACTGTATGCGGAGTGCGGAACTGCCCTGGTGCAATTGGGCGTATCCGGGAAGAAGTCTGATACAACACAGTCCAGATGAATGATGAGCAGCCCTCCTTCGAGGATGAGGCCTTTCAATATCAAGCATGACAGCTCCCCCCCTCTGAAGTCTGTCCCCGCTGGATTTCAACCCGGGTTGTATCCCGCTTCATGTCACAGACAGCGTGACGCGGGAACCTGCTCCTTCGGCGGGAGGGCATTCTTTTTTGATGGCCTCCAAAGGTGTCGACTGACCCCGTCGACCGACACAGTAGGATTAGGTAGCACAGGCAATTGCAACGCGAAACAATCGACATCATTATCTTTCTAACCCCTCTTCGGAGCGGACATCACGGTCCGCGAAAAGGACGCGCTGAACGTGTCCTTCCCCTTCTGTCGCTGCTTGGCAATGATCCCTGTCCGATCCGTCACCGGCGTAGCATTGATGATCCTGTCGAAGGCCTCGTCATCCTCATCATCACTGATGGCCGACCCGGACTCGGCGTCGGAATCAACGGGCAGGTGCTGTTCCGGCGGCCGCTCGATCCTCACCGGCTGCGGCTTTGCGTCGCGCTCGAATTCAGATGATGGGTTCTGGAACGGCTTCGAGTTGAGGATCTTGCGTCGGATCTCGGCCATCTGTTCCTCGTCGTCTTCCTCGTCGTCGGAGATGGCATAGGGGTCTTTCTCTGCCTCGTCTTCGTCTTCTTCTTCGTCGTCCTTATCTTTCTCTTCACCGTCTTTGTCCTCATCGTCTTCCTCATCGGAATCCGGAACATCGATCCTGTTCGTATTCCCAACCGTCCACATGTCGTCCGCGCCCTCCGCATCCCGCGCCGCGCGACTGTCAGCGTACTCTTTCTCGATCTTCGCGAGCCACTCCTCCTCGGCCTTCTTGACCTCCTCTTCGTTGGCGCACGCCGCGTAGCGCTTCAGCAGCTTTGAGTTGATCTCGAGGAATGCGTCGCCGTAGGAGAAGTGTTTCAGCACCTCTTTCGCCCAGTCCTCGTGTCCGCAGATGTAGAAGCATGCGGCCAGGGCCTCGACGCAGTTGAGCCGCCAGGGACGGCCGTAGTTGATCGAGTTTGCAGCAAGCAGATAAGGCACTGAGAAAGAAAGAGTCAGGAAGGAGATGACAGAGAGGAATCTCGAGTACTGTACATACGTAGTCTTTCACACCTGCCGCCGATCCGGGACCAGGGGATCTCTTTTACCCTGACCCAGGAGCATTCCACGACTGCGGCTCCGTGTTGTTCTAGGAGGTCTTTGTCGGCCGGAGAAAGGATTTTCTTTGCATTAGGACTTGAAAAAGACAGCCATCAGCCGCTGGGCCCTTTTTCTACCATTGAAAAAAAAAAAAGAAGTGGAAAGAAGAAGATAAAAATAAAAACTCACGATATGACTACCCCGGGGTATCTCTGTCCGATTTGCAGCTCCCGCATCAAGCCAAATTGCATCAATCTCTTGCCGGAGCATTTTTTCGGGTCGCAGTGGCCAAAGTCCCAGCAGGCTGCTCTGAAGGGCGGACGACTCGAGGCGCCTGTTTCGTTGTCGCCGTCGCCGTCGCCGTCGCGGTCGCGGGGTACAGGGCGTGGGCGTGGGCGGGGCGCAGAATTGAACTTCTTGCCTCGCGAGGAGAAATTGTCCTTCTTGTGTCGAACCATTTGGGGCGAGTCGCGGGTGTCGTATGGTATAGAAAGACCTTCTGAGTGAAACGAAGAGGGATAAAAAAGGCCCTCTTGGACGGAGCGCGAGTCTGTTGAAGGCGGGTCGTCAGAAATCGGAGGACGGAGTCTCACTACTGATCGAGGCCCGCGCGCTGCGTGCATCGCCGCACGTGTAGGTTAGCTCTCCGGCTACCCAGAGTCCGTCATCTCGAAACCGAGTTCCCATCAGCACGTCCAGAGGCACACAAACGCTCCTCCCGCTCGCCCAGGCGCAGCTCGTTGCCCCTGTGCCGCGATATCGCTGACGTTTTTTCCCGCCTGTACCTGCGCATCTCTTCCGTCATCCTGGAGGCCACATCGGCACGCATGGCAGCTAGGGACCGGTTCGGTGCCTACGCTGACCCTGGCCTATCGCCTCTCCAGCGAGCTATACGTCGGTTTCTTCCCGGACTTGCGCTCACGGAGTCTAGCTGGATTTAGCACTAATATAATTACCGGTACAGATAATGCTTGCGATCCCCAGAACTACGAGCCCAATCTCGCCCTGAACCTCGAAGTCGTCGACCTGATCAACTCCAAGAAAGGCAATGCGTGAGTCGCCTGCGTCCTCCCCTCCGGGCCCAGTCTCTCTAACGGTTGAAAGTCCCCGAGAAGCTGCGATGACAATAGTTCGCCTTATAAATTCCCGAAATCAAAATGTGTCGTTACTGGCGTTAGCGGTGAGTGTCGGGTTGGACGTTGGGACGGCGGTACGGGGCTAATCATGTCCGATATGTGTACAGCTCCTCGACATATGCGTTAAGAACTGCGGATACCCGTTCCATCTTCAGATCAGCACAAAGGAGTTTCTGAATGAGCTAGTACGGAGGTTTCCCGAGAGGCCGCCTCTGCGGCCCTCGAGGGTGCAACATCGGATCTTGGAGTCGATCGAGGAGTGGCGGCAGACGATATGTCAGACGTCTCGATACAAGGAGGACTTGGGATTCATTCGGGATATGCACCGCCTTCTGCTCTACAAGGGCTACACGTTCCCGGAGATTCGCCGTGAGGACGCGGCGGTGCTGAATCCGAGTGACGTATGTGTCCACCGTCTGTTGAGGAGGACCGGACTGACCGTACCCAGACCCTTCGATCTGCGGAGGAGATGGAGGAGGAAGAACGGATTGCGCAATCAGCCAAGCTGCAGGAGCTGATCCGAAGAGGCACCCCCGAAGACCTGCGGGAAGCGAATAAGTTGATGAAGATCATGGCCGGATACGACACCAGAAACAAGACCGACTACCGGGCGAAGGCTGCGGAGGAGGTCGCCAAGGTCCAGCAAAAGGCCAAAATCCTCGAAGAGATGCTGCAGAGCCTAAAACCCGGCGACAAGATTGCCGAAGGCGATGTGTTCGAGGTGGGTAGTGTGGATCTCGTCGTATCCTCCCACGACTGACGGTGTCCAAGGAACTTGCAAATGCCCTCCAGAGCGCCCACCCAAAGATCCAGAAGATGTGTGAGGAGGAGTCCGATGATGCGGAGGCCGTTCGCAAGCTGCTGGAGATCAACGACAGCATACACCGGACCATACAACGGTACAAGTTGATTAAAAAGGGTGACTTCGAGGGGGCTTCCAAGATCCCCGCGGGCACGCTGGGGACCAGCACCGGGGTTTCGAGGACTGCGAACAACGAGCTTTCTCTGATCGATTTCGACCCTGAGCCGAGCTCCAACGGCGACGCAGCAGCAGCAGCAGCAGCAGCAGCAGCTCCTGCTCATAGCATAAGCTCGTTGGAAAATGATCTGCTGGGGCTTTCGTTTCAAGACAAACCCGAGGCACCCTCTGGCAGTGTCTCACTGGGGCTCGGTAAGTATCTGGCTTACAAGACACCGGAGGTCGAAGTTACTGACGAGGCTGGCAGACACCTCCCTCCCATCGTCTACATCTCCCAACCCCCCTGCCCAACAGCAACCCACCCCTTTCAAGCCGAACTATGATATCCTGTCTTCCCTGAGCTCGTCTCGTCCTTCTTCCCAGCCCACCACGCCTGCACCTTCCGTTTCACAACCGCAGCAAACCCCAACACCGCCACCGGCGGATCCCTTCGCTTCTCTCGTGTCGGCCAGCTCCAGGGTGTCATCCCCTTTGGCACCGCCGGCCCAGAGCGGTCAACGCCAAGGCCAAGCATCTTCGTCTCTGCTTGACCTGGGCGGCGGTGGGCCGTCCACTCAACCGCGAAGCCAGCAAGCAACGGAAGCGAACAACGATGAGGAGTGGACTTTCGCATCGGCGCTGCCCGAGAACTCGCTGCCCAGCACGAATAAAGTGCAGGTGTTGAACTCGTCGTTGAGGATCGACTTTGTCGCGCGGAGGAATCCCGCAAATGCGCGGCAGATCCACGTGGTGGCCCTGTTCTCGAACAGCACGAGCCAGCCCTTGTCGGAGCTGCACTTCCAGGTGGCGGTTGAAAAGGTTGGTTCCGCTGTTTTTCATTTTTATTATTTCCATTTCTCTTCCGAAAACGTGCAAGGGCTAACTGATACAGGCCTACACGCTGCAGCTGCGGCCGCAGTCGGGGCGGGACATCGGGCCGCTGCAGCAGAACGGGGTGCAGCAGGAGATGCTGCTGGACGGGATCGACGCCGGCAGGGGGAACTCGGTGCGGATGCGCTTCAAGGTGTCGTACAGGGTCGGGGCGGAGGCGAAGGAGGAGCAGGGGATGGTGCCGCCGTTGGGGATTTCGTGAGACCCTTATACTATAAGCCTGTTCATCATAATGTGAACTGGAGGATGTCTACTTTTTTGTGCAGCCCGTATTTTGGTTAACCAGATCTCTGTGTTTGTACGTGTGCTTGTGTCGGTTAGCCCTGTGTTGTTGCAGCCCGCGAGACCTGTATGTCCGTTTTGAACAGAGACCACCGCGCACAGTGCGCATCGTGCATTAGTGGAAGCGCGGTACAACTTCCCCATCCCATGTCATGTTTTTTTCCGCAGTCCGTTTGACCGGTGACCCAGATGGCCAGAATCAGATAGATCTACGGAAGAGAGAGAAGAAGCCCCCCCCCCCCCCCCCCCCCGGCCAGAGTCGAGAGCAATCGGGCTATTGGCGGAGGGGCAGCTACTCAGAGGATTCCATTAGGTCAGACAAACAGAAAAAAGAAGAACAAGAAACAGAAACAGACAGGGAAAGTAACGCTTGCGGAGGGCCCAGATCGAGGCTCCAAAGGTGGCGCCAAAAAAAGAGTGTGGGGAAACGACCTACCGGTCGATCGAGGCGCCTCCAGACCTTCCGGATTAGGACTCGGTCGGGCGTCCACCTAGGGCACTGCAGATCGATCACGATATGACCTCCGCGCGTGGCGTCAGAGGGTGGGCAAGCCACAGCCCGCCCCGGATCAGGCAGGCCGCTCGCTTGGAAGCTGCCCAGGTGAGGTGTATCGAACCTAGGTCGAGGACCAGACCCCGGCTGCCTCGGGTCTGGGCGCCGGGGAAAAACCAGCTGACGGGCGCCCGCCGACCGGTCCAGGCGCAGGTGGCGACCCCGGCGGAGCGCGCTGACCCATCCCGCTCTGGCTGCCCGTGGATGCGAGCCCCGGAAAGCTTGGAAGAGATCACGGGTTGGGCCAATGGACGCGCGAGGACGGCGCACACGATGGATGCAGCGAGCTCCCAGCAGTAGGGTCCGTCCAGGTCCACCCATGTCTGTTCTTCTGTTTTGGTGTCTCGTGCTTTTCACCCATGCCAAGGCGGACATCTGCGTCTGTGCAGATAGATCTGCATACAGCGCATAGGGCTGCTGTCGGCTGCAGGTACCAGGCGCGTCTCGAGTCGTGCAGCAGCAGCAGCAGCAGCAGCAGATCCCTGCGCATGCCAGCTTGCATAGGTAGGTTAGGTGTCGGTCGCAGGCGACCTCAAGCAAGCTCCTTGCCCGATCCGGCGCACCGGCCCACGGGTCGCCCTGCGGATAAGGTTCTGCCAAGCTCCGCCGGGATGCGCCCCGAGCGGGTCCCGCGGCGTCTGGGGAAGGCGCCACTGGACGAGGCCGGGCTTATCGACAGCGCCGATCCCGGCACGCGACCCTGGCAGCTCTCGTATCGGAAGTCTGTGTCTCTGGTCGGACAGGGATGGGCAGGGCAAGACCGACCGGGCGGTCCCTGGTTGCGTCGGCAGGCAGGCAGCGGTCGGTGCGCTGACCGTCCGGCTCGAGTGTGCATCCTGCAGCGTGTCTGGCATGAAGTCTTGTGCTTGCGACGGTCGATGCGCTCGACGCACCTCTAGACCTCAGTACCTGCATGGACCCCATGTCTCCTACCTTCGCGACTGTACCTACCTGGTAGATGGTCTCCTATCTGGGAGATATCCTCGCCTGCCAGATCTCCCCTCAAACCTCGTGCTCTCCGCAGGCTCCAAGCGGCCTGTTCAGGTCAGACGAGCGGCCGGCCCACGGAACCCCCCCGCGGATACTTTCGCCGGCCGCGCGCGATCCCTGGCGCCCTGGGGGACAGCGGCCGTTGATGCGGGCCCAACTGGGAAAGTCGACAGGGCGCTGCATCTGACAGCTGCCTGTCCCCCGCTCCTCGACGCTGCCCCGCTCATCCCAGGCCTCGACCTCGACCCGCGATGCTTCTTCCTCTGCGCCGGCGCCAGCGCCGGAAAAGTATTTGAACCTCGTCAGCATCCCTGTCCGGGGAATTCATCCCATCCATCATCTTTCCTTTTCTCTCCTTCTCTTTTCCTTCTTCTCCATCCATAGCTCTTTCTTCCCCTGGCACGACGGGGCAGGTCGAAGAGCTCTTCATCAACCCGTCTTAGTTATCTTGTCTTGCCACCATCCATCCCTGCTCGAGTGCCCCGACTGTATATACCCTCCCCTCGAGCAAGATGGCGTCTGTCTCCAAAGATATCGACGTGGATATCACCCCCGTCCCCCGGTCGCGGGAGGAGAACCAAGAAAGGTAGGATCCCAGCCGGCTGTAGTGCCCCGGCCCATGAAAGACAGCGTCTGACTTCCGACAGAGCCTTCGTCGCCGCATCCCGACGGAAAGACAGGAGCCTGGATGCGCGCGTGGAGTCGGCCCACCGTGCATCCATGCTGCACAAGAAACGCACCGGCAAGGCGCTCAACATCACCAGGGAGATCGTCGAGAAGGAGGCCATGTACGAGGAGGTGGACGAGCGCTACCAGGAGAAGCGTCTCCGCATGCTGCAGGCGCAGAACATGCAGATCGAGGCGCAGTTCCAGCGCCAGCTCCTGGCTGCGTTCGCCGCCGGTGCCAAGAGCACGAGGCTGCGCCCAGCGGCTCATGCGACTCACGCTCATCGCGCCTCGACGGGCGGGGTGACCAAGATGCGTCTGGACCTCCCCGCGACGCGCGCCTCCTTCGCGGAGGGCAGCTGTGCTGGGTCTCTTCTGACCAGCCCGACGCCAGCCAGTCCGGGATGCGTCTCGACTCCTGCCATGACGTTCGCGGAGAGTCCAACGACGCCGTGCGTGCAGACTCCGGGGGCCTACGCGCACGGTCTCCCGTCGCCGCGAGCGCAGATCCCTCCATACGTCGCACAGCCAAGTCCGACGTGGCAGCCGCAGATGCAGCCTCAGCAAGCCTCCATGCAGTCGGTCGACGCCTGGAGACACAGAGTCCTCCAGCAGGCTCAGCCGTCCAGAGAACCCGCGGCGCAGAGCCAGGCCTACCGGGCGAGACTTGCTTCCGCTCCCGAGCTTCCGCTGCAGCCTCTGTCCCCGGTCACGGCGGCGGAAGAAGCCGCCAAGGCCGCCCGCGCCCAGTCTGAACCTTCTCCGCTGGCGTCCCGGGACCGGGGTGTCCCTTCGGAGCTTCTCCCGAACCTACCCGGGCAAGAGATCTCCTTCACGGAGGCGTGGCAGACTCCGGAGCTGTGCCCGTCACCACCGAGTACCTCCAACAAGTCACCTGTCAGTCCCTGCGCCAAGGACGATAGTGCGGAGGCAGATTCCACTACCAAGCAAGGCTTTGTGATGTCCACTGGGGCACTCGATCCCGACTTCGACGAGTTCACCCGTTTTGCGTTTGGTCTTGGGAACAGCACCGCTTTCCAGGAGCCGCCGGACACTTCGGTGTTGGACGACTGGGTCTCATTCGACCTGGATTTTGCGACGGCTGCCTAGGATCTTGCGACCAGCTGGAACTATAGACATGACATCGTTTTGGATTGTTCGTCATTATTATGTGAAGCTCTCTCCATTCCTACGTTGTGTATCCTACCTTGCTTCTGTAATATGTCCATGAGCGTTTCCCGGAGCGTTTCCCAGCTCTGAGGATATCTTCACAGTCCGCATTGTGGAAATACCCAGTACTGTCTGCTGTCTGCACAGTGATGGCTTTGTGTTCTTGTTTGATTTGAGGTCCCGTGGATCGGTCGGCCACATCGCCTGATTGTATTTGTAAATACGTGGCTGGCATCGCTAATTCTACTTTTGGAATGAGACTCGTCTTGCTTGCTATATCTGTATCTATTCGTTGTAAAACGGACCGTAGGCTTTTGTATCTTTTTGTTTTAATTTGGATCGAGGTACCTATGTCCTCACATGTTCTGGAAAGACGGGCATCCACCTCTTCGCTTGCTTCAGCAACTCATCGCTGTACACCTCCCTCAGAGCAGTGGAGGCTACCCCACCGCTACCTCCCAGAACATTCCGTAGACCCGCTGACTACTTAACTGCACGCGAACAGCAATCGTGCAGATTGCACAACCCAACGAGACAAGCCGCTAGGTAGGTGGGCTTGCCGACGTTAGGCGGTACTTAGTCTGATCACCCGAGTCTAGGCTACGTACTACATACAGTACATAACGCTATGTGAATAGGTATGGAGCTGGAGATAGAGCTGGAGACAGGCAGATCGGAAAGGTGAGATACTACCTCCGACCTACCTAAGGCGGATGGATGTCCTATCTATCTTATCTAGATCTGTCCTGTTCGCTTCTTCCCTCTCTCCTGAAGCTTCAAACCCCTCGCTCACAAATAATGAATCGGGTCTCCGTACGGAGTACTGGGGAAGCACGCAAGTGGGCCGAGTAGGGAGATCGCCAATCTGTCGATCTGTCGATCTGTCGATCGCCTACCGGCGCGATCATCGTGATCGGCATCGATGCATGCGCGCACGGTTAGGATATTGGATTGGAACTTGAGACTCCAGGTCTCTCTCTCTCTCTCTCTCCTTTTTTTTGACATCCAAGTCTATTCAGAGTGTGGGAAGCAGTATATACTCGGTACACCTCAGAGCGCCCAAGCATTGGATCAGCGCACCAAACCAAACTACAAGTCGCAACTTCGGTGGAGAAGAGACCGGAAAAACCAGGATCAAAACAAAGATCGACTTTGAACTGAACTGAGCGTGCGCGCGCGCGCGTGTGTGTGGGGCAAGTCGAGATTCGAGGCTCAAGACTCAACAAGTGCTATGCATACTACCAGCCTGCCATATAGTACTGAGTACCACACTGGATTGAGCAGATTTGGGGGGGGGGGGGGGGTGAGGTGGACTCGGCCATTCTCGCTTGTCCCGTCGATCATCGGGGTAATTCGTCGAATGGGATTGCAAGCGTTGTTGAATAAGAATGACAATACTGTACTTGTGAGGAGACACCTTCGCTGATAATAATCGCAGCCCTACCTACCTACCTACCCCGTAAGTGGACTGTGGACCTACTAGGTCGAGTTGAGACTCGACAGACACTAAGTACAGTACCTAGGTACTTATATCAAGGTTGACCTCCAGGGCTGACTTGACCTTTATCGTTATTCGTGAGGTCGGTCGACTGCGGACTGGGTCTGGGGGATCGCGATGTGATGTGATGTGATGGCTTCATCGGCGAAGTTCTGTCCTTTATCTGCCACCCTCCTGTATCGAATTCAAACTCCAAAGCAGATGCTTCCCCCATTCAATTCACTTCTACTGTACTGGATGTGCTGTAGAGTACACAGAGCACCAGACAGACGGAAAGAAAATACTAACTTTCTCTTCGTCTTCTGGACTGGACTTGACTGGACTCTACGGGACTAGACCAGGCCAGACCAGACCAGACTCCATACTCGAGAGAGGAGAAGATGAGGGAATCAGAGTCTACCGTCTACTGTACAACGCACGTGTCCACGACAAAACCCGTATACCTACTGTGCACAGCACGGATTGATGGAATAAGGATAGGATAGGGCTCAGAAAGGGACGGAAGCCCCACAGCCGAGATCTACACCACACGCATCATACGTATAGCAGTACCCACAGGGGGCATCTTACAATTATTATTGTCCTTTTTTTTTTCTTTGTCCTGTGTCTTGCTCGTGGCTGAAAATAACCGGGCCGGGCTGGAACGCTGGGTGCTTGGGTGGATTTTCTTTCCGAGCAAGAGACTGTATAATATTATTATTAGGTACAGTAGTAACTACCTGAGTGGATCCGCATCGATCGGCTTTTTTTTTCTCGTTGCCGCTTCGCTTCACCTGGCTTATCGTCCTTGAGAGCCATGGATACATACCTAACCTAACCTAACCTAACCTGAACGAGGCTTTGTATTAATATTATGCACGGTACAAACATGCATCCGTACCTAACGTAGGTAGGTTGAGTTTGAGGGTCCGGCCGGGTCCAGCGCGGGCATAGATCAAGTATAAGTGGATTAGTGCAGTGGATAAGTGGATATAGGCTGATGAAGGCTTGGTGATCCGTCGTCTTTCACTGCCATGGTTGCGTTATATGTACTGTGTTGTATATAGCCAGGACAAGACTTTTTTTTCGTGGTATATACAGCGTTGGTCTGGATGGATAAGAGTACGTCGCAGGGAAAGCTGCGGTTGAATTGAATTCAATCGATATCATATCATATCAGATACCGCAATGTATATATCATATCCAATGATCGACGGTGCTTGAAGGAATTGAAAAAAGGTCTGGTTCTTACGTCGGTTGATATCAATGTACAGATACACTTCACACCAACCTGAGCTACAGTATGCATGTGCATACAGTACAGTACAGTACAGTACAAGCCTACGCCTACCTCAGGCGCAGGACCAGGTTGGGTCTTACTCCAGAATTAAGATCGGCTGAGAGCCACTGAACTTGTGTTTGACATTCGAGTCCCAGTTTCGATCCGAATACAACAGTTCCTCGGTCCTAGGTCTTCCCCGGAGAGGGTAGAGAGTACGACCAGGAGAACAGCATAAGAAAGAGAACACATGCAGACATACTGGTAGAGCAGCTCAAGTCAACCGAATTTATTTATCTCTTTATTATATACTACTCTTAGTTTAAAGCTCATACAAAAGATAGGACAAGCAAGGAGACATACAGGTTGGAAATAGAAAGGGAAAGGGAAAAAAACATAGGAAAGTTCTCGCGTGCGACTGACGCTGTATGATGCCCGGGCAGTATGGAGACGTATATACGCCTAGGCAAGCCAATCACAGAACATATATGGCAGAATGAGAAGTACGTATATGTGGCTGTGAACAGGCGACATCAACAGGCGTTAAACACGCGCTAGCCAGTAGAGGGAATTGCATTGCAGTCCCGGGGTCCCATATCCAGGTCAAGATACTGCATACGCAGCAAAGCAAGGACGCACTGGCCCAGAGCAACTAGCAACTGCTGCTCTATCCGGCACATCCACGTCTAGTCAATGTGTGGATCTCATGGTCCACGCCCAGACAAACCGAGCTCTCGACCAATATCACCGCTTTTCCGAACGCTGACGCTGGAACTGCTGCTCCGCCGTCTGCGGCTTCGGAATTCCGCAGGATCTGCGGGGTTCAATCCGCTAGCCCGAGCGTAGAGATTTAGAATGTCCGTAAGGCTGACGAGACCCACGAGACGCCCTGATCGCCGGGCACCTGGCAGTGACGACGCAGGGATTGACGAGGTGATCGAAGGTGGCAAGCCCGGGGACGAAGCCGGTGCATGGGAATAGGTATAGTTCGGAGTAGGCGGTGCTGTGCTTTGTCCATTGCTAGCGGAAGGAGGCGCGGACAAGGGCTGAGCGGCCGAATTCGCTGCAGGCGGGTTGGCAGGCGTTGGGTGTGACACATGGAACGAGGAGTGCGAAGGCGTGGGAGGGCCCGAAGATGAGGGAGAGTGCGGATCTGTCACCCACAACCTGTTATATATTGGCCATTAGTACTGCTCTGCCGCGCTGGTTTAGAAGGGACATTACCGATGCGACTCTGTAGCTACCAGCTTGGCAACAGTGTGCGCGAGGGTGGAGGTCGGGTTGACATAGAAGACAGGGAACGAATCCTTGCCTTCGTTCATACCGCGGGTCGACAGGATGACGGAGATGAAGTGGGCGCAGGTATCCCGCAGGAGAGGCAGAGATGATGACTTGGTCAAAAGCTAGTTCATGAGTCAGACGAGCTCGACGATAAACCAATGGAGAGCTCAACACACCTTGACGTCCACGGTGGATATATTCCCAATGACATTGTGATGGTGATCGACGACCGCGATAGAGGAGATGCCCTCATTGTTCATGAGCTTGAGGGCGTCAGAAAGTGGTTTGTCGCCGCTGCACTGCGGTTAGAAAACTGACTAGAATCGACACGAGGGACACCCACCTTATAGCGACAACCTGCTGCGAGCCCAGCTGCAGATCTTTCAGGTATTGTGGATAGAGCTGATCAATCACGGGGAAGCTGCGCGCATTCTCCCACAGAAACTTGACCAGCTTCCACTGGCTGAATATGCCCACGACCTCCGTGCTATTTTCCTTCGTGACAACGATACGATGCACGCCACCCCCTAACGTCTCGACGACTGTCATCAGGTTGGCAGAATGCGGAAGAGTCATCAATGGCTCTTTCCGCCAGAGGTCCCTGACGTCCCTCAACGGGATCTTGCTCCCGTCCCTGGCTTTCTGGACCAGTTCGCGAAAGGAAGTGATATGCTCTTCATCCGGGTGTATCAGTCCCACCGCGAGCAGTAGATAGGAATTCAGATCCGAATAGTCGAATGTGCCCACCACAGACGTGTCCTGGGCCGTCTCCCGGATCAATAGGACAGAGAGGCCGGAGTCGATCAGCAGCTGTGGGAATATTAGCATGAATCCGAAACCAGAGCGGACGCGGGACTCATACAGTGGCAGCCTCCTCTATGCTGGTATCGAGCTCCACGAACTTCAGGTCATCGGGGCTGACCAATTCGCCTATGCATATCTGCTTCCAATCTCGCCCAGCGAACGCTGGATCCGCTGGATTTCGGACGGGCGGGTTGTCAATTAGACTTTGGATGGCGGATTGTGTCTGGGACGGCTGCCGCCGCGCCCGCGGAGACTGAGGGACACCGCGGAGGCCGTCCGTGAAACTCAGGCGGTTCGCGGATATATGGGAGAGACGTTTGGAGGGGTTTCGCACTGGCGGAGAGCGGGAGTCGGTGCTGGACCGCGGGGACGAGGTGGCAGACTCGCTGGAGAGCTCCGTACGGGGTTGGCGGTCCGCCATGGTTGAGGGGCGGGATGGGAGACGTCGCTCCCGTGGGAGGAAGGCTGAGAACCGCGGAGAGGACGACGAGGATGACGACAGGCCAGCGGAGAGGGTGGGGAGATTGAATTGGAGATCAAGAGACTTGCCGACGAGACGAGGCCGGGGACAGGGGCGTCTTCACCAGCGCTCTGCGGGGACGGGCCTGTATCTCGACGCGTGACGGAGCAACCGTCTCCGCCCGGCGGCTCGTCCCGTGCGCCGTCCCCGCCGAAGCTCGCCGATCGCCACGACCGCTGCTCTTGTTGATATCCAAAGTCACGCATTTTCTCTTCCGTTTGTCGTTTATGGCTATGTGCTGTACATAATAAATTCCACTTCGAAAGCAGTCTGCCTGAGACATCACAGAAATTCAGCCAGGAGACCCGTCAGGTCCTTGCCTCCCGCGTCCTTCATCACCGGTTTCCGGGCTTTCTTTCGGTTTGGAGGTCCTGCCTCCTCCAGCCTTCTCTTCCCCATGGCTGCGTCGGTGACGTCGAGCTCAATGGGTCCTCTTCGCAGGAAAACGGTCGGCTTGAGCTTTCTGGCCTTCTTGTTCATGCCTCCACGGACCGCTTGTCCCAGCTGGAAGTCAAGAATGGGAGTGTCACGATCGATGGATGGTCCTCCGCCGTCGAGCAGAGTATCACTCGCCTCGTAGCACTCGTACACAGTATCGGAGTCATAGATCTCCGTCTCCTCCTTATTGTCCTTTGATGGCGGCCGGGTCCCAACCTCCCAGCCGTACGTTTCCGCGGCCTCTTTGGCGGACTCGGCTGTGAGTCCCCTGCAGTCTTGGACGACAAGCACGCGCAGCGACGGGAAAACTCTGAGGTATTGGAAGATGATCGGTGACAGCTTCTCTTGATGGTAAACCCTGAGAACTCGAAGATACCTGAATGCGCCCGACGTTTGAGCGAGCTCGCTCCAGGTCCTGATGATCCGGTCATCGAGAACCGCAACGGGTACGGCATCCTCGTCTTGGTCGGGCTGGGGCTTTGACAGAGTAGTCGATATTTCCAACGCCACGATGTTCTTGACGTTGGCGATCTCAACCAGCTCCGGTGTTCGCGCAAACTCGGTTGAGAGAGTCAATGCAACTCCCCAGTGCAAGGCGTCGTCCTTCACAAGCCCGAAGTAGTCCCGCATGGGCATCTTGGGACCCTCTATCTTCATCGCCCGGTAGTTCGCGATCTGTCTGAATTCTCGCGGATAGACGGTCGCAAAGAGCTTCCACATGTACATCGTCTTTTTCCCACTGCAGATAACCCAAGCCGTTCAGAATCAATTTCAATACCAGCAACTGAAATAAAAGCCGACCTCCAAGTTGAAGTTGGCTCACCTCCTGCCAAGACACTCCCACAGGTAGCTCGCGATGGGCCACGGCACATTCGCGAAAAGCTCTGGTGTAAGATTCCGTTGGTCGCGGAGGGTTTTCCTCATAGCAAGATGCTTCAGCGATGGCGCCCCGAACGGGCTGCCTTCTTCCCAGCCAATGGGTAGGAATGGGGATTCGTGAACCCACGAGGGGCCCTTGGAGAACCCGACGGCCGGTGCCATCATCCTCTCCGTGTACACCTGGCCGCTAGCCGGATCAATTCGGCGTCTTGCCATGATCTCTCCTGTCTTCGAATACTAAGTATCTAGGATTCTCTGGGAGCAACTGAAGAAGGACAATCCCAATGATAGTGGCATCATGGAAGAAGTGCGACGCGACGCGGGCTTCCATCGGAGCAATATCTCGGATGACACTCATTGCTCGGATGGCCCCCTGACAGTATCGTGGAGGCCAACTTAGGACTGGAATAAATACTATCTGTCCCTTCCTTCGCCGGGAGTTATGCAGAGACTCCGTGCAATATGCTGCCACTGACCGATATCCATCTGCTCACTCTGAGAAAATTGTGTTGTGATATCAGATAACTGCTCCGGCCGGATTGAGTCTGGGGATCGCATCACTCCTAATTATCATCAACAACCAATTAGATTTAAGCCACGTGACCACGCGTCTATATGCATGTTCAGCGTACGCAACACCTAAGTCACAGCAATATTGAATGATAATAATTGCCCTCAGTGTCCCATGACTGTGCATGAGCAGATAGTCATTATTGGATATAAGAACAACGTGGACAAAAAGCAGGGAACATGATACTTCCTGCAAGCGCCAGGAGCAGAGGCTCCATTCGCCGGTGGAGAACGCCGTGGGGAGCTGCTGGGGAACTCTGGATGGAAAGGATAGCGTCAAAACACCAGGTTATCGCATGCGACTGAGATGCTGCCAAGCAGCTAACTGTTCATCTCCGGGTCCTCGAAATCTGCACAAAACTGCAGAAGAGAGCGGTCATCGAGTAGTTCGGTACGTGGTCCCATTTCCTGGGCTGTGGCGCTTATGCTGGATTTCGCGCAAAAAAGCACATGGCATGCTGTTGACAATCCAATCATGGAGAGAAGAACACCGTTCCTCGCAGAGAACTCCAGTGGGAGAGATAATTGACCTCTCTCTTGGATACATGCAGATGAGACACGTAGTCTCGTCGAACTTCCTATGGCGAATCAATCCATATAATGAAAAGGCCGTGCATTCAGAATTCCAGGTGTTCACTCCGCCGCTGCCAGCGCACCGAACGTGGTACTAGTACTCGCCATCGCAATGCGATCCAGGCCCAGTATTCCCGGAGGGAAATTCTGTTTCCTACATCAAAAATTTCTCATTTTGTCTACCATAATGTCTCAGTCCTTGTCATTCTGCGTTTGACAGAGCCTTTTTCTGTTTATTGCTTTTTCAAATTCTCCGTGTATAGTGTCTGCTTTCTCTCTAAAGGAGAGGAACGAAGACCGTAACAGCAACTCTATCAAGAGCTTTCAACCTGTCGAGCAACTAGGAGTATTCCAGGGTGATGGTGCTGAGATCAAATCCACGTTCTCAAAGATGAGGAAAAAGAGACCACCTCCGATAACTATCTGCCTGCGATCTGGAAATGCAATACTGGCACGGTACCAACAGTGACAACTGTATACTCAGATAGCACACAGCAACACCCTCTAGTCCCCAGATATTCCAGTATGTGAGTTCAGGGTACAACACGACAAACACATACCTAGCATCATCTACCGCAACCTCCCATTTCAGCACACCTCATAACAACAACACGCGACATCTGCACAGGTCGCCGTGTCGACAGACACCACCAAACACGATGGATCCAGCAGAGCTCCCTGAACTTCCCAGTTCGCCTCCTCTCCAGACAAGTGAGACCGAGCCTGAGGCGCCGCAGACCCCTACGCGTCGCTGCTCTCTCCCTGAGAAGCCGGACGACTCCGTGCTGCTTGACTCGCCACCAGACCTCACACCAAGCTCGTCACGGGAGATGCCTCGTCTGCGGGATATTGCCTTCGGCAGCAGCTCGAAGCCAAAGCAGCGGAGCCGGAATGGGAAACGCGTGGCTCGTATGGGCTTCTCCGAGCTGGTCGACGTCCTGCCTGAGCTCTCTCCCGAAGAGATCAAGGAATACTGGCTTCCAACAATGGAGAAGGAGGCAATCAAGATGAGGCAGATGATGGACGAGTTGAAGTTCACCAAAGAAGGGGCCAATTTTGACATCGTTGACTTGCTTAATGTACGTTTTTTGGCCAAATTTCTCATCCTCTGATACCTTTTACGAATTCTCCAGCGCGCTATGACCTCTCATCGTGTGTATCCGAGATTCAGCGCCTTTTGTCCAATGTCAGGTTAGGTAGGGACGCTGATGATATCTCAGGAGATCCGTTCCAGCTCCGCGTCTCCAGAAGAGCTGGCCGTCTCGACAAACATGATCAAGAACCGTCTCATGCCGCTCATCAACGCAAACATCGAGCGTATCAAGAAGGACTACGAGGCGCGTCTCAAGATGAAGGACCAGGAGATCACCGGGCTCCTGCAGTTCCACGACTCCCAAATCAGCACACTCGCAGCGTTCATCCGCAAGTCCAGCGCCCCAAAACTCGAGGACACACGCGACCCACTCGTCCAGGATGTCAAGGAAATCCTCCTTCAGGACGTCTGTTCCATGATCAACGGAAAACACGGGCAGACCAACAGCAACAACCGCATGGGCTACATGCACATCCCCGCAAGCGAATACGCGTCCCAGGAGACCGAGATCGCGACGCTCAAAAGCCGCATCGAAGAGCTCGAATCCGCCAAGGCGCGAGTCGAGGCGAAGCTGCAGGAGTACAAGGAGGAAATCAAGCTCTTCAAGAAGGACATCCGCGGCTACAGGAAGGACGAGAAGCGCCACGCGCGTGAGATCCAGGACAAAGACGCCGAGATCGGCGAGCTGAACCAGAAGATCGCCCAGCTCCTCAACCACAATAATCACAATAATAATACACCAATGAGTCCGCTCTCCACGACGACCTTCACCCGTGACAGCAGATTCGACTACAAAGAACTCCCCTCCCCTCCTCCGCTGGAGGAGTGGAAAAGAGCAGCAGGGCAGGAAGAAGAGCTGAGAAGGCAGCAGCAGACTCAGGCTCCACAGACGCCGACCCCATACATCGAAAGTCCCAGGCGTTATTCCACCGCGATCCAGCTGGCTGAGCTGCGGGCTGCGAACAACAGCACGCGCAGCTTCAGCGACAGGATCCGCAGGTTGGATGTGGAGGACGACGAGGGCCCGTTTTTCATCTACAAGGCCGATAGCAACTAGATGACTGGTTCCGTTCGCAATTTCCAGCCCACGCGATCGATTCCGGCATATGGCTAAGCAGCTGACGTGGTAGGAAGATGCAGTCTTCTTTTTTCACTTCAAACTTCCCCTTTGCTGTTTTCATCTGTTCGGAAGGCCCATTTTCTATCCTCCCCCTTTCACTTTCATCTCAATGGCGTCCGGTGCGTGTGTCCCGGGAGGTATGGCGCACAGTAAGTACACTACGCTTGTTTCCTTTACTTCAACCACCATCTGTCCGTTTGGGATTGGGAAACGAAATGCGACATGGAATTGGACGGATTCCGAAGCCTGGGTTGTTACCACTAGCACATAGGCGCATAGCAAGATTCTGATTCAATCAACCAGCCAATCAATGTAGCATTGCTGAACGATCGAGGAAACGTGTATCGTCCTATCTGGCTTGAACCTTCTAGTTTCTGCTTACTTGCCACTAAGCAGTAACTATCACTTTATTTGGCTGAACTCTATAAAAGCAAAGATAAGATAAGAAGAAGACCCGGAACTCACCCCAGCCTGGACAACCTAGAACGACCAAACGACCCAGTCTGCGAGACGAGGCTGTTCTCGAAATCCAGCCCAGCTGTATTCGAATCTCATCGTTATCTTACTCAGCAGCAATATATCCTCGCCTCTCCTCGCCTCATCAGCTCCTCTACTGTAGTGAGTGATCTTACTATTTTATTTCTATTATTATAACATGGAATGGAGCTTCCTCTGCTGTTCTGTCCTGTCCCGATTACTAACTGGAGCATGATATGATGTTATGCAAGAAGAATATTAATATTCTTTCTTACTTGCCAGGTATCATCTGGTATTAAAGTTACCTATCTGTCTAAATTTCCTATACTGACTTTCTCAACCGTAGACGGACAATAATATTGTATAATGTATCCCGCCTTAATTATTAGAACTAGTTAGTCACCCTCTGTCACTCCCATGTATCCTCCATCGTCTATGGAATGACGCTCGTTCTGTTATGATATGACAATGTGACCCCCAAACCCAACCCAGAATGCGCAGAGGTAAGCCAGTCGTTGAGAGAGATATGCCATAGATCTCCATTATATATTATCATTATTATCACCCCGTCTTTCCGGGCATTTTGATGTTTTAAATAAAGTATATGCATGCTGACTGACGAAGTAACCCCAATCTCTGAAGAAGAAGGTGAACGTTGGCATGGAAAAAAGAACGAACTCGAGCGAATCCCACGTCTCCGTCTTCACGGAAAGGACCGGTGGCTCCGCGGAGAAGATGACGTCGAGGATCTGCTCAACGGCTTATGATGATAATAATCATCACGATGATAGGAGTGAGCTGAGGTGAGACTCCGGCCGGAAGAGCGTGTCGAGCTGCTGCATCGCGGACAGGATATCAATCGGTGCGTCGGCCACGAGTGTGTGAACGAGTGGGTGGACGTCCTGTAGATCAGGGGGTTGACGTCCATGTAGTCGGGGAGAGGTCGCGCAGTAGATGGAGATCCTCGGGCAGATTTGCTCGTGGACGGTCGTGATAGACTAGGAGCCTGAGAGAGCGGACTCGGAGGATGTATGTCAGTCCAGACCATGATGGATGATAAATAAAGTACAGTACCGGACAGTGAGCGGCTGGGGGCACATTGCGAATTGAGAAAATGAGGAGAGGGAGATTGAGCAAGACTATGGTAATTGATGCTGAGGGAAGAGAAGCGCAGGTCAAGACCAGTGTATTAAACCTTGACCTCTCTAAGAAAGGTAATTACCAAGGCAAGGGCACAATACTACTGCTCAGAGATGGCTTCTTTGGGATGCAAGATGAGTGTATATGTATCATCTCAGATACTTCTCGAAGACAGGTGCTGTTACCCTGTGTAGGGCACGAGGGAGGGGGTCCAAGGACAAACATAATAATCAAAAAGTACGAAAAGGCTCAAAATGAGTCTTTATGAATCAAGGCACGTGTAGTTTTCGTGAATGACAACATTGTGTGGAGCAGAACTCCGTTCTGGGACCAAAAGGCGCGAGGTACAGTGCGATAGGGGTTCCTATTGAATCGAATGTTGCGTCGCGCTTCTGGACGCAGGAGCAGTGCATGAAATTGGAACAGTTGACCTCCTTAGAACATACCTCCGGTTTCAACATCGAGGCATCGTTTGGGGTCTCTTGCAGGTCCTTAAGCTCAGTGTCCCAGTCGTCGCTAGAGATGGAATACCTCGGGAACGAGATCGCCATCCTTGCCGTCGGGGATAGAGGGATCGGAGGGCCTGCGTTCAGCACTGTCAGCACAACATAACCCTTCCTCACATCTTTTAGAGTGAAACATGCTCTCCCGCGTCATCCAAGGACACTGCAACTTACTCTGCCAGGAGGTGAGATCTCTATCTGCGGGGATGATCGTCATCTGATCGGCGTCGTCCCCGTACGGGCAGACTCCAGCCCTGGAGTTTCGAGAGGGACGTCTCTTCAGCCTTAGTTTACTAAGGCCACCAGATGCTCTCGATTTCGACGCCAATCAGTCTGCCCGAGTTGTCAGGACTCCCAGCTGAGGAGGGCCGAGTGACGCCTTATAAGATCACGAGCGGCATAAGACCGACCTCGCACGCCTCTGGCCGGGTCTGCCATAAGCAGGAACACCACCGCCTAGGGAAGGCTGGGCGCTCTAGTCCAGGGCCGAGCAGCGCCGTGAAACTCAACCCGACTGCCAAAGACCGTCTTCAGCCGTCTGACTCGTCCAAATGATGACCAAACGAGCAGTGTCTCACTCAGCGCTTACCCTAGCGCGATGCCTGCTATGGAGCACGCAGATACCCGAGGCCTTTTAAGGGGAAGTCGCATCCCCTACAGCTTTGCGCGATTCTTTGGTGGCCCTGGCAACCCCAGCATGGAACAAGTTCTTTGTTTCTGACATACCCCTGAAGCAGCCTTCTGCTCGCTGGCTACCCCTTTGATCTGAGGGCTTATCCGCCAAGCGCATCAGAAGCTTCTATTTCAAAGACTATGGCCAAATCTCGACAACCTGAACAATGAGCATGATGCGGCAGGAAACGCAAGAGAACCCCGAGGAACGTGAATCTCGTCTTGCTGGAGACTTCTACCTCGAACGGCGTCTCCCCAGCCGATGGACGACCGGACGAACCCCGGCATTGATACAATTTATCTCGTCCTTCTTGGGGCAGAAAAATCCCTTGGTGCAGCCTGCTGACCCTCGCCAGAATACGGTCTGGCTGCTCGATAATACCGCTTACCGACAAGTGCACCAAAACCCTCACAAGAGACAGCAATGGCATGCCGAAGTGGTTGCGTGCGTCTTCATGAAGCATGGACGGCAAGATATCTGTAAACTCGTTGCGTCAGTTGCAGATGCCATTGGCCTCGATGGTGAAATAGGCACGGATGAGGAGACGAGGAAGCGAATCACTCAGCGGCTGCAGCCGTTTGTGAACGAAATCGCGCCTGCTCGTTTTATGACGTTAGAGGTACCTCTTCCCAGCGGTCACATTAAAAAGCACAGACTGTGTCCAACAGATAGGAATGGTATTAGCAGCCAAACGGTGCTCACCGGTGCCCATGACATCGAGGATGGGACGATCATCAAAGCCTACCTGAAAGATTGGGACCATACTGTGTCGATGAACACTGTTTTTGCTTCTCCCGAAGGTTGGCTGGTCATTTCAGACATTGACGATACGATCAAACACACCCAGACTGCCGACGCCATCGGCATTCTCCGCACGACATTTGCGGAAGAGCCCAGACCGATTGCTGGGATGCCTCAGTTTTACGCTCACATCCAGAGGCAGCTCACGCCGACGTGGTTCTATGTATCAGCTTCACCATACAACCTCTATCCGTTTCTGCGGAGTTTCCTCCATTCTAACTATAGCGCCGGCACCCTGATCCTCCGCGATAACTCCTGGATGGATCTGGGCGGATTACTCAAGTCTTTTACCCAGGGCACGCAGGCATACAAAGTAGAACAGATGGAGAAAATACACCGATGGTTCCCGCAGCGAAAGATTCTCTGCATCGGTGATTCGACCCAAAGCGACCCGGAGGCGTACGCGGAGATGTACAGGAAGTACAGGGGCTGGATCCATGCCATCTTCATCAGGAAAGTGACTTATGTGGCGCACATGGAGCAGAAGAATTCAGACGAACGGTTCGAAAAGGCATTTGAAGGCGTCCCGAGAGATATCTGGAGGGTGTTCGAGTCGCCTGGAGAACTGTATAGGTTGGTGGATGACTTGACCAAGTGCGACAACACTGGCTTTGTCTCGGGACTCTAGATTTTATGCAAGGAAGGCATGATTCTTCGTAATGACTTGATTATGGCTGGTGTTTGGTGGTATGGAGACTTAAAAATTTGGGAATACCTCGACTACAATGTGGAGTTGAATAGCGAGTTTGTCCTTGCTTGACGAGTTACTGACGACCTGGAAGAAGCGCTGTTTACCTACAGTTAGTTTCATGGCGTTTGGAGTGGATTCCGTCTGTTTGGATTTTCGATTCTTCTGAACACAGTTTGACATGTTATTTGATTTTTGAAATAGCATTACTGTTGTAAGTCGAATCAGGAACGTTGTCCGTGGCTACACTGACATAAGCGTGCAGGTACTACGTCAATGTTAGGAAATCCGGGGAAAGCACCTGACCTCCATCTGTCTGGCCATGTCCTATTCCAAGCATTTGCCAGGAATTTATTAAAATAATGACACATTGATTTAGAGACCCTTTCTTTCTTCTCTCCGGTTTACACCTAGAACACGTCCAATTATCAATCTAACGTTGGTCTCTACAGATTTGCTGCCAGGCTCATCTGAACAGACGAACCCTATGACGTGAAACTCAGCAGTCAGGTGAAATGCTCTATGAAGCATTCATTTTCAGCAATTCGGCATACACAGACAGGCAGGCCAAGTGAGGACCTGCTTGGACACAATTGACAGTACTTCAGCAAATTTATACCAGTATATCAATCTAATCCTCGACATACGCAGTCCCTACAAGCAAGCAAGCAACGAACAATGACCGAAGAAAACTTCGTCCCGGAGACGATGCAAGCTCTCCATCTCCCTCCCCTCCCCTACGACCCGAAGAAGCCCCCGGGTGCACTCCCCCTGATGTACGAGACCGGCTACCCGGCGCCCGTCCCCTCGCCGACGCAATACCTGATCAAGGTCCAGACGGCGGCCTTCGCCCGCGACGAGCTCAACCGGGCGGACACCCTCCGCCGCCGGGCCGCGATCCCCGCACATGCGCTCTGCGGCCAGGTTATCTGCACGCCCAACGAGGACCAGTGGAACCAGGACGGCCCCAAATTCAAGATCGACGACGACGTCTTCGGCCTGCTCAGCTGGGACCGCGACGGCGCGGCCGCGGACTACACCCTCGCCACGGAGTCGGAGCTCGCGTTCAAGCCCAAGAACGTCACCGCTGCGGAGGCGGCGGCTATCCCGCTGGGCGCGCTCACGGCCTGGCAGGCTTTCTTCCGGCACGGGGGGCTGGATCCGTACGAGACGAGCGGGCTCTCGGGCCGGACTGGCGGGAGCAGCAGCAGCGGCAGAAGTGATCCCTTACGGGTCCTCGTCACTAACGCCTGGGAGAGCGACGTGGGCGTGCACGCCATCCGACTCCTCCGCTCCCGCACCCTGTTCCCCAACACCAGGGTCTGGATCTGCGGGACGTGCTCCCTCCCCGGCCACGCGGCCAACATTCACAGGGAGCTCGGCGCCGACGCCGTCATCGACTACACCTCGTACCCGGACGCCACGGAGGCGTTTCTCGAGAACGGCTGGACTCCCGTGGACATAGTCCTCGACTGCATTGGCGGGGACACGCTCCGGCAGGTGCATTCCCCCGCCGTCGTGAAGGATGGCGGCGTCGTGCTGAGTATTTGTCAGTCTGTGCCTTCCGATGACGAGGCTGATGAGGGATGGAAGGCGGCCAAGGCGGAGATCCGCAACCGGAAGCTGGACAGTAGATTCTTCGACGTCGAGCCGGACGGGAAGGCGCTGGCGTGGATCGGGCAGTTGGTGGAGAGGGGGGAAGTCAGGGGCAACGTCGATTCGGTGGTCGATCTGCTGGAGGGGCGGGCGGCGATGCTGCGGATGGAGGAGAAGAGGAGCAGTGGGAGGATCGTGTTGAGGGCTAATTGATTGATTGATCATCTTCCAACTCGTGCAAGCTGGAGAGATTGCCATAATCGATCAAGACGGGAGCATCCCCATTTCTGATTCTGATATCCTGCGCTCAGACTAATCATCAAAATAGCAACGGGCATATACATACAAGAGTATGAGAGAGAGAGAGAGAGAGAGAGAATATAGCCCTGAGTCGAAATCGTATCTGGAGTCGTCATTTACACGCTCCAAACCCCAAACCCCCCAAAGCAAGCAAGATATCTTAAATCCGTTATTCGACCTACCGAAATGGAAGTTAACTTTCTTTTCTCTTTCCAATTTAACAAATTTGTATCCGATTCATACGTCAAAGCATGTCCAGAAAGAAACAGGAGAACAATAAATTCCACGAACTGGCAGCTCAACTCTAGGTTAGGTACCCAGGTTAGGTAGTTAAACCGGACCCGGTCAGTAGGCAGGTTTGTCAGAGGCGTAGGTAGGTGGCAAGCAAGGCAATTCAATTCATCAAGATATACAAAAGGACCATATGGAAGAAAAACAGACACCAAAAATGCCACCTAGATCCTGTGACCGATACCGATCGACCGACTGACTGACAGAGACACATTCTGCATCGTATCGTCTCCAGCTTCCATTTCAGCCTCTTGCGGACGATAGGGCCCAAACCAACCAAAGCTGTGCTCTCTCTCTCTCTCTCTCTCTCAGTCGCTCGTTATTATCCCCGGCGATGTCATCAATGTAAGACAGATGACAGATAATCTAGTCCCTTGTATTTGCATCGCAGGGGCGTAAGGAGAACGAGACTCTGGAACCACTCTCCCTTTTTTTCGTCCGCTTCGAAGGTTGTCATCATCACGGGTCCGGTTGCAAGGCTCCTGTCACGTTCGGTTCGTGCACTCTATATCGCACATCCTTGGCTTTCGAAGGCTCATTTTAATAATAAAAAGGGGGTTTAGTACGTAAGACAGTGGATGGAGATCGGAGTAGTAGGAGGGAGAAGAAGGTCAGCGTAGACGGAGAAGAAGAGAGAAAGGATGATCTCATATCATGATGCTTTTTAAGAAGCAATGGCATCTAGGGAGGAGAAGAAAAGAACAACCGCCCAGCTCCAACCCATCTTACTTGCTATTGAGACCCATATCGAGAAAAAGAATTAGGTAGCACGATCCAGATCTCTTATCAGCTTCCAGACACCTGAAATCTGAAATAAAAGGAAGTCTTAAACGGGAGAAAGGAAAGAATTGGGGAAAACCGTAGCACAAAGGACACCGTTTCAAAGTAGGGAATCAAGCCTCGTGAAAACGCTCAAACATGCTGCGACGACCTTGGTTAAGTTAGTCAGCATCTGGACAGCTCTCAGGCGGGGGTTGTTCTAGGAACGGAGAAATAACGGCATACCTCCAGCTGAAGCTCCCTGTCCTTCGCCTTATTAACCTCTTCATTTATGACCTGAGCCAGGTTGGCTCCGATCCCCTGAGAACCACCCGCCTTTCGGGCAAAGGGCCATTGCGAGTACTCGGCGAGTAACTCGTCTACTTGCGCAAATGCTCTCTCGCGAGCCTCGTGACTCATTGTGACCAGCGCATTTTCGAGCACGTTGGCCGCGTAGGCCGCGCACACCATCGTTACTGTCCGGAGATATCTGAATTCAACATCCTCCGGCAGCCATGGGCTGGGGGGTAGGATCACGGTGCGGTTGCTGCAGATGTTGCGGACTCGTCTGTGGAGATCCTCCTTGGCGCCTCCATCGGCGACAGGGTGTGTGGCCATATCGAAGAGTAGGAAGTTGCGTTTCTCGGTGCGGAGGATGCCTTTGTCGACGAGGCCCTTGGCAAGACGCTCGCGCACTTGCTTGAGCTGGTAGCCGATCTTCATCAAATTCCATGTTTCACCTAGCAAGCGCTTCCATGTCAGTTGCATTTCGGCCCTTTCGGAGAGATGGATATCCTCAGTCGAAGAGGTTCCGCACCGCTCATTAGGTCAATCCAGGAGCTGACGCTCATCTTCTCACTCGACTTCATCATCTTCAGCGCCTCGTCCAGCAAGACTTCTCCGGTAAGTGTGTCGTCGATAACTTCGATGATCCGATCAGCGAGCGGAAATCGTCGTCGCGACGAATCCTTCTGCATGCTTATCCGGCCGCGGAACGCGAGCTCGATCACAATGCATCCTCGCAAGGCGTAAGAGATGTTCTCGTTCCAAAAAGATAGGTAACCCTACAATAGAATCGACCGCGAATGTCAGCTTTACAGAATCCCCTAGCTACTTGCGCGCAAGTACGGTGTAGATCTCGGAGATGGCGCTACCTGTTTGTCCTTCAGCCCGAGGAGTAGCACCTCCTCCATCAGGGTGAGCTTGGGTTGTTTTGTCCGCTCCGCATTCTCACAGATATCCCGCGGGTCGAATGCAATCTTATGGCCATTTTCTCCGCCGGTATATGAGGTCTCGGGCACTCGACTGTCATATGAAGAAGAGCCGTTCCTCAGGGCGGGGGATGAGACCCGGCTGCCGTCGGTGTCGTCTCCGCCAGCAACTCGACCGCCTCCTCTCCGGCGTGTCAAGCCACCGGCTGAGGCCATGAGGAAGCAGGTTCCGTCGTCGGGTGGATTCTATGAAGAACGGCGGGAGGGACTCAGTCGATAGGAGTAGCTGGCGTGAGAAGCATGGGATTTGGGGGGAGGCTAGGCTCGCGACTGGCACGGGAAGTTTGTCCAGGGCGGAATTCGGCAGAGTGGGCGGTAGAAGAGATTGACGAAGAGCAGAGCTCCTCGAAGCACTGCCGTGTTCAACAGCGTCCCTGAAACGTGAAGGGATCCAGCTGTTCGAAGCAATCGGAGGTCCTCGTGGCTTGGAAAGTAACGATGGATCAGGCTCGCTAAGTTGCTTGCCTGGCTGCCTTAGCGCCGCTTGGGACCGAGATCACGTTCCCAATCTCCCGTAAGCTCCCTCCCCCAGTAGGAGAAGCATAACGTCAGAGAGAAGAGAAGAGAAGAGATGTCCTTGAATGTGAGCATGAATTCTTCTGTTTCCCCGATCGCAATTTGTTTAGTTCGATCTGGTGTTTCTGGATTTGGGCCGGCACCTGTTGGTACGAATCCCCCGATGCTACAGGCCGCGTCACGCGCAACACCGAGCGGATACTCAACCGTGTTTCTCTGTTGTCATCTCGGTCAGGAAACAAACTACTACAGTACAGGCTGCTCGCATCCAAAGCCCGGGTCCTACGCATATTCCCGCGCAGCGGCAGATTGCATGCGTAGTGGAAGCGCCCTTCTACAGCATGAGCAGTGGAAGGAAGATAGATCATAAGTTACCGGGAAGTCTACTGCTCCAGGGTAACTCAACCACAGCCAGAGGGTGGGTACGACATTTATGAATGTAAAAGTTCATGTTTGCAGATGATGTACATGATGTAGTAGAGTGAAGCACCAGCATAGATTAAGCGTATAGAGCAGCGCTGGTGGCCGCATGACATTCAAGCTCTAACATTTTCGCATATATCCACGCTAACCTCCCTCTTGTGACTCTCTAAAACTGGGCAAAATTCCTTGGGTCACTTAGTGAGCTATGGTGATGTCAGTGTACGAGTTCGGCACCTTCAGCATCAAAAAGGGAAGACAACGCACCATCGGGCTGAGACAGGATGTACTGAACAGCCTGGTCCACTGTTCACAAAATCAGCACTTGTCCGAAGATAAATCGGCATATATGACCGGGACGCATGATACTCACCGCTGTGGATGGCGTCGGCTTCCTTGTCTGGAATCTCAATGCTGAACTCCTGTTTTGCAAGCAGTGTTCAGCATCATGCAAAATTCTCTACTAGGAGCTGGAGATAACGGTTGATTTTACCTCCTCAATGGCCATCACGACCTCAACAGTGTCCAGACTGTCCAGGCCGAGGTCGTTCGTGAAGTGCGAGGTGCCGTTGATCTGGGATCCGGATTAGATGCTTCTTCCCCAACCACTCTTAATCCAATGCCACAAGATAGAGGCGACAGACCTTGCTAGGGTCGGAGACCTATAGATATCGATTTGTCAGCTCCATAGATGACGATCCGAAGACAACCGCACGGCGCACAAACCTTGTCGAAGTTCTTCAGGAGATTCACTATCCGGCCCTCAACCTCCTCCTTCGAGAGGCCCGCGGGGGCCGAATAGAATCGGACGGCCGGAGCGGCGAAGCATGGCGCGAATTGAGACGGCCGCACGGATGGGGAACTTCTGATCTGGACGGAGACAGGAGCCCTCACGGCGCGAGGCACGGAGGCCCTCAACGAGCGGACAACGGCGGAACGGAACATGTTGACGAGTGAGGAGGGAGCGAGAGCGCGAGCTGAGGGATGCAGGCGTTGACGCGGGCGGTGCAGATGGAGGAGAGTCCGCTGGGGAAGACAAATATGATCTGAAGAAGCAGGCGGCGGTCGTTGCGGTCTTTTGCGGCTCGGGCGTTTTCCTCGTCCGAGCAAAACCTGCCGCCGGCCAATCAGCGCGCACGAGAAAGGAATGACCTAAGCCGGCATCCGCACCACGCCCAGAGCGTCCTCGACGTCGTCCTCACCGTCCGAACGTCCCCAGATCCAAACCCACTCCTCCCCGCTCCCCAGATTCTCCTCCACAATGGCCTCCTCCAAGCCCGTGGCCAGGCTGATCGCCTGCCGCCGCCCCTCGCCCTTCCTGCTCTCCTCCGCCCTCCGTCTCTCGCCTCTCGGCTCGACCGCAAACTTCTCGACCTCTGTTTCTAGGGCTGCGACCCCAGCGGGCCCACCGCAGCCTGGCTTCCGTCTTCCGCCTCCAAAGAGATGGGACCAGAGCGAGGAGTCCTCCCTGGACAAGGCCAGCAAATATTTCCTGATGGCTGAGATGTTCCGGGGCATGTACGTCGTCCTGGAACAGTTCTTCAGACCGCCGTAAGTACCCCCGCGAAATGCTCAGATGAAGCCGTCTGGCATCAATGGCGCGCGCCATCCACGGCCGGGTGGAGGCGAATCTATAGCAACTGTCGGATTGTGGTAGCAGGGCTAACTTGACGCTCTGATGATGTTCAGATACACCATCTACTACCCCTTCGAAAAGGGTCCCATCTCCCCTCGTTTCCGCGGCGAGCACGCCCTGCGCCGCTACCCAACTGGTGAAGAGCGATGCATCGCGTGCAAGCTCTGCGAGGCCATCTGTCCCGCGCAGGCTATCACCATCGAAGCTGAAGAGCGTGAGGATGGAAGCCGACGGACGACCAGGTACGATATCGACATGACCAAGTGCATCTACTGCGGATACTGCCAGGAGAGTTGCCCCGTGGATGCCATCGTGGAATGTAAGTCATTCCGATCCTGTTTTTTCCTGATTAATCATATAGTCGACGAAAGCACAGTTCTATAATTTTTTTAGCATCATAAACCACGATTCGCGTTATTACTGGGGAACGAGGCTAACGTGTACGTGACTTGCAGCGCCTAATGCTGAATATGCTACCGAAACGCGCGAAGAGCTGATGTACAACAAGGAGAAGTTGCTGGCCAATGGGGACAAGTGGGAGCCCGAGCTGGCCGCCGCCATCAGAGCTGATGCTCCCTACCGATGAAGCGCATGCATTCTGGCATAATACCCGACGGATAGGGGCCTTCACAGGAGTCGACGGCCTCAATCCTCTTGATGTACATAGAGATATCCATCAACCCATCTCGCCCTTCACACAATCCGGCATTTGAGTCCGATTCCCTTCATGGATCCTTGACAGTTCCAAAAGGAAGGCTACGTGTCGTGATCTTGTTAGAATTACTGTTAGCAAGCAGAGACTCTTGTTAAATTAGAATTCGACCCTTCTTCGCTAGAAGAATGTATTATTTATGACAACTATGATATTTTCAAAGTGCGCTACCCTGTAGAACTCAAGCATAAAAGCAGTTCCTCGACAAAAACTCCAAACGCTTCTTATGCTTACATATAATTATCGAAAGATGTGAAATTCTCAAACACCAATATCCCCTGATTTTCCCACACAAGTCCCTCCCATACATCCGGGGGTAATGCATGTTGTTTTCCCTACATCCATCCCCTCCCATCGACATTCGACAAAATAACTCCGGTTCTTGATTATTTATCTCTTCTTCCCTCCAACCTTGGCCTTGAAGCTGCCTTCGAACCCAGGCCTCGCCTTGCCCTTTGCCCCCTTCTTCTTGGACTTCTCCTCCTTTCGCTTCCGGATATTCTCCTCGCGCTTGGCCTGCCGCATCTCCTTGCTCTTCTGGACCGCCTCTAGACGCTCCTTCCACTCCCGCTCGGACTTCCGCTTCGCCGACTCCTTGCGCTTCAGTGCCTTCTTGAGCAGGGCGGGGTCGTCGTGGACCTTCTCGCCGTGCGCGCGCTTCTTCGCGTTGAGCCACATGTCCTTCTCCTCGATCTCGGCGCGCTTGGCCGGGTCCATGGCCGCGAGGCGGGCCTTCTTCGCCTCGGCGGCTCGGAGCGCCGTGCCGGGGTCCTGGGGCCCCGGGCGCTTCTTCTGCTCGACCAGGCCGGTGAGCGTGGGGTTGGCCTCCTGGCCGTCCACGAAGGTGATGCGGCCGAATGCGTAGTTGGTGTTCGAGGTCGTCGAGTCGGCCGGGGACCGGGGCGATGCGAGGAGCGAGCCCGATCCGCCGGGCGAGAAGCGCCGCGCCATGGCCTCGTCCTTCAGCTTCTGCTCCTGCTCCTTGGCCTTCCGGCGCATCTCCTTCTTGTGCTGCTTGCGCTGTTCGGCCTTTTGCCGTCGGGCTTCGATCAGCTCCTGCCGGTTCCGCGCCGGTTTGCCGTTGAGCCCGTCCGCATGGCGGGCGGCCCGGAGCTCCTCGAGGCGTTTCTGTAGACGCTGCTTCAGCTCTTCGTGTGAGGGTTTTGGGGGTTTCGGTTCGGAGGATTCTTTCTTTTGTGCGTCATCGGCGGGCGCGGAAGAGGGAGGCACGATGGAGGAAACGGAGGAACAGACGGAATCAGGATTAGAGGCGTCGAAACTAGGAGAGTTTGGTGTAGATGAAGCAGTCGATCCCTGTTCGGGTTGTTCGGATTTTTCGTTGAGGGAGAATCCCTCCACAGGAGCAACCTCGTCCTCCCCATCGCTGCTATTATCTTCGGGTGAAGGCTCCTGCTTGTCAGTGTCCTCCTTCGGTTTTGACTCCTTAGGTATCGATTCGGCTTTAGACTCCTGTTCCTTTTGTTCCTTCCCCTCCTGCTCTTTCTGTTGTTGTTCCAGCCTTCTCGCCTTCTTTTCCGCTTCTTTGGCCTTCTTTCTCTCGCGCTTGGCCGCTTTCTTCTGTGCCCTCTTTTCCTCCCTCTGCTTTCTCCGCAACTCTGCCTCTTCCGACTTTTTCGAGGCGTCCCCGTCTTTCTTCTCTGTGTCCTCTGATGTCTTCTGCTTCTTTGGCTTCAGGTCTCCTCTCTTCAGACCTTCCAGAGGCTTCTCTTTCTCAATACCGAATTCTCCATCCGACAATGAGTCCTCCTCGCTGTCCTCGTCCTCGTCACGTTTACGTTTTCGTGCATTTTCCTCCATCACGTCTTTGGCGGACTTTGCGGAGTCGGGGTCCAGCTTTGCCAGTTTGGCATTTCGGGCTTGTTCCTTCGTCTGCTTTTTCCGCTTCCATTGGTCCTATTGCAGGACTCATGGTCAGCTTCCTTTGAGAAGAAACAATGCGCCGCTCTAAGACGGCCGTGTTGAAGATCGACGCTCACGTACACTTGTATCCTCTCCGTAGTAGTATTTGGCAGGAATGAGGGACAGCAGGCCGTCGAAGGCCTGGGCGTGGCTTCGCAGCCGTTCCTGATGGCATAACTCGTCAACTCCCAGGGCGTGACGGAAGAAGGTAGGCTGCAAGCGGATAACGCACCTCGATGTCGGCCATGAGAGATCCTCAAAGTCCCAACTAGGCACAGCCGGCACTGTAGGCTTGACTCTGCGGCCCGCTGCTCAACAATGAACGGATGCTGCTGGGCGCGAAGGTCACTGCACGGGGCGTAAGCGAAAACAGCAATACATGCACCGAAAAATTTGGGTGGGTGTAAATCTTGGCATGGACGTCTCCGCTCGGCTAGCCCAGCGTGTGGATTAGTGGATGCTGGATGTGGCCGGAGCGTCACCGCCCGTGATCTCCGCACAACACAGCTTCAGAGGACCCCACAAAGGGAACTGTGCATTCACCGTGGATAGTTGACATGTGGAACGTGGGCTATTCGGCTGCTGTTCCGGGTGATTATTGACGGTCTAAACATGCAGTCTTCATGTTAAGGTGAATGGAAGCCTGCCCTTTGCTGGGACTATTGATTGAAATTGTTTCAGTCCAATTCTTTTGATTTTACCCATCCTTCAGAGGATGTCTGAATTGTTCATTAGCATTAGCTTTGACAGCCCCGTCCTAACTTGATCAGGACAAGATGAATTTCTCTGTTTCCCCACGTAACACTGAGAAGTGTCTTGATATAAGTCAGTTCAAGATGTGGCAAGAAGTTCATCATCCGGGTGGAAGGTACAGTGCACCTTTGACACTCCACAGACTCTTGAGCAGGAATTATGGTAACATGATCGGCGCAAGTTCCTAAGTGCTGACATCATGTTCGAATAGTCTGTAGTAGGTTTCCCGTATCGAGTTCAATCAATCTGCTCTTTTGCAAATTGACAAGCTGGGCTCATGATGCTGAAACAGACGCCCTGGAATAATACCCAGTTAGCTGAGGTCTTATAAAGTCTTATAGATAGTTTTGCTCCACCTGAACATTGCTATTTTCTCCTTAGCTTCTTCAGCAATGTGACGAAGCTCCTTTGGCTCGATTCAGCTACGCAAAGTACCGCCAGTATCGGGTCCTTCCACCCCATAGGTCAGCACATTGGACAACAACTCCAGCTGTGGGCTTAGCTGTTTCCTGAATGTGCCTTTTCTCCTGTCATTGACTACGATGAATGCCCTGTCAGTTCTTAAATCAGAGATATTGTATGTCCATGCACAGTGTTCAGCTGTCTGTGCAGATATGTGATATTGTTTATGAATGCGCAGAGAGTGAAAGAGAGAAATCAAGAACTCAGTTCTATTATATCAGCTGAGCTGCTTTAGATGCCCATTATCCTATTCTTGAGGGCAAGTGAAGGAATCCAAATTTGCTGCGGCTACAGCAGAGAGGTGCCAGTCCCATTTTACCAAGCTGGATCTGTCGTCAGATAGATAAATCGGCGTTCCCACTTGCCGGATGCAAATCATCTAACTCCGGCAATGAAGTAGGTCGTGATAAGGATCTTATGGATGACATTTCTATGATCAATTAACCAAAGGAACTTCAGTCACTGCGTGAGATTCCTCGCATGCTGTTGCAAGCCCCCTGTTGAGTTCTGAAAATAATCGCACATTCTAGATATCTTTGCATAGGAGGTATATGTGAGGATGAGAGCACTCTCAGTCGGGTTAACACCTTTTTGAAAAGTACCTAGCCATTTGATGTCTAGGCTTGTTTTGTAACTCCACTGACAATCTCACATTAAATTTCCATATCATTTGCAGATATACATAGATGGCGTGTAGCCTGTGAAATTAAAATCTTGTCAATGTCTAATGTCAAGGGGCTGAGTTACGAGCTGAAGCTGCTTTAAGACTCCTCTATCCACTAAGGTTACGTGATTAGGCAATGGAAATATCCATAACAGCCTTTGTATCCTGGTATGAGTTATTCCTCTCTTCCTTTTGTCCATGTCTCCTCCGCATGTTGCGATCATAGGATTTTGTAAGAGAAACCACCTAAAGTCTACATAATTACATCTGAACAGCAGGAACTCCATTGATCACCTCAGCGACCTCTACCATGAGCTTTGCGTGATGCGAGCAAAGCTGGCCGGTCTGGACATCAAGTACCTGGACGCGTATGACCTGGGAAAAGTGGCATGGGAGAAGTAATTAGCTGAGCAGGAAAGCGAATTGACTGATAATCAGTGTCAGATGGTTAGATGACGAAAATGAAGTACGTATTTAAATGGAGGTTAACTTTGCCTCGGTGTTAACCCGGCTGACTGACACAGTCAACCTGCGCACTTCCAAAGGGGTCTGTTTGAGCACCTGTAGCCCCATAGGTCCACGTCCAGACATGTCATGCATGGATCGACTACCTCAACTACACGTCTACTAGTAAAACCCACTCAGACTATTTTGCATTCCAATTTACTATTCAATTCCCTACTGAGGGTGGATTGGCAGAATGCTCCGCTTCGTCCAGTTTTATGGTATTATTATTATGTCCTTATTGGTAGTGTCAAATCCCAAAAAGTCAAAAGCAGTAGGTAACCACCCAAGTTTACAGAGTATATCGTATTTCGGAAGATATTACTATTGGCTAGAAGAAGACTGGAAGAACAGATGTAGTGTTTAGTACCTCCTGTCGACTTTATATATAGAGCAGCAAATGGAGAATCTCCACAGCAGTGCGACACCGGGTTGGAATCCTGTCAAGACTTCGGCAACACCGTTGGGGGTTCTTTTGACCTTGTCTCACGAGCATGTGTACTAATGCATTCCGCGCTCCATCAGTAGTACCTGCTACTCCACGTCTTCGGTTCCATGGAAAGCCACATCGACAAGTCGAATGCCAAGAGGCGGCGCACGAGCTTCACGTCGACGGCTCCCAGCTGAACATCCGGCTAACGTCCCGGCGTACCGAGGACTTGAGCGGCTGCAGAATCAGGTCGATCATCATAAAAAAGGATTCAAAATCATCCTTCACGGAGAGGATTTATGGATCAAAATCGAGAAGAAGACTGCAAAAAAGACGCGCTATTGTTCATTTCGATTTACATCGGGGAAGGAAACCTGACACAATGGTTTGGAGATCTTGGCGCTAACCGACGTCCAACAGGGCCGACGCCAACTAAGCAGTAGTCACTAGCCACAGGCGCCCATTTTTGGCGAGTCCAGCTCTACTAGTAGGGCTGGACGAGTCGGATCGCGTGGCCCGATGACTAACAGTTTCATGTGGAGCATCTAGAAGCGCCCCCGAAATGGAAATCTCAGCCCAATAGGTCTACGCAACGTTTTGATCTAGAGAGATTGACTATTGAAAACGCCTCGCCAGTCCGCACATGCGTATTATTTCATCGCAACACGATCCACGAATACTTCAATTATTCTAAAATAGTTAGCACGACAAGTGGGAGCACTTATGGAGCGCCACAGCCTATAGCCACAATACTTCAGGCTGCGATGACTCTACGGAGTACTCCGTCCAATGTACCACCATGCATTGCGGCTCAGAGTTATGTGCCCCATGCTCAACAAAAAGGCGGCCCAAGAGCACTGGGCAACTCGGAGATCCTACCTAGGCTGCAGGGACGCACCAGCTGAAAGCCTGAAGTCAGCTGAGGGATCTAACGGGAAGGATCGTCAATTCTCCCACCAAACGAATAGGCTGGCAGGTGTTCGTGATGCGTGCGTCAGCGGATCGCCCTGGATCTGCCCAATGATGGCGGATCCCTGGCCACCATAAGGCTGCAGCCAAGAGGGAAATGGAGACCCCATGCCGGCGCCGTTGTCAGCCTAGTAGGGTCCAGTGGCGGCTGCACGTAGAAA
>ENA-UOXB01000022-UOXB01000022.1-bioreactor-metagenome-genome-assembly--contig:-NODE-22-length-202570-cov-13.272345_pt1 | contig 202570 bp, 189 predicted proteins | sample MGYA00238158_ERZ761615 | MGnify/ENA primary metagenome ERZ761615 (study PRJEB28904, sample SAMN06267902) | bioreactor metagenome | isolation source: Joint BioEnergy Institute, California, USA...
CAAGAAGCTGATCAAAGGCAGGAAGGGGTGGTTGCGCAGGCAGATCTACAGCCACGAAAGCGGGCACCACCAACGTGCAGCACATGTAATATAGTAGGTCATACTAGGGTGCAATGCTCTAGGCGCTAAGTAATTGATATATAGTGTATATAGCTTCAATATTTGCTGTGTTGATAGTCTAATTGCAGTTTGAATAGATTTGGCAGTGGGTAGGTGGCCAGCTCGCTTATGTGGCCAGCTCGCTTATAGATTACGTTACCAGTGCTTGATAAGTCATAGTTCCCGCCCCACTATAGCTATCCGATTGGGTCAACTGGCCTAGTGGTTATGGCATCCCCCTTACATGTCAGAAAGATGCGGGGAAGGTCGCCGGTTCGATCCCGGCGTTGACCAGGATGGCTTTTTTTTCCTCTTCCTCCCCTCGCTCATTTTGATTTTTCTCCCTTCCATTTCCTGTGATATGGAATCTTCAATACACTCCTGGAATATATATTTCCTTCTCAGTCCGGAAGAGGAGAGGAGAAAACAAAGTTATACTACAGTTTGTATTCATGAGATTTGAACAAACTGGTTCTGGACAACAAAGAGAAATCTATTTGTTGCATTTTCTTTTCTCTTGTTCTTTTTTTTTTTTTAAAAAAAAAAGGAGAGAGAAGAAAAAGAAGTCAGCCGATAGGATGGTCGGCCTGGGCCAACAACCCGGCGGCCGAATCGACATCTGCGAGCGTAGATAGAGGAACTTTAGGACTGGGCACACCTCTTGCTGGGCTGATACACATGTTGCAGAGCACCGAACAGGCCATGCGAGACGACACACACACACACACAAAAAAGGGGGAGTAGGGTAAGGGCGCAATTTGTATTGGTTGTTCATCACGGCATCGCCCTAGGTATTTAATTTTTTTTATTTCTACGTGATTATCTACTCTCTAGGGGCCAACATGCGGCTATAGAGTCTATGCGCTCACTATTCCAAAAGGGAATATAGCTCAGGGAAAAAGTCACGAGGGGTGCGTAGCATTCTGTACAGTACAGTATCAGTGCTTAGTATCTATCCACACATCGCACCTCTCCTTCCATCGATAATCTCCCCCTCGGCGATCCAAGGCAAAATAAGACACAGAAAGAAGAAGCTGAAAACATTCCTCATAAAATCATATTATCCGGTAAAAGACCGTCCTCTCATAGCCCCATGGAATAAAAGTGATGCAGCGGCCAGACCGAAAGAGAGTAGGACAACAGGCTCAAGAGAGGATTTGCAGGAGACGATATGAGAACGTGAGTGGGGCACTTGTTGGGTATATTCGTACCGTATCATGCGTGAATCTCCAGGTTATGGGGCAGATCAGAGACATCATGCTGTCCGAAAAGAAAGATAAAAATAGCGAATGGGCGTGGAATTGATTGGCCAACAGCACAATCTCTGAAATTGAAACCAGAGCGTTAAGCAGGAACCGGAGACGAAGAAAAGTAGACGTAGAATGTACTGAGATTCGCTCAAGGATTTACGGGAATTCAGCATTTCCATCTATCCAGACTGTCTCTCCGTGCAATTTGAAGACTGCTGGAGTGCAAAGGGGAAAATAGGGGAGCAGCGTCTCGTATCTGTCAACCGGCCCAGGAAAGGAACCTGTGAGAGATGCCCGGACTGGAACCGAAATAAGTTTAGCCTTTTTTTGACAAAACAGTTTCATAGAAATCGTTTGATTCATGAGATTAACTTCGAACTTAACGAATCAAAAAAATTCTGCTGTGCCTGACAGCATTACCTAGCTCGCACCTCCAAAATGGCTCCTTACCCAGCCGGTGATGCCTCCACCATGCCCGTCACTGCGACTCGAGCGTCTTCTTTCGTGATTCGTCGAGTACCCAGCGCGAGGATGGGAGGAGGACTGGTACCCAGACTGCGGGGAGCCATTGTGGTTTGAGTTAGCTGGAGAACGATGCCGTGGAGAGGAAGGTTCAGGACTGCTGGAGATTTCCACGGGATTATTTCTGGAGCCTTCGGCATCCACCCTGTCATTTAGTTGCCATCAGTATTATCTGCACTGATGGCATTTTTGTGGAAAGGTGCATCCTGCTTACTGGCCAGGTGTACCGATGCTTCGCCGGCAGTGGGGGCAAGTGTTGTGCTGATTGAGCCACATCTCAATGCAGTTGAAGTGGAACCAGTGCTTGCACGGGAGCACGGCGACTTCAGTACCCAGCTGCACAGAGTCCATGCATATTGAGCACTCTGCTTTACCTTCGCTCCCCAGCATCTCCTTGTCGACCTTCTTCCTCGGCAACGAACGGATCGCACTCTGAGAGGCGGGTGGTGGCCCACTGCCGTTTGTATTCTGGTCGATTAACTGCGATATTACTCGGTCCAGCTCCTCTTGCGAGTAGACAGCGTCTCCATGGCGATCCATGTTCAGGAGACTTGCGAGGAGCGAGGAGAATGGACTTTGTCCAGTCATGACCCGGACGCCACCTCTTCTACCCGGTCCTGCCCCCATTGTCTCAGGCCCGAAGTCGGTTCGGAGAAGTTCGAGAATACTGTTTTCAAATGAGCCAAATGTACCACGATTATCGAGATCTGAAAAGGCATCATGACCAATGTGAAGGTGCGGAGGGCGAGCGTGGTCGCCCGAACGAACAGCAGGAGCTAAACGAGGAAGGCGAGAAAGGATATCACGAAGCAAATGGAAATGGGGGCGCAAGGAGGGAGGAAGAGGTGGTTCATACTCATTGATGCTTGCAAGCGGATGCGCCATCGGCTGCGGATGGTTGGCATCTCGCGGCCATAGCCCTTCAAACGCAGTAAATGGGTCATCTCCACGCCCTCTGGACTCTGGGCCCCATCCAGAGTCCCCGCCTGCCTGTCGAGTATCTCTGCGTCCCAGATTCGACGGGTCCATCAACCCTTGGTAGATGGTATTGAAGCTCTGCAGTACTGACAACAGAGGTTCTTCTGGAACCCCGCCGCCGTGGGGAGATCGGGTGCGCGGTGAGCGTCCGCCGGAGGTGTATGTGGTACTCGTAAACGTGAAACGTCCATCTGGGGACCGGTAATGGCGATGAGTCATTTCACCACCGTTGCTGAATTCATGGATCTCGGTTTCCTCTGCATCTCTCCACGGGTTATGGTCTGCGATGTCTCTCAAAGGGTTATGGCGCCTGTCGGGTGATCGAGACCTCTCCCGGCGTGATGGCGTCGAGCGTCGTCGGAGGGGTGAGAAGGCCTGTTCTGCGGGGACGTCTGGAGGGGCTTCGATCTGCGTACAGAAGAATCACCGAAGTCAGAACCACAACTGCGTCGAGGAGGGGGGTAGGGACGTTGCGTACTATTTCTGTAAATTCAGATTCACAGTGTGGACATATCAATCCATAGTCATTTCTTAGCCAGACCTGGCTACAGGCATGACAAAACACCCGGTCCCCGCGATCAGCCATGATGGGATTCCACAAGGTGCGAGGAGGGGTAAAAAAAGGGAGCGATAGGATCGGGGGTTGGGGGAGAAAAGGAAGAGAAACAAGGGTGGAATAAATAGAGGGTGGCGTCGATAAAGAAGAGGATTCGCGAGGGTTCACTGTTCAAAGAGATGATGCCTTAGTTGGGAATTCGCGCGCTGTCCACTCGGGCGGACAACGGTCATTGTCTCGGAACAAGAACAAGCGCTTTCACCAGCGCATGGAGGCCGCGCGGGAAGAGCCCCAAAAGATGCGCAACGGGCGAGATGGCAGACGTGGAGCAAGATCACAAAAAAGTCAGAGATGAATCAGCCTGCGCGAGGGCTGGGGGAAGATGGAGACGAGGAGATGGATGGCAGGAGGTGAGTGTGGTTTGCGGTTCGCCCAGATGACGTTTGCAGCTGGACAGTGCGGCTGTCAGTCGTCGGGCCTCGTATCGCGCAGTAAGGCGGCAAGGAGCACTGCCTCGTGAGGCGCTCCCTGTGGAGAACCGACGCTGCTACATCCTTCTGTCGGTCGATCGATGGATTCTAGGCTTATCGAGCTGCTTCACGGGCAGCTCCGACCTGGCGTTGCCCGTCTCAAGGCTGAAGCTTTCTCGAAGGCGGGCCTTGTGCGCAGAGAAATACTGCTACCTCGCACAAGAGCGCATCTATACCATGTACTGTACGCTACCATGTGCCACCGTCGAAACAGCTGCAGAACACGAAACCGTTTCTAACCGGATCTTCTGGATTCTCTGGCTCAAGGCGCAAGGATCCACCGTGGGCGCAACCGGGGTCGTTATCCCTAGCAAGTATGACAGGAGATATGGGTACCTACGTTGCCGACCGCGGGCTCATCTCGCGCCAAGTCAGCACGGAGAGGAGAGGTCTGAAGCCAAGAAAAGACAAGGCGAAGAACATGGATGGTTAGGAAACCAGTTCGTTCATTGGCCTGGCCAATAGGCCCGTGGAACTATTAGACAGATCATGACTATGCCAACAAAACTTCTGCGCTGTCACCAAGCGGACATCCGGGGAGGGGGGAAATGAGAAAGAACGCCATCCAATGCCTTAACCGCAGCCAACCAAACGAAGAGTATGTACGGGGTAAACATAGTCAAACATTCTGCATTGAAGCCCCTCGGAAGGTACTAAAACGGCCATTATCGTCTGCGAGCCCCCCTGAAAAGCATACCGCCCACGATGCCAGCCGCGAGAGCCACACCACCCACGATTGCAATGCCCATTAGCCCCTCCTTTGCAACTTTGTCGTCAATCAGCGATCGAAGGCTAGCCGCCTGCAGGTTCTCAGGCTCATGTTCGAGCAACAGGTCATTGTACCGCCGCGCCTCGCCATAGTTCCCAAGCTTGTAGTTGCCCAGCGCCAGGTAGTAGAGGCACTCACGCCGTCGCTCGGGAGCACTGCGGAAAATCTCTGACAGCAGCCGGACACCCTCCTGCTGCTCGGAGCGGGAGTTTGACTTGATGAGGCCCTGTGAATGTCGTGCTCCGCACGGGCGGAGAGCACGAGTCAGTGTTGTGCAAGACGGAGGAGCGGTGAGGTCAGAGAAGTAGCAATAGGACAGCAGAACATACCCAGGCATAATTGAACTTGGTCTGCACCCCGACGTATTCTCCCTCCTTCTCATATTGCGCACGGAGCACCTGGAGTTCCGCGGGCTTCAGCGGACTGTAGAGACGCAAGATCAGTATCGGACGACGTCAACGGCATTCCACGGCATGGTGGATAATAGGTTCCAACAGCGTAACTGACCTCTCAGCATCCGCGGCATCTGGAAATTGTTTAGCAAACAGCCATAAGACGCTGTAAACACATGGCGTGCTATGTCGATTACCCGGGTCTGCGGGGAAACATACATGGCAGGTTGGAGCCCATCGCAGCGATGGAATATTACGCGGTCTTTACTTGGAGAAAGAAGTGACTGCGATACGCAGAAGACAGGCTAATTGTGACGAGGAAACCCAGAGAATAATCCCCCTGGATGATCTGGGCGACGGATGCTGCGGGAAGAGTCGGTGGAAAGGACCTCAGCAGTCTCTGGAGCTGCCGTCTACTCCTGCGCGGAGGGCCAACATGTGGCGGTGCAGAAGGAGCAGCGCTCAGCCCTGTGGCGGTTGCTCCCGCAACGGAGAGGCGTCAACGCGCACCCCTCCGCGCGCCGACGTCACTGCTTGATCGCCTTCGTCTCGACAAAGATCGCGCGACTCAGCACTCCTCGAGGCCAGATCAACTGCTGCAGGACATTGGACTCGTGTACATCTGTTACTTTCCGGGAATTGCTCTGTCTCTGAACACCTAATCTCACCATACCGCCAAGATGTTGCTCGACGAGGATCCAGCGACGGTACCTCTCCATATCAATGGCCCCTCTTGATCACAGATAAGGGGATTTAATTGTCAAATCCAGACGGCTCCAGAAATGTCCACTGTGCTGACATATATCATCTCTACCAGCTCATCCACCACACGATCAGCAATTTTAATATTCAGCCCGACAAGCTCGCCGTGTCACGCATCACCGATTCCCTCTCCACCTTGAGGCAGTCGCGCGAGCTCCGTATCCGCGAAGCAGAGGCCGCTCTGCGCAAGCTCACCCGACAACTGAACACTCTGACCAAGAACTATGAGGAGAGTGTGGCCGCGCACGATTCTGCAAAGCATGCCGCGGAGATCGTCGAATTGGACACGAAGAAGTTCCGCATCGCCAAGGCCGCTTCTGAGCTAGAGATTGAGAGTGAAAGGCTTGAAGGGGAACTGGAGATGTTGAAAGAAAGGCTGGCGGAACTGGAGGCGCAAGGAGTGGAAGGGGATGAGACGGCGCGGAGGGAGAGAGAGGCCGAGGACCCCACAATGTGAGTTTACACAGTTCTTATTCTCTACCCCATCCTCCCGCTTGAATCACCGTTGCGAGCTTTGTCTGGCACATGTTTCTAATAGTTTATTTAGACTCCGTCTGAAAATCTATCGGTCCCTGGGTATCGACCTCGAGGCTGACGAGAATGGTAACTACAAGAAAGCAATCATCCGCAACAGCCGCAAAGGCGATGTTCACGTTGTCAACATCGATCCCAAATTCTCGCGCTTCTTCTACGCGAACTACTTCTGGCAGAATATGCAGGGATGACCTCCCTCGCTTATGCCGCCTTGCTCCAGCGTGCTCGATTGTGTTTACCATCTCGAGAGTTGGACCAAGTGCTGCTTCATTCTGTAACCAGCTAATGTTTATTTTGTCAGGCGTTCGGGTATTGTAGTGACCAATTACTTGTGCTGGTGGGTACTGTCTTTTGGTGTCGAGGCGCTTTGGAAGTTAACGATGATATGGAACCTGCATTTTGGCTTCGTCTTATGGTCTGTATATCCCTTGAAATTGTTGATTTGTCTGTTGTTGATTTGTCTGTTAGATGTATACCTCTGCATTGCGAAAATTAATTTGTCTTCCCTTCTTCACAAAACCTCAACCCTATTGTCTATTATTGCTCTTGATTTCTGATATAACAGCGTTTCTTCCTGTCGAATCTGATATCAAAGCTGGACTAATCTCACTTTAAATTTCATAATCCTTATTAAAGGAGGGGGGGGGGTTTGCACGCAGGATTAAGATCACAATAGTCAAATGTCTACGAAGTGGGGACCAGGTCGTCACATCGACCTACTAAATTCTTAGAGCGACCAATGTCTCAGACGCAGAGACATTGGGTCTTCTCAGCATGTCCATCATAAAGTTCGAAATCGCTTCGTCAATAATGCTCACAATTCTGGAAACACACGCTCGAAGGTTGATCTTTCATCAACAGTTTGGAATGTACTCGCGGTCTGATTTGAACTCATCACTACGGTTACACTTGGCGTGGTTTCCACAATGGTACTGATGGTTATCTATTGTAGACACAAGAGAGTATAGGACGGAACTATTCCTTCTCAGCGGAGAAGGTTGGATAGCCATGTGGAAGGTCAGATGGATTAGTATGGTCGCCTAAGAGCCTTTGGGGCAGCTTCACCCATACTAGTAACAATACACCCTATCCTTTGTGTTCTGCCCCTCTCGTACGCTTCCAGCCTCTCAGAAGCCAGAAAACATTAGAAGTCTCATCAATAGCACATTTTTCCAAGCTCCATCATCCGCGCACAATCTCCACATCCACCTCCCCGAAATGTTTTAGAAATCTTCCCCAAACCGGTGTACCGTCCTGGACCCCAACAGCAATGGGCCACAACACTCGAGCAGCACCATCCTCAAAACCAATGGGATATCCTTCCTCCCTCTGAAACTCGGGAGCAGCACTCATATAGCCAGGGTCGACGGTACTCATGGCCACACGGCGGTCGTTCCAGGCTCGAAAAGCCTCCGTCTCTGTGATCATATTTATAGCGGCTTTGGACATGTTTGTGTGGGCGTGGTGACCCCTTTTCATATTTGAGTCTGTCGTGTCATCCAGTATACCCTCTCGTGATGATACGTTGATGATATACCCGAGGGGTCGGGGAGATCGTTGACTTGCGTAAGACTTCTCAGGCAACGCAGCCTCTATGTTCCCATTGTTTGATGAAGATCTGGAGGAACCCATGTATCCAAGAAGCTCCCGGCAAAGGATTAACGGAACGAAGGCGTTAATTGAATGTGCGCTGATCATGTCTTCGTAGGGGATTTCGTGCAGGGTCTGGGTCCATGATGACTTTCTATCTTTTTCAGCGATCTGTTGATAATCAATGCTTTTCGTGTCTTCTATTTGCAATCTGTGTTTTGCTTCGATTCCCGTAACCCAGGGTGCTTGAACCCCTCCTTTTACCTGGGGTTCGTAACCTTGATCATCATCAACAAGCAAGTCGCTGTCCTTGAGTTGCTTCTGCAATCTTCCTTCTCGGGCAATCGCTTTAACCTCAGAGGCAATTGGATCAGTCAATGTCTGTGCAGCATTATTGATTAGAATATCCAACAGTGCAGGTGACGATGCGCCATCGGGAGTTGACTTCCATTCTGTCAGCACCTGTTTGACCACCCTTACCAGCCGGAAGGCGTCCTTTGCTGTCCTGAAGTCCGCTCCAACAATACGCAGTCTCGGTGCCCAGTCATAAAAATCAGGCTCTCGGGCGTATCTCGTCTCTGCATCTCGAGGGTATCGGGAGGAGACTGTGACGCTGGCACCGCACCTGAGCAGCCGCAGTGCCGTGTGGAAGCCCAGATTTATACGTCCTCCAGTGACAAGGGCTGTCTTTCCTCTTAGATCGAGCTTTCCGGGAAGCGACAGCTCCGAACGACTGAGATTGAATGTCCCACATGGACGACACAGTGAAGGATAGAGATCATGGGGTTCTCCCAGTATCTTAAGGCGGCAGATGTAACATTTGCGAGGGCTTTGGTGTGACCCATTAAGTTTCGCAGACGACGATGACTTGTACTCCGATCGAAGGTCGCTGTCAAGCGAGAGTTGTGACCACACAGCGGTGAGAACGTCCGTTAGGGGGCTCGACGAAGTGATGTGTGATATCGGTTCATGTCTCTGCAGATAATCCAACACTTTTAGGGCTGCTCGGAACTCCTCGTTCGTGGGTATGTCCAAGCGGCCGCTTGCAATACCACCCTCCTGCGAGGCTGATTTCCTGACCTTATCCATCTGATTCAAGTACGCCCTTATTCCGCGCATGATGCCCTCGTACTGGAGAGCCCTAACAGCTCGGGGCACGCCATCCTGAGGCACGAGATGGCGAGAAATTGCATCCGCCAATGCGCAGGAAGAACTTGGAAGATGAAGCGCCAGCGGACTCGGTAGCTGTCTGCTTCTGCACAGCTCTTGATCTCGTCTCAGGCATGCTGCGATGGTGGCAGGATCTCGGGTTTCGATGAACCGCCAACACTCCGCCGCGTTCATCAACATGGCGCAGCTGAATCAGAACATGCGATTTGAAACAGTTGAGACTCATCGACCATCAATTTCAGAACGATAAAATATTGATACATACTAATAGTCCTGTCTCTTCGACAGGTTGCCTTTCACAGGATCTTCAAGCCGCAACGAGCCACTTGGAGGTGGAACACTCTAGCGCGCGATGCTGACATGCAGGAGTTGCCCATACGAATGAACCCGTCTGACGTTTCGATCTGATCACATTGCGTACAATAACCACTGCAAATTCCTAGGTTTACTACAGTGGGCTATCAAACATCATTGCGACAATGACGGAGACTGTCCGCTCGCGAATCGTCCAAGGCCTTGCTGGCATTCCTCCTGAAATCGCACACCAAATATTGGACGACCTGACCCTTAGTGATATCCTCAAGCTGGCCTGCTATGATATTCCTTATATCAACGACTGCATCATGTCCCACCCCGCCTGTGGGAAGTTCTTCGCCAATTCCTCGGAGGCATTCATCCTCACGAGAGACTACTTCAGATTATACCGGGAGCTCCAGGTAATCAGGTGTGAGAAAACTGTTCCGTTAGATAGTTTTCTGGCTGCCAGTCTCTCCTGGGCATCTTTTGACTGCGGGGAAGTCCAGCGTTGGATGCACACGCGCATCTTCAGAACCCTCGACTTGACTCGAGACCAGGTCGATCTCCTATGCCCGTATGCTCCTCCACAGTCTGGACCACTGACAATGGTCTGGGACTCGTCTACGCTTTCTGCATTGCAGAACCGCCGGGAGATTATCAGATCCGCGCAGGCAGATCTGAATAGAATCAAATCCCATCAACTCGAACGCGCAGCCAGCCTCTTGGAGGAAAACCCGGATATCCTTCAGATGGCCACGGATCCGGATCAGATCAGACGGTCGAATACGGCCCACACCGTCTGCAGGTTACGACGGACCGCGTCGCGCGTCGCTTGTCAGGATGTATTGGCAGACACCATGAAAGGCATCGAGTACTTCCGCAACGCCTTCTTCCCGGTCGTCCCGTTCAACCATGCCTTGGGATTCGTGGTCAGGATGCTCCAGAGGTACCTTCTTCTTCTTCTCTCCCTGAGAGTCAGAGTCGGAACACAGAGCCGTTGAAGGCGGACATCAACGCCATCATCCAGGGCCTGCCCTACGTCTACATCTTTCCCATCCGGCAAATGGAACAACCGCCACCGTGTTCTACGTCTGCAGAACCGCACCCCATCCGCCGGACGTGGTACACACCTTATTCCGTGCCGCCGCTCGACCGGGACCTCGACTCGCACGAGCCGGTCCTCGGGCGGGATCGCTACCTGCCGGTTTGGTACGCTGAGCGGTATCCCGCCGTACCGCTAAAGAAGTATCTGCCGCATGATGGGAGGGAGCTGGAGTGGGTGGAGGCATTCGTGAGGGTGTATCATTATATGGAGCGGTTTGAGAAGGAAGTGTACAGGTGAGTAGATGTCAGTGGGTAGATTAGTGTGCAGCACGGGACAATTTGTTCTTTTATGCAGAAGGACCAATTAAAGAGATGCGGGTACCAGAATAAAAAGCGTTGCTTACTTCAATTAGTCCAAATAGGCTATAATATTTTGTATGTACAAACATGGAAAAGAGAGGGGAAAAAGTAAAACCGAATAGATAAAACTTCAGTGCAGTATGATATCACTTGGGACTTGATCCAATTGATCGCTGTGTGTGAATCCAAACAAGACCAATTAAAAAGGAAACACCGTTATACAATGGATGGATTCTTGGGTTTATGGATTTAGTTCGTTAGTTTCCCTTTCCATGTGCACTATTTTGGCGCTTTGTTTTCTTTTCTTGACCCTTGTTTTGAGATGAAAGAACGTCAGAAACGTTTCTATTACCTACTACCTTAGAAGTAGGTATATAGTAGCCCCGTATCGTACGAGAAAGACCGCCACCAGCAGAACGGAAAGCAGAGCGTATCTCCAGCCATCCACCCGCTACATAAGTACTCAGTCCAGTACCTGGAGTCGGGAGAAAAAGGAGACGAATCAACGAGCCTCTCTCTCTTTCCTCCCTCCTACATCCCCACTTTCCACCTATCCTCATTTCCATCTCAGAACCAATCCCGATCGAACTGACTGATCAGAGAGTTTAAATATATATGAATGAAGTTCACGACCTCTTCCAAAACGCCGCCCACGCCTGCAGGACGCCCGACGCGCCCACGACGGCGCCGGTGTCCCGGATGCCGTTCTTGGTGTACCACGCTGCCGTGGCCCACAGGAGCAGGGTGTTCAGCGCCGCGATGGCCCGGTCGACGGGGTCGGTCAGGCGGCCTTGGGGGACGAGGCGGGACCAGCGGTAGTTTATGAGTGCTGGAGTGCGAGTTAGTTACTGTTGAAATAGAAATTTTCTTTAACAAAGTATGGTCATAGGTATGGGTAAGGTTAGGTAAGTTAGGTTGGGTATGTACTCACCCATGATCAGGAGGAAGACGCTTCCCTTTATGTTTGCAACAGATAGAAGATAGACATGTTAGACACAGTTCGTATAGTAAAATCTATATAGGTACTGGTCAAGAAAAGAATAAGTATGTACATACCTGATACCACCCGGCCCTCACATACGCCTTGACGACCTTGGACAGGTCCTTAAACGGTGGATCGTTGGTCCATTTGCGGGCCGTGAACTGTTTTCGTTGCACCCAGACGTTAGCATATATTGCATTGTGTTAATCTGGACATGTAAGTAAAGTGTGGATTGGAGTATTGCAGCGTTGAGATTAGTAGTAGTCACTGCCATCTCCTTCTTCTGCGGCATATATATGAACAGAGATTTAGATGCATAGAAATGAAATTGATCCTATGAGATTTATGTTGTACAAAACAAGGGTATATGTATAATATATATAGTACGCACCGTATGTCCAGCAGACAGGAGCGCAAAGACCGCCGCGGTAATCTGGTAAGGCCGGGACGATGGCATTGTAATTGGCTAAGTGACGAGCAGGGAATTAGCTTGAGACTTGCTTCAAGGGGAAATGGAGTCGTGTGTTTACTGTCTAGCACCATACCTGGGCGTTGAGCCTGGCCTCGGATATCAGGATTTTAAGGAAATAGGAGCCGGTCCGGAAAGAATGGACAACTAGGTGAGATGACAAGTCAACAAATCTGCTTCAGGGTAGCCCTACATTACAATTTATGGATCTGAGATACATGCGGGGTGCAGGGTAGGTATATGGTGAACGGGATTTGATACAGCCGCGGATGAGCCGGGGAGGTCGTCTCGCCACTACCTAAACGCAAGCCATTAGCGTCCATAGGGGCCGTCGATAATCAACCAAGCCGATTGGGCCTATGTGCCATGGACAGTCTCTATCTCTTTACTTGTGGAAAGGGCCTGGAAGACACTGGGAATGGGGGACTGCGAGCTGATGGCCACTTAAAGAATCACTGAATGATGGGGTAGGATGACCTAGAAGGGGCCCCGGTGCGGGGAAAGCAGCGATCCCCCGGATGGTGGGCGATCTCCGCATCACTCGAGCCCTGGCTTCTGACGTGTGCTGGAGCGGAGCTTACATACGATGGATTCTGGCCAGGATAGGAGCTTTATCGCCCTCGTATTATTATTGACTCCTGCCGCACTCCACGCATGTGGAGAATGCGGAGTTACTGTCCGATACTTGACAGCCCTAGAGCCTAACCTCTTGACATCCTGACCGGGCAAAATTCAGGGGCCAGCGTGCTTGATAACCTGATACACCATCTCCTGCTCATCGTGCGAGCCATTCGGGTCTCGCAAGAGGTCTGGTAAGCATGTGTAGTTGGACATCCTCCACCTCCTTGGTCGACATCTCGGGCCCCTTCCTCTGCTCACCGACTGGCATCTCTTTTACGTCTGACGTCTCAATTTGAAGTCCGATGCGGGGTATCCTGTCTTGGCCCCAGCTCGCAGACGTGACTCACTGATCTGCATATATGCCGATTCTGAAGTTGTTGCTCCTGTAACAAGTCCAGCCGTCGGTACTTCTCCACATTGCAAATCGGGCCCACTCCAAAGAGGGTTGACGTCTCGAATGTCGAGAAGTTGCGCTGGGCGCGTCTCAACGGGCCTTGTATCCGAATGGGGTCTCCTTTGTGAAGGTGGCTCAAGTGGCGGAGGTCTCTTTGCTTTTCCCAGCCTGATCCAACGGAGACGCCTTCTGCTGCTGGTCGAGCGCAAGTACCCTGGCTTTCACCTGAGCCAACAGCTCCGCCTTATCCGCTTCAGACAGCTTCCTAGACGCCTCCTCAGCTCCCTCCGTCCCACGTCGCAGCCCTCCGCATTGAGCAAGCTCAGGGGATGTAGCTTCCAGCATATCCAGCAATTCCATCTTGCCTGCCTCAGACAAGCCCTCGCCGTTCCACGAAGCTAGCCACTTAGCTTCCAGCTCTGCCATCTTCTCCTCCACCTGATCCATGTCCGGCAAGATCTCACCGTTCCAGGTCAGGACCAGCTCCTTCTGCATGGGCTGGGAGGAGTCGCCTCCGTATCTGGTTTCGACGCCCAGTGGGACCAGCCCCAGCTCCTCTGCCTTTGCATTCCACAGAGCCTGCCGGACGACCCCATCCCGCTCCATCATCATCCAGAGGAGCGGATAGCCACTCCTGGCCATGGCATCTCGGACGCCTTTGGTGGCCTCCCGCGGACTGACCAGAATACCCAGCTTCTCGCTGGTCCGCCAGCCAACCGGCGAATTCCGAAATGCGCCCTCGAGCTCGCGGACCAGGTTCGGGCCCAGCTTCGTCTTCAGGGACTTGCACTGGACGATGACACGGAGAGCGCTGGCGCGATCGGGGAGGTGCCAGGTGCCGACCAGATCGATGCCGGCGTCGTCACGCCCGCCGACACGGTGCAGGGTGAAGGCGAAGCGGCGGAGGCTCTGGAGGACCGTATATTCGTAGTGCGTGCCAACATATGTAGTGCTGTTCTCAGGAAGATCTGTTCGCTTGGCGTAGGAGAGAAACGAGGGGAGATCATCGTGGGCCAGCGACGTTGGTTGCGGGGGGGTTGGGAGCTTGAAAAGTCGGCGCGTGAAAGGGCTCAGCTGGAGAGAAACGGAGGATTGGAAGAAACCCCGAACAAAAATCCGCCGGGAGAGCACGGAAACATAACGAGAGCGTAGCATCGGCTCAGCAGGACGACAAGAGTAAAAGAATGAGGGCTATGATGCTGTTCAACGAGAGCAACAAGAGCGCCGCTTGTTGAGCAGAAGTGCGTCCAGAATCAGATCGCGGCCGGCGGAAGACGGAGCGCGACCTGCGGCCCTCCGCGGGCCCAGCTCTCCGCCCGACCTTGCGCTCCCGCCTCCCGCCCTCCACGCTCTCAACACCTTTTAATCCTATTGTCGCACGGCTATGCAGAGTTGGCTTGCCTCCTCGGATGGATAGACAATAGAATAACTCTCCGCGGCCTCTTGCCTAGCTTCCTCTCAAACGGATATCGAATCAATACTCCATACCTCATCACCATGGCCGACATTCTAACCCAGCTCCAAACCTGCCTCGACCAAGTACGTTCTCTTCCCACATCCAGGGGTGCTGTACATCTCATTTAGGAACACCTTCGTCTAACCTGACCACCAGCTCGCGACCCAATTCTACGCGATCCTCTGCTACCTGACCACCTACCACGACAACTCCCCCGCAATTCCACCCCCCAACGTCCCCGACCCGGTGCCTCTACTGGCCAAAATCCCCAAGAACCAGCACGTCCCGCCGGTCCCGGCCTCCGTCGCAGACAAAGTGCAACAACAGCAACAACAACAACAACAAGAGCAACAATCCAAAGCCAGCCCAGCCACCCAAGGTACCGGCACCAGCCAAAGCCCCCCTCCCAATACCAACACCACACAGCAACAACAGCAGCAGGCACAACAACCGGACCCCAACCTCCCTCCCGCGCCAGACTCCCCCCGCACCTTCGCCTACCGCCAGCGCGAACTCGCGCGCGACCTCATCATCAAGGAGCAGCAGATCGAGTACCTCATCTCCGTGCTCCCGGGGATCGGGTCCTCGGAGGCGGAGCAGGAGGCGCGGATCCGCGAGCTGGAGAAGGAACTGCGGGCCGCGGAGGAGGAGCGGGAGCGCAAGGCGCGCGAGTTGCGCAAGTTGGGGCGCAAGCTGGAGAGGGTGCTGGGGGCGGTGGAGAGGGGGGTCTATGGGGATCGGGAGCGCGAGTTTGGGGTTGGGATTCAGCGGTGAATCTTGGACAGGGATGATAGGAAAGTGGGAAAAAAGAAAAAAAAAAGGACGAGTGGGATTTCTTCCGGTTTATCTGTCGATCGGGCTCGAGGGACTGCATGCTTCCTGACGGGCCCGTTTGGTTTGATATGGAAATCCAATCATGCCCCGGTTGGGCATTGAAAACACTACTTGGTCGATGAAATGAATGAATAAATGGGCTGACCCGAGAATGAGGGCAAATGAACGGGGGAAACGGGAAAGAAAGGGACTGCAGCGTCCTCTTCTACACTATCGCTCCCTCTCTTCCCCCCCCCCCCCCCCCCCCCCCCCCCCGCCCCCCTCTCTCTCTACTCGAAAAGCGATGCAAGCAAGTCATCGACTTCTGGGCTTCGCCTGCACCTGCATGGAGAACCGATCAAAAGGTCTTCCACCCCAAACAGCTTGTTGGCCATGGCCATGCGCTCTCAGTGGTTCGGGATTCACATACATATTCAGAATAGAAGTTCCACACCCTACCAAAGGGGGCTCAGACGAGAAAGGGGGGCCAAGGTCATACATGAATACATATTCTGGATAATGGCTCTTGCAGCCTACCTAGGCCTTTTTTTTGCGGCACAAGTACATGTACAGTCGAAGCAGGACAATGGCATGGAAACTAATGTAGAAGAAAAGTTACGAATGAAACCAAATCATTCATCTATGTAGATCAAATTCAAATTAATCATTAACCATCATCCTCTGTTTTCATTTTTACAGTACAGATTAGCTGCACTAACTAAGCAAGAAAGAGGGAAAAAAATAAGATAAAAAGGGTCTCAGAGCCTGAGCTCAAATTTCCTATTTCTCTCTCTTTCTATCTAGTAAGCAAGCCTCGGTCCTAGGCCAAGGACCCTACCGCTTTCTGTTTTTGTGGACTTGCGTCGCTTAGTTTATGTCTTTCTGTCTGTCTTGTATCTGATCTGATGTGATCTGATATCATGTGTTGGACATCTCTTCGCCCTTGCCTTCGCCTTTCGCCTTCCACCGTTCATGCACTAAGTGTATTCATATCTTGTGTGCGCCCTGATTGCGCCCAGCATGAGATTAGATGAAAAGAAAAGAGTAGACAGGAAGAAAAAGGCAGTAAGTGAGAAAAGAATTCACATAGAATAGAATTCGCAAGAGACATCAGAGTAAAAAGAAAGGAAAAAAAATACATCAACCTCCCAACCAGCAGATCCCGCGCGATGAATATGCGTATGGCACCATAGAAAAGCAGAAAAGCAGAACAGAACCTTGCTTTATGCCATCAACGAAATGCAGGGGATCCCCAGCCCAGTGTGAATGATAAACGACCTTCCCAAAACTCCCAAGATGCAAAAGGGAAAAAAAGGCCCAGGCATTGCAGGGATAATATGGTGATGGGGCGGAAAGGAAACAGGTGTACGCTCGGGGTATCTCTAAGAGAAAATTCGAAATCCGTCAATCATGCAAGCCAGCCCATTCTCTCTCGAAAACCCCCGCAAAACGCCATGAACCATGACCATGAACCACCCAACCCGAGGATGTGAGCATTGCATTGTAGAAGAGTCAAGCATTGGATCAGATCATCAGGCCTCATGTCTCCAGCAACGTGAAATGACACGATTAGACGGGGCTTGCACTTGCGCTGATCGCAAATCGATCACTTGAACAGACTTCTATATTCCTGCATCCGTGCTTCCTGCAGCTGCCGCTTATCCAGCTTGCCCCGGTTCATGCTCATATCCGCCAATTGCTGCTTCTTCCTCGCCAGCTCGGCGATCTTCTCCTCGATGCTGTCTTTCATGATGAACTGGATGGTGGTCACCTCTCGCGTCTGGCCGAGACGGTGCACGCGGTCCACTGCCTGAGCGACCGCGGCCGGGTTGTACTGAGGCTCCATGACGTAGACCCTCGAGGCGGAGGTGAGATTGAGGCCAACGCCGCCGGCACCGATGGTGGCCAGGAGGACAGTGACATTGTCGTCGTCACGGAACGTGTCGAGGGATCTGTTGCGCGCAGGCAGCGACATAGTTCCGTCGAGACGGGTATAACCCGTTATGCCGTTGTCTTTGAGCGCGATCTCGATGAGATCAAGATGCGAGGTCCACGCCGAGAAGACGACGCTCTTGATTGGGCGTTCGCCTTTAGCAAGCTTCTTGTTCTCTTCCGCGGTATCGAGGAGATGGGAGATCAGCGCCTTGGTCTTCGTATGCGGGCCCTCGTATTCACCGAGAACCTTGGCATTCTTGCGGCTCTGCTTCGCTTGCGCCTGAGTCTCCCAGTACTCCTCAAATCCGGCGGGTGTGATCGTCGAATATGCCATAGGGATCCAGCCATCACAGATCTGGCATTTGATCTCCTGAGACGATGACCCCGCCTGCGCGCCGAACGATTCCTTGAATCGAGAGAAGCAGTCGGCACAAAGGACATCGAAGCATGGGAGTACCACTGCCATCGCCGCCTTCTTGTCAACAGCGCCCGTCTCTGTGTGCTTCTCCTCCAGGGGCTTTCCACACATCGCACAGACAGCTGCCGATGACTCCTGCATCAAAGAAAACATCTCGTACGCTTTCTTGTCGGTTACACCTAGCGGCTCACTGCCGCCGCTCTCTTCCAAATCGATAGCGTCATGGGCAGTCATGCCCTTGATTCTATCACGGTCTTCCTTATCAAGCAGCTCTTTCCCGTGGGCACTAACCTGACGCAGGATCATCAACGCCTTCAAGACGTGGTGGTACATTCGCCCTCCCATCTTCGTCTTGTTCTCGCCAGCGATGACTTTCATCATCACATTCGACTCCTGCCTGAAGAACTCGTGCAGCTGTTTCTCCTTCTCAGAGAATGTAAGCGTGACGATCTTGTCGTGCCGCGGTGGAAGATCGATTTTATCCTTGACTCGACGGAGAGTAAAAGAGTCCACGAGCACGCGCAGGCTCGCAAGCACGTTAGGATCTCCGTTCTTGAACCGGCTTAGGATGTGAGCCGCGAATTTGCTCCTGTCGTCGTAAGGGAAGAGCCTCAGGAACTTGGTAACCGAAACAAGATCTTCCAGCCGATTCTGGACGGGTGTCCCGGTAACTGACCACCGACGTTGACTGTTTAACCTGAAGATCGCCTGCGTTTGCGCGGCGCTCTGCTCTCGGATCGTATGCGCCTCGTCCAAAACGATGCGGAACATGTTCATCTTGGTCAATGGACTCACTCCTCGCTTCGAGCCCCTCCCGGATAGCTCGCTGAGAACGATGCTGTAAGTCGTGATGACCAGATCATACTTTGACAGCTCTTCAACGTCGGTTGTTCTGGAGGATCCATGAAAGACATAGTATGAAATGGCGTTGGGCTTCAAATGCTCCTTGATCTGCATGACCCAGTTGTTGACGGCACTGAGGGGTGACACGAGAAGCGTTGTCCGTGTATTGCGGATGCCAGGTGAGCTCCGAACGAGCCCCGGGTGGGGTATCATGCTCTCCCATTTTCGAGACTCCGGGAGCGTCGCAGCAACAAGGGAAAGGATGCTCAGCGTCTTCCCCAGGCCCATCATATCTGCCAATAGGCCACCGAGGACCTGAGGCGGCTCTTCGTCGACAACTGTCCCGCTGATTATTTCTCGATAGCATTTCGTGCCATTGGCCCGATAAGCAATCCTCCAGAGGGAATTGTTATCCTCTTCCCTGGGTCCGAACCTACGAGGTTTCTCCTTTTCAGTCATGAACCACAGCGCCTGCTTCTGATGGCGAAGCAACGGCGTCGAGACAAGAGGCGGTGGTTCCATCTCCGGTAGATTCTCCGCGCTCTTGAGCTGATCGAACATCTTCATAACAGCATCATTCACCTCCTCCGCCGTGCGGACCTCGTAACTGACATTCGGACGTCCACGAGAAGTCGATGGTGTGTACAACGGCTGCGCGCGTCTCCTCTCCGCGTGGGGATTGAAAACTGGAATGCCCTGTTCGACCATGTTTGGAGTGCCCAGCCATACGTTGCGCTGGCCAAGATGCTTGCCGACCAATTCAGCATCCTTTCTCAAGCCGTAGAGGTTGATCGAGACGCGGTACAAAGCAGAGCATTCCTGCCACGGCCATTCATCTTCCAGTCGCCTTCGAACATCCAAGCGAGCCGTCATTTCGACTTTCAGAGCCGGCGAATCCAGCAGCGGTACGATCGCGGCTGCCGTCTTCGCGTCGACTGTCCCGAATATCTGACCATGAGGGTCTGAAACCTCGATCCTATTGCCCTGGCTAGGATGGTGGTGCACCCCAAGCTTTATAGAAGGCCAGTCGTGCGTCATTCCAAAGATGTTCTTAATACCCGGCTTCGGCACCATGTGTGCTTGGATCATGGCGTGCTCTATTTTCCCATAGCAGACCTTTTGAGTACTCAGATTGATCGACCCCGTGACTTGCAAGTCGTCGTCGTCTTTGGCTGGAGTAGTAGCAGCAGGCGTGGAATCTATACAAACGATGAGTGTTAGCAAGAGTAAACCACTTGAGTGAATTAACGCCTAAGGTGACATCCTCACCGATGGTCAGATCCACGACATTGGGCGTAGCCGTAGACGGAGTGTCGGACCTCCCTTTGTCCTCCTTCATCCATTCCCCGAGACCACTGTTCCCGGAGATCGCGAAATTTCCCTTCTTCCCTGCTGCGACCTTCTCTTCCTGATCCTCGGCGGTCTTGACGCGCTTCTGCGGCTGGTCCTCGCGCCTCTCTACACCGTACATATTTTCGATGAGGCGCCTATGACCACCTCCAACGGCATCAGCGTCAACCTGCTCGAAACTGCGCTTCCTATCGCTAGCCGCTTCTTCTTCAACGTCGTTCGTCGCGTCTTTACCGACGAACTCGAACTCGAGGTCGGGCCTGGCTCGGGACTCGTTTTGCGCAGACAGGGTAGCATTGCTCGAGCTTGCGGGCGGTCGATTCGACGTCGACTTCGTCCTGGAGGAGGACAGCTGATCCCTAGGACTGAGCAGCTGGCGCGCCACTGATGCTGTGCTCGCCGGTGTGGCGGTGTCTCTGGGGGAACTTGAATCCTGCTGGGTTGTTCCTTTGAGAGGTGAGCGGAACTGATCATTCACTTCTGAACCGGTGGTGTCATCATCGCGAGGTGAGGCAAGGGTGAGAGGTCGAGAGATTAAAGAAGCGGGAGGTTCGCTGCTGGCTCGCGCAGCAACAGTGCCATCTGAAATGGGTAAAGGAGAAGATTCCGGGTCATTACCATTGGCCTGCATCTGTCTCTTGTACGCCCGCGGGTCGAGCAGCATCGCGGCGTGGGACGCCATTATGGCGCTGGTGTCTTTCTTGTCTTCACCTTGGTATCCGGGATGCGCCAGTTGGTTGAGAGACGGGTAGCTGTTCGGCAGGTCCGCGTGGATCGACTGAAGCAGAGATGAGCTAAAGTTGCGATGGGACCCTGTTGATAATGCGGGGAAGGCTGATCGAGGGCATCGAGGACCTTGAAGCGAGAGACGCAGGTTCCCGGCAGTCGACGAGCTGTTGGCTGGACATGCCAACTGCCGGAGGTGGAAGCGTTATGAATGAGAGGTGTTGGAGAGTCGAATAGATCGGATTAGACGACAGCCACAAGCAGCTTCACATGGTGCAGAGAGAGAGTCGAGGCGATGGAGAGAGTCGGAGCGGCGCGCTCTCCAGGCGCACGCCCGCATGACGCACCGAGATCTATCGCGGTGCCAAGAGATCGATAAGATCCTCGGCCGCATCCGTCCCTGCGCGCTACACGCCACACAGCTGCACAACACATGCGAAAAAAAAGGCAAAAAGCAAAAAGGTATATTGGCATTAGTCTTTCGTAATATGCTACATTGCAAGCTCCCAAACTGAGCCCCTCTTGACCCAAGAGATTAAAGTCGGCATGAGTGTCTATATACAGTGGAATGTAGTGCTTTTTCCCAACCGGTGCTGCACACACGTACAAATAACTCCGTATTCTCCGGCATTCATCCCATTTTACCATGACCACCCGCTAAAATGGTGAGCAATAAAGAAGAAGAAGGATAAGAGAGAAATTCATGTCTTAGCACCACGTGAAGACGGGGTTTTTGCTCTTCACGGCTTCGAGGCGCTCAACGATAACCTTTCGCGCGTGCCCTTCCATGCCCTCAGCAGCGGCGTACCCGAGGTCGCCTTCAAGGTCATCCACCCCGAACATGGAACTGTAGCTGCCGTGCCGGTGGTGGAAAGAACGGCGTTTCGAGTGCCGCCTGGAGCCTCCCCATCGCCCGAAGTCAGATGCTTCCTTGTCAGGTCGAGGAGGGAGTGTGGCCCAGCTCTGGGCCAAGTCTCTCCTATCGTCCATCTCGTCAAGGCTGGTATAACCACCTTCACGGCCGTTGACAGTGGCGGGGCTTCCTGACTCTTTCCTTATCTTTCCATGCTCTGTGGAGTTGCGGCCACGAGAGAGCTCGAATCTGTTCGGATTCGGGAGCTCATTGGATGGAGATCCGAAGCTCAACAGATCATTCTCTTGTCCAGGATCAGAGGATATGGCCGTACTGAGATCCATCTCCTCTTGCTCCTGGCTACGTTTCCTCACTTTGCGTCGCTGCTTGTCCGTAGATGGCACGCGAAGCGGGATGGCCACGGGAATTTCTACCAGGTCATCCCAGACGCAGACTCTCATTCTCCTTGTGAGCTCCAGAGGGCCATGGTCCGGCTGCTTGAGCGTCTCCACCACATTCCAGGCCTGGCCCTTCATGACCGCTATTTGCCTTGCGAACATGCTCTCCTTGAAATCAGCATCCTGAGAAAACACCTTCCGTAAAGCTGTCTGTGTGCCACTCCACCATGCGGTGGAAGTAAGAATCGGCAAGAAATGGTCCCTCGTTTTCTGGGAGAATGGTTGTCCGATGAGGGAAACGGGAAGAAAGAGCCATCCGAATGGAAAGCTTCGCCACTGCAACATGTTAGCAGCAGTTAATACCTCTGCAAGGAGATGCGGACCGACTTACAGCGTCTGGATGTTTCCACGGCCATGACAGACTGTTGTCAATGGCTCCTATCTTAATCGAGGCAGCGGGTTCTTGCGTATTGGAGGGAGTGCCCGTACGGCTGATAACCATGGTCTCGTGTCGCTTGTAGGGATGGGATGTAGTGTTTGTTCGTTCCGAGTTCACAGATCTCGGCCGTGGTGGGAGCATGTGCTCATCGTCGTCGTCGTCAGGGTTTAATCCGTTCATTTTGGGAGGTTCTGCCAGAATGGATACCTCCTCGGTTTTCCAGTCAACCTTAATCATCCAATTATCCAAACCGCGATCCGTATTCCGCATGATGTAGTCCAAAATAACCAGCTTTTCCAGCTCTTCCCTAAAGGACTGCTTTAGGTTTTCGCTCCAGAAGAATTTGCGCTCGTTCGTCTCATCCTGCGACGAAGATGCATCTCCACTTTCATACTCATCATCTTCATCATCAGATTGAATCCCCGACGGCCGACAGGCTTCGTTCCATGGCCGCTTCTTCCGTTTTGGAGCGTCCTCCGCACGGAACCCAGAGTTCGTCTGGTCAGGCCACGGATGCTCTCGCAGGAAGACATTCGCGTCTTTAAACCCCTTGAGGAACACCTGGAAACTGCCCACCTTGGGAGGCAACGGCTTCTTGCCTCTCCATGCCTTCCTCCGGTCCCAGAAGTCGTAGTAGAACGATTTGGACGACAGCCATACGATGTCGGTGTAAGGAACGAGGTTCGTGCGCAAACGAGAGTCGAGGACGTACGCCGCAGCTTCCGAGACGTAAGATAGGTTGGGTATGAGACACGCCCGCCCGAAGAAGCAGGGGAACAGGTTCCTGTGTATCCACTTGGTCCACTTGGGGTTCCGCGAGGCATACGGTTCCTCGTCCTTAGGCTTGAAGACCCCCACGATTTTGCCCTCACAGTTGCGCGCGAAGTAGCTACCGGAGCTACCTTGGGAGATCATCTTCGGGTGTATCCCCATATCGATGGCGGCGCGGACGCTCTCGACGATCTTCTCGAACTCCGCGCGGGCCCTGCGCTGCTCGCCCTCGAATTCCTCGGACTCCAGCTGCTCCCGGGTGAGGGGTCGAACGCCCTCGGGCGGCTGGAAGACGGTGTGGTGGATCTCGAGCTGCTCCTCCTCGAACGTCTTGCCCTTGACCTTGTTGATCTTGAACTTGGAGGCGATCTCCTCCGCCCACCGCTCCAGACGCGCGTTTATGGCCTTGATGTCGACGCCGGCCGAGTTGCTGCGGCCTCGACGGTGGTAGTAGCCCGAGTGCCTGCGTCGGGCGTCGGGAGGCGACGACAGGCCCGACGCGTGCATCTGGGCCCGGGACGAGATGGGTGCATAGCGGGGGGCCGAGTTGGAGATGGTGTGAGGCACATGGTACGGGTCGTCCTCGTCGGAATCGCTGTAGAAGCCCAGGGCTCTCTCCTCCTCCGCCTGGGCGAGGCGGGCGTAGCCAGACGTAGCAGGGCGCTGTTTAGCTGGAGGCATGGCGACAGCTCACAGAGCGGAGCAGGCGACGTTCATCGAAAGGGGAAAGGGGAAATGAAAACAGACACAGACGGAAAACAATAGAGAACGGAGACATTAAGGCATCACGGGGGGCGAGAGAGGGGTTGTGCAAAAGAATTGCCAGCGCCCCTTGGGAGAGGAACTCGACGACCTGGGGTCTCCGTAGAGATGCGCAGGCGACAGCGTATCCGGAGCTCGCCCTCGCCGCACCAGCCACAGCCAGGAGAACGCACCGCCACGGCCCTCGTCCACGGCGGCGGAGGCGCCGCTCGTGCTCCACCCGCGGAACCCCTTAAAAGAAGCATCTCCCATGCTGCCATGCTCAAGGAGAACAAGCAACGGGATCTACCTCTTTCATGTCATAATCGTAGTAATACTCGTAAAACAGCACTACTGATTTCACGCCCAGGCGGTTCATCTGCCAGTTCAGCTGAGTGGCAGACTAAACCTATCGCCTGTTTCATCGTGAAATCTAAGCACGCGTCACTAAGTCCCACAGAACGCCGGAATACACCTCTTAGCCCCCGGTCCGCGGCCGCCCCAAGGGATGCGCGTGGCTCTTCCGGACGCTCTATCGAAAACGAGATACGCAGAGGGGCAGAAAAGGGTCAAGGATCGAAGGCGCCGAAGCTTCAGAGAACAGGATCTTCAGGAACCCGCCCGTGGGCTGCCCCGTGCAACTCATGGCCGAGGCACAAGCATGCCGAAGAAGCCCGGCTAGACTGCGGGAGCATGCCGCTGGTATCAGCTCCCGGCGATTAGCAGATTCTGTCAGATCTTTCAGGTCGTTCCTTGTGCTCCGTGTTGCCAGGACGCAAGTGACATGCGATGTCGTTGCGAGGGGCGTGGTGCATGCTGCCCAAGAGACCTGTATCACAATCATTAATATCCAGCCAGTTGAGGACATCATGCACGCCGGATTCAGGGGACTCTCCAGAGGACGCTTCTTATCCGGCCGGGTGGGTATCTTTTTTAAAAATAACGACACTTATCGGCGCGTGGTGAATAAAGGGGGAGACGATAACGGCCCCGGATTCCCTCCACTAGCCACAAACGGCAGCGAGGCAGACTCGATTAGCAAGAGACACGATCCAGGCATCCAGTGATCTCAAAGAGCCTGGCCCGGCCAAGCAGCCGTCCGTAATAGACCGTTGACGGGGAACGGGGATGCGCCCACTGGCCGTCTGCGGATGGAATAGTCGTAGTTGAGACTCGTTGCTAGACAGTTGGAACGCTACTGCGTACAAGACGCTGTGCAGCGATCGTCCCGCCGGCTTGGATCGATCTCTCCTCTCTCCTGTCCGCTCTGCCTTCTACAGACAAGCTGTCTTTTTACCACAGCCTGCACCGCTTCTCTCGCGACACCTTTGTTCTGGCATCTCCATTACTGCTCTCCCAACAACCGTCGTTCCTTGCTGTCCTACCTTCTTTTCCGTCACTCCTTTGACAGCCCAATTGAACGCCCTCGTTCCTGATCTCCGCGTCCCGACGTCCCACGAGGCACTGTACAGTACTTGTACTCCATACCGTTCATCCCAGACGTAGAGGGATCTATCTAATCTTAGTCGACTTACTGCGTCGTGAAGAGGCTCACGGTCTTGCCGCGAGTCCATCGAGTCTAGCAGCAGCAGCAGCAACCTCGACCGTCCTCCCATTTCTCCCGCTCCTCCGTTCCTCCTCCCTTTCGAGTCGATCGAGACCGTCAGGCCTCGATCAACACCACCTTCACCACGGCTTCCACAGTGGCTCCCCTGCTCTTCCGGGCTTCGCCCATCGATCCTGCTCTACACTCTCTGCCGCCGCCTGGCTCCCCGTCGCACGATCTCTCCAGCTACAGCACCACCAGCCAGCCCGTCGACAGCCAAGCGACATCTCCCGGCGCTGCGGCGGCCGCAGCTCCGGGCATCTCGCGCCCACCGTCGACGTCGATACCGTTTTCCAGCGCGTTCCCCGCGTCTGGCAGTGTTGGGAACAACGGGGCCGCTTCTGGCAGCGGCGGCGGGAGCGACAGCACGCCTGGCAGCAGCAACAGTAGCTATCCAGTATCCAGCTCCATCCCCCCGTCGCTTCCGGGACTCTCTGCGCTGGCGTCGGTCGCGTCCGCCCCGACCTCGCAGCTACGGTATGTGCTGAGCGTACACCCTGTCTCTCCGGGGGGTATAGGCCTCTGGAGCAGATGCCGGCGTGCCCTGGCTGCCTCAGGATCGTCGAGGCGCTGGGCGAGCATCCCAGAGGCTCTTGAGTGATTGACTGACATCTCACGTGGGCAGAGCCTCCAGCAATGCCGGCTTCAGCGTGACGAACATGACCTACGCGACGTCGTCCCCGGGCGCGACGACCGGCGGCCAGGGCAACACGCCGGTGAGTATCATCTTTTCCGTGCCTCTCTCCGTGCTTATCGTCCCCCAAGCCCGTTTGTCCTGCTGCGCTGTCCTGTCCGGCCTGCTCTGTTATCAGCAGCGCCGGGCGCCGACGCGGTCTTGGCGCCGGTCTTCCCCCTTCGCAGCCGCGCCCGGCTCTGCACCACCCGCTTTTCGTTCCCTTATCGCGCCAGACAATCAAATCTCTCCAGATCTTATCAACACCGCACATCCACCCTCTCCGTCCGCCATCACCACCTAGCATCCTCCCTCTCTCCCTCTCATCCGCTCTCCCCTTCTCTCCTTCCCTCACAACACAATGGCGACCGCATTGACTGATCAGAAGCGACCCCAATTACAGCCAGTCTGTCAAAATTGCGGCACCTCTACCACTCCCCTCTGGCGCAGAGACGAACTCGGCTCCGTCCTCTGCAATGCCTGTGGCCTCTTCCTGAAGTTACATGGACGTCCCCGTCCGATAAGCCTAAAGACGGACGTGATCAAAAGCCGCAACAGGGTGAAGACGGCTGGGCAGGGTCCCAAGCGCAAGGTGAGTGCTCGGAGAAGAGTTTTTATCCTTTCCACCCTCCCATCGCACCCTTGCTGACCCGCGTCGCGTCCCAGTCTGGAGGTGGCGTCGATGCAAACGGCCTGTCTGCCTCGAGATCGGATGCCGGAACGCCTCCCCTGGGCTCACAGCCATACCGTCGCGCGTCGCGAAAGACGTCACCTGGCCCGTCGGATCGCTCCAACTCTCCCGTGTCACGCACCAACACCCCCGGCGTGCCTCCCATGCAGCAGCACAACTCCAACATCGCTCCGCAGCACATGTTCGATAGTGTGACCGTAGGAGACCACAACTTCAATCAGTCCACCACCCTGCCGGCTCTGCAGCTGCGGCAACCATCTCCCGGCTCGACATCCTCCGTTGTCGACCGCCACCTGGAAACACCGCAAACGTATGAGGGTCTCCTTGCTGCCAACACGTCTCTAAGGACGCGCGTGAGCGAGCTGGAGGTCATCAACGAGCTCTTCAGGGGCCGCGTCGCGGAACTCGAGCAGAGTGACGCGAGTGCACGCCGGTCAGAGATGATCGTCCGCGACTCCGAAGTGCGTCTTCGACGGTCCTTGGAAGACGCTCAGAGACGGGAGGAAGAGCTCAAGCGTCGCATCAGTGAGCTAGAGCAGCAACTTGCCGAGCGCGACGCGCAGCTCAACGCCTGCAACTACAGCAATGGCTCCGGTGAACCTTCAACGAAGAAGCTCAGATTATCAGACGTGGTGGATTACCCGTCCGCTGAACCGTCCAAATCGCCAAAGACCGTCTAGCACTAGGATGCGCGTATGACCTTGGCGGGCCGCCAAGTGTTCCGTCCTCATGACCACGAATCAAACATTCTTTTACACCGCAACCTGACTTCGTCTCATCTTTTTGATACCCCTTACGACTCTTGTCACTGGCTGGAAGCAAAGATTACCTAATAATATATTTTTGATTAACTCAAATTCACACGTTTTCTACCGCCTTCGTTCCCTTCCCGTCGTGTCTTGCGTACGACCTGTCGTGTCGTACATGTCATAGTTCTACGGCGTTGGGATTACAATTAAAAGAAAAGGAACATGTCGAGAAAGAACAAAAAAGGGGTAAAATCTTTCGTCTTACTATGTTTCTCATTTCAAGCTAGTTTTTTGGTTACTTTTTACATCTGTCATCTGTTCTGAAAGTGCTAGGGAATGGGAATCATGAATATAGAGGGGTACGGGAGGTAAAGGGTAGCAGCAACAACAGGATTGGACGACTCGGTAATTCTACCAAGCGATTTGATTTCCCATTATAATCACACACTCTCTCTTTAAGCATCATCCTGAGCCACTTGCACGGGCTTCGAGTGCATCGTTTACATTTCACTCCCCTGATCAATTCAAAACGAAAAAGAAAAAAATTGTCACCGTCTCGTCTCGCTGGTCAGGCTTGCCGCTCTTCTCTCTCCTTCTAACCTGTCGTTTATAAGTAAAAAAATTTTTATCTATCTAGCTCTTACCATTCCATCTAACTGCGTTAGCTTTTTTTTTTTCATTATCTATCGCACTGCCGTCTTGCTAGCAATTTTCGTCTTCATTTCCATTCATCAATCCCTTATCGGTTGTAATACTAATTGCTTTCTATCTTCACTCAGCGTTTTGTCATCTGTCGGCTACAACTGCCTACCTGAGCCAGCCGATTTTATTATGATCCCTGGCAGGATAGCATAGCATAGCATAGCTTGGAGCCGGTATCTGGTCCATCCATGCGAAATGGGGGCAAAAAAAGGAAAAGCAAAGGGGAACGATGTGGATACTCCTCTTTTTATACTTACGTTTTATACTTATCCAACCTATGTAAACGGGGACTAAAAAAAAAAAGAAAAACAAACGAGCAAGCGAACAAGGTTAATTGGAGCCTGCTGGTAGTAGATACAGTACAATCGATGCCTCTAAGTCCTGCCATTATATGTACATGAGGGTACATACAGTATGAGAAATAGTAGATCGATTGATCAATAAGAATCGCTGCGGAAAGAGTATCTACATACCTACCTACCTGATAACTTCTATCTGGTTTGTTACTGTTCTATGTATGCTCCTCGTTCCTAATCTAATCTCCCTGGGACTGCTTGACTAATGACTGCGACCGCTGTCACTTGGTTAATGCAACCAGTCTGGCAGCTATTGGTCAGTTGGAACTTCAGATGGGAAGAAGGGGGGTAGGGCGAAGGTGGAGGGGGCTTTCGCATTAATATTGTTGTCATGTCCATACGAGGTGCTATTGACTTTTTTTCATGGATAATTGTCAATCACTGGTTGCAATTACTGACTGACTGACTGTCTGTCTGTCTGAAAGTTTCCGCCTGGCCCGGGAAATCAATATGCCAAGGGAGTGAGTGGTCATTATTGTTCGGGACTGGCTATATATAATAGTAAGTAGGATCTACGAGGAGCAGTAGTGTATATACTCTTTACTCTCCCTTCCCCCCTCCCCCCCTTTCTCAAGCCGATCAGAGATAGCGACCAAAAATACCGCTTGACTACAAAAAAGGCAAAGGCCACGAATTGTAATCAAATACTGGTATTTCGGCTTTCTGAAAAGAGAAAAAAAGGAAAAAAACCAAGCGAGAATATGAGTAGTCTGAAACGACGTTGTGTACTGAACGGAAGGACCCTAACTAAGACTAGATTAAATAATACATACAGACAGACAGAGGCAAATTACACAAATAAAATAAAGAAAGAGGTATCCAGGGCAGGCTATTGGTCAGGGTGACACGCCGCTCGACGACGGCTCCCCTAAGTCTATGTATGTTCGGACAAGTCTAAACAAAAGAGTTCGAGTCAATATATGAATTGCACCGCCCATTGCCCTTAGTAAGTAGGTATTGGGGCTGGCGCTCTATTCCAAACTGGCTGTAAAGCTCAAGCTCAAGCAAGACGCTCATGCTCGACTTTCCCGTGAACCGGGATGTGCGCCCGCTTCTCTGTCCAGATACTCCAAAGACAGACGACAATTCCAGCGATGCCGGAGAAGAAGGTCATGTAGTACGCGGCCTGGTAGCACCCCAGTCCGTCGCGGCAGTCCCGCTCCCCGCTCGGCGCGACCATCGAGTGGTTATCGTAGATGTGGCCGTACAGGAGGTTGAAGACATTGCCGCTGATCACGGGCGCAAGGGTCATGACGCCCCAGTTCTGCGTCAGACCGCCGATGCCAAATGCGTGCGCGACCAGGGACGGGAAGACGCCGAAAAGGAAGCCGTACGCGAGCCCGGTGCACCCCGAGACGAGAACCAGCTCGTGCGGGTTGGATATCACCGAGCCTGCAAGTTGGGTAATCGTGAAGACGACTGCGGAGATGAAGAGGCACCAGAAGCGAGACATGTTTAATTTCTTGACCAGAAGGTCGGAGCCAATGCCTGTTGGAAAGCATCTTTTTAGCATCTTCATTCAATGATGACGGAAAAGCTGAAACAAAACTTACCGCTAAGGAGACGGCCCATGAAACTGCAGATGGATAACACGGACACATGCATCACTTGCTGCTGCGTGATGAATTTAGAGTCGGCGCTATCGTCATAGTACTTCCAGAGTGCTTTGACCTGTTATCACTTAGTATGATTCATAGAGCTCCAGGGATAAGCTCAAATAATTATCTCACGCTGTTGCCAATGTTGCTGTGGAGATAGTCAGTAACGATCTCATCAATTTGATTTCATTTTATATGGAAAGAAAGGGAAAGGGCTGGGACTAACTTTATAGTCATCAATCCAATACCAGACAGAAGGCCCATAATCAGAAAAAGCTGCCAGAACTCTATTCTAGGGAGCAGAGCTAATCCTCTTACATCTGGATGATGTGAGTCGGGATCATCATGAGCTGTCGCCTCTACGCTGTCGAAGGGGTCCACAGAATTTCTCGACACGACTTTGGAAACCAAGGATGATGTCTCGTCTGTGTTTGGTCCATGGGCAGCCAGGCCAACATTTGAGGCCTCGGAATACGACCTGATGTGCCCTGGGGGTTGTGGTTCAAAGGCAGTGCTCTGCGTACCTGTTTCATCTGGTTCATTATAAAGTCGACGACTCCGCCTCGACTCGGTCACGTCGCTCGGTTCGTGATGTGGCAATGCAGAATAAGATCCAGAAGTAGGGATAATGCGCATAAACAGCGATGAAACAAGGATCATTATCGAGGTGCCCAGCGCCAGGAGAAGTAGAAACTGACCCGTATCGTCCTTGAAGGCAAGGTTGGATACGGTAGACCAGAAAAAGGCACTCAGCCCGAACGCTGCAAGGGGAAATGCAGTCGCCGTTCCTCGATGATCCGGGAAGTTGGAGGCCGCTAGCTCTTTATGTTAGCTTCCGCTCTTCTTTCTTTGTTTCATTCGAACCTACCTGTCTTGATAGCTGCTGAAAAAGCGGAGCAGCTTCCAAGTCCCGTGAGGAAAGCGAACAGGAGCAGAAACGGGGTAGCCATCGATCCCTGTCCATTCTTGTAGGCTACCAGCAATGCGTATCAATATAAGGAATCTCCCAACGACCATGGCACGGTGACAAACCTATATAGATCGGGTAGTACCCTACTCCGAGAGCCACTGCTCCGATTAAGATAGCCAGTCGTGGACCTCTAGAATCAATAACCAAACCCAATGGCACCCCCGATGCGTACATTCCCAGGTTCCCAGCCGTGCCCTATGGGTATAAGCCGAAGGAAGTCGCTTCAACGGTGGGAGGAGCTCACTATCAGATTGCTTTCTGTCGATGACAGCTTCATCCGCTCTGCGAATTGAGGCGCCCATGCTGAATATGCGTACTGTATGAACGTCAGCGATGTATTTCTCTTTGGAACGACAGCGGGAAACAACTTGGATAGTCGTACATTTGTTCCACAAGCCAGGGCGACAAGAGTTCCCGCAACAACGGATATAAGCCTCTGGGTTCTAAGTCCTGTTCCAGTCATGATGACTTTCTCCGGTGCCATTGCACCTTTCGTTATGGTTGTTGCCTTTGCTCATAAACGAGAAGGCGTGCACTGACACCGAGCCTGGCCGCGCGTATCTGATAGCATTGGGATCCACCGATGGCCCCTGGCAGCTCTTGTCACTCCGCGCGGAGTATTATGCCAGAACGCCAGATATTATGCCAAGCTATGCAAACCGGGAGCGGGGATGACTGCAACGCCTCAGCCGGAATGATTGAGAAACGACCGTTTCCAAAGAAGAGGCCACGATAAGACAGGAGACAGTGTCTCATCTCCGTCTGATCAGCGTCGGACTGACCCGCCGTGGTTCGGATAAGCCATCGGGCGCTTATGTAAGGCGCGGAGTGACGACAGGCGGCCCATCGGCTTCCCCAGCTCGCGTGCCTTCGACTTCATCATCCAACATCTACTACTGTTGGCGTTCACCATAGCTCTATCTTTCACGAGCCCGTCAAGATGGGGGCTCTACTATCTTTACCGCTCATGGCGGTGCCCAGTGTCGGCACGGTATGTTATCGGCCCTTCCCCATAGTCCCAACTCTTCTAACCCCGCCTGTGTCGATCAGCTCATCTCAGTTGGAGCTTCCTGCTGCGGAGCAGCAACTTGTTCAGCACTCTGCAGCGCATGTGGGAAATTTCAGAGCAGGTAGGTCCTTTGCCTTTTCACTGCCTTGACGTTGCGCTGACTCTGGATAGCATGGCTACGAGAATCGCCTATGCTTTGATCCTCCTGATCAATTCCATCGTGTCCTGGATCATGCTCACTCCTTGGGCACTCAAGAAACTCGAGCATATGACCCTCGATTACATGGAAATAAGATGTGACGGCAAAGAGTGTTATGGTTGGGTGGCCGTTCATAGAATCAATTTCGGCCTTGGCCTCTTCCACCTCATCCTCGCGTTTTTGCTCCTCGGTGTCAAAAACTCCAAAGATAGCAGGGCGGCTTTGCAGAATGGATACTGGGGTCCGAAGGTGATCCTCTGGATCGGCCTTGTAGTCATGTCGTTCTTCATTCCAGAGTCATTTTTCTTCGTTTACGGTAACTACATTGCCTTCATCTGCGCCATGCTGTTCCTTCTGCTTGGCCTTATCCTCCTCGTGGATCTCGCACATTCCTGGGCAGAGCTTTGCTTGCAGAACATCGAGGACAGCGATTCTCGACTGTGGCGCGCATTGCTGATAGGCTCGACACTCGGCATGTACATCGCTTCGATCGTGATGACCGTTCTGATGTACGTTTTCTTTGCTTCGAAAGGATGCTCGATGAATCAGGCCGCTATAACGGTGAGTCTTTAGAAGACCTAGATCATTACGGGCTCAGAGGCTGATCTCTGCAGATAAATCTTATTGTTTTCCTGATTATCTCTATAGTGTCAATCCAACCTGCGGTGCAGGAGTCTAACCCTCGAGCCGGATTGGCGCAGGCAGCTATGGTTACAGCCTACTGCACGTATCTCACCTTGTCAGCCGTCTCCATGGAACCTGATGACCACCACTGCAACCCACTTATTCGTGCTCGGGGTACAAGAACGGCCTCTGTCGTTGTGGGTGCCATTGTCACGATGGCAACGATCGCTTATACCACTACTCGCGCTGCCACTAAGGGCATCGCTCTTGGATCAAAGGGCGGCAATAACTATTCGCGATTGGGTACAGACGACAATGAGCACGGTCTCGTAACCCAACAGCCTATGAGCCGCCGTGAAATGCGCGCTGAGGCACTTCGCGCGGCTGTCGAGAGCGGCAGTCTACCTGCTAGCGCTCTGGATGAGAGTGACGACGAATCCGACGACGGATACGATTCCAGAGACGACGAGCGAGGCTCGACGCAATACAACTACTCGCTTTTCCATGTCATTTTCTTCTTGGCAACTACCTGGGTTGCCACTCTGCTGACCCAGAATCTGGATCCCGAGGCAGATGATGACTTTGCTCCTGTCGGAAGGTCATACTGGGCCAGCTGGGTGAAGATTATCAGCGCATGGGTGTGCTATGCGATTTACTTGTGGACGTTGATCGCCCCTGTTATTATGCCTGATCGTTTCGATTTCTAACGTTGTATGAGCATTGGTGTATGAATTTTTGTCGGCGTTTGGTGTATAGTATAATAGCATTCGATAAGCCATTACGTCAGGATATCACTCACTCATCCCAATAGAGGTCACGTCACCGTTTATGAACTGAATTCTGTATCGTAGAAGTATATGTTCTCGAATGCTATAATCTGTAGTCCTTTAGAAAATGTTAAGGAAATTTTTATAAAGTGGCTAGTGAGATCAGTCTTATCAGTACCGCGATATCAGGAAGCGGGTATTAGGGACGCGCGAGCTCGCGTCAAGCGAAGCGGCAACCGCATCATCTAACACCATGGGATGAACATGGCCACCATCAAGGCCATAGAGGCCCGCTCGGTAGGATTCGCATATCCCAGTCTTCTACGATGACGTCTTTCTAACTTTTGTGGATTCTAGGTCCATCAAATACAGTCCGGTCAGGTCATCGTCGACCTCTGTTCCGTTGTCAAGGAGCTCGTGGAAAACAGTCTAGACGCCGGCGCCACATCCATAGGTATGCTGCGGTTTTCTAGGAAATGACGAGTGTTCAGCAGTCTAACGCCTTTTCTGTCGGACATAGAGGTTCGATTCAAGAATAACGGACTGGATCTGATCGAGGTGCAGGACAACGGTAGCGGCATCTCACCCAACAACTACGAGTACGTCGGTGAGTTCTACACCACAAATTGGAAATATTTTAGTCTCAAATGACTGCTATTAATATATCATATATAGCTCTAAAACACTACACCTCCAAACTGTCCACCTTCGATGATCTATCTTCCCTCAAGACCTTCGGATTCCGCGGCGAAGCGCTGTCGTCACTATGCGCCCTCTCCGACTTCCATATCGTCACCGCGACAGCGGAACAAGCGCCAAAGGCTACCAGACTAGACTTTGAGATTTCAGGGAAGTTAAAGAAGACAACGGTCGTCGCAGGCCAAAAGGGAACAACCGCGTCCGTGGAGAACCTATTCCAGAGACTGCCAGTCCGGCGACGGGAGCTCGAGAAGAACATCAAGCGGGAATATGGCAAGGTTCTTGGCCTGCTGCACGCGTACGCGTGCATCAGCACCGGGGTCCGTTTCAACGTCAAGAACACCGTGGGCAAGAACAAGAACGTAGTGGTGTTCTCAACAAAGGCGAACCCGACGACGAAGGAGAATATCGCAAACGTCTACGGCGCGAAGACCCTCTCGGCTTTGATTCCGCTTGACCTCGAGCTGGAATTTGAACCCTCCGCGGCAGGGGCGAAGAAGCTCACGGGACAGGAGCCGAACAAGATCCGCGTCCGTGGGCACATCTCTAAGCCCGTTTTCGGGGAAGGGAGACAGACGCCAGATCGCCAGATGTTCTTCGTGAACTCTCGGCCATGCGGATTGCCCCAGATCGCAAAGGCGTTCAACGAGGTCTACAAGTCGTTTAATGTTTCCCAGTCGCCATTCATATTCGCGGATTTCCAAATGGACACCAATGCGTACGATGTGAACGTCTCTCCTGATAAGCGAACGATTCTACTTCACGATTCTGCAGCTCTGATCGAATCACTGAAAGATGCGCTTACACGGCTATTCGAGGAGTCGGATCAGACTGTTCCTCAAGCACAGATCTCTGCTGCTAAACAGTCTGTTATCAAGCCGCATATCGAGAAGGATCCACAAGATCATGTGGCTCCTGAAGAGCCCTCAGAACCGGAAGAAGTTTCGGAGCAGGACCAGGACAATACTCCCGCAGATGACGATGAAACGATCCAAGAGAGGAGTCAAGCTAAGATGAAGAGCTTCCTCAATGGACTAACAGGTCGCAGTGCTCGAGCAGAGGCCCACTCTTTACCTAGTTCCGATCCCGCGCCAGAAAATGAGACAGCGGAACCCCTATCAAATATAATTACCGATACAAGACCCGAAGTGATCGAAGAGACGCCTCACAATGTTGATAAAGCTAGCAATATCGGCCAAGAAGAGGAACCCACACGCTCTGTGGATAAGGTTTCCGTGCATCATACGGTGGAACACGCCGATCAGCCAGTTTCTGGGACTGAAGCTCGAGAGCAACAGATTCCAAAGCTTCGAGCGAATCCTCTTGCGGAGACTCCAAATGTAATACAAAACGCCTTTGACCGAATGCGACCGAAGCGACCACCAGCTGAAATGGCTACCATCACAATAGGTGACAAGACTGTCACCTCCATTGTCGGTAGCGGAGTTCCCAGGAAAAGAGGTTCAGGATCTGCTGGACTTGCGACTGGAGCCTCACGATCAAAACGGCGAATCCACACCCCATCGCGGCCAAATATATTTGGACAGAGTTTGAAGGTTTTTGCTGCTCCCGGGACGCAGATCGATGAGGCTCCCGATGAGGCTCCCGAGGGCGATGCTGACGAGATGGATGACTCTGAGAGCATGGCTGTCGGGGAAGATGCGCCTGCTTCACCGAGATCTGAGGTCTCGTCGGATCACCGAAGAAGATCTCCTGAAGATGAGGCAGAGAAACCGAGTCCTGATCAAGTTGCCGGTGATGACATTGAAATGGGTATTGAGGATGCGTCTGCTGGTTCGGACGAGGAGTATATCGATGAAGAAGCGAAGAAGGCACAGGACGAAGCCAGGGTCCAAGAACTGGTTCGGGAAGCCGAAGAGAGAGCTCGTCTGCCAACGGAAAGCAATATCAACCGCGCAAATAAATTGGCAAAAGGCCTGGCAAACCGCGATTCAACGGCCCATCTAGTGGGGACGATTGACGGGTCAATCTCAAGGATCCAGAGCCAGATGGAGACACTACAAAAGAACCTCCAGCCTTATGTTATTGGCCGCTCTGAGAAGTTTGATGAGGAGGAAGCAACACTTCAACAGGGTTCAGCCGAAGAGCGTCTGTTGCTGACGGTGACGAAAGATGATTTCGCGAAGATGCGGATCGTGGGACAGTTCAACCTCGGCTTCATTCTCGCAACACGATCGTCTGATGAATGCGGGTCAAAAGACGAGCTTTTCATCATCGACCAGCACGCCTCTGACGAGAAATACAACTTTGAGCGTCTCCAAGCCGAGACAGTCGTGCAGAACCAGCGCCTTGTACAGCCCAAAACGCTTGACCTCACGGCCGTCGAGGAAGAGATCATCATAGAAAACCGACCAGCGCTCGAGAAGAACGGTTTCCTGGTCGAGGTCGACGAGAGCGGCGACGAGCCCATCGGACGACGATGCAAACTCGTCTCGCTCCCGCTCAGCAAGGAGGTGGTCTTTGGCATCCGCGACCTCGAAGAGCTGATCGTCCTGCTGTCCGAGTCACCTACTACGAGCACCACTACAACATCCCGATCGGGACGATCCGACGCCTACGTACCCCGTCCGAGCAAGGTGCGGAAAATGTTCGCCATGCGCGCTTGCCGGTCCAGCATCATGATCGGCAAGCCGCTCACCCTGAAGCAGATGGAGAAAGTCGTCCGGCAGATGGGGACGATGGACAAGCCGTGGAACTGTCCGCATGGTCGGCCCACGATGAGACATCTGATGAGTCTGGGACGATGGAACGAGTGGGATGAGTACGCTAGGGAGGAAGAGGAAGAGGAAGAAGAATATGGCGGTAGCGATGATGAGCATGAGTTTGAATCAGAAGATGATGATGGCCTAGGCGTCTGGAAGAGGTACCTTAGAGAGCAAGCTGAAGTAGATGAGCAAGAGGGAGATGACGAGGAAGAAGAGCAAGGCGATTCGGAGTAAGGTATGTGTAGTTTACTGGGGCTGAGATATTTGGAATGGGCACTGTAACATGATGTTGGGTCTGCTTCATATAGTCACTGGTTTTCCGTTTTTGGGTTGGAATTGAAATGGGGGTGTGGGATTACATGCCTATCTATCTAGCGTGGGCTTTACCCCTTGCATCCATTATCTCAGATAAACACCCAGGAGAACCGGGGCTCCTGGTCACTGGAGGAGAGGAAGTAAAGCACAAAGAGTGGATAAACCATGTCAAGGTAGGTATCGAGATATCCATTTGTACCCAATGTTACCAATCCTAAGATGTGCCGAAAATAACAAGACCTTCAAAGGACAAAGGACAAACAATGACAGCTCACATGTTTTGATATAACCAAAAAATCTCAGGTAGCCTCCCATGTCATATACAATCCCTCCATTGAGTAGCTTTCAGAGCCAAGCAGACTTCCTACCACCACCTCCACCTACTACTACCAGCACCCTCCCGCGGCGCCTGTGCAGATGATGATGATGATGCCTTGGCACTATTATCCCCATTGATCTCTCCATCCTCCTCCTCTTCCTCTCCCTCCTCCCCGTCCATGCCTGCTGCTGCTGCTGCTGCTCCCTCCCCCTCCTCAGAATCTGTATTCTTCCCCTTCTTGCCCTTCCTCTTCTTCCTCTCCTTCTCCTCAGCCAACCTCAACGTCTCCTCCACGATTAACAGGTCCCGCTCGATCAGCTCCGCCCAGTTCTGCACGTCCCCGATCTCCTTGAGTCCCCGGCGCGCCTGGTCCGCCACCTTGGCCCACTGGTCGTTCTGGCGCGCCAGGTCGGCCGTCGCGCGCCGCAGGTCTGCCTCCTGCTTGCCCAGGGCGGCCGCGTTCTCGTGCAGGGTCGCGGCGCGCGCGCGCAGATCGGCGTCGAGGTTGGCGCCGACCGAGTTGAGGGCGGCGGTGAATGCGGCGCGGGCTTCGGCGGTGCGTTGCGACTGCGGGGGTTGCGGTTGCGCTTGCGGCGGGTGGGGGAGAGGTTGCGGGGTCATGTTTTCGTTGATGTTGCTGTTGCTGTTGATGATGATGACAATGATTGACACTTGTCGTCTTCTTCTGGTGTGCTTGTGTTTGTCTTGATGTATCTATCTTTCTTTTCGGGATCAGGGGTTTGGTCTGGTTCCCTTTTCCCGTTGTGCTGCGTTCTTGTTTGTGTCCAGACGGAGATAGCGAAATCGGATGCGCGATTATGAGGAAGCCCTGCAAGAAGTGATAATATATATGCCACCCGATCTATATCCGTATCAGCGAATAGCCGACCAAGTCATTCAATATCTCCTACTTTTTACATATCAAACCGCGAGCACAGCCGCCGTAGGTTGTTTGTCGTCTGGGCGCGGCTTGGATTCGATGATCGATGATGAATGAATGGGCCTCGAGAGTCAACCCCACCTCTCCTCCCGTGACACACGCTAGAAAACCAGCCTGCATAGACGCTCTATCCTGTGCCAGGCGATGCAATGACGTGAGAATATCTAGTCTGTACAGTAGGGTGTGTCAAGCTGGAAATAATATCTAAGATAGGAAAACTGCATTCTTCACACATTGACTATCTTTATACAGTTAGTCATTTCCTCAATTACATCTGCCAGTATTATCTAGGTGATTGATCCCTCAAACTGCTCAAAAGATGGCATAACCAGTCATGGAGACAAAGATTGTCAAATACACTCGAACATGAGAATAGAACTAGATGACATCTGCCAAGCTGAAAACCGATATATCCGACAGTTTCCGTCAAAAACGCCGAGCGTCCGGAGAAAAGACAAGGTACAATGATGCTTGTTTTATGAGGGAAGGTAGATGAAGAAACGAGCTTCGCTCGTAGAGAGATCAAGGAGCGAGCAACGGCTCAGTAGCGTTGCCTTGGCTGAAAACACAGACAGGAGACCAAAAGCGACCATAAAAAGGATACACAGGAAGGCAATGGTGATTAGGCATATTGTGAGTAAGTATTAGGGGCCATTGTCATGGAAATCTCTCTCCTGGCTGTATTAAACAACGGCGAGCTGTTGCAAAGGTTGACTCCGTGCTTTCACATATTGGCGAGTTCATGGTCGATCTGACGGTCGAGGAATGCCCTCCTCTCTCCCGTCAATTCAGTCTGGAGTCGTTGCTCGACAAGTGCGCGCACTGTAAGAGAGATTGTCAATGTTTGCCCAACATTCAGAGTGAAGAAGCGACTAGGACGTTCGTGTTACGTACCTTGTTTCTTGGTCACACTGTCAAGGTCAACCTCGGCCAAGCAAGCTCGGATTGCTTCAGTAATGGCAGCATCGTCTGGTCCGCCGCCTCCTCTAAAGTCGAACGCCGTGCTAACTGGCCTCGAGTTGTAGCCGCCAGCCAGTGGACTGCGTGTGTTTTGCCTTTGTCCTCCAAGCAGATTCTCAGAGCTTGGCATGAACCCCATACTATGTCTTGGACTGTCTTGGTAAGTGCTGAAGTTGCCCATAGACATATTGCGCTGGTGGTTGCCTCCCGGCTGATCCGTATATCTGGTAAAGGCAGAAAGGTGAGAGTTCCTGTTGCCAGGCGTGTTACCACCAAATGGTGCCGGTGAATTCGGTGGTATATAAGGACCCGTGCTCCGACCTTGACCTGGGAAGCCAGTCAATATGGTCGAGGCAGGCTTGACGGAAGAGTAGGTCGAGTGCATGTCATCCATCTCCATTCCGACCTCGTCAGTGTACGGGCCCTGGTAGAACTTCTCTTGACCGGCGTCAGGGTTTCCACGACGGCCGGGGAGGCCGTTGGCAAGAGCATAATCATCCCATCGCTGAAGAGGAATACTTCTTGGATCGAAAGGTTCATCCTCGACTGCAACTACACGCTTGTCTCCCTTCTCGCCAATAACGACACGAGTATTTCCCCAAGTGAAGTCGTCTTGCTTCCAGAACGCGTAGAGTGGTAGGATAAAGCTATAGATCGGGAAGGCAAGAATGTAGATGATCATCCATCCAATATGCTGCCACTGTCGTTTGATGATGAAAATGAGGGCTTGCAGTCCATAGACACCGGCCAATATGATGAGGGAGATGAGGGGAAATTGGCCCTTGTGACTTGCAACTAAATAGATCATATAGCCCAAATAAACACAAGTGGCGGGGAGGATTATTGTTCCCAGGAGATCTATCAAGACAACAAACCGCATGCTAAAACAGCAGAAGCCGCATAGATCTTTCAGCGCTGCCAGCTCGACCAGGTTGTGAATGGTGGAGTTGATCCAGCGACGTCTCTGAGAAAGAAGAACGCTCCACGTTTCAGGGGCAGCGGTGCTGGCGTAGGCGTCGGGAATGAATTTGAAGGACATGTTCGGGAAGTGCTTGGTCATGAGCGTCGTCAAATACCGATCTTCACCCAGGGACAAGAGGTTCTTCTTGTGCAGGGTGTCGACATCATTGTCTGCGTATTCCTGGATTACTTTATCTGAAATGATCAAGGGACGACCTTTGTCCGCGGTTCGTAGACGATACATGCAGAAACTGGGTACAATCAGCCTTGAAATCGGAAACCTAGAGAAAGGAAACGACGGTGCTGGGAACTTACCATCCTGGAAGACAAGTGACACTGCCAAAGAGAGATTCGAACGCCTTGACCAAATGATGAGAAATGTAGTACTCATAGACCTGTATCATAGTCCACCAACTCCGTTCCTCATTCTGAAGACTGGTCTCACCACAGATGCCGGCAATTTTCGCGTCATTTGCGCAAGCCGCCACCAGACGGTTAAGGGAATCTTCCTTCACGCTCGTATCGGCATCTACCATAAGCAGATATTCGTAGAGCTCGGGGTCAACGCCAATGACGTTATTGATCTGGTGGAACATTTCCAGCTCAAGAGGCGACATCGGGGCGCGGTGGTGGACACGATTGAGGAAGTTGAGCAGGAGGATCTGGGAGTCACGTTTGCCACGGTTTCCAGGCTTGGACTTGTTCTGTTCAGACTCCTTCCCAACCTTGACAATAACGATATATGGCACCACATTGCCCTCATACTCATACAAGCCGGAGTACACTTTGCCGTAGTTGAGTTGATCGCTCCCCTGCCCAATCGACTTGAACGGCAATGCAGGAGGATCAACCCTCGGATCCACCCCCAAGATGTCAAGAACTATCTTCGGAGTTGGACGATCATTCCCGCTACCGACAATCATACCATCACAGATAACGCAGATAAGCTTCCTCTTGTTGTCATACTGAAGCGCGGTGAGGGAATCCAGACCTTTGCGAAGCGAATCTTCTCCTTCCGTATATGCGGGTATCTGGCAAATGACAAATTTGTCCTGTGGCGCAGGACGGCGCTTCGAGCCAAGTTGGAGCGCGGCTAGGAATTTGACAAGGACAACCGCGCAGATGAGAATCGTGAAAGCCAACAATATCCAGTTGTTGACCTGGCACCGAGGCGTGTCCCTAAAATCAACCTTCCCGACATAGAACACGTTGTCGAGGCAATTGCGAGCATTTATGAACTGGACCGTGTTCTGCCACTTGTCGGTGATATCGCCGCCAGGGTTGTTCTTGAAGAGATCGGTTACGGCACTTGGGAGGAAATCGTAGGTGTCCAGATTGTTCATCCTCTTGACAGTGTAGAAATAATTCGTCAGGTCGTATATTTTCTGATCGATTATCGCCCAGTACCGTTGATTATTAGTGGCCTGCTTCTGAATAGTATCCTTGCTCCAGACTAGGTCCCCCTTGTAGTATTCCTGGATTTTGGGGAGGAATACTTTATCATACCATGTGATTTGGTGCAAGGCAGTATTCGGATCAGGCTGGTTAAGAGGACCACAGTCGTGTAAGGCTTGGGGATACTCTATGGCATTCGTGTCGTTGTTCTGCAACGAGATTGACTGATCCGTCACAAATGGCGGGCATGCCCTGGTGAGAGGAGGAGGGAAGTAGGCATCAAGGATTTTACCCGCAAACGGTTGCATATTCTGGGCATTAGTTTCAGTGGACGTATCGCTGTGCTGAAGTCTCCAGAATTTACTGATGTCATAAACTTTGCCGTGGATGCTGACGTAGAAGTCATTGGCACCTTGGTGATAGCTGACTTCCTTCGCGTTCCAAACCTTATCCTTATTGGGGCAAAGCAGGTTGCCAAACTCGACGATGTAGAAGATGACAACAGCGTTGAACAGAAGGATAAGGAACATGAGTACCACTTTCTCTCTCCATGCCATTCGCACATCCGGACGTTTCATTCGGCCCACATAGCGAAGGAGGAATGACGGAATCCAGAAGGTCATTGCCCAGACAAAGCCAGCCCAGAGCCGTCGACTCGTAGTTATTTTCTTCTTTTCAATGTGCTTGGGATTACCGAACTCTTCGTCAAGTTCGCCGGCATATCGGCCGAGGTCGCCATCGTAGTATATGTCCCCTTTGTGGGTATCACCCTTCGGACCAAGACCATAGTCACCCCCTGTAGAATGAGGGGCAGTTGGAGCAATCGACCGAGCACCTCCAGCGACGCTGGGCGCCATCATACTCTGTCTTTGCAAGAGGTTGTCACGACTGCCTTGATGGCTCATCGCCTCGCCCACGGGAGGAAAGAATCCCGATGCATTCGGGTTTGTAGATGCCTCTCCGGAATAGCCGCCCTCGAAAGGGCCGGCGCCCATCATGAAAGGATTACCTGCCTGTTCATCTGCCTTCATGTCAAGCATAGTCTCGGCTTCCCACCATGCGCCTTCTCTCATCCATATTCTCTCGTGGCCGATGACAACATCGCCGTTGCTCCACCCCCTCTCAAGAATCCAGTTCTCAACTCCGTCCTTGCCTTCACTGCACCCTAACCGCGAGTAACGAGTGACGAATTCATCCACATCGAAGTCTGCAGTAAAATCAAGGTGCTTGTTTCGACGGTTTGCCCATTCGGGCAGTCTCCAGTCACGCAATTGACGGGAAACAGTACCTGCAGACCAGGCAGAGGTGATGGACGGCAAGGAAGCTAGACTGGCCGGGGACTCGTCAGTAGGATGAAGAGAAAGGTGATACCACACCCTGCTGCTGCCGAGAGTAGTAGCAAGATCAAATCGACCTCGCTTGCCGAGAGTGATCCCTTCGTTCTCCACCGGAAACAGGACGTCCCGAAGAAAGCCGCCCATCTCGACCTCGACTCCGACTTTTTCCAAGACGCCTTGCCGCTTGTCGTTCGCGTGTTCCCGTTCGCGACCAGCGAGCCCACTGGTAATACCCAGATCCGCTTCAACCTCGGATACGGCTTGATTCATTTCCTTAATGACAGCATGACCAGCCGGGACAATTTCCAGCCCATCTTCCTTCATCTCAGCGTTGATGCCCAGGCTGTCATCAAAGACGCCCCTAAGTGCGACGGCTTTGCCGAGAGCAGGGCTAGGAATATCGACCACTGTGATGCTCACTGTATCTCCATTGTCGTCTGTCCAAGGGCTTCGAGCACCAGGGCCACCGTCACTCGACCCATTTTCCTGCCTACTGTGGAGCTCATTTGCAATTGCCTGGTTGGCCTTACTTATCACCCAGTCAACTAGGGCTTCATAGATGCCTCCAATCAAAACTTCGCGGTCATCGGTGGAGCATTTTTGAAGCAACACTTCTGGGTCTACACTGAGAAGACCGCCCACATCCTCACAAATCTCTTCGAGCTCCTCTTGGTCAATTAAAAACCCCAGTGTGTTTCCGAGCTTAAGGAGACCTGCGAGGACCGAGAGCAACCCTCTCTGCGAGGCTCCCTTGATACCGATAGCCTTGAGTGACGCCCTGAAATCCTCTGCCGCCGCTGCATCGTCTGCCGTTGGGAGGTACGATGGAGGAGTGTATGTGCCCGACCTATTTAGTAACGAGTACGCGGACGCATCCTTCAGACTCAGGAACTCCCTCTCCGCTGGCGTTGACGCGGAAGTGAGCAGGTAGTAGAAGACGTCAAAAGCACGGTAGCCAGCCTCAGCAGGTATATTCAGCAGGCCCTTGGTTACATCGATTCCGGAGGTTGACAGTGCGAGCGTAATATCGGTGACGTTACCCCGGAGGGTAAACGTGTAGGTCGCAGCGAGGGCGGAGTGCCGGGAGTAGGAAGCATTAAAAGGGGTCACAGTCGACAGGAAGGGACGAAGTGCAGAAAGAGCGGTATAGACCACTTCTGGCGTTGACAACGGTAATGCAGACAGAAATGGGGCCAGTAAGGAGGGCGTCGATTGATGCAACGAACTGTCCAACGTTAGCTAATGCAGACTTGAGGCGCTTTTTGCAAAAGGGAATTAGGGGAGGATGCACAAACCATAAGACGATGCAGCCGTCTTCAGCCCTCCTCCGGGCGTGCTCCCAGGCTCTGGTTGCCAACTCAGTGTCAATTGTCCCTCCAGCGCCTCCATTAGGGCCTGTGTTTGCGGCTGTAAGCCAGGTATTTACGACAAGACTCGTGCTCGAGTCAAGTTGGTATGGGCGTGTTGATGTATAATAGCTATGGAGCGCATTAAGGAGGGTAGTTGTCGACACCTGCGTGCCTTGCTGAGCTGCCGCGCGGGGTGCGCCAGGAGGCACAGCAGAATTGTTGGAATATATTGAGAAACGACTCGACATCCCAGCCATGTTGATTGCAAAGATGGACTGGAAATCCACTAATCTGTGCCGTTATCCCGCAGGATCAGGCGGCCGCAATTGTGTTTGACAGGGTCCGCTAACACATCAGCCGTCTGTTGTGCTGTCTGCCAGACAGCAAGGTGCATGAAAGATCCTAGCTATCGTTCTGCTCAACGGACGCTGGTTCAGTTGATGACAAACGCGTCTCTAGGACTGCGAATGATTGTGAATGCGCAAGAGACCACTGCCGTCACAACAGCCGGAAAGAACCCCCTCAAGCTTCGAGCGAGCGACGCAGAAAATGAGGGAAACGAACGTAGCCAGCGACTCCTGGAAGAAAGAAGCCACTGTTTGGGAAGAGAAGAAGGGAAAGGGGACCAGGGCGAAGAGGATGTCTTTTGGTGGAATGGAGGGTTGGAGGACTGAGGTCGCTCAGCTTTGGTGCTGCCACCGCAGACGGTGTCCGGCTGGTGGCCTGGCTGGACTCCCGGGCCTACCCCGTACGGGGCCCGGCACGCCAAAACGACCCAGGGCCCTGAGGCCATACCCGTACGATCGCCGTACGGTCCATCGTTACAAGACTCGCCTACCCTGCTGAGTACGATGTCACGAGTGGACGGGTGGCCCTGCCATGATCCATTAGCAGAAAGCTAAGAGACTGATGATCTTGAACTACGCATAGCCGATCATCTCTACGGAGTTAAGACTCCATCCAGGCTTAGTGCCTGCGCAACGACAGATTCTGCTGCTCTATGCTCTCCCCCCAACTAGCAATATGTACTCCGCCGACTCCTCTCCAAATCCGCAGCGAGAATCTTCCTTTCTGCCGACCCAGCACTGACAATTATAAGCAGACATCCCTCGCCTGTGGTTTGTTGACGGTGTTCTTTTGCGCTCTGGTTCTGTGGCGAGCACCAATCCAATCACGGTTAGCAACCTGGCCGCGGGCATTCTGGAATCCGCAGCCGCCAATGGCGGACGCGATGCGGGCTGCTGATCCTGGCGGTTCTGAGACGCTGTCCTATATTTGGCATGTTGGCTCCATTGCAGCGTCCTGAGGCGAGAGCCTTCCGGCACCCGTGGGTCATGGATGGTGACGATGGTCGACCACTAGCCTCTCGCTGTTCCCGAGGTCCGTCTGCCGGCCGAACCAGAACAGACTAATTCCTCCGTCGAGCAGACGGAGCATGTACCCTTTGTGAGTCGCGATGGTGCAGGACTTCCGCCGCAATACGGAATCGATAACCATCCTTTGCCATCAGACTCATCCACATCGTTGTGTTCTTATCTCGATCGTTTCATGGACACACTGATCTCATAAGAACACCACTTCGTCGAGAAGACTCGCGATCATGCAGAGACAAGGGTCGTGCCGTGTTCCACTGGGGTTCCGTGGTTCTGCAATAGCTCCCGAGATACAAGGGTTTCGGTCTGCCACCTTGTTTTAAATCGATCCACTTCTCCCAGACATCATCCGTCGAAAGTCAATCATCGAGAAGGATCTCGAGTAGTCTCAATTCTCGAGACACATGATGTAGTCGATGACCGTGCCAAACTTCGATTGTACTGTACTGTACAGGACCGCTCTGTATGCAAGACCTGATATGTGTCGACGGAGAGCATACGACGTAGATCCTGCTTATGATAAGCTCCTCTTCTCGACAATCAGTGTGAACACGGACACTGATCAATAATAATGGCCTCTTTCTCTAACCAAGGTTGCTATCTTAACCAACCATCACTCTCCTCCTGTGGCGACTCGCCCGGGCGTCTGTGCTCAGCGAATCGGTCCTGTAGACTCTGTCGCATAGGATGTCTGGTCCTCTTTGGTCGGTACAGGAGTAGTAGTACCTGGGGTAAGGCGGCCATCTGATCTGACATCTGTCATGGGCGACCATGCATGCGGAGAATGTGCGCGAGAGCATTGCCTTTATCGACCTGCAGGATTCCGGAGACTCTCTCGAGGCATTGGGCGCGTCTCAGAGGGGCAGGTGAATAATGGCATTTGACGTAGGCCGCACTCGTCCGGAGTACGGAGCAGAGCATCCCCCGCCACACGCCCGCTGCGCAAGGGGTCGCCGGGTGTGTTCGAAAATAGATCAAGGCGGAGGCGCAGCCGCTAGGGGACCTCCAACTTGGTGCAGTGGTAACGGTACGGCGTCCATACAGCGTAAAAACACCGTATCGATACCAGACACGCCGAGCAGACACGGGCCGCAGGCCTCAGGCAGTGCGCAGCTCGCTGGAGACGCTGGGCGGCCTTGCGTTCTTGGAGGCCCGTCTCGCCCTCCACCGATTACCCACCGTTCGATACGGTACACAAACCCCGACGCTCAGCCGGCAGACGTGCTGCCTTGTCCAGCAAGACTACTCTCTGTTCGAATCGCCTTACCGTCAACTGCGGACTGGGCGACTCTTCTACGACTGCGCTGCAGATACGATCTTTTTTTTGTATTGTTGTCGCATCTTCAGCTCGCTTCAACCCTCTTCGCGTCTCCCTCGACGCATCCCATCGCTTCGTGCTTCGTTTCCACGCTCCGGTGACCGCTGTTTCCATTCACCTTTTCGACGCTGTCCTTGAGCTGCGGCGTTCGCTTCGTCCTGTACCAGTTGAATGATTCCTTTGCTCTACGATCTCCTCACGTTCGCTATCTGAGGAAATGCCCTTGCTCTCCTGTTGTTCCTAGGCGGTTCATGCTATTCGTGAATTTCTAGCATTCCAGAGTCCTCGTAGCTGCAGGACTACGTTCTACACGCCTGCGGTCTTCCACTCTGCGTTTTCGGGAGACGAACCCTTGTCATCCACATCGTGTGAAAAAAAAAAGACATCTTGTGCAAGAGAAACATATCTATCCTCTATTGTTCGACCTCAGTGTCGACGTTTCGACACGTAGGCAAAGATGACCTCGCACTCCCTATCGGGGGGCGCCCCCTCTCATGCTCAGTCATCGCTGCCATCATTGCCAGCACATCTGCAGTCAGATACGCACTTGACTGCACACCTAGCTAGCAGGTATACTGCCATCTCGTATCGAGCCGGTGACCTTTGCACAGATTGCTAATTGCTATGTCCTCGCCAGATTTCATGTCTCATTGCCTGTCTCCCGTCTCTCCTCCCATGCTCTAATATGTCTCAATACATATACGTCTTCTACAAAGGGCCCAGATGGCGGAAAAGAGGGCAGTGCTATGGCAGAGGCAGAAGACCTAGCAAGACGTGCATACACCCGCCTGGGCGCGAGGGGAGAAAACCAAGCAATTGTCTTTCTGTGAGTGAATTAGATTGAGCTTTCCCAGTTCTGTTTGCAGAGAAATTATTTGTAAGGTGGGAGGTCGCTAACTGTCATTAAAAAAACAGGGGAGAGTCGGGCTCGGGAAAGACAACGATCCGCTCACATCTGCTGTCATCATTTTTGTCATTCTCTTCGACGCCGTTGTCCAATAAAATCTCGTACGCTGCCTTCGTTTTTGACACGCTGACGACGACAAAATCTGTTACAACACCAACTGCCTCGAAGGCCGGTCTGTTTCTTGAATTGCAATATGATGGATCGTCGTCAGTGAATCCCACCTTGATTGGAGGCAAGATCATAGACCATAGATTGGAAAGGAGCCGCATCGCATCAGTACCCACGGGAGAGCGAAGCTTCCACGTCCTGTACTATCTTCTTGCTGGAACCAGTGCCGCCGAGAAGGCTCACTTGGGCTTCGATAATCCGATTAATGTACAGACCGGTGGCGCCGGCAACCGGTCATCAGGGACTGTAAGCCACAAGAGATGGCGGTATTTAGGTCATCCGACCCAGATGAAAGTGGGTATCAACGATGCGGAGGGCTTCCAGCACTTCAAGACTGCGTTGAGAAAGCTGGAGTTCCCCCGAAGTGAGATAGCCGAAATCTGCCAGATTCTTGCCAGCATCCTCCACATAGGACAACTCGAGTTCGTTACTGGACAATCCACAACCACCACAGCTCAAGAAAGCGGTGGATACTCCCAGGAAGGCGGCGAGACCGTGACTATCGTGAAGAATAAGGATGCTCTCGGGATTGTTGCTGCTTTCTTGGGTCTGAGTACTGAGGATCTTGAAACTAGCCTGCGTTACAAGACAAAGACGATCCATCGCGAGCGCGTGACAATCATGCTCGACCCTAAAGGAGCACGACAAAATGCTGATGAGCTTGCGCGCACTCTCTACTCTCTCTTGGTTACCTACGTGATCGAGAACATCAACCAGAGAATCTGTGCGGCAGAAGACAGCATTGCCAACACTGTCTCTATCGTTGATTTTCCTGGTTTTGCCCAAGCTTCCTCCACCGGGTCAACTTTGGACCAGCTCCTCAACAACGCTGCGGCCGAGTCCTTGTACAACTATTGCCTACAGAGTTTCTTCGATCGCAAAGCGGATATGCTGGAACGCGAGGAAGTTAGTGTTCCTGCAACCAGCTACTTTGATAATACCGATGCTGTACGAGGTCTTCTCAAACAGGGCAACGGCCTTCTCAGCATCTTGGACGATCAAACGAGACGTGGAAGGTCAGACCTTCAGTTCCTTGAGAGTTTAAGGAAGCGTTTCGAGAACAAAAATCCCGCCATCGTCGTTGGAAGCAGCACCACCGTTCTGCCGGGGAGCAACTTCGCCTCTCAGAGCGCCGCTGCGGCCTTCACGGTGAAACATTTTGCAGGTGAAGTTGACTATCCCGTCAACGGACTCATTGAAGAAAACGGGGAAGTTATTTCCGGCGATCTCATGAACCTTATCAACTCCACAAGGAGCGACTTCGTGCGGGAACTCTTCGGACAGGAGGCCCTGCAGACCGTCACCCATCCCAAGGAGAAAACTGCAATAATGCAGGCTCAAGTTAGCTCAAAGCCTCTGAGGATGCCTAGTATGGCTAGACGAAAAGCCGGTCCACCATCCAAGTTCGCTTCCTTCGGCGGTCGAGGCGACACTGAGGACACGGAAGAGTTCGATAGCCAGGCAGGAAGCTCAAAGAAGGAGGGTTCCGGAAGAAAGAAGGGCACTATGTTGACCGGCCCCAACCAAGGCGCAGCTGGTCAATTCCTTGCGTCGCTTGAGATCATCAACAAGTGTCTGACCTCGCCCAATTTGAACCCATATTTCGTTTTCTGCCTGAAGCCCAATGACCGACGTATTGCGAACCAGTTTGACAGCAAATGTGTCCGCACGCAGGTGCAAACATTCGGCATTGTTGAAATCAGCCAGAGGCTACGAAATGCAGACTTCAGTGTTTTCTTGCCCTTTGCCGAATTCCTCGGACTGGCGGATGTTGAGACCGTTGTCGTGGGCAGCGACAAAGAAAAAGCCGAGATCGTCTTAGATGAGAGAAAGTGGCCCAGTAACGAGGCAAGGGTAGGCAGTACTGGTGTGTTCCTAAGTGAACGATGCTGGGCGGACCTCGCGAAGGTTGGAGAGCGCGTTCTTCCGGCCTACTCTGGTAACGGGACGGATGATGGTGGATATCCCATGCGTGATCCTGCATACGCGGACTCCAAGGTCCGACTTCTCAATCCCTCTGATCAGTCTCCTACTGGCGCCTATATCTACGGCGACGACACAAAGCAAGGCTACTTTGGCAGTCGTGAGTTGGACGGACGCTCTGATGCGGGAGCCTCCGCATTCAACTCGGGTGACATGTTCCGAAACCTTGAGACCAGAGAGCAGATGGCTGAAAAGAGTAATGAGCGGAAGATGGAAGAAGTTGATGATGTCGTCGATTCACCCAGTCGCAAGCGCTGGCTGGCAATTGTCTACCTGCTGACATTCTATATTCCCGACTTCGCGATCAAATTCTTCGGCCGAATAAAGAGAAAAGATATCCAGGTGGCATGGCGTGAAAAGTTCGCCATCAATTTGATCATCTGGTTCAGCTGTGCAGTAGCGATTTTTTTTATCGTCTGGTTCCCTGCTCTGATTTGCCCCACGCAGCACGTCTATTCTGCTGCCGAATTGGCCATGCATAACGGGAAGAAGGGACATGATTCTTATATTGCCATCCGCGGTATGGTCTTCGACTTGGGAGCATTCATACCTGCGCACTATCCGAGCATCATACCATCATCGTACTTGAAGAAGTACGCCGGTATGGATGCGACGGATCTTTTCCCAGTCCAAGTGTCTGCTCTGTGTCGTGGAAAGGATGGGCACATTGATCCCACTGTGCAGCTTGATTACACACCGACAAACATTTCGGGTTCACCAAGTGTCATCAGCGCCACAGATCCCAATGCGCAATACCACGATTTTAGATACTTCACCAATGATTCGCGGCCGGATTGGTTTGCTGAGCAGATAAAGATGCTTAGAGCCAATTACCAGAAAGGATACATCGGTTATAGTCCGGAATACCTGAGGACTCTGGGCGAAAAACAACAGTACATCGGGAGTATCAACGGTCGGGTCTATGATTTCACCAAATACATTGCGGGAGGGCGACGGACGATAGCCCCTCCCGGTAAGACTGTTCCCAAGAATGTCGACGTCAATTTCATGGACCAGCTTGTCGTCGACCTATTCCAGCAGCGACCTGGTCAGGATCTAACGAAGTATTGGGAAAATCTTCGTTTGGACCCAGACATGCGCCAGCGGATGCAGCAATGCATGGATAATTTATTCTTCGTTGGCAACCTCGATACTCGAAACTCGCCCCAATGTCTTTTCGCACGATACTTTGTTCTCGCAATCTCGGCTCTCCTGTGTACGGTCATCGGTTTCAAGTTCTTCGCTGCCTTGCAGTTTGGCGGGAAAAATCTTCCTGAGAATCTGGACAAATTCATCATCTGTCAAGTCCCAGCATATACTGAAGATGAAGAGTCCCTCCGCCGTGCTATTGACTCGATGGCGCGAATGAAGTATGATGACAAGCGTAAACTTCTTGTCGTCGTATGCGATGGAATGATTATCGGTCAAGGCAATGATCGTCCTACACCGAGAATCGTCTTGGATATCTTGGGCGTTCCAGAGACTGTCGATCCCGAACCGCTCAGCTTTGAGAGTCTTGGCGAAGGCATGAGGCAGCACAACATGGGCAAGGTCTACTCAGGACTCTATGAAGTTCAAGGACACATTGTACCCTTCCTGGTGGTCGTGAAGGTCGGAAAGCCTTCGGAAGTATCTCGTCCTGGTAACCGTGGCAAACGAGACTCCCAGATGGTCATGATGCGTTTCCTGAACCGCGTTCACTACAACCTTCCTATGAGCCCTATGGAACTCGAGATGTATCATCAGATACGGAACATTATCGGCGTTAATCCGGCATTCTATGAGTTTATTCTACAGGTCGATGCCGATACGGTTGTCGCCCCGGACTCCGCAACCCGCATGGTCGCAGCCTTCGTTTCCGATACCCGCATTATCGGTGTCTGTGGTGAAACTGCCTTGACCAACGCCAAATCGTCAGCGGTAACCATGATACAAGTGTACGAATACTACATCTCTCACAATCTCACGAAGGCGTTTGAAAGTCTTTTCGGATCAGTCACTTGTTTACCCGGATGTTTCAGTATGTACAGAATCCGTTCTGCTGAGACAGGAAAACCGCTGTTCGTGAGCAAGGAGGTTGTGGACGCCTACGCGGAGATCCGGGTCGACACGCTTCATATGAAGAACTTGCTTCACCTGGGTGAGGATCGATATCTGACGACTCTTCTACTAAAGCATCACCCCAGTTACAAAACCAAGTATCTCTTCAACGCTCACGCCTGGACAATCGCGCCGGACAGCTGGAAAATCTTTCTATCGCAGCGTCGGAGATGGATCAACTCCACGGTCCACAATCTTATTGAACTCTTGTCACAGGCGCAACTCTGTGGTTTCTGTTGTTTCAGCATGAGGTTCATTGTTTTCATAGACCTTCTTAGTACGATTATCCAGCCTGTGACGGTTGCCTATATTGTGTACCTGATTGTCTGGCTTTGCCTCGATACTTCGGTTATCCCTTTCACTGCCTTCATTCTTCTTGGAGCCATTTATGGTCTGCAGGGTATTATTTTTATCCTTCGTCGCAAGTGGGAGATGGTTGGCTGGATGATTATTTACATCCTCGCGATGCCTGTTTTCTCCCTTGCCCTTCCCCTTTACGCGTTCTGGCATATGGATGACTTCAACTGGGGTAACACCCGTGTGGTTGCCGGCGAGAAAGGGCGGAAGATTGTCATCTCCGACGAAGGGAAATTCGACCCTTCATGCATTCCAAAGAAGAAGTGGGAGGAGTATCAGATGGAGCTCTGGGAGGCGCAGACCTCGCGGGATGACCGCTCGGAGGTCTCTGGGATCTCATACGCCACCAAATCGTACCACCCAGCGCAGTCAGAATATGGGTTCCCCGGCTCGCGTCCAATGTCCCAGCTTGAATTACCTCGCTACGGATCCCGCATGTCGTACGCTCCTTCCGAGGCGGGTCGTAACGCGGAAATGGAGATGGATGATCTTGCTGGTTTGCCAAGCGACGACGCTCTCCTCGCCGAGATCCGCGATATCCTCAAGACTGCAGACCTGATGACTGTAACGAAGAAGAGCATCAAGCAGGAGCTTGAGAGACGGTTCGGTGTGAACCTTGACGCTAAGAGAGCTTACATTAATTCAGGTAAACACCTGTGCATTCATAGACTGAATCTACTCTGTACTTGAATATGCTAACGTGACACTCTCGTAGCTACCGAAGCGGTCATATCTGGTCAGCTCTGATTTATCGGATCACCATCGAGAGACTTCTCATTTTAATGTGCCTATAAGCGTACAGTATCCGAACAAGATCATGATCATCATGTCCTGCTTTGATAATTAATCTTGAACACACAAACTCGAGTGTTGCTGCTTTTCTTTCCACTATTGTTATTAATATGGAACGACTTTTTTTAAGACATGGGTTGGGGAAATCGAAATACGAAAAGAAATCCCTTCTGAGCGAGCATCCGGATGATATGATATGATATTATCCGTCATCGGCCCTGTCAATGTTCTCTTAATCGCTGCGTCACATATCTCTCGTCTTCACATCTAATCTATATTGCTACGCTCTTGTACCGCTGTCATATGATATGTGATGGACTTGCGCTATCCTATCTCACTGCTTCTTGCTTATTATATTATTGTGCGCTGGGTGCTAGTTTTCATGAAAGATTTGATTTGACTTGATGGGTCTACTTGATTAGGGGAGTTGGTTATTCCCTATGCCTTTTTCTTCCAGGCGTCATTTTTGGACAGCGAGTGGTTATTGATTGATTTGATTGATTGAAGTATTTATCTAATGGCCATTAAATTTGTTGCATGGCCCCTAAACTCCAGAGACACAGAAGAATGTGTTTGGTTAATTATTGGATTGGCTCAGCTTGGCTTGAATTGGCTGTCTAAGTAACTAGATAGAGATAAATCGAATGATTAATCGATCGCTTGGGGAACGTCTGTGATGTGACGGCGTGGCGGACAAGTAGGCGGTGGGAGATACTGCCGGGACTACTTGGCTATATCAACCACCTCACGATGCCATGATTTCTCTCTTTTTCTTCTCCATGCTTTTGATTCTGTATGACAAGCTACCATAGTTTCAGCTAATAATACTATGACTGGGCGCCGTCACATGTGATGTGATCTGAGACCTGTTGGTTTTGTGAATTTCAAGATCCTGGTCATTGGACTTGTTCCATCTGGATCGTCTGTTAAGCTTTATGTATCCGTATACACGAAGTTCTCTTCTGGGGGCAAGCAGGTCCATCGCAAGTTCAGCGTGCGCCTTGGCTGCTTGCTTGCTCTCTTTTTCGTGAAATGAAGCAAAGGGCTGCCTCCCTCCCCCCCCCCTCCTCTCTCACCAAAAGGCTCCCAAAAGCAAAGTCTCTTCTTGTTTTAATAGAAAAAAAAAGTTAAGACAAAACACAATACAATATGGATAGATAGATATACTACAGTTGTATATCAGTCAACATCTCAACAACATCCTACATGGATCCTTTTTTCCAGTGTCTTTGCTACCTACCTCTTTCTGTCTCTGGCTCTGGCTCTCTTCTTGAAGGTGCCAGGTACAGTACATACCTGCCTACCTACCTGCTTCGTCCATTAATTCTACAGAGTACTGTACCTAAGGTAGCTTAGCTAGATGCCTAGCTAGCTAGCAGGCAGATTGGATAGGTAGCCACCGCTCACACACACAAACACCTTTTCATTTGCTTGTCTCCCATTGGAATGGACGTTGCGAGGTCTTTGTTGTGAGTTTTTGTATCCATAGGTACATGTACTGTACATACTACATACCTAACCTACCAACAGTACATATGCATGCCTACAATACAATCAATACATAGAGTTCAGGGGGTAGGGTTTAACGTTTAACTAGAGTCTAATTTTACCTCCGTAGTTAGACTGTGAAGCGGAGGGGGCTTAGCCAAATCTTAATTACCCAAGCCTGCTTTGAGCCTTTGCTAGTACGAACCTTGCTGCTGTCATGTCATTCAGCGCCCACCTCGGGTGGTTTTCGCGTATCCAACAGATGTAATAATCGGCTACAACCGAGTCAACAGGTCTACACCAGAAGACTACTAGGATATAGAAAAAGCATCAAACCAACTTATCAAGATCCAAGCATCTCTATCTGTCATTTTTTTTTCCTCTAGCCTCTTTTCTCACTTGCATCGTTGGCGTTGCGTTCGTTAACAACGGCAAGATCTTTTACTCTTCTCAAGGTCAGTGGAGGATCAAGTCAAGTTCAATCAGTCCGTACAAAAACTCAACGTTCTTTCCTTGCCCTCTTCAAAATGTCTGGGGATATCGATACTCGTAAGAAGAGATGGGGATATATGAGAAAAAAAAAAGATAATTTCCAAAAAGGTCAAAAACAGCAATTGGTGCCAATCTGGAACGCCGAGATATAAAAGGTGGGATTGTCAAAGGGCAAAAGACGAATAGCAAGCAAATCAAAGCAAGCCGGGAAAAAAAGCACGTCGGAATTCCATCGTTTCCTTGGTATCATAACCTGCTGTTTTTAATAAAAAACCGGTCTTTCCCCAACCCCAAACGCAGTTCCGCACACAACAGCCATTTTCACTCCCTACACACCATTCGTAGCATGGAATAGGAGAAAACATCTCACATAACAAAATCGGGGATATAAAACGCCTGATAAGCCACCAGATTTCGGAGGGGAGCCAATCTTCCATTCTCACCGTTGCTCCTATTTCATGTCTTTTATGCTTGCTTGCTGTGGTATCAAAAAAACGAAAGAGGAAAAAAAGAAAACACAACCGCTGGAAAAAAAGAGCCCTGGGGTATATTGCTGCAAATTGAGATTTCCATTTAACGTGGTGGCCCGATTGGGGCCGGGTATCCAGAAGTAGAATTGGAAGTGCTAGGACGACCGCTATCAAAAGAAGCGCGCGGGTCATGCTTGGGAGTCATGTCTCCGGGCGCAGTACCGAATGGGAATTTAGTATCGAAGCGAGCTGGCCAGCCATTGCTGCTGCTGTGGCTGTGAGAACTTCCGAGGACATGGAGATCCTCCTCCGGCAGGTTGACCCCGGAATCGTTCCATGGATTGCGGTAGCCGCTGTCGCGGGATTCCATGGAGACGAGCGACGCCTTGGACGCGTTGCTGGAGGCATGTTTAAAGAACGAACCTGGAGACGCAGACTGGTTCTTGCGACCGATGAAGGACGAGAAAGAGGAGATGCTGCCAGGCTTGCGGAGCCGTTCAAAGATGGATCCGCGCTCGCTAGCCTCATCGGAGAAGTTTGGTCGAGTGGGCGAGTCGGTCACGATAGGAGCAGGAGCGTGTTGCAAGAGCTTGGAGTCAAAGAATGGCAAAGACTCTTCAAAAGAGTCGGACTTGGGGCGAGGAATGGCACCCTTGACAGTGGTAGCATCGAGTCCGTGGGCGACGAGTTTGGAAATCAGGAAATCGATGGCATCCTTGAGCCCTCCGGCATTGTTCCGAGTGTATCCGAGAACAAGCCGATCCTCAGGAGGGGTGGTGGGGGAAACGGCACCCTCCTCGGATCCTGGAAGGTCAACGTTCGTCTCTACCGTGGCGTCAACTTCATACTGTGCCTTCAGTTTTCCACGGACATCGTTGAGGAACTCGGGAGACTTGAAGAACTCGCGAAGTTGAGGGGAACTCTGGAAGAGAAGCTCATGGCTCTCCGGCACCATTCCCAGGAACGCATCAACGCATTGAGGGACCTGATACTCAGGGCCAGAGATCGTGATGGCGTCACTGGCCAGCTCCGTGCTAGGGAACTCGATCTTGCAGTTCCACTTCTTCTCAAGCTCTTCAATCTCGGGCAAGCGCGCGAGGAGTTCACGGTGGTACAGACGGTTGACGAGGACAGTCTCAGAGACGTATTCCGCATCAACTTTCTCGACCATATCCATGATCTCCTGCTTGACAAGGTCCAGACTCTGTGCATTCCGAGCGGGTGTCCGACAGATGACGTTGTCGACCTTGACATCGTCATCTTCCTTGCCCATACCACCGCGGTCCATGGCGTTGGAGAACTTGACGAAGACAGAGTACTTCTTCATGATGCGCTGGATGTGCTGGCCACCGATTCCGATGATTCGCTTGTGGTACTGGTCAGGAACATGGAACGAGATGGACGCTGGCATCTCCTGCTCGACGAGATCAAGCCCGTTCCTAGTTGCCTCGTACTGATTCCCGCAGACGTCAATATAGAAGTTGTACTCGTTGAAACCATCGAAGATGATCTGCACGTTACCTGGTGAAGACATGTCAGTATTTCGAAAGGCTCTTTGGGATCGAATGCCACACTCACTTTGGCCCATGATCTTGTTGATCTTGCCATTCTTCTTGCCGCTGACGAACTCTTTGTGTTCGTTTGCCAATTCGATCTTGACCCGGATCTGGTAGGGGCTCCGCTTGACGAAGGGAATCTGGTTGATGACCATCATTGCTGCCTTTACAGCGTCGTCGGACCCGTTGATGGTAAAGGTCAGATTCTCAAAGCTGACTTCGGCCCCAGAGTTCGTGCAGATGTCGGAGAGCATGGTGCGGACATCAGCCGGGGAGGGGGCACGCATGCCGGTCTGAGGGTCAGGCATTATGATCCACCATGTCGCGCTGTAGAATTGACCAGCCTAAATGAAAAGAAGAAGAATTAGCATCAATCAAAAAGACGAAGAATGGTGTTCTGCATACCAGAGCCATGATCTCCCGAACGGTCCGCTCAACATGCAGCACCTCCGTTCCTTGCACGCGAACCAGACCCCGTTGGCTTCCAAGCTGTGGGAACAGAACGTAAGAACCGTTCGCTTCCATCACCTTCCGGACCTTGTCCAAACGCTCGAGCAGGATGTTGTCGATCTTGTTGGGGTTGACCATGACATCCTTGACGTATATTTTCACGCCCATTACCAGCTCTCGTAGCTTCTGTTTAGCCCGGGCGATCTGCTCCTGGCTTTCCCCTGTGATGTAGACCTCGTCTTCGCTCCGACGGTTTGCCCCTGGCGGGGTATAGCCAAAAATACGAGGAAACGGCGGCGGAAAGTATATCGCAGTGTTTGTCGCCGCTTCGATCATCTTGATATTCTTGCGAGTCCGGCCGCAGACCAGTGTGTGCATTGTCAGTTCCAGCTTCATAGCGTCCACATGACGTTTCAGCTATGCACAGGTTAGCGACCACGAGTTCCCCCAGCATCAAGCCCATGTTTTAACATACGATCTGGTCAATCATGATGAGCAATCTGGTCTTTGCATGCTCCGCGCTCTCCATATCTCCGTAGATGGCCACCCGGAAGCGGTGATCCAGACCGCCGTCTGTCGCATAACCATACGAAGATACAATGGCACTGTCGGCATCGAGGATCTTCGGACTAAGAAGGAAAATGTCGGCACCGGTGTATGCCGCGAGGGTATCCAGGTGGTCCAGGACACTCGTTCGGATACCCTTTGTGGATTGGTCCATGATGAGATTCATATCAACGTCCACTGTAGCACACCGCTTTGATTAGACGTTAGCGGGGAAGAGCCTCAGGAGCGGGCGCGACAGGAGTACACATACCAGTGAGATCGGGGTCTCATTTAGGATCTTTGCTCTCATCTTGCGGACCGTATCCCCATCTCCGGTGAGACAGACGTTGGTCACCAGGCCCTGTGGCCTCCTCTGTAACGATGGGACCATCTTGGGCTCTGACGACGTGACGGTGGCCTCGATCCTCCCTCCGCTGCTCTCACTGATGTGTCTGCATAACCTCCGCAACGCCTCGACGTTGGCCGCGTGTACTGGCAGCTTGTGGACTGGAGTGCCTGCTGGCGTCCCCTCCGGAAACGTCCAGCGCTGAAGCGCGCCGGGGGTGGCGTGCAGGATATCCTCGGGGTCTGGACCGGCAAGATTTGAAGAAAAGGGCACGTTGAACGAGAGGTTGACAATGGGATCGATGCCGGTGGGAGGGGTCATGGGGGGAGGAGCGCCGTGCGGCCGTCGTAGACCTTGTGAGGTGGCCATGTCCGCATGTGGTCTGGACATACCAAAGGCGGGAGTCATCCGCTCCCAGCCATGACGGGCCTGGCCCGTGAAGTTGGATATCTTGTGCATGGTGCCAGGGCGGGTTGGAGCTCTGTCCCCTTGAGCAAGTCGAGGGGAAAAGAGAGGAAGAGGGAGGAGGGCGGGAGGTGACGGGCGTCCTCCGGGAACAACAGGTGGAGTGGAAGATTAGACGGTCGTCAGTCGCAGCCGCTTTCGACAGGAACAGCAAGGTCAGGCCTCCGGGGCGGTGGGCGTTCGCTCGAGCAGGTCGTAGCCTCGTCGCAGGCGTGGCCGGAGGAGAGGGAGTCGGGCGCTAGAAGTGCCAGCGGTGTCTGGGCACAAGACCGAGACAGTCACCTTGCGCGGTGCCACGGTTGGCGGCTAGTGAGCAGGTGCTGCGGGGGGGGGGGGGGGGGGGGGGGGGGGGGGGGGGGGGGGGGGGGGTATGTGAGCGAGGGAAGAGAGTTGAGGGAGCTGCGGAACGCTAGAAAGCTTGGGGGGCTTTCAGAGATTCTGGTTCAGACTTGAGGCTGACCAAAACTCGAACGAGAGCGTGGAGACTTGCCCGAGACGACTGCTGGCCTGCCCTGGTCTTCAGCCTCTGGCCGTTCTGGCAGAGCCCGGGGGAGCCTGGGAAGGGTGCAGGTTAGTTAGTCTGGCGGGCGAGGGCTGCGCACTGGTCAGTTGGCACTGGCAGGAGTCGCAGCGGGACGGTGGAGGCTGGTGCTGGTCTGTGAACCGTCCGTGATGGGATCGAGGATTCTGCGCCGGTCTCTGGAAGGGTCTGGGAGCGTCGGCTGGGCTGCTGTTGGACGCGGCGGCTCGGCCTTGAAATCGGGCTGCGCAAAGGCGGAGCCCTAGTGGATCGACGCGGACGAGCAGGATTGGCGAGAGAGGCACGAGAAGAGACGAGCTATGGCGCGGTCGAGGGCTTGGGAGGAGTGCGGGACGACGCAAGCATGTCCCTGGCTGCAGCCCTGAGCCGGGAGGAGGGCGGATGGAGGGCGCAACCCGACGATCAGACAATCTCGATCGCAATATCGGTCTTTGCTGGCGGGCAGAAAGATAAGAAAAGAGGAGGGAGCACAGACGAGACGGGGTCAAGGGCGACGTGAGGGCGTCGCACACTGCGCTTCGGTCATTTTCTTCCGGCGCCCGCGCCCCGGCCGCGCTAAGCCCTTCCGGGGCGCCGAAGCGAGACGCAGCGCCCGGGTCACGTGTGCACACGGTCCGGGTCGGCCGACGCACGCTGATTCGCGTCCTCAGGCCGGCGCTTCCTCGCCTTCCTCCCGATCCGGCCGGCGCGCTGCGGGACGGCGATAAGAGGTCTGGATCGCTGGCCCGGAACGCCCGCCCCGGCGCCCTGGAGCTGAAGATGTCATCTCCTCTGTAGCCGGACAACAGAGCGCTACATCCATCATGTCACATACCTCCTCGAACATGCGCACGGTGACCAGACGCTGGTGCTGCACGGATGTTAACGTCCCTTCTATCGAATCTGCCTAACCCCTCCTCCAGGACAGTCCCCACCATGCCCATCCATACCGGTTTGGAGCGTCAATCGCAGGTGCTATCAGTTAAGGATAATAATGATTATAATAATAATCGCTGCAGTTCCTCCGCTGTTGACTAGGCACTGTCTTCGTCCCAAGAATTTGACGGTTGTACTGTACAACACAGTATGGACAGTACATGTGCATCCCTCGCCCGGTCCTGTTAATCCCCCGCCAAGTACGGACTACCTAAAGTAGGCAAAGGTAGCAGGTATCCTCCAGAGTTCCGGGTAACGATGAAGCTGCAAGGAGTACTCCGTCGACGCGGACGAACCCCAGATTGCCCGGCAGAGAGTGTCCTCGGGGAAAGTTGGGAAACTTTGAAACATTAAGAAAAAAGCCAGCTTGCCCTTGTCTCTCTGACTTCTGGCCGGCCGCTGTCTTCCGTCCCAATCATAAGAATCAATATTAATAGAACTTCTGCCGGACTTCTTCGACTCGTTTCTGTCCCCCTTTCCGCGTTATTCCATGAAACGCTACTACTATCGTTACTTACTATCCGATCAGCACGGTAGCAATTACAGTACGGAGTAGTTCTATTAGTTTAAACCAGAATGCTCCACTGTGCACAACAAGGGCCATGTAAGCAACGCAGGATCGCTGCATAAAACCGTACATACGTCGAGAATCCATAAGAGGAGCATATGCCGCTTAGGTAATGATGGACCGGTAAGTATCTGGGAGGTACGCAGCGGGCAGCCGGACACGGCAAATGGTTGAGAGCTGCACGACTTGCACAGCCCCCAATAGTAATAATAATAGCCCGGGATGGCCCACAACATTCTTCAGTTCACGGCATCCCGCTCTCGCAGCGGTACCTGCTCTCTCATCCCTTTGCAATGTACTGTAGTTCGGGGTTCCCGCCACACGACCAGGAGGAACCTTGGCATCTGGGCCCAACTCCGGGCCATTATTACCATCTCACATTCTCACTGACGTTCATCCTGTCATCAACGCATCACAAAGCCATCGACGTCAGTCACTCCTGCATGGGTCGACAGCTGCTGCTCTGGAATTAATCTCCGGGTTTCAGTCCCTCGGGATATCCATCCGTTCCAGGGCTTGGCGAGCTTGAAGCAAGGCCTTGCCCTGTTGAGTGTTGTCCGTCATCCATGGCCCGGAACCCGCAAAAGGACCGACCGCCATCGATGGCCTCTTGTGACTTGTGTATCACTATCCCCCCTTCCGTCGTTCTGCGGAGTGATGTTCTAGGACAACCCGGGAAGGAGGGTAGCAGCTCAAGTCCATTGGACTCGATCGTGACGTCGCAGGGGGATAATAAGAGTGCCTAATGACGACGAGGGACTCGATCGATCGGGTTTCTTCATCACCAATCCGTTCCTACATAGATGATCCTCTCCGACTGGAATTGTCGCACAGCTAAGTTCCCAGACGGTCCGTGCCATTGCAAGGATCGATCGTCAACGGTCGCTGTCACCCCAAGGGCAGCCGTTTTTAAGCTTAAGTCCGTATGTCCCACTGATATGTTGACCGGAGGAGTCCCTGTTACACAATCCTTCTCTAATCATCCATTTTTTTAATTGAGTTACGTAGTTCCCTGATATCGAAGGTCCAAAGTACCCGACTCCAGGGCAGTACACAGTATTCCGTAGGACGGTGCCGGGGTCTCTCACGGTGCCCCAGCATCGAAGTCGAGTTGATGACAGATGTCGTTCTGGGGAAGCAGATCAACCAAACCCAGCAAAGGATAACGTCATGGAGTTCATCTATCTCTACTCCGTACATTTTGTTCTTGGAAGGAATTGCTTATACGAAAATCCATCAGCCCACCTCTAACAGACCCATTTTTACCACCTACTTCACAGGCAAAAATGACAGGGACTACCCCAAACACTGATAAACAAAATCCAACGATTTTACCACTACAGTCAATCCTCATGCACTCCCAGATAGTCCCAACCTGTAGCCCTACCCGGCGCCCGCGCCGCGGCCCTATCAGTAAATACCCAAAGTAGGAAAGACCTGCAGTCATAGCTTACATAATCCATGCAATTCTAAAAATTTTTACCGCCGACCATGCTCATTTTTTTCCCTCTTCCTATCAAACGCTTTTGCGTCGCCGATGATGAACATACCCCGGCTGGAAAGTATCTTTTTTTTATCTTCGTTATTATCAAGATGCATGACAGCCAACAGGTTCTCATCTGTAGTGGTATTTCTGATGGCGAGCGCAGATCGAACCCCCAGGATATATGCTGTGATATGATAATGATAATAATATGATGTCCTGGCCCATCTGGATCATGGTCATAGACCCCGATAATGATACAGATTTTGCTGTTAATGGTTGCAGATTTCTTTCTTTCTCTCTCATATCTCTCTCATATGCTGGGCGAAGTCGGCTGTTCCAATCACGAGTCCTGTGGGTTTCTAGAGAGGTCAAGAATGCTTGAGGGACGTGGTCAAGTTACTCCGGACATAGATGGGAACAGAATTTGCTACAAACTGGTACAAGGCATCAAAAGCTCAGAAAAAATAGATTACTAGACACTATGACTATCGAATCGATATTGTCCCTGAATTATAAGACAAATATCAGTTTCGGGCATATCTCATCAACGGAGTCTCCGTGCCGGCAAGCTCCAAACGTATGCGTGACGCGATAACCCTGGAATTGTAGTTGTAATCCTACATCTACAAAAGAAACTCCGAACATACAGAATAGCCCGCATTAGCTCTGGGCCTTCTCAGTAGCGCTGGGGGACTCTGTGGACCACATCCCGTGTCCCATCGAGGACCATACGTCCTGCGTCTTCGTCTTCATAGTATCGCTCCTCTCTCACCGGCCGCGCGGGAGCGTAGACAGGTCTTTCGACGTACTCCCTTGGTCTCCGGGGTTCATCGTCCATATAAACACTGACCTCGCGTCCACCTGGGTGCACGCTTTGCACGCGCTGGATACCCTCGCGCGGCTCTTCATATCGGATGGGAGGCGGTCGCACGCTCGACGTTCTCACCAGCCTTTCCCTGGGAAGATCGCGTTCATCAATGTAGGTCGTATGTCGAGGAGGAGGAGGATAATCGACGACTTGTACACTGCCGCTGCGGATTACGGGCTCTCTCTCATCAAATTCACGAGCATATGGCCGCTGCTCGAGAGTGCTTCGAGGATAGTCGGCGACTCGTCGGTAAGTAGTCTGGGGAGGGGCCATCTCTTGGACATATCTTCGATCACCATACGGATCTTCAACGATTGAGGTAGCCCGCACACTCGTACTAGGCAGGTGAGCACGCTCATCATAAGGTTCGACTTTCACCATCCTGCTGGGCGGAGGAGGCATTTCTTGAACCTTTGGAGGTGGCAATGTTTCGTAATACCGATTGCCAAGCTCGTCAACTACAATTCGTCTTCGCGGAGGAGCCATCATCCGTGGAGGCGGTGGAGGTGGTTCTTCATCCACATATGTCTCACGGTATCTCGGAGGAGGTGGCTCGTCGGCAGGAATATAACGTCTCGAATAAGTTTGGACAGGCTCATCATAGTACCTGGCTCTCTCCTGAGTTGGACGCTCAACAACAGCATACGATGAAGCGCGCACGGAGCGGGGGTTAACACTAGCAGCAGGTTCCACATATTCACGAGAATACTCGGGTTGCCGGGCATGGTGTAGACTCGCGACTCTCCGCAGGTCCTGGTCATCACGCACTGGCCGTCTGTAGTCAAGCCTAGAAACGGTGCGTGCCATACCGGGTTCAGCATGGCCATCGTGTTCATAAGCTCGCCCATAGCGATCAGCCTCATACACAGGTTCCCTGATAGGCGGCTCTCTCCTGTCAACGACCGGCGTATATCGAGGCGAATCAACGTAGACTGGCCGTCCCTGTGGCGGTCGACTTTGGCCATATGTAGGTGGAATATCCGCAAAAGGAGGCGGTGATACCGGCTCTTCTTTGATATATGGTTCTGGGGAATCTGCTGCTGGCCTCCTCGCAACAACCTGGCGGGGCCGTTCTCGCGTCGGTTCTTGCAGGCGCCTACGCTTGCGAGGCATCAATTGCTGACCGGGAGCTTCCGGACTAGTGCGTGCCGAGTCTTGTCCTGTAGGCACCCGTTCCTCATGATAGCCTTGCCGAGAATCTCTGGGATGTTGCTGGATGGATGGAACCCTGGCCGTGGCCAAAGGAGACACTCTTGATGGCTGAGGAGCTGCAGGAGAAGTTATATGGTTTCTGACGACTCTCACGTCATTCGTGGGTGACAACGACCGACGACCATTGAGACCGCGATCGGCCGGTCTGCCGTTGGCTGCTGGTCTTCTCTGGTTGAAACTTTCCCTCCTATTGTACTCACGGCTATCCCTCCTCTCTGCTGGTGGTATATCTGGACCAGGCGGTGAATACTCAGGCTCTTCTATGGTATCAACCGGTTCTCGACTTTGGTGATACTTATCTGTGGCGGCGTGCACAGGGCCGCTGTGAGACTGCTTCTGAGGGGGTAAACGCTTGTCAGCAACGGTGTAAGCCTGCCTTTCCATGTCCATGCCACTCGGGTTAGCAGCCTCAAACCGCTGTAACTCATCTGAACGACTGTCTACAGGGGCATCAGCAGCCATGTCCTCCGTCTCAACGGTAGGGACCTGTCGCTCTGACACTGGAGAAGGCTGCTGCTGATCGCCGTGCTGCGGCGAATCAGGGGCTCTACTAGAGTAGAAGGAGTTCTCGTCGAAAGATTCGCTGGGCACAGCATTGCCATTAGCCCCGTGAATGTCACTTGGAGGTGGAACGGGCTTAACGATCTCAAGGGCCTTAGTAAGGACATCTGAGACGTCAAAGTCGGGCTTCGCTTCCTGTGCGGCAGCCCTCTGCCTGGCTTCGAGTCTTTTCTGCTCAAGCTGATCGCGCAGCACCCTTTCCACCCTCTGTCGTTGTAACTGTATTTCCGCTCTGATTAGATCATCGGACTTGGTCAAGAAGATGGGATCAATTTCTGTAGTTTTCATCGTGCCATGTGAGGGCGCAACTGTGGATGAGGTAGAGGGAGCACCACTCAAGGCAGATGCGGCCTGCGCGTTTGCAGGTCGCGTCGCTGATGGAGTGGGCTGCTGTTCTTTAGATTGGGAGGTCCCCGACGGCTCAGCCGTTGTTACCTGCGAATTCGAGACGGGAGGGGTCTGGAGGGTTCGAGGAGTGACTTTGCGAACGAACTGCGGGGGAACCTTCAATCTAGGGTGAGTGCCAGAGAAAATCTCGTCACTTATCCTCAAGATCTTCTCATACTCCTGCACCTCGTCAACCTTTGGCAGTGCACTGGGCACGCCACTGACGGACAGTTGGGGGCCTTCCTGAGCCGCCATGACTCCAGGACCATGTGCAGGGTTACCTTGCAAAAGACAATGTCAGCAAGTTGATGTAAAATCAACGTGGCATGACATGGATTTGGATGCAGGCGAAGGGTGTTTCGCTGCTGCTCAGAGTCTGGAGGAGTGAAACTTTTGGGAGTGCCAGCTTCAACTCGCTTCTTTGCCAGCGCGCGGCGCTAAACTCCCTGTGGCATGACGCGCAGCGCCCGTGATCGGGCGTTGGGTCCCGCGTCCCGACTGGAGCAGACATGGGCTTACTGGTGTGACTCCGCGGGGTATTCCATCTGCGGACACAGATGCTGCGGTGATTTCCTTGTTCAGTTTTTTATGGCTTCACTTAGCTTTTCATTGGGGGTCATGCTACAATGATATATTTCTTGCACTCGTTCATAGGTCCCTAATTTTTCCATTGTTCTATTTGTGATTCCTGTCCTAGAACAGCTCTCCAGCATACTACCTCCTAGACACCATAATGGCAACTCAACAGGATACGGCCGATTCGAGGCCTGTTTTCTTCTTCGATATTGACAACTGTGTACGTGCGGGTCGAAATACAACTATGACGGGACCAACTATAGGATCCGTTTACGGCGTTCTAAATTGCTAATTCTGCCAACGTCCAGCTTTACTCTAGAAGTCTGGGCTCTCGAGATGCTTCAAGGATGCGCAATACGTACTGACAAAGCTGCTTCAGGCTGTAATATCCATGACCTAATGCAGGATCTTATCGGTAAACGATTGAAATACTCCTCCCAGCATCTGTTCGGTGCTAACGCCTCACATTTCTTCCAGACAAATTCTTCGTAAAGCACCTATCGCTCAGTGTCCAAGATGCTACAATGCTCCACCATAAATACTACAAAGAATACGGTCTCGCAATTGAGGGCCTGACGCGCCACCATAAGATCGACCCCCTCGAATTCAACAGCGAGGTTGACGATGCTCTACCTCTTGATGACATTTTGAAACCGGATCCTAAGCTGCGGAAACTCCTTGAGGATATTGACCGGACAAAAGTGAAGCTGTGGCTCTTGACGAACGCATATGTGAACCATGCCAAGAGAGTGGTAAGGCTATTGGGGGTGGATGACCTTTTCGACGGGGTGACATACTGCGACTACGCCAACCCCCCACTTGTCTGCAAACCCAACCAGGAGATGTATGAAAAGGCAGAGAAGGAGGCTGGGGCTCCGAGCACAGAACAGTGCTACTTTGTTGGTATGTATCTTTGCAACGAGCCTGATAACCATAACGGGGCTAATAGAAGTTTCAGATGACTCTCACTTGAACTGTAAGCACGCTCAGGCCCGTGGGTGGACGACGGTTCACCTTGTTGAGCCGGGACTACCTGTGCCGGAGGTTCCGGCTTCAAAGTACCAAATAAGGGATCTTGAAGAACTTCGGGATTTATTCCCTCAATTCTTCAAATCTAACGGCAGAGAAGTCACGGCTTAGGGAGTCTCAGGAACGAAGCAACGAGGTCCTAGACAGAATTTCTCTCTCTGTTAGATAATATATAATAGAGAAACGTTTTGTGGATATAATAAAAAGCATCCGACGTCCAATCATTCTTCAACTGGTACCTGCAAGGGTGTCACATCCGAACTTCATGCGTTGCTTAGCTGGGGGTTTTCGTAGCACCCTTAGCGTGGCCGGTGGGCCGGAGGTGTGAGCTTTTATATTATTTTTATTATTAGATCATGGTTGTGGTACTTGTTTGAGTATCTACCAGATGCCATGTCACTATGCAGAACTAAAGGCGTTTCTTTTATTTAATAAGTTGGTCCCAGAAATATATATATATATAAGGTATACTAACATACAACCCTTCAGCACACGAAGCAAAGTAATTGAGTTTGACGCGCCTAGAGGGACCAGATTGCCGCAGAAAAGACAACGCACAGAAGCACGGTGTAGAAGGGTGTCTGAACACGCACACCGGCAGAATCCTTATTTGTATCTGTGCTATTCCTGGACAAATCTCTGGAACTTGATGTCGATTTGTCGAAACCACACAGCCCGGAGTTGTTCAAGTTCATTGTTGGAAAGAAGACTCTTGGTTCTCCAGCACCCATTTGAACTGTGATATTGCCAACGTCCTCTGCTGTGATTTAATATTTCCATGACCTCCGTGCCGGGGGCGAAACCTCCCTCAAGTGCAAGTTGATGCCTCCTTTGGAGCCTTGGTTGGAAAATACAGAAACGCTCTGTGCACCATCCGTCGAGGTAGAGTTCTCTGCTGTGGTTGGAAACGTAGTTATTAGCGATGCTGATAGCATGGTTTAAGTCCATCGATAGAGTAGTTGCCGACGAGTTCCCTGATACAATCTCGAATCATCGAAACGACTGTGTTATCCTCCGTCTTTAGATCAGGGAGCGCAACGATTTCCGCCCCAAACCAGCAGTTCTGATAATTGCCTGGGTCATCTCAGTCAGTGATGTTGCAGTAAGGGTGGTAATATTTCTCATCATTGAAAGGGATGAGCTTGGTCCAGTCAATCGTCGGGGGTGGATGATCCTCCATGGTGCCATTAATGGCTTGCGCCATGTCATTTATCACAACGTCGACCATGAGATACATGTCTCGTTTGTGCAGTTCATCTGCCAGATTCTTGAGATCCCGGGCAGTTCCGAAATTCTTGTTAAGTGCGTACATGTTCTGCGGCCAGTAGCCATGGTATGCTTCGCCATATTTGGTCTCTTGAGGGATGTTCTCGACAACAGGCGAAATCAGGACGGCACCTAAATCCCATCTCTTGGATGTAGTCCAGTTTTTCGATAATTCCAGCCCAGGAACCTCCGCAGTACTTGTTCAAGTCGCAAGGAGCGCTAGTCGACCTGTCAGTCCGCGCAAAACGATCCGTCATTATTTGCTACAGATTCGACCATGTCAGTTCACGAGCATGTACAGTACACAAACGGTTCGGAGGCATCTTCTACAGGAAGATACAGACATAGATGGATTTCTCGGCCCACTGCTGGGGCCAGGGCCCTTCAGCCACTGCGAGGCCTGCGAGGCCGGACAAGGCAGCTGCCAAGTACAAATATCGCAAGAAGTGGGATGTAAAAGGCTGAGAAAAAAAAAACAAGTGCTTTCCCAGATTGAATTATCATACAGGTGAACGTAAGTCCAAAGAGAGTTGCCAGTTCAGAGAACCGACCACCAAGCCAGTGGTTAACGACTGAGCTGTAGCAAATCCATTCACTCCAAGCATCACTGTGTTCTTATTATTCACAAATAATATATAGCGCAGCGATATGTTGGAGTGAAGGAGTTAGCGAGCAAACATGGATAGAAGGATTCACACACTTTCAAAGAATGTATACAGTAGGAAAGAATAAGCAGAAGCATCAAAGATAAGAGAGTCTCATTTTTCACGGAAAAGCCAAGGATCATATGCTAGTCACTGCAACGCCGGTGTCAATCTGTTAGCACGCTACTTGGGCCATCACCCTTACGTTTGGTTGGTCTATGGCGACTAGGGTCGTTTGCCAGCGCGAGGGTGGCGTATCTGCACCCAGTAGAAGACAAAAAAGGTCCATCAATTCTCATCCAATGGTTTGCCAAAGAAAAAAGATGGAAGGAATAGACTGGCCTATGCAGTGAGTATTGAGATTAGGGCAGATCTGGAGGAGCCAAGCAAGGGATCGGGCAACGCCGTGTCACGTGGGCCGGTGCCCCTTGAAGCCTCAGGCCGCAACAAAGGCGGCAGGATCGCGACCCGCGTGTGTTCCAAGGTTGGTGAACCCCGTGCTGGGCGGGAACTCTCCAGCTAATACAGACCTGTGGACCGGCGTTCTCCTGCGGCGCCTTTCGCAACCGCGCCTGAATATTTGAATCCTGGTTTCTACAAGCTATCATATTCGATGAGTAGCCGCTATTCGTCTTTCCAGGATGACTGACCTCTCCCCCGGCCAAGTGGTCAGTCTGACTGACGGCCGACAAGCTACCATCCGCTTTATCGGGACAACTCACTTCGCACCTGGTGACTGGATAGGGATCGAGCTGGATGAACCTACTGGGAAGAACGATGGATCCGTACAGGGCGAACGTTATTTTGAATGTGAGCAAGGCTATGGCATGTTCATCCGTCCCACCGCTGTTGCGGCGGTTATTGAACAGCCCAGGCGGGAGAGCAAACAACCCGTCAAGGCTGGCTCCAATGGAGGCGCGGCTAGCCGCAGGCCTCAGAGTGGCATTGTTTCTGGCAGTACAGGCGCGAGAAGACAAAGTACGTCGAAGAGGCAGAGCACGAGTACTGGTGGTACATCTCCTGCTCAAAAAGTGGCTTCCACGCAGCGGAATTTGAGGGTATGATATCTATGCAAACTGAGCAATGAACGGTCCTGATTAGATTACTTAACAGTCACCCACGAAATCACCCACGAAGCAGCTGTTGGCGAATCCAGCCCACTCCCGAACATTGTCCACTGTCGCGCGAACGCCAGCCTCGGCAGCCAAATCCCGGGCTGGGGTGGGTAACAGAGCTTCAATGCCCCCTCCTTCGTCAGCTGCATCAAGGACCTCGCGCCCATCATTGTCAGGACCACCGGGTAAACCGACGAAACCCGCCCATCAGAGCGCTGGGCCGACAAGTGCGGGACTGCCGAGGCGCTCTTCTCTACGACCGGCTGCAACAAAAAAGTCACCAGAAGGCACGGATGGCACAACGAGTGGTCTATCCGAGGATATGTCCGAAACAGATTTTCCCCAGGATCCTGAGGGAGAGACGCAGCTGGATGACAACACGTCTGAGGCAACCACCAGATCTTCCGCGACACGTACAGCGGCCGCTCGACCTGGCCTTTCTCCATCTTCGTCGCAGCGAAACATACACCAGAATACTGCCCTTGTAAGGGAGCTAGAGGACCTCAGAACCAAGCTGAAGGTGATGGAGAAGAAGCGAGCTGAAGATCGAGAGAAACTTAAGAACCTGGAAAGGTTACAGTCTGAGAGAGATAAATTCGAGGGAATCATCCAAAAACTACAGACAAAATACCAGCCCCAGCAGCTTGAGATCACGGAACTACGAAAGAAGCTGAAGGATGCCGAGGCAAAGCTTGAAGAAGCAGAGAGGCTACAGGCGGAACACGATTCCATTCTTGAAATGGCTACTCTCGACAAGGAGATGGCTGAGGAAATGGCCGAGGCGTACAAACATGAGCTTGAGACGTTGAAGCTGAGAACAGAGGAGCTCCAGTTGGAAGTAGAGGTCCTGCGGGCGGAAAATGAGGAACTGGGCCAAGTTATGAGCCCAGAGGAGAAATCTAGCCAGGGCTGGTTGCAGATGGAGAGAACCAACGAGAGGCTACGTGAAGCGCTGATACGCCTGCGTGACATTACACAGCAGCAAGAAGCAGAGCTTAAGGCCCAAATCAAGGAACTTCAAGATGATCTGGAGGAGTACGAATCTGTCAAGGCCCAGTTTGAGGCTACCAAAGAAAAGCTTCTGGTCTCTGAAGCCAATGTGGAGGACCTCAAGCAGCAGTTAGAGACTGCCCTCGGGGCTGAAGAAATGATCGAAGAGTTGGCGGATAAGAATATGCGATACCAGGAGGAGATAAACGAGCTCAAAGCGGCTATCGAGGACCTGGAAGCCTTGAAAGAGATCCAGGACGAGCTTGAGATCAATCATATTGAGACGGAGAAACAGCTCCAGGAGGAACTCGACTACCGAGAAAGTATTTTCAACGAGCAGTGTCGCAGAATTGCTCAACAGGATGAAGTTATTGAGGATCTGGAATACACCCTGTCTCGGTTTCGCGAGCTCGTCTCGAATCTGCAAAGCGATTTGGAAGACATGCGGGCTGCTCAACAAATCACGGAGACCGAAGCCAATGAACTCTCAGTGCGATCAAGGGCCATGATGGATCTTAACATGAAACTTCAATCCTCCGTCGCCAAGGCACAAACCAAGACAATCGATATTGAGCTGGGCCGTATGGAGGCAGAGGAGTCCGCTCAGCACCTGTCTATTGTGAAGCTGTACCTTCCTGAGTACTTTGAGAGCGAGCGAAACCCCATTCTGGCGCTTCTCCGATTCAAGCGGGTCGGCTTCAAAGCTTCCCTTATGAACAATACCATCCGCGAACGTATGAACGATCAATCAGCTCCCTCAGCTGCACAGGACGATGTCTTCGCTGCATACGATGTGCTCGAAAAATTGCAGTGGATCTCGTCCCTGTGTGATCGGTTTGTGAACTTCATCAGCGGATGCTCTGTCGAGGATTTCACTCGCTCCGAAGGCGCCTTATACGAGCTGGAACCCGTAGAGCGAACATTGAATTCGTGGATCGAAGCCTTAAAGAAGAACGAGCTAAACGAGAAGAAGTTGGCTACCGAGCTTCAGAGATCAATTGCTCTTATGTCGCATCTTGCGGAGACTCTTATTCCTGTCAGCCTCGAGACACATGCTGACGAGATTTATATGCGGTCGATATTAACCACGTGCTATTTGGACCACGCTGCCTCATGCATGACACGCTTAAAATCCTTATTGCAAGCAAAGCTTCCCGCTCCAGCTGAAGATGACGAGGAAGGCCCGTTCCTCTACAACAAGATGGATACGCTGATCACCCAGGCTCGGGGATTGAAGGTGGTCATTGGCAAAGTTTCTCGTTCGCTCGATGAACTGAAGTCTAGGTCCCTCGCTCTCCCGGGCGAAGTGGCAGATCCTTTTGAGAGGACTGAAGAAGCCGCAAAGAAGCTTTCGGAATTGGTGCGACAGCTTGGGGAGAATGCCGTACTTCTCACCAACGAAGAAGGACGTACCGAACCGTTCAGTTACACGGAGATCTTGGATAACATGAACCAAACTGCCAAATCTTTTGTTGAAGGCTCTGCTACAGAGAGTGACGGGAATGACGTCCTTGCTTTGCTCGGCGGCAGGTTGCGTGACTTAGGCGGCTATCTTGAAGAGCTTAGTTCAATTTCCTCTGATCTATCTATCACTACCGAGTTTGAAAAGCGCCCCTCTCCCTGGGTTACCCGGGCGCAGGAGCTGAAGTCCAACAAGACTATCTCTCCGGATGCTGACGAAGAGATTCGTCGGCTGAAAAGTGAGCTGAGCGAGGCCTCCACAGCATTAGGAGTCAAGGACAAGACTCTTGAGGAACAGGCCATCAAGGTCGAACTCCTGGAGGCCAGAATGCGCGACGCAAACAAAAAGGCAGCCATGGTGAAAGAACTCGAAGCCCAATTGGAAGAATCCAGGGCAAAAGAGGCAGAACTCCAGAAAATTATCGAGAAGCAGACTAGAGATCTGCAAACCATTGAGACTGAACGGAACGAGTACAAGACCCGCCTTGAGAAAGCCAAGAGAGCATCAGGATCCACCGCTGCTGCTTCCGGGGAAGGCGTTGTCGACAATGCCGCGTCGTTGGCCGCTGTACGCGAGAATGAGGCTCTTCGTGCTGAGGTTGCAAGTCTTCAAGCAGCTGTGCGTTTTCTGCGCGAAGAAAACCGTCGCGCCAACCTCCTCGATCCCTTCTCGGTCCAGAGATCGGCGAATCTGTACTCCTGGCTCGACGCACCGCTCACGCAGACCAAACCAAGCCCTCAGCAAGAGAAGATACGCCAGACCGCTGCGGAAAGCAGGGACGTGCTCGCGCATCTCCTGAAGTTGACCAAAGAGTCCCGGGTCCTGGACCTGAAATCTACCCGCCCTCAGGAGGGAGCGCCCCGGCCCGCTTGGCGACCCGCAAAATCCACATACAAATACCAAGTGCTGCAGCAGAGGGAGAATTTCGAGCGCTGGTCCGAGTGGAAGGCTGACGTTGCCAGCCGCGAAAGGGAGCAGGATCGAATGGCAGCGATCAAGAAACAACGCGCGCTGGCTGAAAGAGCACGGAAGCAGGCGCAGGCGGAGCTCGCGGCGGGCGGCCTTCCCAAGGTCGAATCCCCCAGTGGCACAATAGGCTACGGGATGATGGGCCGAGCTTGGAAGATGCTTGGCGTGCAGCGAGACGATGATCGCAAGGGAGTTGCTTTCGAGGAGACGGTCGGGGAGGTTGAGATCGTCTCTGAAGATTGAAACAAATAGATCTTGGTGTTTTATCTTCGTTGGTGGGCTATGTCTTTATTTCATATCTCAGGCGAAACCAACTGTTACGATTTTCTGTTTCCAATTGACTATTATTCAGTATGTGGCGCGGCAGGTTTCCGCTTAATAAAAGCGAGGCAAAGAAAAAGGCAGAAAGAGATGAGTGATCTGTGTATCATCTAGGATACGATACCCGTTTTTAAACGATATGAATGATACCCTCGTTGTCTCTTCTTTGTTCCCGTTCTGGTCTGGCTGTCGGTCTTGAGTTAAAAAAATATTATGGCTTTTTGTTCTCTCTTTCCTTGCCTTTGCTCCTTAACGCTTAACGGAGTTTGTTAAGTTCAGTATATGCTTTGTACTGTACGGTGGATATTAATGAGTGACTATGAATGCGGACCTGTTCGACTCTACGCCTCTAAGGGTTCTCTGTATCTATGTAGCTGGCTGGCTAGCTAGATATCTGGATACCTACCGAATGTGTTGTATCTGTGTATAGATGAGCGAAGTAAATATGAATGAGTCCATGGGTCTCTCTCCGGTTGTGCTGTAGGAAGTGGTTTCAAGCGCGAATTATACAACTGAGAAGATAAAAAATAAAAAGGGATTTGATTAACTACTGTGACGTATCTCTGGAGCGATGCTTTGATCGAACAAGCGCCAAAGAAAGATAAATAAACAAACGAGTGCCATGCTATTGCGGGATTTAGAGATTTCTATGATCTCGATCTTGGAAACGACAAACCAGTATAAATACACAAATAAGTAACATAAATAAATAAACGTAAGTGCAATTATATTATCAAGTATGTACTGAATATATAAAACCTGCCTACCTAGGTATTGCTATGCTATATGCGAGGCATATAGATCCGGGAAAGACTGATTTAGGAAGCTGAGATTAAAAGATGATGCAATGTGTTAAGCCTTCCGCAAGCCAAACCAAACCAATCCAATCCAATCAATCCGACCGTGTATCTGTACGCATTTAGATACGTATACGTACGGTACATTATCCGTCCATCCATCCATCCATCCATCCGTCCAGTCATGAATCCGTTCATCAATCCCAAGCTGCTTGCTCTGGTGCCGACCAGCAAGCAGACGAATTAGACCATGAAAAACAAATAGGTAAGGGTGTGTAGATTTTTTGTTGGGGGTATCAAAGTATCCGAGACCGGGGTCCGAAAAAAAAGTATCGAATCAGATTCACATGTATGCCGCCATGTGCGAGTTCGCTGATGTTGGGATTCGTCAGGTATCGAGGGTAGAGGGTATAGGTTGTAGTAAGACGGGAAGATAGGAAGATTATCTGAGGTAGCGGGCTAAAATGATTTTTTCCTTCCCTCCTGCGCAGGAGGGTTGTAGGTGGCGGAGATCAGAGGTGTATTATATTAGGAGTAATAGATAGATAGGCACGAAAGAGCCGATCTCACGAGGCAGACATTCTAGAAAGCTAGACCAATAGCAGATTCGCGGAAGGACCGATGATCGTATTCGTATCCATACTGCTGCTCGCTCTCGTAGATAGTAGGATACGCGGGTTCCAAATCGACGTGAGATGTCGATGTTGTTCCCATGTACTTGGCGCTGTGTACAGGGAGAGGAACAGCTGACTCGATCTCCTTCTCCGCCAGGGCGTCAGATGAGCCCCGGACTGTGGTCGCTGCGGTGATCGCACTGGAGAGGGAGGTTACGGTGCCGAATCCCCCTCCGTTCATCGACATGTTGAACGAGCCGACTGTGGAACCGCTCAGCGTGCGGGACCGGCTGTGGGCAAGAAAAAAGGTCTGATTACTCGCTGTTGCCTGTCCGGTTGGACTTGATGGCGGGGAAGAAGAAGATTGTCCTTGGAGCCACTGCGCGATACGACCGGAGCGCAGTGACTGATGTGCTTGAGAAGAGGGGGTAGCGGGACCCGGGGTGGACGGAGGGGAGCTGATGCTCACCTCTTCCTTTTCAGGAGTAGGAGGTAGTGGTCTGTCTAGGAGGTCGCTGATTGATGGTCTCGGTTTATGCTGGCGTCTACAGACGACAGCGGCTGGCGCTTGATCCGTCCCCTCCTGGTCGCGGCTGGAAGAGGCTTTATATGCATTCAACGGTTCACTTTTCCCTCGAATATGAAGACAAGAGCTCCCGGCAGGAGACGTGTTGGTAATACGAGTCGCGAAGTAGGGAATCAACGGATCTGCGACGGGTTTCTGGAGTTCGACTAGCTGCTCCAGTGTCGCCAGGGAGGATCGTCTTGACCCGGAACCGACAGGCTTCCGGGGGAACTGAAAAGGAGCAGACTGATGACGTTGATGTCGGGATGATGATGATGATGATTCGAAAGTAGGGGATAATGCCCTCGGGGGAGGCGAGGGCAGCCTGTCTTCTGGGAGCTGGAAGTTTTCGAACTCAGGGAGATCGGATAATCGGTTTCCAGGCGTATGGATGCTGAGTTCCAGGGGCCGGAACGGCGGCTCCAGACGGATCTGGGGAGGCTCTACTCTCCTGAAGTCCATCGGTGCACTGATTGTCGGCCGCGTGGTGGACTTTCTCCTGATGTTCAGACTGGCAGAATTTGAGGCTCTTGATGCGAGGCTCTTGCCCTCCACTATCCATGAGGGGAGGGTGGAGGAGCGCTGTGGAGAGCCCGGGCTGGGCAGGTCGTCGTAGAAGACCAGCTTCATGGGGGGAACAAGGTGCGGTTGGCTACTATGGCATATCATCATCTCACGTTCGACACCTGGGGTATGCATCAGCTAACACATTCTGCGTCAATCCTCGATATGGATAGGATCGACCGACCTCTGTTTCTCATGGCCTGCTGGTGATGGTAGGACTCGTCGTTCTCTTCGCACCACAGGCAGGACAAGCAGGACGTTATCCACCCAGTGAATAGCGCGCCTGCTCGCTCAGTAGCCAGCTTCATGGCTGCCAGCGCCCATGGCAGTCAATCCATAATCTGCCGGATGCAAACAGATGGAAGACAGAGAACAAAGAAAGGGACAAGCTAAGGAGAGCTCACTGAGGGTCACGAGGAGGGGAGACATGTGCTTGCGAGCAGCTGTCCGTCTCCTCTCCGCTCACCCCGCCTGGGAGCGACCTTGGTCGTGATATACCAGCTGCAGGACGACAGAATTCACATAAAGCAGCCGGCCGGCCTGCGGCACCAGCATCCTGCTAGGCCGTCCCGAGCATCGCTGGAGCAGTTGTCAGCACGTCAGGAAGCGCCCGTGGCCAGTCGAAGCCCTCCGCGAATGCGGCACCAGGCCCTAGGTAGATGCATCATTCGATAGCGATCGGCGGGCCATGTCGCAGCGGCCATCCGCTGGGGGCCACAGCGAACGTGCATAGGCTCATGGTTTCTGACATGGCGTTCTTTGTCTGGGGTTTCGTGCAGAGGCGCTGGGCGCCTAGGGACTGGCCCTCGTCGATCCTCGACCAAGACGGCTTCGCACCAAGCTGCCCCCGTAAACACGCCAGGGTCGGCCAGGAACCCGGAAAGGAGGCTTACATATGCCGTGAAATGAAAGGATGCTGCTACAGCCTACACTATCTCATATATGTCTCAAGACCTTTTGTCCAGACGATTCATTCGGTATGCCGATTGGCCCGTCCCTTGAATGCTTTGAAGTTTCACGCTATTTATTGACAAACATCGAGAATGTTTCACATATCGCAGTCGATTAAACGCCTAATGTAGGTATATAGTGTCGCGGAAAATAAATTAAAAAAGCAAAACCGTACTTGAGTTTTGATGCCGAATGAAGAAAAAGAAAAGATTCCACGCCTTTCATGCGCCGAGTCTATCTGTCCCAGACATTGCGTTCCTCCTCAAAGGCAGCATATGCTAAATCCGGCGCCTTTGGACGTCTATCGTCCTCCGAGTCGTCGTCCCCGACGGCAAACCCTGCTTGGTCTCCGTCTCCATGGCCGGTCTCGCCCCTCAGCTGGGACCGATCCTGGCCGGAGCGCTCTTGTTGTTCAATTGATTCGCCAGATGGCCTCCTGAAGTTAGATCCCAAGATTAGTCCTTCAGTGCCATCGACCATCCAACACAGTAGACTTACAGAAAACGCTTGTTCTCTGGCTGATTCCGCGCCGAGCCCAGTTCCCTCCGAGCTTGACTCCTTTCGCGCTCCTCTGCCTCCCGGTCTTCGACCGCGAGGTCGACCAGCTGGCTGTGGTGTGTTTTGGAGGAGTCGGGAGCGCTCGAACCATGCTGCACACTACCCGGACCCGGGTCTTCTCGGTTCCCGTTCCTGGAGCTGCTCGCGCGGTCATGCCCATTTCGATGCTTCCCCTTACTTCCGCCAGCACGACTACTTCTATGCTTCTGGGCCTTTTTAACAACAGCCGCTTGATTAGAATTCTGGTAACTATATGTATTTGTTAACCGTTGATCCCTCGGCACTTCGTTGGCAGGGATCACGGGATACTGCATGCGGTCAGCTTCGGAAATCGCAAAGATGGCTTCGACAGAACCTACATTCCAATCGCCGAACTCCAGAGCTCGAGCACTTGTGAAGAGATGCTCATCTTCTTCATCCAGAGTTGTCTCCTCAATTTCACTGTAAGAACGGTATCTTTCGATCGTCCTCGTGCTTCCTCGCGGCCCGCCACCGCTGGGTCCCGCACTGCTCAGCAGTGGTGTCCTTTCGCCTGGCTTGGGGATCCAGTACTTTCCTTTCCCTCCCCGCTCATATCTCATGCCATCCATTACCCTCTTCATGCGAGAATGAGACTCTGCATGCGCAATGATGTTGTCTCCAGAATCGAATAATCTGTATTCGTAGTTTTCTCCACGAAGAGTCATCTTCGTGTCTTCAATAAGATCTCGGATGCCAAAAGCATCCCTAATGGCATATTTGACAGGCATCCGAGCTGCCGATATGGTGGCGTCTGCGTAATCATGCCAGGAGAAGGCGTACCAATGGGTAACCGCGAAGAAGGGCATCTCGAAGCAGATCAGGCTATCCTGAATGGCAGCTGCCAGGTTGTCCGGGGTGTAACCTGCAACATTGTTGGGAATAGCGCCCAGCCATTGAAGAATGGACAGGAAGAAGCCCTGCCAGTAGGAAGCAAAAATAATGAGTTTAACACAGAGAAACTTGGGAACTGGACGAAACGGTTTTAGGTCCTCGTGCAGACAGACCCAGAACATTGCGAGGGAGTAGAGGCTTAGAGTTACGCTAATGTTGTACACGATTCCGGTCCATAGGTAGCCAGAAGTGAGACTCAGGTAGCCCTCTTGGTATGTGTCTGTTGCTTTCATAATGATGGTGACGAGCGCGAGGATCGGCTTCAACCATGTGTACTGAAGGATACCTCGCTTTACGGCCAAGAAGGTATGCGGATCGGAGATGTCGACTTTTGGAAGGAAGTGATTAAGGGGCCAGGCATGCTGGACAGGAGGACGGCCGTGCGTCATGATAATAATAGCTCGTTCACCGCCGAGGAAGTTGATCAGCAGTTGAAAGAAGGTATAGATCGTAAATGCCTGAGGACTACAGGTTAACAGAGGCACACGAAAAAAATGACAGGAAAGGCTCACCTCATAGACATCGCGAATAGGATCCAGCCAAAGAGAAGCTCTTAATGATACAATACTCGCCCAGGAAGATGCCGCGTATATCGGAACCCTACTACAGTCAGCCCAATCGCGATATCGCAGCTGTAGTCAGATTACTCGCATTAACAGTATCCGAACGACATATCGTTGGAGTAGTGGCTTTCGGTAGTTTTTTCTGAATTCCCATCAGAATCAGGTCGAGAACAGCGGGAGAAATTGGTCATACGTCTGAAGCCATATCGATCTGTCCAAACCCCCTGATGTTAGCTCTAGTTGCAGTAGCGGGGTCTGATAAAGCTCAACTCACACAAGGGACAGCAGCGAAGCCACAAGCGAGGCGACACCAGCAACAATGACCACAGCTCCCGCAAGCCTTGAGCCGGTACCGCCAGAAGAAGTAGTGGCAGTCATGGTAGGCAGGATTCGCGGTGCTCGACCGCGGGCTCAGTGTCGGTGATGCAAGATCATTCCGCTGCTAGGAAAACAGCGAGACCATTATTTTTTCCACATAGACGAGGAAAGATGATGTGTAGAAGCCCCAACAGACCCGGACTGCAGCATGGAGCCCTTTCGGGTTGTCGTGGATGTCGAGATTTCAGGGGACACAGGTAGGAGGATGTCGGAAGATGGTCGAGCTCTCCGCAGCTTCTGCGCTCAGACAGCCCGCCCGTGACGAATGCCAGGACTCAGGCTCCGCACCGCGACGCGACAGGTATTGGGCAAAGAGTTCATCATGCTGCGCTGTTAGAACTGCCCATCAGCAGTCTGATCATTCCAAACAGTTGCTGCTGCAAGGGCAGAATAATGACTACTGCGTCTTGACAGCAACGACGCATCAGCTGGAACGTGGTGCAGCCTGCTGAGAGTCGCCATGCTCACAGCCGTTGAGATACCCAGTCTTCGGAGATGGACTTGACACCCCAGCCTTTGACACCGGGCCCGATTTTCAACTGGTAGGGTAGAATCTCTTGTGGTATTCTCAAGTCGCTTACAATATGTTAGGTTCTTCCTCGTCGAACTCATCGTTTCCGGCGTCCTGTAAGTCGCGGCTTCCAGTTATTTGGATGCTAACGGTTGCTAATGGTTGAATTCTTAGCTCCTTGTTCTTCTTCTTCTACTTCAATCGTCTCTTTGCAACCCTTCTCTCATACGGCATTCGAGCGTATACGTGGCATTACTATCGCGCCTATGTCGACATCCACGCCCTTCAGATCTCCTTGCTTGGCGGGAGGATCTTCTTCAAGGGGATTCGGTATCACGGGGTAAACGAAACTATCCTAATACAAGGAGGCTATGTGACGTGGAATTACTGGAAGAGGACAGTGAAACAAACGGATTTCTCTAGAGCGAAGAGCCTGGGTTATCGACAAGGTTCATCACACAATAACAGCGACAAGCGCTCCGGCGGTGACAATGGCAGCAGCCAGAGCGCGAGCCAAGGTGAAAAGGGCGGTTTGAAGGAAACGGACAGACTCCCTTGTCGCATAGTTGTCACTCTTTACGGCCTGGAATGGTTTATCTATAATAGAACTCCAGCATACGATAGTATCCTTGCTGGCTTCGGATACACAAAGGAACGTGGTTCCTTTACGGATGATGACGGTAACTTGCCTCCATCGTCTTCATCGGCAAGATCCACTAGCTATCAAAGCGTTGGTCACGATGCAGGGAAAGCAGGCGTTTCTTTCAATCGATTTTCTACCAGTGGCTCGTCTGGAACGAGCCCTTCGAACGAGAATCCATCAGCTCCTCGCAATTCGTTTGGGCAGAGTCAAAATGACACAGACATGAGCTCGGGTCAAGGGGGTCCAACTGTCGGTCGTGAAACGGAAGCGTCCATGTCGAAGATATTGCAGCTACTTCCAGTGAAATTGGAGTGCACCAAAGGAGCGATCGTCATTGGCAACGAGAATACCCGAACCGTCCTGACCACAACTTTTGAAAAAGCAAATGGAACGATTGATGCAAGCGACGCGGGTCCCCTTGACCTCTACCGGCAAATATTCTCTTTCGAGTTCGATCATCCGGTTGTCCAGCTGCGTCCCAACCCGGATTTCAAGCAGAGTCAACTTGCGGCTGCGAAGAGCCTGAGCTCACTACGAGAAGATGAAAACGGGAGCCGACGCAAAAGAAATTTTCATTTCAATTATCAGCTTCGCAAGCGCAAGATTTGGTACAGCATCCGTGATCTGATCCCATACTTTCAGAAATCGGTCGAGTCATTTCATGTCGACGCGCATGCCGAAAAGGCTACAGGCACGACGCCAGCAGCTCGACCTTGTTTCAATACTGAAGGCCGTTGGCATGGTCTGTCTCGGTACCTCGATGATTACAACGAAGACGAACATGAAGGTTGGAATGCTATCGAATATGCCAGGTTCTCAACGCTTATGGACTTTCCTGGTTTGTCGTTGTGTTACTATTGGGATATCCCTGGAAAGGTTTCTGTTGAGCAGCCTGAGCCTTCCTCCTTGGGTCGGAAGATGTCCCAGGATATCAACGGAGCCAATCCCCCTGAATGGGGCCTGGATTTAAAAATCGAAGGGGGAACCATAAATTATGGTCCCTGGGCCGATAGAGAACGTGTGGGTTTGCAAAACGTGTTCTTTCCGAACCCTTATCGAAGCTCACACCCTGCTGAGCCACTGGCGCCTGGGGAAGCGAGACAAAGCACGGTGTTCAGGATTCGTGTGGAGATTAATCAAGAAACTACGTTGCGAATCCCGACGAGGGAGGAGTCCAAGGATTGGCAATGGAAAGGCCGGGTGGATGCGATCAGAGACGCATCGAGATTGAAAAGGCAAAAGGAAAAAAGACGCACACGAAACAAAGAGGGTGAGAAAGGCAATGTTGGTCCCGATATTCGGCCCTTTGGATGGCTCTCCCTCAGAGTGGCACGCGACTCCACTATCACTTATACGATGGATATGGTCGCTTCAAGCTCAGGTTATCGGAATCGATTAACTCTAGATCTTCGTGACTCGAGAATGTCATCGAGCGTTAATCACGGGTTACTGTGGCAATGCCCGCGACAAACCATTTCCTGTGATTTGTCCAACCCTCTCGGTTGGAACAGTCTTCGCACGTGGAATTTCAAGATTGAGAGTCATGAAATGGAGTTATTTCTACTTCGAGACCATATATTTCTCCTCACAGATCTTATTGGTGACTGGACGTCCGGTCCACCCTCGGATTATTACACGTTCGTGCCGTTCATTTACAACATAAGCCTCAATTTCACCGATCTTCGCCTATTCCTCAATGTCAATGACTCGAACATCATCAGCAATCCATCCGACTTGGACGACAACACTTTCCTGGTAATCAAGGGTAAACGACTGACGTCGGATGTGGGAATCCCTATCACAAAATACAAACCAGAGCAGAACACTGTGAAGTTTAATGCCAACCTTCATGATGGCGGTATAGATGTCTTGACACCGTTGTGGAACACTCTACACACTTTTTTGAACGACAGATCGACCGCCACGCTGAAGGGCCTGGTTATTGATGGAAGTTACAGCTACTACACGTCTACCTCTCCTTCGTTGACGGACACTCTTGTGCTCAATATTGCGGGCGTCTCACCTAAACTGTATCTCTATGGGTTTTTAATTCGCTACTTCATGAAGATTCGGGATAACTATTTTGGCGAAGAGATGCACTTTAAGACTTTGGAAGAGTTCCAGGAGTCAGCCAACTCCGAACAACATTCAGCTGAACATAACGGCATCAATCCGAACAAGAAATCTAACGACCTCGACGTTATGATTCACGTCACTGTTGACAATACTTGTGCTCTTCTCCCGACTAAGGTATACGATCATGTAAACAGCCTCAGACTGAGCGCTGCATCTATTGAGGCTGATATGAGGTTCACGAACTACTACATGGACCTTGATTTGTCGCTTAGCCCTCTCACGGTCGCATTGGAATCGCTTCAATCTGAAGGCTCTACAACCATTTCGAACCCACAGTTGTTCGTTGACGGCGTTTGGATCTACGGCCATCGGCTATTCGGTCTGCCTCCTACGGAGCCGACCTATGTGTGCAACTGGGACTTCGGAGTGGGGAAGATTGTTGGGGAGTGTTCTATAGACTTCCTAAGGTGTATGATTACGGCTTTGCGAAATTTCGATTTCTCTCTCGATGACAAAGAAAATGCACTTCCACCGTTGCATCCTGTTGCTCTACATGACGTTACGTTTCTGCGACTTAGGCTGGACTCAATTCATATCGCCATACTCGTGGATCAAACGGCCTTGGTTCTGAGCTCTGGAGCCACGACCATGCACTTTAATGACTGGGCCAACTCTACGTTTTCGAAAAGACTTAATCTTGCGGTCCCTGATATTACAATTGCTGCGTTCGATCGCAAATCTGATGCAAGACTTCATGGAATAACCCAGGGGCGTGTGGCTACGCATGCTGTCTTTCAGACGTCAGTTGAACTGAAAATGGTTCATCGAAAATGGAACTTCTATGAGGATCGGACGTTACAACAACAGCATATTCGCGTACATGATCAAAGGACTCACCGGACTCCTTGGTTACTATTTGATCCGGAGCCAGGTGACCAAAGTTCATTGCTCCCCAGAGGAGCTAGACTGAACCCTCCAGCTATGCCTGTGCCGTTCATGCCGGAACCTGTTGTAAACACAGCCGGCTTGATGGATACATCGTCTTCAAGATCAGCATCAGAGTTCCGAAAGAACTTGAGTCACAAGAGCTCCTTTCTATCCTCTGATTCCTCAATCCTGAGCACCGCGAGAGATACCTGGAAAGAAAGTATTCGGAATTCTTCGAAACGAGTCCCGGAAGTCCAGTCAAGTCGTGACTCAGTTTCTTGGAACGAAGACCCTGGCCAGACTAATAGAGGCCATCGGCCTAGACAAGCCGCGGAGAGCAGACCGCCTCGGTACAGCGATTCTGCCTATGAAGACGCCTCGTCGCCAGTCGCTGGACCTCCTAATCCTTGGTCGATGCCATACTTCCCTCTACACAAGGTTGTGCCGGATACAACACAGCTTCCATCGCTTCCTCCTATACCGCCTAGCCGGAGAAAAAGCTTTGCTCCTGATGGGAATGTCGCTAGTGTCTCTTCTCACTTTGAAGACGACGAAACGACCCACGTGAATGTGTTCTGTGAGCTTTCCTCTGGGGTCAAAGGGTTTTGCGCTCCTGAGTTTCTCTATGCTCTATCTTCATTGATTCAAGGGCTACAACCAACTCATCCAGAAGACATCATTGATTCGCTTCAAACAGGAGTCATATCAGATATTGTGGCTCAGGAGGAGATCATGGACAAGCCGAAAAAGACAACAAATATTTCGGTTCGGATACCTTCTACAAGGCTGAGACTTATCAACTCGTCAAGGTCCCCAGCATTTAGTGACCAATGTCAATTTCAGGATGAGTATAATATTGCAATATCTCACCTTAGCACAACATTTCGAACAAAAGTCGAGCGACGCAAAGGTGATCTCATTGATGGTATACAACAGAGCTTGATAGTCCACGCAGCAGCCGATACTTTGGATATTTCTGCGGAAGGAAGACGAGCAGATGCTGTTCAAGGGAAAGCGGAGCTGAAATGCTCTTTGAAAGAGACGAATTTCTGGCTGGTGACAGCACCCAGCGTGCAGTCCCGTCTTCAAATACGTGCATTTGATACGGTCACTTCAACTAAATCAGTGGAACACCTTGCTTTTTTAGTCCGGCGAACCACGACTATGCTCGACTCTGTTACCTCGTCATTCAAATATTCGTCATCCAGCGACACTAAACGCTTGCGATTCCTAATTTATTTCCTCACACAGTTCGCTGCAGATATTCCTGATCCACTATTCTTAACCCGGCCGTCGTACGTTCTCAGAGTTGCCCGGTCGCACTTGAGACGTCATGATTCCTGGAAGATCATATCCCGTCTTCGCATCATCTATAGGAATCTTCCGCAGGACAGGCAGCGAGAATTGGAAACGAAATGCACAAGTAACGAATTTATACTGCCGCAAAATGCTAAGTCAATGGTGCTATCTAGTTTCGATCAATGGCGGTCCTGGGATCTTGCCCACGTGGAGAAAAGCTACGTGATGAAGAAAGTCTGGGGTAATCTGGGATCTGCTTGTGAAGATACAGTTCTTGCATCGTCGGCTTTCTCACTGGCCATCAAGACTTCTCGGTTCTGTATAGACCCAGGTCCAAAAGAGAGCGGTTTCGTAGTTGAGGGTTTGTCCAGTGCGATAGTCGTTAATCCTCGAACGGATGCAGGGCGTCCAAGCAAGGCATTTACTTTGCGGTCTTATTGCTCCTCAGCTGCTCTGCAACTCCGGTGGGAGATACTCGACCTTGTGGAAGGAGTCACAAGGGCGATGTCGAATGTCACACTCGAATTCACCACGCCGTCCGGAGCCCCTGGTGACGCTCCCAATGAACCAACGGAATTGCATATCGTTTTGGGTGCTGACACCGGGTCTGTTACTCTTGATGGCATCAACCTAAGATTGGCTTTGATTGGGCAGGGTCTCAAAGGCTCTCTCGTCCGGCAGTCGCATTGTGTGAATGTGCCGGATCAGGTAAGTCTTCTGCTCAGTGCGGAAGCTTGCTCGGCCGAATTCTCCAACCGTTCCAAGATTCTCATGCTCTGGAGAATCTGGGACCCAAATCTCTACTGCTCTCACATGTCGGAAGAGAGTGAGACCCACTTGGAGCACAATTGGAAGCTTGCGGGATCATGCAGAAAGCTCCGGTATGACATGAAAGAGGACCCGCTAGGTCTGATTCATACGGCAGACAGAGTAATAGAAGATGAAGTCAGATATATTCGCGAACTTGTCAAGAATCTTGATTTATCGGCAGGCAAGTCATCACCGATTTCTCCCACAGGAAGATCAGACCGTCATCAATTTCATGTTGTCTTGTTCCTGGACGACTACCGAGTCAGCATCTCCCTTCTCCCATCTCTAGCCTACACGATTTCGGGTGAAGTTGCTCGAATGTCAGTTATGCCGAGAAAGGACTCCAGGCTCGAAGTAGATTTCGATGTCAAGACGAACACTCATGTCTTCCAATCGAACGAAGGCCAGAAGTGGCAAACCGTCTCTGCGTTAGAGATACCGCCAATCAACGGCAGACTTCTCGCAAGATTATTGCCAAACCATACGGCTGTGGACGCTGATATCACAATCGAGCTCATCAGACTTGAAGCCAGTGCCGTACGGAGCCTCTTAAGTGCGGTCAACGGTTCGGCGATCTCGCATCTATTGTCTGATATCCAGGAGAGTGTGCAAGCACTTCGACTGCATCTCGATGACGTGCTAGCTCTTGAAAAGCCCGCAACGCGATCCGCGGAGCCGGTTAGTATACATGACGTCTTTTACAATGTCCGACTTACAATGGCCGGCATGGGAATTCATGCAAGTGCCCCTGGGCTGAAAAGTAACGAGTACTCTGCGGATATGGACTTCAGTTTTGGGATGATACAAATGCGCCTGGACAATGGCTCCGAGCAAGGACGCCCCTTGGAGCTTCCTAAGTTCCATGTTAATATCTCTCAAATTATCCTGGACTTGAGAAGACGGGAACGCTCAGGGAGTCGGTCTTACGGCAGCCTTGCCGTTGACGCCGGACTTTTGGGCACGTCGAGGATAGATGAAAAAGGGGAAAGAGTGCGAGCTTACCACCTTACCAGCAAAGGGTTTGACGTTCAACTCTATGCTGAGACGGCTTCTCTCGTTGTTGATATTGCTGCGCATCTACAAGAGCGTATCAAAACCCTTGACTTGTCTCACGAAGTAAAACGATTCAAGAGATTGCGGTATCTTGCTCGGTCTGAGATAAAACCAAAGACGCTTCAAGTGCCAGATATCGAGGTCACCGAGGTGGGATCTCAGAACCTCTTTAATTCCATGTTCTCCGTTGAGCTGGCCAATATCCAAGTGAGCTGGATCATGACCAATGCTCCGTCGACCGTACCCAGAAGGGAGCCACAGGATCTGGTGTTCTCTATAAAATGGGTCAACCTATCTACCAAGAAACGGAATGCGGCTAAACTTCGGATTGAAGACATGCAACTGCAGATGGCACCGCGCTCAGAGGACAAACGCAAACGCACACTGAACTCGGCTCTTATGCCAGAACTCGTTTTCAATGTCGCTTACCTGTCTACAAAGGAGGATCTTCGATTAGTGTTTCAGGCGGCCGGGAAATCATTGGATATTCGAGCTACGACTGAGTTCATACTTCCGGCAAGTCTGCTGCGGGATTCTATTGCTTCTGCCAGCGAGAAGCTGCGCGAGGCGAACGCTGTTTGGGCCACTACAAATTCTCAGAATAACAATAAAAACCGGAAACTCTTCGGCAATAGACGTCTAGCGTCTCTGCTAATCGATGTCGATTTTGCTGGAGCTATAGTCTCCCTACAAGGCCGGTTGATGGACGACCAGCAAACGAAGCTTGCCGCAACGCTGACGGGAAGTCGGCCATCAGAAGGGAGATACGGGCAGTATGTGCAGGATGATGCAGCAACTACAGCTTCACTCAGAGCTCCAGGGGTTGCGGTCAAGGTCGAATTTGAGGATAACGGAGTCGACGATCCGAACCTGAATGCGGAAATCAAAGTGGACGCTTCAACCAATGTCTTGTACCCGACAGTCGTGCCCCTCATCAAACAGGTAACTGCCAGCGTGAAGGAGGTTGTGGGAGACCAGGAGCGCAGCCCACGGGTCTCTACGACAAGCAAGTTGCAACCGCAGAAAATCATGCAGGAGAAATCGCTGCACGCAGCTGATCCGGATACTATCCTTGGACGATGCAAGTTGAATATCGGTCTTTGGATCTGTAAGCAGGAGTTCAGTCTAAGCTGTCAACCTATCGCTCGAGTGGCCGCCACGGCGCAGTTCGACAAGATATACATGACTGTCAATACTGTCCAGTCGCCTGAACAGAGGCGGTTCTTTGCTATTCTGGTCGCTTTCAACTCGCTACAAGCGTCAGTCAAGCACGTGTATTCGAACGAGTCGACGGCCAGCTTTGAAGTCGAGTCCATGGTCATGTCCCTCATGAACAGCAAACACGTCAGCAACAGCAGCGGTATTTCTGCAATACTGAAGGTCAGCCCGATGAAGAGCGCAATCAATGCGAAGCAAGTTCAGGACTTCCTCTTGTTCCGAGAGATCTGGCTACCCTCGAGCGAAGAGCCTGCTTCCAACACGACTTTCCGGTCTCCGTCTACAGACAATCAGGCTTACATGGTACAACGTTATCAGCAAGTGGCATCCGCAGGTGCCTTTCCATGGAACTCTACTATCGCTATTGATGAACTTGAGATCCAGCTTGATATGGGCCAGACTCTAGGGAAATCGGAGTTCACCATCAAGAACTTGTGGCTGTCCTCGAAAAAGACCTCTGACTGGGAGCAGAATCTTTGTATCGGCTTCGATACCATGGGAATTGAAAGCAAAGGCAGAATGAGCGGGTTCGTTGAGCTCAGCGGCTTCAAAGTCCGCACCTTCATAAAGTGGCCGGAGGAAAAGCCCGTCGCCGGCCAGACACCGTTGATCCAGGCGTCTGTGGCATTCGGCCAACTGCAAGCCAAGGCCTCTTTCGAGTATCAACCTTTCCTGATTGCCGACATAGCCCAGTTTGAGTTCCTGATGTACAATGTTCGGAACACCTCGGGGCCGCAGCAGGACCGTCTTGTCAGCGTCCTAGAAGGCGAGAAGGTTCAAGTGTTCTGTACAACATTGACCGCCTCTCAGTCTCTGGCGCTGTATCAAGCCTGGCAGCGGCTAGCACAGGACAAACAGGCCGCGTACGAAGCCTCTCTAAGAGAGATCGAGAGATATCTACGCCGCAGATCCTCGGTACTCAGCGACAGGGGTGCACACAGTATGAGCCTGCGTCCTAGTGAGGCAGCCAGCAGGGATGACAAGGCTGAGAAAGCGCCAATCTCTCTTCACACCGACGTTGTCGTCACCATCAAGGCCGTTAACGTTGGCGCTTTCCCCAGTACATTTTCCGACAACCAGATATTCAAACTGGAAGCCCTGGAAGCGGAAGCTCGATTTGCCGTCTCGCTTGAAGAAGGCAAGATCCACAGCGGCTTGGGGCTCACACTTGGTCAATTACGAGTAGCTCTCTCGAGCGTCAACCGGCCAACCACCCCGGTGCTGGAAGACTTGTCTGTGAGCGAGGTCGCTAGTCGTGCCACTGGATCTCGCGGAGGGACGATCCTGAAGGTACCCCGAGTCGTGGCGAGCATGGAGACGTGGCAGAGACCGGGTTCGCACCAGATCGAGTTCATCTTCAAGAGCGCCTTCGAGGGCAAGGTGGATGTCGGCTGGAACTACTCGCGCATCAGCTTCATCCGCGGCATGTGGATGAGCCATTCCCGGGCGCTGGCCAGCAGGCTCGGGAAGCCGCTGCCGTCCGGGTCGGTCGTGCGCATCACGGGCGGGCCGCGCCCCGAGGAGGACGGCGGCGGCGAGCACGGCGAGCAGGAGAAGATCACGGCCGTCGTCAACGTGCCACAGTCGCGGTATCAGTACACGGCCCTGGAGCCTCCGGTGATCGAGACCCCGCAGCTGCGCGACATGGGCGAGGCAACCCCGCCGCTGGAGTGGATAGGACTGCATCGCGACAAGCTGCCCAACATCACGCATCAGATCATCATTGTGACGCTGCTGGAGGTTGCGAAGGAGGTGGAGGATGCGTACTATAAGATTCTCGGGTCATCTTGAACGGGAGTGAGCTTTGTTCCGGTGTGGTCTGGCATGGTGTTTGGTTTTCTGGCGCTGGGGGTAGTGCATGCACAGCAAGTGTGTTCAGAGTCTCCGTCTCCTGTGGAGAGAGATGTCCTTCTCTCATGTTTCTTCGTCAAAGCGTATGAGCAATGGTGTGTAGAGGGATAGACTTTGATCAATGATTAATATATTCTACAGTGACATCGGGTGTATAAAGAAAGTCGTGCCGAGCGCTAAAGTCCTAACTCCGGCCTTTCCCAGCGGCGGCGGTGTGCAGCAGCTGGGGTTCCTTGCGACGGCCATTGGCCCATTGCAAAAGTTGAAGGACGAAAACCGCGCACTGCCGGCCTGTTATGTCAGAGTCTCAGACCCGCGGGTCGTCGCTGGGGGATGACTCGAGGGCCGGGTATCAAGACTCATACGAGTCATCAACGAGGCAACGGTCGGATGCTCCTATCGTACTAGAAGTAGACGAAGGTGTGCGTAGCCTTGAACAGGAAATAATAATGGTCAAACCCTGGAAGCCCACTTGGCGGTGCGAGCGGGCGTAGACGAGGGGCCGACCTGAGGCGGCACCGGCCAGCGCACATCCAGATTTGAAATCGGGAAAATCCTTCGACTTTTGTCCCCACCCTCGCGCAGGCTCTTCATCTCTTCCCCTCTTTTCTTCTTCCTCACCTTCTGCGCACCTTCACATCTCCGTGAAGCCCTCAGCCCTCGTCTCGCTCACGAGCAGCGCATATAGGTTTCCCCCAGAGCACGTCAGGTCGAGCTAGTTCTCGATCCTGAGTTTTTCGTGTGTCGTTTTTTGTCTTTCCCTCCCTTGCATCTTATCGCACAACCCCGCCTCTAGGGCTTGTCACTGAGAAAAAGCCGTCAAGATGGTCAAGTAAGTCCTGCACCACCCGCGACACTATCATTTCCCTTGAGATCCTCTGCTTCTGCTGCTCGTCTACTGGGCTCGCGAAGATGGAATCTGTGCTGACCCGTCGCGTTGTATTACAGCTTCACGATCGAGGAGGTTCGTCCCTGGTCCCGCGCTCGCTTGGAGGGGTCAACTCCAGCGGGCGCTTTTCGCAGCAGCGCTAGCAGCAGCAGCTAACAATGGACAGATCCGGGCCCTTATGGACCGTCCGGCCAACATCCGGAACATGTCCGTTATCGCCCACGGTATGTATTTCCGTCGCCGGAGGCGATGTTTCAATCCTTTCTCCGATTTTGGTTTGTGACTGACGTCTCTTTTTTTTTCGGTCTTGGACAGTCGACCATGGAAAGTCGACCCTGACCGACTCTCTCGTCCAGCGTGCCGGTATCATTTCGGCAGCAAAGGCAGGAGAGACTCGTTTTACCGATACCCGTCCGGATGAGCAGGAACGATGCATTACCATCAAGTCGACCGCCATCTCCCTGTACGCCCGCCTGACAGACGAGGAGGACCTGAAGGATATCCCCCAGAAGGTCGACGGTAACGAGTTCCTGGTCAACCTGATCGACTCTCCCGGTCACGTTGACTTCTCGTCGGAGGTCACGGCTGCCCTCCGTGTCACCGACGGTGCCCTGGTCGTCGTCGACTGTGTCTCTGGTGTCTGTGTCCAGACCGAGACCGTCCTGCGCCAGGCTCTGGCTGAGCGTATTAAGCCGGTCTGTATCATCAACAAGGTCGACCGCGCTCTGCTTGAGCTGCAGGTCTCCAAGGAGGACCTGTACCAGTCCTTCGCCCGTACCGTCGAGTCGGTCAACGTCATCATCGCGACCTACCACGACAAGGCTCTGGGCGATGTCCAGGTCTATCCCGACAAGGGTACCGTTGCTTTCGGTTCCGGTCTCCACGGCTGGGCCTTCACTGTCCGCCAGTTCGCCGCCAAGTACTCCAAGAAGTTCGGTGTTGACCGCAACAAGATGATGGAGCGTCTCTGGGTAAGTCCTTTTTCCCCCCTCCGCGATCGTTTTAGCATTCCTCAGGCGTCTTCTTAGAAGGTGCTGACAAGAAATGATATTAGGGTGACAACTACTTCAACCCCAAGACCAAGAAGTGGACCAAGAACCCCGAGTATGAGGGCCAGCAGCTCGAGCGTGCCTTCAACCAGTTTATCCTCGACCCCATCGTCAAGATCTTCAACGCGATCACCCACTCCAAGAAGGAGGAGATTGCTACCCTCATTGAGAAGCTTGACATCAAGCTCTCCAGCGAGGAGAAGGATCTTGAGGGCAAGCCTCTCCTTAAGGTTGTCATGCGCAAATTCCTGCCGGCTGCTGATGCCCTTCTGGAGATGATCGTCCTCCACCTGCCTTCCCCCGTCACTGCCCAGAAGTACCGTGCCGAGACTCTGTACGAGGGTCCTCCAGACGATGACGTCTGCATTGGTATCCGTGACTGTGACCCCAAGGCTCCTCTCATGTTGTACGTTTCCAAGATGGTGCCGACCTCGGACAAGGGTCGTTTCTACGCCTTCGGCCGTGTGTTCTCTGGTACCGTCAAGTCTGGTCTCAAGGTCCGCATCCAGGGTCCTAACTACACCCCTGGCAAGAAGGAGGACCTGTTCATCAAGGCTATCCAGCGTACTATTCTCATGATGGGTCGTTTCGTCGAGCCCATCGAGGATGTCCCTGCTGGTAACATCGTCGGTCTGGTTGGTATCGACCAGTTCCTTCTGAAGTCTGGTACCATCACCACCTCCGAGACCGCCCACAACCTGAAGGTCATGAAGTTCTCTGTCTCTCCTGTCGTGCAGCGTTCCGTCGAGGTCAAGAACGCCAACGACCTGCCCAAGCTGGTCGAGGGTCTCAAGCGTCTGGCCAAGTCTGACCCTTGCGTTCTGACCTACATCTCCGAGTCCGGTGAGCACATCGTCGCCGGTGCTGGTGAGCTGCACCTTGAGATTTGCCTGAAGGATCTCGAGGAGGACCACGCTGGTGTTCCTCTCCGTGTCTCCGACCCCGTCGTCTCGTACCGTGAGACTGTAACCAGCGACTCGAGCATGACCGCCCTGTCCAAGTCGCCCAACAAGCACAACCGTCTGTACGTTACTGCCCACCAGCTGGATGAGGAGGTTTGCAAGGCCATCGAGAGCGGCAAGGTCAACCCACGTGACGATTTCAAGGCTCGTGCCCGTATCCTGGCCGACGAGTACGGCTGGGATGTCACCGATGCCCGTAAGATCTGGTGCTTCGGTCCTGACGGCAGCGGTGCCAACTTGCTGGTCGACCAGACTAAGGCTGTCCAGTACCTCCAGGAAATCAAGGACTCCTTCGTCTCTGGTTTCCAGTGGGCCACCCGCGAAGGTCCTATCGCGGAGGAGCCCATGCGCTCGATCCGTTTCAACATCCTGGATGTTACCTTGCACGCCGATGCCATCCACCGTGGTGGTGGTCAGATCATCCCAACTGCTCGTCGTGTGCTCTACGCCGCCACCCTCCTTGCCCAGCCTGCCATCCTCGAGCCCATCTACAACGTCGAGATCCAGGTGCCCGAGAGCGCCATGGGTGGCATCTACGGTGTCCTCACCCGCCGCCGTGGACACGTCTACACCGAGGAACAGAGAGCCGGAACTCCTCTGTACACCGTCAAGGCTTACCTGCCTATCAACGAGTCCTTCGGATTCACTGCTGATCTCCGTTCCGCCACCGGTGGCCAGGCCTTCCCTCAGTCCGTCTTCGACCACTGGTCCGTCCTGCCTGGTGGATCGCCTCTTGACCCGACCACCAAGCCTGGTCAGATCGTTGCTGAGACCCGTAAGCGCAAGGGTCTCAAGGAGCAGGTTCCTGGCTATGAGAACGTAAGTCTCACTTCTTTCATGGCTGAACGTGAAGAATCTGTGCTGACAATCTTCAACAGTACTACGACAAGCTGTAAACAAATAAACACGAGCCGGATACATCTGGAATCAAATTCCATTACGAGTATGACGAACTAAAAAAAGAAGGCCAAGGTTGGCGGAGTACAAAAATTGGCGAGATGGGTTACGATGACGATGCATACGCCTCTTATCGGCAATGTTTGTATGAGAATCTCGGGGTAATCGGTAAATGAACAGCCGTCCAAAGGTCGTTCTTTTCCAGATCGTCCCTTACCACCGAAATCCACCTCACATCTCCACGTCCTCCTGTCCGGCTCGACGCGATCATGCTCGGATTTGAAATACCTGGAAAGAAGTAGAATAAAGAAGTGGGAGCATTTGAACGGCTCTTTCCCCCCATTTGTCATGTTAAATGAATGTGTGCAGTTTCCTTTGTCTTTTCTCCTCACTGTTTTCTAGTTCATTAGGTTGAACATGAAAATATATCGTGCTATCTTTCAAACTTGGCTCTGTCTATCATCTAGGCGGAATCGTAGAACTTGTAGTGCAGCAGAAACGGACTCCAATGTACTCCGTGTCAACTGTGATCTGCGTCGGGATGATGGACGGCCCTTGGGTCACGTGACCAGGCGCCTTCGTAGCGCCGCGTCCGCTCGGTTTGCGATCCTCGCGTTTCCCCAGGTCGAGCGTCGGGTCTCGAAGCTGCAGAGCTTTCCACCACCCCAACCATGGCCTGACAGGCAGTCTGCTGCTGGATTTGCTATCGCAGCCTATCTCGCGCTCGATTTCCCGCTTCTTCAACGGCTAGCGCCCCCCTCGACGACCTGTCCGTTCCTCTATCTCGGATTGCGGCGCTAGATTCGCTTTTCTGGATTTTCTCCACCAGAGCTCCCCAGATCGCGAGCTTCTCAGACCTCTTACGATCCACCTTGAGTTGCGAACAGTACATCGTTGATTCTATTGGTCTGAGGCAAGGGAGATCGCATCAGAATGCAGTTCACGGAGGAGGAAGCGGCGGAGGTGAAGAAGTGGGTGGTGAAGAAGTTGGAGGATATGTATGTTCTCTCCCGACCTGTGCTGTCTGGCCTTCGTTTCGCCGACTCCTATCATTATCCCGGACCGGATACAATCGCGCCTGCACCGGTCTTTCCTCATTGGGGGATCTCCTTTATCATGTGCTTTGTGTGAGGCAAGGTGGCTGATTTTTCTTTCTTTTTCTTTGCCTTGGGTGATACAGCTCCGATGCCGACTCCGACGTGCTTGCGGACTATGTACTCGCTCTTATCAGGTCGGATGCGCCAGATGATGAGATAAGGAGGGCATCGATAGAGAACTTGGAGGACTTTCTGAAAGAACGTCAGTCTTTCAAAAAAAAATTCCCCAAAGCTCGAGTTTGTGAGAGGTGTATATGTGCAATTGCTGACGCAAAAGTCGCTTACATAGATACCGTCAAGTTCGTCGATGAGATATTCGCTACGTGGGGTCCCAAGCAGCAGCCTGCTCCCCAGCCGCAGCCTCCAGCTCAAGCCCCGACTGCTCAGTCGCAGGGAGCGCCCGCCGTTCAGCAGCCTCTTCTTCCATTCAACCCTCCGCTTGGGACCGCGAATGCGCCTTCCTATGTGCCTCCCGTGGGTGGAGCTGCGCAGCCTCTGACGGGGTTCGACGGCACAAACTATTCCAGGAAGCGCTCGTACAATGAAGGGTTCCAGGGAGACCAGGAGCAAGGGGATTACAACCGGTCATTTAAGACCCCCCGGAGAGGGCGCGGGGGCGGCAGGATGGGTAACGGCAGAGATGCATATCCGGCGGCTCCCCAACAGACTCCCCAGTATGCTTCACCGCCCGGTGGATTTCCCGGCATGCCTGCTGGCTTCCCTCCGTTCAACCAGAATGATCCCATGGCGGCGATGCTGGCGCTGCAGACGATGGGGTTCCCGCAGATCCCGGGTCTGCCGCTACCTGTGCCGCCTCAGGCTGCCGGCCAAGGTCAACAGCAACAACCGGGCGAGCTGCCTGCCAAGAGCTCGCAGCGTTGTCCGCTCTACGAAACCCAGGGTATCTGTTACTTGGGGGCGGCCTGTCCATATCAGCATGGGCAGGATTCTCTGGTTGTTCCGCCGAAAGATGATGGTAAGGATCCTACATTCTCCCGCTCTCTACATTTTCCGTTTCCGTCAATGAATGATCGATGCTAACGTGGGCCTAGAGTATGATCCGACAAACGCGACTATCTTGGATGTCCAGAGGGATGCGGACGGTGCATCGAGAGGGGCTGGCCGAGGCGCCGGCCGAGGACGGGACAGACCTGAGAGGGGTGGTCCTGCCCCGCGGGGCCGCGGTCGGGCAGAATTCTCCATGGCAGGGCCTAACGAGGATAGGTCGATCACGACGATCGTGGTCGAGCAGATACCGGAAGACAAGTGCGATGAGCAGACGGTGCGGGACTTCTTCTCCCAATATGGCAACATCGTCGAAGTTACGATGCAGCCATATAAGCGCCTTGCTCTGGTGAAATATGACAGTTACGTGGCGGCTAAACGGGCGTGGTCCAGTCCGAAGGTCATCTTCGACAACCGCTTCGTCAAGGTCTACTGGTATAAACCGACCGACAAGGCGGAACCGAACGGCGGGCAGCGGCCGCCGTCGACAACACCGTCGGGTACTACGCATTTCGATAAGGAAGAGTTCGAGAAGCAGCAGGCGGAGGCGCAGAGAGCGTACGAGGAGCGAATGAGGAAACGCAAGGAGATGGAAGAGGCCAAGAAAGCGCTCGAAAGGCAACGAGAAGAGCTCCTGAAGCGACAGCAAGAGGAGAAGGCCAAGCTGATACAGAAGCTCGCGGAAAAGGGCAACCTCAAGGAGGCTGAGGAACTTCTCTCGCAAACCAACGGCCATAAGGAAGAAGAACAAAAACAAAAGTCCACGTCCCCTGCTGCAGCAGATGACAGCAACGTCAGCGAGCAGACGAAACAGCTGCGGGCGCAGCTCGCTGCTCTGGAAGCCGAGGCGAAGAGCCTCGGTATCGATCCCAACAGCGTCGAGTCCTCGACATCCTCTTACCCGTATCGCGGTCGCGGACGAGGAGGCTGGCCGGGTTCCCGCGGTCGGGGCGGCTACGCGCCGCGCGGTCGCGGCTACGACCCGTATTACCGGGGAGGATATTATGGATATCGCGGGCGAGGCGCGCCGTTCCGCGGCCGTGGCGGTGTTCTGCGGTTAGACAACCGGCCCAAGAGGGTGGCTGTCTCGGGCGTCGAGTTCAATTCCGAGAAGGACGAGGCGCTGCGGCAGTACCTGATCGTAAGTCATCCCCACTTATCTGTCTTCCAGTGATAAAGCATGCTGACGGTTTCTTCCAACTTCAAGGGAATCGGCGAATACGAATCCATCGAACCCAACCCCGACCGTCCCGACTCCCTGATCGTCGCCTTCAAGGACCGCTACGTGGCCGAGAAGCTCATGTACGGGCCCTCGTACATCCCGTCCGTCGGGAAAGTCGAGCTCTCGTGGGTCCCCAACCCGCCTGCCCAACAATCCACCACCACTACTACTAGTAGCAGTAGTGGTACCTCCACCGGCGGAGGCGCCGCTACCGAAGCGGATGGTTCAGCCAGCGATGACAAAAAGGACGAGGAAGACGCTGTGATGGGCAACACGGGCGAGCCGGGTGCGTCCTCTTCCTCCTCCGCCGCCGACGCACGGAAATACGGGCACCACGACGTCGACTACGACGTCGCGGAGGTGGATGATAGTTGGGGAATTGAATGAAAATAAAGAATAGAGAATAAAAATAAGCCAAGAATCTTTTTTTTCTTAAAAAAAAGGAAAAAAAGAGATAGATGCTAGTAAGATGTAAGATCTAAATGTGGATAGGATGAGATGGAACGGGACGGGTGTTTTATTATTTCCATTTTTTCTTTTATGGAAATGGATTACTGAAATGGAATGGAATTCTATCTATCTACTTCCTTTCGCCTTATTATTTAACTTCCAGCAAGCCAGCCAGCGCATTCAGCCAGCCAGAGGCGTTCTTGAGAGAAAGAGAGAGAGACAGAGTTCTTTCTTCGATTCCAATGTTAATCGTAATGATTTTTTTGCGGGTTTCTGTTTTTGATTCTCTTTCTTGGTTCCTGAGTACTACATATAGAACGGAGTATATAGTGTTTGCAAGTTTCCCTGTCTATATATCTGATCTGATGGGATACAGGACAGGAAGAAAATCTTTGGGAATGAATAAAGGAAGGGATCATGGGATCAATCAAGAACATCATCATCGTCGTCGTCTTGTCATCTTGTTCTTGTCCCTTTCTTGACTTGACTAAAGATTATTTTTATTCTGGACTTTTTTTTAGAGAGCTGGACTTTTCAAACCCTTTTTTCGTTTGTTGTGGAAACCACCCATTTTGAGTGGTGAGATGGGCGACATGGCTCGGATTGTATGTACTGTACTGTGGGAACCTCGGCAAATCTATCTATCTATCTATATGGAAGTGTATATAGAAGTATAATCCGTAATAACAGTACACAGTACGTGAGTGGTAGATAAGTAAGTACTCTATACAATATAAAGATTTGAAGAGATAAGCCGAACAGAGAGGAACTCTGGGAGGTCCAGCACAGGAGTGATAACCGGTGCTGGAGCGGAGAGGGTGAGCTTCGGTGGTGGATGACAACCGGCACTAAAGCCGACAGAGCGGGCTCCAGCATGTTAACTCCAACCTTTGCTGGAGCTTAGAGTGTGTGAGGAGGATGAGCAATGGAGAGCTTCAGCAGTATCGACAACAATGCTGAAGCTCAGAGGGTGCAGGGAGGAGGTGAGGACGAAGGGGGGGGGGGGGGGGGGGGGGGGGGGGGGGGGGGGGGGGGGGGGGGAATGGGAGTGCTAGAAGTATCAGATGCTGGCCTGGCCAGCTTGTAACCGCAGTGGTGTCTAGAATGCCAGCATCACAGCCTTTGCTGTGTCCCGTTGAATCCATGAAATGGAAAAACCCCAACTGTTCACCCCGTTCAGCTAATATGGGTGATCCGCAGCTATCTTCAATGGACAGAATTTGCCCGTTTCCGAAATTTCCCCACACGTATGGGATCCATGGCGGCTCTGCCTCTTCAGTTGGCTCGTAAGCCGGGGCGCGAGGGTTGGGTTTGATTGGTGTAAATGGTTGCTTCCATGATGCAGATTGAGAGAAGAGCTGCAGTGTCGATACCAGTGATTGCAGCTAGAGAGGATGGGGAGGAGAGGTTGTCCGTCTCCCCCTCGAGGCCGGGCAGCAGCAGCAGAGGCAGAGTTCCATGAAGGGCCTGGGGTTTATTCTGCATCGCAGCATGTCCTCGGAGGAGTGAGTGTGCTGCGTGAATTGACCAAGGGGCCTCACGGTAGAAGCCCTGAAGATGGTGGTGAGGTAGGTAGATGGCCTGCTGACGCCTTACCCCAACGGTACTAACATGAAGACGGCTTCCTGCCGGCACCTCGGTATATCCACACCTGCAAGCACAGGGAACCAAGTGCTGCCGGACAGCTGACAGACAGCACAAGGGTCACTGATCATCGCCTTGGCGTATCTCCAAGTGGATCTCGGGGTCCAAATGCCCGTCATTGCCGGCATCTGACGTACGAAGCCGAGGCTGTCTCCCCACTTGGGCAAGTTGGCAACACTCCGACGATGCTCGACAGCGAATGGGCTCGGGATGCACATCCCAAGCGGTGTGTCTAGGGCCGTTGATCCAGTGCCTTCTGACAGCTGACATCAGATGGAGGCTGACGGAGGAGCTTGCCGTGTAGCCTAAGCTTCTTAGGCTTCTGGGTCTGGGTCTAGATGGATCCTCTCTGCTTAGCTTCTGCTGTCCAAGGTGAGCTAGCGGGTTGGTTCTTAAGTATTTCTTATCGTTCCCCTAATATGTGTACTACTTTACCTACCTCCTGCTCTGGCTTCCTGGTTGCAGACACTGAACGAACCTGCTCCTTCTGTCTCCTTCTTTCTCCTGTGGAAAGCAGCTTCAGATATATTCTCCATTAACTAAGGACCATGGCCAGCAACGGCTCCAGCTCTGCCCCCGTGGGCACTGGTCGCCTGCAGGACAAAGTTGCCATCATCACGGGCGCCGCGGGTGGTATTGGGCGTGCCATTGCGATCCGGTATGCGGCCGAGGGCGCGTACGTTGTTTGCGGTGACTTGAGGCCCGAAGCACCGGGTATGTCGACATTCTGTTTCTGATGTTTGATTGTTCCTGTGTTTGAGTGTACATGTGGAGTGTTCTTTGCACGATTCTCTTTCTCTCAAACAGATCCGGACAAGTTGAAATAGAGAGATGTTCTAACGGACACAACAGCCAAACCACAAGACTACGACGGCAAGCCCACGCACGAGGTCATCAACGAGCTCTACCCAGCCACGGCCGGCGCAAAGTCATCCAAGAGAGCCATCTTCGTCAAGGTCGACGTGACCGTCTCCGCGGAGCAGGAGAATCTCATCAAGGAGTGCATCAGGGAGTATGGACGACTTGATATGTATGTCAGCGGACTTCCCTTATACCCCCCATGTTCCCTTGTTCCAGTTTGATGAGCGGGTGAGAATACAATAAGAATGTGGAGCTAAGATGTGGTTATTAGAATGGTCAACAACGCCGGAATCGCCTTCAACGGCCTGCACCCGCCTGGGATGCGGATCCACGAGATCCCAGAGAGCGCGTTTGACAAGATCATCGCCGTCAATCTGAAGGGTGTATGGCTGGGGTGCAGTACGTCCTCTCTTCCATATCCATGCCTACGTATACCCGCTAAACATGCCCACTACTTGATCAGAATACGCAGCGGCCCAGATGCTGGCCCAGGAACCGCACCCGAGCGGCGACCGCGGCTGGATCATCAACACAGCGTCTGTCATCGGTCTCGTTGGACAGGCCACGGCGAGCGAATACTCCGCTTCCAAGGGAGGCGTTGTCAACTTGGTAAGTGGTCCCTTTCCCGGCCATCAGTCCAGTAGGCGCATTGAACTGGGAGCGTCTACACTACATGTGAATATCATACTAACTTCTACGTAATGCGTACAGACCAAAACCGTCGCTCTCGAATACGCCGCTGACAGAATGTACGTTTCTCCCTCGTCCAAATCCCACCTTTTCCTTCCTTCCCATGATCACGGATCAACTAACGTGCTCCTGAGCACAGCCACGTCAACGCCCTCGCCCCCGGCTTCACCGACACCAACATCATCGACTGGATCACGCACCCGCAGTCCGAGCGCGCGGTTCAGGCGCAGAAGAACCTCATCGCCGCGCACCCGTTCGGCCCGCGCCTTGGCACGCCGGACGACATCGCGGGCGCCGCCGTGTTCCTGGCGTCGGCGGACGCGTCGTGGGTCACCGGCCACATTCTGGCGGTCGATGGAGGGTATCTGGCGCGGTGAGGCATGTATGTATGCATAGGTTGCTGGGTATATATGCGTATGATATATTTGTCCCTACGGCCTTGTGAATAATGGCCTGGACGATTCATGAAGGTCACGGGATTTTATTATCTGCTCGTGCAGAATGCTGTATATGGACGCATATAGGTATTAATAATATATACACGATGGAGTTTAAGTTCGTACATTTTTTTTTCTTCTTAGCCATATTATCGGATGTCCAGTACCAGGTCGAATCAGATCAAAACAGATTATTAGATCATAAACGAAGAACGTAATGCGATGCGGTTAATATCATTATCAATAGAACCGTCTACGCTCTTCTGGAACGGGACAAGTAAGAAAAAAAAAAAACTTGAGATCAATCGCCATGTAGGTATGTTGCTGTGATCCATTTTCTGTTTCGTTATTTGCTGTTGTTCGTCCTCTTCCCTCCACTGATGCACTTTATTTCTACCTTCCACGTCTAGGTCACTTTCCTTTCTTCCCCTTTGTAGTATCCTTTTGATTCCGTATCCCATATCGTTCCCCTTCCATTTCGTTTCATTTATGAGATCATGATTTCAGTTCCTGCGGGACCAGCTCCACGAGGTATCCATCCTGTATAATATTTGTTTTAATCCGTCAGCAGATATATATATATATATATATATATATATATATATCAAGAGAGAGAGAGAGAAATGCTCACCGGATCTTCCACAAACGCCATCTGCTCGATGATCCGCCGATAATTCTCATGCAGCTCCTGCGTCCCGATCCCCCTCTCCTCCTCCCACCTACTGACCGGCACCGCCGTCCGCTTCGCGCTCTCCCCGACATCCTTGACCACCTTCACCCCTTCTCTCCGCAACCGCTCCACCGTGGCCCTCACGTCCGGCACCGTGAACCCCAGGTGCCCGAACCCGAGATGTGGCGGTTGATTCCCCGTCGAGATGTACCCGGGTTCTTGCCTCTCGGAGCCGTGCACGTGGTACAGCTCCAGCAGGCCCAGGGTGCGCGTCAGCGTTTTGCTTATGGCTGTTTCGGCTGCCCAGGCCGGTAGATTCTCCCTCTTGTCATCGGGAGGGTAACCCAGGTAGTAGATGGTCATGGGCCCCGCGTTCATGGTGAAGACGGTGCGCATGCCCATGAGGTCGATGTAGAAGTGTAAGGAGGGTCGCGGGTCGCGGATGCGCAGCATGAAGTGGTTCAGTTTGTAGCCCGTCGTCGGGTCGGAGAGGGGCAGTGGGGGGTCGGTGTTGTGCCCGCCGGGAAGGAAGATGCCCGGTGGAAAGGGGGATGGTGAGGTTGACATTTTTGATTTTTTTTTTTTGGTTGGTTGGTTGCTTGTCGTCGAGTCGAGGTTGGTGTGTAGATGTAGATGGATGGAGACGAATGGAGAGGAGAAGGGGAGAAGATGAGGAGATGATGGTAGTGATTGTCAACCTTCACTGATCACACTGGACAGGTAGATGCCGTGTACTGTACTGTTTTGAAATGGAATAGGAAATAACCTGTCCGGATAACACACAGGCAATTCAGCCAGAGATAGAAAGAAGGAACGGAGAGAAAGAGAGAGAATCGAGTGAAACATCATCAGGGTCTACCTGACTTTATACCTATGTGAATGTGAATGCTACCCTACCAGTACTGCACAAAGCCACGAGACCCATCCCTCATCCCAAACTAACGACAGAAAGGAAAGAGCAGGAGAAGAATATCATGTCATACAGATGGGCCAGGAGCCCCGGAAAATTGAGACGGGAGGCCATTAGCCCGGTTTCTAAGGGTGTGAGGTGCAATGCCTGCATATGGATAGACCAGTTACTCAGGAACGGAGGTCGTTGTCACACACGGGTGAGTCGTGAAACATACACAAGGACCTGAGATAAAGAATTGAGTTCTCCAGCCCTGGGAAAGAGCATGAACAGCCCTTCAGTGAGAGTCGTATAACTGTTCTGCTGGCGTTCTGAGATAGATTCGATCTCGTCATGTGGAAAACCCCGCGGGGTTTCCCCGGGCCCCCAGACGCACCAAACGCGGGGAGTCCGGGGTGCGTTCGCCCGAGTCGCGATGATGGGTCCAGGGTGGTTAACCTTATGCGCTGCAGAGGCCAGGATGTGCCGGGCGGAGTAGCATATCTCCGATATGTCCAGCCACTAACTCGGCGTTCAACGCTGAAAACAGCTTCAGAACGCCCACACCATCCATTTATATATGCTTCATGCTTCCAAGAAAACATGCCAATAATCTGTGGAGAGTCGTTTCATAGTATACAATGCACGTCAAACAAAAGGAGCAATCCAATTCGCTCCCGAGGAAGTTCACATGCACTTGCGTCATCTTTTTAACCAAACGATCCAGCCATGACAAAAAACAAGAAAATATCCATGCAACCAACGCCGGAATATCAACAAAAAAGGCTCATGAAACCGTAGTCCAACGCAAACAGTGTTATGTCCATGCAAGCAATGCAAAGCACATGCCCGATGCACGATGCGCTATGTATCAGATCGACCCCTAAAACCGCCAGTTGCCCTAACCCAAAGCAAAAGGTACCGTGGTCCCTTCGTAGAGTCATGACATGACAAATATCAGGATTCTGTATGCTCAATCTGTGCTCAAATCGATGTTTGCTCCTAAGCCTCTCCACTGTCGAGTCGACCGCTGAGTCTGCCAACCCATTCAACGACGCAAGCTCAACGCCTTTCGTCTTCACTGTCGCTGTCCATCTGGTCGAGCATCCGGTCGATCTCGTCTCCCCCTTGATCCTCGAGTCCAGCTGCGCTGTTTTTCCGCGCAGAGTAGGCGGAAGTGGCGTCTTGTCCATCTGCGAAACTAACCCTTCGCGGCGGATTGTGCTCGCTTGCCTGCGAACCTTGGGTTCCTGGCCCTATCCCATTCAGTCCAAACCCCGCCTGAGTTTCGATACTCGTGCTCAGCTTTGTGTGTCGCTGTCGGGAGCCGGGATAGTGTCCCGAGTTCTCCGGACTGGACATGAAGAGCAACGTTTCGATCGCATCCTGCTCCATCAAGGCATTCTGGGACGGTGTTCGTTGTTGCAGAGGGAAGTTGCTCGCGACAGAAGGAGTGAGGCTATGGGAACCGGACTGGAATTGTGAGTTTTGAAGGGGCGGTGTTTCAGGGACCGTATTGGAATTGGACGTGTTCCACGTCTGGAGCTCCTGCTGGGAGGAGTAGCGGCGATGGCGAGGATAGGGATCGTAGTTCGAGGCTGCATATGTTCCATTGGGGTTCGGACGACGACGACTGCTGCCTCCACTGCTAGGTACTATATCCGCAGGTGGCGCGAGCCTAGGAGTCTGCTGCCCGTCCAGAGGTGCGGTTTGTGGTGGAGGCACGCTCGGGCGGGAGCTTATCGACCGGGGAAAAGACATAATCTCCATTGGACTAGCTGGTGATATCCGCGATGAACCATTGACGAAGTTGGAATTGTGCGGCATAAAGGAATCTGGCGCAGACGATGCAATGCCTTCTGGAGAATCACTGTAATATTGCCGCTCACTCCTTGACATCTCTGTCCGCGGGGAGCCGCAAGTGTGCTTCGGGCCTCGAATAGTCGATGACGACGTGGGTGACAAGCCCTGCTGCTGCCGCGAGTGGTCTCTGTCGTCGCCTCCACGCGACTGCCAGCTCCTCTCAACCTTGGCTGCGGCATATGACAGACGCGCACGAAGATGAGCGGACAGCTGGAACGGATCGCATGTTAGTGGCGCAACCGCAGACAGTTGTCTCCGCTGAAAGATCAACGTACCTCCGCGATCCTGCTCCCGTGTGAGCCTGTGCTCATTGTTCTGCGACCTCTGACGGCGCAGTTGGCGCCTGGACTCTGCGGCGCTGCCGCATGCGACGAGGGTTTAACCTCGCCAGATGCGGTTCTCTTCTGGCCCGGGACCAGTTCCACCCGGGGAGTCGTCGCTGCGGACGGACTGTCAGAAGGCGCTGTCAACGACGAGCCATTGCTCCTCACGTCGGACGCCAATGGCGCGGAAACTGCGTTCTGTGCATCTGTCTCTGCCGTCCGCGCCGCGGGTTCTGCGGGGACGCGAGACTCGCTCACCGTCGAGCGCTCCTGGCTGCCGAACCCTGCTGACGAGGACCAGGTGAGAGGCGTGAGGTCTGCGTCGGCCATGTCTGTCGACGATGTCGAGTGCGAAAGATCGCTGGACGAAGTCTGGCGCGTATCTGTGCCCGCACTCGACGCTGATATCACGGTGGGCTGGTCCGGCTGCGACACAGAGCCAGGGGCACCAACCGCGCGGCCGTCGGGCAAGTCCGCGTCTGCGCGGTGACTCCCCAGCACCATGCTCGCACTGCTATCGGTATCGGCCATGGAGGGGACGCGATGAGTCTCCGTCGCGGTAAGACGCGAGTCGGGCCCGTCCGCGCGCACGGGTTCGCGCAGGATGGACGTTGTTGAAGCGCTGAAGATGCAACGGGCGATTGCGCAAGTGGCGGCCGCGTGTTCAGGGCCGTTGGGCGACCGCCAACTTCCTCGAGAGCCTGGTGAACGCTGCAGCTGGTGACCAAGACAGAGGGGCTACTGGCCTGGAGAGAGGGGGCATCACCACTCGGTGGGCAGCTTTCCCCAAGGTATGCGGCCCAGGGTTGCACAGCTGGACAGGCGACGGGCGCGCGAATGCCCAAAGCGGCGTCTCTGTTTGCAGATGGCAGACGCTCTTCGCGTACCTGGCTCTGAAGGTGTCAACCCGCGACTCTCGACGTCTGCGCGCGCGAGGTGGGCGTTGAGATGGCACGAGCTCCGGCGAGTTGTCTCCACTGGACCGGACGCACCCGCGCGGCCCTGGTGGAGTCGGGGCGTTCTAGCGCTGGGGACCACGCAGGACAGGCAAAGGAGCGAAGAGCAGACGCAAGCACTCAAACGAGGGACAGCCAACGACGACCGACATGGAGCGGACGGTCGAGACGGCGGTGCGAGCGAGGACGAGGCGGACGACCGTCGAGCTCTCGCGGCGTTGGCGCTCGCTTGCGGCGACGCGTCTGCGCGCAGTCACGTGTATGTGCCTGAGGCAGAGATATAGATCTAGACATAAGACATCGATCATTTTATATATAAACACAGATATAGACAGAGCATCAAGACAAACAGACAGCAGGTACATGTTTTTCCCTGGTATCATATCTACACATGGCCCTTCAACACAAGAAAACAGACGCCATCCCCATGCAGCACGCAACTGTACAGGATATCATGCCGGTACACCACAACAAGCAACGGTGGAATGATCATTTCTTCTTCTTCTTGCTCCCGCCTTCTTCCTCCTGGTTCTTCCTCTTCTTCCCCTCCCTGCGCCAGAACTCATCCCGCTCCCGCTTCTCCCGCTCCGCCTTCTTCTCCAGGCTCTCCGCCAACTTGGCCCGGTAGGCCTTGCGCCGCTCCTCCTGCGCCGCCGCGCGCTTCGCCATCTTCTCGTTGCGCAGCGTCGTCAGCTTCTGCATCAGGTCGCGCGCCTTCTTCTCCTCGCCGCCGAGCACCACCGCCCGCTTCTGCATGTACGTCTTCTCCTTGCGCGGCCGCATCTGCGTGATCTGCGACTTGAACGGCAGCTCCGCCGCCAGCTGGCGCGGCACGCGCAGCGGGTTGAAGTGCCGCGCCGGCCGCTCGATCGGGCGGTAGGACGAGTCGGGCTTCTGTGGCACCGGGAGGCCCTTTTCGGCGCGCACCTCGCCCGTGAGGCGCATGCGCTGCCATCCGCTGTCGTCGGCGCCGTTCTCGTCGAGGTCCAGCAGGTTGGTCACCGGGTTGTAGAAGCGGTGCGGCTTGACCGGGTACCACGCGCGCAAGAACACAATGTCGCTCATCAGGATCTTGTCCTCGAAGGTCGCGCGGAAGTGGCCCTCCGGCTTGCTCAGCGCGCGTTTGATCTGACCGCGGATGCCCGACACCGTCCGGATGGCCGCGCCTTCAAACTTGGCGATCTCCAGTGCCGAGTTGAACATGTCCTTGATGAACGCGGTCTTCTTGAAGATCTTGTACGGGAATCCCGTCAGCTTGAGCTTCTTCACGATCTCCGTGCTCTCGTCGACGCTGAGCACCACGCCCGTAGCAGCAATCCGGAATCCCGGGTTTTTATTCGAGAACGACTGGACGGCGCAGAAACCCGTGTTGGGCGCGACCAGGGGCCCGTAGAAGGTCCCGAAACAGTGCATGTGTTCGGGCGTGTACTTGAGCATGCGGTTCCGCGTCCGGTTGTCCCAGATGCTGTAGATCGGTAGTGTCTGGAAGCGGCGCCAGCCCAGAGAGAAGATGAGAGGGTCGTTCGTCTTTAGGATCTTCTTGTGCCATCTGTGCCGCTTAATGCGCACCTGCACGTAGCCAAACCTCTCCTCCGTGGGGGACAGACCGCCGACGATGATGGGGAAGCGAGGGTTGAACTTGGCCACGAATTCGTAGGGCACCTTTTCCAGGACTATTTTGGCGTAAGTGCCTGCCTTGTAGCCTTCTGCCCGCGCCCTCGAGACAGGGTCGAGAGCATCGAACTCGGCCCGGTTGATGTCGAGCTGCTTTTGCAGCTGCGCTTTCTGCGCGTCGTACCATTCATCTTCACCAAACTTCCGTTCATCGTTCGGTTCACCCGGCGCGCGGGAGCCATCCTTCGAATTGAAGAAGCCCTCCCGGTCCTCCTCCTCGAAGCGCAGTCTCAGCTCCTCCTTCTTTTGTGCATTACGTTCACGCTCGGCTTCCATGTCCTCAGAACTCTCGCTCTTCTTGTCTGAATCCTTGTCTGCATTCTTGCCCTTGAAGACCTCTCCGGTCTCCAGGTCCTCATACTCCCCATCGCCTTCGTCATCAGACGATGCGCCATCTTCACCTGAGCCTTTATCGCCATCGGCCTTTTCGGCATTGGCCCCTGTCAATGGGGCAGTGATAAAGCGCTGTCGCAAAGATTCAATCATCTCCTCATCTTGCCACTTCTTCTCAAGCTCCTCGTAGTCGTACTCCGGGATGGCCCGATAGTCCCATTCATCATCCTTTTCGGCATTGGTTTTTTTGAAGAACTCCTCCTCGTCGTCTTCGGGCTTCTCCTCATCGTCGTCCGCTGCATCTTCGCCGCGCCATTTTCGAATGACATCTGCCGGGGCAATCGACTCGTCGTACATCATACGAGTCAGGTCAGCAATGCGGTACTTCGGTCGCTTGCTATAAAGCGCCTTCGCGTTTTCAAGCATGTTCTCCTTCCATTTGAGAGCACCGTCGTCTTCTTCATCTTCGTCCATGTCCTCGTCATCCTCAGGACCGCTCTCCAGTATCTGGTCCTCCACAGACGAGATTGAACCTAGGTCAGAGTCGCTGTCTGCAAACACGATATCACCGTCCTCGCGGCGAGCGCCTCCGTCCTGCCTCTCTCTAAAACTCGCCGCGAAGTCGGCCGGAGGGGTAACATCGACTTCCTCCTCTTCTTCGTCATCGTCATCTTTTTCTTCATCTTCGTCCAACTCCTCTTCCTCATCCTCTCCACTCTCGAAGCCCTCATCCTCGTCCTCAGCGAAATCCTCACCGTTCTGCTCTCCTTCCACAAACCTCACTTTTCTCTTCTCTTTCCGCCCAGTATCCTCTTCCTCTCCTTCTGCTGTATCTACAGTCCCTCCACCATGGAACAGGCGGACTCCCGTATCTGACTCGCCCAGCAATCGCCGTTCGTTCTGAAGGCCCATGACCAACTGCTCTCCCAGACCTCGCTCCTCATCGCCGTTCTGGGCGTCCTTGTCGAACGTCGACGACTTGACGTCGATGTAAACTGCATCTTTATCGACCAAGACACCGCCGACATCCGACATAGGCGCGTACAGCAGTCTCTGCTTTTCGCCTAATTTCCTTCTTTGCGCTTTGCCAGTCGCTTTGGCAATCTGCTGATCCATGTACGGTGTCGGACACGGATCCGGGAGAGCCTCAATGGCAGACACGGTAAGATCCCCAACACCAGGGACATGTACGCGGGCTCCTTGCGCAGGGAAGTTCGTACCGCGCAGATAACCGTAGAGCGCGACAGTCCGGTCGCACTTTGGATCTTCTTCGATCTGGGTGGGCGGAGTGATGTCTAGGAAGCGGTCTGCGAGAGCGTAGGGGTGCGAATTGCGCCACACTAAGGGACGCGGGTTCTTCATGACGGAGAGGAAGCGGGAGAGGTTGTGGATCTCGCGGTCCGGGTAGCGGCCGTTGATGACGCCGGAGAGGTAGAAGAGCTTCGCGCCCTGGTAGAGTTCGCTCCAGAAACGGTGCTTGAGCCGCTTCTTGGCGGTGCGCAGCGTGCTCTGCTTCTTGAACAGGTCGAGATGGGTGAGGATACCAAACACGTTGCCCGGCATGCCGGTCGCCGCGAGAACGTTCAAGAATTCCATCGTCTCCATCTCAAAGCCGTAGTTCCCGTCGATCATGAGCAGCACGATGTCTGCGATCTTGGCCACATCGATCATGCTGGCCAGGGAGTCGGAGGGGCATTCGAGGAAAGTAAGCCGCTTTCGCTTGGAGGTCACGACGGTGAGCGGCCCCTTGGGCGAGCTGAGAGTCTGCTTGGAGTAGCGCCTGATCAAGGATTTTATGAGCGTAGTTTTACCGACCTGCAAGCAAGCGATCGAAGTCAGCATCAGTCCCATCGGGCTCACATTTCTCCATCGAAACCAGAGGACAGAATGATAGAACATACCCCCGGAGGTCCAACGACAGCAACGATAGTCGGGGGTGCCTCTTCGGGCAGGCGATCCACGAGGGGCACATGGAGCCTCTTCTCCTTGACCTATATCCCGTAAAAAAAGATAATCAGCCCTGTAATTCCCATTGTAACCCAACATCCGCATAGCGGAGTGGTAATGCGCATCGGGAATAGAACAAAAAGGATAAACGCACATCGTGAGATCTTTGCGCCTGCCTCTTCCCTTTCCCGGGATTTGCGATCGCAAAGGCCTTGGGGTTCGGGCCTGCAGTCAAGAATCACATCTATGTCAGCGGCATGCCCCAGGCTTTCCATCGCGGCTCAAAAAGGAAGCACACATACCTTCGTACTTCTTTTTCTCCTTGGGGGCCCGGTGAGGCTTGTTCTGTTGGTCTTCCATATTGGAAGGTGGAAGTCGAGGTCACAGCCTGCTTCCTTGCTGCTGCAACAGCAAAAAACCAAAAGCCGCCTGCTCTCTTTTCCCTTCGATGCTCTCTCCGCTCTCCACCGACCAAAATTATTCTCTGCTTTCGGCCCCGGCGCGGATTTTCAGAGGCGCCGATGGAGCGGACCAGAAAAAGTTATCCTCTCTGCCGGGTTTAGCGTGTTTTTTTCTTTGGGTCGGGTCGGGTCGGGACCCGCGCTAATTTATATTAGGATAGTTTATCCGAGTCCCGCCAGGTCGCGGTTAGGGCTAGCCCTGATTTCCGCCACGGGCGACGGAGCGCTTTCCCGCCCAGTTCGCATCTACTCCGTCCATAGGAAGCTCGCCCTATAATTGCTCTAGGTGACTACTAGTAAGCTTCCACTTTGCTTGTCCACCAGGAACTTCGCCATATTCTTCTTTTGCCTCCTGCTCTTGCTGTGATCCGGACCACTCGCCCCAGACGCAGCTTGCAGCTCTTCAGCACATGCTTTTTAGGCAGACAGGATGTATGTTAACTATTAAGGCAAGCTAAAACGTCTGATGTTGTCATTTCAATTGGGGTTTAAGGCTTATGTTTGATTTAGCAGCATAAATAGCTCCTAATAAAGATGCTCAGGACCACACATATACTTGCAAAGAGCATTCAGTTTCCAGAGTTCCAACAACAATCTAAATCAGGAAAACATTTGGAATAATGGAGTCGTGCTATGTTTCCTCGCCTTGAATCGAAAGGCAAAATACAACATCATCCCTTGAGATTCATGATGTTCATCTACTCCGATCCAGGCAAATGCTACCACAGAGCGGACCTACGCAGGAGGAGGTCTTTTAGCGGTCTGAGACTGCCACATTCAATAAGAAATTCCTGTCAATATGTACTCTAATGATACTGGCATTGATTAACAGACGATCGATCTGGAGTAAAATAGAAACTAAAGTTAATAACAGCTTCTGATATTCCTATACCTGTTCCCTAACATCATCAGGTAGTATATAAAAACTCGGGACCACCATGGCTCCTTCTAGCTCGCGCATTCAGTCCGACGTATATCAATTCCTGCACAATCGCGAGGCACAGACCAGAGGCTACCAGCACGATCATTATCAAAAGACCCGTGGGATAGCTGTAGTCGGTTTGAGTCCGAGTTAGCTAGCCAGGAATCTTGAAGTGTATATTGCATAGTCTAGTCTAGGTTCCGGGCTTTGAAGTCTTCTTTTCTTCTGCCTTGGAGTTTCGAGGAAAGGAGAACAACAGAGAGAACGTGAAGGTAAGGGCATGCATGCATGTAACTTACAATGGACCATCGCCGCTACGGAATATCTGTGTCCCAGCCATCAAACCGGAGATTGCACTCATGACCCCTTTCGCATCGGAGTTAGCTTTTCAAGCTGTAAAGGAGAAATTTTTTAAAAAAAAGAATAAACATCGCTTACACATCCTTTTAAAAGAGATCGTCAGTAAATCGCCAGCTTCAGGAAAGCAAAGCAGAAGCACGTCTGTACTCACGCAATAGCAACACTCCTCTCCGTCGGCTCCCGACAGTTAAGCTGCACCCACGTGTTGTGGACGGGATGATATCCCACCGCGAACGCGTTGACCGCAGTCCAGAGCCCAACGTGGCTCCATCTCCCGACCACATGCGGCTGCACCGTCCTCGTCACGATCAGGGCGACGAGGTAGCACGCGATGGCCAGGATGACCGCGAGGCCTCGCTTGCCGGTGCGGTCGCTGATCCAGGCGAAGAAGAAGACGACGGGGAGAGCAAGGAAGGCGCCGATGGCAGCGATGGCGTTGGCTTTGACACGGTCGAAGCCGAGAGACCTATCCGTTTCCAAGTATCAGTATCGTTGGAGGGGGGGGGGGGGGGGGGGGGGGGAAGGGAACAGGTCGTTTCCGCCAGCAGCGGATATATAGATATGTATACATACATAATGATACTAGGCGTATACGTTGTCAAAGGACTCCAGGTGGAAAACACGCAAGCCGTCGCAAGGTAGTGCAGCCACCGGCGGTAATTCTTCAGCGTTCTCCAAACCCCTTTTAACGGGATATTCTTTCCCTGCGCCCCTTTCTTCTTCTCTTGGCCGTCTCGCTCCAGTCTTTTACGGAGGGTGAACTTCTCCTCTTCCGAGAAACGGAAGAACCCCTTACGCATGAGGGGCTGGGGGTCGTCTGGGCTCCCTGGAAGCATCAGAAACAGGAGGAGCGAAATGAAAATCGTCCATACGCCCTCGACTGATCAATAATATTAGCATTCCTGTCTGTACTAACGTACATACCTACTAGGGAACCTATGTGCAATGTGCAGTTACATACTCAAGAAAATCCACTGCCACCCACTGAGCCCCCTCTTCCCATCGAGCCGCAAGATCCCCGCGCCCAGGAGCGGCGAGATCGCATTCCCACCGAACATGCCGAAGAAGAGCACCGCGACCCTCCTCGCCAGCTCGCGCCGCGTGTACCACGTCGACAGCGTGTATATCGCACCGGGGATATATCCCGCCTCGGCCAGGCCGAGCAGGCTGCGGGAGACGAGGAACCCGGCTCGGTTGCGGACGAAGATCTGCAGTGTCGCGATGAGGCCGAACGTGAAGACTTGTGCGGTGATCCATTTCCAGGGTCCGATCTATATAGGTAGCTATATGTCAGTATTATACTTGGGGCGTCAAGTCACCACGATTAGTGTATTGATGTTTACATCACGCGGATTTTTGAAGAACACTACTAACCCTCTGAAGAAGCATATTCGACGGTATCTCCAGCAGCACGATTCCCAGGAACATCAGCTGGTTCCCCAGATTGATCGTGTTCTGGGTGACCGATATATCCCGTGCAAAGTTCCCCGTCAGGGCGCTCCCAATGTTCATGCGATCCAGTTGGAACACGGTAAGCCCCAGCAGGAGCAGCAGGAGCACTGACAAGTCGACTCTGTCGTGGTCATTGGAATATGTTAGTAAAAGGAGCGAAAAAATCACCTTAAACAAGTATTTGCAAGAACTTTGAAGAAGCTAACGAACTTCATACGTGCTCGAACCTCAGCCCAGCCCGCATCATCGTTTTCAACTATTGCGGATGAATCCTCTGTTAACTGCTCCTGTGGCGTTTTCAACTTCATGATTGGCAGTTTGGATCCGGAGGGGGTGGTTATATCGAGAATTGATACTATTATAGAGACCCAGTGGAAAATGTCGGTTGCTGTTTAGGACTTACAGAAGTGAATCCCTCATCATGGATGTGCGGAGATAAGATGGGAACAATAATGCGAGGTAGATCAGTCACAAACAAATAGAACTAAGTATCCCTACATTATTACTCCTGTGCTCAAGCAGCAATATTTGAACCCAATCAATCCCCTCAAGGACCGGGGAGAGTTGAAACAATTTAGGGTTCGGGATTTGAAAAAACTGATCTACGGGGATAGCTTGTGGCTCCGCTCTCTTGCGTTCCAAGCTAAAAACAGGAGGTTCAGAGGTTGAGATGGCGAATCTGCACTGGTTACTTGCTAAATCCGGTCCGGTCTGGTTGTTGTAAATGTAGGGCAGGATTGCGTGACCGGGACTTGAGATGGGTGACGTTAGTCTAGATCCTTGGCAACTTACTGGGTCACGGTGATCCCAGCTAGTATCTCTTCGGAATAATAATTCTCACGGGAGGAGTCCGTAGTCCTGTGCTTTGCCAGATCTGGTTGCTCAGGTTTGAATCCATCGACCCGGGCTTACAGGAAAGCAAGTTGACAAAAGTGATTACTGGAGCTGAGGGACACACTTTCCTGCTTGGCTGTATATATGCACTATTAAAGGATTTAAATAAAACAATACACTCTTTGAGAGTGGAAATTGCTCCTCTACACCTCGAAGAGCATGGACAACTGGTCTACAGTTTAGAAGCTCTTCTTTCAAACACCTCAGCGATACTTGATCCAGCCTCATTTGCCCTTTTCCACATTTGGATCCGTCTTTGATGGCCAGCACGGAATGTATCCACCCATCGCGGATCGAACTTGGGCAGTCTTCGTCCGGGCTGGCCGTGTGGAGGATTCCCGGCCAGTTTCCTTACCAGCTCAAAGTATTCCTCGAAGTGAGGGTTAAGAGCTGTGAATGGCGTACTGTCGCCCCGCTCCTTGATTCTGTCGGCTTCCCATTTCTTTTGCTCCTCTATTGGCGGGAGTTTAGCCCTTCCGGCAAAGACTCGAGCTGCCAGCACGGCTTGCCATTCAAAGACTTTGAAGGTAAACCCAGCAGCAACCTAAGAGCTGTCAGCTGCAAGTGATGCCGTTCGGCGTTAAACAAGAAAACATACCGCTCCGATAAAGGCAAGTGTCGGATCCTGCATGTGGAAGATGTGCAGATACAGGCCAGGGACTCTGTTGTTCCTTATTTCAACATCGGGCAAAAATGGAAGAGTCCATGTGTAACCGGTGCCGAATATGATATGATCAACATCTGAGATCGAGGTGCCATCTTCAAAGAAGACCGTGCGGTTGTGGGTGCTGATATGGGATATCGGGGGTCGGAGCTTAATCTTTGGGTGCTTGAATGCCTCATCGCCAAAGTATGCATTGTATCTGCCACGCACGACAGCATTGATGGGAGTTTCGGCAATGTCAATCAAGCTCACCGCAGTATCTGCCCCTGACACAGACGCTCCAACTGTGACAACTCTCTGCTGATGTCAGATGCAGACGGCCAACCTATCAACATGTTTTCACTTACCTTTCCACGATACTTTTCAGGATTTCTAAAACCCTTTGTATGCTCAACACTCCCAGGGTAGGCAGCAGCAAATTCCTTGAGCCATTTAATGTAAGGTATATATGGAACGCTATAATGCCCTGTAGCTACCACTAAGGCATCAAATTTCTCTTGCCACCAGTAGTCATATTTTGCTGCTGGTCCCTGGCGCCGCAATGTCAAGACCCATTTATTGGAACTCTGCTCCTTGTGGGCCCTCTCAACAGTTGTGTTATATTCGACAAGGTCTTGATATCCATTGCGATTTAAGAGGTCTTCAATATACTGCCGTATCACAGAGTGGTGCCGGAACGGGGTATCAGGCCCGTGAATTTTAACCGAGCTCGATGAACGAATTTCCGGAATAGGCTCTCGTGAAAATTCCATGATTGAAGCATCGATGTTTGCTTCTAATGTTCGATACACAGGCGTATCCGTAAAGCGATGCTTTGAGGACCGCGGTGTATAACAAGGAAATGTTTTGGGGATTTCAATGGGTCCATCAGCTGTCCGATTGGCAAGTGCATCAAAGTCTGAGAGCGCTGGTGGCTCTTTATCGTCGTAGATCCTGAAGTACAGTCCCTGTCAGCACGTTATATACATTGAAAACTCCATACACTGAACAAAGAGATAAGGCAGAGACAAACCAGCATCCTCCGGCTTTCTCGCGTCTCTCAAAGACCCGAATCAAGTCAAAAGCCTTCTCCTGTGCGAAGGCATCCACTGCGATGGCACCTGCGGGACCTGCCCCAATGATAGCCACGCTTTTGATGTTCGACATTCCCGCGCCGTCTTCTTCCTTGCAGCCCTGACGATGACCAGTTAATGATGAAGAACATTAAATCGAGAATAATTTGGACCCTTTCATTGCATCCTAACTATGTAGCACCCAGTGAAGCTATTGATCCAAACACCGATATGCGTCCTTATGGATTTGGTTGAATCCCGAGAGGATGCCCAGAAAGCACGTCATCTCCGCGTTTCACAGCGTGATCACTATCGCCCACATGGCGCTCCACAGTAACCTCCCTCCCGAAGTAGCGGTGGATGGACGCAGAAACAGAAGTTGACCACTGCCATTCCATGTAGATTAAGTACAGTACTACTGGGCGGACGGCTGATCCTGATGGGGAAACTTCCCGGCCACCGGTCGGTCATAGGCTGTCCTTGCTAGGACGGGTTATGTCCTTGGGATTGCTGTTATTCCTAGCCTGATAATCTGGGTTTTGTGCACAGGAGGGAACGATTGAGGTGTCGGAGCCATTTACTTTCCTTGGATCTCAAGAACTATCCATTGCGCGTTCACGAACAGTCCAAGAGCTGTTTCATGTTGCAAAGTATTCACTTGAGAAAAGAGGTAAGGTTAATAAGGGTAGTTCTGTTCATCTGTTCGTCCATGTAGGAGAATATTTGAATATCCGCGACGAAATGCTAGTTGAAACAGCTGTAACATGATGAGAGTAGCGCAGAAGGGAGGTAGAGGACATAGAATAGAAGTCAAGGGCGATATCGCAAAGGCAGGCAGCGCAAGTATCGACTGTAAGATCTCTCCAGAAAGAGTTGTTCATGTTGAATGTAAGCATCAGTGACAAGACAAGGACGGTAAAGAGTATTGTTTCATCGCTGGGGAAGCTTTAGCCACAGGCAGAGCACAGCGCGGGCCAAATTCCAGGAGTATCTAGCATCTCCCGCTGCCTACTTTTGTCCGCTCCCTTAAAACTCTCTTTCTTCAGCAGAAGGAGCATTTGTGAGATCCATTATTATTTTAAAATATCTGTCCCATACTCAAGCTCGGTTAGGGTAGATATCCTCTTTAGGCAGGTACAATCCTTCCCGTACCTCGGTGCGCAGCTGACAGGGGCGGGGTCCGAGAACGGACCGATGCTAGTCTGATCTGGGCAAGTTTATCCGAGATTCAGTTAGGGCTAGCCCTGGTTTCCGTCGCGGGTGACGGTTATCCGGGGTTATCTATGGAGCTCGCCTCTAGGTACGGTGATCGATTTGGTGAGCCCGGAGGAGAGTACGGAGGCCGCAGGCGGGGCAGCTTACCGTCCGAGATGATGATAAGGGCGCGGAGTGTCTCCGAGCTTGGTCTAGGAGTGATGGACTTTCTCTGCTGTTTTTTCTTTCCTTTTTGACATGCAGAGGTACAGTTGACCTACTCGGAGTTTTCCTGAAGAATTAATACACTTCATTCATAGTAGCGCACAGAATCTGGACCCAATGGCTACCCCGCGTCGTCCTCCCCCCGCATATGATGCCCCTCCCTCCTCATCGGTCCACGCCTCTTCCCCGGTTTATAGAGCCATCGCTGCGACTGCTTCCGAACCCTCTGCCCGCATCCTGGAAACCTCTTTTACAATCCGCCCATGCTCGGGCCAGGCATGGAAGGTCCGTGCAGGCCAGATCTGCCGGATCACCACGCCCCGCGGTCCCCAGGTGGGCGACCTGAACATCTGGAATGCGAACAACCCGCGAGAGCGGATGTGGGCTGCCCGGACGCGGCAGATCCACGCTTCTCACGTCTCTGTCGGAGACCGGCTGTGGTCGAACCTACCGTATCTGCGGCCGCTGGTGACGATCACGGGTGACTCTCTGGGCGGTGGGCAGCTCGACAAGGTGATAGGGGAGGATGGTAAGAGAAGAAAGGACGTGGGCTTCGGGACTTCAAAATGGGGCGGACGTGTCCATGACCTGCTGGGCACGAGGTGTGATCCCTACGTCAACCTGCTCATGGGCGGGGAGCCCTTCGACTTCCACTGTCACTCCAACCTGACACGCGCTGTGGCGCCGTTCGGCCTGACGGAGCTGGATGTGCACGACGTGCTGAATGTCTTCCAGGTGACAGGATTGGACGAGGAGGGAAGGTATTTCATGGAGACGTGTCCCGCGAAGGAAGGGGATTACTTTGAGTTCTTTGCGGAGGTCGATGTGCTGTGTGCCCTGTCTACATGCCCGGGAGGTAAGCATGCTCTATACAGGTAATCCGGCTGATGTTGCTAACTGTGTATCTCCTCAGGGGACCTTTCGGCCTGGGGCTGGGAGGACAAAGCGGACGGCGATATGGCGGCGACTACCCGTCCACTTGGCGTCGAGGTGTACACACTGGCGGATCAGTCAATCCTGAAAGACTGGAAGCAGCCTGAATACCCAAAGTACACCGGCATGCACGGCATGAAGATGCCTGCCAGAGCAGACCCAGAAGGGTCGAATTACTGCGGGGTTTGATTGGCCCGCGACGCAGAGCAAGACAAGAGGTCATGGCAATTGTGGGACAAATCTCTCGGGCATTTTAGGCCCTCAACACTGCCGGGATCGGCGAGGTTGCTTCTGTCTGTTTGAAAACGCTGGAATTGTTGGAGCTAAAAGAAAGATTCGTCATGCTGAACGGATATGTTGTCCAGGGAAGCGACCAGTAGTGCAACTGTAACCACTCTGCTCAACAATAAAACTGAAAGAAAGCGACATCGGGATTTCAGTAGACACCAATGAATTGCCAGAGCTCAATTTAGACATATGTAACAGTCATGAGGCGACCTAAACGCCAAGGCACCCTACTTCTGTGACACTGCGTGGCATCTGCCCCACGGCTGCGACGTGTCAAGGATACTTTTATGGTCGTCGATTCTCACAACAGTCAGGGAGAAGATAGCACGCAGAACCCGGCCTTGTAAGTGACTAAGCCTGACTCTGCCTGGCGACGGCTATCTGCTGGCACAATCTGAGGATTTCCTGGCGGATCTGCGGCGCCAGGGACGTCCGGGCTGTCTCCCACTGAATATAAAGAGTCCAATCGAGGATTCATTCGATGAAAAGACATCCAAACAGACGTGATCTCGTTGAGAAGGAGATGAGGGAGCGTGCAGACGGATGTATTCTTATTCGATCGAGAACTTCACCTCTTTCTATTGTCTGCAGAGACTACTCAGCAAAGCGGGATCTTTTTGTGTAGTGCAGGCACCATGATGCAGGATCGAAACACCGTCCGTTCGGACAGGGAGGCGGGCTGAGCTGCCTGCAGGCCTACCCATGTATAGTCGTACACAGACTGCTGCAGGGACCAGGAACAAATGCAGGAAACCTAGATGTGACAGACAGGCATAGGGCACAATGACAAGGGATTGCCCGTAGACAAGGGGAGGGCGCCGGACTGGCGCTGGAGAGGTGGCATCACCGGCGTACGACTTGGTCCTCTCCGGACGCCTCCTGGACCGTGCCCGCTGTCGTCTCCAGCCCAGGGGCGATCACGGCAGGCCACGTGACAACCCCGCGTCCTTGCGTCATCGCCATCGCCCGCCAAGATCCCAGTCTCCCAGCGATGGCGAAGGCAGGGCACGTTGGATGCTGGCGGAGGCAACAGGATGGGCCATGTGTAGGCTGCAGAGACAGGCGTAGGGAGCTCGACAGGGAAGGAGGACCTTGGGGAGTTGCACTGGAGTCGGTGGAGGAGCGAAGACGCTCGACGCTGTAATAGCAGCATGAACTCGATGTAGCAGCGAGGGGAGCGGTGGAGTACAGAAAGAGAAACACCACCGCAGAGATCCACGGAACACCTGGCAGAGGCCGCGGGCGACAGCGCGAGGCCACCTGATGCAGCAGGGCTCCCGATCAGGCGAACCCTGTTCCGTGCTCCTCCATCATTCGCCCGTCGCGGGGGCGGATGGCATATCATCTCATCTTCCACCGTTATCGTTTCACAGGCCCCATCTTCAGGCGAGTCACCGCCCGCGCCCCATATAAAGGCTGCTCCCCGCCCCGTCTCTTCGTCCCCGACATCCTCACCGGTTTGCTACACGCAAGCTCTAAGATCATCATCCGTTCTTCCCCAAGACTCTCATCCTGTCTATCGTGACCACCCGCACATTCCGCTCAGCCCTCTTCCCCGCAACTCCGTTTATCGTGGGATCATAGCACTTCGTCGGCCAAGATGCTGTTCAACGTTCGTCCCTCACATTTCTCTAATCTCCTCCTTCATCAGCTAATGGTAGCTGCCTAGGTCACCCTCAAGAAGGACGCCTCCCCGGAGGAGCTCGAGAAGTACGTCCGGTGCCTCGACGGTCCTGTCTTTTAGGCACCCCGCTGACACGTACTCTTACACAGGGCCAAGGAACACGCAAAGGCCAACGGAGGCGTCATCAAACACGAGTACACCCTCATCAAGGGCTTCACGTAAGCTGCCACCCTCTCCTCCCTCTCCCTCTCATGTCGACTCCCACGCATCGCCCCTCCCCCTGGGGCTGCAGAACACGTCCAGCTGACCCGCCCGCCTTAGTGTCGAGTATCCCGATGACCAAGTCAACGTCCTCCAGACGAATGAGCACGTCCATGTTGAGCAGGACGGCGAGGTGAAGACGCAGTGATCAAGCAAACAAAACCTTTCCGAGCACCGAAAAGGTATTCAACTCCTATCGCAGGAGTCTAGAAGCAAGCCAAATCATGAACGGAGATAGAATCGAGTCTAGCAAGGAAAGGAATCTCCTGACCATCGCAGGCTGGTGGCCATCAGATCACCCTTCCGCTAGCCCCGTTGTGTCAGTCCGGTGCTGGATTTCTACACATGATGTATGCATGACTATTGATGTATCACGAGCATGAAACGAAACAGATCAGGGATTTCTACATGATGGGTCATGTATGGCTGGGACTCTGCTGAGCATGAGTGGCCGGACAAGATTCCAATCAGTTATCTGATCTGATTTCTACACGTATCATACTTCTACTCTGTCAATCGATCAGCATTTTTCTTACCTCGTTCAATCTCATTAAGTAACCTTCAGATGTCATATCTTGAGATGGATGCATTCGCTCCACCCCACCGATCCAATCCCATCCATCCCCCCACCTCAGATACTTCTCAAGACCCCTCAATCCCGTTTCCTCTTTGACCGCCCTGCAGCGAAGCTTGATTCGCTGGAGTTAAACATTATGCATGCTACTGGACATGTAAGCCACGGCCTCGCCGTCTTAGCCGCGATAAGTCAAGGAAGCGTGGGGTGCACCGCTGATCCTGCGCCCTTTTCTTCTGATCCTCTGGCAAAGTAAGGCCTTGAGTTTTCCAAAAGCTGCCACACTCATAAATGATCTCCTAACGCTTGGTTTTAATAATTCAAAGAATGTTGAAAGGTATCTCCCGAAGATTTTGTCTCGAGAGCTGTACTGTACGGTCCTTTCTTATCCCGTTCCAGGGCATATGAAGAGTGCAGTTTGTACGGTAGTGTATGACTTGTCGACCTTCTAGTTCAGAGGTCCATTATACTTCGTACTAGCTAGTCCTGCAGGACTATTAGTGGCAGTTTACTCGAAAGCATGAAAACTTGGCAGCCTTGTCTGGGATATCTGTCAAGTGGTGGTGTTCTCGCTCAGAACAGCTGGTGCGAGTATTAAGGCTTGAATGAAGCATAAAATCATTTCTCCCAGTGCATCAGCGATAAAGAGTTGCAGGTTGAAATTTTCCGGAGTAAAGGAAAGATGAGTTCACAACGACTGGCAATAAGCTTGCGGCGGCATCATGTATGGTCATGGTCAATGAGTAACCACATATCCAGACTTCAGACAAGCTAAGATAAAATCTTCTGATGCTCCAATGCATTATGCCGATTTATTACTGCCAAAGTTAAATGAGTAAAAAAAAAGTGGTGATGCAGCACAGAAATGAAGCTGTCTGTCACCGTCAAACAACTCTGAAAAAAGGCCGGGGTAGCGCCCCGCGACCCACGCCGCCCGGAGCACGCGAGCTTCCGCGCGGCCGGAGTCATGGAGAGTCATGATCAGCCCAGCCTGCTCGTCCACTCTCTCTTCCCCAGGCTGTCACCAGGCTCGCCCAAAGACACGGTGCGCAGAAGAACTCGCAGCATGGCTAGCCATCGCGATGGCATCCCTTCGAGTCTCCCACGCTTTCCGTTCGAGACATAGACCCCGCCGTGTCCCTTCCCTGGCCACCAAAAACCTCCCCAATGGGTCCTGCTACACTACCTCGCCGTTACAAGAACACTGCTGGTCGAATCCTTCATCCCGCTACGATGTAGCGAACGACAAGGTTGCACGGCTTGCGGCCAGCCGTCGACCACCATTGACTCTGGGAGATCTTCTCAAGTGAGTCACTTGACGAATGGATGGGATATTTCGACTTGGTTGAGACGGAATACTGATCGCCACGCTTTCCCAGACACGGCCGGCCCCCTCTGTCCAAGGATGCCCTTCTTGCATCGGCCAACTTCACCCTCTCCCTTCTTCCTGCTCGACTGGCGGCTCGGATCCAGGCTCTGCGGAACCTCCCCTTCATCGTGGTCTCCAACCCGCACATCTCCAAGATCTACCACAATTACCTACATTCCTTCAACACCCTCCTCCCTTACCAGCAGCGGAAGATAACGACCCTGGAGGAGGAGAAGCAGTTCACGGAGGTGATGGCAGACCTGGTCCAGACACACACAAACACCATCCCGGTCCTCGCGCGCGGCTTCCTGGAGTGCAGAAAGTACATCAGCCCGGCTGAGGTCACCAAGTTTCTGGACACCCACCTTCGCGCGAGGATCGGAACCAGGCTGATTGCGGAGCAGCATCTGGCTCTGCACTATGCCTCGCAGCCCGTCAGCGACGGGAACCCGGACTCGTCGTCGGCGCAGAGACAGCCGATCCCCTCGAACTATACTGGCGTGATCGACACCGCTTTGCGGCCTGCGCGCATCATCAAGTCATGCGAGGATTTTGTGGCAGAGATATGTGAGCTGAAGTATGGCGTCCGACCGAGCGTTGTTATCGGTGGGGAACCGGACGCGAGCTTCGCACACGTCCCGGTGCATATCGAGTATATCATCACTGAGCTCTTGAAGAATGCGTTCCGTGCCGTTGTTGAGTCTGGAAACTATCGAGAGCCCGTCGAGGTGACGATCGCTGCGGCGCCGGACGTGCCGGGAACTCATGTCCAAGAGGTGCCAGAGCGACCAGGGAGCAGCGCCAGCAGCCGGACCGGCGCAGAAAACACAAGCGCCAGTGCCGATGAATCCGTTGCAAACGAGTCAATCAGACTCTCGAGTCCTTCGTCGCAATGTATCACGATCAGGATCCGTGACCGTGGTGGCGGGATCCCTCCAGAGGTCTTGCCCCATATATGGTCGTATAGCTTTACGACCTACTCAGACGATCTTCCGGGTTCCGACAACGGGAATATCGATGGTCTGAACACGTTATCGAGCAGTGGCGGCCATACAAGCAGTATTGCTGGGCTCGGATATGGATTGCCTTTGAGCAGGGCTTATGCGGAGTACTTTGGTGGCAGCATTGCTGTGCAGAGTCTCTGGGGATGGGGCACGGATGTTTACCTTACGCTGCAGGGCGTTGCGAATGTTTAATGAGATGGAATTGTTTTTGCCATATTGTGCAATATACAACAGAAATACTTTGTGTCTAGCTCTGTTCTCGAGGTGTACGGCTACGAAAAAGTCGGTTTGATTTTCCCACATGCTCTATCCGCCAGTCTACGTTTCATGAGCACCTCATACACATGTCTTGCCCACGCGCAGCAGACCGCCCTCGTGTCCTTGGGGTCAATGATCTCCTCGACGCCAAAGGCGTTTGCTGTCAGCACCCGATTCATCAACAGCGTGTATTCCTCTTCCAGTTAGTCCCCTGTACCGTTCGGCCTTCCTGCTGGCCTTCCCTGCCTCCCGTAGCTCGTGCCGGTGTCCGACCTCGATGCCGCCCTCGAGGGCGGCAGCGAGCCCCAGTTCCCAGACGGCCAGGCCACCTGCATGACGGGATCGAGGGCTCCGAGTATGACGCCCCCCTGTGACGCCGAAGACGCGTCGGGTGATGATGCTGAAGATGGAGATAGGCGTGGTGGTGGTGTTGTAGTTAGTAGGTCTTTGCCAGGTCGACATCTCAGTGCATGGTAGGTGGCCGTCTGTTCTGCGAGGGTTTTGACGGGGTAGCCAGCTGGAAACATCCATTAGTCGTACGCCACGTACATCAAGGACATTATTATTGCATATTGCGGGAAAAAAAGGATGTTGGGACAAAAAGGCCCGGGTTCGGTCCGGAGAAAAGAATACTCACGGGATATCTACGAACTGTATACAACACAGGAAAGATTCATCACATCACATCGCAGAGTTTTTTTTTTTTTTTTTTCAACTCAATTCTCAACAGCCGCAGTCTGCTCAGTTTCTCTGTCTAGCTTTTCCCGCCGCACCTATCCATGGAGCGCCACCACGCCATTCAAACCTCGCACGCAGTTCAACGAGATAGATGATTCCCGACCGGATCCGATCCTCCTCACCTCACCGCAGTCTATGTAGGTCTTCATGCGCCGCTTCCGTCCATGACATCCTATCTTCCTCAATCCCGACCCTCCGCGGAGGCGACCCCCTCGAACCCGAGACGCAAGACACATCGTCCTCCCGATGTCCGGGAAACTGGTCACCTCGAGGTGCTGCTCGCCGAGGAGAGACGAGGAGCACGAGACCGATGTGATTGTGTTCGTGGGGCAGATGAAGATGGAGCTGGGAGTGAGGAGGCCGCGGGCGGGGAGGGTGCGGTGGGTTTTGGATGTTGATCATGTTGAGGATGAGGATGAGGATGGGGGAGGGGCAGGGGGTGGGGTGGATGTTGCAGAGGGGGCGTTGTTGGTTAAGTTAGAGGAGAAGGATGTTGGGGGAGGTAGGGTGGTGAATCTAAAGGGGAAGTTGTGAGGTACTGCCTATAAAGGACTTGCTTCCGCTGGAGAGGAGGTTCGTCTGTGGTGGTACATGATAGGGGCTTAATTATATATTACATGTAGTTCTTGTAGTAGGTTTGGTCATATATGTTACATAGATACTAAGGTGGTTTACCCATACGGTACATGCATACCTCATATATCGATACACATCAGGAAGAGAAGCGAAACGCATCGACTCGAATCCTCCTTGAACCCTTCACCTTCTTGATCGCGCCAATCAGCCCCTTCGCCCAGCTGAACCGCCCCGGATCCACCCCGATCGAGCCCTTCGCCATCTCCCCCGTCACGGGGTCGTGCCAGCATCCGTCCCTGGGGTCCACGGCCCCGTAGGCCGCCGTGTTCTGGTTGTGGTTGATCATGTCGAGCCACTCGCGGCAGATGAGCGGCGAGTCGAGGAGGAGGTTGATCTCCTGCGAATGGTAGAAGGACTGCGTGTCGAGGTTGCCGTTTCCTGGTGTTGTCGTGAGTATCTGCTTATTTGTATAAACAGTTTGTACAAGGCGATTTGATTGACGGCATACCCTGAATAGCCACGCTCTCGTCAACGATCATGAGCTTGATATGGCAGCTCCGGCTCTTGAATTTATTATGGACCGGCCGCGTCTGATCCTTGGCGACGTAGTTGTATATCCGCAGCCGGGACCGCTCCTCGTCCGTCCGGAGAGACCGGTACAGGCGGTTCGCGACGATCTCGTTCGTGCCGTTCTGGAAGGGCAATAGCTCCCCCGGGTCGTTGTACCCAAGGCACAGGTAGCATGTGACGACGACGCCCCGGCGGACGGCGTTGAGGACCTGTACCAGGATCGGCTCGGCGTTCATGTTGGGTGTCTGGATGAATATCGAGCGCTTCGCGTTCTGCATGGCGGAGAGGAAGGCGACGTTTTGGGGGGTGTAGGTGCTGACGTGGTTTGGTGCTGAACTCATGAAGATTTAATGAGCTTCACATGTGCTTTTGAATCTGAAGTCCCGAAGTCTTGCACTTACCACCCCAGGGCTCTCTGTTGACCATCGCCATGGGAAATGGCTCATGAGGCGGATGTTGGACATACAGCTTCATTCGCTGGTCCTGATCGGATTCCGGAGCGTCACCCTTTGTAGAGGGCTGAATCGTCGTATCTGGAACATGTCAGAAGGCCGTATTCAAGAATATCAAGGGTAAAAACACACTCAAGTGGCGAGTCACTGCCTGTGTCCTGGTTTCGTTCCCCCTGGGCTCTAGGGTGCCGTTGACTCTCCATGCTTCCGAGCTGACATCCGGGTCGTAATGAGGATCCGCTGTAGTATGTTCTGGTGGCGGCTTGGCCCCATTGTGATCTATTTTTTGCGTCGTTTGCTGCGTTGAGAAGCTTGGAGGCGGGGCAGACGTTGCAGGAGATCCAAGCATCGGGAGCGGAGGATCAAAGGACCTCTTCCCCCAAGAAATGATCGCCATGTCGTAAAACGAGTCGACAATGGGTCCTTCAACGCGGACCAGCATTTCCAGATTGTCGTTATCCATAAAGTTGCTGCTCTGAAGCAGCACGACTCGCCGGTCGACGATCATAAATTTGGCGTGGAAAGTCCCGAGTATCGGGCGATGAAAGTTGACGACTTGCAGATCGATGTTTGGTATATCTTCTGGCGGAGGAAGCCTTACTTTTGGTCCGGTATACTCCTTCTCTGATACTCTTTGGCGATTGTTAAATAGCTAAAAGGTCGTTAGACCTCGATTCAGAGGAGCTTTAGTCCAGGAGGAAGGATCACCTGTCCGATATTCCCACGATCGTAGATAATCTTCACCACGACCTTGCTTCTACGCTCCCCAGCCCGCCTTGACAATTCACGAAGGGCGTTTGTTACCAATGTCGACGCATCAGAGAAGATCCAGAAATTTGTCCCTAGGAAGACCTCCTTTTCCGCTCGTACAATACAATTCGAGACGTGGCGGCACAGATCTGGCAGAGGGGCCATAATAGTTAAGGGAAGGACACCGCTGCTTCCCATCAGCGATGGAGATACAACTCCCGCGAGAGGATCCGTTTCCAGAGTGCATAGCACATCGTGATATATCTGTGCTAGCGGTCAGAAGACGTTAAATGCAGAACGCTTTGGCAGGAGATCTACTTGAAGGAAGAGATTGCTCGGGCGACTTGAGCCCCAGTTCCCACATATGCACGCTCTCTGCAGGTCGTCTTTCGCATCCACAACTTCCTTTACAGTCTTTGCTATGATTGTTTGTTCTTTCCGCTCACGGTAGAATCTATGGATAGCCTTGTGAGGGGATTTATGTGGGTCTTTCGCCAATTCTGAGCTGATACTCTTGTCGCTCTGACATAGTTCGTATACTTGCTGCGGGATCATTGTTCACCGGGGTCGATTTACACCCTTGGGCTGGCGCTCTCGATAGACCAGCAGACACAGGGTCGCGCAAGAAACAAGACTAGAGAGCCTGACTAGAGAGATAATATGCCGTCTTCTGTCAGACTGAAGGTGAGCAAAGGAGCCATGCTCAGACTTCCTCATATGAAGATATCAGATTAACAGAGCATCACAGAAATCGGATTTGCCCAGGAGGGTAGACCCTTGGTTTGAAGGATGATGACGAAAGGGCAGAGAGGCGCTAAGAGTGGCATGGCAATAGTGGACGCTGTTTGGATGCTGTGTTTGTACTGTCTGAGCAGCGACGTCATCGTCTGAGCGGCTGCCAAGCTTCCACTCTCCGCATCTATGGCGCTAGCATCTCAGGGTCTTTTCAACGGCCTTCTGCAGGAAACAAAAAAGAAAACATTAGCTCTAGGACATAGAGCTACTTCCTATTCCGCTGCATGATCAGTAATTACCTGACTTTCTGCGGAGGAGGCGGATACAAGGTCTAGCACCTCACCTGCATGCAATCAAGCTCATCTGCATAGGCCTGGAGTCTAACGGCAAGAGGCTGGAGCATGCCATCACTGCCTCGTACAGCAACTAGAGGCGAGTCTGTCTACATTTCGAGTCCAAACAATGAGATGTGCTGACTGAAGTCCTCCCCGCCAGCACACGCCCCACCACCCCGCAGTCACGCTCCAGTCCGATCAAGACCCCCGCGTCAACGATCACCCGCTTGCCGAGCAGCAGCCCGATCGAGCCTGCGGAGATCCTCCGGTCTGTACGCCGATCTGGCCTTTATAACGAGAGCTTCCCCGTGTCTGCCACGGCATCCTCTTTCCTAGAAACCTCCGTCCAGCCTTCTTCCCTCTCTGTCTCTCCCCCCCCTCTCTCATACTACGACCAGTTGGATTGATTCTATATAAGTACTGGAATTAGGCACGTGAGTTGTGAAGATGTATGTTGCGATGCAGCTCTCCTTGCAGTTACTCCTTGCTTAAAAGCATGCGGTGCCATTCTGACTGCAAATGCTATATAGGGTTTATACCGCCTCATTTGCCTTCTTTGAGGCTCTCTGGGAGGTCCTGACACTCAATCCAACACGGATACCTAGCCGATGCTGACCGAGGACAGGCAGGAGTGACTCATGTGTTCGTAAACCTGGGATCGGACCATCCCTCCATTCTGGAGGCCATGGCCAAGGGCCAGAAGGAGCGCAGGGGCCAATTCCCCACGGTCATAACCTGCCCGAATGAGGTAACTAGCTAAGATCCCGGCCGAGTCGGCTATTGGCGGCCTCTTTCTCACGGAAGCTAACCCCGCTCTTTCCCCCGAGGCAGATGGTCGCCCTCTCAATGGCCGACGGCTACGCCCGTCTGACGGGGAAGCCCCAGTGTGTGATCGTGCACGTCGATGTCGGAACGCAGGGACTCGCTGCCGCCGTCCACAATGCATCCTGCGGCCGGGCTCCGGTCCTGATCTTCGCCGGCCTCTCACCCTTCACCCTGGAAGGGGAGATGCGTGGCTCTCGAACGGAATACATCCACTGGATCCAAGATGTTCCTGATCAGAAGCAGATTGTTGCGCAGTACTGCCGATATGCGGCGGAAATCAAAACCGGCAAGAATATCAAACAGATGGTTAACCGTGCTCTTCAGTTTGCAACTAGCGATCCCAAAGGTCCTGTGTACTTGGTTGGTGCCAGAGAGGTGATGGAGGAAGAGATCGAACCGTACCAAGTAAACCAGAATGTCTGGTCTCCTGTCTCTCCTGCTGCACTGCCGCCTCAGGCAGTGGAGATGATTGCATCGGAACTCGTTGCCGCAAAGGAACCTTTGGCTATCGTTGGCTACTCGGGGAGAGAGGCGAGCTCGGTGAAAGAGCTGGTCACCCTGGCCAACACTGTCAAAGGCCTGCGCGTCCTCGACACCGGTGGGTGTGATATGTGCTTCCCGGCTGACCATCCGGGTGCGCTGGGTCTGCGCTTCGGATCTCATGATGCTATAAAGACTGCAGATTTTATTTTGGTCGTTGACTGCGATGTCCCATGGATACCGACTCAGTGCAAGCCTTCTGATTCTGCCAAGATCGTCCATATCGACGTCGATCCGCTAAAGCAGCAAATTCCGGTCTTCTATATCCCGTCAATGGCGACCTTCAGAGCCGACTCAACAACCGCTTTCAAGCAGTTGAATGACTATATCTCCTCGGACAAGGAGTTAATGCAAACACTCAGCAGCGACGAGTTTGCCTCGCGCTGGAAGCGTCTTGAAGAAGAACATAAGCAGAGACAGGAAGCAATTGCGAAACTCGCCGCCCCACCCCCAGGAGGCGATGATGCCCACCTGAATGTATCATATCTCATGTCTCAGGTGCGGAAACAGTGTCCTCCGGATACCATCTGGGCAATTGAAGCCGTTACGCTCACGGCTTTCGTTGCAGATCAGATCGGTGCCACCTTGCCCAAGTCCTGGATCAACTGCGGCGGTGGCGGTCTGGGCTGGTCTGGTGGTGGTGCTTTGGGAATCAAGCTGGCTACCGACGACCAGCATGGCGGCAAGGGCAAGGGGAAGTTTGTCTGCCAGATCGTTGGTGACGGGACTTACCTCTTTTCCGTTCCTGGTTCCGTGTACTGGATCTCCCGACGCTATAACATCCCCGTCCTGACCATCGTTCTGAACAACAAGGGCTGGAATGCGCCACGGAGGAGCATGCTGCTGGTCCACCCGGATGGCTACGGCTCCCGTGCGACAAACGAAGACCTCAATATCTCTTTTGCCCCGACTCCTGACTACTCTGGGATTGCCAAGGCCGCAGCAGGGGGTGAGCTCTGGGCTGGTTGTGCAGCGACCGTAGGAGAGCTTGCCCGGTTGTTGCCCCAGGCCGTACAGAGCGTCCTCAACGGAACGGGCGCTGTCTTGGAGGCCCAGCTCGATGGAACAGAGGGAAAGTACGTTGCGAAGAAGTGAACAAAAAAGAAGCACGTCATGTGGTAGGCCTATACTCTGATAAGACCCGAACAAGCTGCGGGGAATGTTAGGGAGTTCATGAGAAGCGTAGTAGACACCTAGATAGTGCCCCAGTGCATCTGGCATCCATTCGTCTGGATATTAGAGGCTTGATCCATGGAGATTACGATAGATCTGGCAGACTGCCAACAACAAAAGAGGAATTCTGATAATATGTCACATGTGCGAACGCTGCGGAGATATTTTATCTTCATTGCGGATTGAGAGATAGCTGCTACCCGAGTGACGTATCCTCATCAGATAAGCTTCAACGGTTACCATACACTGCATTTTCCTCGATGTGCGAGTCCCAGTTCAAGGACAGTAGTTAATGCCGACGATTGATTAGTCCGGATGGCGCGGGGTAATAGTTAATTTTCCTCGCAAATGTGCATCTCCGATCCAATCCTCCAGCAAAACGTGCGCAGAGACCACGCGACTCGATAAATATTTTATGTAAACCTACCGCAAAGTATCAACGAGAGATATCACAACAGCAACCGGTTCGATTCGTGTTCCAGTAGCGGCATGGGGCGGTGTTACTCCGTGCGATAACGGACCACCTTATCGATAACCGCGGCAGGCAACTCCGACGATAGCCTTATCTATGCGCGCGGGGCTCGGACCCTCGTTGATCCTCATGATTTCTAGAACGGGGTCCTTTTGTGCTATACGGATACGGAGTGCTATGTATAGCAGTCTGCGAATCACAGCAATGTCCAGGGCAATGATGATGAACCAGTGCTCCCCGCCTGCGCGCCCTTCACACGACTAGTCTGCGGTGGCTCCCCGCGGGCCTGGACGTTCCGACGTATGGTTGTGCATCTCGGCCTCTTCACAGAGGGTCCCCGCCTCGGCTCGCCCTTCCACAACGAGGCGCCGACCGGAGCTAGCAGTAGTCCTCCATCAACAGCACTCCAGCGTAGCAGCAGCGGCAGCAGCAGACCACCACGTCAGGCCGCACTGGAGAATTCTTCATCGATCTAATCTAGGGATTCACCCCTCGCCGGCCGAGCGGCACGGTCCAGATCCCGGTCCCTCGACAGGCACAAGTACGTAGCCACACCTGGAACGCGGGCGAAGGAACCAGATGGCAAGCGGCGGTGCCCCGGCGAGCGCGTGCGCTGAGGCGTGTTCCGCCCGCGCAGCGGCGGGACAAGACGTGGTTCCGCGCCCGTGGCCAACACGGCAGGGATCTTCCGAAGCTACCAGAGTCCCGGTGTGGACACTGACTCAACGGGCCGGGAAGCTGTTTAAATAATCCATTTCCGCCTCTTGCCCCCACCCCCTCCACCACCTGGACTTTTGACGTAGCCATCCACCTTTTTTTCTTCCTCCACAAACCTTCATGCTGTTGTGAACATTATTACCCCTGGACGTGTTATCGTTAAATCGTATTGTTGACTGTTGCGGAAACGTATATCGGACATTAGTACATAGCGCCTGCCCAACATGAGCCCTCCTGCTGCTGTGGATATCGAGGTCAAGGGCGAGACGGACACGTCCTCGGTGGTCGTGCCGGACCCGTTGACGGTCGATGGAGTGAAAGCCTGGCGAGCGAAGACCACTGTGCCCACCGGCGTTGCGGCTGCGGCGAGCAGTGACATGTTCAAGAGCCCTGTAAGGAACCTGTTGCCGTTGTGTTTTTTGCGCGCCATTGAGGGGAAAGAAAGATGGTGCCGGATAGCTCGGCCATTTCCCGGAGATGAGGGCCCAATAGGCTGCTGTTTTTGAGGGAGACTATCTGTCTGTGCGGAATGTGCGCAGTAGCTGACAATACTTGGACATGTTCAGGCCTGCTATAACAAGCCTAAGGCGAAGCGGTGGGATCGTAAGTTTCCGATATTTTCTTTCTTTCTCCCAGCTGGAGGATTTCCTTTTCTTTGACTTCATGATTTCACGGAGGCAGATTTTACCGGCCACCTGATTTTAGCTAACTTGTTCGTTCTGTAGATATCCTTTCCACTGAAGCCAAGTCTAGAAAGGTTCGTTCATCAGGATAGTCCTGGAGGATGTGCAATGAGCTGAAGTGTTGTTCCTCCCAGCCATCGACGTTGAAAGCCGCTGCCAAGTATCTCAAGCAACCAGGTAGATTATTCCCGATCGGAATCTGGCCAGACTGTGTTCGATGGCTGACATTTTCGTAGGGTTGATCTCTCTGGGAGGCGGCCTTCCATCCAGCGAATATTTCCCTTTCGACCACATCGACATTAAGGTCCCAGAGCCGCCACGCTTCTCGGAAGATGACATGCGCGAACACGGCAAAGTCGCAAGAGCCGGGCGACATGATATCCGAGAGGGGACTGCTGAATATGGTCTGTGTGAAATTGGATATCTTGCTTAGAGGTTCAGGCACTGACCGGATATCTAGATCTGGAGGTGGCCCTGAACTACGGCCAAGCAACGGGTTCTGCTCAAATGCTGCGCTTCGTGACAGAGCACACTGAGGTGAGCCTCACTTTATGGATCTCTTCAGCGATCCTCATGCTGAACGATCTTAGATTGTACACAACCCGCCATATTCCGACTGGCAGTGCTGTCTGACGCCAGGCAGTACGTCCTCGTGGGATGCGACGCTGAGGATATTCTGTGAGAGGGGCGACTATATCCTAGCAGAAGAATATACATTCTCATCTGCGTTGGAAACTGCTCATCCGCTGGGCATCAAAGCCGTAGGGGTCAAGATGGATGAGCAGGGTCTTCTGCCAGAGTCCCTTGACGACATCCTGACCAACTGGGATGAGAAGGCTAAGGGTGCACGCAAGCCACATCTCCTTTATACGGTTCCTACTGGGCAGAACCCCACAGGAGCTACGCAGTCGATCGAGAGGCGGAGGGAGGTGTACAGAGTTGCACAGAAGCACGACATCTATATCGTAGAAGATGAGCCTTACTACTTCCTCCAGATGCAACCATATACTGGGGCAGATGGACCGTCCGTGCCGCCGCCTGCCAATCACAAGGAATTCCTGAAGGCATTGATCCCGTCTTTCCTGAGTATTGATCTTGACGGTCGTGTCCTCCGCCTTGACTCGTTCTCGAAGGTCGTCTCTCCCGGTTCCAGAGTCGGTTGGATCGTCGCGAGCGAGCAGATTATAGAGCGGTTTGTGAGACACTTCGAGACCTCAACTCAGAACCCCAGCGGCATCTCCCAGCTGGTTCTGTTCAAACTGCTGGACGAGCAGTGGGGTCATTCCGGCTACCTGGATTGGTTGATCCATCTGCGGATGCAGTACACAAAGCGCAGGGATACCATCGTCCAGGCCTGTGAGAAGTACCTCCCGAGAGAGGTTGCCAGCTGGATTGCTCCCGCCGCAGGGATGTTTGTAAGTCTGTCCAGTTTTGTTTTACCTTCTACTACTCCTGGGACGCAAAATAGCTGACATGAGATGGTAGCACTGGATCCAAGTCGACTGGCGAAAGCACCCTCGGGCCATTGCCGGTGAGAGCCACGACGCCGTCGAAGAGGCGATCTTCAACGCCGCGACCGAAAGAAATGTCCTGGTGTCCCGAGGCAGCTGGTTTAAGGCCGACAAGACCGCCGAAGAGGATGGCATGTTCTTCCGCGCGACATTCGCGGCTGCGCCGGCGGATAAGATCACCGAAGCTATCAAGAGATTTGGCGAGGCACTGAGGGCCGAGTTTCGCCTGTGACAAGCGCAATGCGACGACTGGACGACTACTCATTCTGGCTTTTTTGCATTTATAGATATCGCTGTCTGACTTTATTTTTCTTTCCGGTTGATCACAAATAGACTTTCTCTCGAGTGATCTGTACATACATCGGTTTAGTCGTCGTATATATATATATATATGATGTTTCTTATAGCAGCTTTCTCGATAGAATGATCTTGAATAAACCTCTGTTCATCGTAACAATGTGGAAGCATAACTATATCTTGAACCTAACCGATCAGCTCAGCCCATACGCGTCCAGACGCTTTCTATTCCTAATCTACTGACTGTAATGTGAACCAGCAACATCGCCAATATCAAAAAAGACTCAAGAACAATCAACCAGCTCAGACTAAAGAACAATCGAAGGCCAGAACCCAAAGAAAAGACGAAAAAAAAGATATCAAAGCCCCATTTCCCAATCCTAGCACCCTCCCTACCTACTCTTCCTCCTCCTCCTTTACATCCCCAACCCATCCTCACGCCGACTCCTCCTCCCACTCCCACTCCCCGTCCTCTCCTTGACTCTTATTACTACCACCACCACCACCTCCTCCTCCTCCTCCTCCTCCGCCTTCCCCGGCCTCAGACCCTCCCCAACCCCCACCCCCACCACTGATCCTCCCCGACGACGACCCATCCCTTACCCTCCCGCCCAGATCACTCGTCGCGTCGCCCAGCCCTCGCGCCGTCTGCTCCAGCGTGGTCCCCGCGCCGCGGCCCGCCGCCGTCACGGTGTCGCCGACGGTGCCGAGCACGCCGCCGGCCGTGGCGCCGGCGGTTTTGGTCACGTCGGTGAGGGCGGAGGTGAGGTTGTCGAGGAGGGTGCTGCGGGGCTGGGTTTGTTGAGGTTGGGTGGGTTGGTTGTTGGAGGAGGACATTTTCGATGATTCTCTTGAGATGTTTGAGATGCAGCCGTATGTGTGTACCTAAAGTACCGTACATTCATTAGCACCTGCTGCTGCATTATTATAATCGGTCGCTTCCATTCCATATTTGATTCTATTCTTTGAGCGCATATTGCTATGCAAATAATAAGTCCACATACATACTAGTACTGTACGTACCTAGAGAGAAAACTTCCGTTTTTGTTTAACTCTTTTTTGTTTTCGCAATCAGGAAATGATTACTTGATTGTTTGCTGTCTTCCTTTAAATCAGATTGTGTTAGTATCCAAAACCGGAATAAGCTGTTGAATACTAGATAAACATGTGGCAATCTCCCATTGACGTCAGCCCTTCTTCAGAACCTGCTCTCTATAGGGTTTCCCATCTCTGGGGAACCATTTTACATAATACATACAGCTGGCCAGTCGAGGAGCGGAGCGTCCCTGCCCTCGTGGCAGGAACACAACCCATGTGGAATCGATCTGCCCTCAACTCCCTACCCACAGAGAAATATTTTTGCATCGCCAAGTGATACTGCTTCCTGCGTAGAGTAGTTTCCAGCCCCGGCATACATGCCAAGCCTCCGTGGCCAGCATGTTTTTCCGATGCCCGACACGTGAGAAAGCCCGGCGCCATTGAAGGAAGGGAAACGATCATCGGCGGTAACGTGACCGCGGCGGAAGCTTAATCGGACGTTTGGGCTCTCGACAGGAAGCCCGTTCGTTCCTCCGTGCTGCGTCCACCGTAGGAGCTCGTGTCAGGGACGGAGGGACGGCGAGTGTTCGAGGGGGTGCAGTAAGCGGAGAGGAATTCAGTATCCCTCGTCTCGTCCCTGTTCAACCGTTTGCTCCTCGTTTTCCTCTTCTGTCTTTTCTCAACTTTCTCACTCCCCCTTTTCCCTCCAGCGTTTGCTGGTCCGTGCTGTCAGGCTTCGGAGTTGTTGGTAAGTCCGTCGCTTGTTCATCCCATGTTCGTATCCGCTTCGAGAGCTGCGCTTTAGGTCTTCGATGGCTGTATCGTAATATACAATTTATCTGAGATTCTTTTTCTCGATTCTCTGTCTATGCTATATTAGTCTTGCATGCTTGTTCCTAGTTGGAATATCTGGCACGTGACCTGATCCAATTGTGCTGCGAGAAGTTCCTTCCTGCATGTTTTGCTAGAGGCTCGGTCATTTGCCCATTTGTTCTTTCCTTTCTTGAAGGTGATTGTGTTCTGTGTGTTCTGCTTCAAGATGGATTATTGTCTGTTGGAGTTCTGTTTTATGGGTCAGCGCTGACTGTCATTCTTATAGTGATATCAGGAGCTTTTGACTTACCAGGCTCACTTACCAGGCTCTCCTACCCTGCCTGCTCCCTGCGTCGAGGATTTCAGGGCCTAATATCCCTTGATATTGAGTCTGCTTGACGGCATTGAATCTGGTAGAGCTCTGAGCTCCTAGGACTAAGCTTCATCTCTTCAACCAAGACAAGACGTTGTTCCTGGCCTGACGGAAAGTCACGCATTAAGACGTGCAGTTCACGTCTCTTGATCCCAAACATCTAAACAGCCAATCGGCGTTTCTCTCCAACGGTCCGAACTGGCGCTAATTTAGCGTGTCAGGACGTGATCTGATCAAATCTTCATCGAAACCCTCACTATATCGCCCTCTGGTACATCGACGAAGGATTTTATATCGATCCTTATGGGCGTATAGGTGGTGCTGTCGTGCCGCAGAAAACGGTTGGGATATCGTCTCAGCGCGCCCAATCTGGCAATCCAAATTTATCCGGCCAAAATCCCTGTTCTATAGCGTCTAATATCGATTCTTCGAGCAGCAATTGTATATCAACGCTGCCTCGAAGTGACAGAAAGCTGCTCGACAACCGCATATTTACAACAAACAAGGACGCGGCAGCTCCCTCCTCTTGATTCCCAACGTAAGTCCTCTTCTTTCCATTCTCTCCTCATGTCCTTCCTCCTCCCAAGCACTATCTCTCCTTCGTCACCTCCTTCCTCGAGACAGTCCTTCTTTCCCTTGAAGAAACCCTGGGCATTTCTTGTATCCTTCTCCCTCGCTTTGATACACATTCGTTGTCATGGACGACCCTTCAAACCACCGGCACCGCCGTAGAGGCATCTATGGGTTCGATTTTCCACTCATGGCCTTGTGTTCGCGTTTGACTGACTTCCACTTGTCTATAGTGACGAGTTCCGTCCTATCCTCACTCGAGGATTCTCTGTTGATAGTGACGAACAGGAGAGAGAAGCCAGTGCTTACTTCTTTCCTAACGTCCAGAGCCCCCAGGAGCAAGGAGCTGACGACACTGTCCTCCGTCCTGAGGAACAATCGACAGAAGAACCACCTGAATCGAGATCTGAGCCTGAACTTCAAGATCAGGAGCAGGTAGAGGAAGACGTCGACGGCGAGCGACGTCCTTCCACTCCTCCCAGTCTTGCAGTTCTAGCTTCTGCTCTTCGTCGAGCTTGTTTCAGTCCTTCAGCCGATTCGAGTACCCAGGACCTAGCAACAAGACGAGCACGTGCTTATACTGATCTTATCGGTGATCCATATCCCAGAAACGACCGATTAGAGCCAGAGCCCAGCTTCCTACAGCACAGAGTATCTCGGTGGAGGTAAGTATCCAGCTAGTTCCAAATTGCAGCTGTGAACGCACTAACTTGTTTTCTTAGTTTCGAAAAGCGGACAGAGTCACCTGACCCTGATCTCGAACCGTTTCCAACCTACGAGGAGTCCGAGCCAGAAGAGTGGTATCCTGCAGATCCGAGCTCCAAGGATCCCTCTACTTCTCTTCTTCCATCGTCTCCTGAACCGTGCCCTGAGCCCCAAACCTCACGTGATCCGTTTCCGGGGGCCGCCTCGAGTGCGTGTGTTGACTTTCCCAACTTCCCTAACTTCGAAGTCCTCTCCCTTCACACTCCCACTCAGTTTCCAGTCGAAGAGCAAGGACGCTCACAGACTCCGCTCAGAAAGACTCGCGTTGAGGCCAGCAAATCTTTCGGGCAGGAGTACCGCTCATACGGAAGGAAGTCGTCGAGGGATAATAAGGCTCACAAGCGATCTGCAACTCGATATTATTTTCCTGCAGATTCAGAGAATCCTGTTCCTCCTCCTCCTTCTTTTCCTCGTCCACACGTTACTCATTCGACCTTAACTTCTGCTCAGCCGAGACAGAGTTCCTGTCCAAATTGCCAGCCGGCAGATCTTTCTTCGGCTGCTCCTCCTTTAACTTCAACTCCATTTGCCCAGCCGAGAAAGAATTCCGGTGTTCGTGGACTACCGACAGGCCTTCCTCCATCTTCTCCTCCTTTCGCCTCAGCTCCTGTCGACCAACCGAGAAAGAGCTCCTATCCCCGTGGGCAACATACAGATCTTGCTGCATTTTCTCCTTCTCGCGCTTCAACTCCTTTCCAGCCGAGAAAGAGCTCCTTTCCCAGCGGTCAACAGACAGGCTTTTCTGCGACTTCTACTCCTTTCAGTTCAAATCCTTTCGAACAGCAGTCGAGAAGTCGAAAACCTTCTGCCCGAGAAGAATATCCTTCTTCAGAACTAGCAGCTGCTTCTCCTCCTAACCTCCTTCCTCGAAGCCGTCGTGCGACCGAACGAGCACCCGAAGCAGCACCTGTCTCCGAGACTAACACTTCTGGAAGACGACCCACCCGAGAACGTCGGCCTACTCTTAATCCTTCTGTCACCCCACCATATCCTCCGTTTAGTTTTGAGACCGGGAGCAAACGGCGTCGTTACGACGCGCTAAACTTTGTCCCTTTTGGCCTCGACGACAACAGTGACACCGACTCGCCGACTTCCTATCGTACACCTGACTACACCGGTGACAGAAGTCGTGGAAAATCTGAAGGCTCGAATTCTCGCCCCTCCTTTCGAAAGAACTCCTCTTCAAACGGCGACCCTACCTCTTCAGAGAAGAAGAAACACAAGGGCAAGAAAAGTGGTTCGTCTGGTCTTGCTTCTTCGATTCGAAAGTTCTTCCACAGCTCGAAGAGGAGTAGCAAAGGAGAAAACGGAGAATCGACTGCAGCTCTTGTTTCCTCTTCAGACGCTCCACACCAACGAGAAGTTGAACAAACCGAAAGAGGTCCTTTTACAAGCCAGCGGACGCCCCCTGCTCGCCGTGCGTACACCCAGCCGAGACCTCCTCTGCCTGACTTCTCCTTTCCTGCAAGACCTCAACCCCCTGCTTTCGCTCCAGAAGCTGTTCCTGGAATCCAACGTACGCCTTTCTCTCCAGAGAGCTCCTCTCCGATAACTTCACTTCCAACGTCTTCTTTCCCAGCATCCGCGCAAGCTGTTTCTGACACTCGATTCAGGACTATCTTGCCCGAGAACTCCTCTCAACTTGGCACAAGACCCTTTCCAGAACTGTCCTCTTTAGCTACCCCCTTTGCGGAATCTCTCTTCCCAGAGCAATCCGCTGCAACCATGGACCCTTCGCGTGTCTCCCGTCGTCTGGATCCTGCCGTCATGGCGGTCACAAAGCAAAAGGCAGAGGCGATGAGACTAGCAAGGGAACAAGGAGCTGCCATCAAGGAGATGTGCCGAAGAGCGAAAACTGATCCGCCACCATACGAGTTCGACGAACTTATCGGAAAGGGTGCCTATGGTCGCGTGTACAAAGGCCGGCAATTACCTTCAGGCAAGCTTGTCGCTATCAAGGTTATGGACATCGACACCATGGACTATAAAACTATCCGAGACATGAAGGACGAGTCGATAAAAGACTTCATTCAAGAAACGAAAGTCATGCAGCAAGTCAAGGATGCCGGTGCCAAGAATATCAATATGATTATTGAAGCGATCTCTATCCACTCTCAGTTGTGGCTGGTGTGCGAATATTGTCCCGGTGGTAGCGTCAAGACCCTGGTAAGTTCCTACTTCCCTAGTGTTCTGGTGATGTGTGAATGCGTGCCTTCCATTCATTCAGCACTTCGACTAGTCTGTCGACCAGAGTGAACGTCTCTGGGCACCCTTCCCTGCACTAGTCCAGGACCAGTGAATAAGCTCCTAGGAATGTCTATATGATCCCTCACATCCCCATCCTTGCTGCCTTCTTTATTCACCTCACCGCCTACCACATCGGTCATATATACTCTGTGCTACCTAGCCATGCATTGTGATATATGGGACATTTGTTTCATTCTTTCATTTCATATAAGTTGCTTCATTTTTGGGTTCTTCATATACTGTGACTTGTCTTTTGTTGCATTAATATAACTTTCCTGCCTTTGGTTTTCTTTTATTATCTTTATATGCATTTCTCTTTCCTTTTCTGTCATTTATTAGTCTTTCTTGCACCTTCTTATATACTCACGGGCAACCTTTACTGACACATAATGACTCCAGATGCGGGCCACGGGTGATAAACTCGAGGAGAAGTTTATCATCCCGATCGCCCGTGAGCTCGCAGAAGGGTTGCGAGCTATACATGATGCGGGCATCATCCACCGGGATGTCAAGGGTAAGAGATTCCCCCCCGCCGAGAAGATCGTGTCCACGAAAATGTGTACTTTCGAGATCTATGCTAACGGAAAAATACTCATAGCCGCCAATATCCTCATCCATGAGGAGGGGAGATTACAGATCTGCGACTTCGGTGTCGCGGGGATCCTCCAATCCAAGTTGGACAAACGGTCCACTTGGATTGGAACCCCGCACTGGATGCCGCCAGAGATGTTTTCGAACCTTGGCGGAGAGACGCACCAGTACGGCAGCGAGGTTGATGTCTGGGCGTTCGGCTGCACCCTCTACGAGTTCGCAACGGGAAATCCTCCCAATGCGGGTCTGCGAGAGCGGATGCAGATCGGACGCCAGCTCAATCGCGTGGCGCCGAGACTGGAGGGGGAGGTATATAGTCAAGGGTTAAAGGACCTGGTGTCCTTCGCTCTTAATTCGGATCCAAAGACGCGCCCAACAATGGGGGATATCCTGGCGCATCCCTATATATATAACTCTGCCGACAGGTATCCCACCTCGTCGCTGAGTGAGCTGGTACGTATCTACTACCAGTGGGCTCAACGAGGTGGGCAGCGAATCTCCCTGTTCCACCCAGGGGGGGCCGCGGCTGCTGAGTTCCCAGGAGGCAATGACTCGCTGGACGAGGACTGGAACTTCAGCACAACCGACGGCTTCGAGAAGCGTTACTCGGTCATCGATCTCGACCAGGTGTCCGCCTCCCTGGCCGCTCTCGAAGGGGAGATAACGCCAACCACCAAGCCCCGCCAGCAGGGCTCGTTCGACCACTCCCTGAGTACCGAAATGACCCCAGTGGAAAAAGCCAACTTCGACGAGCGGGTCAAGCGTGGCGCGGCGGCAATGGAAGGCCTTTTCAACGAGGACAAGCCGGTCTACAAATACGAGACCAAGAACGACTTCGTACCTTTCGAGCATAAGCAGAAATACTCTGACCTTCCGCTGCGGACGGATGCCGATCGATCGTCTGTCGCGTCGACTTTCGACATGGATTTGGGGGCTTTCGACTCGTCGCATTACGCTGCAGGGTCAGCATCGAACCAGCCGTTCCAGCTGGCTGACGCGGATACCATTCGAGCCAGCCGAACAAGTGTGCGTCTCTATCGCGACTCGAATGAGGAGCCCTCCCGGACGCGTGACAGTGACGCGGGGAGTGACTCCGACGACAACTACGTGTATCAGCCACAGACGGGACCTCGACCGCCAACAATGGACTGGAAGTTCCCTGCGTTCATGCAGCCCCCCAAAGACGACAAGGAAAACGAAGGTCAACGTGATGAGGACGGCGATAAGGTAGCCTCAACCCAGAATGATAAACGGGCAACAATGGATTGGACTTTCCCGGTAATGACAGAAGAGCCCGAGAGTGCGAGCGGAACCGAAGCCCAGAACGACGTCTCGGAGACCATCAGAGCATCTCAGCCGCCAACTAGCCGTCTTCGAGACTCTACTAGTAGCCTTGGCGAGCCCGGCGATTCTCGTCCATCCACAGCAGCATCCGCAATGTCAACGTCTGACGCGGAATACGACCCGTTCCGCTTCGACCGCCCCAAAACTCCGCCGGGAGTTTCTGAACAGCATGGGCACTTTTTTGACAACGAGTTGCCGACGATGATGGATTCAGCTGGTTATGGTGACTACGAACCGTCTTCAATCCTAGATGGACCGGGACCCGACCAGGAAGACGACCATCCTGCTTGGCAAGACAACGGCTCGATCACTGACATTCCTTCCTACGTTGAGCCGTTCCCTTCAACTCTTCCCTCAAGGGAGCTGAATCTCAAGGTCCCTACGTCGGCAGCGACCGTTCCTTCACTTCCACCTCAGTCTATCCAGACAGCGAGACGTGTTCCGCCGCCAATCACCAGAACCAACGTTCCACCAGTCAACTTTCCTGATATCCGACCTCCGAGCTTCGAGAGTTTGACTGCCGGTGCCGACGATTCTGTGGTTGCTTCTGAATTGGATAGGCTTCTGGGCGATTTTCTGGGCGCGATATCTGCCGTGGGGGAGGCGCTGAATTCCGTCAACATCGAGCCTGGAAGCCAGAACGCAAACGCTCCAGCTGGAAATAACAGGTCAGAGTGATCTCTGCGATATATCGGATTGCATCGACGCATCGTATGCGGATACACGAACATTTTCAGTGCGCCAGGTACCCTCACTTGATGAGGCCGTCTTGAGTCTTCAGCAGAGTTCTCGAATTAACTTCAAATATCTTCTTTCTTGCTTCGACGCAAACGCATTATGTGCGGAAACAGGAACACTTTTAGTGCGTCTGCAACTCTTACTTTCGAGGAACTCTTCGGAGATCTTTCGCCTTGCAAGTTATCATTATGGTCTTTCGGGTTCTTCTTGCTTCAGTGCAAATACGTTGTATGCGCAAAAGTGGAGTCGTCATGGACATTTTTAGCATGCTCTGCTCTAGCTTCATGAGGTCTTGAGGAGTTTTCAGCTGCAGGTTTTTATCGCCCTTTTCGGTGTCTTCTTTCGGCGCAAACACGGAACGTGGACGTCTGCAGTCCGTCAGGAACTCTTATTTAATCTGGAAGCCTTCGGGGACAGGTCTTCTAATTCGCGAGTTCTAATGATCGCCTTTCGATTTCTTTCTTGTTTCGGCGCAAGATTTGCAGTGGCACTGTGGTTGGGTTTTGGGTTGAACAGCAATTGACAAGTCTTGGTTGTGTTCTTTTCTACTTTTCTTTTCTAATGGCTTACGCGATAGACATCGGTTTGAGCTTTCCCATGACATGCATTGGAGGTAATGATAGCATCGAAGCTTATTACCGGGCGTTTGGTTTATTTAATGGCGTGAGTCATTTTTCTGCTCTGAAGATGACAGTAGTAGAAATCACAGTATCATAAGCAGATTTTGTAATAGAACAGAACAGCAGTACACAGCTAGTTTCCCTAGCGACAATAACGTCGATATAATGTTGCATTTATTATTATGACTACATATATAGAAATACCGACTTTTCTAAGTTTACGAATAGTCAGGATCTAGGCCTCTCAACTCGACCTCCTTCCTGAGAACTGTACAGTGCCCAGCACAAGTGACGATTGTTCGTTGAAACAAGAGCTATCGCTATGCTCCTCTACCATCACATCATCCTACGAAATCCCGCCTGATGACAACAAAATCAGCCATAAGTCCCAGGTGATCGGTTACCCACTCATCCCTCTCCTCAGGCGTCGTTTCCCCATCGTCTGAAAGAACCTTCACCTTGAGCCCCTCCCCAATCCTCTCCAGGCTCTTCACCTCCACGCCCCCGCAGAAAAGGATCTTGTCCATCCTGCTGCACCCGAACTGCCTCCGCAGCTCCTCCGGCGCCTGCTGGCCCCAGGTGTAGCTCTCCTCGGTGCTGTCCTTGCCGCCGAGGACGAGGAAGGCGTCCTGCAGACCGCACTCGACGGGCGCGGTGAGGTCCTCTGGCGCGAAGGCGTTGAGGTCGCCCGCGAGGATGGAGGCGTGTGGTGCGGGGACTTCAACGTCCCGGTCACTTGTAGAGGATTCTGGAGGCCCCGACCCGTGCATGAACGTCGAAGCGAGCTTCATCTGCACGGGACGCAGCGGGGGGTGTGAGACCAGACTTTCGAGGTGGGTGTTGCAGAGGCGGAGGATCTTCCTCTCAGATCCCTCTTCAGCAGCAGCAGCAGCAGCAGCAGAAGCAGGCGCTTGCACAGAAGAAACATCCACATCGACAAACAGCGCATCTCGGTGCATCCTCGACGCCTTGTAGTGCACCCGGAAGACCCGCCGGATGGGCAGCCGCTTCTCGACCAGCGTCGTCGTCCCGTAGTACCCGTTCTCCCAGAACTCGGGCGACGAGTCGGTGATGTAGAAGTGCTCTTGGATCCACTTTGTGTTTTTGATCTGCTTCAGATCGGAGCGCAGCATTTCCTGCAGGAATATCACCAGCGGCGGGACGCCTGCGTCCGCATCATTATTATTATCATTATTCTCGGAGCTAGTGGCCGTGGTCTGGGGCTGGGTCTGAGACTGGTTGTAGAGTTTCTCCAGGTACTCGAGCGCGCCAGCCATGCGCTCCTCCTCGTAGGGCACCATGGCGTCAATGTTCCATGTGATGAGGCGGATCTTGGATGGATGATGAACCTTTTCATGTGTTGTTGCAGCAGCCTGGTGAGGAATCTCTGCGATGGATTTCGCGGGCGTCCAGATCCCCTTGTGGAAATAGTAAAAGGGCTGCAGGGACGGCTCGTCGTAGTTCCATGGCAGCTTTGATTTTGCGGCGAATAGCTCGGACATGGTTGTTGTGGTGGTGATGGTAGTAATCGTCGTCGTTTTTCGAGGACGACGGCGGGGTACGGTCAGTTTTGTTATGTGTCGAGTATGCACTTGAAGGGTATCGAGAGGTCCTTGAGCCGGCGAGGGCTCATTTATAAATATGAAATAAGGACTGAATGGATGAGGCTGATGCCTTACGATTTAATTTAATCGGATTAGCTGGTCTTGATATGATGACTGCCTGGCAGCTGGAGACTGGCCGCGAGTGCATGCGCAGCTTTACCCCGCTTCTGCTTGTGATTCTTCGTTGTCTTCGGATCACTTTGCTGAATGGGAACGGCGCGACGTGTCCGAATCTCACTACTTTGAAGGGGAAAGAATTAATTGAGATATTGTATATTTTGCTTCTCATGAGATAGAAACGGTTTGATAACATCTAATCTACCTAGCAAAGTTGCAGCAAATTGTTCTTAAAACCAAGACCGGGAGGAGGTTGTAGTAACATTGGAACCAGGAGCTGTTTCACGATAATAGAACAATCTCGTAAAAGCCAAAGACACGCTAGATTTTTTGAAAGTTGTTTTGTTTATTATTAGTGAATTTATGTCGCATGTTGCACTTTATTGTAATGTATAGATCCTGTCCAAGTTCGGACCTATATAGGTATGTAGGAACATATATATAGAAACTCTTGGATTATCCAAGCATTAAGACAAAGCTCTTTCCCCTGTTTCTAATCACATCCTGTCCACAGTTGCTTACTACGGTTCAGCAAGCGGCCTCCTTTGCCCGGATCCCTGTCAATGAAATGTCTCTCCTGGCGCTCGGTACAGTCCATCAAGGCCCGCGCTGGACCAGAAGTGGTAAACAAGACTTTGAAAACCCTTGGCTTTCCGGAGCTTGTGTGCTTCTTGAGGACATCAATGATCACACTGCATTGGCTTCCGATGTTGATTCCATCGATCACACAAAGCAGATGAGGCAGAGCATGATCGAGCAGCGTATCCAGAATGGAGAGACCGGTTGCCAAACTGGCGTCTGTGCCGTCCAATGCTTGGAATCTCTCCGAGCTGAGATCAGCACCGCACGAGATCTCGGGTGGTACAAATTCTTTGCAGAGGAGCTGCCGGATCAAGCTGTAGACGAGCCCGATTGCTGCCGCTTGCTCGCGAGAAGTGGCTTTTATTTTTGTACGGACGTTGGACGCCGACAGAAGAATGCGATATATGGTAAAGAATGCGATATATGGTACTTCAAGCTGCATAGCACAGGCGACGGTGCTGGTAGCTGCTATGGCCATGGTTGATGGGAGGTCACTGCTTGGAGGGCCTGCAAGCCACAGAAGCTGGGAACTGTTTGCTGAGCTCCACCTTGCCAATCTGGAGACCATGAGGTCCTCTGCATAGACTGGCTGAGGTTTGAGCTGCACGTTTGAATCTTTGACCCCAAACACATGATCGTCGAGGCGCTGGGAATAGGTGATAAGATCGTCTCTTAGGAACTTCTGAGACGAGGCTGCGCCGACAAGCTTCAATTGCTGGAGGTCGTTTAACTCTTCGAGAAGTATCTGACTTGTAGTAGAAGACTCTAGGTAACGTCTTAGTGATTACACTCACTGACTGCAAGGTCCACTTACGGGATGATAGCGCAAGACACTTTTTGATCATTATATTTATCGGTAAATTTCCTCGAAAAACTCTCGCGCGGTCTGGCCAAGGTTAGAAAGAGTGCAAAGTTGATGCTCGACCTTCTCAAGTTGTATTTTGTACTCCTTCAGTTGCTGTTCGATCCGGCTTGCTGTCTCCTGGGTTTCTTCAACTGCGAGCCTGACCCGTCTACCATCTGCCAGCCCTGCCAACCCGCCTTCTCGGTGCATCTTGTCCACGAGGTCTTTGATTTTGGAGATTGCTCCATCGATCTGGTCACTGCCGTTTTCGTTGAGGCTCTGCAGGATATGGTCAAGCTTGGATTGTTGATACCATCCCACTGCCAGTTTCAAGAATTGGAAGAACGCCATGTAGATAACTACAAGTCGTTCTCTCATGACGTGGGTGTTCATTATTTTCTTCAACTTCTCACAGCTGACGATTTCTTCGATCATCTCGACGAGGGCATCTGATATTTTCTCTGCCAGCTTCACATGTCGTGTCGATGCCTTTTTTTAAGTTCTTGAATGTTAGAAAGTAAACCACGGTACGGATAGATAGGATCGGAATCACCTGGACTATAGCCTTAATGCTCGCACAGAGGATGCTCGTATATGCGGATTGGCTTGGGAAAATATCAGACAAAGACTTATGTGCGTCAAGCACGTCGCAGATGCGATGGAAACCTATGTAGACCTGCTCGCGATATCAGTACCTGAGATATGGATAGATAATGGGAAGAGGTGGCTCAGACCCGACTATGTTGCGAAGACAACTGAGACTCGGTCTCCTTGACCAGATTCTTGAGGTCATCGAGATCAACAATCTTGGACTCCAGGAATAGCTTGTTCGTTCTGTCGGGAGTCGAAGCTTTCTTTTTTTGGAAACCATCTCCGTTTTTGACAGAGCTGCTCGATTAGGCCAAGGAATTGGGCATAGCTGATGGCGAAAATGTTCAAATCCTTCTCCGCGCTGATACAGAGAAGTCAGGCTCGCAACATCAGATTATTATTTGACGCTACAGCTGCTATAGTTACCTTCCCACTTCAGGTGAATCTTCATAGAGTTATGCGAGTTCACTCCTCTTAGCATCTGACTTGAGCGCGGTATCGAGTGACGTCTGTCCATTCAGCTGATTGCTGAATCTCCGAACCAGAGCTCTTCCTTCGAACCCCAGCGCCTCTTGGTCCAGAGTGGCCGTTCTCATGGGGAAAAGGCTCTTGATTAGGGAAACAGAAATGCCAAAAGAGTCAAAAAACTAAAACCTAGGATTTCCCAGTGCGTCCTTCTGGTAAAAGATACGGAGAATCTCTTTCCTCCACTACTGCATTGTACATCTTTTCTTGGGAACACATGCAACTAACGACAATGGTATCATTACGCATCAGCAGCAAACACGCACATGCAGGCCCCCGACTGGTTCTCGCATAGAACAGGAGGCCACTTTCGAACGGGTGAGGATCAATGCACGCCGGCGGTTTTGGCAATCTCCGCCCCCACTATCAGGCATTAGGCAGCGAATTATGACGGTCTGCAATGATGATTGATCTTTTTTATGATGGTCAATGCACATTGTAAGGGCGAAGTGACAGTTGCTGCATGTCGTTTAGGTCTATTGGCCCAGAAGCATACTCCCGAATAGGCAAAAGCATTTCTGTCTGTCCTAGTACCACCCCGCAATTTTAACGCGTTTCAAGTTCAAGAGGCTCAATGAAGTCCAGCTTGCTTTTGATGGCTACTTACCTTGTTGGCGCGGTATTATCAGACTTCTTCGAGATACGGAGTTGCCTACATCCCTGTCAAGTCTCAGCCGCACTCGTTGAAGCGAACATTGCTAGGGATGGGGGCGTTGGTCGGCCGTCCGTCATAGAGATAACGCTCCACACGGTCTAAGACGCGCTGTCTACAGAAAGATGGCAGTATGCGGTAAAAGCGAGTGGGTTAAGCGGAATGAGATTTATCTCATACGTGGTAAGGATCGTTCGCATTAGACTCTGGAGAAAAAAAAAATGATTGAGTTCCCAGACTCCCTGATGACAGGCTTCATTAGACTGGCGAGCCATCCTAGTCGCTGCTGCAAAGCCCCATATTCCATGACTAGCGCTGTGTGTTAGCCAAATACGAAATACATACAGCCTTTAAATAGCGTTGAAGGTTGGAGAGAGATGCATTCTTCCGGTTCCAACGTTCCTTTCTGCTATATTATCGTGATCTCTCCAAAGTCTTAGCATAGCACCGCTCGAAAGCAGAAACAGAAATGGCTATTACGCCCATTGCAAGCGAGAGCGCTAGCTCTTCATCTCTGAACGATTCAACTGATAAAGCCGATCTCATCCGAATGACTGCGCTGGAAACGGGACAAGAAGATATTCAACTAGAGATAGAAGGAACTTCCGAAAGAGACACGACGCCGCAGCATGACTCTGCTACTGTGGCAGAGGCCGTCGTTCAACCTGAGCCGACCCAACAGACTGAAGATGGGGCTTCAGCAGCCAGACTCCCAACTCAAATCAACATCCGAACCTCAAATCGACGACGCTCTCCGGAGTTAAAAAGATTACTTTCTCTGGAGTGAGTACACTAGTAGATGCGTATTTTTAGATCATTGAAAGATTCACCATCATTTAGATATCCACCGTCGAGATCTACCACGAAGGTTCTAGCTGCGACTACGAGGTCAGAAGTAACAGGGAAAAAGAATCTGACGTTGCATCATCTGAAGCACAGTCTGAAGTGTCCCGCCATTCAGAAAAGAACGAGACCCAACGACGACAACATACTTACCTCAAATTCGATTTACCCTGGAGTATGTGAATAATTGGGGTAATCGGATTTTTTCGTTGCACGAAGAAAAGCCCATAGATCTCGTCACCAGACGGAAGGTGCCTAAAGAACTTCCAGTTCTTGAACTGATAACCACGTATCAACGCAAATCGATCAAACATGAAAGCGATGCATCAGAAGCTGAGATCGAATATGATAAATACAAAAGCAAAGTCCTCAGGATATACTCGCCTCTGCTGATCAACGCACTATGATCCGTCGTGGAATATTACTCAAGCGGAAATCTCACTGGACGCTATCTGGAGTTTGGCGCCCCTTCAAGCTGTTAGTTCATCACAAAAAGGAATTAGCCAATTACATGACTATGCCTCGTCCCGAGCACACGAGGGAATATAACGAGGAATGTGATCAACACATCAAGCTTCTGCTTGATTTCTTGGACAATTATTCTGGTCTCTCGTTACAGGAAGAAGAAGCACGCTGGGAACGAAAGGTACCTGTAACTACGTTTGCAAATCTTTGGTTCATGCTTAAGCCAGGAGAGGATGTATATGTCCTCGAGAATGGCGCTTTGAATCCATATGTCATGCAGTCGGTGGAAGGTGGCGTCGACAAAGCTCACAGGACTGCCACTTCATATATGATTACTGCATGGAACATTGACTTTGATGGCGACTCTGTGGGACGATGCGAGAGGACATTTTATATTCGCCCATTTGATGGGGAAAGGGAGATTAGATCTCTCAACGTCTTTCCAAAACGATTCTACGTGGACGAGGAAGGCCAGACACCGTTTGAAGAGAGGCTTGTCGAGCGCAGAAAGAAGTTCTATACCATGAATAAAAAGCCAGCGTACATGTAATATACAGGGGAGACTTTAGATAATGGACCTACGAGAAAGGTGAGCTTCTATCTATCGTCATTTAGCTATGTTGCTGACCCAACGTAGTACAAGAGGGCTCGCGTAGTAATCGACCACTCCTATCAACCTTGGAAGGATGATGACTGTATGTGGCATAGACCGTATATTGGAGATCTCTCCGGAGACAATTAAACTGGCGCAAATGGATGCCAATGCGAATCTTGCCAGAAATCAAGAGCGGCCCAGTTCAGTCTTCCGAAGGTCAAGTTTTCTGATTATGATTACATTGACCCCAAGAGCCGCGCAGAACTCAGTCGGCATCAGCACTTTCTGTGCGCGCCTTACGTATACGGCTATACACTTAAGGATTACAAGTGGAGTATGTTTTCTTTTTGTTTCATTCCGCATCTTGAGCAGCACTGATGGGAACAGATCTCCTCGATGTCAATGGTCTTGAGGAACCAAATTTCAACCCGGACGCCATCGACCGTTTAGTCATGAAAGATGAAAGTGACAAGAACATGATTAAGGCCATTTGTCAGAAGTATACCCAGCAGGAGATTTTCGGCTCTCAATTGTCAGCGGATTTCATTGCTGGGAAAGGTGAAGGCCAAATATTTCTCTTTCATGGGCCCCCTGGGGTTGGAAAGACTTTGACTGCTGGTGAGCATTACTAGGGACAACTTAAATGTGCCACAGCTAAAATAAACCAGAGTACGTGGCGGAATATACCAAACGCCCGCTTATCTCAATCACAGCTGGCGACCTTGGCAACGAGCCGAGGACTGTAGTGGATAACCTTGACTGGTATTTTAGGCTGGGAACGGACTGGGAAGCCATCGTGCTCCTGGATGAAGCAGACGTCTACCTCGAGACTCGGACACCGAGAATCTCGAGCGCAACAGTATTGTCTCTAGTGTGTTAATCAAACGCTTCTAGAGAAAGGTAGAGTATTGCTGACGCTCGTCCAGTATTCCTTCGAGCCTTAGAATACTATCAGGGCATTCTCTTCTTGACAACGAATCGAGTCGGCAGTTTCGACCCTGCCTTCTCTTCACGAATCCACATTCAGCTACACTATCCAGTGCTGGATGACCACGTGCGAGAAGAGATCTGGGACAACAATTTTAGGAAACTCCGCGAAGACGCTCAAATGGGCGGACGAGAGATTGAATATGACTATGACGCGAAAGAATACGTAAAGCACAGTTCAGACGCCAGAGCTCTGGAGTGGAATGGATGCGAGATCCGCAATGGTTAGTTGCGCCTTGAAATCCGTGACATATTATTCGAGCTTTCACTGACGATTCGCTCCACAGCCTTCCAGACTGCTGTTGCGCTCGCAGTTTATGAGGCTGGGAATAATAAAAGTAAGCCAATATTGCAGGAGAAGCACTTGAAACAGGTCGTACGCATGTCAAAGGCCTTCAAAGAGTATATAAAGTCCACGAGAGACTTGGACGAAGCAGAGATGGCACGAGAGTTGAAGATAAGGGATAATTACCTGAGCAGAAATTGATGATAGTAAGAGGACGAACCGCAGATAGCAGTCATGAGCAGGTAGTCACGTCTGTATTCTGTTTTATAGTAGTCGACAGGCTCCATACAACAGATGTATTGGCGGGGTGGTTGTTTATCTTTGTGGTTGCCATGACGTTGTGTACGTGTCGTGGTGATTGAAACAACATCACCAGAACCCTTTCACCTTGTCAACTTTAACCTGTCCATGTACTCTGCGTATCATAATATTGTTCTTTCTATGATCTAACTTCTCCCTCTTTTGCACGCGTTTCCATTTCATAGCTGGATTGTACACTCAGAGATCAATTTCAGAACTCAATCACCTCAAGAGCACCAGATTTGTCTATACGAAGTTGATGGGTCGCATCTCCAATTGATATTTTTGCTTTGCATTTTTGCTTGTTCCGTCCTCTCCCCATCTCGAGCTCCATCATGGCGCCTATAATCCCCAAGAGATCTTTAAAATGCTCGACTCCCGATGGTTCTCTTCCATATCCGAAGACATCAGAACAATGGAAACTTGTTCTTCAAGACGTCAAGTCGCTCTATCTCAGACGTCAATACAAACAGTGCGCGGCACGCGCTGCTCAGCTGCTAAATAATGCAAATCCGGTACGCAGCTATGAGTGTTTGCTTGAGACAGCTTGCTAATGTCCGCGGAAACAGCTTCACCCGGTCTACAAGACATTTCTTCACTTCTACAGCGCAATCTCCTACGAGGCACTTGGTCGCGCGGCTCATATTTACTCCAGCAACAAAGTTCCGCTTTTTCAGTTGGCTTTGGATCATTTCACGGCATGCAATGCGTCTCTTCCACCCGTGACTCCCGTTCCCTGCATTGAAGACGATTTCGAGCCTCCCGTTGAGAACAGCGGGCTTTCTTCCTCGCCTAATTCTGAACCGCCAGAACAACTTTCACCTGTTGATAGCGTGGCTGATTGCGTTGCACGCATCTTCAACGCGTCAAATGAGTCCTCGGTTGTTCCAGATGATGATCCATTTATCTCGAAAGACCCGGCTCCTATTAAGGAGAATATGACGCTTATTTTTAGGCTCCCAGACGACAAAATAGAGGAGAGCAGTCTCATGCCACCGCCGCTTCACATTCGAAAGTGTCGCAAAGAGCCTGATCATGGATGCGAGATCAAATCTGACTTGCAATCGACAAAGACGGCACCTCTTCCCTGTCCGCCAGCGAGGGCTCGCCCACTTCCACCGCTTCCCATCAAGATAGTCCCAGCAAGGAACGTGACTGGCAGTTCAGACGAGTCAGACATCAGCAAGTGCAACAGTGCAAACACACGTTCGATCTCGAACACCAGTGCCTCCTCGATCTCCAGTCAAGACAGCAAAGAGGACAAGAACACCATCGTCATCACTCCAGTCCGTGCGAAAGCCGTCTCCCGATACAACAACCACATCCGTTCCTTCAGCTCCCACGTTCGCGCAAACATCGCCGTCGTCTCGTCCCTCATCGCTACTACGACGGAGCTTCAGCATATCCACCGGGCCACGAGGGACCGACGCTCTGCTTCCTTCTGGAGCTTTACGCCGTTGGAAGCGAAATTGAACGGCGGATCCATGGCCAGTATTGTCTCTTCCAGATCCGTTTCCAGCCCTGCTACTTTTGAGGAGACAAAGCAGGAGCGGATCGCGCGTCTGCGAGCTGAAGGTTGGAACACGGTGGGACTCAGGGCCAAGCACCGCGGATGGAAGGGCAAAGAGTATTATGAGAGGTTGTGCTCTGAGGTTTTGGATGACCTATACTTGGATGAATACTAGCAAACTTTGTCTTGGTAGAAGTTGGAGGCCAGGGTCGTTTCTGTTGCCTAAGAGGTTGTATTACTATGTATGCGTTGTGTCTATTCGAACCCTCTTTTTGTTGTCATAATGATTGTCTTCTGTGGGTTTCTTGATGTTTTCTATCGCTCTCCTTCCTTGTCCTTTCTTCGATTTTGGATTGTCAAAACACGTTAATCGAGCGCAGATACCGACATAATGATAATTGCTAATTGCTAACTGCTAGCGATTGTTTTATTAGCCTGCTGTTTTCCTGTCTTTTTGTCATTTTTGATTGACAATGTGTGATGGAGTCCCGAGGCACTTTTGTCTATTTCCTAATTTTGTGATAGTCACATGCAGCAAAAATACAAGTTAACTGCTTGGTTTCATGCTTCCCCGGGTATGTAAATCATAATACCGAAAAAGTCCTTCGCATAGTATATGAAAACTTCGTAACTTTCTACTTTACAACTTCAACTCGTAAACTTTTACGCATCGTCTGCGTCTCGACAAGTAATTGTCCGACGATCCATTTTGCGTATGAAAGATAGTTGCAGCCTGGATGTGGAATTTAACAAATCCTCATATGCATGGCTAGAGTCCAACAATGAGAAGAATAGAAGCTAAGCTTCCAAGTAGCCATCAACAGCCGATCAATGTCCCTTGTTAAGGAAAAGACGCCTGCACTTCGCACCACCCAGTTCAGGATACAACTGTTCAATCCAGGCAAATATAAAACAATATATAAGAAAACCAAAAAGCTCACCCCCGACCCATCCACCCGGAGCTGGGCAGTGGGAGGGGTGCTACGAAATCCCACCTATCGCTTTTGGCGGGCAGGGTTTTGCTATCCCGGGACAGTAAGGGGTCATCTGGTCTGTTAGCAGATATTGGTAATGACCGCACCGCTGCAACCATCTCCCCTGCCCGGGATTCGAACCCGGGACCTTTTCTCCTGCTGTACAGTCAGTGTAAAGGTCAGATGATACGAGCACCTTACCTTACTGACTGAGCTAGGAGGCCCCAGGTTTTGTTGGGGGGCTACGTTGTAAATGGAATATATAGGGCACCTGATGGGGAGGGCTCCAGTGATGTTGAGCGAGGGCTGGTTGGTTGGCTATGAATGCGGGTTACTACCACTACAGGGCTGGGGGAAAGCTCCAACTGGATTGACTGCTCGCTCGGACCTGAGATGCCTTTTTGTGCTCTGCTTAATTGATTGATATTCTTCTTCACTATTTGATAGAATTATAGATGGAACAGAAACACGGAAGATTTCGACTCCAGGACACCTCATAGTTCAGACATGAAGATGGTGTCCACTATGGTGTTGCCATAATCTATAGTGATCGTCGGAGGAGGGGTCTTCAGATGTTAGTTGATGGTTGTTTGTTTCATGACATTGTGTAGAATTGAGCGGTCCTAGACCATATATCTACTGCTTCCTGCATAGATCCGCCAGAGGGTTCTATATTCCCGGACCCGAGGTCTACCCTCTCCGTCAAAGGAATATACCGATTTCTTTATTAGGCGCTTTCAGGAAGTAGGAGTATGGTGAAACCTATGATGAAGGTCAAAGAATCAGTGAGCATTCCTAAAATAGCCATGGGCAGGTCAAAGGAGGGATGTTTACATAATTACTGCGCTGTAGTCTTTTTCTCTGGTGCTCCTGTTCTTCATCATTCTGTCGCTTCACCATAGGTAGCTAGATATTCATATATCAGGTTGTTCATCTCGAAGTCACTTTGTTTATTCGATTGATATGGTTGTTCACATTGGCCAAAAGTGATATCTTGTGATTTTTTTCCCCACTTATCTGCTTCAATGTTGTGGATCTTTCCGGTTTTCTTGACCCATCATTCTCAGGCTTGTCTTATCCACACACGCGCCCTCGTTTGCAAATATTATACCCATTTGCAGTCTATATAGTACACACTTCTGGGTCTGCAGGTAGAATAGCTTAGCTAGAGGTGCTTGCTTTGCTGCTCTACATTCTTACCAAGTCCTACGCCATGACTTTTCCGAGCAATTCACTGCCATAGCCCTGGAAAGTAGGTGTTGAAGTGCAAGCTTTAATCTCCTACCGGTGAAGTTGAGAATAAGGAAGATGGTCTTAACAAGGAGCGCCCGGGTGGTCTAGTTGGCTATGATTCTCGCTTAGGGCAAAACCCTAAGTCATCTGCGAGAGGTCCCGCGTTCGAATCGCGGCTCGGGCCTTCGCCTGCAGCTCCTGTTTCCTTTTTTGCATATTGTTTTGCCACCTAGTTTTTGACTAATTTCTATAGTGTGTACATCCATAAAGGTGAAATGAAGAACTGGAGACAGAGAACTCAGACCAGAAATCTCTTGGAGGATCATTCTCCCCAAGCATTCCCCCGTCAATAGCCTGGAACGCTAGGCAATTGACCCTGCGCAGGTTGCTTCAATACAAAATTACTAGAAGAGGCATTCGTCCTCACCAGACAACTACCTATCAGATGAATTAGATAGATAAGCTACATATTTCTTCCTGGAAGATTCCCTTTAGGAATCTCCGAATCTTCTATGTCCCATTTCACTGCAGATACACCTGAGATGACCCCTGTAGAATTCGCTGGTGTGCCCCACGGACACAGACTCTGGCAGAGGTCAGATTCTGATTGCTGCTGTTGAGCTTCACTTTCAGCATTCTGGCCTTATCTTGTGATAGGAAGAAAGTTCTTAAGTAGTTGTTATTGAAAGCTGCTAACAGCCATCTGTGATCGTTGTAAAAGAACTCATTGGTTGAAGACATTGAGAAGCTGACCAGTTAACTACGTCAATAGTCTAAGAAAATTGTGTCCGGAAGGCAGTAAGGATGATGCAGCAAGGTCAAAAGAACAGTATCAGATTCTGACCTGCGAATTCTTATGGGGTCAAGCCCAGGACAGAGGAGTGGTATTTGCGGAGTTGCAACCTGAAACACACAATCCAGCAGCAGCAAGTGGCAGTTCAAAGAGCTTTGATAATCAGTTAGGAATGATACACGCTTAGAGAATTCCTTATCATTGGTGTGAAGACCCGTGTAGAACTTCTTTTCATATAAATGTACTAGGATAAAAAAGAATGAAAATGTCGAAAGAGTTAGCGAGGCCCGAGCCGCGATTCGAACGCGGGACCTCTCGCAAGCTTTGTGGGCTTAGGGTTTCGCCCTAAGCGAGAATCATAGCCAACTAGACCACCCGGGCGCCTTGCTTGTGCACCAATGCCTTGTCGCGTCCCCTGAACCCGGCCGTATCAAGTTAAAGCTGGGTGAAGCTACCTCAATTCCATGCCGTTACTGGAGATTTTGCGTTGGAAATGGGATTCCTAGTATTAGGGTAAAAGGTATATTAATTTTGAACGTATTAGTACATACGATGATTGTGCGGTGGCAAAAAAAAGGTTAAACAATCAGTTGAGTCTGATTATATATTTTGGCGAGGTAGCACAGTCTGTTGACACGGGTCTGTACTGTACGTGTGTTGAGTTTCCCATCTAGCTGCTTAGCTAGAAGTCTTCTACACTTCCAGTACTTGCTATCTCCAGCTAGCTTCTCCATTCAGCAGTTTTCTTACATTAAATGCTGCCAAGTCTCGGCCTGGGGTTTGCTCTTGTGGATTAAGAGTCAACGAGGCCTACAGTAGACGAATCTGCCGAACTATCTGTACTCATAAAGGACACATATTCAGACTACCTATATTGTTAATGGCCTGTCGTACAGGCATTCATTCAGTACCGCAGTACATTCCAATGTATCAAACAAGGAAAAATTTAATCTCCCATTTCTAAAACATAAAAACACAGTACGTCGAGATTGCCGTAGCAATAGGTAGAGGCATAGTGCTTCAGGAACGACCACTGTCCGCTCCCAGTACGTGGTAGACTGTGTATCCTGCAAGCTAATTAAAAATCGAAAATACAGCTCGACTACAAAACAGGCCAAGGTCACTAATCGCAATCGGATACTGGCATTTTGGCTGTCTGACGCCGATGAAGAGACCATCGTGAGCTTTGCTCAAAGTTAACAGAGAACTACATGGATGTGCGACCTTTGAATTGTCCAATAATGTAATCGGGGATCCTTGCTGAAGGTGGCCCTATGACCACGGTCCACCCTTCCGGTTTCCAAAACGGCTTGCCAAATTCATTGCCGGCCTGATCTGAATTGGCCGAAGCATTGTAACTTTTCGACGATTTCTCTTTTCGTCCGTATGCTTTTTCTGTAAGCTGCAACCTTCGTCAGCGCAGCCAGAGACGCGATGATCATCTACATAGAAATAGGCGGGAATGTTATTTTCTTCGTTCAGATCCTTCTTGGCCGTTAGGCATACGACGATCACCTGAGATCGAGGCTCCAAGGCATGCCTAGCACGGCAATGGTGCATGCGAGCACGCAGCTCCCGCAAACTAGTACATAATAGTGACCGATTCTGGTTGCTAGCATGCCCCAAAAATTCGTTCAGCTTTGATCAAGAGTCCCAGAAAATGCATTGTCTACGAGATAAGAGCGATTCGCAGCAGCGTGATGAACGGGGAGGGGTACCTATTGGTGAGTCAGGGCTTCTGGCGAGAGACACCCAAAATTGGAGCATAAGGTCTTCAGAACGTCATAACTAATGGGTGTTGGCGACGCCAAATGGCGTCCTCCAGCGCTCATGAAGCCGTGGCTGGCCCAGTGCAGGATCGCAGCTTGTGTGTACAGACAGCTATTTTCGGACTCTTCGACTGTAGCGACTCGTCAACACCGACGGGAGGCTGGAGCCGTGGCGCGCGCTGAGGCTGAGTGCGTCGTCCGGAGACGCGCCAGAGCTCCACTGCGGTCCTGGTCGCGGCGGCTGGCGGTCTTGGGCCCGGCCCCTGCCCCGCCCTCCGCCGCCCAGGACGGGGGGCTGTGCCGTGACCCGTCTCTATCAGACGGTCAGCCCAGCCCTTCCCTTGAGAAACACCCGCTCTTTCTCCTCCTCCAGCGTTCGTTTCTCTATTTCAATTGTTGCTAGAGAGTACAAGGGCCCTTCCTCCCGCTCCTTCGATCCCAGGTCTCTTGCTCGAGGGCTCGCAGATCCCCGTCTCCAGCGCCCGACACTCGTTAGGCGCCGACCGCCTAAACAACGCAGGACACCGTGTCGTACGAGCCGCCCTTCTGCCTACGCTCCGTCTATCGCGATTTCACGCTCCTTTTGTCCCGTTGAGTTGATACCCCGTCCGTTCGTGCCCGCCGTCTCTGCTCCTTTGGTCTCGGTCTTGCTGCCCGCCCTCAGTTTCACGTGCGGGGCGCCCATCGTTTCTCCTCCAGCCCACCACCTACCTTATTATTAGCGATCCCGAGAGAGCGCGGCCGCTGCCCGCTCCGCCGTCGCAGACATGAGCTGTAAGTAGTAAGATACTTTTATTCATGGACAATCTCTTCCTTCTCCTTGCCCCGTCCACCCCAATTGATAACCATGTCCGACCTCGTCCGCCGTGTTGTGCCATATCTCGGGAGCCTGAGCTCCCCGGTGGGCACGCTCACGTCGCTGGTCGAATTCCTTTTCGAGTGGTTGGGCGGTGCAACCATCCTGAGAACCGTCATCTTTGTGTGGGATCATGGTCTGGAATTTCCTGGCGTCTACAACTCCTCTTCTATGCCATCACCCGCCGCGCTTGCTCCCTTCAGTGATTGTTGTCTTCAATTGACTGACCGCGTGGGGATCAATACAGTCTCAAGCATGCTCAATAGGCTGCAGGGTCAGCCGGAGAGCTACGAAAAGAAGTAAGATCCACGGCTGTTTCTGGCCCCTCATGCAGGGTGTCTGATGCTCATCATCCACAGATCTCAATATCGGTTCGGGAAGACATTGGGCGCTGGCACATATGGTATTGTTCGCGAGGCTGAATGCAGCGCGGGGAAGGTTGCTGTCAAGATCATTCTGAAGAAGAATGTCAAAGGCAACGAGAAGATGGTCTATGATGAGCTGGAGTTGCTGCAGAAGTTGGATCACCCGCACATCGTCCGTTTCCACGACTGGTTTGAGTCGAGGGTGCGTCCACAGGAGCTTGATGGCGGTATATCCGGGGGCTGATGGATAGCAGGACAAATACTACATCGTCACTCAACTGGCTACTGGCGGAGAGCTGTTCGACAGGATCTGCGAGTATGGCAAGTTCACGGAGAAGGACGCTTCCCAGACCATCAGGCAGGTCTTGGACGCGGTTAACTATCTCCACGAGCGGAACATTGTCCATCGAGGTTTGTTCATCCTGTTTGATGACCCTTCTTGACGGCAGATCCCGCTGACAATCAAATTGCCAGACCTGAAACCCGAGAACCTCCTGTACCTTACATCCGCACCGGACTCGCCCTTGGTGCTGGCGGACTTTGGCATTGCCAAGATGCTGGACAGCCCGTCGGAAGTATTGACGACCATGGCTGGGTCTTTTGGCTACGCCGCTCCCGAGGTCATGCTCAAGCAGGGCCATGGGAAGGCAGTCGACATGTGGTCCATGGGAGTCATTACCTATACACTGCTCTGCGGCTATTCACCGTTCCGTTCGGAGAACCTGCCCGACTTGATCGAGGAGTGTCGAAATGCACGCATTGTCTTCCATGAGCGCTACTGGAAGGACGTGTCCAAGGACGCCAAGGATTTCATCATGACCCTGCTCCAACCGGACCCAAACAAGCGTGCGACTTCTCAGGAGGCTCTCCGCCACCCATGGCTGAAGGGAGAATCCGCCAGTGACCACAACCTGCTGCCTGAGATCAGGGCCTACATGGCCAGGGCCAGGCTTAGGCGTGGCATCGAGATCGTCAAGCTCGCAAACCGCATCGAGGCTCTTAAGATGCAAGAGGATGACGAGGACATCCCCAGCGCGGCAGACGTGGCGGCCAGTTCAGGAAACGCTGCTGGCCAAGACGGCACCACCCCCTTCCCGGCCCTGGAGGACTCCAACGGCGGCAAGCAGACCGCGGCGTCGTCTGCAGACGGCTTGCCAGGCTCCACGAAGAAGCGCAGTCTGAGCAAGGCAGCGCGTGGGGCGATATTCCGGGAGGTCGTCCTTGCCAAGGTGCGCGAGATGAAGGAGGAAGAGGAGCGCGAAAGGGTGGAGAGGGAAGCTAGAGAGAGAGCGGAGAAGGCTGCCCATGCTTGAGCGCAAGGCCTCCCCGGCTGGCCACTCTTGCTCAAGCCTTGAACTGAAGACTCGCCTTACTGGGTTCCCTTTTCTCTCTCTTTTTTTTTTTTTTTTTTTTTTTTTTTTGGCTGTAGTTTACATGTGGCTCTTCGGTTGCTTCATACCATGATTCCCCGTATCCACTTACACCACTTCTATGACATTGTGGAGTCTCGACATGTTTTGGCTTGGCTTTTTTTGTATCTACTTGGAGTATTCCTTTATGTCTGCAGCTCACATGGGCGGCTTGTCGATAGGTTTTGTGGATCTGTTCCCACCTGCTCAATTCCATTCCAGAGCCACCGTGTTAAGCAAGTCGCATATGGAAACAGCAGCGCATCTCCATGGCCAATCCGAACTGGCGAACGTAAGTCCAGACAGTTGAAATCACGAGGACCAGACACGCGTGATGTAGAGGGATGCTTCTGTAAGTTGTAACTGGCGGTTGCACAGGCCGTGGTGGCGCGTCCCCAGGCGCCGAGGGCCGCCAAGCTAGTCACACCGGGGCACAGGAGCCGCCGCTTGACCCCGGCGCGCCGGGTGACATGACAGCTCTCCAGCCGTCACCATCACGCTCCCCGGCTCTCATGAGTCGCCCTGGACTCTGACCCGAGTCAGCACTCCTGCTCCTCTGCCTCTTGCTCTACAGATATCTATCCTTATCCTGCAGTCCTTCTCCTCACGGTTTCTTTCTCTCACCGCTCCCCGCCTTCCTCCGGTTTCACGCTGAAACGCCTATCAGATAAACCCCCGCCTAGACGTCATAGACCTTGCACTGCCCGCAGCATCGGTCATACAAGCCCATCCGCCGTCTCCGTCCATATGGTCCTCGTGGCCGTGCTTCAAACAATTCCTATCTTCCAGAAATAACTTGACTCATACACGCTCTGTTTGACAGCCAAGATGTTCGCGAGCAAACGTCTTAGCAAGGTGAGTCGCAAGCAGCTGGACCCCTCCCCGCACGCCTCAAGTGGCCACTCCGCTGACTCCCGGAAACAAACAGGAACTCCTCAAGGTACTTTGACACCGCTAGGCCCCCCACTCTCTCCTTGCTCTCGTCCTATTCCTAGCCTCGTACTGCGAGCGGTGATCTGCTGGGCAAACAACAAAATCAATGGCTCTGTCCAAAGTGGTCTATATTCGCAATGGACTGAGCTAACCCATCGTTTATATAGATGCAGGGCCACCTGCCCCCGGGGATTTCGATCGTCAAGTCGGATAATCTGGAGGAGTGGCAGATGGACATCAAGGTTCTGGATGACAATCCCCTCTACAAGGACGAGACGTATCGGCTCAAATTTACATTTTCATCGAAATATCCTATAGGTGAGTCTGCGGTTACCCTGTGTAGAGCTCTTTGTGCCCATTGTGGCATTGCTTGGTCGTGGGATTGCGGAACTTGTAGTGGACCCCGCGGTCATATGATGATTCTGGCAAGTGTCCTTGCAGCTGCTAACCAAGTTTCCCATATATAGAGCCGCCGGAAGTGCAGTTTATCGAGGTGCCACGAACATCGGATACCCCGCGTCCGATTCCGATCCATCCCCATATCTACAGCAATGGCATCATCTGCTTGGATCTGCTGAGTTCCGCGGGGTGGTCGCCGGTTCAGACCGTCGAGAGCGTCTGCATGAGTATCCAGAGCATGCTGACTGCGAACTCGCGGAATGAACGGCCCCCAGGTGATGCTGATTTCGTCAACTACAATCGACGGCGGCCCCGGGATATCAATTTCTTTTACGACGATGACAATGTGTAGATGGGGTCCTACGGTGGAGGGGACATGAGGCGTGACTAGGAAGAAACGGTATGGATTTCTTGGGTAAAATTGTTCGGTGGAGTTTTGGACATGCTTTTTCTTCGTCTGTTTGTTCTGGTGCCTTCTAGGAGTGGTGTTTCGTGGTTCGTTCATTTTTTTGCATTGGCGTAGGGTGGTTGTCATGGTCGAGGGTCTCTTGATAAGGTGGACCCCCGCAATTCCCGAGGACTGTACAATTCTCGGGAAGAAAGTGGCTCGGCATTCTCTTGTGCTGCACATACATTTGTGACACGAATATCGATATCTGTGTGACTTTTAATGCCGTTCTTAATTTCCTACTGAATCAAAATCTATTCTTCTCCTCCAATTGGGGAGGTTTCCTTTAGATAGGGATTCAATTTGCCATCTCAGGTTGTAGTCACAGAATAATGAATGTGAATGACTAGCTGCGGTGACTTACCCCGCCCTCGAGTTCCATATCGAAAAGTAGTCAGTGATAGAGAACTGCCATAGACCCCACCAGATACCGAGTCCTTTTCAATACATCTGTTGTCTGTCTACTCCAAGATCCTTATAATATATCTCACATGATTCCCTGTACAATGTCACATCAAATATCCTCCTCCTTATATATATGCTGTAACTTCTTCAGTATCATGAATGGCTCTCCTCACAATTATCCCAAGTCAAAGCTGAAAGATATGACTCCGTCGAGGTCAAACGACCTTTTTAAATAATTAATTATTAAATATCTAGTCTACTGAAGTCTATGCAGAAATACCAGCATCAGTACATTATTTTTGATGATCAGGATCCTCTCAATACGATATCGTGGTCTGGCATGCTGCACAATACAGTGAATCTATACAGATGGTGACTTCTTCGTCTCCTCCGGCAATTGAATTGCTCGTTGGAGATTATCTGTCTATCTACCTGATCTATTCACCATTTTCTTTTGTCTTCGTGCCTTGGAATCCATATGCCTGTCTACGTTGGTAACTATATCTGTGAATAATTAATAGCTCTTTCTCGTTCACCTGTCCTTGTTATAGATAACTATGGATCGAAACAAACTCGCAGCCTTCTCCGCAGGTCAATTCTGGTTCCTTCGTCATCACAAGACATCACTCATCTTTTGAAGTGACGAGGAATAGGTGCTTACCTAGGTGAATAGTAAGTACCTAACCTACCGGGCCTGGAAAAAGACAGGTCTTGATTCGATTGCCTCCGTCTGGTTCTAACCACTTCCTAGTACTTTCTATGAAGATCCCGAGACCACTCTTCTCTATGGACAATATATACTCTCATGATATCCCGATGGCAACAGAAAATCTGCTTAACTGGTTCATAACGGCTTATCAAGGGATTTTCTCGCTGCGACACCAGTCAACCATCCGCTCACGGCCAAGGAAACGTGACCCCACTGGAAAGCGGATGAATGCGCTTGCAAATGCCAAGCAGGCACACGATCGTGCGGCTATAAAATGCCCATACAGCTCATACATACCTACCAATCTAATTATGAGGATTTAGGCCACGGAGGTGCCGTAATCTGGAAGCATATTAACCAACACATGTTGTACGTTGATTTTCTGATCGTCACTGAGAGAGCCTAGTACTAACTGGCAAACCTCTCAGCATCACAAAGGATTTGAAAGACTTCTCTTGGTAAACCCGGACCTTACCAGCAGTATGTGCTTCTAGTGATGGAGAGCTGAAGCGAATAGCATCAGCTACCCTTTATTATGAACAACCTCTGTTATTGGTTGGAAGACATTCCATCTGGTGTCGACAAGGCCCGGAATATCCCAAAATTGGGAATTTCTTTCAAGACATGGTAAGAGACAAAGCAGGAGTGCTATTTGACTGGATCGAATCGTTTGATTCTCGCGAAGACTTTATAGACGCAATCCCACCAACAAGAGAAGTGACTTGGAATTTCCAGAATGGTCTTGAAGGAAAGCAAGGATCTATGCTGTATAACCAAGTGGTGCCTATGCGGCACGTGCTTAAATAAAGAAGGACGTTTATACTAACCCGGTCTCTAAATTGTTTCTCTCTTATTTTATTTAAAGAAACTAAAACAAAAATCTAAAACCGACCTTCCTTAAAAGTCCTTCTCTGCCGCATATATTGCATTTCATATGACAAGACATTGTATCTTTTTATCTGCACTGCCATGACCACAAGTATAATCTAATCTTTCATACTTAGCCTTGAGAATGTCATATTCGACAGTAACTGGCGCCATTCCTTTTAAAACGATAACAACCCTGGGCAATATCCCCCAAAGCACCGAAAGAAAGACGAGAAATACGGAGCCTGAGTCGATCAAAGCCCACCCAGCAAAGAGAAACCCGATGTCGTCAGCCTGAATATCTGGATAAAGTTGAACGCCAAGACAAAAGGGACTGCACCAGGTTCTCCTGACAAAGGATTTCTTCTCCGACAGAATATCCTCATGTCATGTTTACAATGGAGCACGATGTAGTAGGTGATGAGAGGCTGCTTTGTGGGGAGACAATCGCAATTCTGTTAGCTATATGGACATGTCTGATCCGTCTTCTAATCTATTTGACGCAATATTGGAGACATCCAAAAAAAAGCTACAGGCGTGGACCAAATTCCCTGATGCCTCTTACCTCTTTGAGGATCCGGAGTTGCCCGAAACGATACCAACTGTAATCGCACTTGCTCAGGTATGTTGTTGAGAAGACTATGAGAAACAATCTCCCTCTGAGGCATCGGCAGATGCAATAAAAGATATCAAAAGATCTTATTGCTACAGCTTCTGAGGATTGCATTCATCCTGGAACTGGAGGAGTGCCAGGACAGGCTCTATACTGGGACATTAAAGATGACATTATATTTCGCAACATTTATTACAGACAGAATCCCAATTATGAGAGAGCACTGAAGATTGTGTACTGCGGTGCATGAAAACAGTCGGCTCACTAATATATTTTCACCATCCTCTGTCAATACAGATTCCCGAGCATGGAGAGTCTAATCGAACTGATAAAGTTTGAAATGTTTCCAGAGACTGTGAGGACAGTCTACTGTCTCTTGAGCGGATTTGAAAAGGCAAAGCTCGACACTCTAAGAGGAGACACCAAATGGTCCATCTATTTCATATACAAAAGGAATTCTCTACGCTCACTTCGAAGGTGAGGATCTTGTTATCTAAAAGTCCATAACATAATGCAGGAAGATGATATTCCACTTCACTTCTTCCTTCAGATGAATCAACTGGTTGTGACATTATAAATACTGTTGGTAATCCTAGAATAGGGCCGCTATATATCTAGTTGGAGCTTTCAATAATAATGTGGTCTAGACAGATATATTTAGTATCTCAGTGGAGGAGAGAGGTTATATTCTCCTGATGCTTAACTGGTCCAGCCTTTTACATGACATCGAGTCCATGGAAACGAAAATCGATCGTCTCAGGAGCATTCCACATAGAGACAATGAAAGGATCAGACGGAAGATATTGGGTTGAAAAGGGAAATGACAAGATCATTGACCTTGGAACCAGTAAACCAGCCACTGGGAAGATGGTGCGGCAATTAAAGGCTGAATTTAATGCCCAGGTTGACTGGCAGTTCCGGTTTTTCTTGTGGTCAGCTTCTCTGAGGTGGTGTGTTCCGAATAAATGCAAGCGACACGTACCAACTGTCGATAGCTAACTTGTGGCCATTGGCAACGGTATGCATTCTTGTCTCTTCATCTTACAGGATAGCCATGAAATCTATCTTATATTCCTCACATATGATGCTAATTACCTAAACTATTTGAAAGATCCGAATGTAAAATAAGAAGGATTCCTTTCAATGAATACTTGCCGGTATTTGGATTAATGACCATAGGGATACGTGTGGCTCAATGAGAACCAAGTCAGCGATGATCAGGAGGACAAGTACATCCCAACCACGACTTGGCTTCAATGAATAACTTGTTCAGCTGTTAACACAATAACATTGACTCAAAAAGGGACACAGCTGATCAGGCTCCTAGCAAGTCAAAATCGAACATGAATGAGTTGAAATTCACTGGGTATATCTAGAAACAAGCAGGAAACGACGGCTTCAGATGTCTCATTCTGGATGAAAACGGTAATGCGGATTCTTCTTTTGTTTCCTGGTAATAAGGATTCCAGATGTAGTCTTGGTGTTGCGGCCTCCAGACTTGAGAAATACGGGTATCGTGTGGCCTAATGGGAAAGATGTACTGAAACATGATGTACTAGCTGGCTGAAAAGGTGCCTATATACAACTCTGGACGTGCTCAACAATTCAATGAGCTGCCATTTTCTGTAGAAGTGTCTTAGCCGTACGTATTTACCTAGTGTAGGATCGTTGTCATAGTCGGTTATAAAAAAATATAATGAGGAGCGGCTGCAAAACAGATATACGATATATAGAGATCAACTTGGCCAAGGCCTAGTGCTTCTGTAGACTACTAGTGAGAATAATAAAAACTGCCTCGTTGAGAGCAGATATCCTATTGGAAGCTGTACAGAGGGCTAAACGTGTAAAATTAGATCTAGTAAGATATATGGTAAGAACCTTAGAAGATACACATACTAGTAGGATGCTCTACCAGTGTCCCTGGGGTTTTTCTAACTGCTAGGTCCCGTGATCGGGTCTTCTACATCAGATTCCGGGTCCAGTATTGGATTAGGGCTTCACGATGGAGAAATGAGCGGAGGTGCCTTTGTTGATCAACAGCCACTGTTGGAGATGCGAGAAGAGTTCTTCATCGATGTAATCACAACGACGCCAATTCTCCACTGATTGTGGCAGGTCAATTGTTGATTTTGATGTTGGTACGTTCATGGAGCTACGTGCTGCGATAGGTCCTGATGATTATTACGTAGGGTATAGATTAAAATGGATATCCCATATTATTGACTTGATATCGACCAGGCAAAACTACCCCGTGCAGTATGGATGCCATGTGAGCACTTGATATTGAATAGGCGATGTGCAGTGAGATGCAGGACAAAGAAAACCCTAATTACGGAGTGCAACGCCAGACACCACTAAGGAGATAAAGTGTTGATAAATATCTTTCCCACAGCGATGAGTGAGCCTAAAACCGCCAGGGTCATAAAGCTCCACGGATAGACAAAAACTATGCACAAAGCAAGCAACAATGATATGGTCTAATGGATACGGTCGAGCCTCGCGCGGTTCATAGCGATCTGGTCGTCCACATAATCGCTCTGAAAGGAAAGGTGTCAGCACGAAAATACAATGCAAGATATGGCTGTCAGTCACTGAGGGACTCACCTTGGCCATAATGCGTTTCCAGGTGCCTGTTCTGCTCGTCGAGCTCCCGACCAGTGGCACGAGCCAGCTGATTCAAGCGGCTGGCGGCACCAGAGAGAAGTTCAAGATTCTGCTCGATCTCGTCCTCCATTGCCTCATCCTCGCTATCAGCCTCGAATTGATATTTGGCACGCTCAGCCATATTGCGCTTAGGTTGCCCTGGCTGGCCGCCGCTTTCTTTTTCAATGTCTCTGAAGGTACGTTCCATGCGTTGATTGGTACGGAAAGCCTCTTGACGAGTGCCTTCGCGAATCGCACGCTCCTCTCTGTGGGTGTTCAGGATCTGCTCGTCGCGTTCCCGACGTCGCTGGGCGCTCGTAAACGGATTCGAGACGTGCACCGCGAACATGCTCCGGTTCAGCGTCTTCAGCTCCTTGGCCTTCTCTTCAGCGATGCGAGTCTGAATCGCAGCTTTGTCAAGGCTCCTTTCCGCGTCATGGATCCGTTCACCTTGCGCTCCTAGACGCGCAAGCGTGTTGCGGCCAATCTCCTCTGCCTGCGCAGCGACGCGGAGGGCATTCCGCGTGGAAGCAACGTCACCACGCTTGATTTCTCGGATTTCCTGTTTAATAGCCCGGACTTCCTCCTCCTCTTCTTCCTCCGCAGTTAGTTGTCTCTCCTGGTAGGTGCCGGTATCGTAGCCGCCGGCAGCCTGGCTATAAGGAGGAGGCGCATCATTCTGCTTCCGCTGCTCCATTCTTTCCTTCGCCCCTCCAAACAATGCGTCTCTGTTGGCATCTCCCGGATCATTGGGGTCACCCTGTCCCAAACCCCCGTAGCCGCCAGGGCCGTATCGGGAGCCAGATCCGCCACCAAACTTGTCACCTCCGTATCCGCTCTGATTGCCGAAGCGATTGGGGCCATAGCCAGGAGCACTGTTTACACCAGGAGGGCCAGCAGGAGGACCCTTCATGTCGGGGGCACCGCTTCCAGGAGCGGCGCCGTTCGGCGGAGGAGCAACGCCTGCATTTATTTTGGCTTTCGTATAAGGATCAACCGGAGTCGGCTGAGCGTAAGGGTTCTCTTGGGGCGCTGGGCTCTTGCTCTTTGATCTGGAGAAGAACCCCATTGTGGACCAGGTTAGGTAAAGACGAGAGGAAAGAAAAGGAGAATTAAGTAAGAGGGAAGGAGGGAAGAGGATGAGGGTTGTGGAATGAGAGACAGCATTCAGGGGAGTGATCTTGAGACATGGCGGAGTCGAGGCCAAGCGCGGTAATACAGATACGGCCCAATAGCGGTTGGGCGGCGCGGATCTGGCCGACGCTGGCGCGGCGCGCGTAACGGCTGAGACGGTAATCTTGACGAGGCGCGTGGCGCAGGCGGCTGTGTCGTGGACCTGGCCGCATCGGGTTAGACCGCACAGGCGGCGCTTCTCCTCTCGAGCCGCAGACGTCGCGCTTTTATTCTTTGATACAGCGAGACTGCTGCTGCTCGACCACCGCACAGGGCCCTCTACAGCAGCCATGGCCCCTCACCCAGGGTCTGATGCAGACTACATCAGGGACAAAGCGCGGAGGGACCTGCTGACTCTCCTCGAAGGCGTGAGTAAGGCTGCAGCCCCGCCGCTACGCACCTTCCGTGTGATTTTCGAGCTGACCGGTCGTGCAGGTTCGAGGTAAAAAGAATCTTGTCATAAGCAAGGATCTGGCTGGTCCAGTCGGACTTTTCGTCAAGTTCTCCGTTCTACAAGAGTATGGTGTAGACAAGGTGTTTCTGCTCGAGAATGCCAATGTCGATTCTTCGCAGCGCAATGTCGTGTTCCTCGTCCACGCCGAGAAGGCACGGCAGGTACAGACGACTGCCGGTACGTATGTTCATTTTCTCTTCCCGTAGCACGACGGTCCTTCTGCTCTTTTGCTCTTTCGTAAAATCCCTTCACAGTGCTCTGAAGGACCTCTTACATTTATCTGTTTCGATGGGGCTTCAGTAGATTACGCAGACGCCTTCCCACTCTACGTAGTCAGTCAAGCTCCCTAGATTGATAATTAGTGGATAGACAGCACATCCCTATGGCTTTCTTTCTCTACTCCTCTCAGATAGAATGCCATCAGTATGTGCTGACATTTGCAATTTAGAGCAGGTAAAGCGGCTCCAGCAGAACGGCAATATTGACCACGAATTCTCCATTTTCTGGGTCCCGAGACGGACGCGTGTAAGCAACAAGATCCTGGAAGACGCAGGAATAATCGGAGATGTGAACATTGCGGAGTTGCCGCTGTACTTTTATCCTCTCGAGCAGGACGTTCTGTCATTGGAGTTGGAGGATTCCTTCCGCGATCTCTACTTGGTAGGACACGCTGCCTCTGGCGTGAACAGTGTACTAATGATCGTAGCACAAGGACCCTGGTTGTATTTTTCTTGCAGCCAAAGCTCTTATGCAGATCCAGCAAAGACATGGTTACTTTCCTCGCATCGTCGGTAAGGGCGATAACGCGCGACGGCTGGCAGATCTGCTGTTGCGGATGAGGAAAGAACTCGATGCCGAGGAATCCTCAGGTCTCAATGATCCCGCTGGGAGAGGCCTTCTTCCTAGCGCAACGATCGAGAATCTAATCATCATCGACCGCGAGGTGGACTTTGGCACCGTCCTGCTCACCCAACTTACTTACGAAGGGCTGATAGACGAATTTGTTGGCATAAAGAATAACCAAGCAGATGTCGATTCATCTATAGTTGGCACCGCGCCTACGCCTCAACCTTCGCAAGGGTCGTCTTCGAGTGCGTCACAAGCGAAAAAGAGGAAGATCCAGTTGGATTCCTCCGACCAGCTCTATAGCCAACTTCGAGATGCGAACTTCGCAATAGTCGGTGATCTGTTGAATAAGGTTGCCCGCCGCTTGGAGAGCGACTATCAAAGTCGTCATGCAGCTAGGACAACGGCGGAGCTTCGCGAGTTTGTGAACAAGTTGCCGGGCTATCAGCTTGAGCATCAAAGTCTCAAGGTTCACACAAACCTCGCAGAAGACATCATGCGACAAACCCGCTCAGATATCTTTAGAAAAATTCTCGAAGTGCAACAGAATAATGCCGCCGGCTCGGATCCAACATACCAACACGACACTATCGAGGAGCTAATCGCTAGGGATGTTCCGTTGAAAAGTGTTCTACGCTTGCTTTGCCTTGAGTCCTGCATGTCCGGCGGGATGCGACAGCGAGATCTTGAGAATTTTAAACGACAGATACTACAGGCGTACGGGTATCAACATTTGCTAACGTTCCATGCCTTGGAGAAGATGGAACTCCTTCAGCCTCGCTCCTCTGCAACTGCCATGCTGCTGCCCGGTGGTGGCGCTCAGACAGGGACAAAGACCAATTACAGCTATCTTCGAAAGAACCTCCGGCTCGTAGTCGAGGAAGTCAGTGAGCAAGATCCCAATGATATTGCATACGTATACAGCGGCTTCGCACCGCTCAGTGTCCGCCTCGTGCAGTGCGTCATCCAGAAGCCTTACATACTGTCCCTCACCAAAGGTGGGTCAACGACCGCTGCCGTGAACACCGCAAGTACCGCGTCCCCTGGCTGGCTTGGCTTCGAGGACGTGGTCAAGAGCGCCCGCGGCGCGACGTTCAGCCTCGTCCAAAAGGGCGACGACAAGGCGGTCAGGGCACGACAGACCCTTAGTGGCAGTGGCGGAGTCAAGACAGTATATGTCTTCTTCCTGGGCGGTATCACATTCACGGAGATTGCTGCTTTGAGGTTCATCGCACGCCAGGAAGCGCAGCGAAGAAAGATTGTCATCTGCACGACTAGTATTATCAGCGGAGACAGGATGATGGAGGCTGCTATTGCGAAGGGCACTTTTGCGAAGACAGCGTAGCATTTGGATGACGAGGCAGTATCGGTTTCTTCAATATGTGATGATGACTTTGCAAGGCACTTATATCTGCTGTTTTTCAAGGAATATTCTATTCTTCGTCACGACTCTATCGTAATTACATGCTATAGCATCAATCAATTAAATGCATTCCCGTTTCTTTGTCCAGACCGAGTCTGGACGGCAGACCGTAACACCTAGAATCTAATACTTAAACCCAACATTAACCCCCATCAACCGCCCCTGATACCTCTCCAGGACCTCACCCAACATGACCATAATTCCCGCAGACAGCATCTTCACCTGCTCCTCTTCGCTGGCCGCCGCATCTTTATCTTTACCTTTACCCTTCGCCACAGGCGCCCTGTCAAACACCTCCCCGACCCACTCGCGCAGCTCCATCACCTGCGTCGCGTGTTCCGTGACCAGCCTTTCCTCGCCGGACGACCCGGACTGCACGTTCAGGTCGAGCACGGCGAGGAAGAGAGACAGGAGGGCTGGGAGGATGGTCGGTTCGGTCGCGACGGGGAGCGTGTGGAGGGATATGAGGAGAGTGAGGGTCTCCTGGGTCAGGTTCGGGAGGGCAGGGGTGTGTGGCCCGAGGGTGGAGAGGATGAGCGTGAGGGTCTGCAGGAAGAGGCGGAGGAGGTGGGGTGTTAGGAAGGGGTTGTAGGATGGTGATGTTGAGCTGTGTATGTACATACATTGGTCAGCCTAATATTATCAAGAAAGGGGAGAGGATAATACGCGTTTAAATATAATAAGCTGATTCATATATACATCCAGGGACAAGACTTACCGTGCGGACTGCGTCATCATCATGCCGAACCGGCCGGTTAGGGAATAGAAATATCCCTCTGTGAGTACCTTGTGGAGATCTTTCAGGGTCGACTTCTTCCGCTGTGCCTCCCGTTGCTGGCGTCTCTTTTCAACGTCCAGTCGGGACGAGAATGTCCGCACCTTGAGCGCATTCGGCCCAGTGATAGCATCGGCAGCATTCGCTGCGAGTGGCTGTAGGGATTGTTGCGCGATTCTCTTGGTGAGTTTTTCAATGGGGGATTCGTCCGTGAGGTACATCGCTTGAACATGCTCCGGGAGCTTCTTGGATGGAAACGAGGTGTCTGGTAAGGATGGGAGTCCCATGGATTTGGCGTCCTCTTCGCCGTACCCCGCCAGTTCGCGGGCGCTGAGTCCAATTGCTGTGAGGACAGCCGATCGCTGGGCTTGAGATAGGTCCGCGTCGAAAAAAGTAATCGTGAACCAGCGTCCCATCTTGAGAGGTTGAGAGACCAGCAATGCAATCATGCTCTGAAGCCTGAGCTCGTGGAAATTTTGCAATTTGTAATTGTCCTGAAGGCCAACGATGACGAGGGCCAACTCTTCTACCTGTTCGGCAAGTTCAGTACCGAAACCGATCTTGCGGCGGATCAGGGACGGGGCAGTCTTGATTCCTAGATGATAGCGGTCCACATTGTCCGTGTCACGGAGGGCGGCGATAAGATCGCGAATATAAACTGGTGTTTTGGGCTTATTTCGCTGGATCAAAGTAGGATCGTCCTCGGAGTCTTCTGGGTCCGTGTCTGGCTTTTCGTAAGGAATAAGATCGTCTCCATCTTCTTCCTTTTCTGAATCATCTGATATCTCCTCTATAGAGACAGCTTTCGAGGTTTGGGTGTCTGGTTGCGGTCGGCTACCGGTCGAGGGCTGAGATGATGGAGCCTTCTTCTGTTCCTTTGGCTTTCGTTGAGGCTCATCCCGTTTCTTAAGCTTCAGGGCCTCGACTGAGCCAACGCTGTCTTTGATATTGACGAGATTCATGTACCACTGAGCTTCTTCGCTCTCAACCTCCTCCAGATCGAATTTCATGGCCTTGCCAGGCTCTTCGATCTGTTGCGAAATTGCCATGCCAACTATCATCCCAAAAAATCGGGCTCTAGTGGAGGATGCTGCTAGGCGATTCGAGACCGCATTGAGATAGAGGCTCGACCGTCCTATTTCACGGATTGAGGTGGGAAGGGTGCGACTAACGTAGCCGGCGGCGAGAAGAACAGCTTGGGCATTTGCTGCAATAAGTTAGTAAAAACGTTGCTCTCCCAATAATTTCCTTTGAGGATGTTAGACGAGCCTTCTTGAATTTGCATTGGCGTGTGTTTTATGTAAAATTTGTCCCCGAAATTCTCAAGACTTTTCGTGAATAAATCCATTAGGGTATCTGTATCCGAAATATTAGCAGCGTCCCACATGATCAGGTCCCAGCCTAACACTCACCTTCACGGTCTGAAAAGACGGCAAAAAGCGCACGACGCAATCCGATGGTTTGTATTGATCCTCTGCCTGTTGAAAGCCAGTCTTTGATTTGACCCTCCAAGAGTGGTCTGTTGCTAATGATGCTTGAGCATAGTGCTGCAACGCCGCCAATGACTTCACCGTCTAGATTTTCGCCTATCGAGCCAGTAGAAAGCTCTCCAGAAAAATAATTCTTCTCGACATCGCGAAGAATGACTTCTAAGACGGTCGTCTGCTCCGATCCACGGAGGTTATCCAGGAGTAATCCAAAGCGCGTTGAGCAGTCCTGGTCACCGAGAAGTCCAGAATATAACTCTCTCACAAATTGATCTGCATCAAGGGTTAGAATATAAACGAAACAATGTGTCAAGTGGCTCGATATTACCGATATATCCAAGGCTCATCGCCCGACCCGTGATGAGTGCCACCGACTTGTAAGCCTCTTGGTTATTGGTATCGATTTTAGTAGCCATATGTCGTATGTTACGGCCCAACCAGGAAGCGTATGAGGCCCCTTCACCAACCCAAGAAATTGACTTCAGGTTATCCAGGTCTTTGATGGATGTAAGAGCTTCTGCGGCAGTAGAGAGCACTCTTCCCGCAGCAACAAGAGAGATTAGCTCTCTCCAAGCAACTTGCTGCTGTGTCGCATTGCCGTGAAGTGCACAAATGTCTGTATATAGACGCACAAGGAAATCCTCTGGCTTCAAAAGAGCAGAGAGAACAGCTAGGATATCTCGAATGACAAGATGTCTGCCGGAGCCATTATCATGCTCTGGCACGGAGTTGTGGGTAGCGAGCAGGGTGCGTAACTGCGAAACTAGAGAACTGATGCCAGCTACGCTGCTCAGACATCTTAACAAGACGCCCCTCAATTTGGGGTCTTTTCTCTTCTGTCCCTGAGATGCTTGGGAACCTGAGTCCGCTTCAAGGCTGTTCCAGTGGTCAGGAATCGTAGTGCTGACTAAGATCTGAAGAATTTGGGCTGTTGTCGGCCCTGGAACCCTGATGTCGAAGACCCTGTTTGCTACGGCCTTGTTGGCCGGATCAAGCGTGTGCAGAACTTCATAAAGTTGGTCCCGGTCGGGTTTCGACCTCAAGATGCCCAAAATATAGTCCGGGGATGAAGGGTCACCATCGGGCTGGGACTTTGGCTCTGTTTCAGTAGTCTTGGCATTATTCTTTTGTTCGTCCGAAGGCCTTAGAAGACTTTGGTCATCACGCGTGACTGTTTTTACGGGTGTGAGAAGTTCCTCCATTTTGCAAACATGGCCTTTCATCGCCAACAACAGCCAAAAGTAAGAGTTCGAAGATGGTTTTGCGAAGCATGGGCGGCGAGATCCAGTAAGCAGGCTCGAGTCACGTGCCAAGCACCTCTGGTCTCCCGTATCAGCCAACGCCGGCAGCAGTCCGGCAATAGGCACCAGAACGACGCCCAAGTGGATGATCGTGGACCAAAACCTCAGCGCCTGTTTTTGAAGGGGCAGATATAGGCTACAAGGCCCTACAGTCCTGTGTTTCTCGGGCTCCATATCATCTATGAACTGTACTGTACATAACTCCTAGAGTGACCCCGCGTGGCTCTGGAACAAAGACGTTTGGAGTACCAGATCATTCCGGGTAGCGTTCCTGATATACTCGTTTCCTTGACGGTATTACACTTTGAAGATGCCTTCTCTTAATACGAAACCGATCGACCCAAACCTTCGATGGTCAGTGCCCGGAACGCTCATTACGTGGTTCCTACTTACATAGCGCAGGAAGCACCTTTACAAGGTTCTAAACAAGCGCGGGCCCTTCAGTGATGAGGACTGGGTTCCTGGCCCGGAAACGATAAATGCTCTGGAGACATCAAAGATCTTGTAAGATGGTCAGACTCCACGTTTACCGCTTATTCCTAACATTTGATCAGGGTCATGTGCGTTTTACGTTCCCCATATTGCATGTCTACATTGTTGACGTAATGCAGAGGAGCTGGAGGCTTGGGATGCGAGATCCTCAAGAATCTTGCGCTGTCTGGATTCAAAGATATCCATGTTATTGATATGGGTAAGCTTCATCTTACTAAAGCTCCCCATTCTACTTCTGACGTCCTCCAGATACGATTGATATTTCAAACCTCAACCGCCAGTTTCTATTCCGGCAATCTGATGTGGGCAAACCTAAGGCGGAGGTTGCTGCTGCCTTCGTAGAGAAGCGCGTCAAAGGCGTTAAGATTACCCCATACGTTGGCAAGATCCAGGACAAGGATGAAGATTACTACAGGCAGTTCAAAATCATAGTCTGCGGCCTCGATAGCATCGAGGCTCGTCGATGGATAAACTCCACCCTCGTAGGGATGGTGGACCCTGAAGACCCAGAGAGTCTGAAGCCTTTGATTGACGGCGGAACGGAAGGTAGGTATATTCCCCAGATAAATAGTACTCTATGCTCACAACGAGGCAGGCTTTAAGGGCCAATCCCGTGTCATCCTACCGACTCTTTCATCCTGCATTGAATGTCAACTTGATATGCACGCTCCTCGAGCGGCTGTTCCGCTCTGCACTATTGCAACCATTCCCCGGCAGCCACAGCACTGCATCGAATGGGCGCACCAGATCGCTTGGCAGGAGAAGCGGAAAGATGAACCATTCGACAGCGACAATATGGAACATATCGGTTGGATCTATCAAACCGCTCTCGAACGAGCGAAGCAGTTCAACATTCCCGGTGTCACATTCCAGATGACCCAGGGCGTTGTTAAGAACATTATTCCGGCTATTGCCTCCACAAACGCCGTGATTGCTGCGTCTACCACGTCTGAATGTCTCAAGATCGCCACATCTTGTAACCCCTATCTTGAGAATTACATGATGTACGCCGGCGAGGAAGGTGTCTACACTTACACCTTCGCGGCTGAACAGAAGCCTGACTGCCCAGTATGCGGTAATCTGGCGCGAACGATAGTCGTGAACCCAGAGGACACGCTGGAAGCGTTCATCGAAAGTCTTGGGGAGCGGGCGGAGGCGCAGCTCAAGAAGCCTAGCATGCGGACAGAGGAAAAGACCCTCTATCAGCGCTATCCACCGCAGCTGGAGGAGCAAACTCGGCCTAACCTACGGCTCAAACTGAAGGATCTAGTATCCAATGGGCAGGAGATTGCGGTGAGCGACCCTGCTTACACCATCGACTTCCGATTCAAGCTTGTTTTCAAATAAGATTCGTCCTGCATACTGGTAGATGAGATACGTTATGCCATGACGAGGAAGAAACTCCAGTTTTTGCCAGGTAAAAGCCATTATTGCACAAATAAATATCTTCATTTATAGATCTAGCTTTTTTTACACCCATCCAAACGCCAGTACCAAAAACATGGTCTCTGCCGCCCTTTAATAAACTGCTCAGAGAGAAATAAAAAAAATAACGCCAGCACATGCATCATGAAAGAATCACTCGAGATGCCTCCTCACCGCATTAGATCAGCCAAGTTCCTCTTCAACCTTGCGCACTTGAGTTTCAACACTTTGACACTCTCCAGAAAGAGCATATCGCTCGGGAATTGACCGGTGCTCTCGACGTTGAAGATGAAGTGGTCGCGCACACGGCCCAGCTTAACCTTGCCCTGGAACTCCTCGTGTCTGAGACACTCCCTGCTGACAGTATCCTTGAACGGATCAACGACCACAGCCTTCAGCTCGCCTTCATGGCCCTCGTATCCGCTGCCCTCCTGTGAGGCCTCTTCCTTCGTAATAGGCTGCAGGCCGATAACACCCTTAGGGAAGCACTTGGCAAACTTCTTCGCATCCTCGCCGATGATCGGACGGAGGATCTTGATGTCCGGAAGCAGACGATACGTCGCAGTCGCGACAGGCGAGAACTTGGCGTGGTCCGCACCGATGCCCTTGATGCAGTGCAGTTCCATCTCGATCTTCTGGCCCGGGCGCAGCTTCGCGATGAGGATGTCCGGGTTCACGGGCTGGATGGCGCCGTCGCCGGAGAAGAACTGCTCCTGCCGGCCGACGGGGTGGAATGTGAGGTCCTTGGCGTAGACGTGGGCGTTGTGGTAGAGTTTGCGGGGATCGTCCTCGTCCGGATCGGCGTCCGGGTTCTTCGTGCACTCGACGTCGAGACGCAGGACGATCGTGTTGTAGTCGCTCGGGGTACTGCCGCTCTCCGGGTCATCCTCGGTGGGCTTCTTGAACCAGCGCAGCCAGTTGATGCCCTCGATGGAGCCCTTGAGCGGGATGAGGCCAAGCCTCTGTGCCAGGACCTCGTCGTGGATGACAGACGTGTTGTTGTGGACGAAGACGTATTCGATCGCGAGTGTTGGGATCTCTGCAATGAGAATGCGACGAAAGGCGTTCGCGATCGAGGCGTCTATTCCGATCAGGGAGAACGAAGCCTCCAATGGCTCATTGCGGTGGAATTCGACCCGGAAGTCCTGCAGAGCGCAAGGGTCAGCGTCCTGCGGCGGCGTCGAAAAATCTTTTGTAGGATATTGTAAATTGAAACATACTCTCTTGAATTTACTCAACGACCACTCGTGCGACTCGCCGGGCCAGTGCCCCGGGAAATCTGTCGAGGTAATGTTTGTGACGGTCTCTGCATTGATGCCAACGAGCTTTAGATGCAGTTAGCCATGAGAAAAAAAAGATATCACAGCGTAGAATCGGAAACAATACCCTTCTGCGCTCCAACTCCTCCTGCGATGGGACAAGGGGCGCCATGGCTGCTGGCGGGAGGCGTCGGCGGGGTGCGATATGATATGAAGCTTCAAATCTGCAGCAATAATTTCTTCGGGATCGGAGGCGGCAGTATTTTCTCCGGGTCTGGTCCAGGCGGAGAGAACCTCTCTATTTTGCATTAGAACTAAATGTGTGGCTGGGGTGGGTACTTCGCGCACAGCGCAGCGCACAGTGCAAGTCGAGGTACCGCTCAAAATGGGGCCTTGCTGGGTCTGGAGTAGCCGCGCCGGGGTAGGGTGCAGAATAGATGGCCCATACGGCCAACCAGGAGCAGTGAAAAGTGCTGCGGATGCCGTAAGCTGGGGCTCACGTGATGGTGCCAGAGGGCGCGGCGGCATCCGCCCGGACGTCTCTCCACACGTTCGACAACGACACCCCGGCGTCTTCTCCATCGCAGTCAATTGAATACGTCCGGGTTGAGCACCATCAGCTCTTCTATTCATAATGGCTTCATCATTTACTCGCCTTGTCGGCAATGCGCCGAAAAGGCTATGTCTCCGCCCCTCCACTCTGTCAACAAGAATCGCGCCTCTCTCTGGGACCCGCTCGATAGCCACCTCCCTCCCACGACGGTATGCTGAGCCCACGAGCTATCGGCCCACGAGGCTCATCCCAACTGACCCATCCTTTTCGCGTCCTGTAAACGATCCTGATGTCCCCGAGAAGGCGGCGGGAATGGAGTCCGAGGCGGGGCACAATCGCAAGATTCGTCACTATACCGTCAACTTCGGTCCCCAGCACCCCGCCGCCCACGGTGTGCTGCGGTTGATTTTGGAACTCAATGGAGAGCAGATCGTCCGCGCGGACCCTCACGTCGGTCTGCTGCACCGCGGTACTGAGAAATTGATCGAGTACAAGACCTATATGCAGGCGCTGCCCTACTTCGATCGATTGGACTATGTCTCGATGATGACCAACGAGCAGTGCTTCTCGCTGGCGGTTGAGAAGCTTCTGAACATCGAGGTCCCGGAGAGAGCCAAGTGGATCCGTACTATGTTTGCAGAGATCACCCGAATTCTCAACCACCTCATGTCCGTCCTTTCCCACGCCATGGATGTCGGCGCCCTGACTCCTTTCTTGTGGGGTTTCGAGGAGCGAGAGAAGCTGATGGTATGTGAAGCTATATGTCCAATTGCAAGAGAAGGGAAGAATTGGAAGAATTGGACTGATGTCACTGACCTTGATTGATGTATAGGAATTCTATGAGCGAGTCTCTGGTGCCCGTCTCCACGCTGCATATATCCGCCCTGGCGGTGTCTCCCAGGATATTCCTCTTGGCCTGCTCGATGACATCTACCAATGGGCGACCCAGTTCGGTGACCGCATTGACGAAACTGAGGAGTTGCTTACGGACAACCGTATCTGGAAGGCCAGAACCCAGGGTGTTGGAGTTGTGAGCGCTGAGGATGCGCTGAACATGAGTTTCACCGGTGTTATGCTCCGTGGCTCTGGCGTCCCGTGGGACGTCCGCAAGTCGCAACCCTACGATGCTTATGACCAGGTTGAGTTTGACGTCCCCGTCGGTGTCAACGGTGACTGCTACGACCGATACCTCTGCCGTATGGAGGAGTTCCGTCAGTCTCTTCGCATCATCCACCAGTGTCTGAACAAGATGCCCGCTGGTCCGGTCAAGGTTGAGGACTACAAGATCAGCCCGCCCCCTCGTGCGGCTATGAAGGAGAACATGGAAGCTCTCATCCACCACTTCCTGCTCTTCACCAAGGGTTACACCGTGCCTCCTGGCGAGACATACACCGCCATCGAAGCCCCCAAGGGTGAGATGGGTGTGTACCTGGTTAGCGACGGCAGCGAGAGGCCATACCGCTGCAAGATCCGTGCTCCTGGTTTCGCTCACTTGAGTGGCTTTGACCAGGTCGCTAGAGGCCACCTGCTGGCGGATGCCGTCGCTATCATCGGTAAGCTGCCTATTCCTCGCTGATGATCTTCACTATTTCTCTGCTTTCGGGATAGAAGCTGACGCGTTGTCATAGGAACCATGGACCTTGTGTTCGGAGAAGTCGACCGATAAAGGCCTTGCCAGAGAACCTTAGTGACCAATAAAGGAAAAGAAATACCCCTATTAGAATTCAGCGCCCAAAGTAGAATTGTTGTAGTCCTAGCCATCAAGGAAAAAGAAAGAGAAAAGAGAAGCACCGAGCGAACTCAACCATGCCATTGAGCAGAAAATCGTCATCTTCAATTAGCCCGTGACTGGCGAGCGATTCCTAGCGTAGATTTCTCTTCCTTGCAATGGCGGTGTCTTTATTTATGCCTGTCTAGCTGTCTATATTAGATTTCCTTTTCCATCTTCATCGACTGTACAGTGAGTGTCGCAGCGCGGTTCATCATGTGCGAAGATGTCGGCTGTTCCTGTTGCGCCTAAAAAAAAATCTATCTATCTACGCCAAGGAAAAAGATTTCGAGGTCCAGGTGGCTCTGCCCATACCCTAGGTTCTACCTATGTGTACTGTACAGTATGTACTGCACATGTACGATCATTGCATTAGCCTTTGTCTTGGTATCGGTCAGCTCAGACGCTGTCTGGGTATCCATCCATCCATCCATACATACATATATATATATATATATATATATATATAGGTAGCTTATGGAGGGTGCGGCTCCTATCCTATCCTATCCTAGGCTACGCCTAGAACGGGACGGGAAGGGACTTTGGGTGCGGCGCGGGGGCTTTTCTTATCTTGTCTTTAAGAATCTTACCTCACTTGTAAGTACTGTACAGTATAAGTATGATGGGGTAGCTGATTAGATAGTATAGACCAGACTAGACTACCTACATTAATTAATGGAGGGGGCTTTGTTTTCTAAGCAAGTAAGAGAGGGTCTGGTTCAGTCTGGGTCTTTACTCAGTCATGGGATAGATACATATGTACATTGTATGTATAAGGAAAAGGGGGGCCGTTCTATTCAATTGATCCGGGCTTCTGTTATGTAGGTGCCTAGGTATAATAGATATAGACATATCTAGATAGATATGCAGCTCAAGCACGCACATCCACCCCAACACGGACCTGCTCCCTTCGTATCGAATCCAGAAGAAGGTCGACGTCCTTCTCCGCGCCCTCCCACTCCCTCTCCACGATCCTCCTGGCCCGCTCGCTCCGCGGCTCAAACACCGCCTCGAACGGCGCCGGCGTCCACACGAACCCGGACGTGAACGCCATGTCGTCTACCTCTTTCTGTTTCCCCTCGCTGCTGACGGCGTGCTTGATGTTGAACGCCCACAGCAGGCGCGCGATGAGCAGGAACACCGAGTTCCGCGCGATGTGACGCCCCGTGCAGATGCGGCGGCCGAAGCCGAATGTTCTAGTATGCATGTGGAGGTCTTCAGATCTGCCCTCCAGCCAGCGTTCCGGGCGGAACTCGAGCGGGTCGGGAAAGGCGCGCTCGTCGATGGCCATGGACCAGTGCAGGCCGATGACCGTCGCGCCCTTGGGGATGCGGTAGCCCATGTACGTGTCTTCTTTCGTCGTGGCATGCGGGATGCCCCCGGGCGCGATGGTGCGCCAGCGCAGGGTCTCCTCGATGACGGCGTTGATGTACGGCAGTCTGTCCCTGTCTTCGAAAGTTGGCAAGCGGTCGGGGCCGACGACGGCGTCGAGTTCGCTTTGGGCTTTGGGGATGAAGGATGGGTAGGCCAGACACGCGAGGATGAACATGCGCATCTGCACGGCCGTCGTGTCGAGCGCGGCGTCGGCGAGGATCCCGACGTCGTAGGCCAGCTCGAGCGGAGACATCTGCTTGGCTTCCTTGGAGTTGGCGAACTCCTTGCTCCAGTTCCACGACTTGCTCGACAGCCCGGCCTGCAGGTTGCGCGTGTGCAGCGCCTCCTCGAGCTCGAAGAACTCCTCCGCGGTGCGCTTCCACGGCGCCAGCGCCGCGGGGAGGCGGTTCAGGATGGGAATGGCGTCCACGATCCAGGTGCCCACGCGGGCAGCGTAGGCGAAGTTGTCCTGCACGCGGTGGGCGTCCTTGAGCACCTGCTCGTCGCCCGTGCGCAGGCGGAAGCCGTAGGCGAGGGTGTAGACGAGGCTCGCGGCGTAGCGTTCAAACACCTTCTGGAAGTCGTTCGTGGAGAGAAAGTCGTGCAGGACCTGCTTGCTCTCCAGGTCCTGCAGGGGACAGTAGGTGCGGGAGGCGCGGGGGCTCAACGAGGGCGCCTCCATGCGCTGGTGGAGCCTGTAGCGATCGTCGTAGCGTCTGAGGAGCAGGTGCATGCCCTTGGTGAGATTCTCGCCGGCCATGACCATGCGAGGCCGGTCGCTGTAGATGCTCCCTCGCTTGTCGAGGAGCTCCTTGGCGATCGCGGCGTCCGCGATCATGATCATGGTGTTGCCGCCGAACTGGGCGCTGAAGATCGGTCCGTATTTCTTGCTCCATTCGTGGAAGGTAAACCAGGGGAGCTCTTGAGGCGCCTGGTGGAGATTGCCGATGAAAGGGAGGCGACGGGGGCCCGGTGGTAGATATCGATCCCGGTGGTATTCGTAGAGGAGCCTGAGAACGATTAAAACGACGAGCGACACAATGACTGCCTGCATGGTAGCTGGTCAAAGCTCATGGAAATGATGACAATGCACTCAATGGTAGCACAGAGAATGTGTAACCTCGGGAATAGGGCAAGGATGGCAACGGTTTTATACCCCGCATGTCCTCCTAGGATGTGCAGACTGATGCAACCAGGTAACTAGATTAAGATGCAGGGATTAGTTCGGCACTTGGCAGAAGAAGTAGTAAAGAGACAAGGGGATATGATAGTAATGAACACAGTGGTCGGATTCGTCTTGGAGATGGCACGATATAGGCCAGAGGGCCTTTTCCCCGGCGATAATGCATGAATGTTGAGGATTGTAAAAGCGTTACAGAACACGCCACGTTCGCCATCTCAAAAATTAATGGGGAAACGCATATCACAATAAGCATGTGCGGCACAGTGATGGCGTGCAGCGCCTGTTTCCTGCAGCAGGGGTCCTCCAGCCGACGAAGAAAGTTAAGAGGAACGGAATGAGAGCAGCGCGACCGTTTGATGCATCCAATCCTTTTTGGAAAAACGGAGTCGAATTCTCTCAATGTTGCGACGAGAGATGCCGTGTCAGGCAGGGGTTAGGGGTTAACTTTGCTTAGGCCAGCAAATCATGTCCCGTTTGGCACTGTCCCAATGCACAGGATGCAGCACCACATGAAGAGACTGTAGTTGTAAGTCAATTCGTACCCGAATCGCATTAACTCGCTGCTGTCATTGCGCGAAAATGAGACTGAAGCACACGGACGGAGTACGCAGTAGCAGCACACTCCGGGGATCCCTGTCAGCTCGTTCTGTTCAATTCTCCTAAAACCATAACCCTTCATGGAAGCTTCATAATCAGAAACGAGCCAAAGGACCTTGTAGCTTCTATCCAAAATCGTAAAATATCAGAATTATCCACATTAGATTAGACTATAAAAAATAAACTTGTCAGACCTGAACTTTTCCCAAGCCCTTCCATCCACCAGTTACCTGTAGGTAATGTAATCGCCGGTTCCACCGCTACCAAAACTCATTATGAAAAGCCCGACTCAGGCGGAAGAGATGCGAAACATATCCTCAAACATGGCGTAAGACCAGGCTGAATCGAACGCTGCTTGGGAGCAACTCTCCAGCTCCAAGAAGTCCAGATTGACCTGCTCTCCTGCCTGCTTTTCGCGCTGTGAGGGTCCGGATCCCAGGAGGTGAAAATTCATGTCCCCGATGTCAGAAACGGCATGTTTGTCATCGATCCTTGGAATTTTCTGCTCCGTATCGGGTTTTGCATGCACGCCAGGACTCCCATCTATTCTATCGTGTCCAAGGGGATCGAAAGATTTCAGACTATCAACAGGTGTATCGACTTTCGGTGACAGATGTGTCCCTGAGACAGAAGATGTTGCTTCCTCCGTGCTAGAGTTTACCGTCCCGGGAGTATTCGCTTCAGCAGCAGAGTCCTTGATATTGAACTCTCGCACGAGCAATGGCAGTTCGTTCTCCTCCGGATATTTTCCTCGTGAAAATGCGTAGTCGAGCGACAAGCACAGGCGGAGGTAGAAGCGAGGGTGGCGCAAAAAGATCTCACACCAGCTCCTTGTCCGGTCGTCTGAAGATGGACATGCTGAACGGGACTTGGCGAGGGCAGAGGCCTGTTCGGAACTATCGTACTGAGCAGGTTGCCTATATTCCGGTGTATTGGACTGGATCGAAATCGATTTGCCCTGCCTCTCCGCAAATTGGAGCACGCGCTGGATAAACGCAACTACATCGTCGGTCCCGCAGTAGAGGCTCCGATACAGGCGCATCGCTTCTGTATAGTATTTCAAGTCCGTATAGTAATTTAAGAGATGTTCACGCGCCAGTGCTTGCGACTTGGCTGAGAACTTGACGTCCAACGCGCTTAGAAGAAGCGGTAGGGCCGTGTAGGCAATTCTGGCCACAACATGTCAGGAGCCTTCGTTGAAGCAACAGTACAGCCGGTAACATCATTAGGTGTATAGGCGACTTACGCGCTGATAGGAAGGTGTCGAGCCACCCCATTCATCATGAACTGCTTTATCCTTTTCGTCACACCACGAGTCGCATGCTTCAGTTCGTCTCTTATACTCTCCAGTCTCTGTTGGTTCCTGTCTTTCAGACGTCCTTGATGTGCCTCTATCAGCAGAGTCTCGTGGTGGCACAAGGCGATTCGGGCAGTACTGGTTTGAAAAGGTCAGTGGTGATCCCTCCACTGCAGAGCAGAGTCCACTTACTGGTAATATATGTACGTCAGATCAGTGTAGAGAGGGACCGACTCATGGACATTCCCCAAATTCAGAATTGGAGAAAGCGCATCACTGGCGTCCGATGCCCACTGAGCTAGATCGTCCTTTGTGGCTTCAATTTTTGAGAGCTCCTTCAAAAACTGCTCCGTCGAAGCGAGCTCCGACGGAAAGCCACCCGGTGCGTAGACGATTGAGACGGGCTTCGTTAGTCTCAGGGCAAGCTGGCACTGAACATTGAGAACCTTCGCCAGGAACCTTTTCGTCTTGGGGTCGTAGACGGCTGACTGGTAGATTTCATCCCGCAGATCCTCCTCGCTCATGGTATCCAGGGATAGATCGAAATACCCCGGAGTGATCTGCAGATGCCGACGCAGTCCCAAGGCCATGATCCTATCACGAAGGAAGATCGACCACCATAGCCGCTTCTTCGTGGCCCGAAGCGGGTCGTCAACACTCGATTTGTGATACAGATGGGCGGCGGTTGCCATGGCATTCTGAATGGCAATCGTAAGCCATCCACATCCCGCATGCAAATCGATTGAGGCACACTGGTAAGTCAATAGCACGGCACCCTGAGCTTTCGCAAGGGTATCGTTTTCCGCTTTCAGGTCAAGGAGAAGCTTGGGATGACATGTCAGTGACTGACCACTAAGATATAGCTGGTTGTTTTTTTTGAATGGAAATACCTTGGCTCGACGATATAGCGTGTTGCGCGCGGTACGCGTATCTGGGTATCCAGCCTTCTTGATTGTGCTGGGGGAGACGAACTAGATTCCTGTCAGCAGCAGGAACACTCCAAAGCAGAGGAATCCTTACAGCGCAGCTGGCGAACAGCATTGCCTGGAAAATGAAGAGAGAGATGGTGCGATTTCTCCCCGGTCCTGCCCCTCGAGGGGAATACATCTGCCAGAACTGGGCCTCATCGATGACCGGGAGGCACGGGTGTACGTGGAGGAAGTACTGACGGACGAATTCGTCGAGGATCGGTCCCGTCGGAACATGAAGGCACCCTTTCAGCTCGAGGAACTTGACGTCTTCCGGCGGCAAGCTTGGCAGGTCGCGCAGCTCCAGGAACCGGTAGAAAGAAAATATGATGTTTGAGCCACCGCGCACTTCGGGCGTGTCGGGGTCGGGGATGCTCCTGGAGATGGGTAACGGATGAGTCTTGAGGTCGTCGATGCGTCCCTCATCTGTCGTCTGTAAGCGGGTACTATAAAAAGTGACAAAGAGAATTCCAAGTACTCACCATGTTTCCGCAATGTATGCAGGACGTCCTTTGCGGACGCCGGCATGGGCGAAGCGAAGTCATGGAAGGGAGTTCGAGATAATACGGATTCGTCGATTGATACGGAAGCGCGGTTAGAGACACCGGACGGGACCAATGCATTGTTTTCCTTTGTCGGAGCCGGACGCAAGTCCTGAGGCCTCAAGATTCGACTGCAATTGTATCAGATACAAGTATCGGTGCGATCGGACTAAACGGCAGCAGACAGCAGTCACCGACTTGGAGGTGACAACCAACAACAGAGACAAGAAAAGGAGAAGACATACCGTTTCGAAGTATTCGAGCGGACGACGCATCCGCAGCCATCCAGGCGGCAGTTGGTGCAGGGCGTGCCCTGAACGGACACGTCGCAGCGGACCTTGCGATCATGGCAGCGGTTGCACGCCAGCCGGGCCCTCTTGCGCGGGCGCTGCTGGAGATGCTGGAGGACGTCTGGACGCTGATCCATGCGACGTGCCTGCGTGGAATGATCGGGCCCATCGTCCTTGGAACTGTCCATCGTCGAGTCTCGTTGGCGTACACAGTAGGTATTTCAGGTTTCCTCCTGCCTGGACGAGACTAGCTTGAAGGAGAAGAAGCAGCCGGCGATACCGATACCATGTACGGGCGGTCAAAAGGCATGGACGTGCCGGAGGTCCGAAACGCACGCCCCAGGGGAACGGTGCTCGATTTCTTAACAGACGATGGGGGAGAAACGAGCGTACGAAGATGTAGGAAGACAAGGATCAGGACAACGGCGTGGAACGCGCAGGGCGAATCATCGGCGGCGGCGGCGGCTGGCCTGTGATCCGCCATGCGGGGGAGGACGATCGCGACCGCGCATCCGTGTCGCACCATCTGCGAGGCCCAGCAATAGCAAGACACTCGGCTTTCGGGAACGTCCTGGCGTTCGGGATCGGGCCTAAGGATGTCAGATTGTCGATAAAAGAGTCGCGTCCGGGGAAGTCTGCGGGGGAGCTGGAGTTGCGGCCTTGGTCAACGGTCCGCCAAGTATGGAGTACAATGGCTGCTTTTCCGTTTTGGAGAATCTGTTCGTCAGCGAGATCGCGATGGGACCTCCCTCCCGCCGCAGCTTGGGGATCTGGGGAGCTGTGTCGCTACAAACAGTCGACGGAATAGCCGAGGATATCCTTGACCCTGGATCTGGTCGAGTTCTTTATTACACGTCTACATCTTCAGTGAGTTCAGAAGAGATCAATCCAAGCCGTTATAAACTTAGAAGATAAACCAGGCGAATCTTCTACCGTCATCCAAATCCACCAGCGTACTCCGAATCAGGCACACTCCGAACTATTATGATTTATTACTACCTGACCGACCCTCAATCCAGTTCCATATATACACATACGGTATACCCTGATCTACCAGAGTTAAGTACAGTACAGTGCTTGTCAAGCGACATCACCGGAAAAGAACATGCAAGTCCCATATATGCATAGATCAAAACCACATCCATCACCATCACCATGCTCCTCGGGGCCCTCCGGCCCGGAGGAGGAAAACTGGCCTCAACTACCAACTCCGTCCTCTGTATGTACAGTACTGTGTAGTGTACTTGCTGATCTGGCCCCTCCGCACCTGCACCTCGCAGATGTTACTATCTAACCATCATCAATGATTATTATTAGCACCAAGCGACAACCACGCATCCTACTGCAGTAGCTAGGCCAGCTAGCCAGGTATCCAGCCCACTATTTTTGACACCTGTCCTCTGATCAGTACTGTATGTATTGTAGTTGACAGCGGATCCGTCACGATCCGTAACCCATTGTTCTCCGGACTCCTCCTCCGCATTCCGTACTGTACTGTGTACTCTACAACCCCGACCCCGGATCCGGACCGTAAGTAAGATGAAGCGGAAGCGGTGTGTGGGCCGAGGGAGTAGCACAGTACATACTACTACTATATACTGGACGGGACTACTGACGACTCAGTCTGACTCTTGGATCGACTCTGATTGAGTTTGAGTCTGAGTTGAGGGCACCAATAAGAAGAGCCGGTCGTGATGCCGGTGGCTGCGAACGTCGTAACAGCTGCCAATAATAATAATAATAATAATAATGGCCTTCGCATGAGATTCGAAAGGGGCCAAACTCTAAGACAGAAAATAAAAAAGTGCGGGGTTGTTGCCGTCCACTACTCGTCGGGTGTCGGACCGACCTCTCTGAGTTTAGGACCAGAGAGAAACTCAGCAACGGAGTACAGTACCTCCAGTAGTACCCCGGGAACTTCTCCCCGACAGTCAATCAGCAAAAGAAGAGAGATGTATTATACATACATGATCTATGGAGTGGTACGGAATAAACTACCGCTGCTATTATACCGATCTCCAGCTCAAGGTGAGTGCTCTCTTCTTTTATGTGGCGCTGTTCCGGCTACCGGGTAACAAACACGGAGTTCTGAGGTCCGTCCCCGGTCCTTTCTCCGCAATTCCGCTCGGCTCGGCTCCCTGCGGCCTCCGTGCAGTCCCCACAATTTATCTGTCACGAGTCGTCTATCATGAAATAATATATTCTCCACTTTGTTCAACGCGGGCACGCCGGTAGTATGAACTGCTCGAGGATCGCACACAGGGATGCGAATACATATCCCTGCAACCTGTGCTCCCACCAAGGGTTGACAAGACAAGGATCAGAGGGCAAGCAGTGCGATCTCTGGATCTCCGGAATATCCAATGTGAATAACTGCTGTTGTATAGTACTAAGAGTACATGTTTCAATATATACAAGCTTCGACATACAGCTGCGGCCGATCCAGGGCGAACGTCAAAGCATTACCCTTCCCGCGTCTCAGGCTCAGAACGTTCGGTGAATCTCACCATTGCAAGTCGACCGACCGTGCCATGGCGCATTCAGGACCGCCTGCATGATGAAGCAAAACGGCCGACCTCGCAGAGATAACAAGCCGGATGCCAGACCAGTGCCCAGTATGCTCCTCACAAACAGCACGAGCAATGGCCAGTATCAAAAAGGTGATCCCTTTGCAAAGAAAAGTCCCTCGGTGGCAACTCCCCACTGAAACATGAAAAAATGTGAAAATGAGCTCTGGAAAATGTGCACCGCAATCCTGCGCCCAATTCCGAATGATGATTAAACAATAGAGTTCAAGTGACTGTAGTCGCGTAGACAGATTAGAACGATTGTGACAGGATTCCCTCCTTTGTCTCCCCCTTCTCTGTGCCTGGCCCCCTGAGATGTGAAAGAAAAGGGCCATGAAAAAAAAGACCTTGTTGAGGGATTAGAAAAAAAAATAAGGATAAGGACGACGGGGGCTGGGTTGGGGTAGAACTGCCAACTGTAGATCTCCACAGATTCGGCGCCAAAGCGAGCTGAGATCAAAGGGATCACCGACTCACACCAAACTGCGGTCAACGTAAGTAGATGGTATCTGATGACAGACGATAAAGACGCGCGGGCGCGGCTGCAAGACAGCACATGCAACGCAAGGCGAATCCCCGGTCTAGCGAGGGAATACAAACAGGAAATATATGCAAAAACCACTCCGAGGAAAACGAAAACCTCTATCATCATAACGTTGGAATAGTAAAAAGGAACATCACCCAATTGAATCCCCGATTTGGCCCTGTGCCATGTCCTGCCTTGTCCATCATAAAAAAAAATCCAGGCGGGGTATCAATTCTCCCTGAGTCAGGTCGCTGACCGAACCAGCGGAGGCGAACAGAACAATAACAAAAAGAAAAAGAAAAAAAGCCGGGGAACTGTTGTACAAAGTACATAACCAAACATTAAAATCGAACCACACCAGAGGCAGGCGGGATCTCATCATGCGCCCGACTCAGCCACAAATGACGCCGGTATGTCGCTCAACGAAACAGCGGACGTGAGTATCGATGTCGACCGAAATGGTAGGAAATGCCGGAAATATTATGATTGTTGTTGTTGTGGTTGTTGTTGTTGTTGTTGCTGCTGCTGCTGCTGCTGCTGCTCTTCTTCCTCGGGCGTTGCAGTGTTGTTTTCTTTTTCAGTTTTGTGGACCTTCTTGTGTCTGCGGAGATTGGACACAACTGAAAAGTGTCGGCCACAGCCTTCGACGTCACAAGCAAAGGCTAAAATAAACACCATCAGCATTTGCCCATGACCCAAGAATGACCCAAGGAATTCGCCAACTTACGCTTCTCCCCGGTATGGCTATACATGTGGGTCTGCAGCGACGACGGTCGGGTAAATCGCTTGTCGCACACCTTGCATTTGTGCTTCTTCTGCGTGTTGGACGGCATTTTCGAACTGAACTGGCCCATCATCGATTGCGGCCCGGGGGGCGCGCTGCCCGTCAGGAGACCCGACGGTCGGGGAAGGGTTCGGGAAGGAAGGTTGTCGAAGGATTCTGAAGTGGTGGAGCTGTAGTCGGTGACGGAAGATTCCACGGAAGCGACTGACGCACTGTAATATGGATAATTACCTGCCGAAGAGATCGACGAGGCTGATGAATGAGCGGAAGGGAAGCCGTATGTGTCGGCCGACCCCCTCGAGGTCCGCGGGCCGTAGATGTTCTGGCTCAACGCGACCATACCACGGCTGGCATCCAGGGCGTCCCCGAACGACGGCGCTGGTGGTGGTGCCTGCGACTGGGCCACACGGGTGTCATTTCTGGCAGACAGTCAGCCCAAGGGTGCCATCGACACCAGGTACCTCTTCCGGATGCGGTGCACGATGAGCATCGCACGACAGAGAGAAAAAGGGGTGCTCACGCGTGAGGCAGCCTGCGCGAATCCTGCGGTTGCTGCTGCTGCGGCAGCGATTGCGCATAGTTCAGAGGGGCATAGTTGGCGGGTGGGAAGGTGTTGATGGGGGAAGCGGTGGTGTATGTCGTTCCCTGCTCGAAGGTCGTCCGGGGCATCTCATGCTGCAGACCCAACATCTCCGAACCCCCATAACCGGCTGTCGAATAGCTGTTCCCTGCCACCAGCGACGGCGCAGACACGGGGATACTGGAGTACGGCATTGAGATGGCGGTCGGGCGCGTCACGTCCTCCTGCTTGACGTGGTTGAGGCCCAGCTGGCTGGGACCCATGGACGTCGCGTACATGGGCGGGTTCGGGTGGGAAGACGTGTGGGAGGCGGACCACGGGTCGCTGAACGGAGGATTGCTGTGCTGCATGTTGCTGTGGTAGACGTTGTCGAAGCCCATCCCGCCGTACTGGCGGTTCTGGTTTTCAATGACCATCGTCATGGAGAAGACAGGGTGCTGGCACGCCTCCCGGGGCACACAGGCAAGGTCGGAGACGTCGCGGAGCGGACGACAGGGGGATTGCAGACAGCGGAGCGGTGGTCGACTAATCCGCAGAGGGCGTTGAGTCGACCTCGAAGCTCGACCGTTCTGAGCCCTGCGGGAGGGAGAAGGGAGACAGCTGTCTGGGGAAGGGGATCGGCGTAGCTTAAGAGAAAGTACGGGATCTTGCACCGCAGGGACAAAAGGAAGCCCTGGTCTGTGCCACCGACGACGTGCCGACGGGGAAGGGCTGCAGATCGCTCCCTGGGCCGCGCCACCGCCAGCTAGCGGGCTTTTGGGGCGGGCGCACAAGGGACCGCCGCCTCGGGAGTCGCTGGCTCAGCTGCTGGGAACCGTGGATGCCGCCCGGAGACGCTGGCTGTCCGAGATCCAGCGGCCGCGCGAGGCGAAGAGGAGCCAGATGAGAAAAAAGGAGACAAGGGGAAAAAAAAAGGAAGGGGGGGGGAGGGGGGGGGAGGTTGGTGGTGACGGGGGCTCAGGAGAGGACGGCCGCGCAGGGAACAGGAAAATAACAGGAAAAGGGTCGACGAAGGGGGCCAGCAAGGTTCCCACGAGCGTTGGGCCTGGGACGTTTCAGGGCAGCGGGGAAGAGGACGATCCAGAGATGCTCTCTCGAGGCGTTCCCTTTCCGTGGGGAGCACGCCGTGTAGATAAAAAGCTGGCGCTCCACTGCCGCCAGCTGCTAGAGCCTGGCGACGGCGGGAGATGCGTATTAGCTAGTGGGCCCCCGGCACCTCGCGCTGGCCGCTGGGCATGATTCCTCCTCCCCCCACCAGCCCTGACGTAGGCCGCGGTGGGCGCTTGCTCGTCCCCCTTCTCCGGCCCTTCTCTGCAGCAGAACGACGAGGCCTGGTGTGCTGACTTGGCGGAGGCATCCCAGTGGCTGCGGAAGGGGAGATGGGGGGTTGGATCCTAAGCAGCCTTGCCTTGCGGAGCATGCGACCAGGCTCGTGGATAGGGTTTGGCGCCGTCATCTGGATGTGTCCCAGTTGGTCGCCCGTGTACAGTATCTTGCTCTCTGGCAGTATGTCCCGCGGTCCTGCAGATGCTGCATCGACGTGCACGTTGATGCCGTTAGCATCCGTGTCTACGGACTCGAGGATGACAGGCCTGCAAGCTGCTGCAGTGGACGTTCACACTGGTTGCAATGGACGAGATGACGGGGTGGTCGGGGACAGGATGGGATGGAGTGGGAGGCTCGGGGAAGGTGTGCGGAGAGATGGCATCATCACGCGTGCCAGGGCCCTCTCTGGCAGCAGCTTCTCCTCTCAACCTGTCTGCATGTATGTATAACAGCATCCCAGCAGAATCATCCTACCATGGTCAGCATAATTCTCTTTTCTTCTACATCCCTACAGCCCGCAAACCACACTGGACTTTCATCGTCAGTGAGAAGGATGGCCCGCGACCAGTGGACATCTGATGGAACTCCTCTGCAGCGGCTCCTCTGTCAAGAGCATGCTGCGCAGGAATATGACGCGCCAGAGCCCGGGGCTTCAGCCCTCAGCCTTGGTGACTGCGTCACTGCGTCGGCTGGTACTACGACCACAGGCCTCTCTCGTGTGCAGATGGAGGTGCAGGGTGGGTCGACCCTCATCGCTCATGCTCGAGCCGGCAAACCATCACCACGATCACACCCAGGGTCCGGGATCGAGCATCCAGCATCTCTGATCCATGGGCCATCGGCCAGCGTGAGCGGAGGGCCGCGGCAGAGGGACGGCATGTCGCCCTGCACAACGACGTCAGAGTGCAGGCCCCCGGTGGATTGGGTGGATGCCCTGTACGAATCGCCAGCAGCCCCCGAGCATTCAGCATCCAGAGCACGGTGTGCGATATGGATCACAATTGATCATGGTACCAGAGTAACTCCGCATGGCAGCTAACGCTACCTAGGGACCCAAAATTACAATACGGAACTGGCAGGAGACGATTCCCCTCGTGGCAGTCCCCGAGGCGGAAAATTCCGCGGTGAGCTCCTGAGGAGTTCAGGCCCAATATCCTCATCAACTTCACACTGGAGCATGCGACTCGAGTATCGAGTACGCAAGAAGACGATGGACGATGCCGGTGACAGTGGATACCGTGATATCTCAACTATAATTGTATGGGAGACCATACAGCTTGAAAGTCAACCACTATGCAGCCGGACACCAGTTTTCCACGAAGCAATGATAGTTTTTGGATTAAGGGCACTACGGAGTGTACCCAGAACCTAAACGACTCTTAAGGGGGAAATAATAATGATTCAGGAGGTTTTGGTACACAGCGTACAGTATTTCCTCTCCCGGACGTGCTAGAGCATAGCCAAGGCATAGCCAAGGGCGGTCGAAATTTCTCTCCCGTGCTCACGACAGATGGGTTCGAATTTCAAGTGCATGTCGGAATAACTAGCAAGTTCAGCGCACAGTTCTGCTGCAGTGTCCGCAAGACCCTTATCTCCTCAAGACGCATTGCATGCTGCCCCTGCTGTGATCCTGTTATTCATCCCTCCCATTGATATTATTCAACAAGAGTCCATGAGGGTGATGCTTAGTGTTCTCGTTTGCAAATTTCGCTCCCTAGCTCTAGCAGGCTGTCTATGCTGTATCCAGGCAAGTCCCAGCTCCTTGGTCGCCGGTCAGGGGGCCTACGCACCATGCTCTAAATTGACGTCTATTGACGCACAGCAATTTTGAATGGGGTTGCGAACTCCCGAAAGGAGAAGGTGGTTCACTCCAATTTCGACTATGGAACAGTCAACGTGTTGAATAATCAGTATTTAGGTCGGGCAAGATCCATCCCGTGGGGCGACTGCAACGCGGTTGAGAGACAGCCCTTGGTCGGAGCAGACGACATGCTAGCTCGATCCTCAACTTTGGGCTTTTGAGAAGGTGGGAGGTTGAATCTCTCTGACTTCACAGCACTACTACCGCTGCCGCAAAGACTGAAACTTGGAGGAATGACGGCTAAGCTTCGACGACCTTGGGCATCCGCCATTGGCACTACTGGCAGGCTCTAAAGGGCACCAACCATGACGCCAAAGCCGCCCCGCCCGAGCCCCTCTGCGCGTCGAGCATGGTCTCTCCCTGCCGCGCTGCGAGCCCGTGACCACCTGGATGGCGGTCCTCCGGACCGGATGGGGGTGGGAAAGTGTCTCGATTGGGCAGACTCGTCACCGTGTGGCTGTGGGAGATTACGGTCTTCCGTACACCTGCAGCATTCTGCCCTGCTTGGGATGCGAGCTGCGCTGGCCGCATCGTCGCGTTTGTGCGGCCCAAGGCAGAGGTACTGTACCAACCGACAAAGAGCGTGGTGGGAGACTCGGGTCCTGTGGAGACGCAACCGCGCTGCTGCCGCACCTCGGCAACAATCATTGATTTACGAGAAGCGAACCGCAAACACAAATGTCATTGTCATTGCGATGCCAGAGTGCCCTTGCAACGAACAGGCACGAATCATTCCTCCAGTGCGTGTGGATACCTAACATATACCAGAAGCTGGTGACCGCTTGTGCACCGTCATACATAATAATCGGAGCGCTTTCTACCGGGAATAATATAATATTCGACGTGTCTACTACCCACTGACGACCTCCATCAGACCGCATCGATCGAATAATATGGAATGGATGCAGGCGCGAAAAGACGTTCAAAACAATGCAGTGGTCAAAGTTTGAATTGAGAACCGCGGCCGCTCCACCAAACAAGAATTCTCCGCGACCGCGACGCTAAATATGAATTAGAATGGTAAGGCTGGTGGTACCGGAGCACCTGGGAATCGAACTGCAGTTAGGAGGGGAGGCCCACCGCAGCGTGGCTACTGGATGGAATTATCAAAATATTTGCTCGTCCCTCCCGACGTATACGGGCGAACACTGTACATAAACACAGTACGCAGTAGTCGGAAGCCTTGAGCAGGCGGTCTTTGCTTTGACCGCCGGCTCCTGAAGGGCATGACCCGTGGTGTGCTGTGATTGCACGGTCTAGCGTGCGGATGCCATTAGCCTTGTCCTCACCGCATCTCCATTAATGCTTGGCTTTCGGGACACAGATTACCTTTGTCGAACCCGTCCAGGAAAGAAGCAGGCAGGTAGGCTCGACGCTTTAAATTAATCGAATTGACTAACCGCCTGCTGCAAAGTTCGGTGGTTCCTCGTGCGACTGCTTTGGGATAGTTTGCGCCAGGGCTCCCCCACGACACGGCACGCTCCTGCGTCGACACGAGCTACCACCTGGTCCCCCTTTCCCACCCTTTTCCAGACGGAGTATGACGACTGAGGGAGCCGCAGAACTTGGAAGACTGGATCCATCACATTTTCATCCCATATTATCCCAGTCCACTCCCTGCGGGTTCCCCGAAAAGGCAGGGCGCCTCCTCCCCCGTGGTCCGAAGTGACAACCCGAGGCGAAGGCACCTTTTCTGGATAAACGGGGCCACGCCTGGAGTCCGAATCTGGCGTGCGAGTGGCGACGTGACCACGCCTACTAAGAGCGGTAAATAAAATAATGATACATATATCCACAAACCACGCACTCCGTGCGGCGTCCATGGCTGCAGGGCCGAGGTCGCATGGCAAATAATGGCTGTCCAACTCTACACGGTAGCTTATCGACGCTACCAGACCCATCTCACGATCCGGCATGGATGGAGGATCACCGGATAACCGCGTAGACGTCGACATCATCAACATTATTAAATTGAGATCTGACTCTTGGGGAGGTCCCTGAAGCTGTCGAAGCCACTCCCGTTTAGATAGCGCAGATCCGCCACGTACCGGCGACGGGAGTGTATCTGCGGCTATCGCTGCTTTTCCGTTCGGAGCGTTGACAGTGATTATTACTCTGTCTACATCGCGCCGTTCCATCAAATTGTCGAGTTCCGAAACGCGGGGGGGGGGGGGGGGGGGGGGGGAGCCTGTGGCACGAGCTGTATCTGGCCGCACGGATGGAACGCTCGACTGCCGCTGAGCAATCACGGTGGTCGACGATATCTGCCATATACGACCGTGTGGATGGGATGCGCCTGTCCCCATACGCATCTGTCATCTGCACGAGGCTCGGCAGATCCTACCTTCGGCAGATCGTCGAGCCCCCTTGGAGAGCTTGACGAAAGTCACGTTGTGCGGCGTGATCGCCGGCGAATCGGGGACCACGCGTGGAGTGGTCGCCGGGCGACCGGACCACCACCGCCGTGCTGCCGAGGACGCGCTGCGGTCCGCAGCGTGGATTCTCTGATAAACAGCGCGTGCTCGACTTTGCTCTGGGAGATGCCGGGAGGGCAACGACGCGCAGGAGCCCGCGGGAACAGCCACTGCGAGAGCGTCGAGGGGGACGAGAGATGCGATGTCGCTCCGTTGCTGACCGAGGGACCGAGCGCCCGCGCCCGTGATTGGCGGGCGGGCCGCGGAAGAGCAGATCCACCGGCATGGACCGATGGGGAAGGAGCGTCTTTCCCAGACGGGCGCGGAGGGTGGGGCGCGCACGGCAGATGCTCGATAGCCGGATCGCCGGGCGTGAACCGCCGGCCGCTGACGCGTGTCGCCGAGGCTGCCTAAGGGCGTCGACTTTGCCTCTGGGGGCGCGGCAGACGAGGAGGCAGCGTGGTGAGAGACGACTGCTTCTCGAGCCTCTCGAAGCCCTCGCTAGCCCGGCCAACCTGGCCAGGGATCCCTGGCATGGACCCCGCACCGCCCGCGCCTGCGATCCTCGTCCAGCATCCCTGTGTGCGATCCTCGCCCAGGGTTCTGCGCGCCATCCTGAAACGCGCCGCCCTCCACAGAGCCGCAGTGCACATTGCCCGTTTCTGGCAACCCGCGCGCCCCTGATTGGCCGCCGGGAAACCCTCTTCGCCCCCCCCCCCCCTTTTTGCGCCCGCAGCCAAGCTTCGCCCTCGCCGGCCATCGGCGCGTGGGCCACGCCTTGGCATGATGTCAGCACCCGTGCTGTGTGCCATCATAATAATGAATCTGCGTCAGGGGATCTTGCTCCTGTCCCTGTCGCTCTCCTGGCACCTCGATCCCTCGTGGAGCGCGAGGTTTCAGCTCAGCATGCCGTCCTGCACCCCTATCGCGCACGCTCACAACTGACCTGACCGAAACTTGAACACAGGAGCAGGCACGGAGACTCTCAGCGCGGCGGTTGCAGACATCCAGTGGCACAGACATGATACATCCTTCTCTTCGATTACATACCCGGAGCCGAGCTCCTTGCGAACTGTTGATCTGACGCTCAATTGTCCCGCACCGCTGTGAAGCTTCCCAAGTCGCTACGAGGATCACTCTGCCGATTGGAAAACCAGCCTGCTGTCACCGGGCTGAAGAGGGACACATGAGCACGGTGGATGAATAAGCGCGATGCGGCTTTCATGAAAGCCCTCCGGGAATCCCAGATCCGACTACGACTCTGGCCTCAAGCTGCGTCTGTGGCGGGATCCTGTGCGCGCTCTGGTGCCACGACGGGCCGCGGGTTTGTGTACGCGCCAGACTCGCGTGATCCGTCTCCGTTGATGGTCCTGGCCGGGTGCTCTTTTGCAGTGTTGTCTGCTCTGGATTTTGTTCCGTGTGATTGTTCCGTATCACTGACGATGCTGATGAGGGAATGAGAAATGGCCATCGACCATTTAGATTCGACTGACAGGGGACAGGAGTGTTGACAGTTGCCTTGCTGCGGACGAGTCTGAAGGTATATGGGGATTGTTCGATGGCTCTTGAGCGGCTCTCTTCTTCAGAAACACGAAGCTGTTTGCTCCGTCGGAACTGCCAAGGGAACCGGCATGTTATGTTGACGGTCGTGGAGGAAAATCGCTAACATCGATGTCGAGGAAGTCTCTGTCGGGGCAGAAGGACGTGACAGGTTCAACGCCATGTGAACGCAAATCGGGCATTATTGGATCCGCTACCCGCCTCCATGTTCCATGTCTCTTCACCATGGTCCCGGTGGAACAGGCACATTAATCTGCATGCGACATCTCCTGTGGGTCGTTCTCCGTGCTGTACTATGCAGGACCTAAGAACAGAACAGACGATTCCTGCTCCTCAGGATCCATCGGTGCTGATGCGCTGGATTGCTCTGGAGAGCGTACGGAGTCCAGGTGGCCTTGGAGAAGCGCTGCCTCCAGGTTTCATTGTTGAATGGGATTCGAAGTCCATTGCAGTCGTGCTCCCACCGTCCAACTCCTTTCTCTTCGCTGTCGATTTCGTTGTCTCTGCGAGCGGGAGATGTTGGTACCTCGGTAGATACCTACCTACCTACCTACCTACCTCGTCTGGCGTGCAGGATGACTCGGCGTATATGGAGTGTAGATGAACATTCGTAGCATATTCCCTGTATTTCTAACTATCATGCAGTACACCACATGGAGTGAACACAGAGACCTTGATTGGACTTCAACCAACCCTCTTCCTCCTTACCTTCCGTAGTCCTGATAAGGGATGGCAATGGCTCTTTCCTTTTCAGGAAATGTGGAGATGGTGTTGGAGCCTCACCTTGTCCTGTCTACCCCTTCATTTGTGTCCTACCCACAGGGGTCCATTCTCCTGTCCATACTGTCGCTGGAGAAGAGATGGAATGCTGGACGGGCAATGGTAGCGTTTGCAGCTTGATCGGGTAGTTTGGTTTCCTGGAACCTCTGATAAAAGTTGGCAAATCCAAGAAAGAGCTGCACTTGTTTGACTGCTGTTGAGACTGGCCATTTTCTAATAGCAGCTAGTTCTCAGTCATCCCTTTCCATATATCCTGGCGTGATAGTGTACTCTAGAGACTTCTCAACATGTTCTTTATACTCCTCAAGCATCTCTGAATAGATGAGAATATCATCCAGGTAGGCCATGCAAAAAAAAAAAAAATTGATAAGTTTGAAGGGCATGACTATGTATTCCAAATGTTCTAGCCAGGTTTTGAAAGCAGGTTTCCATTTCTCTCCCTCTTTTATTCAGATCAGATAATATCCTTTGCGGAGATCTAGTTCTGTAAAGTATTTGGCCTTTCTGAGTTTACCCTGAAGCTCTGAAATGAGCAGCAGCAGCAGCAGACAGCGATTCTTTATTGTGATATGGTTGAGCTGTCAGTAGTCCACATGCAGTGGGAGCTTTCCATTCTTCCTAGGAACTATCTAGATAGGATGGGATCACCCACAGGCGACGTGGAAGGTGAATGTATCCTTGTTCCAGATTCTTATTGATATCTTCCTGTATAGCCCCATGCTCCTTTTCCAAGAGTGGATATGTTGATTTCAATGCTGGCTGTGTCTCTGGCTTTCAAGAGATCTCATGGTTCCATGGCTGATGCTCAGGCAGCTGTCCTTTGTCTGATTCTTGAAAGATGTTCTGGAAGTCTCAATATTTCTGTGGGACGGTTTTTATTTCCTCCTTTTTTTTTTCCCTTGATGTGCTATTGTCTATGTGTTATATATTATTATATATTCTTTGTATCTAACCCTTTCCAAGACGACGTCGGATAGATAGATAGATAGATAGATAAACTACAGCCTCGCCTCTCCACGCGCAGGAGCCGGAGAAGACGCCATCACCGCGGCCGCGGCCGCGCGGCCGGCCCGCCGCCCGAACACGGCGCCCGCCATGAGGCCGCTGCCGCCGGGGTAGTTGTCGTAGAAGAGGCCGCCCAGCATCTCGCCGGCGCAGTACAGCCCCGGGATAGCGCCCCCGGCCGACCGCAACACGGCCGCCGTGTCCGGGTCGACGGCCAGCCCGCCGAAGGTGAAGGTGATGCCGCAGCCGACCTTGACGGCGAGGAAGGGCGGCGCGTCGAGGGGCAGCGCCCAGTGGGACTTGGGGATGCGGAGACGCTGCGTGCTCGACTGCGTCGAGAGGCCGTCCTTGCCGGCCGGGTTCCAGCGCGCGTGCGGGTGCTCCCGCCGGTGGCGGTACACGGCGCGGTTGTACTCTTCGATGGTGCTGAGGAAGCGGTGCTGGTCGCGCAGCCCGTGCCGCGCGCACTTCTCGGCCAGCTCGGCGATCGAGGACGCCGTGATGCGCTGCGGCACCACCTCCTCGCGGTACTCCTCCCGCCGCAGCCACGGGGCGGTGCGCGAGTCCCAGACCTGGAACGCGACGTGTCCGGGTTGCTGCAGGATCGCGCGGCCGACCAGGGCGTACGTGTAGTTGCGCAGGTCCGCGCCCTCGTCGACGAAGCGCTCCCCGTCGCGGTTGACCATGATGCCCAGCGGGTACCCGGACTTGGTGAGCTCGTTGGTGCGCTCGCGGTCCCCGGCGTGCGGCGGCGCGTGGGCGTCCCAGGCCACCGCGTGGCAGCCCGACCAGTGGCCCGCGGGCAGCGCGCCGCAGTCGCGCAGCGCCGTCTCCAGCACGTCGCCCGTGTTGTACGGCGTGCCGCGCACCATGGCCGCGTCCCAGTCCGGGCCCAGGTACTGCGCGCGCAGGCGCGGGTTCGCCTCGAAGCCGCCGGCCGCGAGGATCACGGCCGTGGTCGGCATCTCCTTCTCCTGGCCGTCGTGCACGACGAGGACGGATGTCACGCCTCCGGTGGTGGGGTCTGTGACGAGCCCCCGCGCCGCGGTCGAGAACGACACCACGACGCCCAGCCGGTCGGCCGCGGCGCGATGGGCCGCGATCAGCCCCTTGCCCCCGTCCTCCGTCTTCAGCGCCATCCCGCCCCAGAACTTCACGCGCCCGTCCACCTCGTACGCCTGCCGGTTGAACGCCAGCTGGAACCGCACCCCGTGGCGCGCGAGCCACTGGACCGTCTCGTGCGAGTCGTGCACCAGCGCGCGGGACAGCGCCGGATCGCACCGCCCGCCCGTGACGCGGCGCAGGTCGTGCAGGAAGTCCGCGGCCGTGTAGGCGTCGATATCGATCTGGGAGATCTGGTCGTCGTCGACGTTGTTGACGAGCGGGAGCAGGTCCGCCAGCCCGCCGTGCACGGTGCGGAACGCGCCCGCCGTGAAGTACGTGTTGCCGCCCGCCCACGACGCGGGGCATTTGTCGATGACGAGGACGCGCGTGTTCTTTTTATCATTGTTGTTGTTGTTGTTTGGGGTTGTGCTGCATGGTTGGGACTGAGACTGGGAGATGGACAAGGCCTCGGCGGCCGCGATGGCGGCGCAGAAGCCGGCGTTGCCGCCGCCGACGACGACGATGTCGCAGTGGTCTGGGAGGGTCATATGAGAAGAAGTCGATTAGATGGGATCGGGATGGCGAGAGCAGGAGGGAGAGAAGGAGCGGGAGGAAATATAATCCCGGAGGAGGATCGATGCAGGACGGAGGGGATT